>Ga0160495_100014_pt1 | contig 401605 bp, 323 predicted proteins | sample DID4MG_4_FD_108251 | JGI IMG/M metagenome (GOLD analysis project Ga0160495, IMG submission 108251) | Enriched soil microbial communities from UW Madison campus, WI, USA - DID2933_E24_FP4 MG | ecosystem: Environmental > Terrestrial > Soil > Unclassified | place: USA: Madison, Wisconsin...
CCAAAATCTGCAATAAGAGGGCAGTGCTTTATTTTGAAAAGAATTTAAATCTTGGATTTTAATAATTTCTTTTTCTCCGTTTACATATTCTATTTCTCTATCTGAATTTTCTTTGTCTGCTTTATAAAAATGAAAATTAAAACGGTAGTTATATTTTGTTCTGTAATTTTCCCATAATTCTACAGGTACGCCATTTTTTTGAATGTATTCTTGCGTTTCTTTAGGTACATAATCTTCAAATCTATCATTATAGAATTCCTGCTGAGTATACTCGTCCGGGTTTCTACAAAACTCGTTGACACCTACAAATGTTTCTTTTGCTTGATAATGAGCTATTTCAGTTTTTTTATTTAATCCTGACAGCCACAAAATAACGTTGCCTCCGGGAGCTAGTCCTACAGTAATTTTTTTATAAGTAATATGAGACCATAATCCATTTAAGTCTTTATTGTCATATCCTTCTGTAAACAATTGTTGTATTTTATCCTGTGTTTTTTTATCTATTTCGGTTTCAATTTTCCAGAATTTTTTTTCAGTGTAACTAATCCAAGTAAGTGATAATTCTGTAGGCATTTCATTACCTCCAGAGACAACATCTCCATAATAAGCCCATCCTTGTTGTATAAGTCCTGTATTTATAAATGGGGCAATCATTTTTTTATCATTTCCTAAATAGCCTTTATGTATTTCTATAGGATACATTCGAGGTGCTATTACTGCAACGCCCCAACTAAAATTTTCTTTCGTTTTCATATCTTTTTTATTTGTATTGTTACAAGACAGTAACAATATCATTATTAAACCTAATAGTTGAGGTATTTTTTTCATGTTAAGTTTTATCCGTTTACGACTCTTTTTCGTTTGTTGTTTTCAAAATTAGGTTTGTTGGGCTGTACTAAAGTATTGGTTACGCCTTCGCCATAAACAGCATTCCAGTGCAGATAGTCATGGCGCAGTTTTTTTAATATAGTATTTCGTTCATCTTCTTCTTTTGCTCTTCTTTCTTCTTCTTTTGCAACTGCTGTATGGTCATCAGCACTGTATACAATTGTTCGCATCGGTACAGTTTCGTATAAAAAAGGATGGCCGTCATGAAAAGCATATTGCTCTAGACGAGCTTTTACTTTTTCTAAAAAAGTAACATTAGAAAATTTTGTATTTTTAAACTTATAGTCATTCATAATGCTTTTTAAAGATATTGGGACTTCTTTGTTCAAACAAAACTGAGCCATTAAATGTAATGGAATATAGCTGTATTGATTGCTTATGGCTTCTCTGTTAGAGGATAATACACGCGACATACCGTTTAAAATAGTTCTTTGAGCATTATCCCAATGAATGGTCAGTTCTTTCTTTTTAAACCAGCCTTCAGTAATCAGGCGTTCCTGCTCTTTTTCAAGCTCGTTGCCAAATATGGCTTTACTCACGAGTAATCGTCCGTTTACCTCACTTCTGCCTTCTACATAACTGCCTCCTACATCGCAGTGTACACCCGGTAAATAAAGTTCAATGCCACGATCTGTTTTTCCGCCTCCTTTTTTTCCGGTAATGCACGAAATGTCAACCAAATTAAAATTAGCACGATGTTCATCTGCCGCTACCATATGTACTGTATATTTGGCTTTGCTGATAGAGTTAAGGCCTAAATCTTTTACGTCGTTCCATTGTACAAAACCATGATGCGGTACGGTGTCATACAATCCGGCAAATCGAATAATTAACTTATCAAAAGTAATTTTGCTTTCGGTTAGCAAATAACCTAGTCTGCCATTACTTGGTAGTTTTTCGCGGCTGTATTTTTCATTAACTTCATAACCGTTTACATCTTTGCAAAAGGTATTTCCATACTCGTTATGTCTGGTTTTTGCCATATAAGGCTGTCTGGTTATTTCATGAACAAAACAACGTGCAGATGCCGCACCACGGCTGAAACCAAAAACATCAACCGTAATAGTGCCTACTTCTTTTTGATTAGCCTCTTTTATTTTATCAGACATCATTTCTATTGCCCTTTTTACACGATCCAATATTCCTGCATTTCCCTGCCCAAAACCGGTTCCTTCTACCATATCATCATCATCGTAATTTTCAATAGGCAAAATTCCAACATTAGATAACTTGTCATTATTATTTAAAGTGTTAGTTCCCATACCTTCTGTGTAAATTTTAAGTATAGGACGTGTTTTATTTAAAGGGTCTTCAATATAATTTTTAAACAATATAGCAGGATTGCTCAAATCATTTTCATAACTGCTGTCATCTGAATATTTATAGCGGTTTTCTTTTGCTTTTCCTACTTGTTTCTGGCTGGAAGCAGCAACTTTTAATCGTTCTTCAGGATCTTCAATATAGTTTTGCTGCTGCTCATAAGAAAGGTTAGATTTATTTTTCTTAATTTGATCGTCTTCCCAGGTTTGTCTGGCAATTGTATTGTACATATTATTTAGTGTACCATCTATAAAAACACCAAATGTAAAATCGATTTTCTTTTTATCTTCCGGAATTCCTCCCTTTTCAGCTTCACCCTGTATTAATGGATTATTACCAGACAATTCACCTTTTTTTAAGACACCTTCTTTAGACACTTTTAAGACACAATTATCCAGATCGATTTTTCCGTTTTTTATTTTATTATGATATACAACAGGATTAATAGAAAGTTTACTGCCATTGTCCCAAAATCCAGAACCTTGAAACTGCCAGGCTTGTTCTATAAATACAGGAAAAACACACTTTTGCACATTTGGTCTTGATGTTTGACTTTTCCCTTTTTCTGTTGTAATCATAGCATCTGTAATAGATCCTGCAGGCGGTTTTGTAGCTTTGGTATATTGATGCACTTTTACCGGGCGAACGAATTTTGTTAAGGCTTTGGGATCTAATTTTTGTACAGGATCTCCATCAGCATCACTTGGAGTTGGAGTTAAATCGGCATTAACCAGTTTTGTATCTCTTAGTTGTATTTGTATCTCTTCTCCATACAAAGCTTCTGTATAAATATGAAGATATACTGTAGAACCAAATGCAATTTCGTCTGTAATTAAAGCTCCGGTGTAATCGCGCCATTCTGCAGCAATAATTTTTGGACTGCCTATTGCACGAATATACATACCATGCGGAGGCACACCTTTTGGCAGATCTTTTTTACTGAATATTTCAAGCCAGGTCAAACCGCTGCCCTCCAGTAATTTTGGAAACTGAATTTTTTTCGAGTTTGTTTGTTCAATTCCTAAACTAAGAGTATTGTTATGGGTAATTTGTTCAGGATTAACTCCTTTTCCAACAACCTGCCAGCACCATTGTATGCTGGATCGTTCTTTATCTGCATTTTTTTCGTAAGCATCCTGAACATCATTGTATTCTTTAAATTTTCGTTCATAATTTTTTTGACTTTCTCGTGTCATTTTATCATAAACGTCTTTTTTTACAGGAGTAAATGAATTTTTAGGCTTCGGATAAATAGAATCTATATACTTATCAAATCCTGTAACAATTACTTTAAAGGCTCCGGCTTTAGACAAAGTGAGACATCCTCTTGCTTTGTCCCATTTCTGACCTGGTTCTAATGGATGTAATGGTGTAATATGTAAATCTCTACTCATTTTCTGCGTTGTTAATTATTAGAATAGAATCATTTAAATCACTTAAATTTAATCCTGGCAGTAATTCAGCCAATACTTCTGGTGAAGCATTGTCCGTATTTTTTTGGGTAATTTCGGCAGTCTGCCCGTGATCTTTAATCGTTATACAATCTTTACTTCCCTTTGGACAAGTGGCTTTGCTGTCTTCAAGCAATGGATTGCCCTTGTTCGTAAAAGTTACTTTTTCGTATGAATTACTCCATTCTGTAATGTTAGTCTGGCAAGGCAGAAAACTACTGCCGGAAGGTTGTTTTTTACAGTTTCCAAAAGTGTTCTTTTTCATTGTCTGACCAATTTCTTTATTGGTCGCAATTAATTTTTCTTTACCTTCTGCGTCATTTGCATAATGTTTAGAATGGGTTTTAACCACCAATTCATCTGTTTGCGGCGTTTCGCTAAACTGGCATTGGCAGACAGCGCCCTGAACTACAAAATGTTTTTCGGCCATTGCTAAAAGTATTAAATTGAGATTTATTTATTTTTTCTAAAAAGCGATTTTAATCTATCGGTAAAACTTCGTTTCGTAATATTAACAGGCTCTTCGTGAATGTAGAAGTAATTGACTTCTTTTGAAGTACCCAATATTCTCTCTTTTTTTGGATTTTCAGACTGCATTTTTCTGATGCTTTCGGTAATATCAATAATATCGTCATCTTCTTTATTTTGATAGGATTGAAATATTCTCATACTTTCTTTAAAAGCAGCATCACTCACGGGTCTAAATGAACTGTTTTCTGGAAAATGATAGATTTCTACCTGAATTTTTTTGTTAACCTTATTGTTAATTTTTGTTGTAAAACTTCCGGTTATTGAAAAAATACTCCGATCTTCCTCATACAATTTATATTCTACATCCATGTTAGAGTCAACAAGTTCTCCAGCATCTTCTGAGAGATACTTTTTTGAAAAAGTATAACCCTCTAGGATCTCTTCAACAGTTCTTTCATCAATAGCAGTGCCGCGAGCATTTATAATTATTTTGTCATTAGAATCATATTGCTCTTTAACAGTATGAATTACTCCATATTCAATAAACTGGTTTCCAAATACAGGAGACTCCCAAATAGATTTGAATCTCAATTTTGAAGTATATTCTACATAAATGGGTTTAAAATACAAATGAAAAAACCAGTTTTGATCAATGGATTTTTTTAGCGCCTTTTTGTTCAATAAAATGCTGTCCATTTTATTGACAATCTTTGTAGTTACGCCTCCTTTGTAATAATGCAGAATTTCTTTTTTAGTTAATAGCCATCGCTCTTTTACAGCTTCATTATTTAAGATTTTTTCAATTTCTCCATTCTTTTTTACTTGTATCCTAAGAGGAAAAACTGCTTGAGAAGCCTTTTCTGCGATTTGTTCTATTTTTGAACTTGGAGTTTTATTGTTTAGGAAAAACTGTTTTCTGTTAATTTCGAAAATACGGTTATTGCCATATTTGTCAGTTACAAAATTCACTTCGATTTCATAATGAATTTGATTTTTTAAAATATCATTTTCATAATTTTCATAACAAAAACCATACGTCCTCTTTTGTTCAGACGAACCAAAATTTAAACTGAAATTTGAATCGAAAATGACATTTTTTGGATCCATGTGCTTTATTTTAATTTCCTAAGATATTTCTTAAAATATGTTTGAAACTGCTAAAACTTATAAGATTGTATGCAATGGTATTATATTCAAATATAGAAAATAATCTTACAAAATAGAATTAAAATAAAAATAACAGCTACAGTATTGATAGTCAGTTTTTTAATGCTTTAAATGAAGTTGTTTTATTGAGGGTTAGATTAGAATTGAGAGAAAATATCCTATAAAAACAGAAAATCCTGCTGTTATAGAGCAGGATTTTTAATCTTTAAGAAGGATAACTATTTATGTTGTATTTTTTATAAATTGAGTTTATGATAAGAAATCCTTAAACCACAATCCAGAATTTTTGATGGTTCTTTTCTGCGTTTCAAAATCAACGTGAATAAGTCCAAATCGGGCGTTGTAGCCTTCTGCCCATTCAAAATTATCAGTTAAGCTCCAAACGAAATAACCATCTACATTTAATCCGTCTTTTTTGGCTTTTAGAATCTGTTCTAAATGATCCTGAATATAGTGTGTGCGTTTTATATCGTAAACTTTGCCATTTGTAACAGTATCAGGAAAAGCAGCGCCATTTTCGGTAATAATGATTTTTTTAATCCCATTATATTCGTTGAATTTTTTGAGAATATGATACAAAGCCGGCGGATAAACTTCCCAGCCCATTTCGGTCGAAATTACATTTCTTTTTTCGGCACTTACCAACTCGGCACCAATGTATGGCGTAAGAAGAGAATATTTTACAATCTCTCGCGTATAACATTGCAGACCTATAAAATCAAAATCGAAATCGAGATTGTTTAAATCATCTTCTACTATATAATTGTTTAGTTTTTTTAGTACCGGAAGATCTTTCTGCGGATATCCCAATCCTAAAATGGGTTCTATAAAAGTTCGGTTTAAAAGTGTGTCGACACGCTTTGCGGCTTCAACATCTTTTAAACTTTCTGTTGCCGGTTCAACATGCGTACATGAAAATGTGGTTCCAATATGTGCATGCGGAATTTGGTTTCTGATTATTTTGGCGCCAGCCGCTGTTGCCAAAGTAACGTGATGCATAGCTTTTAAGTAATTTGTAATACCTTTTTTGCCAGGTGCGTGAATGCCTAAAAAATAACCAGCTCCCGTAAATACTGAAGGTTCATTTATAACCATCCAGTTTTTTACACGATCGCCAAAATACTGCACGCAAACTTCAACATATTCTTTAAACCATGAAACTGATTCGCGGTTTGTCCAGCCTCCTTTTACTTCCAGATCATGCGGTAAATCCCAATGATAAAGTGTTATCCAGGGTTCAATTCCAGATGCCCGCAGTGCATCTATGACTTTATTATAATAATCGATTCCTGCCTGATTTACAGGATAAACGCCACTTGGCATAATTCTGGGCCAGCTTATAGAGAATCGAAAATTAGGAATATTTAATTCCTTAATTAAATTAATGTCGTCCTGATAAGAGTTGTAGAAATCACAGGTGGTTAGGGCATGATGACCGTTTTTTATTTTTCCTTTTTGAGAAGTAAAAACGTCCCAGATAGAAGAACCTTTTCCGTCAGAATCATGTGCACCTTCAATTTGGAAAGCGGCGGTTGAGACACCCCACAAGAAATCTTCACCAAATTGGTTTTTGTTCAAAAATGAGTTTTCAATTTTATTCATTCAATACTACTTTCCTTTATTTTTAATGGTTTATTAGTGTAGGAAAGAAGATTGCATAGCTCTTAAAAAAAGCCATTCTTTGAATGATACCAGAAATTTTAGGCTGAATAATTTCATAACGATTAGTTTTATATCAAATTAATAAAACTAATGTGAATTTATTGTAAAGTGATTATTATCAAATGATTAAATAAAAAAAATGGGAAGATTTAATCTTCCCATCCGCAAAGTGTTAAGCCCAATCCTTGAGCTTGTTTAAGCGATGTTTTTACAGTTTCGCTTCGACAGCTTGACAGACCACGGCAGGTTTCTTTTAAATGATATCTTTTTGATCCGGTCGAGCCACAAATATAAACTTTGGGTTCAGGAGGACGAAAAGAGGTTAGAAAAATAATAATGAACAAGAGAAAAGTATATTTCATAAGATGTTTTTATTTGACAATTAAATGGTATTCATTTCCTTTTTTATCAGTAGCTTTTAGTTTTCCGTATGAAACCCATTCGGTATTAATTTCAATTTCGGCAACAGAGTCAGTAATTAAAATTCCTGCACCGTATTTTCCTTGTACGTTAATATTCCCGCAAACCGAATCGCCATTGATGTTTATTCCTTTTACATCATAATTATATTCATAATTTCCCGGATTTCCAGTTCTATATTCGTACTGATAGGTTTTATTTATATGATAGGTTTTGGCTTCTTCCGGTGTAATGGTCTTTCGGTCGTCTGCCGTAATTGCCGATTTGTAAAATGAATTTACTTGTTGAACTGGCGGCGCTTCTGAAGCTTTTTCGCAGGAATAAAAAGTAAATAATAAAAATAAGATTAAGTAGTTTTTTAACATAGGCGATGTGGTATTTGGTTGCTTTATAGGTTTTATGTAGCTTATTGTTTTAATGCCTCATCAATTTTTCCCGATAAAAAAATATTTCCTAAAAGTCCAAATCCAATTGTTTTCGTTTTTCCTTCGATCGTGACATTTGTAGTTGAAAAAAGAATATAATTTGAAGAAGAAACCATATTGTCTACCATCATGTTTATCATTGATTTAGCAAGGGCATTTCCCATTATTCCTCCAGCTTTAGAGAATTCATCAGTGTTACCCGTATTTTCTTTATTCATTTCTTTTTCCAGAAATGCATTCATTTTTGATTTTACTTCTTCTTTGTGTTTGTCAGTGCCAGGATTGGTTAAAGCAGTGATTAATAAGAGTAGAGAAAAGGTAATAATTAAGTAATGTTTTGTTTTCATAATTTTTTTAATGATTAGGATTGATATTTTTTTAGTTTCGATAAATCTAATTAGAATTAAGTAGTTTAAAATGAGTACTTATACGGGATTTAAACATCCTGAGAGGTAATTCTTCCCTGTCAATAATTGGGTTGAGAGGGAAGAATAATACATTTTTATCATTAACTTGTATGGCATTCATTGCAACAAGTTTTGCAACCATTCGATTTTAAGTAAGTTTTTTTAGCTTCGACAACAGCATCTTTGCAATTCGAAAAGATTCCTAAATATTTTCGATTGGAAGGCAATGGTAAGTAGATACAATCTTCAGTATGAACTTCATGATCGCCATTTAATTGAGCATTTTGATTTACATAATAATTTTTCATGATTTAATTTTTTAAGTGTTAAAAATTATTTTATTCAAAAGTAAAACCTATCAAAATCAGTGTTTTATGGAAATCCGTAATATGACAAAGTTTTTTAAATATGTTTTTTTAGATAGATTCAAATAAAAAAAGAGGACAATAAAAATCCTCTTTAAAGACGTTAGTTAGTCAATTTTATTTTTTCATAATTTGCCACCTTTGTTAGCAGATGGACGTTTATATAGTGTTGTATTTTAAATTAAAAGCATGATCAGACATAAATATAAGTCCGAAAAATTGAAAGAATGCTAATATTGATGGAATCAAAGTCCAACAAAATAATAAGTAAAAAATTCCTTGTACAGATCGGCCAAGATAAAATTTATGGATTCCTATACCTCCTAAAAATAGGGTTAAAATAATAGCGGTTACTCTAGTTTTCATAATTTACATTTTAGATAAAAGTTCTGTTTTCTTTGCGTCAAATTCAGATTGAGAAATAATTTCACTATCTAATAATTTTTTTAATTTTTGAAGTATTTCTAAGGAATCTTCTTTAGGTTCTGCATTGTGAGTAGGCGTTAATCCTGCATTTACAGTTATTCCACCGCCTGCAATAGCTCTTTTGGTCTCCAAATCATGTTCACGTCTGTATAAAACCATTTCCTCTTCTTTTTGTTGGGCAAATTGATATAATTTTCTTGCTTGAGCTTTTGGTAAATAGTCAAGCATGTTTAATTGACCTCGTATGGTTTTCATAGTAAAAGTTGCGCCAATAATTCCTTCTTTCATATGACAGTCTAAAATATCTTTCCATGCATAATCCTGAAAATCCATAGATAATCCTAAATTTTTTGGTCTGCAAAAAATAATTCTTTTGTTTGTTAACGCAATACAGTCAGGAGAAATATTGATTGGTTTTTTCTGAACGGCGATATATTCTATCTGTTCGCCAGCAGTTAGTAATCCAGTTACTTTTGGCATTAGTTTTTCTACCGCTTTTGAGTCTTGTTCTTCATTTAAGAACTTTTTTAAATCGTTTACCATTTTAAATGTTTTTAAGATATTAATTATATAAGAGTTTTGATTTATGATCGGTTTCAATTTTTACTAAATTCCCGCTTAATTCAATCCAAAAGTAAAACCAATCAAAATCAGTATTTTACGGAAATCCATAATCTGTAAATTTTAAATTCTGGGTATAAAAAAAGCTCCCGAAGGAGCTTTTGAGAATGTTATTTTAGGGAAATTAAATTATCCCCATATCTTTTGTAATTGAAACCAGATGAACGGTATTATTTGCCTTGAAAAAATCTTTTAGTTTTGCTAATCTTTTTTCCATAGCACTTTTACTATTCGGTTTTATATTACTGTTTTTAAAAATTTCTATAATATCATCTTGAGATGTTCCTGCCGACAAATATTTTAAGATTTTAATATCAACATCGTCTATTTCGTAGTTTCCTTTTTCCTGAAGTGCAGAAGCAGCTTCAGGCGAAATAAATTTTTGATCAGAAGTTGAAATTATAGTAATCGCTTTTTTCAATTCCTCAATACTGTTTCTGCCTTTCAGTACAAAAGCGTCAATTTCAGAATCATCAAAAAGTGATTTTATGCGAAGGTTTTTATCTTCGATAGAATAGGCAATAATTTTAATATCAGGCTGTAGTTCACGTACTTTTTGAATAAGCTCGTCGCCGCTGCCAATTTTTACTTCTCGATGATCTTTTTTAAACGAAAGATCACTGATTAATAAGTCGTATGGCTCATTATCCTGAATGGCTTTTCTAATTTTTAGGAAAGCATCATCACAATATTTTGCATGTTGAAAATCAACAATGTTGAGGTCGCTCAAAGTTTGTTTTACGGCTAAATTAAATTCTTCAAAATCTTCGGCTATAATTACTTTTTTAAACATAGGCACTTATTTAGGCATTGTTATTTTTACTTTAAAACCTTTATCTGGTTCAGTGTCAAAAGTAATAGTTCCTTTATTAGACAAAATACGGTTTTCCATATTTTGCAGACCATTTTTTATAATTTTATTTTTTTGTGAACCTTTTCCGTTATCAGTATAGTCAATAAAAACTGTTTTTCCATTGCTGTCAAACTTTACAACTACTAACGATGCCTGACTATGTTTTTTCATATTTACCATTAATTCCTGTAAAACTCTGTAAATCGTAATTTTTTTAATTTCATCAATTAAATCCCAATTTACTTTTTCTATACTGTTAATAATAACGTTTGTAGTATCACTATTATAAGTAGAAAGCATTTCTTTTAGGTTTAAGGCATAATTTGCTTTAACGTCAATGTTACTGTTTTCTCTTGAAATACCGCGCACACGAGCATATATGTGATCCAGTTTTTGCAGTAATGTTTCTTTATTGTTTTCGTTTGTTAGAGGCTGAGTTTGTGTGTAGGTTATGGTGTTAAAAACATCATTTGCTAATTCATCATGAATATCTTTGGCAATTCTGGTTTCGGTATCGTAGGCCGTTTTTATTTTTTCAATTCGATTTCGGTTTTGATAAAACTTTCTCAAATAAAACAAAAGAAAGAAAAGCGATATAATACCAATTATAAAAAATATTCTTTGGTATTTTGCTTTTTGAAGCGATAATTCATTTTCAGCTTTTTCTAAACGAAGTTTTTGATTCTCGTCTTTTTCTTTTTTCGAATCGTATTTTATTTTAGCAAATTTATTTTTAAAATTGTTGCGGATTTTGATAATACTGTCGTTTATTGCAATATACTTTTTACCATAATTTGCTTCAGATCCATTAGAAATTAGAAAGGCGAGTGCTCTTAAACGTTCATCTACACTGTTGAGGTTGGTAGAAATTTCATAAGCTTTTTTAGCATATTCATTTGATTTTTTAATATCAGTTTTTGAATAAAATTCTGCGAGATGAAGATAACTTTCGATGCTTCCATACGTATCATCGGCTTTTTTTCTTAGTTCCAGACTTTCACTCATAAGCTGAAATCCTTTTTCATTTTGGCCTTTTTTAAAATGAGCGTATCCGAGATTATCAATTACTCTTGCTTTACTTTTTATAAATTCATCGAATGCTTTTGTTTTTAAAATTCCTTCGAGAATTTTAATTGCTTTATCGTATTTTTTTTGTTTAATGTAAACAACAGCAATATTGTTAAGAGGAGATTGTTTGTCAATCTGTTCTGATGAGACTTGTATCGCCTGATTATAGTAAAAAATGGCATCATTATAAATAGAAAGTTCTTTGTCAGCAATTCCAAAAGAATTATTAATTGCCGAATTATAACTATCGTCAACTTTTGCATAAGGTAATGCTTCTGTTAATGTTTCCTTACTTCCATAATAATCACCATTTATTTGCTGGATATTTGCCATTTGAATTAAATTGTAAACAATATTCATACTGTCTTTAGAAAGTTCAAAGGCAATTTTTGATTTATTAAAAAGGTAAAAAGCATTGTTATAATTGTTCTTCAGGAGTTGTTCTGTCGCTTTTTCTTGTATAAGTTTTGCTTCTTTCTTTGATTTCTGTGGTTTAACTAATAAGTTTGTTTTCTCCTCACAAGAAATGAAAAGAAGAAAAATAAAGAAATAAAAAAACGGGGATCGTAACATAAATCTTACTTTCCCCGAAATTAATAATTTATTGAAAACAATAAATTTTATTTGTTATTTTTTTGGTGGTTTAATATTAGTAGGGTCATCACCAGGACCAGGATCTGGCTCACTTGCTTGTTCAGACGGAATTACCTCTTTTTTTATTTCAGTCTTTTTTGTTTCAGTTTCAAATTCGTCAGCAGTACAAGAAAATAAAGTAGTTGACAATAGCGCGCACGCTCCCAATAGATATAATGTTTTCATTTTTTTAAGGATTAAAAATTAGATGCGGCAAAGCAGTTCAGAACCTTTCTGAATCTTTTTGAGGCAATGCCGCGGTTTTTGGGAAGTGAAGTGCGTAGAACTATAAAACATTATTTATACTTCCCGGATAAACTCCGTTTTACGGTTTTCCGCACTTGGTACATGAACTAGTTTTGTACATTTGCTTTTGACCTGCAGATCAAAGCGATAACTAATTTTGTTGAGGCAAAGTAACAACGCTTTTCAACCTGCATTGATCAGAAAGTCAGGAAAGTCGAATTTATTTTTTTAAAGTCAGGATAAGTTTCAGAAAGTCATAAAAAGTTGAATAAAGTCCCTTAAGAAAGTTCTAAAAGTCCAAATGCCTATGCCAAACTATACTTTTGAAGATTACAAAAATGCTATTAAAGCAAAATATGAGGATGAAAAAAAAGGAAAATATTCTAATAATTTAAATTCTCCAACAACGGCAAAACTTAGAAAATTGTGTGTCAAAAGATTTGACTCAAATACTAAAAAGGACGACTTAATTATTTTTGAATCCTTTTTTGAATTCCCTTTTAATAAGGATAAGAAAAATCTCTATGGAGATAATGAGTTAAATAAATTAACTTCTGTTCGCAGATTTTTTTTAGGTAAAACCGAAAATCCCTCAGAAGACACTGTCGAATTTTCTGCAATCTTAGTTGATTTTCAACCGAGACCCTTTCTAGAGTTCATAAGGTTTGATAATAATGGAGAGTTAGAATTTAAAGAAAATACATTCAAACATTCATCTACTGAAGCAGAAAATAAGAATTCAGATCGAGAAGAAAAAACATATGTTCCTCTGCCATTTATTACCAATGATACCAGTGCTTCTAATATAAAAGAACAGGAAATTACAAATAATAATGAATTTGTATCAAATGATGCTAAACCAGATTTCAAACTGAATGAAACACAATTTAGAGAACCTGAAAGACCTGAAATAAAAAAACAAAGGCTTATTAGGAAAATTAAAGGAATTGTATTTGAAAATTTCCTAAAGCGATTAGGAAAAACAGTAGCGGTTATAGTTTTAATTTTTTGCTCAATTGGTGGAATAATTTATTTCGCTTTTTTTAAAAAGCATTGTATGCAGTGGACAGGAGATCACTATGAAATTGTAGATTGTTCTTCAAGTGTAAAATCAGGTTTTTATGAAATAATCCCACTCGATGAAAGTCTTTTGGATTTTAAAAAGTTAAAAGCTTGTGATACGACTACATGTTTTAAAAAAAATGGAGAAGCTTTTGTTTGGTATGGTAAAACAATTAATGGAGTTGATTTTTTTAATGATAATGGTACTGGACGACATCCAGAAAATAAAGCAGCTTTAAGGCCAATTACACACTATATGTTTAATAAATATCTAAAAGGGAAACAGTGCGAATAAAATGAGATTTATGTAATATTTTCGCAAAATCATGGAATTTTTTGTACGTATATACTTTTAATTTAGCATTATTAAATTAAATCAATAAAAAACAAATCAACATGAAAAATAGAAACATATTATTCGTATTAGCCTTAAGCATTGGAATGTTCGCAACATCTTGTAGTAACGACGATAATGACGGGGAAACAATAGTGCCAATCCAAGGGAAGTATAATTTACGCCAAACTGGGACTATTATTGATGGAAAAGAAGTATTAATTGATGCACCGCAAAATCAAGCGGGATGTCCAGGGGATTATTTAGATCTAAGAGTAAGTAATGCTGCAGTTATGGGGGATTATAATGGATCTGATTGTGCTTTAACAGAAACTACTGGAACTTATGTAAGATCTCATAATGATTTAACAATTACAGTGGGTAATGTAAGCTCAACAAGTGATATTATGAATTTAACTAATAAAGAGTTGAAAATTAAAGATAAAACTACTGGTGTTATCACAGTTTACAGCAGATAATTAGATTGAATTAGTGGAAATAAAAAACGGAAATAACTTTAAAAGTCATTTCCGTTTTTTTATGAATATTATTTTTTGATGTATTATAAAGGAATATAAATATCAAATGCAGCCCCTTTGTTTTGTTCGCCTTTCGCAGAAATAATTCCGTTGTGGTTTTCGACAATTTTTTTAACGATTGCCAATCCAATTCCGGTGCCGTTGTAATGATCTCTTCCGTGCAGGCGCTGAAAAACATCAAATATTTTTTTACTGTATTGAGATTCAAAACCAATTCCGTTGTCTGAAACTTTAATGTGACAGTAGATTTTTTCTTTATCAAGATTTTTTTCTTCTAAATCAGAGCCTTTTGCAATTTTACTTTCGATTTTGATTATTGGCGTAACATCAGGTTTCGAAAACTTGATCGAATTGCTGACCAGATTATACAGTAATTGTCTAAACTGAAACGGAATAATACTTACATCTGCAATTTCATTGCTTTCTATTACTGCATTTTTCTGTTCAAGTTCTTCGCGCAGATCTTCTTTTACTTCTTCAATAATTTTGGAAAGATTGGTTTTCTCAAAAATTCTTTCCTGAATATTGGTTCTCGAATAGGATAACAAATCGTGAATTAAAGTCTGCATACGTTTCGCCGCATTTTGCATTCTTTGGAATTTATCTTTTCCTGAGTCTGATAAATTATCAAATTCTTTTTCAATTATCTGTGAAGCAAAAGTTTGAATTTTCCGAAGCGGTTCCTGTAAATCGTGACTCGAAATGTAAGCAAAGGACTGAAGTTCCTTATTCATGTGCTCCAGCTCAGTATTTTTTTGTTCGAGTTCTAATGCGTTTCGTTTAATTTTGTCATCGGCTCTTTTTTTCTCAGTTAAGTCGTGTGTTACTTTAGAGAATCCAATAACCTCTTTGTCTTTATTATGAATAGCCGTAATTACAACACTTGCCCAAAACAAAGTACCGTTTTTACGCATGCGCCAGCCTTGCTGTACAGCTCTGCCTTTTTCTCTTGCGAGCTGTAATAAAGTATTTGGAAGATCTCTTTTTTGATCTTCGGGCGTATAAAATATACCGAAATATTTTCCGGTTATTTCCTGAGATTTATAACCTTTAATTTTTTCGGCACCTACGTTCCAGTTTTCAACTATTCCGTCTCGGCTTAAATACAAAATAGAATAATCCTGCACTTCTTCAACCATTAAATGATAACGTTCTTCGCTTTTTTTAAGCGAATCGTACATCTGGCTCAATTCTCGTGTTCTGGCTGTAACTTGTTGTTCGAGTTCGTTTGTAAAAGCTTTTTCAGTATGAATGTCTGTAAAAGCGCCTACCCATTTTATAATTTTATTATCGGCATCCAAAACAGGTTCGCCCAGAACCGTATGCCATCTGTAACTGCCGTCTTTTCTTAGAACTCTAACATCTGACCTAAAAACCTGTCCGGTTTTTAAACTATAGTTCCAGATTTTTATGTTTTCTTTGAGATCTTCAGGATGAATCATCGATTTCCATTCGGCGTCGCCGGTTGGTTTTACTCCTGTATATTCAGCCCATTTTCCCGAAGCAAATAAGCCATTACCATTTTCATCGGTTTCCCAAATTAATTGAGGCATACTTTCTGTTAACGAGCGGAAACGTTTTTCACTTTCGGCAATTTTGTTACGGGCTTCTACTTTTTCAGTAACATCAACAATAGTAGCTCTGACTCCAGATATAATGTTGTCTGAATCATATATTGGCGCATATTCAAAATCGATATAAAATAGATTTTCGCCATCATCTCCATTTATAATAATTGGCGACTCTATTTCAGAGTATACATTTCCGGAAGCATACACTTCTTTTAATAATCGGCCATATTTCTGAACCGATAATTCAGGGAAAATGTCAAGAAGTTTCCTGTCCTGAACATCGATTTCTTTTTTCTTCCAGATATTTTTAAGCAAAGCATGGTTGGCAATTTCGACAATCATATCGCTTCCCTTTAAAATTGCTTTTGGAACAGGTGACTGCATAACAAGATTTCGAAATCTTTTTTCGCTTTCTTCCAGTTCCTGCTGATGATTTTTTTCGGGTGTAATATCCCTTAAAGTTCCAATAAGTTTGTCAGCATTACCATTTTCATCATAAAAAACCTTGCCTTTTCCTTCAATCCAGTGTATGGATTTATCTGGCCAGATTGTTCTGGCTTCATAATGCAGATTTCCTGATGAAAGTGCATCTTTAAAAGCTTTGTTCCTAATATGCATATCATCTGGATGCAGATGCTGCAGTAATTGTTCGTGTGTAAGAATAACTTTTTCTTTATAACCGCCAAGAATTTCAAGATAGCGCTGAGAATATCGCGGTTCTCTGGTTTTTACATTTAATTCCCAGGTTCCTAATTCGCTGGCATCAACAATAATATTTAAGAATTCTTCGTTTTTTTCGATTTCTTTTCGAGCTTCAACCTTTTCGCTTACTTCGGTTACCGTAACAATAATTCCTGATATTTCTCCATTTTCTTCTCTTAAAGGATGATAGAGAAAATCAAAATACCAAATTCCCTGTTCGCCATATCGGTTTAACGGAACCGGAACTTCATTTCCGTGATACGGAACACCGGTTTCTAAAACATTTTTCAGTAATAAATCGACAGTTTCTTTTACTTCCGGAAGTGAATCAAACAAAGGTCTGCCAATAAAACTATTTTCTTCTCTGGCTACTAATTTTAAGTAAGCGTCGTTTGCCATTTCAACAATATATTCAGGGCCGCGCAGAATGGTGATTCCCAGCGGAGCCTGTTTTACTGTATCGCGGAAACGTTTGTCTGCGATTTCAATTTTTTTAGAAGCGAGGTGAAGATCTGTAACTTCTGCGGCTGTATTCATAACGGCGTAGACTTTACCGTTTGTATCAAATAAAGGTGTAAAACTATAATTGAAGTAAAAACTTTCGAGCTTACCGTTGATGGTTATATCAACTTTGGCATTTTTGTTATGAAAAGATTTTCCGGTTTCAAAAACACTTTCAACCTGCTCAAAAATAGATTGATTATTAAGTTCCGGCAGAATTTCACGATATGATTTTCCAATTACATCCGGGCCTTTTCCCCAAACTTCAATAATAGAATCGTTTGCAAGTTCTATCCGCATTTCTTCTTTTCCAACATAAACTCCTATTGGGAAAGGAGCATTTTCGACCATCTGCCTGATTTTTTGTTCGCTTTCCTGAAGTTTTGCACGGGCTTCTACCTGATCTGTAACTTCAATAGCAATAGCAACAACACCGGAAATACTTCCGTTGCATTCTGTTAAAGCTTCGTATATAAAATTGACATAAGTATGTTCTGTTTTTCCATTTCGGGAAAGTTCTACCAAACGTTCATTGGCAATAAACTTTTTGCCGGTAGAATAAACATTCTGTATCAGCTCTTCTAATCCCTGATCTTTGATTTCGGGCAGAACATCAAAAATAGATTTATTGAGCACTTTTTCAGTAGTTGTACCCCAAAGCTGTATCATTTTGTCGTTGGCAATTTCAACAATATGATCTTTTCCTCTAAAAACGCACATGGCCAAAGGCGTCTGCATAATATTGTTTTTAAAGCGCTCATTTTTTTCTTTTAAAATATCAGCAGCTCTTTTCTTGGCAGTAGTTTCGACTACAGTTACTAAGATTCCGCCAATTTTTCCATTTTCTATTCTTATTGGTGAATATGAAAAATCAAAATAGCAGGTTTCTACTACGCCGTTTCGGTTAAGAGGAACTACAAAATCAGGAAAATTAATTGATTTTCCGTTCATAACCTCCTCAAACATAGGTTTTGTAATGTGCCAGATTTCAGAAAAAGTATTATCTGGAGAATTTCCTAAAGCATCGGGATGTTTGTCTGAACCCAGAATTTTTCGAAAAGCATCATTATATAACTGTGTAAATTCATCTCCCCAGGCAATGTACATTCCAAAAGGATTGTTGAGCATTACAGAAGTTAGGGTACGCAGACTTTGAGGCCAGTTTTCAGGGTCACCTACAGGCGTTTTGTTCCAGTCTTTAGAACGCATTAATTCGCCCATTTCTCCACCATCGGCTAGAAAATAATGTTCCTTATTGGCGTGGCTCATTTAAGAAATGATTTAAGGTTGAATTACAAAATGTGTTCTCTCGGGTTGTTTAAAATTATTTTCTGACGCAATAATAAGTGCATTTTCTATTACTGATTTCAGTTTAGAAAAATCGCCCGGTTTGCGAATGTAAAATGTTGCACCTTTATTGTACATTACATCTACGATTTCGCTGTCGAGAGAAGTCGAAAAAATAACTATTGGGAAATCTTTTAGTTTATCAATTTGTCTTATTTCTGCAAGACATTCAGAACCATTTTTTCTGGGCATATTTAAATCCAGAAAAAGTAAATCGGGAAGATTATCTGTTGTTTTATCTGATAAAAATTCCATTAGCTGTACTCCATCATTTACAGTTACAAGAGTTGTTGCAAGCGATATTTCGTCTAAGGCTTCTTCAAAAAAAGAACAGTCGTCGTTGTCGTCGTCAGCAAGTAAAATGTTGTAAATCTGTTTTGTCATGCAATGCAAAAATTTAATATAAAATTAGGCGTAAAAAATAAACAAATGTTAATTCTTTTTTTGCTGGGATATTCATTCTTTACGCAAAAAAAGATTTTAGAAACCTATAAAGTTAACTTATTTAAATGACACTTTATAATTATTTAATTTAATAGTTTTATTTTTAAATGATTCTGTAAGTAATTACCTCTGTTTTAGATTGAAAAAAATAACATTTTGTGATTTGAAACAATAATACAATTTTCGAATCATTTTTGCGTTTTTATATTTCATGGCATTACTTCGCCACTAGAAAAATCTCTTATTTTACGGCCGTTTACACACTAAAAACTGTATAAACATTGTACAAAGTGTAAAATTTTTACACACATCTTTTGTATGTAAAAAACGTAAAACGCTTACTTTCAGTTTAAAACCTAATTGGCACGCGCCTTGCAAATTGTGAAAATGTCACTCTTTAACTTTTTTGTGTTTACACAGAATTCTAAAAAGAAAGACAATTTGATAAAAGCCCATTTTAGAGAATTAAAAACAAACAGGACATGGAAAGCGAAACAATTATCTCAAAACAATTTTACACAGGCAGCAATAGCGCCGATGTACAAATAAGCCCGTCAATTTTTAAAATAAATAATAACTCAACCAAAAAACTTGTAGAAAGACCAAAAAGCGCTTTTGGATTTATGATCCTTGCAGGAACATTTTTGTTACTGCTTACCGGAGCGTTTTTCGTTTTTCAATTTCAGCCTGATTTCGATCAGCTTCATTTAGAAAGATTAAATTCTACCGGCGGGATTATTTTTCTTGCCATAACTGTAGCATTATTCCTTTTTAAAGGCGGAATGTTTCTTTACAACTTATTTCTTTACTTTAAATACAAACCAATTGAATCAGTTTCTGATGAATTACTGCCAACTTGTACTGTGATTGTTCCAGCTTACAACGAAGGAAAATTAGTTTACGAAACTTTAATGAGTCTGGCAGATAGTGATTTCCCTGCTCATAAATTAGAGCTTTTGGCAATTGACGATGGAAGTAAAGATGATACTTGGTATTGGATTCAACAAGCCAAAATTAAATTAGGCGATCGTGTTTCTATTTTTCAACAGCCGCAAAACAAAGGAAAACGTCACGCATTATACCGTGGATTTAACTTAGGAAAAGGTGAAATTTTTGTAACAGTTGATAGTGATTCAATTGTGAAAAAAGATACTTTAAGAAACTTAGTAAGCCCATTTGTTGTTGACGAAAAATGCGGTGCAGTTGCCGGAAACGTTCAGGTTTTGAACAACGAAAAAGCAATTTTGCCAAAAATGCTTAATGTAAGTTTTGTAATGAGTTTTGAATTCATGCGTTCTGCAGAAAGTTCACTTGGTTCTGTACTTTGTACTCCGGGAGCTTTAGCGGCTTACAGAAGAAATGCTGTTTTTGCTTGTCTGCCAGAATGGATCGACCAGACTTTTATGGGACAGCCTTCAGATATTGGTGAAGACCGTGCAATGACAAACATGATTTTAAAACAAGGACACCACGTATTGTTCCAACGTAATGCTTATGTTTTAACAAACGTTCCTGAAAATTATAAAGGACTTTATAAAATGTTCATTAGATGGGGTAGAAGTAATGTTCGTGAAAACATTATGATGGCCAAATATGTTTGGAAAGATTTTAGAAAAGAGTCTAAAGTTGGTGCAAGATTATTGTTTACAGAACAATCTTTAAGAATCATCATGACGTATCCGTTCTTTATCTTTATGTTCTATTTTATTGCAACGCATCCGTTATTGTTTTTAAGCTCAGCTTTATTAGGAATATTAACTGTATCAAGCTTTACAGTATTGTTTTATGCAAAAAGATACTCTTTTACAGAAGCATTCTGGGCGTATTCATATAGTGTTTTTTACACTTTCGGATTGTTTTGGATTGCTCCATACTCAATCATTACAGCTCATAAAAGAGGCTGGCTGACTAGAGGTTAAGAAATATTTTCAACTACTATTTTATATTTAATCCTGAAAAACTCCTGTTCCACTAAGCAGGAGTTTTTTTATTGTTTTGTTTTTGCCAGATAAAAACAGAAAAAGCATTTAAGAAAGCTAAAATCCATAAAATTGGACTAGTGAAAAAGCTTTCGTAATTTCTTCCATTAGGAATTTCTACAAAAGGAACCGTAATAATAACGTCAAGAAACAAAGCGGTAACTGACATTATAATGCCGAGCTTCAAGCCGCTCATTTTATAATTTTTGAGATAGTAGAATTTTGCGGCGCCAATGGCAAAAAATACAATCCAGATTGTGACCATAAACGACTGCCAGAAAAAAGCATTTTTTACAAATAGAATTTGTTCTAAAAGGTAAAAAGAAATACTAACAGCACCCCAAACCAAGATACCCGAAAAAATCGCCCTGAAGTATTTCATAATCTTAATTTTCAGGATTCCAGATTCCGGTTTTAGCAGTTTCTTCTGCGTAAGTGCTGAAATCTTTCGCTTTTCTGCCCAAAACTTTTTCAATGTCTGAAGTTACATTTGAGTTTCTTCCGTCTAAAACCTGCTCAAACAAATAGTTTATAAGCCAGATATGATCGTCCGGAATTTGATATTCTTTAAGCATCTGCGTATATTCTTCTAAACTCAAACCCTGAAAACTAATATTTCTGCCGCTTGCGCTGGCAATTTCGTTTACAGCATCTTTAAAAGTTAATAATCTTGGCCCCGTTAATTCATAAGTTTTTCCGTTATGATTTTCGTTTAAAAGTGCTTCAGTTACCACATCGGCAATATCATCAGCATCTGTAAAAGGTTCAAGTGCTTCAGCTCTTGGGAGTGCCACAACTCCATAAAGAATTGGGTCAAGGAAAAAGCTTTCGCTGAAATTTTGGTTAAACCAGCTGGCACGCACAATGGTCCAGTTTTTAGCATTTTTCTTTACGATTTCTTCGCACACCTGAGCTTCTTTTTCGCCTCTTCCGGAAAGTAATACTATTTTTTGAACATTAGATCTTGCAGCAAGCCGGGTAAAATTTTCTATGATTTCTGCCGCAAACGGAACAGCAAGATCGGGCTGAAAAGTAATGTAAACCGTATCAATATCTTTTAAAACATTCGGCCAGGTTTCTGAATTTTCCCAGTCAAACGGAATTTTTTCATTTCGCGAACCCAAACGAACTTCAACTTCCGGATTGTTTTCTAATCTTGTTACTACTCTGCGTCCGGTTTTTCCGTTAGAACCCAGAATTAAAATTTTCTTTTTCATATCAATAGTTTTTTAATGATGATTATTGATACAAAGTTGTTTAGATTACAAGACAATCATTTGTCGCAAAAGAATTATGATTTGTTTGAAAAGAACTGCTGTTTGACATCATTTGGACGCATTCCGAATTTTTTATGAAAAGCATTCGAAAACGAACTTAAACTTTCATAGCCAACTTCCCAAGCCGATTCCTGAACTGTTTTTTCGCTTTCGCGGAGTAATTCATACGCTTTATTCAGTCGTTCTTCCTGAACATATTTAAAAACCGGAATCCCAAAAAGTTCCTTGAAATTCTTTTTTAGTTTATTGCTGTTAAGCCCAACCATTTGCGATAGTTGGGTTATAGAAGGCGGTGTAGAGTAGTTGATGGTAACAATTTCTTTCGCCTGAAAAAGTTTGTCTTTATCAATTTCAGATAAATCAGTTTTTTTTTCGGAAGCTAAAAGTGCGTAGAAATGTGCCAAAAGTTCGTTGATCTGACTTTTTAAAAACAACTCACGTGTATTTCCTGTATAATTGGTATTAAAAATTTTTTGAACTGCCAGCTGCATTTCGAGTGTCATATAAAAAGAAGGACCTTTTACAAAATGCTCTTTTGGATTTAATAACTGAGGTAAATGATTTTCGAAAATCTCTTTTTCGGCCTGCGGAAGCGAATTGAGATTTTTTAGTTTCGTAAAAATGCTGATGGATTGTAAAGGTTTATCAGGTTCAATTTTATGAGAGAATTCGACTTTTTGATTTCCAAAAAAACAAATTGCCAACCCCGTTGTGTTTACCAGATATTTTGTCTGATCGTTGTGTTTAATTTCTAACTCGACATTTCCCGAGCCATAAAACGCAAAACCCAGCGCATCACCGTCAATTTCACATTTCTGGACTATTGTTTTTGTGGTATTCGAATGCTCGATTAAAACAATACAGTCGTGTAATTCGAGAATATCAGTTGTCATAATTGAGGTTGAGTTTAGAATAAAACGTCTGAAAAGTTACCGATTATTTTTTTAACCCATATTTTGAAGTGAAAATAATTTCAAAATATAAAATCATTAAACAGAAATCGCTTCAATCGACTGGCATAAAATCGAAACCGCTTTTTCCATTTCTTCTTTTTCCAAATGTCCAAAACCTAATCGCGTTGCGGTGAGATCTTTTGTTTGATATAAAACAGTTTTTGGCAGAAATAAACCGTTTGCGGCGCATTCTTTTTGAAGCGTAATTAAATTAAATTTATCAATCCACTCAATCCAGACGGCTAAGCCACGCACCGGAACTTTAAATTTTATTTTAGAATTTAGTTTTTCATTCAACAATGAAACAAAATAATCACGACGTTCTTTATAGACTTTTTTGTTTTTTTTCGAAAGCCGGTGCACTTCGCCTTCATTAATCCATTCAGATAAAACCTGTTCTTTAATAACATCAATTCCGGGTTCTAAAATGTTTTGATGCTTTTCTAATTCGGCAATAAAATCAGACGGCGCGGCAACAAAACCATAACTAAATCCCGATGGAAGCGATTTTCCAAATGAACCTACGTAAACCACTTTCTGATTTGAATCGAAAGCCGCTAATGGCAGAATGGGATTATTATCGTAATGAAAATCAAAATCGTAATCATCTTCCAGAATTACAAAACCGTATTGACTGGCTAGTTCCAAAACTTCCATACGTCGTTTGGCACTTAATGAAATTGTGGTAGGATAGTGGTAGTTAGAAGTAAGATATAAAACCCTGATTTGATTTTCTTTACAAATTTCTTTTAATCTGCTGGTGTCAATTCCGTCCTGATTGACAGGAATTGTAATTATCTGCGCTCCGGTGTTCGTAAGCGTCATATTTGAAATATAATATCCCGGAGATGCCACTACAACTTTATCGCCCGGAGAAATAAGCGCTTTTGTAACGATATATAAACTAATTTCATGACTGCTGGTAGTAAGTAAATTTGAAGTTGAAATACGCAGACCGCGCGTAAGATTCAAATAATTTGAAAAATGAGATTTAAAGTTTAAATGTGATCGTATCTGGATTTGTTCGTATGTTTTTGATGTTTTCTGTCTTTTTAATTTTGAAACATACAACCGTGCTAAAATCTCATTTTGGATGAGCCTTAAATCCGGCATTCCGTCATTAAACTGATACTGAAGACTGCTGGTTTCGGTTGGATTTTCAAGAATTGCAGAACGTTTAAAACTAAAACCAATATTGTTTTTAGATTCATTTTGGTTAGGAACAGCAATAAATTCGTCTTTGTTTTTTTGTTTGTGCTGCGAAAGTATAAAAGTTCCTTTATTAGGCAGAGTTTCAATCCATCCCTGCGATTCCAGATCCTGAAAAGCTTTGATTAAAGTATTTCGGTTTACCGAAAGTAACCTGCACAATATGCGCGTTCCGGGAAGTTTTGTTCCCTCTGGAAGAAATCCGGTTTGTATCGCTTTTATAAATTCAAAAACGATCTGTAAATAGATTGCTGTGTTTTCTTCTGGCTTAAGCTGAATAAAGCTTTTAAAAGGAATTTCAACCGGACTACTCATAATTACAAAACTGGTATACTTTATTAGTACGGCAAGATACTACTTTTGCAAAAATTTTAAGCCAAAATGAAAAAAATCTACTATGCAGTATTTGCATTAATCTGCACCAATTTTTATGCCCAGACCAAAAGGGATTCTATCATAGAAATTGATGAGGTAATTATTAACGAAAACCGATTAAGCACACCTATTTCTAAACAAAACAGAAATGTATACGTTATTAATAGCGAAACCATAAAGAAATTACCCGGAAAAACGCTTCAGGAAGTATTACAATATGCAAACGGAGTTGACATAAGACAAAGAGGTCCGTTTGGCGGTCAGGCCGATGTAAGTATTGACGGAGGAAGTTTTGAACAAACCGTAGTTTTATTAAACGGAGCCAAAATTATCGATTCGCAAACGGCTCACAATATGCTGAATCTGCCTCTTCCGGTAGAAGTAATTGAAAGAATTGAGATTTTGCGTGGTCCGGCTGCCAGAATTTTTGGAATTAACAGTTTAACCGGAGCCATTAATATTATTACTAAAAAACCAACTGATTCTGGTTTTATGGTAAGTACGTATGCCGGTTCTAATTTCGAAAAAGATACTCAGGATACCGGAGATACTTTTTACGGAGGCGGTATTCAGGCAGGAGCGGTTTTAGGAAAAGAAAAACAGCAGCATTCTATTTTTGCATCGCATGATAAAAGTAACGGATATCGTTATAATACGGGATTTGAAAACAATAAATTATTGTATCAAGGAAATGTTCAGATTAATGATTCTAACGAAATTTCGGGAACATTTGGTTATGTAAAAAACGGATTTGGAGCTAACGGATTTTACGCAGCGCCGGGCGACAGAAATTCTACTGAAATCGTGCAGACGACGTTTGCGAATATTCAGTCGAAACATTCTATTACAGAAAGATGGAAAATAATGCCGAGAGTAACGTACCGATATAATTATGATGATTACCGTTATTTAGGAAACGGAAATCTGAATGTAGGAAGAAGCCAGCATTATACCAATTCTATCGCTGCAGAATTAAATTCGTCTATTAAAACAGAAAACGGCGAAATTGGTTTTGGTGCCGAATTTAGAAATGAAGATATTCATTCTTCAAATATTGGCGATCATGACCGCGAAAATGTGGGACTTTATGCAGAATACAGAACGTATTTATTTGAAAAACTAAATGTAAATCTGGGAACATATTTGAATTATAATTCAGATTATAAATGGCAGATTTATCCGGGAATTGATGCGAGTTATGAAATTACAGATCAGTTTAAAATTATTGGAAACATTGGCACGAGCCAAAGAATTCCTTCTTTTACAGATTTATACTTAAATCAGCGTCCGGGAAATATTGGAAATCCAGATCTTGATTCTGAAAATGCTTTTCAAAGTGAAATTGGATTCAAATTCAACAGAAAATCGTTGAATTTGAATGTGAATTATTTCTACAGAGAAATCAGTAATTATATCGACTGGACCCGTATGACAACTGCTGTGCCGTGGCAGAGCCAGAATTATGGAGATTTAATTACAAACGGAATCAATATGAGAGGAAATTACAGATTTGATTTTTCTGCAGATTCCAGACTGAACTTTACTTTGGGTTATTCGTATTTAGATTCTAAATTTAAAGACACTCGTTCTGAGCCGTTTTCTAAATATTTGATTTCTTCTTTAAAACATCAAATTACAAATACGATAGATTATCAGTATAAAGATTTTTCAATTTTGTTTGCTTCTCGTTTTAACGAAAGAGTTACCGGAGCTTCGTATTGGATAAATGATTTTAGAGTAAGCCAGTCTGTTAAGAAATTTACATTTTTTATAGATGCTCAAAATATCTTTAATACGACTTATTTTGAAGTGGGAGCTTTTCCTCTGCCGGCTAGATGGTTTAGCGCAGGTGTAAAATTTGTTAGTTTTTAAATTATTAGGTTGATTTGATTATAAAAGGGAAGACGTTTTTTAATGTCTTCCCTTTTTTTATTGTTTATTTTGTTTCTCCCATTTTAGCAAATAAATCCAGCTTTTTAAATTGAATGTTCATATGATGTTGAACAATCCTTTCATAATCATTTTCCTTCTCACTTTTTTTACTAATAAGAACAAGCATTTCTAAACCTAATAAAAATAAAAACCATAATGTCCAGATTAAAAATGCTGCGACAGATTGAGTAAGTAAGCTATGCATGATTTTTAGTTCATCTAAAAAACCTACTTTTGAAGATATATCTTTTTCAAGTTTAGGTCTTATATTTATTAAGGCAGTTTCTTTTTCAGTTTTTTGATTTCTAAGATCAGTTAATGTTTTTTCTATTCCCGGAATCATTTGAATTTTTGGGTTGGGAGTATTTGATTTAGTTGTAACAATAACTGGTGCTGTTTTTTCAATAATTATAGGTTTACCTGTTTCTGGATCTTCTTCACTGCTTTTTACATTTGTGGCTACTGCTTGTGTCGAAAATATTGTCATGTTAGGATTTTTAGTGATGTCATCAATTAATGCCAGACGCTCAGTTTCTTTATCTAATATTGCTTTATTAATCTGATTAATCTGATCCCTTAAATCTTTTGTCTTGGGTTCTATTGCCTTTCTAACTCTTTCTTCAATGAAAGTGATTTTTTCGAGTTCTATATCTTCTTTAAAAATAATTTGATCAATAATAACGGAACCAATGACAGCCATCATAAAAGCTATTATGCCTCTAGCAATCATTAATGATTTTGATGGATTTATAGAAAGAATGAGTTGTCTTTCTATTTGTATAATTATAATAACAAAAATCAAAGCTCCAATACATGAAAAAAATTCTCCTCCACGTAAATATCGGTTTGTGAAAGAATACCCAATAAATGCCCAAAGTATGCAGACTATTAGAATAGCTGCTGTATATCGTTTTACTGCTTTAACAGAAATTTCACTTGAATTTCTAACGATATTGTAGTTATAGCCTGTTAGAAAGCATCCGAATTTAATCCACCAATTTTTCATGTTAAAAAGTTTTTTTCATTATAGAATGATTTGAAATAGCTGCAAGACCATTACGAAAGCCCCTTGTGTAACTGATTATTATACCTTGCCCTAAGCCAGTATTATTTTTAGCATCTGTTTCAATTTCTAAAATTTGATTAATATGTTCTTCTGCTGTATACTTTTTAACGTTTAGTTCTTCAACAGTGTCAATCATTCCTATTCTAGCTCGACTTTCAATGTGAAAGTTTATTTCTCTAATAAAGTCTTGATAATAGGTTTTAATTTTCCTTATAGTTCTTTCCAGATCACTTTTTAAAGCCTGAATATTTTGTTCAAGATGTGTATTGTCAGGATTAATTAATGCATCATCATATCCTTTACTCTCATAATTTTTTTCTAAAAAATTAAAAAGAAGACTTATTCCAATTTCTTGACTTGTTATTTGTTGTTCTTGAGAAATATTTTCTTGATTTTTTTCTGTTTGTATGAAAACTTTTTCAGGTATTTCTGTATTTGATGTCTGCCTTATTTCATTATCAATATTTCCGTTGAAATTATTGGTTTTTGATTGATTTCGATTGAAGTAATTAAATAGTCCCATTGTATATATATTTAGATGTTTATTGTTGGTACTTTAAATTTTGAATGTCCTCTTCTGTGACATGACTCACATAAAGTGATTAATAAAAAGTCAGGATAATCCCAAGGCAGCTTGAACTTGTTTTCAGCAACAATAAAATGATATTGCCTATGATGTATTTGAAGATTTTCTTTACTCTCACATATCACACAGCATTTATCTCTTTCAATTATTTCTGCTCTCTTTGCTAACCATTCACGTCTAAATAATAAAGCTCCATAACTTCCATGAGGTATTTCAACACTTGATTTACTAATATCATTTACTTTTTTGATTCCATTCGATGAGTCTATATATCGACGGATAGATTTGTCATTTTTTAATTTTAAATAACGATAACGAGAATTAGTTGGATCAAACATTACAATAGTTTTAAATAGGAATTTTTAGCCCTAATAGTTGTTTTTATAGTGATTATCAGAGTGTAAAACTAAGAGTGTTGTAGAAAGTAATTTTACGGTTTTCCGTAAAATGTAAAAAGAAGAATGTAGGGGAATTAAAGTTTAGCTTACTGCTTTAATAAAAAAAGAGAAGACATTGTCTTCTCTTTTTTATAATTTCCGTTGCTAATAAATTTCAATTTAGAATATCTCAATTTCTAAAAAACAATTTTGTGATTTCTTTTCGACAGTTTTCAAAATCAAATCGATCTGTATTTACGTCTTTTAAACAAGTGTAGCAAAAAGAATAAACTCCTTTTGATTTTAAATATAACCTACCTGTCAGCAAAAAAATACCGCGATCAGAAAACTCAGATCGCGGCAAAACAAAAAACACTTAAACTTTAAAAATCAATTTCTTTTTGTAGAAAATCCATAATATAAATGACCAGAAAACGGCATACGAAAGAGCATAGGCTAATGATGCATTTAACGGATTTTCAAAACAAGGCACAATACCGTGATTATAAATATAAGCCTGAAGACCGATTTCTTCTCCGGGAGCTTCAGGATCAGCGACTTTTATCGAACTTAAAACTCTCGGAATTATTCCCGAAAAGAAAAACACAATCATTGGGTTTACTCCCCAGATTAAAAATAATTTAGTCCATTTTTTATACCCTTTCACATCAATTATAAAATATAAAAGTGTCAGTGAAATTGTTGCAATTCCGGCAGTGTATAAAACATAAGAACTTGTCCAAAGTGATTTATTGATAGGGAAAATAATATTCCAAAGTAAACCGCCAATTAATAAAGCAATTCCTGTAATGGCTGTTTTTTTTACAATTTGAATTTTTTCTACAGATAAGTTTAAAAGCTGGCCAATATACATTCCTAAAATTCCGGTTCCAATTGCCGGTAAAGTACTCAGGATTCCTTCCGGATCCCAGGTTTTAGAAACGCTCCATAAATGTCCTTCTAAAACTACGTTGTCCAGCCATGCCGCAAGATTAGTTCCTTTATCAAAATTGGCAGGACCAAATCCGGGAACGGGAACAAAAGCCATTACAAGCCAGTAACCTATTAAAAGTACCGCTAAAACTAAAAGCTGTGTTTTTAAATTCGTTTTTAAATACAAAATAGAAGTAAAGAAATAAACGATTGCAATTCGCTGTAAAACGCCTGGTATTCTGGTATCCTCAAAATGTTCAAGACCGCTGAATGACAAAGAAATCAGTATTAAAAAGATTCCCACTGCCAGAATGGTTTTTACTTTCATCGTAAAGTTTCCTAAAAGGGCATAAGCCACTGCAAAAGCAATTACTAATCGTAATACTAATAGTGGAATTCCTTCTAAACCAAATAAATGAATCCTGCTGAAAACGCTTAAAAATAATCCTAAACAGAAAATTCGAAGCGAACGAACTAAGATTTTATTGAAAACGCTGCCGTCAAAATGTTTTACAGGCATTGCAAACGGAATTGCAGTTCCCATTATGAAAACGAAAAACGGAAAAACTAAATCGGTTGGTGTGCAGCCGTGCCATTCTGCGTGTTCTAAAGGCGGATAAATTGAAGACCAGCTTCCGGGATTGTTGACAATTGTCATCAGGAAGATGGTAAATCCCCTAAATACATCGAGTGAGGTTAAACGTTCTTTTGTCATTGGTTTTGGTTTTTTAGATGTTAGATTTTTTGGGTAAGATGTTAGATGAAAGATGAAAGATTCTTTTGCTTTTGATTATTTTATAATTGCATTCTGAATTATCTGCTGAATTTCTTCTCTGATTTTTCCTTTGGCTAATTTATTTTCATCATTTACAACTTCCGGATAAGTTCTGTTGGATAGAAAAACATATACGATTTCGGTTTCCGGATCTGCCCATGCCATATTTCCTGTAAAACCGGTGTGTCCAAAACTAGATTCTGAAACGCAGTCGCAGGTTGGGCCGCCTTTATGAACTCTTTTGTCAAATCCTAAACCTCTTAAAACGCCTTGATTCTTGTAATAACAGGTATTAAAAGCATCAAAAGTCTGGGGAGAAAAATATTGAATACCGCCGTAATTTCCTTTTTGTAAAAACAGCTGCATCATTTTGGCAACATCCATAGCGTTCGAAAAAATTCCGGCATGACCAGCGACTCCGCCTTCCATTGCGGCCGCCATATCGTGTACATAACCCTGAATAACCTGATGTCTAAAATAGTTATCAATTTCAGTAGGAGCGATATTGCTTTTGTCGAATTTATCTAACGGATTATAAAGCGTATTGGTCATTCCTAAAGTTGTGTAGAAATTTTCTTTACTTAAATCTTCAAGCTTTTTATGCGTTTTTCTTTCCAGATATTCTTTCAGAATGATAAATGTAAAATCGCTGTATTTGTATTCTTTTTTAAGAGAAACAGGACTGTCTGCAATGATTTTCATAATCGTATCGTGATAATCATTTCGAATGTAAAGATTCTCGGCAACTTTGGTTGTAAAGTCTGGGCCGGCTATTTTTCTATAATATTTTTCAGAAGGCTGATTGTTACTGTCTAAAGTTGCTTTGTAAAACGGAATCCATGCCTGAAGCCCTGCATAATGATTTAGCAGATCTTTAAAAATGATATTTTCTTTGTTGGTTTTAGCAAAAAACGGAAGCATGTCTTTTAACTTCGTATCCAGCGTAACTTTATTTTTATCATACAACTGCATCACATTTGGCAGTGTCGAAATCATTTTTGAGATCGAAGCAACGTCGTATAAATCGGTATTGGTTACTTTTTTTGCGTTGTCATAAGTTTGAGAACCGTATGATTTCTGAAAAATAACATTTCCTTTTCTGGCAACTAAAACCTGCATTCCCGGAGCCATTTTTCCATCAATTGCTTTTTGGGCAACGGCATCAATTTTAGATAAAACAGCAGGATTCATGCTGACATTTTCTGGAGCTGTAAAAGCGAGTCGGTTGAGTTTTTGTGTCGTTAAACCATCATTTACATGAAAAGCGTTATTAATAGAAACAGGGAGTTTTCCTTTTGCAGAAACGGCTCCAAACAGCATTTCTGCCGAAACAACCTGACTGATATCTGAATTTTGGTACGAAACCACTAAACCTTCGATGTTATCAAAATCACTAATCGATAATAAGGAATATGGTTTTGCAAAAACATCTAAAATAACATCATTGTGTTTTGCAATTTCTTTCAGCCAAAGCAGTTCTGTTAATGTAAATTCTTGTTTTTCCCACGGTTTATTTACTTTATGGAAACTGATAATTACTTTATCAAACTTTTTTAATTCGCGATTCAGACTGTCAAGATTGGTGTCTTTAACTTCTGTTATTTCGGTATATTTTTTTAATGTACAAACAAAAGTGCTGTTCGTATCATCGCCCAATTTTACGTATGCAATTTTCTCGTTTAAATCTTTTATAGGCAGAATTTCTTTTTCATTTTTTAAAACAGTAATGGCATTTTCATATAATTTATAATGCAAAGCATCATTTTGAGATGGGTTTAAATCATTGTATAGATTCGGGATATCGATTGGTTTATAATGATTTAATCCTATTTTATATTTATAATGCAGAATTTTTTTAACAGAATTTGCTAAACGTTCTTCTGTAATGGTACTGCCGTTGTAAGCCGCTTCTAATTTTTCTACAGCAACGGGAACATTATCAGGACAGAGTAAAATATCGTTTCCGGCAAGAAGTACAGCGATTTCAAGATCTCCGGGACCTTTAAAATTGGCAGCGCCTTTCATGGCTAATCCATCGGTAAAAATTAAACCTTCAAAACCTAATTCTTTTTGAAGCAGATTGGTAACAACATTATAAGAAGCCGAAGAAGGACAGTTTGGCTGTTGTTCTAAACTTGGAATATTAAGATGCGCCACCATAACCGAAGCTAAACCTTCGTCGAACATTCGTTTATACGGATACAATTCGACTTGCTCCATTCTTTCTTTAGAAAAATTAACGGTTGGCAGAGCATGATGCGAATCTGTTGAGGTGTCGCCGTGTCCGGGAAAGTGTTTTCCGGTACAGAAAACGCCGTTTCCTTGTATGCCTTTCATTAAAGCGATCGCTTTTTCGGTAACATTTACTTTATCTTCACCAAAAGAGCGGTTTCCAATAATAGGATTTTTAGGATTGGTGTTAATATCTAAAACAGGAGCAAAGTTAAAATGAACGCCGATTCGTTTGTTTTCGGCAGCCATATTTCTTCCCACTTTTTCAATTAAATCCAAATCCTGAACAGCACCCAAAGTCATATTCCACGGATAACGATATGTTGAATCTAAACGCATGGCTAATCCCCATTCGGCATCGATTCCTATCATTAATGGCACTTTTGCTTTTGACTGATATAAGTTGGTTAATTTAGCCTGACGAACCGGTCCGCCCTGAAAAAAGATCAGGTTTCCAACTTTATAATCTTCAATTAATTTTTTGATCTGGTTTACGTGAACTGAATCTCTATTTGAATAAGCCGAAATCATAAATAGCTGGCCTATTTTTTCGCGAAGTGACATTTTATTGTAAATACTGTCTACCCAAGCTGTTTCTTTATCTGAATCTTTAAAGAAAGTCTTTTTTGTTGTTTTATCTTTTGATTCGTAAACAACGGTATCTTGTAACGGAATGTCTTTTTTTGAATCTGTAACCGTGTTGTTTTTTTTGACAGCACAATTGGTGATTAAAAATAAAAATGAAGCGCAAAGGCTGATCTTTATGATGTAATCTTTCATAGTAATATGTTTTGAATCAATTGAAGATTATATTTTAACCTTCAATTGATTGGTAATTATTGTGTTTTTAAAGGAAATTAAAAACGTATTTCTTCATGGCTTTTTGTACTTGTAACGAATAATCCTATATACGTAATTAACCCGTTTAGGACGATTAATTCATTGTCGAAAACGTATCCGGAAAATAGCAGTTTCGAATTTTCATTAATTAAATAAGTTAGGAAAGGAGCGGCAAGACACATAAGCGGTACCAGTTTGTCATTAACATGTCTGTTTTTTTGGAATAATCCAAAAGCATATAATCCTAAAAGTGGTCCGTAAGTATATGAGGCAACTTTAAAAATCATTCCCACAACAGAACTGTCGTTAATGGTATTGAAAATAATAATGACAAAGAAAATTAATACCGAAAAGCTAATGTGTACCAAATGTCTTGTTCTAACGGTATTTTTTCGGCTGTTTTCACTTTTGTCCATACCTAAAAAATCTACGCAGAAAGAAGTTGTTAAAGCTGTTAAAGCCGAATCTGTAGTGGCAAAAGTAGCTGCAATAATTCCCAATAAAAATACAATGGCTGGAACTACGGCTAAATGATTTAAGGCAATTTCTGGAAAAAGTAAATCAGTTCTTGGTTTGCCTGTAATTAAATCGGTTGGAATAGCGATTCCGTTTTTATTTGCATAAATGTACAGAAGAGCTCCAACACTTAAAAAGAAAATATTAATAACAACGAAGATTCCTGTAAAAGTGAACATGTTTTTTTGTGCTTCGCCAATGTTTTTACAGCTTAGGTTTTTTTGCATTAAATCCTGATCAAGTCCTGTCATGGCAATGGTAACGAACATACCGCCTAATATTTGTTTTACGAAATGGAATTTGCTTCCGAAGAAATCATCAAAAAAGAATATTTTAGAATAATTACTGTTTTTTACTTCTTCAAATGCGCCGATAGCACTTAAATCCATACGATCGCAGATAAAATAAATGGTAAGGAAAACAGAAGTTACAAGGAAAAATGTCTGCAGAGTATCGGTAATAATAATCGTTTTTAATCCGCCTCTGTACGTATATGAGAAAATAAGAAGCAGAGAGATTAAAACAGTAAATGCAAACGGAATATGATAAAAATCGAATACAAAACGCTGCAATACAATTACAACTAAATAAAGTCTGAATGCTGAACTTACGGTTCTGCTGATTAAGAAAATAGAAGCCGCTGTTTTGTAGCTGTAAAGTCCCATTCGCTGTTCGATATAACCGTAAATCGATGTCAGGTTCATTCTGTAATACAACGGCAGTAATAGTTTTGTAATCACGATAAAACCAAGTGCGTTGCCCAGTACAAACTGAAAATATTTAAATTGTTCACCGCTTGGTGCGCCTACTTCTCCGGGAACTGATATAAATGTTACTCCAGAAAGTGCGGTTCCTATCATTCCAAAAGCAACTAAGTACCATTTTGAATTTTTATTGGCGGTAAAAAAAGCTTCGTTGCCGCTGTCTTTTTTACTTACTCTGTGTGAGATATAGAACAATGTTCCGAAATAAAGAATAATCAGGAGAAGGATGGTGCTTGGTGTCATTTTATAGTTTTGGTGGTTTTGGTTTTTTATAACTTTAGAAAAACTATTTTCGTTTAATTAGACCTCACAGATTTTTAAAACCTGTGAGGTCTTCGTTAAAAACTCAAAAGTTAAGAATTCAGCTTTTGATTTGTATAAATCTATAAAAAGATTTTAATGTGTGGTTTTTAGATTTCCATATTTTTGTTTTGAGTCTGTAAAACAGCTCTCACGCTTTTATGTTTGTGCAGTAATTCTTCGGCAAGATCATATTCGATTTCAAGTTCTTCCATAATCATTTTGATGCCTCGTTTTACCAGTTTTTCGTTAGAAAGCTGCATGTCGACCATTTTGTTGCCTTTTACTTTTCCCAGTTTAATCATTACAGAAGTAGAAATCATATTTAAGATCAGCTTTTGTGCTGTTCCGGCTTTCATTCGGGTGCTTCCGGTTAAAAATTCCGGGCCTACAATTAGTTCAATAGGATAATCAGCTTCCTGAGCAATAAGTCCGTTGCTGATGCAGGAAATACTTCCGGTTTTAATATTGTGTTCTTTGGCTTTTTTTAAAGCGCCTAAAACGTAAGGTGTGTTTCCAGAAGCTGCAATTCCGATAATCATATCCAGACTTGAAATTTCAAATTTGGCTAAATCTTTCCATGCCTGTTCTGTATCGTCTTCGGCATTTTCAACGGCTTTTCTAATCGCTGTATCACCTCCGGCAATGATTCCGATAATCATATCATGCGGCACGCCAAAAGTAGGCGGACATTCTGATGCGTCTAAAATTCCTATTCGTCCTGAAGTTCCGGCTCCAATATAAAATAATCGGCCGCCCAGCTGCATTTTCTTTACAATGGCTTTAACCAGTTTTTCGATTTTTGGTATCTGCTCTTCAATTATATGAGGTACTTTTTTGTCTTCTGTGTTAATGTTGGTAAGAAGTTCTTTCACGCTCATTTGATCCAAGTCTTTGTACAAAGATTCTTGTTCAGTTTCAGGATTTTTATTTTTCATTTTTTTCTTTTTTTTGGTTTTTAGGCTTCAATTGGTTAGATAGTCAGCTCCGCGGTTTGCATTCGTAATCTCTATTTCTGGTAAAAAAATAGTCGATTTGTGGTTTTTGAATGAATATGTTATTTGTAAATCAGATATTTTGTTCTCATTTTTTTAAAAGCATCTAAATCTTTTTTCCAGCCTGCTCTGATGTCTTTTTCAGAAACACCTTTTTCAATTTGCTGCTGGAGTTTTTTGGTTCCGGCAAGTTTGGTGAAAAAAACATTGAAGAATTTTGTTTTATCGCTTGTATTTTGATAGGCTTTTATAAGCCATTTTAATTCTAATTGAGTGAGTTTAGGATATGATGTTAAATCTTCTCCAAAACATTCTTTTCCGTTGTAAAGCGGATCTTTAGCACCAAAATTTGGTTTTGGCTTAAAGCTGAAATTGGTTTTTGTTAAATATGGCGAACCGTAAATTTGAAACTGCTGTTCGGTGCCTCGTCCCATGCTGACATTTGTTCCTTCAAAAAGACATAAACTGGCGTATAAATTTATAGATTGATCGTTTGGTAAGTTTGGAGATGGTTTTACCAATAAACTGTATGGCATGGTTCTTTTGTAATCAACGCAGGGAATAACAGTTAGTTTGCATTGTGCACCATTTTTCAGCCATTTCTGTCCATTTACCATTTGTGCATATTCGCCGATTGTCATTCCGTGAAGAAGCGGAATTGGATGCATACCCACAAAACTGGTGAATTCTTTTTCTAAAAGCGGGCCGTCGACAATGCTTCCGTTAGGATTTGGACGGTCTAAAATTATAAGCGGTACATTGTTTTCTGCACAGGCTTCCATGACATAATGCAGTGAAGAAATATAAGTATAGAAACGCGCGCCGACATCCTGAAGATCGAAAATCATAATGTCGATTCCTGCCAGCTGTTCTGGTTTTGGTTTTTTATTATCGCCGTATAATGAAATAATAGGTAAACCGGTTTTAGGATCTTTTCCATCAACAATATGTTCGCCTGCATCTGCGGTTCCTCTAAATCCGTGTTCCGGAGCAAAAATAGTTTGTACTGCAATTTTCTTTTCTAATAAAAAATCTACCACGTGGGTTTTGTTAGATAAAATTCCGGTTTGATTGGTTACAATTCCTATTTTTTTATCTTTTAAAAGCGGTAAATATTTTTCGTAATTATCTGCTCCGGTTTTAATTTCCGGTGCATTTGTTTCTGTTGTGTTATTTTTTGTAACTGCTGAAAAAGAATTAGAATACGAAGTTGTAAATATGAAAGAAGTTACAATAAGAACACTTTTTGCTATGAATTTTATCATTGTAATTACAGTTAATAGTTAAGCCGATAATGGACTAATAAAATTAGGCATTATTTAATTGCTTTTGATGTTTTTGTGTGTTGCAGCAGGTATTGCAGTTATGGGAATCTGAATTTTCAGATTTGGATTTATTCTCGGTTTTTCATCAGCGGGTGATGAAATTTTTTAAATACTGCCTCTGGTAAATTTTAGGTCCAGAGGCAGTTGTATTATTTGTGGGGCAAATAATTTTATAGATTTCAGATTTTTACCAGCCAGGGTTTTGTTTTAATTCTACACCTTGAGCTTTGTATAAATCGATATCATTAGTAGGGATATTCATTAAGTAATGTTTAGATTCAAAAGTTCTGGTGCTTACCGGATAAATTTTTACATATCCGTTAGCATCAACAACAGTTTGCGATCCAACAGGAGTACCAATTCTTGCTCCAAGGTTTACATCCGGGTTTTTGCTGGTATCTAAATAATCACCTTTTTTCCAACGGTAAATATCGGCTTGTCTTAAAGTTGTCCAGCTCATGAATTCAATTTGACGCTCACGACGAACTTCCCAGATTAATGGATTTACAACACCTGAAAGCTGTTCTAAAGCCGAAGTTCTTCTTGGGTCATTAATTTGGATTCCTCCTGCAGAAGCATTTGTCCCATCTGTAGTTAATGGTGCAATTCCGGCACGAATACGTACTTTATTGATTGAAATATCAAGATCGTTATTTGTTGCGGTGCCTAATTCAGCACAAGCTTCGGCATAATTCAAGTATACTTCGCTTAATGTAAACAATGGCGCATCAGTATAGTTACGTCCTCCTGTTGTAACATCAGGACCAGTTGTTGCAGGGTTGTTGTACAATTCAAATACATATCCTGACATAGAAACTAAAGCGGTTGTTCCAAAAGGTTTTCCTTTGTAACCATAATTAGCCGGATTTACTGTTTTTCCAAAACGCGGATCTCTGTTTGCAAATGCTTTAGTAACTGTTTCATCGCCTGTAAACTGAGCATTTCCAGTCTGCTGAATTGGCAATCCGTTTGTAGTTACATAGCTGTCTGCTGCCCATTTTGTTAAACCATACTGAATTGTTGATGTATTTGTATAGTTTTGAAGAGAGTGCATTAATACGTTTGTTAAATAACGTTTTGCCAATATCACTTCGGTATTTCCCAGTAATTCAACAGAATTGTATAATCCTTTCCAGTCTGCATTTAATTTATAAGCCGGATTGTTCATTACAGCCAGCGAAGCTGTTTTTGCTTTGTTAAGATAAGTACTTCCGTCCTGACCTAAATGGTATTTTCTGTAAGTTCCTTCGTAAATGCAGGCGTTGCTCAAAGCGGCATAAGCTGTGTATTTGTTTACAGTAACATTTTTATCCTCAGAAACAAGCATTAAATCTGCTGCCTCCTGAAGTTCTGCAATTACTTTATCCATAATTTCAGCTCTTGGTTTTGCCGGAGCATAAACTTCAGCATCTGCCTGTGCTAAATATTTATCTGTATAAGGAACATCGCCGAATTTTTGAACTAAACGAAAATAGGTATATGCTCTGAAAAATTTAGCAACACCAATGTAGTGGTTCTTTTTTTCCTGAGGCATCGCTATAGAAGGTACTTTTTCAAGCATCAAATTACAACGGCGAATAAGTGTATAGTATTCATTCCAAGAATAAACATTTGTAGTAGCCGCAGTAATTGGCATTTGATAAAAAGTAAATGCCGATAAGTTATCGTCTACTCTATAATCACTTCCATGATAGTAAAAAAATGAAAGTCCAATTGTGGTTCCGTTTCCGTAACCGTAAAAAGTATCGTAATTAAGCCATGAAAAGGTTTTTACGTTATCTTCTGACTGCCAGAAGTTATCGTTTGTAAATTTATCTGCAGGATCATCTGTAAGATAATCTGAACAGCTGACTGCGGTCATTGATGCTGCAGCAACAGCAAACAAAAGCAGAAATCTTGATTTTATATTTGATTTTTTCATTTTAAGAGTTTTGTAATGTTAGTTATTAGAAAGCAAGCTCAACACCAATAGACCATGTTTTGGTATAAGGATAAGCTCTTCCCCAGAAAACTTCTGTTTCGTCGATTTCAGGATCAACCGGAAGACGTTTATCTGCCCATGTTACTAAGTTCTCACCTGAAGTGTAAAGTCTAACTTTGTCTAATCTCGCTTTTTTAACCAATTCTTTTGGAAGTGAATATCCAAGGCTGAAGTTTTTAAGACGGAAATAAGACATATCTAATAAATATCTTGTAGATGTAACAAAGTTGTTTGAACCGGAAGTACCTGAACCAAGCGTATTAGCTTCGTTTCCATAGTATGGATTTGGCCAGTAAGCCCCAGTGTTTTCCGGAGTCCAGTAATCTGCCTGATTCTCATACATTTGCTGAGGTGCACGGTAAAAAGGCAGTACAGCATCTGAAGCCGCCCAGTAATCACGTTTACCAACTCCCTGGAAGAAAGCAGAAACATCAAATCCGCGGAATTTCCCGCCTAAAGTAATACCGTATTTGTAACGCGGTGTTGTGTTACCAATTTTTTTCAAATCTCCGTGATCATCAGCAGTTCCTGCACCACGGCTTATAACTCCGTCGCCGTCAAGATCTACATAATGAACATCTCCTGCTCCGTATTTAAAGTTACCCACCATTGTTTTAGAGTAATCAACACCATTTACCGTTTTACCATTATTAGTAATTACGTCATCAGCCTGTAATAGTCTGTCGGCAGTTAAACCCCAGATTTGTCCAATTTCATAACCATCATAGTAAGGATAAGTTGTAGGTGTAACCAAGGCCAATAATTTAGAACTGTTGTTCCATTTTGTAATTACAGATTTGTAATCTGATAAAGCTACATCAACAAATACAGAAGCTGTTTCGCTTAATTGTTTGTTGAAGTTTAAAGAAAGTTCCCATCCTCTTGTTCTCATGTTTCCAGAGTTAGTCTGAGCCGCGCTTTGTCCAAATGAACCCGGAAGTGTAATACCAGGAGCTAACATTCCTTTTGTATCACGCTGATACCAGTCGAAAGAAGCACCAAGCATATCAAATATTTTAATATCGATACCAATATCTTTTGTATAAACTTTTTCCCAAGTTAAAGTTGGATCAACATTCGTTGGTAATCCCATAGATGGAGGTAAAGTGCTTCCGCTGTTTATCCATGAAGGGTTTGTTGAGTTTAATATCGACAAGAAAGCATTGTTTCCTACGTTTTGATTTCCAATTGCTCCAATAGACGCGCGAAGCTTAAGATCGCTTAACCAGCTGCGTGTATTTTCCATGAATTTCTCATTTACAATTTTATATCCTACAGATGCAGAAGGGAAGAAGCCCCATTGTTCAGTAGTTGGGAATTTTGAAGAACCATCATAGCGGGCATTAAGTTCTAAAAGATAGATTCCGTTATAATCATAATTTACACGAGCAAAGAAACCGGCAATTGAATACGTTGTTTCTGTTGGATTTAAATCTTTATTAGCAGATCCTGAAACAAACTGCTCACCAACAGCAAGGTTAAATTCTGGTTTTGATTTATCTAAAAGTGTATTTCTTCTGGCATAATTACGAGAGAAATCCTGCCACTCTGAGTTAAAACCGGCTAAGAATTTAAAGTTGTGGTTTCCTAACTGTTTTTTGTAGTTACCATAAATGTTAACCACATTCGTAGTCGATTCAGATTTTGACTGTGCTACATAATCATTTCCTGCTTCAAGAGTTGCAGGTGTTGCAGTTTGAATTGTAGTGGCATCATAAGGCATTGCAGACCAGCTGTCCCAAGCCAGAAATTTACCACCGTTTTGTTTTCTGTTATAAGATTCATTTACACTACTTACTTCAGCAATAATATTCAAATCTTTTGTAATATCGGCTGTAAATTTAGCGCTTAACCTGTTATTACGCTTAATATTTTCGTTTCGTGATGCATTAGATAAATATCCTCCCGCTGTACGGAAATTATATCCTCTGTAAGTTCCAAAGTTTGGAAAATACTGACCCCAGCGAAGTGCGTAACCAAAATAACCTCCGTAACTGGTATCATCCGTTCCAGAACCACCGTAGTAGTTAAAAGGCTGATCGTAAGTACTGTTAATTGTCATTACTTTGAAATCACCCGTAAGCCAGTCAGCTAATTTTGTAGTGAAACCCAAGTTAATGTTAGTTCTTTGTCTTTGTTCCTGATTTACTCTTAACATACCTTCCTGGCTTGCAAATGCAACAGAAGCAAAGAATGAACTTTTTTCTCCTAAATTACCTTGTGCAGATAAGTTATGAGTGGTTTGCAACGCATTGCTTGCATATAATTCTTTGTTTGCATCCCAAACTCTGTAAAAGTAAGGAGTACCATTTTTAATTTCCCAGTCTTCACCATAAACCATTTCATTGCTGGTACGATTATTTGCATACTTTTCTTTCCAGTTTTTAATTCCGGCAAGCAGAGTATTGTAGTTGGCACCAAAAATTTCTGGCACAGCACCATCTGTACGTGTTCCTGCGGCAACTAATCCGGGAATTTCTTGTGTTGGATCTAAAAACTTTAAAGTAGAAATAGGATTCGTAAAAGCCGTATTGGCAGTATAAGAAAATCTCACTTTTCCTTCGCCGGTTTTACCACCTTTTGTAGTAATAAGAACAACCCCAAAAGCGGCACGGGCACCATAAATAGAAGCCGAAGCCGCATCTTTAAGTACAGACATCGTAGCGATATCATTTGGGTTAATAAGAGATAAATCGGTTGGAACACCGTCTACTAATATTAAAGGAGCATCAGAACCATTAATTGTACCAGCCCCGCGAATATTAATAGTTGCGGCACGGTTAATATTTCCTGAGTTAAAACTAACATTTACTCCCGGTGTAGTTCCCTGTAAAGCCTTACTTACGTCAGTAAGAGGTCGGCTTCCAATTGTTTTAGCTACATCGATTGAGGCAACAGCTCCGGTTAAATTTGTTTTCTTTTGAGAAGAGAATCCTACTACTACAACTTCGTCTAGTTTTGAAGTGCTTTCAGAAAGATTTACATTGATTTTTGTCTGTCCTTCAACTTTTACTACAGAAGTTTCAAAACCCATATAGCTAAAGGCAAGACTTCTGCCTTGAGCAACGCTGATGCTGAAGTTTCCATCAAAATCGGTGGTTGTGCCATTTGATGTACCCTGAATCAGGACAGTAACTCCAGGAATAGGAATACCGTCTGCTTTGTTTTTTACAGTTCCAGTGATTGTTTTTGTTTGCCCAAATGTTGCTTGAATGAACAAAACCAACAATGAAATAAGGAATAATTTTTTCATGATTATTTGGTTTTTTTAATGGTTGTTGAGCAAATATATTTATTTATTGCATACAAATGCAGTTTTGTGTAAATTATTTTAAAATTTAACTTAAATAACGCAAAATAACGCAGTTTTTACATGTTGATTTTTTCTGCTTTTATTTTTTATCGTTAAAAACGCAAACTATTGCAGTTTCTTACAAATGACCTGCTTTCAATAGAATTATTTGATATATTTGTGCTGAATTTTAACTTTTTAAAAATGCTGAAAGCCGAAAGACATAAATATATAATGACTAAGCTTGCTGAAGAACAGAAAGTTGTCACAACTGATTTGGCTTTGGCTCTGGACTTGTCTGAAGACACAATTAGAAGAGATTTAAACGAACTCGACAGCAAGAAGCTGTTGGAGAAGGTGTACGGCGGTGCAGTAGAAGTTAAAGAAAAATCAGCTGATGTTTTTGATATACATATTTCAGGCGAAGAAGAAAAAAAACAAATTGTAACCAAAGCATTGTCATTACTGCATGACGATCAGGTTATTATAATGAGCGGCGGAAGTACCAATTTGGTTTTTGCAAAACTTATTCCTTCAGATTTAAAAGCTACCATATATACATATAGTCTTCCAATTGCTATGCAGCTGTCTCAGCATCCTAATATTGATTTGATTTTTATTGGAGGCAAGATGCAGAAAAACGCAATGGTAACAATTGGTATGGATGTGATTCAGGTCGTGTCTAAAATTAAAGCCGATATTTGTTTTATTGGAGCCAGCAGTATTAATATAAAACAAGGTTTAACAGAGGTTGGGTATGAAATCTCAATTGTTAAAAAAGCGATGATAGAAGCGTCTGACAAGGTTGTGTCGATGTTTTCGTCGAATAAATTAAACACTAAAATGCCTCATGTTGTTTGTGATTTAAAACAATTAGATACTATTGTCACTAATTTAGATCCGGAAGATGAAAGGCTTGAAGAATATAAAAAAGCAGGCGTTTTTATATTGTAATTTATAAGTCTGATTAATGTGTTTTGCGTTTTTTTGCGTTTTTTAAATTTATTTTTGTTAAATAACGCAAAATAATGTAATTGTTGTGTTTTTTGTATATATATTTGTTAAAACTAATTTTAACTATACAATATATTATGAAAACCACTACTTCTTTGACTTACGACATTCCGGGAAAATTTGAAGAAACACGATTTGAAAAAAATCATAATGTAATCTTTGAAAATTCTGCCGAAGCTTCAAAAAATGTCGCTCAAGAAATAGCTGAATTAATACGCTCAAAACAAGCAGCAAACGAATCTTGTGTTCTGGGTCTGGCAACAGGCTCGTCTCCTATAAAAGTTTACGAAGAATTAGTGAGAATGCACAAAGAAGAAGGACTGAGCTTTATCAATGTAATCACTTTCAATCTGGATGAATATTATCCAATGAATAAAGAGAACCGCCAAAGCTACCATTACTTTATGCATCAGCATCTTTTTAATCATATCGATATTAAACCGGAAAATGTAAATATTCCCGACGGAACAATTGCTTTAGACGGTTTAAACCAATATTGCATTGATTACGAAATGAAAATAAAACAAGCGGGCGGACTTGATTTTCAATTATTAGGAATTGGGCGTACGGGACATGTTGGTTTCAACGAACCGGGATCGCACATTAACTCGGGAACCAGAATCATTACTCTGGACCACATTACAAGAGTCGACGCTTCATCTGATTTTAACGGAATTGACAACGTTCCTAAAAGAGCCATAACCATGGGAGTTTCAACCATCATGAGATCAAAAAGAATTGTATTGATGGCCTGGGGACAAAACAAAGCTTCTATTATTAAGAGAACTATACAAGGCGAAATAAGTTCTGATGTTCCTGCAACTTTTTTACAAAATCATCCAAACGCTACTTTCGTTCTGGACCAGTCTGCAGCATCAGAATTAACACGATTTAAAACACCCTGGCTGGTTGGAGAATGCATCTGGACAGAAGAATTAAAAAGTAAAGCGATTGTTTGGCTTTGTAAAAAAACAAAACAATCTATTTTAAAATTAACGGATAGAGATTATAATAATAATGGTATGTCAGATCTTTTAGCGCAGGAAGGTTCTGCCTATGATTTGAATATCAATATGTTTAATGTCTTACAGCACACCATAACAGGATGGCCGGGCGGAAAACCAAATACAGACGATTCACATCGTCCGGAAAGAGCTAATCCTGCAAAAAAACGAGTAATCCTTTTCAGTCCGCATCCAGATGATGACGTGATTTCGATGGGAGGAACTTTTTCAAAATTGATAAAACAAGGCCACGATGTACATGTTGTATATCAAACCTCCGGAAATATTGCCGTAACTGATGACGAAGCCTTAAAATTTGCCGAAGTATGCAACGATTTTGTTGGTGCAGATCTTCCAAAAGACATCAACTTTAAATCAGTAATTGAATTTTTGAACAACAAATCAGAAAATCAGATTGATTCACTTGAAGTCCGCAAATTAAAAGGACTTATTCGAAGAAGAGAATCGTATGCGGCAACAAGATACATTGGCTTAAAAGATGAAAACACGCACTTTTTAGATCTTCCGTTTTACGAAACCGGACAGGTAAAAAAGAACCCGCTTGGAGCCGAAGATATTGCCATTGTAAAAGAAATCATTGCCAGAATCAAACCGCATCAGGTATTTGCTGCAGGAGATTTAGCCGATCCGCACGGCACGCATGAAGTCTGCCTGAATGCTATTTTCGCTGCAATGAAAGAGCTGAAACCAGAGAAATACATGGACGACTGCTGGTTATGGCTTTACAGAGGAGCTTGGCACGAGTGGGATATCCACGAAATCGACATGGCAGTACCGCTTTCTCCATCAGAAGTATTGTTGAAACGCCACGCTATTTTGTACCACCAGTCTCAAAAAGACCGCGTAATGTTCCAGGGTAATGACTCAAGAGAATTCTGGGTTAGGGCAGAAGACCGAAATAAAAATACAGCCCTTCTATATGATGAATTAGGACTGGCAGAATATGAAGCTATTGAAGCTTTTAAACGATTTGATTATTAATAAGGCTGTACGCTTTATGAACCTGATGGAGTTTTAAAATTTCGTCAGGTTTAAAATCAAAATCCCAAATTAACTACCAAAGCAATTACCAAATAAATGCCTGATTCTCTTCAATTACAACAATTATCTGATTCCTTAGAAGGAACACTTTTTTATGATGAACTTCATAAAAAACTGTATGCTACAGATGCTTCTGCTTACAGGATTATTCCTGAGGCCGTGGCAGTTCCTAAAACAGAAGATGATATTGTAAAAATCATTCGCTTTGCTTCCAAAAATAATATTTCAATAACACCCAGAACAGCAGGAACTTCGCTGGCAGGACAAACCGTAGGAAACGGAATTATTGTAGATGTTTCTAAACATTTTACCAAAATCGTTTCGTTTGATGCGCAAAAGAAAACCGTAACGGTACAGCCGGGCGTAATTCGCGATGAATTGAATTTATTTTTAAAACCGCATGGCTTATTTTTCAGCCCGACTACTTCGACTACAAACAGATGTATGATTGGCGGTATGGTTGGGAATAACTCATCTGGAACAACATCAATACGTTACGGAGTTACGCGCGATAAAATTGTCGAGATAAAAGCCGTTTTAAGCGACGGAAGCACTGCTGTATTTAAAGATTTAACTTCGGCAGAATTTCTGGAAAAAATAAAAGGCGATTCTCTTGAAAATAAAATCTACAAAACGATTTACGAGGAACTTTCCAATAAAGAAAATCAGGAAGAAATTATAAGAGAATTTCCAAAACCTGAAATTCACAGACGAAATACAGGTTATGCGATTGATGCATTACTGAAATCAGAACTTTTTTCGGGAACAGAAAATACCATCAATTTAGGAAAACTGCTTTGCGGAAGCGAAGGAACTCTGGCTTTTACTACAGAAATAACGTTAAAAGTTGATGATCTGCCGCCAACCAATAGTATTATGGTTGTAGCGCATTTTCATACTATTCACGAAAGTCTGGAAGCGGTAGTAACGGCTATGAAACATCATTTGTACACTTGCGAAATGATGGACGATACGATTCTGGATTGTACCAAAACCAACAGAGAACAGGCAAAAAACAGGTTTTTTATTGTGGGCGAACCCAAAGCTGTAATTATGCTGGAAGTTGGGTCGCACATAAGTATGGAAGATGCTGAACAACAGGCCGATGCTTTGATTAAGGATCTTCAGGATCATAATTTTGGTTACGCACTGCCTAAAATTTACGGAGCCGATATTGATAAAGTAAATGAAGTTCGAAAAGCTGGATTAGGACTTTTAGGAAGTATTGTGGGCGACGATAAAGCGGCTGATTCTATTGAAGATACTGCGGTAGAATTAAGTGATCTTCCTAATTATATTGCCGATTTTGCCGCCATGATGGAGAGCCACGGACAAAGTGCCATTTATTATGCACACGCCGGAGCGGGAGAACTGCATCTGCGTCCTAAAATTAATTTAAAAACTAAAGAGGGTTTACACCAGTTTAGAAATATATCTACCGAAGTAGCTCATTTGGTAAAAAAATACAGAGGTTCGTTAAGCGGTGAACACGGCGACGGAATTCTGCGCGGCGAGTTTTTGCCTTTTATGATTGGCGATAAAAACTATGAACTGCTCAAACGAATAAAAAAAGCATTTGACCCTAATACAATTTTGAATGTTGGGAAAATAGTAAATGCTTCTAAAATGGATGAAAATCTTCGTTTTGAAGCCGGAAGAACAGAACCGGAAATCAAAACAATTCAGGATTTCTCAGACAGTTTAGGAATTTTGCGTGCTGCAGAAAAATGCAACGGTTCTGGCGACTGTAGAAAATTACCGTCGGCGGGGGGAACTTTGTGTCCGAGTTACCGCGCCACCAGAAATGAAAAAGATACAACACGCGCCAGAGCCAATGCGCTTAGAGAATATTTAACCCATTCTGAAAAAGAAAACAAATTTGATCATAAAGAACTATACAAAGTATTTGAATTGTGTGTAAGTTGTAAAGCCTGCGCCAGCGAATGTCCAAGCAATGTAGATGTAGCCACTTTAAAAGCAGAATTTTTGTACCAATATCAAAAAGCAAATGGTTTTTCTGTGCGGAATAAAATCTTTGCTTTCAATTCAAAGCTCAATAAGTTCGGAAGCATTGCACCATCAATAACTAATTTTGCAGCGAATCTGTCTTTGGTTAAAAAAAGCATGGGAATTGCTCCAAAAAGACAAGTACCGCTTTTGGCGCCAAAAAACTTTAGAAAATGGTACGAAAAAAATAAAAAATCAGCAGAAACCAATTCATTTAAAAACGGAAAATTGTATTTGTTTTGTGATGAATTTACCAATTATTATGATGTGTCTGTTGGTATCGACGCCTATGAACTTTTGACTGCTTTAGGTTATGAAGTAATTGTTATTGAACATGAAGAAAGCGGAAGAGCATTTCTGTCAAAAGGTTTTCTGGAAGAAGCACAGCAGATTGCCAATAAAAACGTAAATATTTTTAAAGATATAATTTCTGCAGAAGTTCCTTTAATTGGATTGGAACCTTCGGCGATATTAACTTTTAGAGACGAATATATCCGATTGGCATCAGATAAAGAAAGTGCCGAAAAACTTTCAAAAAATACATTTACGGTTGAAGAATTTTTTAAAAGAGAAATCTCAGCCGGAAAAATTCACGAAGGGCAATTTTCAGATTCCGGAAAAACAATTAAAATTCACGGACACTGCCATCAAAAATCATTGAGTACCGTCGAAGCTTCTTTTGCGATGCTCAATATTCCAAAAAATAATACCGTTACTATTTATAATTCAGGATGCTGCGGTATGGCGGGTTCGTTTGGTTATGAAAAAGAACATTACGAAATCAGTATGCAGATGGGAGAAGATACTTTGTTTCCAAAAATCAGAGCTACAGATGCCGAAACATCAATTGCAGCGGCGGGAACAAGCTGTCGTCATCAAATTTTTGACGGAACAAACAGAAAAGCGATGCATCCGGTTACGATTTTAAGAGATTGTTTGAAATAAGTTTCTCAAATTTGACTTTCTAACCGCTTAAAAAAAGATTTTATGAAAAACGCAATTTGTATTTTACTTCTGTCATTCACTTTTTTCTCTGCAAGAGCAGCTAAAATTGATACTATTCAGGTTTTTAGTTCTTCTATGAATAAGAATATTAAAACCTGTGTAATCGTTCCTGATAATTATAAAAAAAGCAAAAACAGATTTCCGGTTGTTTACATGCTTCATGGTTACAGCGGTAATTATGCATCATGGGCAAAAGATTTTAAAGAAGTTGGGAAACAAGTCGATCAATATGGTTTTATAGCAATTGGTGTAGACGGAAATTTTTCGAGCTGGTATTTCGACAGCCCAATCGATCCTTCTTTTAAATATGAAACCTATGTAATTAATGAATTGGTTCCTTTTATTGATAAAAATTACAAAACAGAAGCCAGTAAAAATGCCAGAGCTATAACGGGTTTGAGCATGGGCGGACACGGTGCTTTATATTTGTCGTTTAAACATCAGGATGTTTTTGGCGCAGCCGGAAGCATGAGCGGAGGAGTTGATTTTCGTCCGTTTCCGGAAAACTGGGATATCAAAAAACGTCTGGGTTCAATAACAGATTATCCGGAAAACTGGAATAAATATACCGTTACCAATATGCTTGATCTTGTAAAAGACAATCATTTAAAACTGATTATAGACTGCGGCGTCGATGATTTTTTTATGGAAGTAAACCGAGAACTTCATCAAAAAATGCTGGCACTAAAAATAAATCACGATTATATCGAACGTCCCGGAAAACATAATATGGAATATTGGGAAAATTCATTAAAGTTTCAATTACTGTTCTTTAATAATTTCTTCAGGGAAAATATAAAATAACAAAAAATTTATGTGCTGCGATACGATTAAGCATTGCATAAAATTAGGTTGGTTACCTATCCTAACAGGTTTTTAAAGTCTGTTAGGAATTTTTTAAACCAATTTAATAAGGATTTAATTTTTTTTAAGCCACAGATTAAAAAGATTAAAAATGATTTTTTATGCAGACTTTAATCTGTGAAAATCTTTTTAATCTGTGGCAAAAAAAAACGCAGCGGTTAAAAATTTCTGCTAAAAAAAACAACTAACTAACCAAAAAACAACGCTTATGAAAAACCTGAAAATTTTAATTCTCATACTGGTATTTCAATCCAAACTCTTTAGTCAGGAATCGCCAAAACGAGAAATGCGCGCAGCTTGGATTTCTACAGTTGATAATATCGACTGGCCTTCAAAACCCGGATTATCAGACAAACAGATGAAATCTGAAATGATTACTATTTTAGATAATCTGCGATCGAATAATCTTAATACCGTAATTTTTCAAATCCGACCGACTGCCGATGCGTATTACAAATCGACAAAAGAACCTGCATCACATTGGATTACAGGAACTCAGGGCGTTGCTCCGGGATTTGATCCGCTGCAAATGATGATTGACGAAGCCGGAAAAAGAGGAATGAATGTTCACGTTTGGCTGAATCCGTATCGTGTTCAAAAAGACACTGTGAAAGAAGTACTTGCTAAAACCCATTTATATTTTAAAAAACCGGAATTGTTTTTAACCTACGGAAAATCAAGATATTTTAATCCGGGTTATAAAGAAACGAGAGATTTTGTTGCTTCGGTTGTAGGAGAAATTGTTCGAAAATACGACATTCAGGCGGTACACATGGACGATTATTTTTATCCCTATAAAATTGCCGGACAGGAATTTCCAGATGAAAAAGCATTTGCAAAAGAACCGCGTCAGTTTAAAGATAAAGACGACTGGCGAAGAGACAATGTCGATTTGATAATCAAACAAATTCGTGATACTATAATTGCCAATAAACCGGAAGTTGAATTTGGAATTTCGCCTTTTGGCGTTTGGAGAAATAAAGCCAAAGATGCTGACGGATCTAACACTGTGGCCGGACAAACTAATTATGACGATTTGTATGCCAATATTTTAAAATGGCAGAAAGAAAACTGGATCGATTACATAACACCGCAATTATACTGGCACATAGGTTTTGACAGAGCTAATTTTGAAGTTTTGGCAAAATGGTGGGCAACACACAAATACGGAGCAAATGTGTATGTAGGACACGGCGATTATAAAATTTCTACAACAGCCAAAGAACCGGAGTGGAGAAGCCCGGATCAAATTGTAAAACAGATTGAAATGATCCGCACAATGCCTTTAATAGACGGTTCGATGCATTTTACAGCTTCGACTTTTCTTAAAAAAGGCGATACGCTGCGAAATCCGCTTATTCAGAAACCATATAAATATATTGCTTTAACTCCAGAAGCAAACCGAATTATAAGGCTGAAACCACAGCCGCCAACAAATGCTTTTATTGTTAAAAAAGGAGAAAAAGCCGTGCTGAGCTGGAAAGCCGAAATGTATGATAAAAAATACGTGATTTATAAATTTCCAAAAGGTAAAATAACTGATTTCTCTAATCCGGCGAATATTTACTACGTAACAGCCGAAACAAAATTAGAAGTTGCAAATCCGGATTTGGAAAACTATGTCTATGCCGTTTCTGCCTTAAGCCAGACACAAACGGAAAGCGTTCCAATCGAATTTTCAACAAAATAAAAATATAAAGAAATGAGAAAAAGTATTCTTCTAATTGCCATATTTCTAAGTTCACTGCCTTTTTTACAAGCCCAAAAATTAGATATAATTCCAAAACCTGTATCAATTCAGCAAAATACCGGACAGTTTGTTCTGCCTTCACCATTAAAAATTGTAACAGATAAAAAGCTAAAAAATAGTGTTGATTACATTTCCTCCAATATTTCAAAAAATACAGGAATAAATCCAGTTGTTTCAGTTGGAAAAAAACACGGAAAAAATACGATTTCATTTCTGGTCGATACCAAATTAGATCTTCCAAATGACGGTTATCAATTGGAAGTAAACGAAAAAGGAATTTTTGTAAAAGGAAAAACGGCAAACGGTGTTTTAAACGGATTTCAGACTTTATTACAGATTTGTTCTGCAAAAGAGGTAAAAAAAGGAACCGTTCCGTTTGTAAAAATAGAAGATTACCCTCGTTTTGAATGGCGCGGTATGATGCTCGATTGTTCGAGACAGTTTTTTGATAAACAAACCGTTAAAAATTATATTGACTGGCTTGCAGCACATAAAATGAATATTTTTCACTGGCATTTAACAGACGATAACGGCTGGAGAGCCGAAATTAAATCTATGCCGGATCTTACTTTAAAAGGCGCTTGGAGAGGACCGGGAGAAGTTTTACTGCCGTCTTATGGTTCTGGTGATAAACGTTACGGCGGTTTTTATACACAGGACGATATGAAAGAAGTTGTTGTTTATGCATCGGCGCGAGGTATTTCGATCATGCCCGAAATTGAAATTCCGGGACATTCGCGTGCTGTAACCGCTTCATATCCAGAAGTGGGTTGTGCTATCACGCAGGAGCTTAAAAGCGTTCAGGGAGAAGTAAAAAATGTTTGGTGTGTGGGTCGTGAAGAAAATTATGATCTTCTGGATTCGATTATTAGGGAAATTTCGGGACTTTTTCCATTCGAATATATTCATGTGGCAGGAGACGAAGTTAATCGTGCCAATTGGGAGCACTGCCCGAAATGTCAGGCTTTAATGGCGAAAGAAGGTTTTACCGATAGTTTTCAGCTTCAAAATTATTTCTTTAGAAGAGTTCAGAAAATAGCCGATAAATACCATAAAAAAACCGACGGCTGGAACGAAATTTTAAAAGGAGGAGAAATCGATCCGAACACTTTAATTTCTGCATGGCAGGGAATCAGCTACGGAATTGAATCGGCAAAAAAAGGATATCAAACTATTATGATGCCGGGACAATATACCTATTTTGATATGGCACAATCTGAGACTGAACGCGGTCATCGCTGGGCAGCTATTACAGATACAAAAAGAGCCTATTCGTTTGAGCCAATTCCAAATGATGATTTAACACCGGAAGAGCAAAAAAATATAAAAGGAGTTCAGGGCGCTTTGTGGAGCGAATATCTGGATCGTCCGGCAAGAATTATGGAATATCAAAGTTATCCCAGAATCAGTGCGTTATCTGAAATTGGATGGACTAAAAAAGAAGATAAAAACTGGGATGATTTTTACGGAAGATTAACTCACAGCCACTTAAAACGTCTGGCTGAAATGGGAATTGCTTTTAGGGATTTTCCGCCTTCGGCAATTTATCAAAACGGGACAATTACCGTAACACCGCCTTATGAAAATGCGGTTGTACGTTATGATGCGCAGGGAAATGAACCAACAAGAAATTCGCCTTTATATTCCGGACCAATCCAGACAAAAGATTACGAAAACTATTTGTTCCGTACTTTTTTCAACGAAGATATTGCAAGTCCTGCGGTAAAAGTAGAAAAACTGCCAGTAGCAGAATGGAGCACTTCAACAGCAGAAATTTTAACTATTTCTAAGAATATTCCAGAGCATGTAGATAAAAACGGCATTTGGTATTTAACTTTTACGCCAACTGCAGACGGAGCTTCAAACGGCGCTATAAGAACGGTTTCGCTTTTTGAAAATGATAAACTGATTCAAACTTTCCCGGAAGAAAAAATGTTGAAATCAAAGCCTCGTCTGCGATTTGTAATTCAAAATTATAATGAAAAAAATACGTATCGTTTAGATTTTACGGTTGAAAATAAAGAGGCAAAAGAATCTTCGGCTAAAGTCAATTTTAATTGCTCGCCGTATTTAGAACCGCAGGTAAAAGTGACATCATCGATGGTCGAAAATCCGAAGTTTCCAATTGCAAATTTAGAAGATTATAATATCGAAACCTATCTGCGTACCGATGTGGCGTGCGCCAGTGGCGACTGGATTTTATACACATTTACAAATCCTGTAGTTGCATCTAAAATCGATGTTTTAACCGGAATTCCGCATCACCCAAGATTCATTGTAAACAATGGTTATGTTGAATACTCATATGACGGAATCGATTTTATAAAAGGCGATGCCTTTGATTATGGAAATGCTTCAATTTTTCCAAAACAGCCTGTAAAAGCGGTTCGAATTCAAATTACAGGAACCAATAATGAGCCTTTGATGGCAGGACAGGACTTAAAAATTAATCCATAAATTATGAAAAAGATACTCTTTAGCATCATCATTATTTGTTTTGTTTTTTTGGGTATGAGTTTTCATTCGCCTAAAAAAATAAATAGTGACGGCAACAATAAAGAAAATGAAGCCTACATCGATTCGATGATGCATAATGCACTAGAAAAAGGCTTTTTTCCTGGAGCGCAAGTTATTGTTGGTACAGGAGATTTTAATTTGATTTCTAAGAATTACGGTTTTCATGATTACACCAAAAAACAATTGGTAAAATCAGAAGATGTTTTTGATTTGGCTTCGATGTCTAAAGTTTTAGGAGCGACATTGGTAACCATGCGTTTGGTTGGCGATGGAAAATTAAAGCTTAAGGACCAAGTTGGTGAAATTGTTCCGATGTACAAAAACACAGCGATTTCTGATTTGACGCTTTTTGAATTGCTAACACATACTTCTGGACTGACGCCAAGCATTACTTTTTATCAAGCATTGCTTTCTACACCAGATAATTCGCCTTTATTGAGCAATCAAAAATCAGAGCAATATGTTGAGCCGTTTGATATTATGTATGTCAATAAAAATATCGTTTACGATTCAAAATATCTTGCTTTTGAACCGAAAGAAAATTGGGTTCAGATTTATAAAAATATGTGGCTTAATCCGGAATTTTATCCATCGGTTTATGAGAGAATTGCAAAAGCAAATACCAATCCGAGAGGGAAATATTTGTACAGCGATTTAAACTTGCTTTTGGTGAAGCAAATGATAGAAACTAAAACAGGAAAGAAATTAGATCAATTTACAAATGAAATTTATACGGAATTAGGCATTTCAAAAATTGGATATAATCCGCTAAAATGGACTTCGATTGATAATGTAATGCCCACTGAAGTAGATAATCTTTTTAGAAAAGACACTATAAAAGGGTATGTGCACGATGAAGCCGCAGCGATTTTTGGAGGCGTTTCTGGAAATGCAGGCTTATTTGCTAATGCAGAATCGATTGCTGTTATCTGCAAAATGCTGATGAATAACGGAATTTATAAAGGAAAACAAATTCTGAAAGCAAAAGTAGTAAAAGAATTCACGGCGTCGCCTTTGGCTAAAGAAGGAATTTACCGCGGACTTGGTTTTGATAAACGAAAACCAGACGAATTTTTTACCAAAGACGATTTCGGACATACTGGTTTTACAGGAACGTTTTTCTTTATGAACAGAAACACCAACCGATTTTTAATTATTCTGACAAATCGTGTAAATCCAACGAGAACCAACAGATTAATGTACAAAGATGATTTTAGTGCAAAAATCTGGAAGCAGATTAATAAGTATTAACAGCCACAGATTAAAAAGATTTTCACAGATTTCTATTTTTATTTTGCCACGAATTGCACAAATTTTCCCGATTGATTTGTGTTAATTAGTGCAATTTGTGGCAAAAATCATTTTAATCCTTTTAATCTGTGGCATGAAAAACAAATAATATGAAAAAACTAATCCTAATTTGTGTTTTAATAACCACAGTTTCGTTTGCACAGATAAAAACCGGAGCGCAGAATTACACTGAATATCTGCCTTTATTAAAAGGAAAAAGCGTTGGTGTTGTAACCAATCAAACCGGAATTATTGACGAGAAAACCCATTTAGTTGATTTTTTGGTTCAGAAAAATATCAAAATCAAAACCATTTTTGCACCAGAACACGGATTTAGAGGCACCGCCGATGCCGGAGAAAAAGTATCTGATGAAATTGATGCAAAAACAGGTTTATCGATTACGTCACTTTACGGAAAAAACAACAAACCCACTCCGGAACAGTTAAAAGATATTGATATCATGGTTTTTGATCTTCAGGATGTGGGCACAAGATTATATACTTACGTTTCTACAATGCACAGAATTATGGAAGCCTGCGCAGAGAATAATGTTCCGCTGATTGTACTGGACCGTCCAAATCCAAATATTGCGATTGTCGACGGTCCGGTTTTGGACATTGCTTTTCAAAGCGGTATCGGGATGCATCCAACACCTTTGCTTCACGGAATGACTTTGGGAGAAGAAGCCAAAATGATTAACGGCCAGAAATGGCTGAAAAATGGCGTTCAGTGTAAGTTAACAGTAATTCCGTGTTTGAATTATGACAGAAAAATGAGTTACAGTCTTCCGGTAAGACCTTCGCCAAATTTACCAAACGATCAGTCGGTTAATTTATATGTTAGTTTGTGTCTTTTTGAGGGAACAAATGTCAGTATGGGACGCGGTACAGAAAAACAGTTTCAGATTTATGGTTCTCCGTATCTGCCAAAAGGGAGTTTTGCTTTTACGCCAAAACCAAATTTTGGAGATAAAGATCCGCTTTACAACGGAAAAGAATGTTATGGAGAAGATTTATCGGCGATTCCTAAAATTAACAGACTTGAAATTAAATGGCTCATTAAAGCCTATCAGACAACTGCCGATAAATCTAAATTTTTCGACAAAAGAAAGTTTTCGATAAGAGCCGGAAATGAAAAACTGCAGCAGCAAATTGAAGCCGGAATTTCTGAAGAAGAAATACGAAACAGCTGGCAGGAAGGTTTAAAAAACTTTAAGAAAATGAGAGCACCGTATTTAATTTATCGTTAAAAAAGCATTTGTCAAATGGCAATTAATAAATAGGCCGAAATGTTTTTTGTACCTTTATTTTTAAGATGAAAAGAAGGTTTTGTATATCCGGTTTTCTTCAAAAAAAATAAAGAATTAAAAAGCGTTTCGGCCTAAAAACAAAAATAATGACAGAAGAGCAAGATAATCAAGCAATAAAAAAGGTATTACCTGTTATTTTAGCGACTTCTATTTTTATGCAGATGCTCGATTCTACCATTTTAAATACTTCACTGCCATCTATTGCCAGAGATCTGCACGAATCACCCCTGGATATGCAGAACGCGATTATTAGTTATGTTTTAACGTTGGCGCTTTTTATGCCGGTAAGCGGTTTTTTATCGGATAAATTTGGAACCAGGAAAGTCTTTATTATTGCTTTGGTTTTATTCAGCCTTGGATCTTTATTTTGTTCTCTGTCTCAAAACCTTATGCATTTAGTTTTGGCGAGAATTGTTCAGGGAGTGGGCGGAAGTTTAATGACGCCGGTAGGAAAGCTGGCTCTTATTAAAACATTTCCAAAAAATGAATTGCTCAAAGCGATGAATTTTGCCATTATTCCCGCGCTTATTGGTCCCGTTTTAGGACCATTAGTAGGAGGTTATATGGTTGATTATTTATCCTGGCACTGGATATTTTTAATCAATATTCCGTTTGGACTTATCGGGATTCTTTTAAGTTTAAAATACATGCCCAATTATAAATCAAAAATAATCGATTTTGATTTAAAAGGCTTTTTCATATTTGCTGCCGCATCACTTTTATTATCTATTTCACTGGAATTATTTGGAAACACAGTTAGAGTTTCGCCGGTTTTAATGATTTTAATGTCGGGATTTTTAATGCTGTATTGGTATTACCGTCATGCTTCAAAAGATAATAATCCCATTTTTCCGCTTAACTTATTTCAGGTACGAACATTTAGAGTGGGTATCGTTGGTAATTTAGCCACAAGGCTCGGAATTAGTTCTATTCCGCTATTATTACCAATGATGATTCAGATTGCTTACGGACAATCGGCAGTTGTATCCGGATGGATTGTGGCGCCAATGGCTCTCACGGCAATGTTTGGGAAATCTGCTGTAATTGGTATTCTGAATAAATTTGGATACAGAAAAACTTTAATGGTCAACACGTTTATTATTGGAGCTTTAATTTGTTGTCTGGCTATTCCTTCTATTCATACTTCTATTTATTGGTATGTACCTATTATTGCGATATTAGGTTTTTTTAACTCCATACAATTTACTTCTATGAATTCCATTTCTATTGCTGATTTAAGGCAATATCATACCAGCAGCGGTAATTCGCTTATTTCAGTTAATCAACAGCTGGCTATTGGTTTTGGTATTGCATTTGGTCTGTTGGTTTTAAAAGTTTTTCAGGGCGATGTAAAATTGATTCATCACGAAATTCATAATGCTTTTAGATATACTTTTTTAATTGTAGGTTCGCTGACTATTCTTTCCGGATTCGTTTTTAGAAGACTGCATTTTAAGGACGGAGATAATTTAAAACCAGCTAATTAAATCAAAAATATAATTTAACTTAACCAGTTTACATTAAAAACTATAATGACTACAAACAATTCTTCTGTTACTATTTTACAAACCAAACAACATTTTGAAATTTTAGACGGCCTTAGAGGCGTCGCAGCGCTCGCAGTAGTAATTTTTCATTTCATGGAATGGATTTTTACCGACCCTTCAAAAAACTTTATCGGACACGGATTTTTGGCTGTGGATTTCTTTTTCTGTCTTTCGGGATTTGTAATTGGATATGCTTATGATGATCGTATTGCCAAAATGGGACTTCGCAATTTTTTTATTTCCAGAATTATCAGGCTTCATCCGCTAGTTGTTGCAGGATCTGTATTAGGACTGCTGGCATTTTTGTTAGATCCTTTTGGCGGACATCTAGAATTATACAGCACAGGAAAAATTATTCTGACTTTTGTTTGTTCGTTGTTTATGATTCCTTTGCCAGTAATTGCTGATCGTGCTTTTAATTTATTCAGTTTTAATGCTCCAGCCTGGTCATTATTTTGGGAATATATTGCTAATATTATGTATGCTTTTGTACTGTACAGAATTACGCGCAGTTATCTTGTGATTTTAACTATACTTTCTGCTTTTGCGATTTGTTATGTTGGTTACCATTCAGGAAATCTGGTAGGAGGATGGAGTGGTCCTACTTTTTGGGATGGCTTTGCCAGAATATCTTATTCTTTTTTAGCAGGACTGCTTATTTACCGTTCAAACTGGATTATTAAAAATAAACTAGGTTTTGGAGGACTTTCAATATTATTGTTATTGGCTTTTATAATGCCTTCTTCAGAATGGAACTGGCTTACAGAACCTTTAGTTGTATTGTTTTACTTTCCGTTGTTAGTGGCTTTGGGTGCAGGATCTGTTTTAAATCCTGCGCTGAAAAAGATTTGTGTGTTTTCCGGAAATATTTCATATCCGCTATACATGACGCATTATGCCGTTTTATGGATGTTTGGAAATTATTATACCAATTATAAACCTGATAATTCGCAGTTAACTTTTATCGTAATATCAGGAGTTATACTGCTTGTTGGATTTGCTTACATTGTAATGGTTGTTTATGATATTCCGCTGAGAAAATATCTAAATGACAAGAGAAAAGCAAAGCTGGCAATAAATAAATAATGAAATAGAATAGAGTAAAAGAAATAAAAAAGTCCGAAAATAATTTCGGACTTTTTAGTTTTTTAATTTGTGCCTGCCGCACTTTTATCAACAAGAAAGAGCAGTTCTCCAGATTCTGGTTTAATTAACTGCATTGGATAAAGTGAAGGATTATAAACTCCGGTTGTAACTTCTTTTAAAGCGTGCGTTTTTTTCTCTCCAAAAGCTACTACAACAATTTGTTTTGCTTTGTTAATTAACGGTGCAGTAAGTGTTATTCGGTGCATTTTTTGAGGAGCTAAATAATAAGCATCAACCCATTTGGTTTGTTCGTTTAAAACAGCTTCGCCTGGGAAAAGAGAAGCCGTATGGCCGTCATCGCCCATTCCTAATAAGATAAGATCAAATTTTCCTTCTTCTCCTAAAATTTTTCGGATTGATTGTTCATACGTAACAGCATAATCTTCCGGTGTTACACCATCTTTATACATTTCGAAAATGTTTTCTGCCGGAATAGGAACGTGGCTCAACAATGTAGAATAAGACATTTTTGCATTGCTTAAATCATTATTAAGAGGAACCCAGCGCTCGTCGCCCCAAAAAATATAAACCTTGTTCCAGTTTATTTTGTTTTTGTAAAGATCAGAAGCTAATAACTTGTAAATTCCTGCCGGAGAAGAACCTCCGGTAAGAACGGCTGTAAATTTCCCTTTTTCGGTAATTGCTTTTTCCGCAGCGGCCACAAAAAGATCGGCTGCTTTTACATTAATTTCTTCTGTATTGTTATAAATCTGTATCATCTGCAAGTTCTTCTTTTGTTTGTGTATTCGGAATCCATTTGTGTCCCTGACGTGCCAATAATTCATCGGCTTCTTCAGGTCCCCAGCTTCCTGCTTTGTAATTAGGGAAATTAACAGGAACTGTGTTTTTCCAAACCTGCTGGATTGTATCAATAGCATCCCAGGCTTCTTCTACCTGATCCCAACGCATAAATAAGGTAGGATCACCCAATAATGCATCGGCAATTAAGGTTTCATAAGCTTCCGGTGACATGGTAGAGCAGGAGAAATAATCAAAAATCATTTCTGCTGGTCTTAATGAAAGAGAAAGTCCCGGTTTTTTGGTCATAAACTGCAGTTTAATGTCCATAGCAGGCTGAATATTAATAATCAGTCGGTTTGGTGTCATGCCTTCTTTTCCATAAGAAAATGAAGAATGCGGCACTGGTTTAAACTGAATAATAATAGATGATTGTTTTTCTTCCATTCTTTTCCCTGTGCGCAGGTAAAACGGAATTCCCTGCCATCTCCAGTTATCCAGATAAATTTTCATTGCTACATACGTTTCTGTATTAGAATCTGGAGCAATTCCTTTATCCTGACGGTATCCCGGAACTGGTTTTCCTTTTATAGTTCCGGCATCGTATTGACCTCTTACAATATAGTGGTCAACTTCTTCCGGTTTAATGCGTCGGATAGATTTTAAAACATCCGCTTTACGGTTACGAATATCGTCTGCGCTTAAAGAAGCCGGAGCTTCCATGGCAGTCATACATAATATTTGAAGCAAATGGTTTTGAATCATATCTTTTAAGGCACCAACGCCTTCATAAAAACCGCCTCGTTCTTCTACGCCCACTTCTTCTGCAACCGTAATCTGAACAAAATCAATGAAATTACGGCTCCACAATGGTTCAAACATTGAGTTTCCAAAACGGAAAGCCAAAATGTTCTGAACGGTTTCTTTACCTAAATAATGGTCGATTCTGTAAATCTGTTCTTCTTTAAAAGTCTGCGAAAGCATTTCGTTTAATTCAATCGCCGAAGTTTTATCGTAACCAAAAGGTTTTTCAATAATAATACGGTCTTGTTTTGGATTTGCAGCAAGACCAATTTTCTTCATATTACTCGAAATAGTCGAAATAAAAGAAGGTGTTATTGAAAGATAAAAAAGACGATTGGCTCGTTCTCCAAAAGCTTCGTCGAAATTTTTGATCTTTTCGTTTAAGCCTAAATACGATTCTTCTTTATCGATATCAAGACTATGATAGGTTATATGAGAAAGAAATTTTTCTGTTTGTGGATCTGAATTTCCTTTTCTTCTCGAAAAATTATCTAAATTTTCTAAGACATAATTGCGGAAATCTTCATTGGTTTTTTCTGCTCTTCCAAGAGCAATAATCTGAAACTTTTCAGACATACGTCCGTCAAGATACAGATTTTGAAATGCGGGAAAGAGTTTTCTCTTTGCCAAATCTCCGGTTCCTCCAAAAATAACAATGATTGTTGGATTTTTTAGTTTATTTTTAGTCATTGTGTGTAGTTGTGTTGCTTTAAGTTGTTTATTCAGCCCATTGTGTGTGGAAAACACCTTCTTTGTCAGTACGCTCGTAAGTGTGCGCTCCAAAGAAATCACGCTGTGCCTGAATTAAATTTGTTGGCAGGTTTGCAGATCGGTAAGCATCAAAATAAGCTAACGAATTCATCAATCCCGAAACTGGTAATCCTTTTTGAACCGCAAATTGAATAACAGTTCTCATTCCTGACTGGTTTTCTGTTAGTTTTGAAGCTATTCCAGAATCTAAAAGCAAGTTTGGTAAATCAGTTTTTGCAACAAATGCTTTTCTAAAATCTTCTAATATTGTAGCACGAATAATACAGCCGCCACGCCAGATTTTGGCAACCGTTTCCAGATTTAATCCGTAGTTATATTCTTTAGAAGCAGTATGAAGCTGTGCTAAACCTTGCGCATACGTAACTACAATAGAAAAGTATAAAGCAGATTTTAATGCCGCAATGGCTTCGTTTGTGTTTACATTTGTTTCAGAAGCATTCCATGGTAATTTAGAAGCCGCTTCGATTCTTTCAGGTTTTGTTTTAGACATATCGCGCATGTTAACCGCAGCGTCGATAGTAGGAACCGGAACTTGTAAATCCATTGCGTTTTGCGAAGTCCATTTTCCTGTTCCTTTAGATTTTGCCCAGTCTGAAATTTTATTGATAAGAAGACTTCCGTCTTCGTCTTTTTGTTTTAAAATTTTTCCGGTAATTTCAATTAAGTACGATCTAAGATCATCGGTCTGGTTCCATTCTTCAAAAGTTTTTTGAATCGTTTCATCATCCAGATTATAACCTCTTTTCATAAGGTCGTAAATCTCAGAGATTAACTGCATAATTCCGTACTCGATACCGTTGTGAACCATTTTTACATAGTTTCCGGCAGAACCGTTTCCTAAATATTCTACACAAGGTTCTCCTTCAACTTTTGCTGCAATAGCTTCAAAAATTGGGCGAAGTCTTTCGTATGCTTTCTGGTCGCCTCCCGGCATCATAGCAGGACCAAATCTTGCACCTTTTTCGCCGCCAGAAATTCCCATTCCAAAAAAGTGGATTCCTTTTTCAGATAATTCCAGAAATCGTCTGTCGGTATCAGTAAAATAAGTGTTACCGCCATCGATTATAATATCGCCTTTGTCTAAATGCGGTAATAAACTTGCAATAGCGCTGTCTACAGGTTTTCCGGCAGGAACTAATAGCATAATCGCTCTAGGCTGCTGAATAAGTTCTACAAAATGTTTTACATCTGTAGTGGCTTCGATGGTGTGATTGGCATCGGCTTCTTGTTGAAGAGAGTTAACTTTTTCGGTATCTAAGTCTAAACCTGCAGCCGCAAAGTTATGGCTGGCGATATTTAAAAGCAGGTTACGGCCCATTACGCCGAGTCCTACAATTCCAAAATCAAATTTGCTCATAGTTTTCAATTAACTAAATTATTAGAAGAATATTTTTTCCGAAAAAAAGTAAGAAAAAAATCAGTAATAATTTTTCAGTCAGTTCTTTGCGGAAAAATAAGTTTGTTTCAATCTTACTTTTTAAGATCGACCGTGCTAAGTTAGAGAAAAATGATGAAAAACTAGGGGTAAAATAGTCCACTTTTAGGGGTTTGTTGTGATACTTTATAAGTATAAAAAACACACTTATTTTGCAGCCCGCGCATTTTAAAACTAAAAGGGAGTTGTTCGTTATTTTTACAATTTATTGACTGAGAGAATGGACTTACTTTCTCAAAAAAATAATAAAAGATCAAAAGAACACTTATTCCGCATTTTAATTATAACAGATGGCCCATAAAAAAAAGCCTGTAAACTAAAAATTGATTACAGGCTTTTTTCTAGAGTTGCTTATGCTTACTAAATCATTAATTATGTTTTTAAAGTAACATTATAATGAGAATTTTTCGAGTTGTGATTTTAGATATCTGTTTTCATACTCTAATCGTTCAATATATTTTTTCATTACATCGAGTGTAAAATTATTATAGTCATTATTCTGCTTATCGGGATTAATGGGGCTTTTTTCACTATTTAAGATATAGATACCGTCTTCGGGTTCATATATTGCCTCCATATTTGTTCCTAGAATTTTTGCGAGACTGTGCCATTCACTTTTGGTAATCTTTGTTATACCAGATTCTCTGCGGCTGTACTGTGATTGAGTCATTCCTAATAGATGCGCAATTTCTTCCTGCGTCTTATTTGTCTCAATTCGTTTAGAAATAAGTTTTTGTTTAATCATAGAGGTACTATTTGATATTTTCTTTTTTGGGGTTCTCTCAAAACAGCGCTTTTTCTTGTGGTTTTTCTGACTTAAAGAGGGTGGCAACTTAAAAAATTTTATTTTATCCAAGAAAAAAATCGTAGGATATATAAGATAAAAAAGCACTACAAAAACACATCAAACATTAGAAAAATATTAAATATGTCAGAAATAACATATTTTATGCTGAAAAAAGCATTGTAAGAGAAATATTTAAATTTCAATTTTGGAAAAAAATGTAACAAGTGTTAATTTTCTAATGATTTGTGCGCAGAATTGTTTGTTAAATTTTAATACTACATTTTTTAAATAGCTTTATTAACAATAACAAAAAAATCAGATTATGAAAACTCAAAAAATGAGCCTTGCTAACGCACAAGGAAAATTATCAAGAAACGAAATGAAAACAATTATGGCAGGAAGTGGCTGCCCATCAGGATCTTTTCCTTGCTATTGTAATAGCCAATTTGTAGGATGCAAAAGCAGTGTACAAGATTGTCTTAGTGCTTGTCCTAGATAATAGTGCGTTAACTTGTAAAGTTAATATTTAGTAAAGTGTTTAAATAACTTTAAACGTTTACTGATAATTTAAGCTATAAGCACTATTTAACAATTTTGCTTATAGCTTATTTAATATAAATACATCAGGTAATTACTGGAAAAATGCTGTTAAATACTCCTTGCCACACAGAAATATAAAATTTTATGAATGAAGATTTTAATTACCTTTTTCAATATTTAGAAAAAGAAAATATAGTTATTGATAAATCTGAATTTGATTTTCAGATACAATCACATCCGGAGTACCCAACTTTATTATCTGTGGTTGATACTTTAAGTTTTTTTAATGTAAAAAATGGTGTTATTCAGGTCGATTTTGCAGAAATTGATGCTTTGCCGGATCATTTCATTGCACTGTTAAATCTGGGACAGCAGCAACTTTGTTTTATAGAAAAAAAAGGTGAAAACTATATTTTTAAAATAGGAAACAATACTACTGAAGAGTATACGCTTAGGCCTGAAATGTGGAGCGGTTTTATTTTGTTATTAGAAAAATCAGAAAATGAAATACCTCCTGTAGTTTCTGCATCTAAAAGTAATTTTAACTGGGTATTGCCAGTATTGTGTTTGGTTTTCTTTTCTTTTTATTTGTTTTATACACCTGCAAATTTAACGGCTAAATTATTTTTTGTTTTTCCTGCTATTGGAATTTTGTTTTCTATTGCGGCACTCAAGGATTTATTTGGAACAAAAATAAAACTGCTCAATAGTTTTTGTAATATAACTGCATCTACGAGCTGTTCTACGATTGTAAATTCTAGTAAATGGAAAATTTTCGAAATCGTAAATTTTAGTGATTTAAGTGTAGTTTTCTTTACGTCTCAATTAGTAAGTTTTTTTTCGTTGTTACTTCTGGGTGATATAGGAACCTATTTTTCAATACAAAAAGTACTGCTTTTAGCAGCAATTCCTGTACTGGTCTTGTCTTTATATTTTCAAAAAACTGTAGAAAAAAAGTGGTGTCCAATTTGTCTTCTTATAATGGGAGTCATACTTTTTGAATTGGTTTATTTGTTTGCATTTCAAAATTCAGCTTTGGTTTTTTCTCCGGTTTCTGTGATTGTTTTTGGATTTGTTGTACTTACAGTAATTACCATTTGGATTTCGCTTAAAGAAATACTTACCAAACAAAAGGAATTAAAGGAATATCAACTGAAAGCCATTCGATTTGAAAAAAATTATGATGTATTCAGGAATTCTCTGCTGGCAAAAGAAAAAACCGAGATGATGCAAAGTCCATTGATATTTGGCAACAGAGAAAGTGCAACAAAAATTGTCCTTATATCAAACCCTTTCTGCGGTTATTGCAAAGATGCTCACACAGTTATAGAAACTATTCTGGAGAAATATTCAGATGATGTACAAATAGAACTTATTTTAAAAACAGATTTGGAACGAGAAGACGAAAATTCTGTAAAACTATTTAGAAGTCTGGTAAATATCTATATGTACGAAGGTGAAAGCAGTTTTTTAAAAGCACTTAAGGCATGGTTTGAGAATACAAACCTGACAGCATGGTTTGAAAGATTTCCTAGAAATATAACATCAGAATTTGATTCAATGTTTGATTCTCAATACAAATGGTGTGAAGAAAATGATTTTAATTTCACTCCGGCTATTTTTATTAATGGTTATGCATATCCGCGAATGTACGATAGAAAAGTACTGCCGTTTTTTATAAAAGAATTTGTTGAAGACGAGTTTTAAATATTGAGAAAATGAAATCATTAGCTATACTAACATGCTGGTATGGAAAATATCCGTGGTATTTTCCATACTTTATTCACTCCTGCACATTTAATCCTTCTGTAGATTTTTATATTATAACAGACAATACAGACTTCATACCCGGCAAACCGGAAAATGTTATCATTATATATAAAACAAAAGAAGAAATAATTGCCAGTGCTTCTGCAAAATTAGGTTTTACTGTCAATATAGACGATCCGTATAAACTTTGCGATTTTAAACCGGCATACGGTTTCTTGTTTCCGGAAATTATAAAAGGTTATGATTTTTGGGGGCAGAGCGACCTGGATATTATTTATGGAAATGTGAGGGATTTTATAACAGATGAAATGCTCGATAAGTTTGACTTTATCAGCGTGAGGCATGATTATACAACAGGGTGTTTTGCTTTATACAGAAATAATGAAGTTATGAATACTTTTTTTATGAGAAGCAAAGACTACAAGAAAGTGTTTTCTGATTCTAAGCATTATTGTTTTGACGAATGCAGTTTTGCGTGGGATGCGCTGACAGCCGGAATTTCTATTTTTGATTTAGAGACCGAAGTTGAAAGTTTTACGCATCTTATTAAAAAAGCAGAACAGGAAAAGGAAATTGAAGCTCATTTCGATTTTATTCTCCTTGAAGGATTAACCGGCAGAATAACTTTTGATAATGGAAGGATTTACTATAAAAATCAGTTTGAAGGAATAATGTATCATTTGTTTTGGTTTAAAAAAGATTACATACCCGAAAAAACACAGAGGAAAATTCCAGGCAAGTACTATTTAAGTAAAACCAAAATTTATCATTCAAGATAAGTACAGAATAAATGAAAAAATTAAAAAAGTTTCCGAATTTTAAACAGGATGAGTCTAAAGACTGTGGACCAACCTGCATAAAAATGATAGCTAAATATTATGGAAAAACTGTCAATATTCAGGAACTTCGTGATTACAGTGAAACAAATCGAGGCGGAAGTAATTTATTATTATTAAGTGATACTGCCGAAAAAATAGGGTTTAGGTCTATAGGTGTTAAGTTAAGCTTAAAAAGGCTTGATGAAATGCCTTTGCCTTGTATTTTGTTTTGGGAAAACTGCCACTATGTTGTGCTGTATAACATCAAAAATAATTTTTATTATGTTTCTGATCCTGCAATGGGTCTGGTAAAATATTCGAAAGAAGAGTTTTTGAAAAACTGGATTGGAAACAATTCTAATGAAACGACATCAGAAGGAATTGCTTTATTCTTAGAACCCACTCCAAAATTTTATCAAAGTGAATTTGATGCGGAAGAAAGAAATACACTAGGATTTTCATTATTAGCCAGATACATACTTCCTTACAGATCTTTTGTTGTGCAGCTTGTTATTGGCTTAATTGCAGGGAGTTTTTTACAGCTTATTTTTCCGTTTCTAACGCAGAGTATTATAGATATTGGTGTACAAAACAGAAGCATCCATTTTATTTATTTAATTCTTTTTGCGCAGTTATTTCTGTTTTTTGGAAAATCAGCTTTAGAGCTTATCCGCAGCTGGATACTGCTTCATCTTTCTACGCGAATAAACATTTCGCTTATTTCGGATTTCTTTATTAAATTAATGAATCTTCCTATTTCATTTTTTGACGTAAGAATGACAGGGGATATTCTGCAGCGTATCAATGATCATCACAGAATAGAGCGTATCTTAACGACTTCATCATTAAATGTTTTGTTTTCTACCATTAATATGGTAATCATGGGAGGCGTTTTGGCCTATTATAATATCCAGATTTTTGTGGTGTTTTTCCTTGGGAGTTTCTTTTATTTTCTCTGGATGGCACTTTTTCTTAAAAAAAGAGAAGTTCTGGATTATAAGCGTTTTTTTGAAATAAGTAAAGAGCAAAGTAAAGTTATTGAACTTGTAAACGGCATGCAGGAAATAAAACTGCATAACGCCGAAAAACAAAAACGATGGGGCTGGGAATATATACAGGCAAGACTTTTTAGAGTTTCTATGAAAGCATTGGTATTAGAACAAACACAAACAGTAGGTTCAAACTTTATTAATGAATTAAAAAACATTATTATAATTTTCTTTTCTGCAAAACTGGTAATCGACGGTTCTATTACATTGGGTATGATGCTGGCAATCAGTTCTATTGTTGGAAGTCTAAACGGTCCTATAACTCAGCTGATTGATTTTGTGAGAGAATTTCAGGATGCTAAAATATCGATGGGACGTTTATCTGAAATACATCAAAAAGAAGACGAGGTTGAGCAGGAAAAGAACCAGGCTCATGATGTTCCAAAAGATTTTGATATGATTCTTACTAATTTGTCATTTCGTTACACAGGATCAGATACTCCGGTTCTTAAAGATTTAAATCTAGTCATACCAGCCAATAAAATAACGGCTATAGTAGGAACAAGCGGCAGCGGTAAAACAACTTTAATGAAACTGCTGCTAAAGTTTTATGAACCTGATAAAGGAGATATAAGTCTGGCAGCAATAAATGAAAACGCAATTTCTTCGACATCATTAAGCATAATTTCACAAAAAGCATGGCGCGCCAACATTGGAACGGTTATGCAGGAAGGATTTATTTTTAATGATACAATCGCAAACAATATTGCAGTTGGTGAAGATAGGGTCGACAAAAAAAGACTGCTCTATGCGGCAGATGTTGCTAATATAATGAGTTACATTAATGAACTTCCTTTGGGATTTAATACCATGATTGGTTCTGAAGGAGTAGGAATGAGTACAGGACAAAAACAAAGACTTCTTATTGCAAGAGCGGTTTATAAGAATCCGGAAATGTTGTTTTTTGATGAAGCTACTTCGGCGCTTGACGCTAACAATGAAAAAGAAATTATGCAGAAACTGAATCTCTTTTTTAAAGATAAAACAGTAGTTGTTATTGCACACCGTTTAAGTACAGTAATGAATGCAGATCAGATTGTAGTTTTAGACAAAGGGAAAATAATAGAAATAGGTAATCATACCACGCTTGTAGAGCAAAGAGGAAATTATTTTGAGTTGGTAAAAAATCAATTACAGCTTGGAAATTAAATTATGGAAGAACATATTACACTAGAGTTAAGGAGTGAAGAAATACAGGATGTGCTTTCAAAAACACCCAGCTGGATGATTCGATGGGGCACGATTTTAATATTTATCATAATCGTTATACTGTTTTTTGTATCCTATATTATACGATATCCCGATGTTGTACGTACCGATATTGTGATTACAACCAATATTCCGCCAGAAAAATTAGTATCTAAATCATCCGGGCGTATAGAAGCTATTTTAATAAAAGACAAAGCCATTGTAGAAAAAAATACTACACTTGCCGTTATAGAAAATTCGGCGAATTACAAAGATGTTTTTTTACTAAAAAAAATCGTAGACGAGTATAATATTAACGATACAAAAAAAGAATTTCCTTTTGCTTTAATGAAAAATACGCAATTAGGAGAAATAGAAAGTGCTTTTGCTCTTTTTCAAAAAGATTATGAAGTTGAAAAATTAAATGAAAACTTACACCCTTTTGATGTAGAAAATAAAGCACAGATTTCTGAAAAAACGCAAATTAAAGAAAGGTTAGAAATACTTCTTCAGCAAAAAGTAATTAACGAAAGTGAATTACAGCTGCAAAAAAATGAAATTGCCCGATTTGAAATTCTTTTTAATAAAGATATTATTTCGGCTCAGGAAATGGAAACCAAAAAACTGAGCTATTTGCAGGCTCAGAAAAATTATAAAAACTTATTGTCGTCGATTTCTCAATTAAAATCGGCTTTGATCGATAATACCAAAATGGGGCATAATGTGCGTATAAACAGCATTAAAGAAGATGTGAATTTAAACCGAAATATGGCACAGTCTTTTTATCAGCTCAAAAAAGTAATAAAAGACTGGGAGCTTGTTTATACACTGAAAGCATCAGTAAGCGGGGTTGTAACATTTTTACAGGTTTGGACAGAAAATCAAACCATTAATACGGGTGATAATGTTTTTTCGGTAATCCCAAATAAAGAAAATGGTTTTATAGGAAAAGTAAAAGCAACGGCCTTAAATTCAGGAAAAATAAAAGAAGGACAAGATGTAAATATAAGACTGGCTAATTTTCCCGATAGAGAATTTGGCGTTTTAAGAGGCAGGATTCTTAATATTTCTCTTGTTCCGGATACAGAAGGCAAAATATTATTAGATGTTTCACTGCCAAATGGTTTGGAGACTTCATATAAAAAACAAATACCATTTCAGCAGGAAATGAAAGGAAACGCCGAAATTCTAACAGAAGATCTAAGACTGATTGAACGAATTCTATATCAATTCAAAAGCATTTTCGAGCAGGTTTAGTTTTTCTGCTTATTTTATATTTTATAAAAAGCCTGTAAGCTTAATGTTTACAGGCTTTTTTGTTGATTGTTGATATCGCAGTAAGAAGAAAAAACACATTAAATATAAAAAGTATTTATCTTTGATTGAATATTTAAAATCAATTATTCGATCATATTTTAGAAGTAATTCAGGAAACATTTATGATAAAACCGAACATACAAACAATCAAATTCTGTCAGAGTAATTTCTTCTTATATGCCCAGTAACATAAAGTTTATTTTTGCACCTGTTTTATTGCTGTTTATTTCGGGTATTTTTTTTAAAGTAAATGCTCAGTCTTCATTAGATAACGAAATATCTCTCCAGGCAGATAAGAAACCATTAGGCACTATTTTAGACTTAATGGAAGAAAAAGGAAATTTTCGATTTGCGTACTATGGCAAATTGGCTGTAAAAGACAGTATAGTTAGTATTCATGCTGATAAAACAACTATACGCAGCGTTTTAGACCAGCTTCTGGGCAGTCAGTATGAATATAAAGAATCGCCGGGATTTATTATTGTTCGTTATGCTCCTTTAGAACTTTCTCTTGTAGTGGAAAAAAATAACAGTTCCAGCGATGGACAGCAAATAGTGAGCGGTTATATTATAGATGTACAGACAAATAATCGTATCGAAAATGTGAGCGTACTAGAAAAGAATGTTTTGCAATCTACATTGACCAATAAAGACGGAGCATTTGAACTTCGGTTAAAAAATGCCTCTCAAACTATAGAACTTACAGCCGTTAAGGAAAACTACAAAACGGTGACTATGATGTTTCTTTCTGAAATTAAAATTCAAATGGGAAACAAAAAATCATCATCGGATTATATTGACGGCGATTTCTCAGCAATTGAAAGATCAGGAATCGGACGTTTCTTTATTTCTTCCAAACAAAAAATACAATCGCTCAATCTGGGAGGATTTATTTCTAAAGTTCCAGTTCAGGCTTCTTTAATTCCCAGCATTAGCACACGCGGTATGATGAATACACAGATTGTCAATAATTTTTCTTTGAATGTTTTAGGAGGTTACAATGCCGGCGTTCGCGGGTTAGAAATGGCAGGACTTTATAATATTAACCGTATGAATGTCGAAGCGCTTCAAATGGCGGGAATATTTAATACCGTTGGAGGATCTGTAAACGGCGTTCAGCTGGCCGGAATCTACAATAATGTTTTTGGCAATCTTAACGGATTACAGATAAGCGGTATTCATAATAGTGTCAAAGGCTCGCAGATTGGTTTGCAAATGAGCGGTATTTATAACAATGTTTATAAAGATTCAAAAGGACTTCAGGTAGCGGGGATTCATAATACTGTAAATGGTTCTCAAAACGGATTACAGTTTTCTGGTATTTATAATATTGGTAAAGACACAGTGCAAGGCGCTCAAATTGCGGGACTTTTTAATTATGCCAAAGAATTAGACGGATTTCAGTTTGGATTAGTAAACATTACCGATTCGCCTTCTGGTTATAGTCTTGGTTTATTAAATTTTAAGAAAGGCGGTTATAAAAAAATCAGTATTACAAGTAATGAAATTTCAGATATAAATCTGGCTGTAAAAACAGGAGATAATAAACTCTATACTATTTTAATGGCCGGAAGAAGCGAACGAAGTAATGAAGAAAAACTATTTTCTTTTGGAATTGGAGTAGGAAAGAATATTCCGTTAGGGAAACGTTTTACGTATAATCCAGAGTTTAGCACGCAATATCTCTATTTAGGAAATTGGGATGTTTACAATTCCTTATCGAAGTTTGATTCTTCCTTTTCTTTCCAGTTATGCAAAGGTGTGGCTATATCTGCTGGACCTTCTTTTAATCTCTATTGGTCTGAGAAAAAAGATAAATACGGTAATATAAATACTTCAACATTTGTTCAGGATCGCACCAAACGCTATAACATTATTAATGATAACAGTAAAGATATTATTGGCTGGATAGGGTGGAGTTTTGGATTGACTTTGTTTTAAATAGCAATAAAAAAAGCGGAAAAACATATTTTTCCGCTTTTTTGTGGAGTCGCCGGGAATCGAACCCGGGTCCAAACAAGCAACTAAAGAGCTTTCTACACGCTTATTTCCTGATTAGATTTTCGATGTTAAGCTAGGCCAGAAACAGCCACCGAACACTTATCTTCTTAATTTTCGAAACCCACCCGAAGCTCATGGATATCTAGGTTTATTTTTACGGTTCCCCTGAACGGAACGCCACAAACCAAGGCTTTCCAGGAGAATCCAGCTTCCCTACCTTGTAGAGACGTGGCGCAATCGTACTATGATTCGGATTATGCAGCTAAAGCGTAATTATTTTCGCCGTGTAAAAGTTTGAGATCTTATATTTACGAGCAAGGTCTCAATGCTCGACGTGCTTACTGTTCAATTCGACTCGCTGTCAAAACCAGTCGACCCCAAAAATAAGTCTGCAAATTTAGAATATTTGAAATTACTTTCTACTAAAATTTTCAGAAAAATTTTATTATTCTTCGTCTTTAAAATTAAATGGATAATCTCCAAAAATTGGCGCCAGTTTACGCACTGCATAAGTGTTTCTTGTCATCTTATTAGAAAGGGCAATAATAGTTACGCCTTCATTCATCAAAGTAATGTAAGATGAGGTGTTTCCGTGCCACCAGCCATTATGGAAATAATAATTCTGTCCCGTTTCCCAGTTAATCATTCTAATTCCTAAACCATAATTTTTTGTTCCCTTGCGCTCATTGCTGTAGCCCTTGTAAACTTGTTTTAATAATTCAGGTTTTAAGAAATTTGGTGATTGTCTGGCTCGGTCAAATTTTAAAAGATCACGAGCAGTCGAAAAAATATTTTTATCTCCGTAAACATTGTCCAGATAATCAAAACCTATTTCAACACCGTTTCCTTTATACGAAGGAACAATTTTTTTTCTGTCTTTATCATCATCAAAAACATAGGTATGCGTCATACCAAGAGGCTTAAAAATCATTTCATACATAGCTTCTTTATAACTCAAACCTGTAATTTTTTCAATAATCAGCGCCAGCATGGCATAATTAGTATTACAATAGCTAAAACGCGTTCCTACTCTTGATTCTAAACCAACATCTTTTGTTGCAAGAATATCCAGAATATCTTTATTGGTTAACTGATTGTGTCTGTCCCAAACTGATTTATCGTGATCTGTAAAATAAGCATAATTACGCATTCCCGTACGATGTGTTAAAAGCATACGAATGGTGCATTCTTCATACGGAAAGGTTTTTAAAATCGTATTGACCTTTTGGTCTAAATCTATTTTTCCGGCATTTACCAGTTTTAAAATCGCAGTAGCCGTTAATACCTTACTAACCGAAGCGATTTGTACAGGCGTTTCGGGAGTAATTTTTGTGCCTTCATTTTTATTGGCAAAACCATTATATCTTTCAAATAAAATTTCTCCGTTTTTGGCTACCAAAAAACTTCCGTTCATGGTATTGTTAGGCCAGTTTTTATTATAAAAGTGATTTATTCTGCCTACTACTGAATTTTTATAAGCCTGAGAAACTTTTGGTTCTGAGGCTAATGGTTTCATTCTGGGTAATGTATCTTCGACTTCGGGAGTTGTATCTGTTGTTGTTTTTTTGTTTTGACCACAAGAACTTAAAACTAGTATAGAAAAAAGTATTTGTGGTATCTTTGTTTTTTTAAGGAAAATCATTTGCATCGTTCTTTAAAAACAAATATATCGAATTCAATTTTGTTGTTTTCTCAATTTAAGGGGCTTAAAACACTTCTTTTTAACATTGTTTTAACATGTCTTTTTCTTAGATGTTTGTTTTTCAGGTTTTAACCGTTTTGAAACATTCTAAATAGAAATTTTGAAAGAAAATTTTAACTATATTTGTTATATTTGAAACAAATACGATTCAAAAAGTTATATTATTTAATATTTAAATTTATTTAAATGAAGTTTGGAATTATAAAAGAAAGAAAGAATCCGCCGGACAGAAGAGTTGTTTTTTCTCCAAATGAGTTAGCAAAACTTAAACAGCAATATCATGAAGCATCTGTTGAAGTTGAAAGCTCCGATATTCGAATATTTTCTGATGAAGATTATAAAAATATGGGTATAACCGTTACCGATGATGTTTCGGACTGCGATGTTTTATTTGGCGTAAAAGAAGTTCCTGTAGAAAATTTAATTCCAAATAAATCATATTTCTTTTTTTCGCATACCATAAAAAAACAGCCCCATAACAAAAAATTACTTCAGGCAGTTTTAGAAAAAAATATCGATTTGTATGATCACGAAACTATTGTAGATGCGCATGACCGCAGATTAATAGGTTTTGGAAAATATGCCGGAATGGTAGGTGTATATAACGGAATTCGTGCTTTTGGACTTAAATTTGAATTATTTAAACTGCCAAAAGCAGAAACGCTTTCTGGAAAAGATGCTTTAATTGCGCAATTAAAACGCATTACAATGCCTGCCCTTAAATTTGTTGTTACCGGAACAGGAAAGGTGGGAAGCGGTGCCAAAGAAATTCTGGATGCAATAAAAGTAAAAGAAATCACGGTCGATAATTACCTTACAAAGAAATATACACAAGCTGTATATGTGCAGCTCGATGTTTTAGAATACAATAAACGTATCGACGGACAGGTTTTGGATTTTAAAGATTTTGTAAATCATCCGGAAGAATATGTTTCAGATTTTGAAAGATTTACAAAAGTATCTGATATTTATTTTGCGGGGCATTTCCATGCCAATAATGCACCCATGATTTTAACAAAAGAAATGCTCAACGCAAGTGACTGTAAGTTAAAAGTCGTTGCCGATATTTCCTGCGATGTAAACGGACCAATTGCCTGTACAATTCGTTCATCTACTATTGAAGAGCCTTTATATGGCTATTTTCCGTTTGAAGATAAAGAAGTTGATTTTTTTCACCCTGCAGCAGTTGCCGTTATGGCGGTCGATAACCTGCCTTGCGAAATTCCAAGAGATGCCAGCGAAGGTTTTGGAGAGCAGTTTATGGAACACGTAATTCCTGCTTTCTTTAACGGAGATAAAGACGGAATTTTAAAACGTGCAAAAATTACTGAAAACGGTAAACTAACAGAAAGATTTAGTTATCTGCAGGATTATGTAGCAAAATAACAATAATACTAAATAACTTTAAAAAAGGGGCTGACTCAAACGAGACGGCCCCTTTTTTTATGCCTGATACTGACGTTACATATTTTAAATATGGCTTATTGTATTATAATAAAAACTTTTAGGGGATATAAATCAAATCTTGTGTAAATAATTTTGCTTCTTTTTTTTAAAGAAAAATTAATAGTATAACACTTTATATTTTTTTATAACAATTTAATTCTGTGTAGTAATTATGGGTAAAAAATACAAAATTAATAAACACTTAGAACATATAAACCTTAATAAAATAAATTCTATGAGTATGAAAAATAGATTAATCTTTTTAATTCTTTTTTTAATTGGCAATTCAATCTATTCTCAGGTTGGAATAGGAAAACTAGATCCAAGTTCTTCTAGTCAATTAGAGGTTTTTGCTGCAGATAAAGGTATTTTGATTCCAAGAGTTTCTTTAACAGGTACCACAGATCAGGCTACAATTACCAACGGAAACGTAAATAGCTTACTGGTTTTTAATACAGCATTGATTGCAGATGTAAAACCGGGTTATTACTATTGGTATATTGACCGCTGGCAGAAAATAGCAAATTCAGATGAAATTATTAGTTCATCTTCAGGAGAAGGATCTGGAGTTCCGGGGAAGCAGGGAGAGCCTGGGTATCCGGGAAAAGATGTTCTTATTTACCATGATGTAATTACAAATGAAGTATATGTTCAAAATACAGATGGTACTTGGACAAAAATAAGCGGTGAAAAAGGTGAAAAAGGAGATAAAGGAAATGTAGGACTTGCTGAGGGAACAGGAGCTCCCGGAAATAAGGAACAGGCAGGTTATCCTGGTGAAGACATTTCTATTTATAAAGACAATGCCACAGATGAAATATATGTTCAAAATATTGACGGAACCTGGACAAAAATTAACGGAAAAGACGGTCAGTTAGTTGTTGTAGACGGAACTGGCACTCCAGGAAATAAAGGAGAAGCAGGTTATCCGGGTTCAAATGTAAATATTTATACAAACAATGCAACTGGTGAAGTTTATGTTCAGAATGCTGATGGCATTTGGATAAGAATAAGTGGAAAGAATGGAAAAGATGGAAAAGATTTTACTTACTCAGACTTTACACCTGATCAGTTAGAGGGGCTTAAAGGAAAACCCGGAATTGATGGAAAAGATTTTACTTATTCTGATTTTACACCAGATCAGTTGGCGAGTCTTAAAGGAGAAACTGGACCACAGGGTTCAATGGGATTACAAGGTGTACCGGGACCCGCAGGTTTACAAGGATCGATAGGTTTGACAGGAGATACAGGTCCGCAAGGGCCGGCTGGTTCTACAGGAGCTGCTGGTGCTCAGGGACCAATAGGTTTAACTGGAGCAACTGGACCACAAGGACCAATTGGATTAACTGGTGATATTGGTCCTCAAGGTCTAGCAGGGGTTGCAGGTCCGCAAGGGACTTCAGGTCCACAGGGTGTAGCTGGGCCTACAGGTCCTCAGGGGATAGCCGGGCCAACAGGTGCGCAAGGTATCGCAGGACCCGCAGGTCCACAAGGTGTGGCTGGTCCAGTAGGAGAAGCAGGACCACAAGGACCAACTGGATTAACAGGGCCAGCCGGGCCACAAGGGTCTGCCGGATTAGCAGGCTCTCAAGGGCCAGTTGGTCCGCAGGGAGTAGCTGGTCCAACTGGTTCACAGGGACCAATTGGATTGACTGGAGCAACGGGACCTCAAGGACCCACAGGATTAACAGGATCAACCGGCGCACAAGGTCCTGCTGGATCAACAGGACCACAAGGGCCCGTTGGACTACAGGGAGTAGCTGGTCCAACAGGTCCGCAGGGGCCAATAGGATTAACTGGTGATGTAGGACCTCAAGGTCCAACAGGGCCAACTGGAGCAATGGGACCTCAAGGGCCTATTGGGTTAACAGGACCAACTGGTCCACAAGGGGCTCAAGGGCCAAAAGGTGATACGGGTGCTGCAGGAACTCAGGGGATACCCGGCATTCAAGGCTTGAAAGGTGATAAAGGAGCCGATGGAATTCAAGGACCTGCTGGAGTACAAGGTGTAGCTGGTGTTCCGGGCGAAAAAGGAGCAGACGGTGCTGTAGGTCCAATTGGTCCAAAAGGTGATCCAGGAGATCCGGCAACCGTTACCAAAACCAATTTAAAAATAGAGGCAGGTACGCCTATGAGTATTGCCGGAACTGGTAAAATTGTAGATGCAGACCTTACTTTAAAAATTACTCCGGGGACAGCAGGGCAGGTTTTAACAACAAATGTTTTAAATGCCGTAGTGTGGGCACCGCCTGTTGTTGATGGTACAGAATGGAATATTTCTGGAACTTCTACAGATGCTTTAAGCAATAAAATCAATGAAATTACACGCTCTGGTAATATACGTATAGGTTCTGATAACGGAGGTTCTGTTGCTGTAGGAAATAACGCGGATGCAGGTTATGTTAATATCTATGATCAACAGGGAACAAAACAGGTAATGATAAATTATCATAACCCTTCAAAAACGTTCTATTTGCAAAATCTTGCAGGAGATATCTCAATAGGACAGAGTGGTTATAATAAGGTTGGAATTGGGACTGGTATTCCGGTTTCTAAACTTTTTGTTGAGAGCGGAGCAATTGGAGTGAGTTCAAATTTGACAGATGTTTATCCACAATTAAACTCAGGCACTGGAGGTTTCTTTTTAGGATGGGCTTCTAGTAATTTGTCGGCGGGAAGCGGAACTTCAGAATTGGTTAATTATAAAGGAACAAGTGGAGCATTAACCAACGCATTTAGTTTTTATAACACACCGGATGCAGCCAAAGTAAATTCAGGGCATTTGATTGCTTCTATTTCCAGCACAGGCGTTTATACGGCATTATCTGATCAACGTGTTAAAACTGAAATTAAAAATATTCCTTACGGATTAGCAGAAGTATTGAAAATGCAGCCTAAAATGTACAATCTTCATGCTGTAAAAAGTATGGCAAATGGCAGAGTTGAACTAGGTGAAACTACTGGCAAAAATGATTTAGGATTACTGGCACAGGAACTTTATAAAATTATCCCTGAAGCTGTTAACAAACCTCAGGATGAAAATAAAGATTTATATGGTGTAAAATATACAGAACTGATTCCTGTTTTAATCAATGCTATAAAAGAACAGCAGGCGCAGCTTGAAGATCTAAAAAATCAGATAGAAATACTTAAAGTAAAATAATCTTCACTATTTAACTAAAAATGATATGGTTTGTACAGTCTGATTTTTTCGATGTATAAAACCGTATCATTTTTTAATATAAAAACTCTTTATGGTGAAAATTTGCTGAAAGAAATTCTGGTTTATTGCAGGAAAATCTGCTTTAAACGTTAGAACAAACATTGATTAAATAATTATAATAACGGGAACATGAATACTAGTAAAAAAAGGATTTTAAATCCAAAAAACTGTTTTTTTGGATTTATATTCATTTTAATCTTTTTTCAAAAAGGAAATGCTCAATTTTCAAACCAGGGACATACAGCTGTTGTAAACGGAACGATACTTTCAGTGTATGAAGATTATATAAACATGCCTTTAGGAAACTTTATAAATGACGGACAAGTTTATATTTTTAAAGATTGGAAAAATGATGGAAAAGTTGGTTTTACCAGTTCAAATCTTAACGGATGCACTTATTTTCAAGGCGCTTTAGAACAGTTTATTGAAGGCAGTGAGCAATCAGATTTTCAAAATGTTGTCTTTAATAATACGGCAGTATACAGTCCCTTTAATTTAGGAACTGTAATTTCCGTAAACAATAAAGCAAAATTTGAAAACGGAATTGTAAATGCAGACGGTTTTCATGGTTTGATGATTTTTAATGAAAATGCCATTCATCAAAACGTACGTGATGAAAGTTTTGTAGACGGCGAAGTTCAAAAAAAGGGCAATGCTAATTTTGAGTTTCCTGTTGGCTCAGGTATCTATTTCAGACCTTCTTATCATACTGTTGGTTCATCTTTACAAAATGTTTATACAACGCAGTACTTTCATAAAAACTCGAACGATCTTTTCAGCCACAGTCAAAAAGATAATATCATTGAGTCAATAAACAATAAAGAATATTGGAAAGTAACTCGAGACAGCGGAAGTGAGAAAATTGTATTGAACCTTACTCTTGATAACCGCACTACGCCCGCATCCTTTTTTAATGCAGGAACTGATTTTGAAGTTGTTATAACAAGATGGGATCAAACCGCAGGAAAATGGATAAATGAAGGCGGTGTTACAAGTGATCCCCTTGCTGGAAAAGTGTATGAAAAATTAGTAACAGCTCAGGTAAGCGGTTATGGTATTTTTACCACAGCACTCATAAAGAAAACCAATCCAGAACCGGAAGAGGTTGTTATATACAACGCGATTTCTCCTAATGATGATGGAATAAATGACAGTTTCCTTATTGAAGGAATTGACAAATATCCGGATAACAAGGTTGAAATTTACAATCGCTGGGGCGTCAAAGTATACGATGCTAATTCATACAACGAAAGCGATGTAATGTTTCGAGGATATTCAGACGGAAGAGTAACAATTAAAAGAGGAGACAAACTCCCGGCAGGAACTTACTTCTATATTTTAAAGTATAATAACGGTAAGAAAGAAATCGAGAAAGCAGGATATTTGTATATCAACAATCATTAAAAAAAGCTTAGGTGTTTTTGAAGCTTCTAAGATACTAAGGTGCTAAGCTTCTAAGTTGTATTGAAAACTTAGTTTCTTAGTACCTTAGTACCTTAGAACCTTAGTAGCTCAGAAAGCTACACCATCTCCTCAGGTTTTACCCATGCATCGAAATCTTCTGGGGTTACGTATCCTAAACGTACGGCTTCTTCTTTAAGAGTTGTTCCGTTTTTGTGTGCGGTTTGGGCAATTTCTGCAGCTTTATAATAACCAATTTTAGTATTTAGTGCGGTAACCAGCATTAGTGAATTATCTACTAATTCCTTAATACGTTTGTGATTTGGCTCGATTCCCTGTGCACAATGTTCATCAAAAGAAATACAGGCATCGCCAAGCAAACGTGCTGATTGTAAAAAGTTAGCCGCCATAACTGGTTTAAAAACGTTTAACTCATAATGTCCCTGCATACCGCCAACAGCGATTGCCATATCGTTTCCGATAACCTGAGCGCAAACCATGGTTAAAGCTTCACATTGTGTTGGATTCACTTTTCCAGGCATGATTGAAGATCCCGGTTCATTTTCTGGAATATGAATTTCGCCAATTCCCGAACGAGGTCCCGAAGCCAGCATTCTGACATCGTTTGCAATTTTATTTAAAGAAACGGCCAGTTGTTTTAATGCACCGTGAGTTTCTACAATAGCATCGTGCGCGGCAAGAGCTTCAAATTTATTTTCGGCAGTTACAAACGGATGATTCGTGAATTTTGCAATATATTCAGCCACTTTTACATCATAGCCTTTTGGTGTATTCAATCCGGTGCCAACAGCAGTTCCGCCCAAAGCGATTTCAGATAAATGGGCTAATGTGTTTTTTAAAGCTTTTAGACCAAATGCTAATTGAGCTGCATATCCTGAAATTTCTTGTCCAAGAGTTAAAGGTGTTGCATCCATTAAATGCGTACGTCCTATTTTTACAACATCTTTAAATTCTGCTGCTTTTTTTACCAAAGTAGCATGTAGTTTTTCAACTCCCGGAATTGTAGTTTCTACAACCATTTTATAAGCTGCAATGTGCATTCCGGTAGGGAAGGTATCGTTTGATGATTGTGATTTATTTACATCATCGTTTGCTTTTATGAATTGCTCGCCTTTGCCAATTTCAAAGCCTTGCAAAACCTGCGCTCTGTTTGCAATTACTTCATTGACGTTCATGTTGCTTTGTGTTCCGGAACCCGTCTGCCAGATTACAAGAGGAAACTGATCGTCTAATTTTCCTTCCAGAATTTCATCGCATACCGCAGCAATGGCATCTCTTTTTTCTATTGGCAGAACCCCTAAATCATAATTCGCATAAGCGGCTGCTTTTTTTAGGTAAGCAAATCCTACTATGATTTCGTGCGGCATTGATCCTGAATTTCCAATTTTAAAATTATTTCTGGAACGTTCTGTTTGTGCACCCCAATATTTATCGGCTGGGACCTGAACTTCGCCCATGGTGTCTTTTTCTATTCTGTATTTCATTATGTTGTATGTAAAAATGTTATTCGTAAAATATGAAATGTCTAAATTTAAAATTGAACAGGGAGTGTCTTAGCCCTGATGGAAGCGGCATCCTTTTTGTTTTTTCTTTAAAAACAAAAAGATACAGCGGACAGCAGGTTTATGCTCCTGAAAAATATTCTGTTTCTTTTAGACCTCTTTATTTATGCGGATTTTGTGCTCGAAAAAATCCTTATTTAAAATGAGTATAAATATACGCATAAATGTTATTTAACGAAAATTGATTTGGATTTTATTGGCGAGAAAAAAATATATACCCTACATTTGTCGTAACATTCAAAAATTCCGGAAAACATGTTTGAATTTTCACAGTACTTAGGCTTTTTACTTTTCTTAACCATACTAACTATAGGGTTTTGGTTAATGTTTTTCTTAGTTGGTTTCGTATCTTACTGGGTTACGGGCGCTAGCTGGGAAATGATCAAAGAGAAAAGAGCTAAAAAAAGACAAGAAGAACAATCTATTTAATTTTAGATTGATGTCATAAAAAAAGGACCCGTTTTACGAGTCCTTTTTTTTATGCTAAAAAAAAGTAAATTTCAAAAAAGGAAGAAATTCCAAATTCCAAAACTGGAAAATCAAAAAAATAGGTTTTGAATCCTAATTTGACTGAACTTATTTAACCAGAAAGGTTTTTTAATACCTGTCCGGTTTCTTGATGTATAAGATCTATTTTTAGATCATAAAAAAATCCAAATTCCAATTGTAAAAATTGGAATTTGGATTTTGAATATTGGAATTTGGATTTTCTTTATTGGAATTTCTTCCTCTATTGGAATTTAAAAATGTTTATCCGGGGAAATCACCACCGCCTTCACCGCCACCTTCATTTTTAGGCTGAGCATTTCTGTCTCTTTCACTTTTTGGTTTGTTAAAACGATAAGTGAATGATAAATTAAACTGACGTTTACGGAACTGCATTTCGCTGTATGATTTTTGACTTTCGAGAGTAGCATCATTTTGAAGATATGTATATGATCTCATGATTCTTGAATTGAAAATATCACTGATATTGAAAGCAATAGTCGCTTTATCTTTTAAAATATCTTTGCTTAAAGCGGTATTCATTGAAAACTGATCAAGGTTTTTTCCTTGTGCTGTTTTTTGTTCACCATTATAAGTTCCGTTTAACTGCCAGTCGATTTTGTATGGCAGCGTAATTTTTGAACTCGCTCTTGCGAACCAAGTGTTAGCTTGATTGTCAAGGTTTTGAACTACTACATTTCCGTTTGTATCAGTATAAGTGTTCTCTCCGGTTGTTTTTACATTGTAAAGATTGAAGTTACTGTTTAGTTTCCACCATTTAAACGGCGTGTAATTAAATGTAAATTCGAAACCATATTTTTGCTCTTTTCCTAAGTTAATAGGACGGCTCAAAATAACCGGAATTCCGTCTACATTATCACCATTTGGAGTTCTCACAAAGCTGAAAACATCTTTTGTGTTTTCAAAATATGCCGATGTGGTAAAGGTTACTTTTTCCCATCGTTTAATATATCCTACATCATATTTGTCAGTTAAAGAAGGATCTAAATCAGGATTCCCCTGAAAAATATTAATGTTGCTTGAATAGTTAAGCGCCGGATTCATAAAACGTCCTCTTGGTCTTGTTAAACGTTTACTGTAGCTGGCAGTTAAGTTGCTTTGATCTGAAATTTCATAACTAATAAAAGCACTAGGGAACAGGTTATTGTATTTCTTGGTATTAAAAACACTGTTGTCTAATAAGTTTACCTGAATATTGGTGTCTTCCCAACGTAAACCAAATAAATAAGAGAATTTGTTTACTTTTAAACCATATTGAGCATAAAGCGCATTGATGTTTTCCTTGTATTCTAAAGTATTTGATTTGTTTGGATCTTTAACGTAGTTCTCATCGGTTACGTAATATTCATTATTTAAATCTCCAAAACTTCCTTTATAACCAGCTTCAAACTGACTTCCTTTTCCTAATGGTAAAACATAATCAGCTTGTAATAATACCTGCTTTTGCACCTGATCGTTTAAAGTTGTATTAAAGTTTGGCGAAGCAGTAATAATACCATCACTGTCATCAGTATTTCTTGAAACCGATAAATCGGCAGTAAGTTTGTGACCTTTATCGTTGAAGTTTTTAATTAAATTTGAAGTAAATTCTATGTTTTCACTTCCAGTATCAGTATTATTTAAACGATAAGTTGATCCTGTAAAAGCACGGGCAGCATCAAAATTATTATAGTTAATCAGATCTCTGTCGTCTCCTGTATTTTTCTGGTAATTAATAGCATTAGTCCAGAATGTAGTAGGTGTAAGCGACCATTCTACTCCGGCTCTGGCGTTGAAACCATCTCTGATTCTTTTCGTATCACGATCTTCATCTAAATAGCCTTTTGGAGATCCGTCGGCATTATAATAAGAAGTATTTGTTAAACCACCGCCTTCGTTAGTTCTGTAGTTGTAACCGGCAGTAGTAAAGTAGTTTAATTTTTCTGTTTTGTAATTTACGTTGGCACTTACACCATACGTTTCAGGAAGTCCTGTCGAAGCGATAAAAGTTCCGTTAAAACCTTGGTTTTTCCCTTTTTTAAGAACAATATTAATGATTCCTGATCCTCCTTCTGCATCATATCTTGCAGACGGATTGGTAATAACTTCTACTTTTTCGATAGCATCTGCCGGAAGCTGGCGCAGTGCTTCGGCAACATTTATAGCTTGTGAAGGTCTTCCGTCAATTAAAATACGAATGTTATCACTTCCTCTTAAACTTACGTTTCCTTCAGAATCGACAGAAACAGATGGTACATTGTCTAAAACGTCGCTTACTGTTCCGCCTTTTACAAGCATATCCTGGCCTACATTGTAAACTTTTTTATCCAGTTTTATTTCTACTGTCGATTTTTCGGCACGAACTACAACTTCATTTAGCTGTGCGGCATCTTCAGATAAATTAACAACGCCTAAATTGGTGTCGTCCTGAATGCTTTTTTGTTTGATTTCAGTAGATTTAAATGAAATGAATTCTACTTTTATGTCGTAAGTTCCCGGTGCAACTGCAACTTCAAATTCTCCTTTTGGGTTGGTTATACCGCCTGCAATAACTTTTGTATCATTTGGAGCCATTATCGAAATAGTTGCATATTCCAGTGGCTGTTTTGTAACTTTTTCGAAAACTTTTCCGGTAACCTTAACCTTGTTTTTACCGGGTGGTCCTTGTTGGGCATAGTTGTAAAAGCCTGTAAAAAACAGCACAAGCATTACAGCAAAATTGATTTGTTTCATTTTTTTCTGGTTTCTTTTTCTTTTTAGACGGCAAATGTACCTTTTGGTTTAAAGAGAAAGATCACAAAAAAATGTTAACAGTCTATTTTAGAATCAGTCTAAAAAAGATGCGACTTTGTCTAAGTCCCGTCCAATAATGGCTTTTCCGTCTTTTACAACAATAGGTCTTTCAATTAAAATAGGATTATCAGTCATGGCCTGAATGATTTGATCATCGCTTAAATCTTTTCCTTTATAATTCTCAATCCAGATTTTTTCTTTAGTTCGAATTAATTCTGCCGGTTTTAGATTTAATTTTTTAAGAAGTTCTCTTAAATCATTAAAAGACGGCGTTTCTGTTAAATAAGGAATTATTTCATAGTCTTGTTTTGTTTCTTCAACAAATGCCAGACAATTTCTTGATTTTCCGCAGCGTGGATTATGGTAAATTTGTATCATTTTCTTATATTTAAAGTCTGCTAAGGTAAAATTATTAAAAGCAAACATTTTTGTAACAGCAAAAATAGGACTTACTATTTAAATTAAAATCTCATTTTAAAACTAATTATATGTTTTTAGAACAAGGAATTAAACCCGAAAATAAATTTTGGAAATATCTTATAGGATCAGTTTTTATTATAACAGCTTCATTTATTGGTCAAATTCCTTTTTCGGCAGCAGTTCTTCTTAAAAACTTTCAGGATAAACAAGGCTTTCCAACAGACAGCGATGCCGCATTAAAAATATTCGAACCTAATCTGACTTTGTTTTTGGTTATGATTTCGTTTGTTTTTGCTTTTGCCGGAATTTATTTTGTGGTCAAATATCTGCATAATCAAAGTCTGCTTTCGGTAACAACATCGCGTCCTAAAACAGATTGGAAAAGAATTTCTTTTTCGTTTATAATATGGTCAGTTTTCTCGATTATAAGTTTTTCTATACTCTATTTTCAATCTCCGGAAAAATTTGTGTGGAATTTTAAACTTATTCCGTTTTTGATTCTGGTTGTAATAGGTACGCTTTTAATTCCTATTCAAACCAGCACCGAAGAATATGTTTTTCGAGGCTATTTAATGCAGGGATTTGCTAATCTGGCCCGCAACAAATGGTTTCCTTTACTAATGACCTCTGTAATATTTGGTTCTATGCATATTATGAATCCTGAAGTTGAAAAAATGGGATATGTAATTATGGTGTATTACATAGGAACCGGATTATTTCTGGGAGTGATTACATTAATGGATGAAGGAATGGAACTGGCTTTAGGCTTTCATGCCGCTAATAATCTGGTTGGCGCTTTATTAGTAACTTCAGATTGGTCCGTTTTTCAAACCCATTCTATTTTTAAAGATATGTCGGAGCCTTCTGCTGGCGTCGATGTTATTTTACCGGTCGTAATTGTATATCCAATTTTGTTGTTTGTGTTTACCAAAAAATACAAATGGACAAACTGGAAAGAAAAGCTAACTGGAACAATTGATGAAAAAAGCAATGAAACAGCAGAATTTTTAAACTTAAATTAAAATATATCATGCCAAACTTAACTCATAGAAACGTACATAATTATTTTAAGCTGGACGGCTATCATTTAAACGCCGCAGATTTGTGCCGAATAGGCTATAGTTTTATAAAAGAAGGCGATCCGTACGAGCGCTCGATTGGTGAATTTTTTCTGGATTGGTTCGATCATAAAGATTATATCGAAATGACAACTTCTGGAACTACAGGACTTCCTAAACTGGTTCGGTTAGAAAAGCAAGCCATGATTCAGTCTGCTTTGGCAACTGGAGATTTCTTTGGTTTAGAGCCGGGAAATAAAGCTTTGCTATGTCTGCCAACACAATTTATTGCAGGAAAAATGATGCTTGTCCGCAGTTTAATTTTAGGTTTAGAATTGGATGTTGTTTTACCAAGTACAGAACCTTTGGCATTCAATAACAAACAATATGATTTTGCGGCAATGGTGCCTTTGCAGGTTCAAAACTCAATTGAAAAGCTCGGAAATATTAAAAAACTGATTATTGGCGGTGCAAAAATAGACAGTGCTCTTGAAGAAAAATTACTGCCAATACAGAAAACGGAAATTTACGAAACGTACGGAATGACCGAAACCATAACGCATATTGCAGCAAAAAGAGTAGGGGAAGCCGCTTTTTCAATTCTGCCGAATGTTAAGATCGAAAAAGACGATCGAGGTTGTTTGGTTATTTATGTGGCTTCGATTTCTGATGAGCCAATTGTAACAAATGATTTGGTTGATTTAGTAAATGAAAATCAATTCGTGTTTTTGGGAAGAATCGATAATGTAATAAACAGTGGCGGCGTAAAATTAATTCCTGAGCAGATTGAGGCAAAACTAACGGGAAAAATTGCTAACCGATTTTTTGTAACGGGAGTTCCTGATACCGCTTTAGGAGAAAAATTGATTTTGGTAATTGAAGGCGAGAAATATGATTTTTCGGCTGACTTTTTTGATGTTTTAGGAAAGTTTGAAAAACCAAAAGAAATAGTTTTTGTGCCGAAATTTAAAGAAAATGAAAACGGTAAGTTACTGCGTAAATCAAGCTTTAAAGCGGTATAGTCCTTACGGGACAAGTTTCAACGTGTTTTTATTGCCAATCTTTAATCTCTAGAAAATATTTAAAAACTCCGTTAGGAAATAAACGTTAGTAAATATTAAATTCTAAAAGTAAAAATCCCAAATTCCAATAACTCAGATTGGAATTTTGGATTTTAATATTGGGAATATATTTATTTTTTACGTTCCATTAATGCCATGTAAAATCCGTCAAAGCCAGATTCTGAAGCTAGTAATTTACGGTCTTCTACAAGGGTAAACTGCTGTCCGATTTCGGTTTTCAGGAATTTTTGCACCTGCTCCTGATTTTCAGAAGGAAGTACAGAACAAGTTGCATAAACTAATTTTCCGCCTGGTTTTACAATTTTAGAATAGCTTTCTAAAACTTCGCTTTGAACTTTACGAATGTTATCGATAAATTCCGGCTGTAATTTCCATTTAGAATCCGGGTTTCTTTTTAAAACACCTAATCCGCTGCAAGGCGCGTCAATTAATACACGATCAGCTTTTTCGTGTAATTTTTTGATCACTTTTGTGCTGTCAATAATGCGGTATTCAATATTAAAAGCACCATTTCTTTTTGCTCTTAATTTTAATTGTTTCAGCTTGCTTTCGTATAAATCCATTGCAATTAACTGCCCTTTATTTTCCATTAAAGAAGCAATATGCAGTGTTTTTCCGCCGGCACCTGCACAGGTATCTACCACACGCATTCCTGGTTTAACATCAAGAAAACCGGCAACTAATTGTGAATTAGCATCCTGTACTTCAAACAAACCTTGTTTAAAAGCATCTGTTAAAAATACGTTGGCTCTTTCTTTTAAAACCAATGCTTCAGGCTGATCTTTTAAATATTCTGTTTCAATATTTAAATCCATCAAAGTATTTCTCAGGCTTTCTTTAGTTCCTTTTAAAGTATTAGTTCTAAGGATAACTTTTGCTGGTTGGTTCTGAGCCGCAATTTCTTTTGCCCATACTTTTTCGCCTAGTTCTTTTGATCCTAATGCATCCATCCAGTCCGGAATAGATTCTTTTACGGCTCTTATTTTTGAAAGTTCATCAAAACGTCCTTTGATTTTTCTTTCAGGAGTTCCTTCCAATTGTCTCCAGTCCGGAATTGGATATCCTCTTAAAACTGCCCATACGGCAAACATTCTCCATAAATTATCTCTGTCGTATGGCTCTTTTACTTCTGCAATTTCTGCGTATAAACGTTTCCAGCGAACAATTTCATATATCGTTTCAGCAACAAATTTCCTGTCAGAACTTCCCCAACGTTTGTCTTTTTTTAATGCTCTGGCTACCACTTTGTCTGCATATTCTCCTTCATTGAAAATAGCATTCAAAGAGTCGATGGTAGTATAAACTAAATTTCTGTGTAATCTCATTTTATTAATTTGAAGTGCAAAGGTACTATTAATTGATTGAAAGTTAAATTTTTAATACTGATTCTTATTTTGACTTTCATTAAAAATAAAAAACACCCTTTTTTAGAGTGTTTTTTTATTTTGAAATTTTTATTCTTTAGGAACAATACGGGTTAATCCAATATTTTCCGGAGCATGAAGCACCATTGGGAATTTCTCTACTTTAACCGAACTGCTGTCCAGACCAAAAGCTCTTTCTTCAGACAAACTCAGTTTTTTAATAAAGAAATATGAATTCATGATAATATTTTCGTGCCATCTTAAATCGTTGTCGTTTGATAGGAATTTCTCAGACAATACAAATTTAAAATCTCCAATAATATTGTTTTTGTTTAATGATTCGTAACGGCTGGTAATATCTACTTCGCCTCGTTTTACCATATCGCGGATTACTTCTCTAAACATTAAATTGATTTTTGTAGGCTCTCTAAATCCTAAATTAAAATCGATTCTGTAAATATCATCTTTAGCGATTTCAGTAACTTTATATTGTGTTTTATAAGGTTCTGTAAGAATGTTTACGTGTACAAACCAATAAATATCGGCTCTTTTTGGACGTTTTTGTAAAATTGAATAAATTACTTTTTCCTCAAGTTCATCAACACGATTTGCATTGGTCATATATACTAAATGCGTCGCGTATTTCGGAATAGATAAATCTTGGCTTAGTTCTACTAAAACCTGCTTGTAATCGTCAATTTTAACCACTTTCGTGTAGTTTTTGTTGATTTTCTTAGCGAGGTACCAGATTGTCATTACAGAAATCAACATACTTGCAATGATTAATGTAACGTAACCACCTTCTGCAAATTTTGTGATATTAGCAATAAGGAAACTAAATTCGATTAGTAAATATATCGTAATAAGCGGTACCATAAAATACAGTTTTACACGCTTCATGATTAAGTAATAATTCAGCAATATGGTTGTCATAATCATACATAAAATGATTGCCAAACCATAAGCGTGCTCCATATTTCCTGATTTTTCGAAGTGCAGTACAATGCCCACACAACCAAAAAATAAAAGCCAGTTGATAGACGGAATGTATAATTGTCCTTTAACTTCTGTAGGGTATTTAATTTTTACTTTAGGCCAGAAATTTAAACGCATTGCTTCGTTGATCAAAGTAAATGATCCGCTGATAAGCGCCTGAGATGCAATAACTGCTGCTAAAGTTGCGACTATAATCCCGAAAGGTAAAAACCAATGTGGCATGATTAAATAAAACGGGTTTCCGTTTTCTCCACCCAATTGTTGTAATGTGCTTCCTTCGTGGTGAATTAAATAGGCAGCCTGACCAAAGTAGTTTAATACCAGAGTTGTTTTTACAAACATCCAGCTGATTCTGATGTTTTTTCTACCGCAGTGTCCCATGTCAGAATACAAAGCCTCGGCTCCGGTTGTACATAAAAATACAAAGCCAAGTACAAAGAAACCATCAGGATGTACAGAAAGCAAATGGTAAGCGTAGTAAGGATTTATCGCTTTAACAACTTCAGGAAAGTGTAAAATTTGTATAAAACCTAAAGTTCCCAGCATAGCGAACCAAATGAGCATCATTGGTGCGAAAAACTTTCCAACAAGTTTGGTTCCAAATTGCTGTATCGTAAAAAGAACAAAAAGAATAGTAATAACGATACCAATAATGGTTTGCGTTTTCATTGTTGGATAAAATGCCCTGATTCCCTCAACAGCAGATGAAATTGAGATAGGCGGTGTAATAATACCGTCTGCAAGCAGTGCACTTCCCCCAATAATGGCGGGCACAATGAGCCATTGAATTTTAGTTTTCTTAACTAAAGCGTATAAAGCAAAAATACCACCTTCGCCATGATTATCAGCGCTTAAGGTGATAAGAACATATTTTATTGTAGTTTGTAATGTTAAAGTCCAAAACACACATGAAATACCTCCTAAAACAATATCTGCATTAATCGTATGGTCGCCAAGTATGGCTTTCATTACATATAACGGAGAAGTACCAATGTCTCCGTAAATTATCCCTAATGTTATCAATAAACCCCCAATAGACAACTTACTATGTAAGTTTTTATGCGATGCGCTCATGTATATTTTTAATAAAAGACGGTTGCAAATTTACTGTTTTAAAACAAATTAGCAGCAATAATAATTAAAAAGATAAAAAAAAGCACAATCCCCAAATTGTGCTTTTAATTTTAAGTAAAAATTGAAATATACTTAGTTATCCTCTTCTCCCGCCTCCTCTAGAATTTGAACCGCTCTCTCTTTGCGGCTGGCTGCTTCTTGACTCCTGGCTTGCACGAGGAGATTCAGAACGCTGTGTATTTTGAGATCTTGGTGAATATGATCTGTTTTCTGAGTTTCCTCTGTTTTCAGAATTGCTTCTTGAAGATTCCATTCTTTGAGGTGCAGATGCAGGTCTATTCGTGTTTACTCTGTTTTCAGAATAGCTTCTTGACGGCTCACTTGTCTGTGAAGATGTTCTGTTAGTATAATTTCTGTTTTCTGAATTTCCTCTTGGGGCAGTTGCAGTAGAAGAATTATTTCTTCCATAATCTGTTCTTGGAGTATTTTCAGTTCTTGGGGTGCTTACTGCAGCCGAATTTTCTCTGTTAGTTACACGGTTTGTATTGTAACTTCTATTAGTGTTTGATCTGTTTTCAGCATAATTTCTGTTTTCTGTAGAAGAACCTCTTCCTGAATTCGATCTGTTAGTATTGTATGTATTTTGAGATCTGTTATATTCTCTGCTTGCTGTTCTTCTTTGGTCTAAATCATATCTGTTGCTTACGTTAGCATGTCTTTGAGAAAAACTGTAGTTTGGTCTCATTCTTTCATAACCATAAGAACGTCTTGTTTCGTAGATAACAGGAGCTCTGTAACTTCTTCTTGTGTTTACATAGTTGTAGCTGTTATGAACGTTAATACACACATTGATGTTGTTTCTGTATCTGTATACAGGGTAAGGTCTCCATGCAGTGTAATATGTTGGGTAATAACCCCAATACCATGTAGAATAGTAAGGTCTGTAATTGGTAACCCAAAATGAAGTATAAATTACCGGAACAACATTATAAACAGGTTCGTAAATATAGTTATCACCATACAAATAAGTGTTACCTACAACCTGAACGCTTACTTTGTTGTAGTTATCTCTTTCTACGTCAATTGTAGCTACGTCCTGATAAACATCACGGTCTAAAACTGCTTGTATAATTACAACGTGAGTTCTGTCTTCTACAGATTCAATAACACGTAAATAATCAACTTCGTTATCTCCATTTAAGTCAAGGTTAGAAATTTGATATTTAGGATCATTTAACCTTCTTTCAAAATCCTGAAGATTTGCAGATTCACCAAACATAGAAGCAACGGCTCTTAAATCTAAATTATCGCTTATATCTGAATTTTTTGCATACACCGTAGTTTGATTTTGTGCGGCACAAGAACCAAAAACTAATGCTGTAAAGGCTATTAAAAGTAATTTCGTTTTCATGATAAAATCATATTAAATTATTTGTATTTGAAGATATCCAATTACTGTGCCATAAATTTATATGTGTGCTTTATTGAAGTTAATTGCCATGTTTTCAGCGGGTTGTTGTTTTGTTGAATTTGTGATTAAGTTTAATTGAACAAAGAACAGGTGGCAATTATTATTTTCTGAAAAAAAACGAAACCTATTTGAGATGTTATAAATAATCGTATTTTAGCAGGAAACAAATTTTAATTTATATGAAAAAACTGATTTTATTTTGTAGTGTCTTTGTTTTCTTAATGTCTTTTACTTCATTTAATTACAACAGTAAAAAAACATTTTATGGCGGATTTACCTCTATGACAATTGATACTTTATTTAAAGATAGAATCAGTATTAGGGCTATTGTAGTAGATAAAAATAAAATTTGGTACGGCGGTGATAATTCTCGTTTTGGTTTTTATGATTTAGATAAAAAAGAAAAGTTTGAAGAACACATTTATCGCGATACGCTTAAATTAGAATTTAGAAGCATTGCTCAGACTTCTAAAGATGTTTTTTTGCTGAGTGTTGCTAATCCGGCTTTATTGTATTCTGTTTCAAAAAAGGACCACAAAGTTAAACTGGTTTATAAAGAAGTGAATCCGAAAGTTTTTTATGACAGCATGCAGTTTTGGAATGATAAAGAAGGAATTGCTATAGGCGATCCAACCGAAGATACTTTTTCGATAATTGTAACCCGCGATGGCGGCGAAACTTGGACGAAATTATTATCAGATAAACTGCCTACAAATGCAAGCGGAGAAGCCGCTTTTGCAGCGAGTAATACCAATATAGTAATTAAAGGAAATGATACCTGGCTGGTTTCAGGCGGAAAAAAAGCACGTGTTTTTTATTCCCCTGATAAAGCAAAAACATGGAAAGTAGTTGAGACTCCAATTGTTCAGGGAAAACAAATGACAGGTATTTTTACAGCAGATTTTTACGACTCTAAACAAGGTTTTATTGCCGGAGGCGATTATGATTATCCTGATAAAAAGATAAACAATAAAGCGTTTACTAAAGACGGAGGAAAAACCTGGGAATTAATAGGGCAGGAAATGGGCTTTGGTTATGCTTCATGTGTGCAGTATGTTCCGGGAGGAAATGGAAAAGAAATTATCTGCGTAGGTTCTGAAGGAATACAATATTCTCAAAATGGAGGCGAAAACTGGACACAGCTTTCTACAGATTCAAAGTTTTTTACAATTCGTTTTGTAAACAGAAATACGGCAATTGCGGCCGGATATAATAAAATGGTTCGTCTTAATTTTAAATAAAATTACTCTCGATAGCTTAACTGCAAAGTCCGCAAAGTTTAACTAAGCTTTGCGGACTTTGCGTTTTTTCTTTGCGCTCTTTGCGGTTAAAACTTAATCATTTAATTGGTATTAATAAAAAATAAGAACCCTAAATAATAAAGTAAGTATTATTATATAGGGTTCTTATCGCTGTTGTATTGTAATGGCAATTAGTTTTTGCCTGCTTTATCACGATATTGTTTTAACAATTTTCGGTTAAAATCATCTTCGGATTTTTTAAGCTTTAATATCTTTTTGGCCGGAAGTACTTTCTTAACGTTTGACATGAATTTCTCTCTTAAAAGATACAATTCTTTATCTGTGCTTTCAATTTGAGATAATAATACTGCGGCTTCTTTTTCTGAAATAGAATTCAGATTATCATCATCAAGTTTACGCAGATAGGTTTTCATTTTGTCATGACGCAATTCAAATTGTTTATCGTCGTATGCATTGTAAATAGGCCAGAATTTTTCTGCTTCTGTCGAAGTAAGTTCAAGTTCTGTTGTCAAAAATGAAACTTTAAATGCCTTAACTTTTTCACGCTTTTCATCAATTTTATCATTTTGAGCATAAAAGGATAGAGTTGCTAAAAACAGAATTACCGTTAATATATTTTTGATTTTCATATTTATATAGTTTTGTTTTTATTCTGAAATTAAATTTTCAATATTTGGATTTGTTGCCAGGATATCTTCCAGATCTTCTTCTTCTAAAGCAACATTTTTATTTAGTTTGTCGATATCTTTTGTATCTAATTCTTTAATTAAATCATATTGATTTAAATTTGACTGATATGCCAGATAGGTTTCTAAAGTAGATTCGTCGAGTTCTTTCGATGCTTTGTAATAATGATTTGCCGTTGGAATTAAAAAGGCAATAAAAATTGCGGCCGCGGCTGCGATTGAAATCACTTTTTTTCGTTTATAAAGAGGAATTACTTTTACTTCTCTTTCATTTATCTGTTCTAAAACTTTTGCCGAAAAATTATCAAAATAATGATCAGGAGTTTTAAAGCCTGTTTTTATTTTCGGTTCGTTTTCTAATTTAAATTCTTTCATAATGTCTATAAGATAAGATTTGCTATAAAAGGTTTAATTTGATGTAACATATAACTCGATTTTTTTTACCGCATGATGATAGGATGCTTTTAATGCTCCAACCGAGGTTCCCAGAATATCTGCGATTTCTTCATATTTTAGTTCTTCAAAATATTTCATTTTAAAAACCAGCTGCTGTTTTTCCGGCAGTGTAACAATTGCTTTTTGAAGTTTGATTTGAATTTCGTCACCATCAAAATAAACATCAGATTTTAAATTTTCGATTGTTTTATTTTGTAAGTCTTCTGAAGTTATGCCTTTTAATTTTGCTTTCTGATTTAAAAAAGTCAAAGCTTCATTTGTTGCAATTCTGTACATCCAAGAAAAGAGTTTGCTTTCTCCTTTAAAATTTTTCAAGTACTGAAATACCTTTACGAAAGTATTCTGCAAAACATCGTCGGCGTCATCATGATTCAAAACAATGTTTCGAATATGAGAATACAACGGTTTCTGATAATCAGATATAAGTTTTTGAAACGCTGTATTTTGCGTTTTAGGATCTAATAATTGTTGTATAAATTCCTTCTCGTCGATCAAACTTCTTGATTTATCAAACTTTATAATCAGTTAGAATGAAATTTATATAAAAGGTTTAATCAACCTTCAAAAAAAATTAAAATTCAGACTGTTCTTCTTCCTGTTTTGGGGCAGGAGTAGTAGGTGCAGGTGTTGCAGGTTTTGGTGTAACCGGTTTTTGTACTGCTGGTTTTGCAGGAGCTGTTTCGGTTTCTGATGAATAATCAGGAGTAGTAACAGGGGCAGAAACAGGTACAACCTTTGGCTTAATTGGGAAGTAAATTTCGGTAACTAATTTAGACGGACTTTTTACATCTAATTTGCTTACTTCTAAAACTTCTAAATGCGACCAGTTTAATTCTGGGATTATTTTTTCGTTATTGATATAAGCAGTTGTTTTTGCAATTGCTTCATTAGTATGCGAATAATCACCTTTTAAAGTTGTTTTTACGGCATCAAATGCATTTAGTTTTCCAGATAAAATATCGCTTCCTGAACTAATAGAGATTTCTTTGTTTATAGGTAAACAAATAGAAATTTTAGCTAATCCTTTTGCCGTATCGTAAGTATGGTAAATAATAAAAGGTTTTCCGCTTGAACTTAAACCATTTGCTTCGCTAAACTGAATAAGTTTTGGAATAACGATTCTGGCGTTCTTATTAATTTTTGGAATTTCACTTGTAAAAGTCTGCTTGATGTAAGGTGTTTCATTTTTCTTTACAACACCATTTACCTGTACTGCATAAGTTTTAGTTTCGTAATCTAAATTTTTGTCAATATTAGCAAGGCTTTTTTCGTAGATAGTTCCAATAACTTTATCAGAACCTCCGTTTAGAGCGGCATAAACTTTAAATAGAAAACTCATAGTTCCTTTTGCTTTCCAGGTAACTTTTGTTTTTCCGCCCAAAGTGTCTTTAAAAGTCCAGTTTACATCAGCTTCTGTGCCGTCATATTTTATTTTTTGCTCAATGCTTTCTCCTTCTTTTGTTTTTAAAGTAACGGCATTTCCGGTTCCTTCATCGCCAGACCAGTAAAATGAACCTCCGCTGCCGGAAGTTTTACTTGGAAAAGTAAATTTTAACGATGGATCTTCAACTGCCCACGATTCAAAATCTTCGTAGTTTCTAAAATCATTTACATAATTATATACCGCTGCTTTTGGCGAATTGATTACTTTACTTCTTTCAACAGAAAAAATCCCTTTTTGAGTTGCAACAAAAACGGTAAGAGCAATTAAACTTAATAATAGTAAAAGGAATAAATATTTTAGAATCTTCATTGGTGCAGGTTTTGCGTAAAGTTATAAATTTTATTGCGAGTCTAAACTAATAACTAAAAATAAAAAAAATGATTGTATTATCTCTTTAAAAAGATTTTGATTACAAAAAGGAGTGCTATAAAAAGCAAAAATACAAGAAGTACCTTATAATTTCCTTTGTAAAAAACTTTATGAAGTTTAAGATCTTTGCGATAAGCGAAAATCATTACGATTACAAATGCAATAAAAAAACAGATCCCGAATATTATTTGTCCTTTGCTAAACATACTTAAAAATTATTTTCGGCAAATTTAGAGAATTGTATACGATTTGCTGCTAATTTGCGGTCTCATTTAATAGAATAAAAACATGAAAAAACAACTTGATGCGGTTACTGAATTTCATACTGCTTTTAAAATAGGTCATAGCCAGTCCCCAATTGCTGATTTGGGCGAAACTAAAAAACTGCTTCGTTATAATTTAATGAAAGAAGAAAATGAAGAATATCTGGAAGCGGTTCAGAATAATGATTTAGTTGAAATTGCTGACGCTCTTGGTGATATGATGTATATTTTATGCGGGACTATTATTGAGCATGGTTTACAGGACAAAATCGAAGCTGTTTTTGATGAAATCCAGCGCAGCAACATGAGTAAACTAGGCGAGGACGGCCAGCCAATTTATCGTGAAGACGGAAAAGTAATGAAAGGTCCAAATTATTTTAAACCCGATTTTTCGAAGTTGTTATAAATTTAAAAACCCGATAAATGAAAATCTATCGGGTTTTATTTTTATTGAGGTTTTGGATTATTGTACTTTAACAGTCCATCCGTAAGTATCTTCAGAAAGTTTGTTTTGAAGACTTGTTAGTTTTTCTTTTAAGAATGAAGCGTATGAATTCTCAAGAGGTGTTAATTCAAAATATTCATCTTTGTATGAGAAACCTTTAATAACGCTGATAACAGCTGCAGTTCCTGCTCCAAAAATTTCTTTTAAAGATCCGTTTTTAGCAGCTTCAACTAATTCAGAAACAATTACAGGGCGAACTTCAACATTCAATCCTTCTTTTTCTGCCATAGCAATTAAACTTTTTCTGGTAACACCATCTAAAATTCTTTCGCTTGTTGGTGCAGTCAATAATGTATCGTTAATTCTAAAGAAAACGTTCATTGTTCCTGCTTCTTCTAATTTTGTATGTGTAGCATCATCTGTCCAGATAACCTGCTGGAAACCATCTTTGTTAGCAAGATTAGTTGGGTAAAACTGCGCAGCATAGTTTCCTGCAGCTTTAGCAGCACCAATTCCTCCGTTTGCAGCACGGCTGTAGTGTTCAGCAATGATTACTTTTACTTCACCTCCGTAATATGCTTTTGCAGGAGAAAGTAAAATCATAAATTTATATTCGTCAGATGGATTTGCGATAACTCCAGGACCTGTAGCAATCATAAAAGGGCGAATGTACATACTTGCACCGTTTCCTCTTTGAATCCATTCCTGGTCGATTTTTAATAATTCATTTAAACCTTCCATGAAAATATCTTCAGGTACTTCCGGCATTGCCATACGCACAGCTGAATTGTTGAAACGTTTGTAGTTTTCATCAGGTCTAAACAACCAAACATCATTATTTTCATCTTTGTAAGCTTTCATTCCTTCAAAAATTGCCTGCCCGTAATGAAAGACTTTAGAAGATGGATCCATTAAAATTGGAGCATAAGGCTTAATGACCGGAGTCTGCCATTGTCCGTTTTTGTAATCACATTCAAATAAATGGTCTGTAAATACAGCACCAAAGCTTAAGTTTTCAAAGTCTACAGAGCTTATCTTAGACGATTCAGCTTTTCTGATTTCAATTTTGCTTGTTTGAGTTGTACTCATAATTATGTAAAGTTTTTATCTAATTTGTATTCTTACTACATGAAAATCTAATGTAATGATCTGATGAAGAATAGGTTTTACTGAATGCAAAATTACGGAAAAATATATAATTTACTTGGTAAAACTGCATTAATTCCTGTATTTGACTGAGATTTATTTATCTTATAATAAACCTAAAATTTTAGCGAAGTTTTATAAAGAATTTATGAAAAAAGGATCGTTTTTTAAGGCTTTACGCATTTGTTTTGATTAAATTTGACTAAGAAAAAGAACTCAAAATCAATAAAACTTCATTATAAAATTCGAAATTGTGAAAAGAGAAATAATTAAAACGCTAGATGGTTCAACCACAATTCATTTAGAAGAATGGAATGAGAGTTATCACTCCAAACACGGCGCAATTCAGGAAGCAAAACATGTATTTATAATGAATGGTTTGTCGCTTTTTGAAAATAATCCGGTGTCGCTTCTTGAAATAGGTTTTGGTACGGGTTTGAATGCTTTTATTACCTTTTTAGAATCTGAAACGAAAAACCAAAAAATTGATTATGTTGGAGCAGAAGCTTATCCGGTTAATGCAGAGGAAGTTTTAGCCATGAATTACGTTGCTGAGCTGGACGCATTGGAATTTGATAAGATTTTTGAAAAAATGCATAAATGTGAATGGGATGAGAAATGCGAAATTAGCAGCCGTTTCTCGTTAACCAAAAGGAAACAATTTTTTGACGAAATAGACGATTTTGAAATTTTTGATTTGATTTACTTTGATGCCTTCGGATATAGGGTCCAGCCGGAGCTTTGGAGTACAGAAATTTTTCAAAAAATGTACAATAGTTTAAAACCTAATGGCGTCTTGGTTACTTATGCAGCCCGCGGAGTTGTTAAAAGAAGCATGATTGAAGTTGGGTTTACGGTCGAAAAGTTAGCTGGCCCTCCTGGAAAACGAGAAATGTTTAGAGCCTTTAAAAAGGTTTAAATGAGTTATTTAGAATAGTTCTATATTGATTTATACGCAGTAAGAAAACGTATTCGCTGCTAAAATTTTTAAAAAAATAAGTTAAAAATGATAGCTGTGAATGTTATTTGTTTACATTTGTTGCGAGTTTAAAAATATAGATAACCCCCAAAAATCTTATTTTATTATGTCAAAAATGATGTTTGATTACACGAAATCAATACTTGAGAGAGTTAGTTTCGATCCGGTACTTTTCTGCAAAGAGTTAGAAAAAGCTATCAAAACCCTGTTACCTTACGAAATGGAACAATTACAAGAGTGGCTGTTAAGTTTTGTAATCGAAAAACCAGAATTAAAACAAAGTCTACTACTAATTAAAGGATAATATAAAAGGAGCCAATTTGGCTCCTTTTTTTATGATTGCTTTTTTTGCAGCGGGCTGATGATTTGAACATTCTGAAAAACAATTGCGCCTTTTACGACGCCGGCAATTGTAGATCGAATGGCATCAATAATCTGCATTTTTAATTCGCTTTTTGGATAAATCAAACTTACCTCACGGGCAGGTTTTGGTTCCTTAAAGTTTCGAAGTTTCAGTTTATCGGATTCTTTTAAGTCTAAGGTGTGCAAGTACGGAAGTAACGTTGTGCCCAAACCTTCATCGGCTAATTTTATTAAGGTTTCAAAACTACCGCTTTGAATCTGAAAATTATTTTGGTCGACATCTGTACCATTTTTGCATAAGTTTAAAATTCCGTCTCTAAAACAATGTCCGTCTTGCAAAAGCAGAATTTCATTAATATTTAAATCTGAGACTTCAATTTCTTCTTTTTGAAAACTGTGATGATGTTCAGGAATGTAAGCTACAAAAGGCTCAAAGTATAAAACAATTTCTTTTATTTTTTCGTCTTCAAGCGGTGTTGCAGCAATTGCAGCATCCAGATGTCCGTTTTTTAATTTTACAATAATTTCATCTGTATTAAGCTCTTCAATTAACAACTTAACTTTTGGATACTTTTTAATGAAATTATTTAAAAACATAGGTAAAAGCGTTGGCATAATGGTAGGAATAATTCCTAAACGAAATTCACCGCCAATAAAACCTTTTTGCTGCTCTACGATATCTTTAATACGATCTGCTTCGTTTACAATATTTTTAGCCTGATTTACAATCTTTTGTCCAATGTCTGTTAATTGGATTGGTTTTTTGCTTCGGTCAAAAATTAAAATATTTAATTCTTCTTCAATTTTCTGAATCTGCATGCTCAATGTTGGCTGGGTTACAAAACATTTTTCTGCAGCAAGAGTAAAGTTTTTGTGTTCTGCAACTGCTAACACATATTGTAATTGAGTTATCGTCATTTTGATAGTAAATTTTGATGCAAAAATAAGAAAATATAATTTTTAATTATATAAATTTTTTGAAAGTTACTTTAAATTTGTAGTAAATTAGTGTAAAAAATATCGATTATGAAAACAAATATTTTAGGATTACCTGTAAAAGAGTCAGAATTGTTAGTAAAAGAATTAAATGTATTATTGTCTAATTTTCAGGTTTACTATCAGAATTTAAGAGGAATTCATTGGAATATTCGTGGAAAACGTTTCTTTGATCTTCACGTTAAATTTGAAGAATTATATACAGATTCACAACTAAAAATAGATATGATTGCCGAAAGAGTTTTGACAATAGGAGGAACGCCGCTGCATACTTTTGAAGATTATATCAAAAATAACAAATTAACGGTTGGAAAAAATATTTCAAACGACGAAAAAGCAGTTCAGCTGATTGTAAATTCATTATCTGATTTATTAAAAATTGAAAGAGAAATTTTAAATAAATCTGATGAAATTAACGATGAAGGTACAAATTCTATGATGAGTGACTTTATTGCAGAGCAGGAAAAAACCATTTGGATGATGAATGCCTGGTTAGATGAGACTTTGTAATAAGTTGTTTGTTAATGTGTTAAAAAGCAGAATGGTTGAATTACATCATTCTGCTTTTTATTTTTGTTAAAATTGTATAAAAATTTTGGCTTAAGGCTTTGATTTTATTTGTTTAACGTTATTTTTGTTTCGATGAAAATACTTGCACGCATATTATTATTCATTTTTATTGCCTTCTTATCGACCCCAACAATTGTTCAGGCGATAAAGAAAGGAAATAATACGTGCGTGTCTTTTAGTATTGCCGAAGAAGAAGTTCATAAAGAACTTAAAAATATAGTACATCCTGTAATTTTAGAACATGAAGTACTTATTCCTGTTTATATTGAAAAGAAAACGATAGTTTCTGAAAACATCGTAAAATTAGATAATATTTCTCCGAGCATATTTGCTCCACCTCCCAATTTAGTATAATACTTCCGATTATTTGAAAAGAAACTGTATTTGAAATAAATGCAGCCAATCTTTAATGTATTCATTTTTAGTATTGTATTATGACAAAAAAAATCAATCTTTTTACCAACCTTAAATCTGATTTTGCTTCAGGTTTAGTGGTTTTCTTGGTCGCTCTTCCGTTGTGTTTAGGTATTGCAATGGCTTCTGGAGCGCCGTTATTTTCTGGAATTATTGCAGGTGTTGTTGGTGGAATTGTGGTAGGTTATTTAAGCCAGTCGCACATCAGCGTTTCTGGACCTGCAGCTGGATTAACAGCTATTATATTAACCGCTATTACTGATTTTGGCGCTTTTGATGTGTTTTTATTGTCTGTATTTATTGCAGGAATAATTCAATTAGCATTAGGATTTTTAAAAGCCGGAAGTATATCTAATTATTTTCCAACTAACGTAATCGAAGGAATGCTGGCGGGTATTGGAATTATTATTATTCTAAAACAAATACCGCACGCTTTTGGTTACGATGCTGATTTTGAAGGTGATCAGGCTTTTATTCAAAATGATGGAAGCAATTCATTTTCATTTCTTTTTGATGTCTTAAATCACATTCATTTAGGAGCTGTTTTAGTTTCGGCAATTTCACTTGTAGTTTTAATTTCATGGGATAAAGTTCCGTTTTTAAAGCGATTAAAATTAGTTCCGGGTGCACTTGTTGCTGTAATCTTAGGAGTATTATTAAACGAATTTTTTATATCTACAGGAAGCTCCTTGGCAATTGCAAAAGAGCATTTGGTTTCTTTGCCTGTTCCAAAATCTTTTGATGAATTTAAGTCTATTCTAATAGTCCCAAATTTTGCTGCTGTAACAAATCCGCAGGTTTGGGTTGTAGCAGTTACAATTGCCATTGTTGCTTCTATAGAAACGCTTTTATGTATTGAAGCTTCTGATAGAATGGATGTTCAAAAACGTTATACAGATACTAATGTTGAGCTTAGAGCGCAAGGTGTTGGTAATATTATCAGTTCACTTTTAGGCGGACTTCCAATGACATCTGTAGTAGTTAGATCATCGGCAAATAATAATGCGGGTGCAAAATCAAAAATGTCTACCATTATTCATGGTGTACTTTTATTAATAAGCGTTTTGTCGATTCCTATGATTTTAAACAAAATACCATTGGCAACTTTGGCAACTGTTTTAATCTTAGTAGGATATAAATTAGCGAAACCAGCAACCTTTATGCATTTCTGGGAAAAGGGAAAATACCAGTTTATCCCTTTTATTGCAACTTTGGTCTTTGTCGTTGCGACAGATTTGCTTAAAGGAGTTGCTTTAGGAATTATTATTAGTATCATCTTTGTTTTAAGAGGAAACTTAAAAAGAGCTTACAACTTCAAAAAAGAAGAATATGAAGACGGCGATATTATTCATATCGATTTAGCTCAGGAAGTTTCATTTTTAAATAAAGCTGCGATTAAGCAGACACTTGCTGATATTCCTGAAAACTCAAAAGTTGTTATCAATGCGCATGATACTGAGTATATTGCACATGATGTACTCGATTTAATTCGAGAATTTAAAGAAACCCGTGCTATTGATGAAAACATCAGAGTAAAACTTACAGGGTTTAAAGAAGCTTATGAATTAGAAAACACTCCGGAAAATAATAACCATGTTACCATTGAACATTATTATGATGTTGCCAAAAGGGCTTTGGTAAAAAAAGAAGGAGTTAAAGAAAATTTTTAAACAAAATATATCAATAAAGATATTTATCAGGTTTGAGAACTATCAAAATTTAAATAACTTTACAAAAAATAAAAGTGTTTTTGATATGCTTAAGCATTGATAATACCAAAAAAAACTAAAAAAATGAGAGAGTTTTATAAGCAGATACTTGAAAATAATAAAAAGTGGGTAGAAGATTCACTAGCAAAAGATCCTAACTATTTTGCAGATTTAGCAAAAGGACAATCACCGCCATTATTATGGATTGGATGTTCTGACAGCCGTGTTCCTGCAAATGAGATTATTGGAGCAAAACCAGGTGAAGTATTTGTACACAGAAATATTGCCAACATGGTAGTTCACTCTGATATGAATATGTTAAGTGTGCTGGATTACGCAGTGAATGTTTTAAAAGTAAAACACGTTATTGTATGCGGACACTACGGATGCGGCGGTGTAAAAGCTGCTATGGGAAATCAGTCTGTTGGAATTATCGATAACTGGCTTCGTCATATTAAAGATGAATATCGTTTACACGATAAATACCTAAATTCAATTACAGACGAAACAGATCGTTTTAATGCATTTGTAGAAATCAATGCAAAAGAACAAGTTTACAACCTTGCTAAAACTTCGATTGTACAAGGTGCTTGGAAAAGTGGGCAGGACTTAATGCTTCACGGATGGGTTTACGGTTTGAATTCTGGTTTTGTAACGGATTTAAATGTAACCATTAGTTCAAACGAAGAACTAGATCAGGTTTATCAGCTTGATCTGTAATAGATAAAAAAACGCCCTTTTTAAAAGGGCGTTTTTTTTTATTCGTTTTCGTCTAAATTTTCATTAAATGCAGATGGAAGCATTGTTGGAATAAACTTTATTAATATCGGGAGAAGTAAACTGCCGCCCGGAAGTAAAAATATAGTCAGCGACGGGATTGTTTTACAAATGTCTAAAAGCTGTTTTTTAACCTTTTTCTTTTCTTTTGCATCCAGATCTCTCGTGGTAGAGTAGGCTAATAAAACCATTAATTCCTTACTCTGAACAATTTCCTTAATTAATCTGTTTTTGTTTCTTACAATCAGCTTTACAACGCTGTGTGTCATTTGATCGTAGAAATGCTTAACCGGATTTGAATAATTAAAGTATGGGATTTTCTTTTTGTGTGTCGTAATAAAAGCATGAGTTGTATCTATGCTTTTGGTTACAAAATCATCGCCAACATTCATCATCGAACCTAAAGAATATAAGAAATACGATTCTTCATTTTCGACAACGCCGTCACTCCACAAAGCCATTCCGGCCATGTCAATTAAATAATAATGCTCCAGTTTGTTTTTGAAATAATCTAAATGCAGTGTTTCTAAAGTTTCAACTGTAACTTTAGAAAATTTAGAATAGCGTATAGAAGCTTCAAAAAGTTTAATTAATAAATCGTCGTGCTGTGATTTTACTGTTTTGGTTTTTAAAGCCAAACCTACGATTCCTAAAACCGTTTCTTCAATACGTTTTAAATATTTTTCAGGGATTTCGCCGTGTTCCAAATATTGTCTAAAAGCTAAAACATCAATAAACAAAAGCGCATTAGTAACTAAATGCGAAAAGTTTTTGCTGATGATGCTGTCGTTTGTCTGTACTCTTTCGTCAATAATAGATTCTAAAGAAAGAGAAGGGGTATCTTTTGGAAGTAACATTTTAAACAAATTAAATCCTTCTGGATTCATCTGTTTATAAAATTTTAGAACTTCGGTGATAAAGTTTCTGGGTTCAGAGTTTTTTTTCTCTAAACAAAAAACATGATAAAGGGTGTTTAATAAAGCGACTTTTGAAATTTCGGTCTTAAACCAGCCTTTTATTGGTATAGGTATCTGCGAATCGATTGCAATGATATGGCCGTAAATAAATCCGGTTTCTCTAACTTTATAGTAAAACGAATCTGTAGTTTCAAAAGGAATTGCCTCTGAAAACTTTTGTTCACTAAAAAATTTATCTATCCAGCCGTGTGCTGATGGGTTAATCATTGCATTAAATTTATAGCTGCAAAGCTATATCTTTTTCTTGTTACAGAATATATTAAAATAAAATAACCACTAGTTTTTTGTGAAAAATAGTGGTTATTGTAATTTTTTGCTTATTTAATGATTCCTGCACAAGCTGCTCTGCCACCTGCATTTCCTGTTGGCTGAGTCGTAAAGTCATCTGTACCCTGATGAACAATTAAACCTTTGTTAAGAATATTTTTAGTTTCATCTTCACAGCCAATACACCATTCGTCAGTAGTTAAAGTGATTGATCCGTTTCCTTGCGCATCTGCAGTAAAGTTTCCAATGTCACCTTTGTGGTATTCACCAACGCCCCATTTTCCGTGTTTTTTGAAGGTTGGATTCCAGTGTCCGCCTGTTGAACTCGCATCTGGCGCGCTGCAATCTGCTTTTTCATGAATATGTATTGCGTGAACTCCCGGCTCTAAACCAGTCATTTTTGCTGTAAAAGTTACTTTTCCGTTTTTTTCAGTAAAAGTAGCAGTTCCGCCCACTTTACTATTGCTTTTTGGTTCTAATGCTACGGTTAGTGTTTTAGCATCGTTTGATTTTGTATTAGTCTTACAGCCAACTATTAAAGCTGTTATTATAGCGAAAGATACGATTAGTTTTTTCATAAATACGGGCATTTTAAATTAAAGATTAAGTAAATTTAACATAAAATAACGGAATACTTTAACTCTAAAAGTTAAAAAAAAGTCAAACTATACTTTATAATTTAAGATCGATAAAGCACAAAACACAAAATTATTGCTTAAATTCGTAAGGGTTTTTGTAGATATTTTCTCAAAATAAGCTTCTCTAATTCATTCATATTTAATACTTAATGTTATGATGAAAAAGATTTTTACTTTAATTTTTGCTGGTTTGTTATTGCTTTCCTGCAACGCTTCTAAAACTATAAAAAGTGATACTGTTTCTAAACTTGACGGCAGTTGGGAACTCAATTACATCACGGGACCACGGATTGCTTTTGATGGTTTGTATCCAAAGAAAAAGCCAACAATAATTTTCAATACAAAAGAGAATCAGGTTTCTGGCAATAACAGCTGCAATACCTATAGGGGAAAATTGTTTGTTAACGGAAATAAAATTGATTTTACGCAGCCCATGGCGGTTACAAAAATGATGTGTATGGACGGACAACAGGGCGAGCAGACGTATATGAGCACGCTTCAAAAAATAACTTCATACGATATTACTGATGATGGTAAAACTCTCAATTTTATTTCGGGAGATATTGCCATGATGAGATTTACAAGAAAATAAAATTTCAGATTTTAATAAAATTGAATACAGATGAAAACTAAATTGTTCATTTTGATTGCCTTATTCGGCTTTTTGAATTTTTCAGCCTCAGCTCAGGAAAAAACGAAAAAAGAATTAAAAGCCGAACGTGAAGCACAGAAACAAAAAGAAATTGAAGCTTTAATAGATTCTAAAAATTTTGTTTTCGAGGCTCAAAAGGTTACACCTCAAGGCGGACGGCTTATAAATTTAGATTATAATACCTATTTTTTAAAGTTTAATGCCGAAAATACTACAGCTGATCTTCCTTTTTTTGGAAGAGGTTATAATATTGGCTACGGAAGCGACGGCGGAATTAAATTTGAGGGAAAACCTGAAAATATAAAAGTTGAGAAAACGAAAAAAAACTATACAATCAAAACATCTGTTAAAGGAAAAGATGATGTTTATGATTTAATGCTTACTATTTTCTTTAATGGCAGTACTTCACTTTCGCTTAATAGTAATAATCGTGCTCCAATTTTTTATGATGGGGTAGTAAGTGCTCCAAAGAATGATGGCAAAAAATAAATTTTAAGTTCTCATTTTTTATAAGTTAAAATATTGAAATTCAGTATTTTTTAGAATGCATAATTATTTAGAAACAAATTTAAAAATCAAAACTATGAAAAAATTAAGTCTTATTTTTATTATGGCATTTGCCGCGTTTTCATCTTATGCACAATCTTCATTTAAAGAAGATTTAGAAGTTTTACAAAGTATTTACGGAAAATCAAAAAGTGATTTAGTAAAACAATACATGAATTTGTCTGATGCACAATCTGCTGCTTTTACAAAGGTTTACGATGATTATGAAGTGCAGCGTAAAGCTCTTGGACAGACAAAATTTCAATTAATAAATGATTATGCAGCCAATTATGAAACCCTTACAGATGCAAAAGCAGATGAACTGGCAAAAGCAACTTTAAAAAATCATATTGCTTATGAAAAATTGTACTGCAAAACATACAGCAAAGCCAAAAAGGCAATAGGATCTATAAATGCCGCTAAATTTATTCAGATGGAAGTTTATCTGCAAACCATAATTCGATCAGAAATTTTAGAGGCGATTCCATTTATTGGAGAATTAGATAAATCCAAAGTTCAGTAAATCTTCTTTATCGATATAAAAAAAGGCAGTTATTTCCAGAATAACTGCCTTTTAATTTTTATTGCAAAAGATTTATTTAGCTGTTTTAACTTTGTAAATCTCATTTACCATTCCATCTCGGAAACTGTCAAGAGTAAGTTCCCAGAACATAATACCGCCTAGTTTTTTCTCTTTTACATATTCTGTTTTAGCTTTTATTGATTTAAGATCGTCAGACGTTGCAAAAGTTTTGGTTGTTGCATTATACCAGTATGGAGCCTGTGCTTTTTCGTCGTAGAAATATTTCCATCCGTTTGCTTCCGTATAAGTTGCAGCAAAGTTTTTGAAATCAACACCCTGAATATGCTCACCAGCCTGATACAAACCGTTGTTGATATTTTCTACATTTTGCCATGTTCTTGAATAAAATGCACCGCCAATTACTAATTTTTCTGCGGGAACACCTTGTTTTAATAAAAACTCAACAGCTCTGTTTGTAGATTCTTCTTTTGGATTAGTGCTGTATAATGGAGTATGGTGTCCTGTAACTTTAGAATATCCGTTTACTAAATCGTAGCTCATAATATTAATACGGTTTACTAATGGTGTTACGGCTTTCCAGTCGATCGACTCGTCAAGATATTTTTGGAAACCTCCCGCAGCAAAACTCAATTCGTATTTTTTACCTAATGTTGAGCGTAATATTTTTAGTAATTCTGTAAAGTTAGGTTTGTCAACAGCTTGATATAAATGTCCAGGAAGACCTTCAATTGCTGGATATTCCCAGTCAAGATCTAAACCGTCAACTTTAAAATAATCGCTTACTTCTTTTACAGATTTAGCAAATTTCAAACGTCCCTCAACTGTTGAAAATGCATTTGAACAAGGTTCGCAGCCACCCCAGCCACCAAGCGATAAAATAATTTTTAACTGTGGGTTTTTAGCTTTAAGCGAAACTAAATGTTTAATTGTAATAGAATCTTTGGCAGAATCTACGCTTAACTTACCATCTTTTAAATGACAAAAACTAAAAATAATTTGATTTAATTTACTGACTTCATATTCATCGATTAATTTAGAATCGCCTGTGTAGTAAGCAATAATGTCGAATTTTTTATTTTTCTGCGCAAAAGTAGTTGTGGATAGAATGCAGCAAAATAAAAGTGCAAATAGGTTAATTTGTTTCATTTTATGTTTTTTGAAGTTTTAGAACGCTAAATATAAAGCAATGATTTTACATTTTTGCTAGTATAATAGCGCTGTAAGCTAATTTTAACGAATATTTTGCAAATTGCTGCAAAAATATTGCGTGACATTTTGAACCATATAAGTGATATAAGTTTAATTAGTGCAAAGTAGTTTATAAAACTTTTTAAAATAAACTTATATCACTTATATGGTGAAAAAACAAAAAAAAATAAACCCGCACAGTTTCGGACTTGTGCGGGTTTAAACAAATTAAAAGCTAAAAACTATTTTTATATTAGAAGCAGTATGAATTTTCTGCAACTAATTTTTCTGCGATTTTTTCTCTCAGTGCCACAACATTTGGCAGGTTAGTGTATTTTGTGAAACGTTTAAGTCCCATTAACATCATACGTTGTTCGTCACCTTCAGCGAAAGAAGCGATTCCTTCTTTTCCTCTTAAGTTTACGATATCGACTGCTTTGTACAAGTATAATTTTGCCATAGCGATTTGCTCCTGAACTTTATCTTCACCTTGAGATTTAGCTAATTTCTCAGTTCTTAAGATTGTACTTTCAGCCATGTAGATTTCGATTAAGATATCAGCAGCAGCCATTAATAACTGTTGGTGAGAATCTAAATCCGGACCGTATTTTTGAACAGCGCTTCCGGCAACCATTAAGAAAACTTTTTTCAGGTTAGCTACGATTACTTTTTCTTCAGAGAATAATTCAGAGAAATCCGGAGTATCAAAAGATGGAATTCCCATTAATTCCTCCTGAACTTTCATTGCTGGTCCAAGTAAATCAACATGTCCTTTCATTGCTTTTTTGATTAACATACCTACAGAAAGCATTCTGTTGATTTCGTTTGTTCCTTCATAAATACGAGCGATACGAGCATCTCTCCAGGCACTTTCCATCGGAGTATCTTCAGAGAATCCCATTCCACCAAAAACCTGAATTCCTTCGTCAGAACAGTTTTGAACGTCTTCAGAAACTGCAACTTTCAAGATAGAACACTCGATAGCGTATTCTTCAACACCTTTTAATTCTGCTTCCTGGTGAGAAGTTCCTTCCGCTTCACGAGCAGCAATTCTGTCTTCGATATCTTTTGCAGCACGGTAAGAAGCACTTTCTCCAGCGTAAGCACTAGTTGCCATTTCAGCCAACTTAGAACGGATAGCTCCAAAAGATGAAATAGAAGTATTGAACTGAATTCTTTCGTTAGCATATTTTACAGCGCCAGAAGTAACTCTACGTTGTGCATCTAAACAAGCAGCTGCCAATTTAATACGACCAACGTTAAGTGCATTCATAGCGATTTTGAAACCGTTTCCTCTTTCAGATAACATGTTTTCAACTGGAACTTTTGTTTCGTTGAAGAAAACCTGACGAGTAGAAGAAGCGCGGATTCCTAATTTATGCTCTTCTTCATTCATAGAAATTCCGTTTGAAGGATCGTTTTCTACGATGAAACCTGTAATGTTTTTATCATCTCCAATTCTAGCAAAAACGATGAAAACGCTGCAGAAACCTGCATTCGAAATCCACATTTTCTGCCCAGTGATTGAGTAGTATTTTCCGTCTTCAGATAAAACTGCTTTAGTTTTTCCTGAGTTTGCATCAGATCCTGCACCTGGTTCTGTTAAGCAATAAGCTCCAAACCATTCTCCAGAAGCTAATTTTGGAACGTATTTTTTCTTTTGTTCTTCAGATCCATAAAGTGTAATTGGCATTGTACCAATTCCGGTGTGCGCTCCAAAAGCAGTAGAGAAAGATCCAGTTGCTCCAGAAATGTAGTCACAAACTAACATTGTAGATACGAATCCCATTCCTAATCCACCATATTCTTCTGGAACTGCAACTCCTAAAAGTCCAAGTTCTCCAGCTTTACGCATAGAAGATTCTGTATATGCATAATCTTTCTTCTCAAAACGATCTTTATGTGCCCATAATTCTTTGTCTACGAACTCTTTTACAGAGTCACGCATCATTAACTGCTCTTCTGAGAAATCTTCTGGAGTGAAGATGTCTTCGCATTTTGTTTCTTTTACTAAAAACTGACCACCACGAGTCACGTTTTTTTCGATAGTATCTGCCATTGCTTTATTTTTTTTAGAGAAAAGAAAATAGAATATAGAAAATAGACTTTTTCAGAGCGGATTATTTTAGTCCGTTTTGAAAACCCATTGTCATTCTTTGAAATTCTTCTATTTTAATTTCTAATTGGTTAAATTGTTTTTCGTTTATGTATTTTCTATGTGTTGCAATCAATAATTGTGTAACAAGTTCAAATGATGAACCAAGAGAAATGTCTAAAAAATGACTGAAAGACTTATCTGTTCTTGAAGAACCTTCGGCAATATTGCTTGGCATTGAAACAGAACATCTACTAATTTGAGAACTCAAGTCATATCTTTCGTGTTTTGGAAATTCGATTAGTAAATCAGATATTTCATTAGCAATTGAAATTCCAAGCTGCCAAATTTTCAAGTTCTTATAATTATGACGCATTCTAAAATCTTTATTCTATTCTCTATATTCTATTTTCTCTTTTAAAGAACTTCGTAAATCCCTGCAGAACCTTGTCCAGTTCCCACACACATAGAAACGATTCCGTATTTGTTTCCACGGCGTTTCATTTCATCAAATAATTGAACAGAAAGTTTCGCTCCAGTGCATCCAAGAGGGTGTCCTAATGAAATGGCACCTCCGTTTACGTTTACGATATCAGGATTTAAACCTAACTCACGAGTAACCGCTAAAGCCTGAGAAGCAAATGCCTCATTCAATTCGATTAATTCAATATCGTTTAAAGTTAAGCCAGCTTGTTTTAAAGCTTTTGGAATAGCTTTTACTGGACCGATACCCATAATTCTTGGTTCAACTCCAGAAGAAGCAAAGTTTACTAATCTTGCGATTGGCTCAAGGTTTAATTCTTTTACCATGTCTTCGCTCATGATTAAAACGAAAGCAGCACCATCACTCATTTGCGAAGAGTTACCAGCAGTTACACTTCCGTCAGCAGCAAAAACGGGTCTTAAACCTGCTAAAGCTTCAATAGAAGTTCCTGCTCTTGGTCCTTCGTCTTTATTCACTACGTATGATTTTGTTTCTTTTTTACCATTTTCATTGATGAAAGTCTGCTCAACAGTAATTGGGACGATTTGTTTGTCAAATTTTCCTTCTGCCTGCGCTTTCAAAGCTTTCATATGAGAGTTGTAAGCAAACTCATCCTGATCAGCTCTTGAAACGTTGTATTGTTTAGCAACCGCTTCGGCAGTTAAACCCATTCCCCAGTAGTAATCTTCGTGACCTGCAGCGGCAACTTTATAATCCGGAGTTGGTTTGTAACCTCCCATCGGAATATAACTCATACTTTCTGCACCGCCAGCAATGATACAATCTGCCATTCCTGATTGGATTTTAGCCGTTGCCATTCCGATAGTTTCCAATCCAGAAGCGCAATAGCGGTTTACGGTAACTCCAGGAACGTCTTCTACTTTTAATCCCATAAGAGAGATTAAACGACCTACGTTAAGTCCTTGTTCTGCTTCTGGCATTGCATTTCCAACCATAACGTCGTCGATGCGTTTTTTGTCAAAATCAGGCAGTTCATTCATCATAAACTGAATGGTTTCTGCAGCTAATTCATCAGGACGTTTAAATCTAAAAACTCCTTTTGGTGCTTTTCCTACCGCTGTACGGTAAGCTTTAACTATATATGCTGTTTTCATTTGTTTTTGTTTTTTAAGATTATAGAAAATAGATCATAGAAAATAGACTTTACAAAGTCTCAAAATCTATATTCTATTCTCTTTATTCTATTTTCTAGTTTCTCAAAGGTTTTCCTTTAGTTAGCATGTATTGAATTCTCTCCAATGTTTTTCTTTCTGTACAAAGAGATAAGAAAGCTTCTCTTTCGATATCTAATAAATATTGTTCAGAAACTAAAGTCGCTTCAGATAAATCTCCACCAGCCATTACGTAAGCCAGTTTGTTTGCGATTTTCTTATCGTGCTCAGAGATGTATTTTCCTGCTTCCATTTGATCCGTTCCAACCAAGAACATACCTAAAGCTTGTTTTCCAAGAACTTTAATATCTGTTCTTCTAATTGGCTGTGTATATCCAGCTTCTGCCATTAACAATGCATGTTTTTTAGCTTCAGCAATCTGACGATCTTTGTTTACTACAATAATATCTTTTCCGTGCTGTAATAATCCTGTGTCAAAAGCTTCGTAACCAGAAGTCGAAACTTTAGCCATTGCGATTGTTAAGAAATATTCCTGAAGAACGTTTAATTCAACATCGTTTTTGCGGAATAAGTCTGAAGCTCTTAAAGTCAATTCTTTAGAACCACCACCACCAGGAATTACACCAACTCCAAATTCAACTAATCCCATATAAGTTTCAGCTGCAGCAACAACTTTATCAGCATGTAAACTCATTTCGCATCCACCACCGAAAGTCATTCCGTGAGGCGCAACGATTACTGGAATTGAAGAATAACGAACACGCATCATCGTGTCTTGGAACAATTTGATTGCCATGTTCAATTCGTCATATTCCTGCTCAACCGCCATCATGAAGATCATTCCGATATTAGCTCCAACAGAGAAATTCGCTGCTTGGTTTCCGATAACCAAACCTTGGTGTTCTTTTTCAGCTAATTCAATTGCTTTATTGATAGCAGAAAGAACGTCTCCGCCAATTGTATTCATTTTAGATTGGAATTCTAAGTTTAAAATTCCATCTCCCAAATCTTGGATAATTGCGCCACTGTTGCTCCAAACTTTTTTGCTTTCGCGAATGTTGTTCAGAATGATAAATGAATCTTGCCCAGGAACTTTAGTCTGAGATTTTGTTGGAATATTGTAGAAATACGTAGCGCCTTCTTTTACCGTATAGAAACTGTCGCTTCCAGAAGCCAGCATTTCGTTAACCCATGCAGCAGGCTCTAAACCTTCTGCTTTCATGATTTCGATTCCTTTGGCAACACCGATAGCATCCCAGATTTCGAATGGACCATTTTCCCATCCAAAACCAGCTTTCATAGCGTCGTCAATTTTGTATAATTCGTCTGAGATTTCGGGAATTCTGTTTGAAACATAAGCAAACATTCCAGCAAAACTTTTTCTGTAGAATTCGCCTGCTTTGTCTGTTCCTTTTACTAAAACTTTAAAACGATTAATTGGTTTGTCGATAGTTTTAGTTAATTCTAACGTTGCAAAATTGGCTTTTTTTGCAGCGCGGTATTCTAATGTATCTAAATCTAAAGAAAGAATATCTTTATCTACTTTTTTATAAAATCCCTGACCGGTTTTAGAACCAAGCCAGTTGTTTTCCATCATTTTGTTGATGAAATCAGGAAGTTTGAATAATTCGTGTTGTTCGTCGTTCGGACAGTTTTCGTAAATACCATTCGCAACGTGTACCAAAGTATCTAAACCAACAACGTCAACCGTACGGAAAGTAGCCGATTTTGGACGACCAATTACCGGACCAGTCAATTTATCAACTTCTTCGATCGTTAATCCCATTTCTTTTACAAGGTGGAATAAACTCTGAATTCCGTAAATACCAATTCTGTTTCCAATAAACGCCGGAGTATCTTTAGCAACAACCGAAGTTTTTCCTAAGAATTTAGAACCATAATCAGTTAAGAAATCAAGAACTTCTTTTGAAGTTTTTGGTCCCGGAATAATTTCAAATAATTTTAAGTAACGCGCAGGGTTAAAAAAGTGTGTTCCGCAGAAGTGTTGTTGGAAATCTTCGCTTCTTCCTTCACTCATAAAATGAATCGGAATACCAGAAGTATTAGAAGTAACTAAAGTTCCCGGTTTACGGAATTTGTCGATTTGTTCGAAAACTAATTTCTTAACATCCAAACGTTCAACCACAACCTCGATAATCCAGTCAACATTGGCAATTTTTGCCATATCGTCTGTTGTATTTCCAGTCGTGATTCGGCTTGCAAATTTCTGACTGTAAATAGGAGAGGGTTTCGATTTTAATGAGTTCGCCAAATGGTCATTTACCAAACGGTTGCGAACGGCTTTGCTTTCAAGCGTTAATCCTTTTTTAGCTTCAGCTTCTGTCAACTCGCGAGGTACGATGTCAAGCAGTAAAACTTCAACACCAATATTGGCAAAATGACAAGCTATACCTGAACCCATGATTCCGGATCCAATTACAGCAACTTTTTTAATTGTGCGTTTCATAATTTGTTACTTGTTTGTAGGAGCAAATGAATTGAGATTATTCGTTTGCTGTGTTTTCTGTTTGATTAAATATGTTTTTGTCGTGAATCAATTCATTAATGATTTCCGAAACTTCGATAAAATGGCTCAGCTTTTCATCTGAAACATGTTTTCTAACGGTCTCATTAAACTTCAGGACAGTATTTTTAGATAATTCTCTTTTTTCTTTTCCAAATTCGGTCAGATAGATCAAAACGCCTCTTCCGTCACTCGGATTTTTTTTGCGAACAATTAAACCTTTGTCTTCCATAGATTTTAAAGTTCTGGTAAGGCTTGTGGCTTCCATTCCCATTCGTGGTCCCAAAGCCGTTGACGGAGTTCCTTCTTCCTTGTCAATACTTAACAGAGCAAATCCCGTTGCCATTGTCGCATCGTATTTTGCAGCCTCTTCATTATACATTCTAGAAACAGCCTGCCATGTTGCTCTCAAAATATAATCTATCGTTTTGTCTTTCATAGGTAACTATATCGATTTCAAATATAATCAAAAAATACTATGCATGCATATAATTTTTTAATAAATTTTTGGTTAGTTAAAAAATCCCTTTGATTTCGAGGGTTTTGTGGTTTATTTATTTTGAAATATACTATTCTTTTTTTATATTTTAACAATTTAAGTAAGGTAAAAATCTATTTGTGATATTTATTTTGGTTTTAATTCTGGATTATTCAAAAAATTATACGTTTAATTCAGTATTGTCTTTCGGTTCGTATCTCGAAATTGCATTTTGAAGAATTTTTTTCATACGATTTCGTAAACCTTCAGGACGTAAGATTTCAATCGAATCACCAAAGCCTAAAAGGAGTCTTTCCATTTCATAATTTGGAGAAATAAAAAGTTGCACAATAATACTATGATCATCATTCTCTTTGATTATCTGCTGAGAAGGATGTAACGGTTTTGTTAGCACATAAGGAGCATTTGAAGCATCAATCCAAAGTTCGATACGTCTGGGCTGTAAACCAGAATTTACTGTTACACCAATAATATCTTTATAAAAGGTATCGGCATTAAAATCTTCTTCTATATAAGGAAGGTTAAAATCGTAATCTATAGAAACGATTCTGTCCAAAGCCAAATTGGTAATAGGCTGAGAGGCTTTTTTCTTTCCAATTAAAAACCAGCGGTTGTTGAACTCTTTTAATATAAAAGGATGAAAATGAAATTTCGTTTCTTCTCTTGATTTAAAGGATTTGTAGGTAATAATAAGAACCATTTTTTTGATAATCGCCTGATAAATTTCGTCCAGATAATGGAGGCCCTTCAGATTCTCATTTTTATCCAGATAAATAACGGGTTTGGTATGCGATTTTTCAGAATAGATTTTATCTTCCAGACGTTGTAAAATATCCGATACATCACTGAATAAAGAGAAATCTTTAAACTGTTTTAACATCGAAACCGTTTCTGTTAAAACATTCATATCGGTTTCCGTCAGCGGGATATCGGTTATCGAAAAATCTTCGTCGTCGTATTTATAATACTTTTTATCATAAACCACAATTGGTGCATTGTAACCGAGTTTTTCACTGCGCATCATCTGAATATCCATCTGAATGGTTCGTTTGCTAATCGGAATTTGTCTGCCCTCATATTCTTCTAAAGCCTGAGAACAGCATTCGATTAAATCTTCTAATGTCCATTGTCTGTATTTATTCTGCAGACATTTATCAATAGTTTTGTAGCGAATTAAGGCGTTTTTGTTTTGTGACATAGCTATGCAATTTGATGTCGATAAAGTTTATTGAAAAAATAATTTATGACAGAAATAATAAATCTGAGATAAAAATACACTTTTTGATTTTACTGCGTAATACGACTGCGTAGATTAAATTTTACATTTTACAGAAATGAGTATTTATACTATTTTTTTGTTAAAGAAAATCATATACATTTACCGCCTCAACCTGAAATTACTATATGGGGAAACTTTACTTTCTACAATTAAACCTTATCTTATTTATTACTTCCTCGGTTTATTCCTTTAATAACGAAAAAAATAATAATCGAACTCCTGAAATGTTTACAAATTGGGTTGTTCCTCCTACAGTAGATTTTGTTTTTAGCAATAATAATGCTTGTTCCGGAACGCCGGTAACTTTTAATGCAACGGTTACTGGTGCAGCTCCTTTTACTTATAAATGGGATTTTGGAGACGGAAGCAGTTCTACAAATACAACACCAAGTCACAGCTTTACAGCACTTGGTTGCGGCGTACAAAGTTTTAGTGTAAAACTAACCGTAACTGATGCTAATGGAGAAACGAATACTATAACCAAAACGGTCGATGTAAAACAAAAGCCAGATTTAAAGTTTACAGATTTAAATGCTCCGGGATCGAGTAAGCCATTTGAACGATGCGGTGATAACAATTCAAATCCAAAATATACTATTAATGTCGGAAATGCTTCTAATTCAGTAGGGTGTATTACTTCCTATAATGTAGATTGGGGTGATGGAAATTCAGAAACAAATGTTACGTTTCCAAAAACTCATGAGTATCAAAGATTAGGTGCTTTTAATATGGTCATCACGGCTTTGGGTACAAATACATGCAGTAATGCTATTACGTATGTAGTTAAAAATTCGAATAACCCGCTGGGAGCGCTTATTGCACCCGGAAATACGACCAATTTATGTACGCCGGTTCAGCCTATGGATTTTGCTATTGGATCATGGGGACTTAACCCTTCAGATACAAGATATTATGTTGATTATGGCGATGGCACTACGATGAGTTATACTCAGGCACAATTAGAAAGTTCTGTTTATTATAATAACTTAAATCCTCAGGCTTCACAAAATTTTCCTATTCCTCATACTTTTACACGATTTAATTGTCCGTCAGGAAATACAGTTCGTTTAACAATAACAACATCTTGCGGAAGTACTTATTTAACAGCCGGACCTATTATTATTTTAGATGTGCCTACAATAAGTTTTAACGTAAACAATATTATTTGTGCCAATACATATGCGCAGTTTTACAATACAACAACAGCCGGATATACTAATGACTGCAGTACTTATAATGTCTATACTTGGGATTTTGGAGACGGAACTCCAGTGTCAAGAGAAGTAAATCCTTCTCACGTATATACAAGACCAGGGAATTATACTATTAGACTTTCTGCACAAACACCATGCGGTATTGGGACTTCTACAACAAGAACAATTTGTGTGGAACCAATTTTAGAACCTAATTTTACTTTTGGGAATGCTTGTGCTTCAACCAATCTAAAGATTACGAATACAACCAATGCTAGTTTAGGATGCGGTACGGAGAGATATTATTGGGAAGTTACTTATTACACGGAAGGTTTTTGTGGAAAAGAGACTGTACCTGGATCAAACAGAGGACAATGGAATTTTGCCAATGGTACATATTCTAATTCAAAGGATCCGGTTTTTAATTTTATTATGCCGGGAACCTATTACGTAAGATTGACTACCGTAAATTCATGTGGAATCGAAAGATCAATTACTAAAACAATTGACGTAAAGAAACCACCTGTTATTACACTTGAGCCAATATCTGATTTTTGTAATTCAGCCACAATAAAACCAGTTGCAAAAGTAGAACAAACCTGTTCTCCTGCCAGTGAAATTACCTATTTGTGGAGTTTTCCGGGAGGAACTCCTTCTAGTTCTACGTTGCTGGATCCGGGATTGATAAACTATACGACCAGCGGGAATTATCAGGCAACATTCACCGTTACAAATAGTTGTGGTCCTGTGTCAAAAACGGTTAATTTTTCAGTTAATACTGTTTTATCACCAATCATAACACCAAAAACGGTGCAAATTTGCAGTGGTAATACTTTTCAGGTTACTCCCTTTACAAACGGAACAGATAATGTGCCATCAGGAACCACCTATGTCTGGTCAACGCCGATTGTTTCTCCTGCTGGTGCCGTAAGCGGAGCTACCGCGCAATCATCGCCAAGATCAAATATCAGCCAGACTTTAACGAATAATACGAATACTCCGGCTACTGTAACCTATACCGTTTCGCCAATTTCTGCAGTTTGTCCGGGACCTAATTTTACAATTACTGTAACGGTTGATCCATTAATTAAAGTAGTTGAAACCATAAAAAACGGAACTTGTTTTGGTTCAAACGATGGCAGTATTACCATTTCTGCAGCTGGTGGTATTCCTTTTGCGACAGGAAATCCGTATACTTTTTCATGGACTGGGCCTAATGGATTTACTAGTACAGATCAAAATATCTTGAACTTAAAACCAGGATATTATAATTTACAAGTTATTGATAACGGAAGATGTCCTTTTACAAAAAGTTATTATGTCAGCGAACCCGGTAAATTTCAGGTTACAGGAGAATATAAAAATGATATTACCTGTTTTGGTTTAAATGACGGAAGAATTAGTGTGCCAGTATCGGGCGGAACCCAGCCTTATACTTACGTCTGGACAAAAAACGGTAATCCTTACTCTGCAAATACCGGAAATCCAACGAATTTAGGACCTGGTGATTATAATGTTACGATTACAGAAGTTAACTCTTGCGATGTTCTTAATAGAAGTTTTACGATAATCGAACCTCCTTTATTAAAGCTTTCTTATATAAGTCAGGTTGATATTTTATGTTATGGATATTCAACTGGTGAAATCAACGTAACAACTACAGGAGGAAGAGCAACAGAAATTTCTCCCGGTATTTTTAATTACAGATACAGCTGGACTGGTCCAAACGGATATAGAAGTACAGTTCAAAATCCAAGAAATTTAGCAGCCGGAACTTATAATTTAACAATAACAGATAATTCAGGCTGTACAGATCAATTACAGGTAATTTTACTTCAAAATGATGAAATAAAATTAGATTATACAAAAACAGAAATAGCATGTTATAATTATGCCGATGCATCGATTACTATAAATAATATTACAGGTGGGGTTCCATTTGCAACAGGTGAACCATATATTATAAAATGGAGTAATTTAGGGTCTGGACGTGTGCAAAATAATTTATCAGCCGGAACTTATGTAATTACAATTACAGATGCTTTAGGCTGTCCTAAAGTATTTACAATAATTATAGACAATGCACCAGTATTTACCATAAAACCAGATGTGAAGCAGATTTCTTGTTTTGGTCAGAAAGATGCGCACATACGTTTAAATCTCGTAGGTGGTAAAGCCCCCGTAAGTCTCGTCTGGGATGATGATGCAGCTGCCGGAATAGAAAGGAACATGATAGGACCGGGAAAATATTCTGTAACTATTACTGATGCGAAAAATTGCGTAATAAAAGAATCTTTTACAATTGTAGAGCCTCTTTTACTAGAAGTTAAAGGAGAAGTTTCTAATCCTTTAGATTGTGCTAGAGCTGATACCGGAGCAATTAATCTGGTTGTAACCGGAGGTACGCAGCCTTATAGTTACAGCTGGTCGAACGGTGCTAAAACAGAAGATTTAGTAAACCTTGTTCCGGGCAAATATACTGTTGTGGTAACAGATGCTAATGGTTGTAAGCAAACTGATACATGGACAATTACACGATTTGATCAGCTTACACCAACAATTGAAGTTTTAACCGATTTTGATTGTGAAACCAAATATGTCAAACAAACCTTTGTAGGACATGTAAAAGGAGGAATTCCACCTTATACCTTAAGCTGGTCAGACGGAATAGTTTCCGGTGCTAATAATGAAATTATGAATACCGAAAATAACGGTTTGGTTATATTTAGAGTGACTGATAGCTTCGGTTGTAATGCAGAAGTAGCATATAATGTCAATACGCCAGTTTTGGGTACAGCAAATTTCTCAACAGGTTCGTATGGAAAAGATATGTATGATCTCTATTCTATTTACGACCCAATAAAGTTTACCAATTTAGCAACCGGAGATTTTACATTGATTTCCTGGGATTTTGGAGACGGAAATTTTTCAGATGAAGAAAATCCGCAGCATATTTATACCCGTGTAGGAACATATACAATCAAACAAACGGTTACTTATCCATTTGGCTGCCAGTATTATTATTCAGCAACAATAAAAGTCGAAAAAGGATACAGCCTTATTGTGCCAAATGCCTTTACGCCAAATAATGATGGATACAACGACACATTTGCTCCTGTATTTTTAGGATTATCTGACATAACACTCGATGTTTTCGATACCTGGGGTGCTGTAATATATTCAGAATCCGGAACAAATATTAGAGGATGGAACGGCAGGGTTAAAGACATAGAAGCAGAAAACGGTAATTATTATTATAAAATCATCTTAAAAACCTTCTACAATCATACAGTAGTAGAAAAAGGTGCATTCACATTAATTAAATAAGCAGCAGAAATAACAAAATGAAATTAAGACTATATTTTATAATAATAATCAGTTGCTTTTTTACACAAGCAAGAGCCCAGGATCCAATTTTTACACAATATTTTTTAGTACCTCAGACATTAAATCCGGGGTTTACCGGATTTACAGAAACTACTTCGGCAGGAATCATTCACAGAGAACAATGGCCGGAACTAGACCTTAGAATTGATACAGACTATGCTTTTATTAATACATGGAGTGAAAGCCTGAACAGCGGATTAGGAATAAGTTTCCTAAATCAGAGAGAAAACATAAGCAATTACAACTTCTCAGAAATCAATGCAAATTATGCTTACCGCGTAAGATTAAATGATATATGGGAATTTAGACCCGGTATTGAAGCAGGATTCGGACTGAAATCTTTTGCTTTTCAGAATTTACTGCTGGAAGACCAGATCAACATTAGAACCGGAGTAATCAACACCAGTTCTATGGACCCTATGTTATTAAACAGAAGAGCAACCTTTTTTGATGTCTCGGCAGGTATGGTTTTCAACACAGATGATATTTGGATTGGTTTGTCTATGAAACATCTTAACAGACCTAATATTTCGTTTAGTTCAGAAGGAAACGTGCCTTTAAACACCTTCTTTTCTTTAAGTGCCGGTTACGAATTTCTCGTAATCGACTATATAGATGTACTGCTGCTTCCGTACGAAACCAAGTTTTTTGTAACCTCAAATTATATGCAGCAAGGACGTTATAACAGGTTTGATTTAGGAGCTTCAATCTTATTTGAAAAAATATTCTTTGGAGCAACAGCCGTAACAAATCCGGCAAAAAACGGAGCCAATGGCGATTTGTTAACCTCAATAAACCTTATGACAGGTTTACAGTACGAACATTTAAGACTAGGATTTTCATACGATTTAAATACTACCAAAATAGGAAAAACAGGCGGCATTTACGAGTTATCATTAACCTATCAGTTTGATTTGAGCAGAAAATGTTTCGGTTGTCCAAATTACTCAGGCAAATAAAAGATTTACATTTACCATAATTTGGGCGTGTCCCTCCGGGTCGGGCTGTACACTATATCTTTTGTGGCGAACCACGCCACAAAAGGATATCGTTCCCATCCCTCACGCGTTTACGTTAATAAAGAAATCTCCTTTTCAATATTCAGCCTCGCCTTATCTTCATATAAAACTCTGAATTCATTGGTTTGGAAAATAAATTCATATTCCAGAAAATGTTTCAAAGCTTTTGCACGTCCGGGGTTGTAGAGAAAATCAGGATAAATGCGATATTCTTTTCGTATTTGCTCGAAATAGATTTTATAATCTTCCCAGTCTTTCGCAAGGATTTTTAAATCAAAATCGATTAACCAATTAATGTCTTCGTTTGTGTTATGCGCGTGAAGCTGTGTTGCACAAATTGCATCAAAAACTAACGGTTTATTTATTGAGCTTTTTTCACCCAAAACACCCAAAGCATATTCGGCACTTTTAAGTTCATTATCCTTTTTTGAAGCCGAATACACAAAATCATGATAAAAAATAGAAAATAATATTTCGTTCGGATTTTGAAGCCGATTGGAATAAATTTCAAAACTGGCAATCATTTCTTCTAAATGCGTCAGATTATGATAATGCCTTGATTTTTTGGAATATACATTTTCTAAATCTTTCCAATTCTGCTGAATTTCATTCTCTGAAAAACCAAGAGTAAGAAGTAGATCAGTATAGATTTTATTTAGATTCATCATGTTTATTATTTAAAGCTAAAGAGAAAACTCTGGAGGAGTTCAATATTTATAGCCAATTTACAGAATCGAAATTAAAGCTCCAGCGGAGCGACATTTCAGTTTCTATATTTTAAAATAAATATTTCACCCCGCTGGGGCTCTTTCTAGACATGCTAATAAAAACTATAAATATGCAGTCCCTCTGGGACTTATGCGCTTTTTTCAAATTAATATTTACTCAAATTTAAAATTCTTTTTTTACTGCGCAAAATAATTGCGTAGTGGTTTTGAAATCTTTGTTCTGTCAAAATGAAACAATTATGAAAACTATTAAAATTTACTGTAAAGAGTGTGGTAGTGAACTAACTAATGAGTTAACAGAATTTCCTAAGGCAGATTTATGTTGGGAAGGCGAGCAGGATATTATGCCAAAAAATAATTTTTCAATTTTGACTCACTTAAATGAAAAATTTATAGTAGTTGCAATTGATGAGTATAATTTAAAAAACCATCTAGATGAATCAAGATTTAATGGGTTTAGTGGAAGTAATGGTACAAATGGTTTAAATAAACTTTGTCTAAATGGTCACGAAGTAGCGACTGAATTTTCAGATTACTGGACAGGAGATTATATTAGATTTGTTATCGATAATGTCGTAATTAAAGAAAAAATTGATGAATTTACCTTTAAAAGATTACGATTATAAATCTTTATTTTTTTACTGCGCAAAATAATTGCGTAGTATTTTTGAAATCTTTGTCATGTTAAAACAACGCAATTATGAGAACTATTAAAATTTATTGCAAAGAATGTGAAACTGAATTGACCCCTGAATTAGTAGAAATTTTGGAATCAGATTTGTGCTGGAATGGAAAACAAGATATAATTCCAAAAACTAACTTTTCCATTTTTATAAATAGAAAATCCTATAAAAAAACTATTATGGTTGCTATTGATAATTATAATTTGGATGATCATCCTGACATTATAAGATTTCAAGGATGTTGTGGAAGTTCTGGTATGGATGGTTTAAATAAATTATGCATGAATGGACATGAAGTTGCGACTGAATTCTCTGACTGCTGGACTGGGGATTATATTGAATTTGAGATTAATAATGTCATACTTAAAGAAAAGATAGATGATGTCGCTTACAAAGAATTTAAATTTTAATATTCACTACGCAAAATAACTGCGTACTAGTTTTGAAATCTTTGTCATGTTAAAACAACGCAACTATGAGAACTATTAAAATTTATTGCAAAGAATGTAAAAGTGAGATAACTTCTGAGCTTACAGAAATATCTGAGTCAATGTTATTTTGGGATGAAAATGATCAGAATATAATTCAAAAAGGTAAATTTTCATTTTTAAAAAATCAGGAATCAGATAATAAAAGGATAATAGTTGCTCTTGATGTTTATAATTTAAAAAATCACAGTGATGTAAGTAGATTCGCTGGATGCTGTGGAAGTGATGGAGGAAATGGTTTAAATAAACTTTGTTTGAACGGACATGAAGTGGCAACCGAAGTTTCAGATTGCTGGACAGCTCACTATGTAGAATTTGATTGCAGTAAAATAATTATCAAAGAAAAGATTGATAATGATACTTACAAAGAATTTAAAATATAATATTTTTTACTACGCAAAATAACTGCGCACTAGTTTTGAAATCTTTGTTCAGGAAATAAAAACAAACGTTCATAGAAATAAAATATACTAAATAAAGCAGGTCAAGTTTAAGTTACTTCTAGAAACCTTTTGATGATTTATACTTATACCATTATCTCTTTATTTAAAATTGAAGCAGTAGCTCAGCGGTAGAGCAGGTAGTTTTGAAATTATCCTTAAAGGTCAATCTAAACTTACTTCGTACACTTCTAATGTCCGGGTCGTGGGTTCGAATCCCATCTGCTTCACTATTAATGATCAATTAAAACTTACTTCAGAAAACGGCTAATTTCGGTTCGAATCCGAACAAAGTTTTAAAATCATCATTAATAAAAAAACGAGGGTCAAAATTAGCTTACTTCTGGGGTGTACCCCCGCCAAACTGTCACTTTGAATCAGCTAATTCATTACACTCCAATTTCAGGTCAAGTGTTTCTTACTTCAAAACTCTTTTAGGTAGAACTCAGAAACGCAATTATCTAAATTTTAAAAATTAAAAAAATGAAAACAAAAGAATTATTAAAAATCAGTTTACGTCAAAATGCAATTTTCATTCCATCAGAAATGATTTCGAATGATATTAAAAATTTATCAGGAACAACATCAGTTTTAGCAGCCAATGTTGCAAAATTGGGATATACATTTTCTGAGACGTTACTGCACGCTTTAAATAATGTCAGCCCAAATTATAAAATAGAGGTTTTAGAAGTCTTAAGAGAAGTTTTAGGAACCGATAAAAACTGGACACCATTAGTAAAAGAATGGAATGTACCAACAGGAGAATCCATTGTAGATCATATCATCACGTATTTTTCAAATATTTTCCAGACTAAAAACGGAACAATTTTAGAATGCGGACATACGATTCCAGATAATACTTTTCCATTAGAAAGATACAACGGCTGTCCGTTCTGCGGAACTCCGTTTGAATTTGGTAAATTGGAAAATATCGGTCAGGGAAGCAAATTAAAAGCGCTTGAATTGTGGAATGAGAAAAACTTAAATGATTTCTATATTTCATTATTACAATCTAAAACCGCATTAGACGCAACTCAGGTTGATAGTTTAAAAATAGCAATGAAATATTTGGCTTTGCCGAAAACAGACGTTGCTATGAAAGAAACGTTAATGCTGGTAATCGATCTTTTGATTGAAAACGGTAATGAAGATCTGGCATCTCAATTTTTGAAAACACCAACAGATATCTTGCGTTATTTGTGGTATAAAAATACAGGATTATTACAGATTATCGAACCAAAAACGATCATTAAAAGAGCGTCTAAAAACAATCAGCATTTTCATTATGTATTAGATACGAGTGTACAGGCAAAAGTTGCATCTCAAAAAGATTTGAAACTTAAATATTCCCGAAAAGAATGTTTAATGGTGGCAAACTGGTTGAATAATATGAATATGGATGTTGAGGCGATGTGCGAAATCATGCATCCAAAAAGAGGAATGTGGGTTCGTTTTATCCGTGCGCTGCGTTTGGCAGAATACAGCAAAAGAAAAGGATTCGAGAAATTAAATTTTTTAATGGATGTATTCTATAACCAAGTGTATGATGTTTGGCAGAGCAAAGTAAATTCGTCAAGATTAAAATTTGATGCCGATAAAACATTTGCGCTGTTAAAACAGCGTCCAGGTTTGTTTGCACGTTCGTTATTTTCGAATATGCTTTGGTTTGGAGCCGATGAAACCATCACGCATTTCGAAGAAGTGATCGATAAAGTTCCGGCAAGATTGGTGTTTACTTTAAATATGTATGCACAAAACTATTTTGATGTAAACATGCAGAGAAGCGTAAAACCTTTGGGCGGAACAAACAAACGTATTGGATCAAACCAATTGTTGAAGTTGTACGATGATGCGCAGTTGGAAACAATGAAGAATCAAATCGAAAACTTGACTATTTTGGCTATGAAAAAACGATTTGCGTCGGTTTCAAACCCAAATAAAACGATTTATATCGATCCGCAATTGTACAATATGCCAGTTTCGATTGGTGATAGAAGCGAGACCGTTCAGGATCTGCCGGTTGCTTTAATGGGAACACGTTTCCCGGTTGAAGGAAACGAAGTGCGATTGTTTATGCAATGGGGTAAAGATCTTCCAGCGCAGCATTTAGATATGGATTTAAGCTGTCATATCGCATACGAAGACCGTTCAGATATGTGTTCTTTCAGCCGATTGACGACTATAGGTTGTCAGCATAGTGGTGATATCAGAAGTATTCCGAATAAAATTGGAACGGCTGAATACATCAACATCAATATCGACGAATTAGCGAAAGCTAAAGCAAAATTTGTAACTTTTACTTGTAATGCGTACAGCAACGGAAGTATCACGCCAAATTTGGTCGTAGGTTGGATGAACAGCAAATATCCGATGAAAATTTCGGAACGAACAGGTGTTGCATACGATCCGTCGTGTGTAGATCATCAGGTTCGTGTGACGCAGAATGTTGCCAAAGGTTTGGTTTTTGGAGTGTTGGATGTAGCCAAAAGAGAAATCGTTTGGTTAGAGATGACTTTCGGAGGTCAGGTCGTAGGAGGTTTGGATTTCAAAGGAGTTCAGGCACTATTGGCAAAATTGAGCAGTAAATTGAATATTGGTAATTTATTAGAACTAAAAGCGGAAGCTCAAGGTTTAACGATTGTCGAAAACGAAAATGCTGATGAGGTGTACAACGCGCAATGGGCGATAAACCCAGCGGTTGTTACACAGTTGTTAATAGATTAATTTAATTTAGAAGTGACAAAGGGGCATAGTTGCAAAGTGCCAAAGGTGACGTTTCACGCAGATTTTGCTGATTTGAGCAGATCTAAAAGGATTTTTTTATAAATAATCTGCTTTATCTGCTCAGATCTTTTTAAATCTGCCTGAAATAATCAATATGTGCAAAATTATTTGTGCGTATTGATTAAATCTTTAACTCAGAAATTTAAAATCAAAAAACATGAAATCATTAAAACTTAAAATACAAAGAAAACTGGATGGTATAAAAAAAGAAAAGTCAATTTACGGTTTTCAATTTCAACCTGAAACCAAGTTTTTAAATGGAATAACTGATAGTGAGATTGATGAACTTGAAAAACTTTTTGGTTTTGTTTTTCCAAATGATTATCGCAAAATGCTTTTAATTTTTAAAGGTTTTGACAAATCTCATATATCGATTGATCCTGAAGATGAATATAGAGTCAACTATGACGATAGATTTTACCAGTATCCAAGAGATTTAAAAAAATCAAAATGGCTGGTTGAAGAAATTACTGCTTTTAAAAATGAAGCAGAACTTGCTCTTTCTGAAGAAGGTTTTAATGTATCTGAAATTGTGGGTTACATTCCAATTTATGGACATAGAGCACTTGTGGTATTTAAAGATAAAAAAAAATCACCTGTTATTTCAGTTTGGGGTTCAGATATAATTGTTTACGGAAATAATCTAAAAGAATATTTGAGGAATGAATTTTTAAGGTATTAAAATCTACGCAAAATAACTGCGCAGTAGTAAACAACCTTTGTGCTATCAAAATAAAACAAACGATGAAAACACAAATAAACGGTACAGATATATTAGAATTAGGATTTCCAGAAGGAAAAATAATTGGAATTGCCTTAAAAATAAACAGCAAAAGAAACGGATTTACCCGAGAAGAAATGATCGAGAATTATAAAAACGTTTTAGAAGCTCCGGAAAATTATATAGACGATAAAGTATTCAGCAAACTGGCTGTGGCTTTAATCGAAAAATCAAATGAAAAACCAGAAGATTTTATTGCTTTAAATCAAAATCCGAATGCGTATTCTGCTTACGGATTGGATCATATCGAAGACGGTGCCAGAAAACAAATGGAAGTGGCGATGAAACTTCCAGTTACTGTTGCCGGCGCTTTAATGCCGGACGCGCATCAAGGTTACGGATTACCAATTGGAGGAGTTTTAGCCACAAAAGATGCTATTATTCCGTATGGCGTTGGCGTTGATATTGGGTGTAGAATGGCATTGTCGGTTTATGATATTCCAGAAGATTTTTACTTTGAAAACGAAGCCAAATTCAAAAGAGAATTAATAGCGAATTCGATTTTTGGAGCAGGTCACGGATTTCACGGTCAATACAAATCAGATCATGCGGTTTTGGAAAATGATACTTTCAATATGAATCCGTTTGTGAAGAACTTGAAGGATAAAGCCTGGTCGCAATTAGGTTCTTCGGGCGGTGGAAACCATTTCGTTGAATTCGGAATTATGGAATTTGCGAAAGACGACGCTGTTTTAAATATCCCAAAAGGAAAATATGTCGCTTTGTTAACGCATTCTGGTTCACGCGGAATGGGTGCAACAATTGCCGGACATTACACTAAAATTGCCAAAGACGAATGTAAACTTCCAGAAGTAGCGAGAAATTTAGCTTATTTGGATATGAACACGCAATTAGGTCAGGAATATTGGATGGCGATGAATCTGGCGGGAGATTACGCTTCGGCTTGTCACGAGATTATCCATAACAAAATGGAACGTGCGTTGGGAGCAACGATTTTAGCCAAAGTCGAAAACCACCATAATTTTGCATGGAAAGAAATCTGGAACGGCGAAGAAGTGATCGTACATAGAAAAGGAGCCACTCCAGCCGGAAAAGGCGTTATGGGAATCATTCCGGGTTCTATGACCGCACCGGGATTTTTGGTGAGAGGAAAAGGCGAGGAGAACGCCATAAACTCCGCTTCGCATGGAGCTGGAAGACAAATGAGCAGAACTCAGGCGATTAAAAACATTACACAAACCGAAATGAAATCGATCCTGAGAGATCACGGCGTTACTCTTATCGGTGCCGGACTAGACGAAGCACCAATGGCGTATAAAGATATCAATCAGGTGATGGAAGCACAACAGGATTTGGTTGATGTTGTTGCCAAGTTTACGCCGAAATTAGTGAGAATGGCTGATGATGGAAGCCGAGAAGATTAGTGTTCAGGTTTTTAGTGTTCAGTCGCAGTCTCAGTTTTCAGTGTAGAGGCGCACTGTATTGCTTCTCACGCAAAGTGAATAAAATATAAAATCGCGCAAAGTCGCGAAGGCGCAAAGTTTTATTTTAAGTAAGATTACATCGTATTGTATGTCATCCTGACGAAGGAAGGATCTCCACGAGTAGCTCGACAAAGATTGACATACGTTGCGGAGTTTCTTGCGGAGATCCTTCCTTCGTCAGGATGACAAAAAATGAGAAAAAACTTTGCGTCTCTGCGCCTTTGCGAGATTAATTCAACACAAAGAAAAAAATAAAAACTTTGTGCCTTAGCGCCTTAGTGACAAAAAAAACAAAATAAATAACCGTTCCAAGAGGAAAAAGCTTAGCAACTTAGCCTCTCAGAACCTTAGAAACTTTAAAAAAATGACATACATAGATATCGGAATTAATTTGACTAACAAACAATTCCAAAACGACATAGACGATGTTGTACAAGACGCGGTAGATGCCGACGTTACCCAAATGATTCTCACCGGAACAAGCGTGAGAAATAGCGAAGAATCTGCAAAGATTGCGAAACAATATCCGGGCGTATTATACGCCACAGCAGGAATACATCCGCATGATGCGAAGAGTTTTGATAATCAGAGTATTTCGAAGCTTCGGAAATTATTAGAATTGAAACATGTGGTTTCGGTAGGCGAGTGCGGACTCGATTTTGACCGTGATTTTTCGCCCCGAAATAAACAGGAAGAATGTTACAGAGCCCAGCTCGAATTGGCGATAGAAGTACAGAAACCGTTGTTTTTGCACGAAAGAGACGCTTTTAGTTCGTTTCTGAATATTACAAAAGACTATCTGCCGAAACTGCCCAAAGCCGTTGTACATTGTTTTACGGGAACTTTGCAAGAAGCTAAAACCTATCTCGATAACGGATTTTATCTTGGTTTTACGGGAGCGATTTCAGACAGCAAACGTTTCGCACATTTAAAAGAAGTCATTCAGTATGTACCGCTCGACAAAATGATGATCGAAACCGATGCGCCGTTTATGCTTCCGAAAAATGTACCCAACAGCCTTTTGAAAAAATACCACGAACGCCGTTGCGAACCTGCTTTTCTGCCTTACGTTGCAGGAACTATTGCACAGTTTAAAGGAATTGCTTTGGATAAAGTTGCGGAGGAAACGACGAAGAATGCTAAGAGGTTTTTTGGGATTTAGAATAAAATATGAGGTGTAAAAGTTTGTAGGTTAGTGACTCAGGAATAAAATAAAAAATATATGTAATTACTTACATTGTAGTTTTCAATTTATTTATATTTGAAAGCAATTATGATGAAAATATATTCTAATAGAATACTAATCTCAAATTTTAATAACATAAAATGAACATTCAAAAGAACGTATTAATCTTATTTTCGACAGTATTGCTAGTACTGTTTTCTTGTAAAGAAGAAAAGAAAACCAAGCATAAAAAGAGCATTAAAAAAGAAGTTGCAAAAGCTGAACCTGAAAAAAAAGAAATCGAAGGAAGAATTCTAGAGGAGGCTCAAAGCAATTTTCTGAAACAATTGGTAAAAGAAGAAATTGGCGAGCAAAAATATGATGATCTGCAAATAGAAAAAGCGCCTTATAGTATTCATTTCCCTAATGATGGAGATCCATATTCTGTTGAGTTTGATATTATAAAAGAAAAGGATTTTAATAACGACGGAATTATAGATTATGTAGTGTTTAGAGACTCAAATGGAATGTTGGGAGGAAATGCAAATACAAACCAGGATTATATCTATTACATCATGAAAGATGAGGTCAATTACAAAGAAGCGCATTCTATTCTGGGTTATGCACCATTTTCTTATAATATAATTGACGAAGCAAAGTTTGAGGAAGATAAATTTAAAGTAAAAATCACTCAAAATTTTAGAACGTATAGTACTCAGGATCTAAAAACAGCTTCTTTATCTTTTATTTATAAAGATGGAAATTTATATGAAGAATCGTATTTGTCTGATTGTAAGCTCGCACAGTTAGAATCTAAAACTATTTTTAATGATATGCCCGAAGTAACCAAACGTATTCGAAGCATTGAAATGCATAATTACTGCGAAACTATTGGTGAAACGTATAAAAAGAACGATAGGTTTATTCATGCTGAACTAGAAGGTTGTGACAACCTATCACTGACTTTTGATACCGATTATATAGTCGAAAAAAGTAAGCTGAAAAATGCTTCGTTTAGAAAGAATACTACTTTAGAACTTTTAAAATTTTTATCGGCTAATACTCAGTTTTCGGAAGAGATCGATGTGATGATAGAATATTACGAACAAAATCCAGTAACCGACAAATCTATAGAAACGGTAGAAGGATATAGCTTTAGAGTATTAATTCAGCAGAATGACCCAAAGAAAAACGAACTTCGTTTTTTAGTGCAGCTTGAAAAAATTGATAATCCGTATCAAAAAGAAAATTGGGAAATCGCAACCCGAAATAAAACCGCTCCACCTGAGAATGAAGATTATTGATTTTCTGCTACATAAGTGGGAACTATTGCGCAGTTTAAAGGAATTGCTTTGGATAAGATTGTGGAGGAAACCACTAAAAACGTCTTTAATATCTAGTAAAAATCCCAGAGGGATGATATATTTATAGAAAATAAAGATTAAAGGTAATTAAGCTCCAGAGGAGCGACATATTTTTACAGCATGACAAATCTCAAAAACAGAGGAAAAGAAGCCAGCGACGATGCTTTGTTTGGAAATGTAAAAATGCAGTTCAAACTAAAAGAAGCCGTAACCGATATGCACTATTTTTTGAGCAGAGGTTATGGTGAAAAAGCAACTTTGGTTTTAGTCGGAAACCGTTACAGACTCAATGCACGCCAGCAACAAGCAGTTCGTGGAATGAGTGCTTCTCAACAGCAGATCGAAGACCGAAAAGCAAAAGAAATTTCGAGTCAGGATTTGGAGGGGAAAGAGATTTGTTTTGATGGATTTAATGTGCTCATTTTGCTCGAAAGTATATTGTCTAATGCATATGTTTTTCAAGGTCAGGATGGTTTTATTCGTGATTTGTCTAGTGTTTACGGAACCTATAAAAAGGTAAAACAAACTTCTCAGGCGATCGAAATGATTGCTGATTTTTTTAGAAAAGAGAAAATTAAAAAAGCACTTTGGTTATTTGATAAACCCGTTTCAAACAGCGGAAGATTAAAACAAATGATAGAAGAAACTGCTTCAGCACATCATTTGAACTGGGAAGTGCAATTGGTAAATAATCCCGATAAGTTAATGGCTGAAAGTGATAGCATTGCCTTAACTTCTGATGCGTGGATTTTAGATCATGCCTCTTCAAATTTCAATTTGATGAAATATATGCTCTCGCAAATGAGTGAAAAAGAAACTGTAATCTGCTGTGAGTAAAATGATGTTAAATCAGTAATTCCATTAAAATATGAATAATGAGAACATTTATTGAAAAAGGAGTTTATGTTGCTGAATTTACGGCAGGTGAATTAAAAACAGAAAAACAATTCATTGATGAATTCTGGGAAGCATTTAACATAGCGAATGAAAAAGTATACAATTTGAATGTGTTGAATGATTATATGAGAGATTTATTTTGGATTGAACCAAAATCTTTTATGATTATAATAAAAGACTATCATATTGGTATTAACAAGGGGTATAACTTAGGTTTTATACTAGAAAGTTTAAATTTTTATAAAGAGTTTTGGAATAAAAAAGGATATAGATTTGATATAGTAATCTTATAAGAAAGAACAATAATCTGCCATGAATAAAAATGAAACAAATTTACTTTTTTATGAAATAAAAGCTGTAATTCCGAGTCTTAGAAAAAACTGGAAAGAAAAATATGCTGTGTTTTTAACAGATGAAAATCTGCATCTTTTTTCTAAAAACCTGATTTCATTCTACAATCAGAAAACAGAAGTTGTGAGACTGCCTTATTTCAAAGACGAAATTATAGTTTCAGTTCAGGAAGCTGTTTCATATTTCGAAAAAGTGCTGGAAGACTTTTGGAATGATTCAGATGAAGTTCAGAAGAGTTTAATTCAGGCATTCGAAAAAACACCTTTTAAGAGTATATTACTTATTTTAGGACAGCGCTTAACCCCGGCTAGTGTTCGTGACGAAAACGGAATTCCGCCAGCAAAAGATATTCTTTTAAAAAGCTGTTTTTTGCCTTATAATAAAGAAATTTCAATAGCTGCGAGAGCTTGGGAAAAACATGTGGGAAGAAATAAAAACAGTATTTTTGGAGAAATAAAAGGAAACACATTCCAGAAAAAAGAAAAAGTAGAAAAACTGATAGAGCACATTATCGTTCATAAAACATGGTGGAATATTTTTTACCATTACAAACATGGTTTGGTTTACGAAATAAGAGTAGAAAATGGACAAGGTTTAAGATGGTCTGCTGATGGAAAAAAGTTCATCGGATTTTTAGAAGATTTTTTAGAGGAATAAAAAATGGAAACAGAAAAAAAATATATTTTTAGCAAAGAAGAGTGGCAGACTTGTCTTAGAGTTTTAGAATCGCTCAAAGACAACCCGTTAGAAAATCCAGATAATGATTTATTCGCGGGTTTGATTACGAAGATCCATAAAAATGCTAAAAAGAACTTGCGCAGTGTAAGTTATTCTTCTAAAAAACAAGAAGATCTTCAAGTAAGTTTGAGTGCTGCTTTGGTTTCAAAAGCATTAAATGGAGAAACTTTATTTGCTGAAAAAGAAAATCCAGATGAACAGCAGTTTGTAAAATTGAATTTACCTAAAAATTGTTATGCCTGCAACCGCTCTTATAAATTAGCACATAGTTTTTATACAAGACTTTGTCCAGAATGTGCGGAAGAAAATTATGAAAAACGTTTTCAAAACATTGATTTAAAAGGACGTAACGTAATTCTTACTGGCGGACGTGTAAAAGTGGGCTTTGCAACCGCTTTAAGACTTTTACGAAATAATGCAAATGTTGTGCTTACAACTCGTTTTCCTGCGCTTGCTTTAGAACAGTTTAAGCAAGAGAATGACTTTGAGCAATGGAAAGATAATTTGATGATTTATGGTCTGGATTTAAGAAATTTAAATGCTATAAATGAGTTTATATCATTTTACAAATCCAAATTTGTGAGTTTAGATATTTTGATTAATAATGCAGCGCAAACGATAAAATATACTGACGAATATTATCAGCCTTTAATTCGAAAAGAAGAGAATCTTTTAGATCTATTTTCTTCAAATAAAAAGTTGATCGCAAATAAAACTCCAGTTGCAGGAGAAGTAAAAGCATTAGAATATGGTTTTGAAGAAAAGACAGAATTAGCACTTTCACGTTTTGGACAGCCAGTAGACAACCGCGAAAAAACAAGCTGGAATTCGACTTTAGAAGAAATCAGCATGTATGAATTGGTAGAGGTAAATTTGATCAATCAGATTGCGCCTTATTTTTTAATAAAAGAACTCAAACCGTTGTTTTTAAATTCAGAATTTAAAGAGCGTTTTATTGTAAATGTAACTTCGTCAGAAGGAATTTTCAGTTACACCAACAAAACCATTTTTCACCCGCATACTAATATGACAAAGGCGGCGCTGAATATGATGACACTGACTTCTGCCAAAGAATTTGCCGAAGATGCCATTTTTATGACCAGCGTAGATGTAGGCTGGATTTCGACTGGAGCAAAAGAAAGTTTACGAAAAAAACAATTTGAAGATGGATATATTCCGCCGTTGGATTCTGTAGACGGTGCCAGCAGAATTTTTGATCCGATAGTCCAGGGAATAAAAGGGAATAGTATATTTGGAGTCCTGATAAAAAATTACAAGGTTAGCAACTGGTAAAAGTCAGGATAGTAGTTTAATTGGAAAAACATTCCCACCAAAGGAAAAGTTTTGGGTTCGAGTCCCAACTATCCGCTAGGGTGTTAGCTCAATTGGAAGAGCGTCAGTTTGCTAAACTGGAGGATGCAGGTTCGAGTCCTTGCACACCCTTTTTATGATTCAAAAGTGCAAAGATCTAATCTTGGTAATTATTTATTAATTTACCTTTCTTTTGTAATAAATCCAAAAACAAAAACAAATGGTGTTAGTTCAATCTGGAAGAACGTCTGTCTACCATGCAGGAGGCTGCGGGTTCGAGTCCCGTACACCATACTTTTAAATTTAAGATACTGAGAGACTAAGTTCCAGAGACAAAGATTTATTTCTCATAGAGGCGCAAAGTCTCTTTTATTTGGCTTTCAAAAAAAACCGCATCTTTAGGATATTAATACCACAAAAAAATAGATGTTAGTTCAATAGGAAGAACACCTGCCTTTCAAGCAGGAGGCTGCGGGTTCAAGTCCCGCACATCTAACTACTATAAAAAGTTTAAAAAACTTTAAGCTTAGTGGCAAAAAAAACGTCTAATACGTATTTCAAAACATTTCCATTTACTTACATTTGAAACCAGTCATGAAAGAAAAAATACTTCAAAAACTTAAAGAGATAGAAAAACAAAAAGATGTAGAAATACTCTTTGCTGTAGAATCCGGAAGCCGCGCCTGGGGATTTGCCTCTCCGGATAGCGACTATGATATCCGTTTTATATACAAACACAAACCTGAATATTATTTATCGCTTTGGGAAAAACCAGATGTAATCGAATTCATGACCGAAGACGATCTTGACGGTTCTGGCTGGGACTTACGGAAAACCGTAAAGTTATTAGCAAAATCTAATGCACCTTTGTTAGAATGGTTGTTTTCGCCGATTGTGTATTTTGAGAATGAAGTTTTTGCCAGACAAATGCGTGAGCTAGCCGTAGAATTTTTTTCGCCAATATCAGTTTTGCACCATTATTTAGGAACAACAAAAAACTTTATGGAAGTCTGCAAATTGGAAGAAGTAAAACTAAAAAACTATTTCTACGCCTTACGCACCGCACTGGCTGGAAAATGGATTATAGAAAAGAATACATTTCCGCCTGTAGCTTTTGACGAATTATTGCCAATTGCACCAAAAAACATAAAAGAAAAAATACTAGAATTACAACAAATAAAAGCGAACCAAAACGAAACGTACTTACACCCAAAAGAAACTTTGATAACTGATTTTTTATTGGAAACGGTAAAATTTAATCAGGAAAATGCAAGTAAGTTAGAAAGCGGGAAGAAAATGGCTGAGGAATTGGATTTGTTTTTTGCTAATTGGATAAAAGAATAGAAAATGACCATCCAAGATTTAAAATCCCAAAACCTAATCCTTTTCGAAGTCATTTCGGGAAGTAAATCTTTTGGATTAAATATGCCAACATCAGACACCGATATAAAAGGCGTTTATTATCTTCCGAAAGAGAAATTCTTTGGGTTAGATTATATTCCGCAGGTTTCTAATGAAACCAATGATGAGGTTTATTATGAAATTGGCCGTTTTGTAGAATTACTGCTCAAAAATAATCCTAACATATTGGAGATTTTGGCTTCGCCGGAAGATTGTATTTTGTACAAAAATCCGTTAATGGAAAAGCTTAAAATCGAAGATTTTCTATCTAAACTCTGCAAAGATTCTTTTGCAGGTTATGCCGTTACGCAGATCAAAAAGGCGAGAGGTTTAAACAAGAAAATCGTAAATCCGCTGCCGAAAGAAAAGAAAAACCTTTTGGATTTTTGTTATGTTTTGGAAGATTATAAAACGGTTTCGGTTTTAGAATTTTTGGCAGTAAATAATTGGAAACAAGAACAAATTGGTTTGGTCGATTTGCCCAATTCAAAAGGAATGTTTGCCATGTTTTACGATCCTGAAAAGAGTTTAGGTTACAAAGGAATTATTCAGAAAGAAACCTCAAATGAAGTTTCGCTGTCATCAATTCCTAAAAACGAAAAATTGATCGGTTATTTATCCTGTAATCAAGATGGTTATTCTAAATACTGTAAAGAGTACACCGAATATTGGAGCTGGATTGAAAAACGAAACGAAGACCGTTACAATACTAATCAGCAACACGGAAAAAATTACGATAGCAAAAACATGATGCACACGATTCGACTTTTGCAAACGGCAGAACAGATTCTTTCAACAGGAAAATTAAATATAAGGGTTTCTAACCGCGAAGAATTATTAGATATAAAAGCTGGAAATAAAGAATATGACGATTTACTCGAAATGGCTGATAGTTTAATTATTTCAATCGAAAATCATTATTTAACTTCGATTCTGCCTGAAAAACCAGATGAAAAAAAAGTAATTCAAACTTTGATAAAAATTAGAAAAGAATTATACCAATAAAAAACCAGACCCCGCAAACACCAATTTGTGGGGTATTTTTTATCTAAAAAAATGATTTTAAACAGGAAATCACAACTACTTAATTTGCCCAAAAGCATAGGAAAATTCTAATCTTGTAATGGATACACAAACAACAATTGCATACCGTTTTGAGAAGGAATAACTTTAAAAGTTCCATTTATGCCTTCCATTCTTAAAGACATATTGGTCAAGCCATTTCCTTTTTGATTAGCGCCAGATAGTCCAATTCCGTTATCAGAGATTGTAATGCTCAAAACAGCTTCACTTTGTTCAAATGCAATAAAAACCTCATTTGCCTGGCTGTGTTTGTATGTATTATGTACAGCTTCTTTAACGGCTAAAAAAAGATTTCTTCGGGCTTTTACAGATAAATTAGTTTCTTTTTCAATAATATTCGAATTCAATTGAAACGTAATATTGGTTTTATCCAAAAAACGTTTCACATACAAACTTGTATATTCTATAAAATTTCCAATAGTATCATTTTGCGAATTCAGGCTCCAGAGAATTTCCCTCATGGCGAGATTCATATCTTCTGAAGTTGATATTATAGCTTCGAGATCTTCCGAAAAACTTTCTTCGGGCATTTTATATTTTAAAAATTCAGCCTGAAGTTTTATAGCCGAAATTCCTGCGCCCAGATCATCATGCATGTCTTGCGAAATTCGTTCCCTTTCCAACTGAATTGCTTTTTGGCGTTCTAATTCTTTTTGCAGTAATTGGTTTTGAAATTCGCTTTCTTTAAGTTGGTTTTCCTGCTGCTGAATGAGCTGTTTTTTGTTGTAAATAAAAACAACCATAATGATAAAGCATACTAAAAGAAGCATCAAAATGATGGCAATAATATAGGTTAGTTTTATTTCTGGGGGCAGTTGTTTCATCAATCTGTTTTTTTAAGATTCTTTTCATATTTTAAAAAAGCTGAATAAAACAAAGCATACATTATTAAATTTACTATATAACCGATTTTTCTTAAAAAGTTTAGAAAAAACTGATCTTCTTTTTCAAACAAATACATAGGCGTAAACCTAAAAATGATATAAGTACTCCAGAAAAGTAATGCCGTCGAAATCCAAAAATTAGGATCATTTGTAATTTTTCCCTGTACAGGAAGCTGTAGTTTTTGGTAAAACCATAAAATTGAGCTGAAAATGTAAAATAGCGCTACTAAAATTCCTAATTGTGGTAAAAATTTTTTGCTTAAAAAATCAACAAAAAATAAGATATAAATTAGAAGTAATAAAGAGACCGAAATTCCAATTTTCTTAAACATTTCGATAAAAATCCTTGAAAAATAAATTCCAAAAAACAGAACACAAAATACAGCGTATAGGTTAAAATAAACGGCGAAATCAAATTGCTTTAAATAGGTTTTGATTATTCCAAAAATTTCTAAGCTGAGTGTAACAATTAAATAAAACACTAAATAGTTTTGAGCACTTAGTGAATACTTAGCGCCCAAAACTATTGCTTTAGTTGTAGTGATAACAAGACAACTTAAATACAAGAGTAATAAGATATCCATGTTTTAAGGATAAACAGTTCCGAAGTCATGACCTTCACCTTTATCCTTATCTGGTTTAATTGCATGAACAACCAAACTTAATCTATTTCTATTATTAACCTCTTTGGCATTTTCCTCGAATTTAATTACTTGAAAAAATAAACTTTCGTAGCCTTCACTTAATATAAAATGATTGATAAGAAATAAGTAAACATCTTTAATTTTATATATAACTGCTTCTGTGTTTTTATCCGTTTTTGTACATTTTTTAATTGTTTTAAGTAAATTTTCTTTATAATAAACAGCTTTCTTTTCGAAAGAGGGTTTGTCAATTTTTGTTAATTCTTTACTTTCAGGATCAATAGCATAAAAAGCATCATTGTTATCATTAGTATTTTCTTTAGAAGATATTGAAAAACCAATAGAAAGTGAACTATGTTCATCATCTTGCAAGAAATGGACTTTAAAATAATCCAATTCTTTTTTTGCCTGTATACTTACGCCTTTATACAAATTGCTTATTGCATGAATAAAACTCATTGCGTCAACTGAAAATTCATAGGTTATTTCTTTAATTCCCAATGCTTCTAAATAACCTCTTCTTGATCTGATATCCTCTTTTTTCATAATGTCAAGGAAATCAATTTTCATTATTTGTAAAAGAGATTCCTGAGTACTTTTTTCTTGTAATTTTTCTAATTCCATAATTTCTTAGTTTTTGGTGTTAAACTTATTAATAGCTTCAATTTTGTTGCTTACTTGTAACTTTCTATAGATATTGCCAATGTGTTTTTTAATGGTGTCAATGGTGACATTTTTTTTATCGGCAATTTCTTTATAAAGAAGTCCCTGCGCCAGCAATTCAAGAACTTCTTTTTCGGTTACTGTCAGTAACGATAGGGTTTGTACCTGTACTTTTGTTTCCTGAAAATGTTGTAAAACACGCTTTGCAATCGCAAAACTCATAGGAGCGCCGCCTTTATGTGCTTCCTGAATCGCCTGAATTATCTTGTCCAGCGGATCTCCTTTTACAAGGTAACCGCTTGCACCGGCGCGTAAGGCCGAAAAGATTTTCTCGTCGTTTTCAAAACTCGTACACATAACAAAGGTTGTGCCCGGCATTAATTCGGTTAGTTTAAAGACTATATCAATACCTGATAAATCCTGCAGCTGAATATCCATTAAAACCACGTCTGGTTCTAAAGCTTCTAATTTTTGAAGCGCATTTTTACCATTAAAAAACTGAGCCACGCATTCCATATCATGTTGAAAATCGATGATATTTTTTAAGGCCTGATTGTAATTCTTATCATCTTCTACTATGGCTACTCGTATTTTCATGGCGTTACATTTTCTTTTACAAAGTTGTGCAATAAGTTCATTGACCGCAATTACCCTTTTGGGTGATATTAGAATTAACTCAAAAAAGACAAATGGTGTTTATGGAATAAACTTACAAAAAAAAATATACGAAATACAAAAAATAAAATATTACCCAAAAGGGTAATTGATTGATATACTGTTCTCAAAATACATTTGAAACGTTAACTAAAAACATTAGAAATCATGAAAACAACCTTATTTATCATTTACTTTTTATTCTTTGGAATAATCTGCTATAGTCAGGTGGCTACTAAAATTATAGAAATTGATTTAAGTAAACCACACAAAAAAAGTGTTACAATTTATAAAGATTCGCTGTCAAAAGAATTAGACAGTAGTAAATGGATTTCTATAAAGTCACGAGAACTGGTTTCCATAAAATTAATAAATGGTAATCCTTTGAGAAATACTTTTAAAATTGATACCAAAGAAATTTCATTTCACAATGAAGAGAAAAAAGCAGATGAAACTCTTAAAAAGATGCAATTGGAGTTTTTAAACTTGGATATCAAAGGAACTTCTATAAAAAATAAATCTATTGAAGCCATTCTTAGTAAAAATAAAAATTTGGTTCAAAGTATTGACAGCCTAAATTTTGAAACTGAAAACCTTTATGAGATTTTAAAACAAAAAAGTAAGCTCGTAGAAAACGATTATAGCGGTAAAAGACAAGAATTTCTAAATATTGCAAAAGGACACTTAAAGAACTCTTATGATTTATTATACAACTTAAAGAATTTTGAAAATGAGACTGATTACTCAAGTGCACAAAAAAGCTTAATTGAGACAAAAGATAAAGCAGAAAAAAGTATCAAAAATATAATTCAAAATTTTTATACTATTGATTTAAATGTTAGTACACCACCAATTGACCTTCAAGGTAAAAATATTGATGTTGTAGAATTTAAATTACGTCGTTTTAATAAAGAAACTAAATCAGAAGATAAAGATTTCGCGACAACTCCTTACAATATCTGGATAAAAGGTGGTTTAAAAATAGACGTAAGCGCCGGATTGTTTTTTACTTCGCTTTACGATTCAGAACTTAATACAAAAGACGATCCAGCCATTGCAGGCAATAAAATTATAACTTTAAAAAATGGCGGTGATTACGATTTAGCATTTGGCTCTACTATAAATACTTACATTCGTATGAATTCCTGGGTTGTGCCAACACTTAATTTTGGTGCGGTTATAACTCAAAATCAAAAACTGCAAATACTTTTAGGCGGAGGTTTAATATTAGGAAAACAAGAACGTATTATTTTTTCTGGTGGACTTACTATGGGGAAAGTAACCAGAATTGCTGATTCTTATTCTGTTGGCGGTTCTTATAATTTGGGAAATTCCGGCGATGTTCCTACCCAGAACCAGTTTAAGTTTGGACACTTTTTTGGAATTACCTACAATTTATCTAAAGTAAAGAAAATCAGTCTCGATAAAGGAATTGAAGAAAATTAATAACTACAAACCATTTTCAATTTCTTAAAACACACATTACTAATTACGTTACGTGCACAAATTTTCAAAGTTGCACAAACAAAGTATTAATCATTAAGACCAATTACTATGAACTGCACCAAATACTTATCAGTACTTGCAGCAGCAATTATATTTGCAAGCTGCAAAAGTTATCAAGAGATAACAAAAAAACCGGAACGCTTATATCAAAATGTAGAATTGCCTACTTATGAAAGTAATTTTGCTCTAGCTTTAAAAGTTGACTTAACTACTCTAGAAAACAAATTAAATGATGTTTTAAAAGAAGGATACAGCATTTCTGATAACGGAACGTTTGAATATAGATCTTGGATAAAAACAAAAGATCCGCTTTATAATCCCAACAAAACAATAAAAACGAAAGATCCATTATACAATCCAAATAAATGGTTGAAAACGAAAGATCCATTATATAATCCAAAAAAATGGTTAAAAGGACCTTTCGGAATGAAAACAAAAAATCCTTTGTATCACCCAAACAAATGGATAGAAACAAAAAATCCATCATATCATCCAAATGAATGGATAGAGACCAATAATCCTTTATATCATCCGAACGAATGGATCGAAACTAAAGGTCCGGCAGTGGCAATTGGTTATAAATATGATGTTGATTTTAAGCTGAAGGAAGATATAAAATTAACTTATGTTGATGACAATACCTTAAAAATATCTGTTCCTATATCATTTGATGGAGTCGTAGGGCTAGAAGGAAAATTACCTGATACTTTTCAATTTGATAGAAAGAATGTTGATGGGGAAATTCAGTTTTTTGTGAATACAAGTTTTTCGGTTACCCCAGAATGGTGCCCTAAAATAGGACTGACAGTAACACATTCCTGGATATCAAATCCGCAAATTGAGATCTTAGATAATATTTATATTTCTTTGACTGGAATTACCGATAAAAAATTAAAAGAAATTGAAGACAATGTAAGCAAGGTAATAGATCAGCAAATCAAATGTGAAATGATCAAAGATATTGTTAAAGACAAATGGAGATATTATGGCGTTGGTTTGCCTGCACTTGCAAATGGAAAGCAATATCAATTGAATATTAATCCTTCAAAAGCTGCACTTTCCAGTTTAAAAGTGTCTAATGATTCTTTGGCTTTATATGCGGGAATAAAAGGGAATATTAGTTTTAATGATAATGTCGTTAATACAACTGGTTCGCTTCCTTTATTAGAAGAACAGTCTGTAACTGATAGTGAAGTTAAAGCCTTTCTTCCTCTATTAATTAAATATGAGGATATAGAACATACTGCCAATAACTATTTAAAAGATAATGCTGTTGTTTTAAAACCAGATATTGTTTTAAATAAGAAAGCTGAAGTTAAATTGCTTGAAATGAGCTTATATCCAAATGGCGATGAAATTGTCGCAGGTGTAAAGTTAAAAGCCAAACTTCCAGGAAATATCTTGCCAGTAACGGGATGGGTTTATCTGGTAGGGAAACCTGTCATGACAGAAAATAAGAAATTTGAGCTTCAGGATCTAGATTTTAGTATGACAGTTGATAATAAATTTTATCCGGCTATATCGACGCTTTTTAAACCTTTGATTATTAATGAAGTTAAAAAGCAGACAACGCGCGATTTAACTGAAAATATTTCAACTGTGAAGAAAAAAATACTTGAAAAAGCAGGTTCATTTCAGCATGATAATTTTGGATTTTCTATGAGCAATGTTGATTTAGGAATCTATGATATTGTTTTAGATAAAGATGAAATAGCTATAATCGCTGATTTTAATTCTAAGTTTAACATTTCTTTGAAAAGTAAAATATAAATCTTTTAAAAAAAACTTACCAATAAAAACTCAAACCCCGCAAATACCAATTTGCGGGGTGTTTTTTTGTCTTTAAATCGTACTTTTAAATCGTAAGATTTTTTAACTTTTAAAAGACATTCTTTTAAGAAAAAATCGTTTTAAAATTCTTACATTACCGCCTCAAAAAATAAAAGCCAGTAAAGATGAATATAAGCATCTCAGTTAAACAATTAGGAAAAAAACATCCTTTGCTTCAGGAAAAAAGTATCGCTTTGGCCATAGAAAATCCTGTTATTACCACACAAAAACTCATAGAATCTATTGTAGATTATCAGATACAATTGTTCCGTTCATCGTCGTTTGAGTTTGAAGACGAAGACAAAATCCATCTTCCCAAAGAAAATTACCTTCCCATTCTTACTGATACCGGAAAAGTAGGTTTCGGCGCAATTTACAATCACAATCAGGTAGATGTAGCCAAAGCGCAGGAAAATGCCATCATAGCGTTTGAAGATGGTTTGTATGCCGTTTTCTACGGAGACGATCAGCTGGAAACGCTTTCAGAGGAAATCGATTTATCTCAAAATAAAAACCTAATGTTTATTAGGCTGACTTTCTTGGCGGGGAGTTACTGGTAGGAGTAGAGAAAATAGAAAATAGAAAATAGAGTAAAGAGAAGAATCTGTAATAAGCGTTACGTATAAAATCTATTTTCTTTATTCTATTTTCTATTTTCTCAAAAAAAAAACAACAATCTAAAATATCAAAACATGACAATAGAAGATCTTTTAAAAAGTAAAGCAATCGAAAATCCGATTAAGAGATTTAAAAAAGAACTGGAAGAAATTGTAAACAGCAATCTGGTTACGAAATTATTTTCTGGATCAAAACTGAAAAAAGAAGTGGCAGAGTTTGGTCTCGAACTCTTGAAACTTCAGGACAATTATTACAGCAATTATATTTCGCTAGGTTCTAAAGAAGCCGAAAAGTTTGCGACTTTGGTAAAAGAGAACATCTGGGAAGATAAAAATTACTACGATTTACTGCTTTACTTTTTTGGCGAAGAAAATGCTTCGTACGTAAAAGAAGCCTGGAACAGACTGCCTCAAAAAATGTATCAGATGGGTTATACGCGAAGAGCTTTTAGAGCGCCGAATCATCAGAGATATTTGTTGGTCAATCAGATCAATTTTCTGCGTTCTCTGCTCAACGGACCTTTCAAATACAATTATCAGGACAGCAGTACTTTTTATTACAATTTAAGTATCGAAGATGAAATTCGTTACGATACAGAGATTTCAAATTCGATCAATAAATTCATGGTTTGGTCTTCGGCACTCGATGCTGAAAAAGAAGGGCTTTATCTATTGTTTGAAGACATTATTTTCAATAAAGATACACACGGAAAAGTTTCCAGAAATATCATCAAAGCACTTTTAAACAGCGAAAAACAACAAAATTGGGAGTTGGTAGAAAAACTGCTTTTAGCTGCACAACGTCAGGAAGGTTTGCGCCAGACTATTCTCGAAGCTTTAGACGAAACGAGCATCGGCGCTTTGCAATACATGATTAAAGTGCTTATTGATAATAAACTAACGCGTTTTTCATCGGTTGTAAGAGCAATCGACACGTGGACAGGTTTAGGCTGGGATTCTGAAAAAGAAACGACCGTTCGCAACATTATCGAATTGGCTTCGGGTTATTTTTCAAAACCAGAAACAATTCCAACTGGCGTTAAAAGCAAAAACAATAATGAAGTCTATATGGCGCTTTGGGTTCAGGGCGTTTTAGATGTGGAGAAAACCGTTCCGTATCTGCACGAATTATTAGAGAAAGGTTCGGTCGAAAAGAAATCTCTGGCGCTGAAATTTGCAGGAGAAACCAACGATCCGTACATCGAAATGCCGTTGTATTTTAAAGCTTTAGACGACGAAAATCTACAAGTTTTGGCTTTTGCCGTTCCGAGAATGAATATGTTGCTGGAAGCGAATACAAAATCGAAATTCTATATCGAAAACGCAGATTATCCGAACTTCTTTGATAAAGTGTACAATCTTGCGCAAAGCATTACCGAAAAAGAAAAAACTTTTGAAGGAAAGGTATTTTCTTGGTTGAATGTAAAGTTTGAACGTGATACACTTTATGCTTCGGCCATTAATTTGGTTGGCGATAACAACGAAAGATTAGAAGCGGTTTTACAGCATTTTGAAGGTTTCTCAATCAATTTAAGAGAGAAACTGACCAGAAATTTATTGGGAAGTTTTTATAGTTATTCGTACTACAGTAATCAAAACAATCAAACCAAAGCAGAACCAACTGAATTCCAGAGAAATTTTGCCTTACGTATTTTAAAAGACAGAGGAGAATCTCTTGTGGCTTCGGCCGTTAATGTTTTAAAAGATTTGAGTTTAACAGAAGAGGAACTGGCGATTTTTCAGGAAATGTTTAAACGTAAAAATTCCAATTTAAAGAAAAACCTAACGTCGATTTTAATCAAACAAGAAGATCAAAAAGTAGTCAATTTTGTGGATCAGACCATCGAAAAAGGCGATTTAGAACAGCGTATGTCTATGTTGGATGTTATGTTGCAACTTCAGAAAAATAACAAACTGACGGATAAAGTAAACGACTGGGTTCAGGATTATCTGAAAAGACCAAAAATTACCGAAAAAGAATCTAAGTTTATTGAGCAGTTAGAACCGTCTAAAAAACAAGATTTATTAAGCGCAGAAAACGGTTACGGATTTTTTACGCCAAACGAAATTTCGGCTTACGAATTGCCAAAACCAAAAGCAGATTCATTATATGTAAAAGCGGTAAAAGAACATCAATACGGTTTTTCTAAATCGATGTCGCATATTAAAGCTGAAATTGCCAAGCTTTATCAATTGTTTGAAGCAAACAGAAATTACGAATACGAAATTGAAAACTACGATAACAGCAAATCGACTGTTTTATTGGGGAATACTTTTAGAACATTAAAAAAACTGAAAGACGATAAGAATTCAGAATTATCAGCCACCAATTATCCGTTGTATGAGGTTTGGGAAGAATGGTTTACCAAATCGGGTCTTGCCAATAGAGATTTGTTTTTGATGACAATGGTAAGCAATTGCGATCGAAAAATCTGGAGAGATTTTCTAGAGAAGCATGTTTTTTATTATAAAGAATTACTGCCTCACCAAAACAAAAGAGGTTACGATTGGGATAATGCGATTTTGAATATTCTGAATGCATTGCAAATAAAATATGCATTTGAAGAAAAAGCCGATTTCCTTATCGATGCGTGCAGTACTTTGTATGCTAATCTTCCAGAATCTGTAAAAGAGTTTGAATACGTGCCTGGTAAAAATGAGTATTATTACAATAACAACAACGGAAACGGCTGGCAGAATCAAGGTTTCTTTGATATTTATCTGAATAAAATTGGTTTAGTTGATTTAACAGAAGAACAAAATGCCAAGGTTTGGAATCTGTACAGATGGAGACAATTGAACGGTTTGGAGAAAAATATTGCGGTTACAAAACCGCCAATTCATTTGTATTGTGTTGCTTTTGAACAAAAATTAATTACCGAAGGCGAATTGTACGAAGGTATTTTAGAACCTGAAAGAATTTCGGTCTTAACCAGCGAAACCAAACATTACAGACATTTTGGAAGCGAAGATTTAATTAAGAAGTTTCCGTTTCTGGTTCCGATGATTGATAAAATCAGAGAAACGTTTTTGGATGTTGAGGTGAAACGTGGAGATTCTAATACAACTGTAACGCATTTGGTGCAGAGTTTCCAGAAGATTTTTGGTGCCAACCGTTTGGTCGAATTGATTACAGCACTCGGAAAAGCAAGTTTGTACAAAGGTTATATCTATTCGTGGAGTTACACCGATTTAACCAAACAAAAATTATTTAGTTTCTTATTGAAAAGATGTTATCCGTTAGCAACAGATACGCAGGAAAGTTTTAATGCTTTAATTAAAAAAGCCAAAATCTCTGAAGAAAGACTAATTCAGACTGCAATTTATGCACCTCAATGGCAAAAGTTTATCAGCAGCTATTTGGATTGGAATGGTCTGGACGAAGGAATCTGGTGGTTTCATGCGCATACCAAAACGGCATCTTATAGTGCTGCAAATTCAGAACTGGAAAGTGAAGCAGCAAGATTTTCGACTTTAGACCTGCAAGATTTTAAAGATGGAGCAGTCGACAAAGATTGGTTTACATCGGCTTACAAAAAATTAGGAAAAGCAAAATGGGAACTTTTATACGAATCTGCCAAATATGTAACAGACGGAAATGGTCAAAGGCGTGCGCGATTGTATGCTGATACGATTACAGGCGATTTGAAAATTAGAGAAGTAACGGCAAAAGTAAAAGACAAACGCGATCAGGATTATTTAAGAGTTTACGGATTGGTTCCGTTAAGTAAAACAAGTCCGGAAAAAGATATTTTGGCGCGTTACGAATATTTACAGCAGTTTAAAAAAGAAAGTAAAGAATTTGGTTCGATGAAGCAGGCGAGTGAGGCTTTGGCAATTCGTGTAGCTTTAGAGAATTTGGCGAGAAATGCGGGATATCCAGATCCTGTTCGTTTGACATGGGCGATGGAAACGAAACAAGTTCAGAATATTTTGTCTAAAGAAACAGAAATAAAACTAGATGATATTACGGTAAGTCTTGTAATTAATAAAGAAGGAAAAGCCGATCTGGTTACTTTTAAAGGTGATAAAGAAATAAAAGCGATTCCAGCCAAATACAAAAAAGACAAAGGCATTCTGGAATTAACCGCTTACAGAAAAACGATGCGTGAACAATGGACACGTTCGAGAAAAGGTTTAGAAGAAAGTATGATTCGTGGAGATGAGTTTTTATTCGCAGAAATGCAAAACCTTTTTGAGCATCCGATTATTTCGAAACATTTAGAAAAATTGGTTTTTGTTTCTAATGACAATCAAATTGGTTTTTATGTAGGTGGAAATCTGATTTCGGCTTTGGGCGAAATGATTTCGCTAAACGAAAATCAGACTTTTAGAATTGCGCATTGTTTCGATTTACATAAAAACGGCGTTTGGGTTGATTTTCAATCGTATTGTTTTGATAATAAAGTGCAACAGCCGTTTAAACAGATTTTCAGAGAATTGTATGTTCCAACGCCAGACGAGTTGAAAGAAAAATCAATTTCAAGACGTTACGCAGGTCATCAGGTTCAGCCAAACCAAACTTTGGCATTACTGAAAACAAGAGGCTGGAAAGTAGATTACGAAGAAGGATTGCAGAAAGTTTTCCATAAAGAAGGCTATCAGGTAAAAATGTATGCCATGGCCGATTGGTTTTCGCCAGCAGATGTAGAAAGTCCGACTTTAGAAACGATTGAATTTCATTCGTTAAAGGATTATAAAAACATTGCTTTTGAAGATATCAATCCGAGGATTTTCTCAGAAGTAATGCGCGATATTGATTTGGTAGTAAGTATTGCTCATGTTGGAGGTGTAGATCCGGAAGCAAGCCATTCTTCTATCGAAATGCGAGCGGTTTTACTAAGAGAAACATTGCGATTATTTAAAGTCAAAAATGTGGAAATTAAAGAAAATCATGCGATCATAAAAGGAAAACTTGCAGAGTATAGCGTGCATTTAGGAAGTGCAGTTGTACACCAAATGCCAGGTAAATATTTGTCGATTTTACCAATTCATTCACAGCATAGAGGACGTTTGTTCCTGCCATTTGCAGATGATGATCCGAAATCGGCTGAGGTGATGTCTAAAGTTTTATTGTTTGCTAAAGATGATGAAATTCAGGACCCGACTATTTTGAGTCAGATTGATAAGACATATGTTTAGAATATAATTGATACTAATATAATGAAAAAAAGTCTCAAATACATTGATGGAAATTCAGATAAATTCTGGGAAATAAACGTGACAGGATTTGAATTTACGGTTAAATACGGTAAAAATGGAACCGCAGGAACTTCGCAGACAAAAAGTTTTGCTACAGACGAAGAATGCCTGAGAACCGCCGAAAGATTAGTAAACGAAAAACTGAAAAAAGGATATTCTGAAAGCGGAGAAGTTACCGTGGCTTCAAAACCTAAGTCGGTAAAAGGTGCTGGCGTTGCCGCTGTTTTAGAAGAATACGACGCTATTATCAAAGCAAAAGATATCGATTTGATGCTTCCGTTTCTAAAAGAAAATTCAAAAGGAAATATCGAAGCTTTAAAAAAGCACATCAAAAAAAATAAAAAATACTGGACGCAATATATCGATTTATCAAAAGAACCGGAATTTCTAAAAAAGAATAAAACCAATAACAATTGGGGTTCTTCGTGGGGAACAAGAGGCGATCATAAACAAAAAGAAATTATTACCCTGAGCGCCATTGCCTTGTTTGACAAAGCCGATATTAATTCGTGGGATGAAGCCCTGCAATTATTAGACGAAGCCGATATTAAACCCTATGTATTAGAAACCTTATTATGGGCAAAACCAAACTGGCTCGAAACCTTTATTCTAGAAAAAGTAAGAAGATCAGACTGGCTGAGTTTTAATTACCATATTCTGCGTCAGTTTGAAGAACAGGGATTAATACAATTCAATCCAGAGTTGTATGCTTTATGTCTTGCCAATACCAACGAATGGCGTGCGAAAGTAAAAACCAGAGTTTTTATTGCCAAGGTTTTAGAAGATAAAAAAACGTATCAAAGAGATATTCCAGAGCTGTTTAATTACGAAACCATTCTGCATAATATTTTCTTTAGAGATAACGACGATCAAAAATACGACGAGTTCAGCACTTGGGCCATTATTTACAAAGAGTTATTAGATCAAAAAAAGATGGATCGCGCTTTGTTTTTCGAAAACGCCATCCAGATTCAAACCAAAGAATGGAATAACAACATTAAATCGTTTTTTAGAAAAAGAATCGAAGAATTTAATGCCACAGAAGACGAACTAATCGTATATCAGGAAAATATATTTTCGCTTTTGCACAATGCGTATCCGCCAATTACGAGCTATGGAGTCGAATTGGTGAAGAAAATCTACACACATCCAAAATTCAAAACCAAATCATTTTTAGAATGGCTGGAGCCAATGATGATGCGAAGTGACTGCAAAGCCGGAATAAAAAGCGCCTTGCCAATTTTAGAAAAAATAAGCAAATCCAATCCGAAATTAAACAATCAGATTGCTTCAATTATTGCCGATATTTATGTAATCGCCGATTTAACACTGCAGGAACGAGCAAGTAAAATTCTTGTCAAATTAGCTTCTGTAAAAGATAAAGTGCTGAAAGAAAAGTTGTCTTCGTATACTTCATTAATGCAGGGGAATATCAAATCGGGTTTAAGTCAGTTTCTGGATGAAGATTCATTAGCAGGAGATGATACCGGTTTTGAAGAATATCATTTTGAAGTCAAAAAAGAATCGCTTTTAACCGAAGAAGTAACTCTACCGCAGGATTGGAACGAAATTTTGTTTCAGTTTGGAAATTTCATAGCATCAGAGGAAGTTTTGGATACCGAAATTTTGATGAATACGTATATCCAGCAGCGAGATTTATTTCCAGCCGATTACAGCGCGCAGTTGCAGCCGTACGAAAAACAGCTTAACAAACACTATTTTGAAAGTGTTCATAAGAATTACATGAAATTCTTTTTGTCTCAGAAAATTGCCAATATCAACAGTAGTTTTGATACTAAAAACGCACATTATCTAAAAATAAATACGCTTACTTTAATCAAGCCATTATTAGATAAAGTACAACAGAAAATAGAATCGAATTTGAAACTTCCAATGCTTTCTTTCCCAAGTCATAAACCATATTGGGTAGCTCCAAAAGTTTTAGTAGAAAGAATAATTGCGTATCAAAAAGCAGGTGAAGAAATTGATTCTCTGGATTTAGCCATTGCAATTGCCAGAATGCCAAGAGAAAATACCGAAGAAGCTATTTCGTTATTAGATCAAATTGAAGGCGAAGTGAAAGCTTTATTATCGTTTGCGTTAGGCGCAACTAATAAAATGGAGATTACTTCAGAATCTTTAGTTTCTAAAGCTTTGGCCGCTTTAGGGAAAACAACAAAAGAAAGCGGAAAACTGTCTTTATGGGCAGTTACAGCAAGAACATTTTATCCAGACGACACATTTGCCGAATTTGAAAATACCTATTTAAAAGAAGTTCCGTTTGTGGTTTCGCCTTTCCAAACCGAATTTTCGTTTAAAGAAAAATGGAACGAATGGAAACACTACAAAACCGGAGAAAGAGAAAGATCGCCGTCGTGGTATGAACTTCGTTTTGAACTGCCTCAATACACCAAAACGCCAAATTATTTATTATACAGCCTTGATATTTACAAAAGATCAAACAGCTGGGATTACAATTTAAACTACGCCGGAAATACCTTTTACTGGCACAGTTTAACGCCGCAGAATCCAGATGCTTTGGCAATGACTTTATTAAATAACTGTATTATTCCGGATGGTTCTAAACCGGAATTAAGAGGTTTTATTGATGTTATAAACAGACCTGAATTCAGATTCTCTGAAAACGTTTTGTTTTTATTCGCACTTTGTTTCTTTCAGGAAAAGAAAGACCTGCGTTTATTGGCATCAGAAACTTTAATTAATTTAATCGAAAAACAAGTTATCGATATTGAAAAATTTGCCGAAAAAGCTGCATTTACAGCAACAGGAAAATACGGCGCTTTTTCTAGATTAACAGACGGTATAATTGCTTTAAAAGATATTTCGCCTTTGCATAACAGCGCGTTACTGCAGTTTTTTAATGCTTTCTTTGCTAATCTCGATGTAAAAGAAAAGCTGCCGACAAACTTCAAAAAAATGGTAGAAAACTATGTCGATGTTTTAATCAAAACCAATCAGAAACCATCAGAAAAAGTAATCGCATTTTTTGAACAGTGGAAAGATAATGCTTCGCTTAAATCATTGATTAAGCAAATTTTAAAATAAAGAAAATGACAGATTTAGAATATAATTATAAAGGAGTTTCGACTTACAGCAAAACAAAAGGGATTAATAATCTCGTTTTGGCACACCAAACCGAAATTGAAGAAGTAAACAATATTCCGTGTTTTTTCTGGGGAAGTCTTACAGATCCTTATGTTACGGCAAAATGCTGGAGTACGATTGCCAAAGTCGTTCGCTCAAGTTTTGGACCAATTCCGCCAAGTCTGCGCGATCCAATTGTTTCTGCCGGATCAGAAAGACTTCGTTTTGAAGGATTTTCTTCCTGCAACGGCGTTTACGTACGACTAGACATGAAACCGGAAGCTGTAGACGGCGAATTTATAGCAAATGGGACAACAAACGTCGATTTTAATGATCCAATGCTGAATGCTTTAAACGCTATTCAAAAAAATGAAAAAGTAACCTTAGCTGTTGGTCAACAGGATGTTCAGGTTATAACCAGCAAAGCAAAAGTAGTAGAGAAAAAAGTTACACTGCCGCCAAGATGGATAAAAGGTTTAACGAGCGTTCAGTTGTATTTAGCTGATATGGATTTGAAATTCGAACTTAATAAAATTCAAACCATTCAGTTATTTCAAAGTCTGCCAAAGGGAAGCGTAAAAGGCGATTTCTTTATTACAAAAAGAGCTGGAAAATTTATGTTTTCGACTTTAGCAACTGCCGACAGTGTTAGAATTGGTGGTGTACAAAGACTGCGTTTGTTAGAAGGAATTCTTTCAATAGTCGATAAAATCTTCGTTTACGAATCATCAGATAAACAAACCTGTTCGATTGTATGCGAGTTTGGAAAAATGCAGTTATTAATGGCATTTTCTCCAGATTCTTATCGCGGGTTTTCAGGAGAAGGAAATGTACTGGAAACGATGACTGAAAATTTGCCAATGGAATGGGTTTATGGTTTAAATAGTCTTTTGAAATCAAATGAAATGTTTGACCCAACAATGCTTTCTATCGAAAATGATATTGATTTTGGAACGATGGATAATCTGACTTCTAATTTATCTTCAATGGGATTGTTAGGATATGATTTAAGTGAAAAAGCACATTTTTACAGACGTCTTCCGTTTAAAACAGAAAGAATTTTGTCTTTAAATCCAAGACTTAAAAATGCCAAAAAATTAATTGATAATGAAGAAGTAGAAATCACAGAACGCAGAGCAGATTATATCGAAGCAAAAGTAAAAGGCTCAGGCGTGGTGCATAAAGTAATAATCGACAGCAATTCTCAAAAATGTACCTGCGATTGGTTTACGGCATATCAAGGAAAAAGAGGAATCTGTAAGCATATTTTAGCAGTAAAAATGACCATTTCATAAAAGCGGAAAATGTTTGTTTTTTAAATTTTTTAACAAATTTTGTTAAATTTTGAAATAAAAAGCTACATTTGTTCCCGTAATTAAAAATAGAAAAATACATATGACACTTTCAACAGCAAAATATTTTGACCATTTGGTAGGATCACTTCCGGCTAAAGTATCAGGATGCAATATGTATTTTTATGAGATTAAAATGTAAAATTTAGAGTCAAACTCGTCATAAAATATAAAAAGCGTCCTCAAAGTAGGACGCTTTTTTTGTTTAAGACAATTTTGTGAGCGCTTTGAAATCCCTAAGCAAGACAAAAAAGAAGTAAAAATTGAAGAGAATCAAACCATAACTAAAAAAAAATCAAAAAAATAATTGACAAAATGTTTAATGATTAATCAAAATAGCGAAATATAATATTGAAAAGTAATTGGATGAGAGACAGTCATTTGATAAAAATAATAATCTGCAAAAGAAAGCGGACAAGGATTTTTATGTTTTAAAAACAAACATAATTAATTGGTAATCAGTAAAATAATTGAAAAATAAATTTGGAGAATTGATTTTTTCGACTTTATCTTTGCCGAAGAAAATCAGAACAACGGTTTTCAAATAACAACGATTTTAAAATATAATACAGCATATAAAATGAAATTCAATTTCGCATATAGAATAGAATCACAACGTCCGAGCCTAGATCTTGGGTGTATAAAAATACAGGTGCATGAACATGGACAATAGGATACATATATCCTTATAAATCTTGTAAGCACCTTTAATCGGGTGCTTTTTTTATGCCCAAAATTACTGATTTCGTAGCTCAATTGGCAGAGCGCTTGACTGTTAATCAAAAGGTTGGTGGTTCGATTCCACCCGAAATCGCTCGTTCTCTAGAAGGAACTGGCTCATTGGGGTTACTGGCTAACCTTCCCGACTGTCTCTCGGGAGAAACGGGTTCGATTCCCGTATGAGCCGCTTTTTTTTACAAAGGTGCTGAGGTGCTAAGTCGCTAAGGAACTAAGGGAAAAGATTGAGAGTTAAAAAACTGGGAAGATAACGGAGGTTGTTTACCCGCCTTGGACGCGGGAGGTCGCAGGTTCGAATCCTGCTTCCCAGACAAATGAATTAATTTTTAAGTTACTGAGACCTAAAGTTATAAAAGTAAAAAACTTAGCAACTTAAAACCTTAAAAAAAGCAGGAATGGCGCAATTGGTAGACGCGACTGATTTAGGATCAGTTTTCTGAGAGTTCGAGTCTCTCTTCCTGTACAAAAATACAGATTTTATTTTCTACGCAGAATAATTGCGCAGGATCATTTGAATCTTTGTTCAAGAAACAAAACGTTCTTTAATAAAATGAAATGACATCAAAGGAAACTTTGAGTAAAAATATCAAACAAGCCTTGTTGGGTGTTTCGGTATAGCACTATTGTAGCAGACTTTTCGCGAAAGCGTATTATGTTTTACTATGCAGCTTGGTTTGGAGGTTTTGATGGTTTTCCATAAAACTATCTCACACAAGGGATCTAAGGGTTGTGGGTTCGAATCCCACTCGCAGTAATGCGGTGGCTCAATAGGATAGAGCATTAGAGTGTTTACGCAGGTTCGAATCCTGCACCAATTTCGATTGGTTGGACGAGTCCGGTTTAAGTCAACAGACTGAAAATCTGTCAACAGTAGAGACCATCACTCTTAAAAAGATGACCATTAGAAAAAAACTGATTTGTCTTTGTCAGTGAAATTAGGATTGTAGATTCGAAGTTTCACACTCTGATAAAGCCAGTGCCAATAGAAATGTATTTTGAAAAGTTTGTTTTCTTTTTGATTTGATTGTTAAGAGAATTTGGGGATTCTCTCAATAAAATAGAATCAGAAACAATTCAGACAGACAAAGAACAAACTATTCGTCCGTTTTTCTTAGAGGAGAGAGACAATGAGGTTTTTTTATTTATAAAGAAGAAAGAGAATAGATAAAAGATAATAGAGGTTATAGATTTCAGAACTTGAAACTTTAAACTTGAAACAAAACTAAAAAAAACATAACCATGATAAAAAGAATTAAAATCGAAAATTTCCAAGTAGGCTTGGTATTCGAAAATAGAAAATTAATTAAAGTATTAGAAGAAGGATTACACTGGATTTTTGGAGACAAAAATGTGATGATTTACGATCTAAACGGATCTTTTCAGGCTCCATTTGAGTTGGATATTTTATTGCAAAATGAAGTATTAGCCTCTCTTTTGGAAGTGGTTGAGGTTGCCGATAACGAAATTGTATTACAATTCGTGAAAGGAAACTTTAAAGAAATCTTGGTGCCAGGAAAGTATGCTTTTTGGAAAGGAGTTGTAAAAAATGAATTCATTAAAGCAGATTTGTCTAAGATTGAAATTACAGAAAACATTCCAGTAAACTTATTAGAAAACGCTAAGTTGAGATTCTTCATAAGAAAGTTTATTGTAGCAAGCAATGACAAAGCTTTGCTATTTGTGAATGGCACTTTCGTGAAAGAATTGAAATCTGGAACACATTATTTCTGGAATAACACGATTACAATAGAAGTAAAAACCGTTGATGTAAGACAACAGCAATTGGAGATTTCCGGCCAGGAATTGCTGACTAAAGATAAAGCAGGATTGAGAATCAACTTTTTTGTGAGATACCAAGTGGTTGATATCATGAAAGCTTTGACTGAAAATAAAGATTTTGAGAAACAATTGTATGTAGCTATGCAATTGGCTTTAAGAGCCTTTGTTGGAGGCTTGACTTTAGATGAATTGTTAACTAAAAAAGATGCAATTGCCGAAGCAATTTTAGATGAAGCGAAAGCTAAAATCGAAGATTTAGGTTTGAAAATTTCTGATGCAGGAATAAGAGATGTAATTCTTCCAGGCGATATGAAAGAAATCATGAATCAGGTTTTGGTAGCTGAGAAAAAAGCTCAGGCAAACAGCATTATGAGAAGAGAAGAAACTGCTGCAACAAGAAGTTTGTTAAACACGGCAAAGCTGATGGAAGAAAACGAAATGTTGTGGAAATTGAAAGAGATGGAATACGTTGAAAAAATCGCTGATAAAATTGGTGAAATTACCATTTCTGGCGGTGGAAACGTAATTGGTCAATTAAAAGAAATCTTCGTAAAATAACACTACTTATAAAACAGGATTGTGCTAATTAACGTAGTAATATTGATTAAAGAACGCAAAAAAACAGTAAAGTAAAAACTAGAAACTATCAGTATTTAATGCTGATAGTTTTAAATTTAATAATAAAAAATTAAGGATGAATCAAGAAATAGGATTTGGGTTAAGCCATAACGATCAAACAGATACAGCGGAGTTTAGTGAATCTTCATTTGCCTCGATTAAAAGAGCAGATTTAGAATTCATTATCCTATGGAATGAGAAGGTAAATTTTAAGGAATGATTGATATTATTTAGAGATATTTCTCTAATAAAACAAGGGTGTTTTTGACCTTTTGTGATATTGGATTTCCCAGAAAAGCCTTTGATTTCTGAGATTTCCAAGAATTACAAAAAAAGAATGCCATGAACAACAATACACTAAAACAATATAAAAAGGCAATTAGAATTAAATACGAGATAGAAAAAGAAGGTAAATACTTCGATTACTTGTACAAACCCTCTCGTGGAAAACTTCGTGATTTATGCTGGTTCATTTTCGAAAATAACCCAGCTCAGGATGATTTGAATGTTTTTAAGAATCTATTGGGATTAGATTTCGACCACACCAAAAAGAATAAGTTTAAGGAGAAGAAAGACAAGTTCAGACCTATCGAAACGTTTTTTAAAGGTGAAACAGATTTATCAAACATTGATGCTGTTAATATGGCAGCAATTTTGGTAGATTTTGAACCGCGTCCTTTTAAGCAATTCTATGAAATTGCTAAAACTCAAGAAATAAAATCAGGTAAAAAACTTGAGAAAGTTAAGTCTGTTTTTGAAAAGAAAAGTGCTGTAAAAAAAGAAAAAAAGTCTAAGAAGAGAAGTTTCTTTATGGATTTTAAAAGCATGTTTTTCTAAAAAAAAGCAGATAAGATTCAACAGAAACCATTAGTCAGAGGCTGATGGTTTCAATTTAAAATTTTAAAAAAAATGAAAACTACAGATAAAATTATCATTATCGATTTAGAAGCCACATGCTGGCAGGGTGCAGTCCCGAAGGGACAGCAAAATGAAATTATTGAAATTGGTTTAGCCGTATTAGATACAGAAACCGGCGAAATTTCGAAAAATAAAGGAATATTAATTAAACCGCAGCGTTCAATGGTAAGTCCGTTTTGTACAGAACTTACTACCATTACTCAGGATTTGCTGGATAAAAACGGCGTTAGTTTTGAAGAAGCGATCAAACAGTTAAAAGATCAATATCAACCTTATTTATATACTTGGGCAAGTTATGGGCAGTACGATTTGAATATGCTTAAAAATCAATGCCGCTTACGTGATATTGAATATCCTATGAGAGGCGAGCATATCAATGTTAAAACATTATTTACAGAAAAATTTGGACTTACAAAATCCCAAGGAATGAATGGTGCACTTCATTTACTGAATATTCCTCTGGAAGGAACCCATCACCGCGGAATTGACGATGCTAAAAACATCGCCAAGATATTAAACTGGTGTCTTAAAAATTAGAATTTAATTTTTGTTAATTACAGTTATCAAAAGGATAGCTGATAACTGTAAAAAAGGCTGTCTCATAAAGACAGCCTTTTTCGTTTGGTTATATTATTTTGATTTATTAATTGTTTCCGTAGATTTTTGCGTAAAGATCTTTGTAAATTTCTTTAATAATTTTACGTTTCAATTTTAAAGTAGGAGTAAGCTGTCCGCCGTCAATAGACCAAACATCCGGAGTTAATTCAAAACGTTTGATTTGTTCCCAGTGTCCGAATTTTTTGTTTATTTCTTCTACTTCAGTATCAATACGTTTTATAACATCTGGATTTGAAGCAATATCAGCAGAAGAATCTCCTAAAGTAATTTTATGGATTTTAGCCCATTCTTTTACAAACTCAAAATTAGGCTGAATAAAAGCGGCCGGCATTTTTTCGCCTTCACCAATAACCATAATCTGCTCAATAAAACGAGATTGTTTCATAGCATTTTCGATCATTTGCGGTGCAATATATTTACCTCCTGAAGTTTTAAACATTTCTTTTTTACGATCTGTAATTTTCAGGAATCCTTCGCTGTCAATTTCTCCAATATCTCCAGTATGGAAATAACCGTCGATTACAGCTTCGGCAGTTTTTTCAGGGTCTTTATAGTAACCTAACATTACGTTTGGTCCTTTTAATAAAATTTCACCGTCTTCGGCAATTTTAACTTCAACATTGCGAATTGGTTTTCCTACAGTTCCAACTTTAAAACCTTTGTTTCTCTGGTCGTTAACAGCAATTACGGGTGAAGTTTCAGTTAAACCATAACCTTCCATAACCGGAATTTCAGCCGCAGCAAATACTCTTGATAAACGTGTCTGTAGAGCTGCACTTCCAGAAACCATTAAATCTAATTTTCCTCCCAAACCTTCTTTCCATTTGCTGAAAATCAGTTTGCGGGCAATTTTTAATTGAAATTCATACCAAAATCCATTAGCTCCGTATGGCTCATATCTTAAACCTAAATCGATAGCCCAGAAAAACAGTTTTTTCTTGATTCCTGTTAATTCAGCTCCTTTAGCGTAGATTTTATCGTAAACTTTTTCTAAAAGTCTTGGAACAGCAGTAATTACTGTAGGACGAACTTCTTTTAAGTTATCACTGATTTTATCAATAGATTCTCCAAAATAAACCGAAACACCATAATATTGATAGATGTATAAAATCATTCTTTCAAAAATATGGCAGATAGGCAGGAAGCTTAAAGCGGTACTTTTTCCCGGGTCAAACGGAATTCTTGGCGCGCTGTCTAAAACATTAGAAACAATATTTTTATGAGAAAGCATAACACCTTTTGGTCTTCCTGTAGTTCCTGAAGTATAAATAATAGTCGCTAAATCATCAGTTTTAATACTGTCTTTTCTGGCTTCAACTTCGTTTTGATTGCTTTCGTCTGCACCTAAAGTCAGTAATTCTGACCAGTGTTTACAGCCTGAAATTTCATTAAAAGAATAAACTTCTTTTAATGTTGGCACATTGGCTTTAATAGCATTTACTTTTTGTAAAACTTCTTCATCAGAAACAAAACAGTAAATACTGCCGCTATGATTTAAAATGTATTCGTAATCTTCTTCGGCGATGGTTGGATAAACAGGAACGTTTTGAGCTCCAGTCTGCAAAATACCAATATCCATGATATTCCACTCTGTTCTATTATTTGATGTAATTAAGGCAATTTTATCATCTTTTTGAACACCCATGCGTAATAATGCTCTCGATACGGCATTAGCTTTTGCAATATATTCCTGACTGGATGTTTTTTCCCAGACTCCATTTTTTTTAGTTGCAAGAGCAACCGGAAGGTTATAAGTTTCTTGTTGATAATAGGGAAAATCAAAAAGTCGTGTGATTGAAACCATGTTTAATATATTGAATTTTACTGCAAATTAAATAAAATTTAGGTATGATTTTTTATTTTATGGAATTTTATGGGAAAATTTATATAGACTATTAAAAATCAACGAAAACGTTTTCTTTTTTCTTGTAAAATTTACAAAAAATCAAGAAAAATTTAATTTGAAACCTCTTTTTAAAGGTCTATTGCACGTTATAATCTTCGTATGCTTTTACTCTTTCACCCATCAAGAACATTTTTTTCTTTGTAAAATGAATAGAAAATTGAGAATAGTACCATTCGTTGCTGTCGTTTGGTCTGTACCAAAATGTGTAGGATTTGCTGTTAAAACCTTCTTTAAAAATGGCAACACCTTCTTCAGAACATTCAATTCCCCAATTGATTTTTTTCTTGCTTAAATCCTCTGCCTGAATAGAACCTGTTCCGTCCGGGTTTAATACCGTAATTGGTTCTTTCATGCCAATAGGTGCGTAAGTTCCCTGAACCGGATAACCAATTGTAGTGGTAATATAACGTTCTTTTGAATTGTGTGTAATTTGATTTACTTCGACTTGAGAGTATGATTTTACAGCAATAAAAAATAGGGCAGCAAGGAATACATGTACAGATTTCATTCTATGTAGGTTTAAGTGTTTTTGGCGTTTAGAGAAAAATCAGCGGTAAATTTTTCGGGGCTAATATAATCTAAATTTTAATAGAATAGTAAATCTGAAATGCAAGAATGCTATTTTTTGAGGTTTTAATTTTTTATGACAATTTATTCTGTCGAAAACTGATTTTCGAGCAGTTTTTCTTTAAAATCTGATTTAAAAGTATAGGCAAAAGTAATCATCAAAGCACGTGTATCTGATTTGTTGGTTCTGTTATTACTAAAAAGCGCTGTATTGTTTTTATAACCGCTTTCGAGTGTGTTAAACATATCGGTTACGACTAAGCCTAAACGGGCATTTCCTTTTCCTATTTTCTGCTGAAAACCCATGTCGAAATTGTATATAGGAATTCTTTTTCCCTGCGGAGTTGCTACTGCCGAATTGTAATTTCCAATTAATTGCAACTTTCCGCCTTTCCAGGGAGTAAAATTGTTAATCAGTTTTCCGTACCAGCTAAAAGCACTATTTACCAGATTTTCGTTTTGTGGTAAATTAACACCGCTTATTTTTTGTTCAAAAGCAGTTAAGCTAATATTGGCATCATAAAAAGTAAATGGTTTGATGCTCAAGATTGCCTCTACACCGTAAGTAACCATATTTCCTATATTTTGAGGCTGTAATAAAACGGCACCGTTTTCCTGAAGAATAGAATATTGTCTGATTGTATTATTGGTGTTTCTGTAAAAAGCATTTCCAGAAAGCGAATATTTATCCCACGCTTTGTTATAGTTTAATTCCAGAATATGAATTATTTCGGGTTTTAAATATGGATTTCCTCCATGTGGATTTAAGGCGTCGGTAATGTCAACAAACGGATTCAAATCGTCTAAATCCGGACGGTTGATTCTTTTGCTGTAGCCTAGTTTTAACGACTCATCAGATTGGAAATTTAATTGTACAAATGCCGAAGGGAAAAATTTGAAATAATGATTAGAAAAATGATCACTTCCGTTTTCTGTTTTTCCGTTGTTTGTAACCTGTTCAGCCCGAAGTCCTAAATTGTATTTCCATTTTTGATTTTCTTTAGAACCTGAATACGAATTTAAAAGTGCGTAAAAAGTATTTATTTGCTCATTAAAATCAAAAATAGTACTAGTAAGCGGATTTATTACATATTCGCCATTGATTTGATCTGCGCTTTGAAAATCAGAATTAAAGAATCTGAAAGTTCCTTTATAACCTGTTTCGATTATAGATTTTTCTGAAACAGGAAAAGCATAATTTACAATAGCATTCGAAATGTTTTCTTTTGAATAATTATGTGTTTGCTGTAAAAACGGATTACCAGTTATTGTGCCGTTTTCATCATAATTATTAGTGTCAATATCTGTGTTTTCTCTTCCAAAGTTATACGAAGTCGTAATACTGGCGTTTAAACTTTTTTGGTCATCAGAAAATTTCCTGTCATAATTAAAAGACATTTCTGTCGCCTTGGCTTTTTGTATCTCTGAAGAAAAACGTTGATTTCCAGAGAAAAACTGATTCGAATTATTGAAAATGTTGGTTCTTAAAATTTCTTCATTGTCTTTGTTTTCAAGATTGCCAAGAGCTTCAAATGAAAAAATATTTCTTTCATTTGGCGAAAAATCAACATTCAGTTTTAAATTTTGGAGGCCTTCTGTGCGTTGGTCACTTCTGTTTTGGTCAATAAAATGTTCGTCATCAATAAAGTAATTAGTCCTGTCTGCTTTGATTTTTTTAGTTCGTCCGGCAAATCGGTTGTCGTAAGCAAGACCAATGTTCCATTTGTCTGTTTTTTGATTCAAAATAACAGAACTGCTAAGTCTTCCTTTGGCACCAAAACCGGCGCCCAGAACAGCCGCACCGTTTATGCCGTTTTGGTTATTCTTTTTAAGTTTAATATTAATAATACCGCTTTCGGCATTGGCATCGTATTTTGCGGTTGGACTTGTAATAATTTCAATACTTTCGATACTGCTCGCCGGAATTTGATCCATGTTTGTAATAGCAGAATTCTTTCCGTTTATTAAAATTAAAGGTGTTTTTCCTCGCAGCGTAATGGCGTCATCGGCATCAACAGCAACGGTTGGAATATTCTTCAGCATATCAATTGCTGTTCCGCCAGACTGCGAAATATTGGAAACAGCATTAAAAATAAAACCTTCATCTGTTTTTTGAATTTGTTTTTTCTGCGAATTCACCACTACAGTATTCAACAAATTGGTATCGTTTTCTAAAATAATAGTACCAACTGAGACAGGAGAATTTGTTACTCTAACCTTTTTAGTATAGTTTTTAAACCCCATTAATTTGACTTGCAGCTCATATTCACCTTCGGTTAAATTTTCTAAAGAGAAATTTCCCGAAATATCAGTTACTGTATAATTTGCTGTTTTTGTAGAATCGGCTGTCTTTTTTAATATAACATCAACAAACTCTAAAGGTGTTTTTCCATCTGTAACGTTTCCTTGAACAGAAGAAGCTTTTTGACCAAATGAAAATTGATGTACAAGAAATAAAAGAATAATAAGCGCGGTATTTTGAGTCATTTTTTTCATGAGACAAAGATATCTGCCGAGTGAAAGAAAGCTTAAAAAACTGCCTTAAGATATTATTAAGCTATTCTTATATGTCAGTTAGAGTATGGTTAATGAATAAAAAAAAGGGATTTTTCCCCTTTGAAAAACAGTAGTTTACCTTATAAAAACAGATTGCACTTATCCTAATTTTACTCTAATTAAATGCGTAAGCCGAAAAGCAAAAGAGTAGGCATAAATTAAATCATGAAATTATGGAAACTGCTTTATTTTTAGCAATGGGCTGGTGCGGAACCAAATACCCAGGCTGGTGGAGACGTTTTTGGAAAAATCCGCCGCCTCCGCCGGATCCAGAACCTTGGTGGACTGTTACATTAATAGGAATTGGCCTTGTTGCAGGAGCTGCAGGCGGGTTATTCTTTAGTAACGCGATCCTGGATAATCAATTTTTTGCAGGTCAAAACGCAGTAGCTTCGGGACTGTTTGCTTTTGGTGCTTCAAATGTGGTTACCGGTATTGCTTCTACCTTTAGAAATTAAAAAATGCCTCGGCTTAGGGATAGCGTCGAGGCATTTTTTTTATACAATTTAACTTTAACCATTAAGGTATTAAGTTAATTAAGTTCTGTCGTAATGGTGAAAAACTAGTTTTTCTCAATCCATTTTCTGGCGTTAACAAACGCTTCATGCCAAGGAGAAACTTCGTCGTTTCTGTCTTTTGGATAATGCGCCCAGTTCCATTGGAAAGTCGAACGCTCAATGTGAGGCATCATAACCAAATGTCTTCCAGTTTTGTCGCACATCATTGCTGTGTTGTAATCAGAACCATTCGGGTTTGCCGGATATCCTTCGTAAGCATATTTAGAAACAATGTTGTATTGATCTTCTGCATAAGGCAATTTGAATTTACCTTCTCCGTGAGAAACCCAAACCCCTAAAGTACTTCCTGCCAAAGTAGAAAGCATTACAGAATTGTTTTCCTGAACTTTTACAGAAGTAAAGATGCTTTCGTGTTTCTGGCTTTCGTTATGAAGCATTTTTCCGTGAATTTCGTGTTCTGGATTAATCACTTCTAATTCCATAAACAACTGGCATCCGTTACAGATTCCGACAGATAAAGTATCTTCTCTTTTGAAGAAATTATCTAAAGCTGTTTTTGCTTTTTCGTTGTATAAGAAAGCTCCGGCCCAGCCTTTAGCAGAACCTAAAACATCTGAGTTAGAGAAACCGCCGACAGCGCCGATAAACTGAATATCTTCAAGTGTTTCACGACCAGAAATTAAATCGGTCATGTGAACGTCTTTTACATCAAAACCTGCTAAGTACATAGCGTTTGCCATTTCACGCTCAGAATTACTTCCTTTTTCACGGATAATTGCTGCTTTTGGACGAGGTTTAGAGTTATCGATTTCTGGTTTTTTTCCTGTAAAATGTGCAGGGAAAGTATAGTTTAAAACCTGATTTTTATAGTTTTCGAAACGTGCCTGAGCTCTTCCGTTTTTCGATTGTTTTTGATCTAATAAATAAGAAGTTTCGAACCAAATATCTCTGTAAGCTGGAATATCTAATTTATAATCTCCAAATTCCAAACTTGCAGTTTCTTGAACTGAACCTAATTTGAAGAATTCGATATTGTTTACTTTTAATTTCGCTTCAACTGCTTCGTTTGAGTTTGCCTGGAATACGATTCCGATGTTTTCTGCGAAAAGAATTTTCAATAAATCTTTTTCTGCGAAAGCACTGAAATCAATTTTTGCTCCAAGATTAACATCTGCAAAACACATTTCTAATAAAGTTGTGATTAAACCACCGCTTCCGATATCGTGTCCAGCCAAAATTTGGTTTTCACCAATTAATTCCTGAATCGTATTAAATGCATTTTGAAAGAAAGCCGAATCTTTAATAGTTGAAGTTTCGTTTCCGATTGTGTTTCTAATTTGTGCAAAAGATGAACCTCCTAATTTGAAAGCATCCTGAGACAAATTGATATAATAGATTGAATCTCCGTCTTTTTGTAAAACAGGTTCAACTACTTTTCTAATATCTGTACAGTTTCCGGCTGCAGAAATAATAACCGTTCCAGGCGCAATTACTTCGTCGTTTGGATATTTTTGTTTCATCGAAAGTGAATCTTTTCCTGTCGGAATATTGATTCCCAATTCGATAGCGAAATCAGAACAAGCCTGAACCGCTTCGTATAAACGAGCATCTTCACCTTCATTTTTACAAGCCCACATCCAGTTGGCAGAAAGCGAAACACCTTTGATTCCGTTAATAATTGGCGCCCAAACTAAGTTTGATAATGATTCTGCAATTGCATTTCTAGAACCTGCAGCAGGATCAATCAAAGCAGCGATAGGAGCGTGCCCGATAGAAGTTGCAATACCTTCTTTTCCTAAATAATCCAAAGCCATTACACCAACGTTGTTCAAAGGCAATTGTAACGGACCTGCATTTTGCTGTTTTGCTACTTTTCCTCCAACACAACGGTCAACTTTGTTTGTTAACCAGTCTTTAGATGCAACCGCTTCTAAACGTAAAACGTCTTTTAAATATGATTCGAAATCTGCAGAGTTGTAAGCAACATCAGCATATTTTCTGTCAACCGTTTTATCTGTCATTACTGTTTTTGGAGAACTTCCGAAGAAATCTTCCAAAGCATAATCCATTGGTTTAGAGCCATTAGATTGAGATTGGAATGTAAAACGGTGATCGCCTGTTACATCTCCAACTTCGTACATTGGTGAACGCTCTCTGTCAGCAATTCTTTGCAATGTATCGATATCTTTTTGACCAATAACCAATCCCATTCTTTCCTGAGATTCGTTACCGATAATTTCTTTTGCAGAAAGAGTAGGGTCTCCAACTGGTAATTTGTCTAAATCGATTAAACCTCCAGTTTCTTCAACCAATTCAGAAAGACAGTTTAAGTGTCCGCCCGCACCGTGATCGTGAATAGAAATAATTGGATTATTGTCGCTTTCTACTAAACCACGAATCGCGTTTGCAGCACGTTTTTGCATTTCTGGATTCGAACGCTGAATTGCATTCAACTCAATTCCTGAACCGAAAGCTCCTGTATCTGCAGAAGAAACTGCAGCACCACCCATTCCGATTCTATAGTTTTCACCTCCAAGAATAACGATTTTATCACCTTCTTTTGGTTTGTTTTTAATTGACTGATCTACTTTTCCGTAACCAATTCCACCTGCCTGCATGATTACTTTATCGTAACCAATTTTTCTGTTTTCTTCTTCGTGTTCGAAAGTTAAAACAGAGCCAGTAATAAGCGGCTGGCCAAATTTATTTCCAAAATCAGAAGCTCCGTTTGAAGCTTTGATCAAAATATCCATTGGCGTTTGGTACAACCATTTTCTTTCTTCAACTGCATTTTCCCATTTTCTGTCTTCTTTCAAACGAGAATATGAAGTCATGTAAACAGCAGTTCCAGCTAATGGAAGTGAACCTTGACCTCCAGCTAAACGGTCACGTATTTCTCCTCCAGAACCTGTTGCAGCTCCGTTGAAAGGCTCTACAGTTGTTGGGAAATTGTGTGTTTCTGCTTTTAATGAAATAACCGAATCAAATTCTTTTACTTCATAAAAATCTGGTTTGTCAGCAGATTTTGGTGCAAATTGCTGCACTTTTGGTCCTTTTACAAAAGCAACGTTGTCTTTGTAAGCAGACACAATATCGTTAGGATTTTCCTGTGATGTCTTTTTGATTAATTTGAAAAGAGAAGTCTCTTTTTCTTCGCCGTCAATAACAAAAGTTCCGTTGAAAATTTTGTGACGACAGTGCTCTGAATTCGCTTGAGAAAAAGCAAAAATCTCAGAGTCAGTTAATTTTCTTCCAAGTTTTGTTGAAAGATTGTTTAGGTAATCAACTTCTTCTTCGCTTAAAGCTAAACCTTCAACTTTGTTGTAAGTTGCAATATCTTCAATCTCCAAAATTGGTTCCGGCTGAATGTTGATCGTGAAGATTTCCTGATCTAATTCGTTGAATTTTTGGAAAAGCATCGGATCAAAATCAGTAAAATCTTCCGTTGCCGGATGAAATTCTTCAATTCTAATAATGCCCGGAACACCCATATTCTGAGTGATTTCTACAGCATTTGTGCTCCACGGTGTGATCATAGTGGCACGGGGACCAACAAAAAAACCCGTCAGTGCGGATTTTTCGATCTTATTTGCGTCGGCAAAAAGCCAGTTTAATTTTGAAATGTCTTGAGCTGAAATTTCGTTTTGCGTTTGTACGGCAAAAACAGTTTTGCTTTGGTTTTCAAAGAAATGGATCATTGTGATGTGTAGTTTGTTGTATTGAGCTGCAAATTTAGTTTAAATAAATAGCAAGCGCAAATTTGATAACAAACTCTTTTGAAAAAAATGAAATTGAACTGAAATTAAGTTAAAAATTAAGAATGTGGTTGTTTTTTGGTTGAGTCGCAAAGGGACAAAGGTGCACAGGTGCAAAGGTTTTGTTTCACGCAGATTGGCAGATTGCGCAGATTTATTTGTTAGAGTAATTTAAAAATCTGTGTCAATTAATTTTTAAGTTTAAGCTGCTGATCTGTTTTATCTGCCAAATGAGTGAAAAAAAATATTATTCTACAATTATTTTTTTAATAATCGTTTGAGAATCTTTTTCAATTTTAACTACATAAATTCCTTTTGCAAGCTGACCCGCAGCAATTACAGAATCTGTGCTGTTTTGCTTTTCGAAAACTTTTTGTCCTGTAAAAGAGAATATTTCTAAGTTATAAGGAGAATCGAAATTGTTTAAACCAATATTGAAATTTCCGTCAGAAGGATTTGGGAAAATTAAAACCTCGTTTGAAATTTCAACAATTTCTTCTTCAGTTACAGGCACTTTTTTGCTTCCTAAATTGTTGCAGGTGTCTTGTGAATATGAATCCCATTGGCCGCTTAAGTTAAAAGTCGTGCTTGGAGAAGTTACAGTCGATTTTCTTCTTAAAGTAACATCGACAGCAAAATTGGCTGTTCCGCCGTTAAAAGTTCCAATAATATCAATTAAAACACCGTTTTTAAATAGACCTACAGCGTCATTTCCATTAAAAGTAAGTTCAGTTGCTGTTGTTGAAATATTAGCAGAACTGGAAGGAAAACAGCTTGATGACATTGAGCTATTTACAACCACAAATTTGCTTCCAGTTGTTAAAGTTCCGCTTAATGCAAGACCTGTACTCCATGAACCGGAACCATTTGTCTGCTTTTTAATCGTGTAAGCAGATAGGTTAACAGAACTTCCGGTATTGTTGGCAATTTCCAAAGCTTTGTTGTTTCCGGAACCTTCAATGTATTCAGAGAAAAGCAGATCTGTTGAAGTTCCTGTTCCGCTGCTGTTTGTAGTAACACTTATTGTGTTGCTTGATGCTGAAGTATTTCCAGCTGCATCTTTTGCTTTTACATAAATCGAATAAGCTGTAGATGCTGTTAAACCTGTAATGGTAGCTGTTGCTCCAGAAACAGTTGTTTTTAAAGAACTATTAGCATAAACATCATAACCAGTAACTCCCACATTGTCTGTAGATGCATTCCAAGTCAAAGTAATTGAAGTGGCAGTTTTTGCAGTCGAAGCTAAACTCGTTGGTGTACTTGGAGCTGTCGTATCTCCAGATCCCGAAGTTCCGCCCCAAATTTGATTTACGTATTCAGGATGATCAATAAATGGATTTCTGTTGTTTTGGCGGGCATAAATCGCATTGTTTCTCGCGATTTCTCTTGCGCTCACAGGATCCTGTGCGTGCCAGACTAAAAGCATATTTAAGAAAGCAGTTGTAAAAACCTGATTGCTTGAACCGTTAAACATTGCATAAGAATATCCGGCAACAGTGTTTTCATATCGTGTTGCAAAATAGAAATACATTCGGGCAATATCACCTTTAAAAGCATTTATGGGTTCGAATACGGTTCCTGAATATCCGGAAACGGCACTTGAGCCTAATTTACTTCCATTTTGAGAGGTATAAGTCGCAGAATTTACATTTCCATGCGGATAATTCGAACGCATTCCGTTTACTTTTCCGTCTGTTGGCGTAATAAAATGCGCATCGGCAACCATTGGTGACTGCTCATTAAAAACAGATTGGGGAATTATGTGTTCTCTATTGTAGCAGTCTCCTTCGGCAGAATAATTACCGCATCGCTGTGTTGTTCCGGTTGTGTAGTTGTATGGGTCTGTTCCTGAAGGATTCTCTGAATACATGTCTAGAATAGTTCCGTCGTTTTCGTAAAAATTATCAACGTCAGAGGTTTGGTAAGTGGTGTAAAGTCCGGCGTAACCATTATTAGTATGGTCTTTTATAATGTTATACAGTTGAGTTTTTAAAGTATAACCCGTTCCGGTTGCGGTACTGTAATAACCCGAAGGTATTTGAGAAAAACCAACTGCGGTAAACATCAATAAAAGCAAAAAGTAGTTTTTTTTCATAATTAATAGTTTAAGATTTGGTTACAGATTTATTTTTAACCCTTTTTAAAGTTTTGAATTTTAACAGGTTAAAAATGTATTGTAGCAAATCTACTACTTTTATGAATACACAGCGTTAAGCAATGTTTAATTTTAGATATATTTTCTTACTGAGTTATAAAGATTATTTCTAATTAATTTTTAAGCTTTTTATCTCATTGAAGGATAAACCTCTAAAGCTATTTTGTTTAGCTGTATCTTTAATTATTTGAGCCGTCCTAATTCCTAAAATAATTGATGGATTTATTTCTCGTCCGCTTCCAAAACCTATACTGGTAGAAAATATTCCCTCTTCGATTATTTTTCCTGTTTTAAGGAAAAAATCCGGAACAGGTATAACCTGATCATTATATTGTCCGCATTTATCACAAAGTCTTTCTTTCTGCAATGCTGAAAATTCTAAAATTTCCAAAGGCTTCATTAAGAATAGAGAACTATCCTCATTTAGGGGCAGAAAATCAACGTGAAAATTTAATTCTTCTATATATTCTTTAAATTTTAAAGAAGCAATAAATCTTTGATCATAAGTAGCACTAAAATCTGCTTTGTTTCGTATTTTAAAGTCAGTTGGTAAATAGGAAAAATCAATACAGCATTCACATTTATTACAGAAAATAGTCTCAGGAGCATTTTCAAAAAAGTATTCATGATTGTCAATACAAGTAAGATTGTAAGCGACTATAATTCTCTCTTCCATTATTAAACGGTAAATTTATATGGCAAAAATAATAAAAATCAATACAGAAAAATATTACTTTTTAGAATCAAAGAATCTTTTTATATTCAATTTTAGTATTCTCAATGTAATTATTTAGGAAAATCTTTGCTTTGATAAGCGCCCAAGTCAGGAGGCGAAGTTCTTGTAATTCCTAAAATGTCGGTTGGAATTATATAAGCTGGATTTCCTTTTGCGAAAGCAGATGAAGTCTTGTCAATATTCAATTGATTTCTAGAAACATTATAATACTTGGGATTTTCGTTTAGAATTATATTGTTATAATGTTCAGTGTCGGTTTTAAACTGATAATCGGCATTTGTTGTTGAGCCAAATTTCAACAAACAATTGTTCAGCTGATATACAAAAGCCACATTTGTGCTTTTGTCTAAATTGAATTCGTTGGTGCTTGAGCCGTAAATAATGCAATTATTGAAAACAGCATTCGTAAGCGGATTAGTTTCAGGAACTGCTCCAGATAAACGATTACTTAAATTGACTGCAAAATGAGAACTGTTTGACCAATTATTATTAAAAGTGCAATGCGTAAAATTATAATTACCTCCATAAACACAAGATAAACTGGCAATTCCCGAATAATTTATAACCATGTTTTCGCCAATAATATGAGCGTTTTGAGCTAAAATACCATATTCGGCGCAATTGTAAATCTGTGAGTTTTTAATTTCAATAGTGTTTGATGGACTTCTAAACTCAAGTCCTGTAAAAGCATTTTTTAAAGTCAAATGATTGATCGAATGATTTGCGCTTCCTTTTTCAAAAATAACTGATTTCCATTGTCCGGGAATATCAGAGTAAATTGATTCTAGTCGATCGCCTTCAAAAACAACTTCGTTTTCTAGTTTTTCGGTTGTCGAAACAGTCCCGTTTATTTGAAGAGAAGCTTTATTACCAACATACAAACCTGAATTAGCATGAAAGTGAACTCTGGCTCCGGCTTCAAAAGTTACGGTTTTATTTTCCGGAACACCGGCATAGCCGTAAATTACATACGGTTTTTGATTTGTAAAAGTCAGTTCATTTTCTTCCAAATAAAATCCGTCAACATCCTTGTCATCAATTTTAATTTTTTCTTTTGTTCCGTCGGGATTTTGATTTGGATATAGAAAAACAGCATCCTGAATCAAAGTAACTAAAGCAACTTCCTGCAAATTGGCACCGCTGTCAAACTGAATTTCATCAGTATATAAAAAATCAGCTGGGTCTGCATCAGTAATATCTGCGGTTGTTTCAATAAAAATGTACAAACTGTCTTTTGCTAAAAGCGTAACATCTTTAAAGATTTTTCCCTGATTACCGCTCATTCCGTCTACAGTCATTCGGTATTTAGAATTCAAACCTTTTTTAAGTTGTACAATTGGAATCGAAATATCATTTTTACTGCGGTTGTGTACTTTAAGCTGATACGTACTCGAACCAATGTTTTTAAAAACAGTATCGAGGTAAACAGTATCTTTTGAAAATTTTAAATCTCCGGAACTGGCAACAGTATCAAAATCAGTTCGACAGGAACTGAACGCTATAATTATTCCGAAAATGAAAAGTATAAAGTTTTGACGCATTTATTTTATTTTTTGCTGCAGATTAAGAAGATTAAAATGATTTCTGAACAATCAAAATAATAATAATAATCTGTGATAATCTGTGCAATCTGTGGCAAAAAAATAATAGTTTTTAGCCAAAGATTGATTTTGATTGTTTTTGTAAAAATAACAAAAAACTTACATGTTTGAAGTTGAATTTTAATTTTCGGAAGGGATTTTTCAATTTGTGTCAATATCTTCTTTAATTTTACGATTTTAAAGATTGTTTTAATGAATTATACAAAAGAGCAGATTTTAGCGCGCTGTAATGAGTTTACAAAAAACACATTAATGGAAACGCTCAAAATTGAATATATCGACGCTGGAGAAGATTTTTTAACTGCAAAAATGCCTGTAAATCCAAGTGTTCACCAGCCAATGGGATTGCTTCACGGAGGCGCATCTGTTGCCTTGGCAGAAAGTGTTGGAAGTGCCGCTTCTTTCTTTTTTATCAACCCAAAAGAGCAGGAAGTAAGAGGAATCGAAATCTCGGCAAATCATCTAAAAAGTATTCGTGAAGGTTATGTTTTTGGTACAGCCAGAATTATTCATAAAGGAAGAAGTCTTCATCTTTGGGAAATTAAAATTACTGATGAAGCCGGAAATTTGGTTTCGCTTTGCAAACTGACAAATATGGTTTTAGACAGAAAGAAAAGTGAATAAATTATGAATCCATTTTTCTTAAAAATTAAAAAACATAAAGAACAAAATTTGCCTTTTGTACTTTATTCAAAACCCAATTCTTCAACTCTTATTGGTTTTTTACAGCAAAATAATGCTTTGTATAAAGTTTCAGATTATACAGAAAAAGGATTTGTTTTTGCTTCTTTTGATGAAAAACAGCTGATTTTAATTCCGGAAAATGAATCGGAAATTATTACGGCTCAAAATGAAGTAACTTCCTTTGAACCTATTGAAATTGACGATTTAAGTTTTGATGCCAAAGCCAAAAAACAATACGAAGATTTAGTTGCTAAAGGTGTTGAGGCAATTAAAAATGAAGAATTTAAAAAAGTAGTTTTATCCAGAAGCGAAGAAGTTTCTTTAGCTCAATTTGATTTTATTGAAACTTTTCAGCATTTGGTTCAGATTTATCCGGCGACATTCTGTTATTGTTTTTTTCATCCGGAAATTGGAATGTGGATGGGAGCAACGCCAGAAAAGCTTTTAAAAGCAAACAGAAATGTTTTTGAAACTATGGCTTTGGCAGGAACGCAGAAAGATATTCCCGAAACCCAAATTGTATGGCAGCAAAAGGAAAAAGACGAACAGCAGTTTGTAACTGATTTTATTGTAAAAAGGCTTCGTGAATTTACGGCTTCGGTTGTTGTTTCTGAACCGTACAGCTTAAAAGCAGGATCGATCTGGCATATTAAAACCGATATTTCGGGAGTTTTAAAAGAGAATTCAACTTTAGAAGAGGTAATTGATACGCTTCATCCAACGCCTGCCGTATGTGGACTTCCAAAAAAGAAATCGAAAGCCTTTATTATTGAAAACGAAAATTACGACAGAACTTTTTACACCGGATTTCTGGGGGAATTGAACTGCAGTTTTACAGGAAACGAAGTAAGTTCTGATTTATTCGTAAATTTACGAAGCATGCAGATTCAGGAGCAAAAAGCCATTTTATACATGGGATGCGGTATTACAAAAGAAAGTATTCCTGAAAAAGAGTGGGAGGAAAGCGTCAATAAATCAATGACGATGAAGAGAGTTTTGAAAATAGAATAAAGAAAATAGAATAAAGAAAATAGAATAAAGAAAATAGAATAAAGAAAATAGAGTCAAGATTGGTTTGTTTTTGAAAATTGACATTGAAATTGATTTTTGAAATTGAAATTGATTTTTGAAATTGAAATTGATTTTTTGAAATTGAAATTGATTTTTTGACATTGAAATTGATTTTTGACATTGAAATTGATTTTTGACATTGAAATTGATTTTTTGACATTGATATTAAAAAGTATGAAATTAGATATATTAGCCTTTGGCGCACATCCGGACGATGTTGAATTAGGATGCGCCGGAACCATTTTAAAAGAAGTTTCCTTAGGGAAAAAAGTAGGTATTGTTGATTTAACCCGCGGCGAATTAGGAACGCGCGGTACGGCAGAAATTAGAGATCAGGAAGCAAAAGATGCTGCAGAGATTTTAGGAGTTCTGGTTCGTGAAAATCTGGCAATGCGTGATGGTTTTTTTGTTAATGATGAAAAACATCAATTAGAGGTCATTAAAATGATCCGAAAATATAAACCTGAAATTGTATTGTGCAACGCAATCGACGATCGTCATATCGATCACGGAAAAGGAAGTAAATTAGTTTCTGATGCCTGCTTTCTTTCGGGATTAATGAAAATCGAAACTTCGATTGATGGAGTACAGCAGGAAGCATGGAGACCAAAGGTTGTATACCATTATATTCAGTGGAAAAACATCACGCCGGATTTTGTTGTTGACATTACCGGTTTTGAAGAAAAGAAAATTGAAGCGATTATGGCTTATAAAACGCAATTTTATGATCCAAAATCAAATGAACCTTCTACGCCAATTACGAGTAAAAACTTTTTTGAAAGCTTAAATTATCGTGCGCAGGACTTAGGAAGACTAGTTGGGAAAGATTTTGCCGAAGGTTTTACTGTTGAAAGGTGTTTGGCAGTCAACAGCTTAGGAAATTTGATTTAATTTTTATGAAAATTTTTCATTTTTTTCTTTGTAGAACTCAACCTTTGTTATATATTTGCACTCGCTAAGCAAAAAAATGGTGGTTGTAGCTCAGCTGGTTAGAGTAGCGGTTTGTGGTGCCGCGGGTCGCCGGTTCGAACCCGGTCAGCCACCCAGATTTAAAGCCTTGAAGAAATTCAAGGCTTTTTTTGTGGACAAAAAACAGCAAATCTCAATTTTTAAATTCCAAATTCCAATTTAACGATAGCTTGTTATTTCGACTGAAAGGAGAAATAGCATAAGAAGCTCTACAGGCACAGGTCTTGTATCTTTGTTCATTAACTATTCAGTCTAAATGATAAATACAATCTTGGCATTTGGAATTTAAAAAATTGAAATTTGCTTTTATTTTTAAATAAAAAAAGCACGACGGTTAAGTCGTGCTTTCGAGCGGTTATTATATTTGGTTTATGTATTATCTTATTTCTTCAAATGTAGTTCCTTGTTTAATATCTCCGGTTTTGTAACCTTTTTTAAACCAGTACATCCTTTGTTCTGATGTTCCGTGAGTAAAAGAGTCCGGAACAACCTGTCCCTGCATTTTGCTTTGTATCGCATCATCGCCTACAGCATTGGCGGCACTTAACGCTTCTTCTATATCGCCTTCATCTAAATTTTCCTGATTGTAGTACGCCCATACTCCGGCATAAAAATCAGCTTGTAATTCTAGAGCAACCGAAAGTTTATTGGCTTCAGTCTGGCTTTTTCCCTGCTGGTCGCGATGCATTTTTGCAGATGTTCCTAAAAGAGTCTGGATGTGGTGGCCTACTTCATGCGCTATAACATAAGCAATAGCAAAATCACCGCCTTTGGCACCAAATTTTGTTTTAAGTTCTTCGAAGAAACCTAAATCCATATATACTTTTTGATCTGCAGGACAATAAAATGGTCCGGATGCTGATGATGCGCCGCCACATGAAGTTTGAACAGAACCTCTAAAAAGCACCAATTTTGGGTTTTTATAAGTCATTCCGTGCTCTTGAAATATTTTCCCCCAGATATCTTCGTTATCTGCCAGAATAACCCGAACGAATTGTCCCATTTCTTCATCTTCTTTGCTTAACGGAGCAGCAGCTTCGGTTTGGTTTTGTCCACCCTGCATTTGTTCTAAAACAGGCGTAATAAGCTGGGCATTTTCACCGCCAAAAACATTTAACAGCAGAATGATAATACCAATAATCCCTCCGCCAACGGCTATTTTACCGCCGGAAACTGATCTTCGGTCTTCAACATTATCACTTTGTCTTCTGCCTTGCCATTTCATAGTATATTGTTTTTAAGCTTTTTGAGTTTTTTCTTGTACGAATTTATATAATTTTTAGGAAAAACTTATGATTTAAGAGAATTTAGTTTCAATTATTTTAACCATTTCTCTAAAGTTTCTTCTACAGTGCCTTTCATAATAGGTTTTGAAATATAATCGTTCATTCCGGCAGAAATACATTTGTTACGTTCTTCTTTTTCTGCACCGGCAGTTACTGCAATAATAGGAATATGCTTGCCGCTCATGGTATTTCTAATGGCTTTTGTAGTTTCATAGCCGTTCATGATTGGCATTTGTATATCCATAAAAACAAGTGTTGGATTAATGCTTTCAAATTGTTTTACAGCTTCGTAGCCATTTTCACATTCAAAAATAAATGCATTTTGATACAGGTTTTTTACAATTGTTTTTAAAAGAAGCATATTGACTTTGTTGTCTTCAACAATTAAAAAACGAATGTTTTTGCTGCTGGTTTCATTTTTGTCTGCATCTGTTTTTATGCTGATGCCTTTAAGTTCGCTGTTATATTTTTCGTTAATGCTTTGATTGCTGGTTTTTAAATTTAAATCAAAGAAAAAGTTACTTCCTTCGCCAATTGTGCTTTCCAGCTGTAATCGGCTTTCCATTAATGCCAAAAGCTGGTTGGAAATGGTTAATCCTAAACCGGTACCGCCAAATTTTCTTGTTGTAGAACTGTCTGCCTGCGAAAAAGCTTTAAAAATTTTCTTTTGATTTTTCTCCATGATTCCAATTCCGGTATCAATTACAGAAAAACGTATCGTGCAGAAATTGTTTTTTGTCTTGGATAAAACAGAGACATTTAATTTTATAGAACCTTCGTTCGTAAATTTTACTGCATTGGAAAGCAGATTTATCAAAATTTGTTTAATTCTAACAATATCAGTCCAAATGTATTTTGGAACATCTTCGTCTACATTGAGTTCTAACTGAAGATTTTTTTGATTTGATTCAAAAACGATCAAATCAAATACCTGACCCAGTACTTTTTTGATATCGTATAAATCAATAAAAAGTTCCAGTTTTCCGGCTTCAATTTTAGAAAAATCAAGAATGTCATTTATGATTTCAAGCAGTGAATGTGCTGATTGATTAATCGTTGTCATATATTTTTCCTGAATTTCTTCAAGTTCCGTTTTCATCAATAAATGTGTAAAACCTATAATACCGTTAAGCGGTGTTCTGATTTCATGCGACATATTGGCCAGAAAATCTGATTTTGATTTATTTGCTGCTTCAGCTAACTGTTTGGCTTTAATGGCGTCTTCGGTTTCTTTTTTATTGGTAATATCAAAGTAGATACCGCCAACAAATTCAATTTCATCTCCTTTTTTAATTACGTCTCCAAATTCTTCAACCCAAATGTATTCGCCGGTTTTTCTTTTTATTCGGTAAATATTATGCAAAGGCATTCCATTTTGAAGATTATCAATCTGGTTATTGATTACTTCGTCTCGGTCGTCATGATGTATAAGCGATAAAAAAGATAGATTATTTTCTATAAATTCTCCTTTTGAATATCCTGTAAGATTCTGTATTTCATCATTTAAAAAGATTTTTGTAGAAAAAGCATCAAATTTTGACAAATAAACGGTTCCTGGAATATTGTTAGCAATTAACTTGAATTTTTCTTCGCTTTCAATAATTTTAGATTCGTTTCGGTTTCTTTCTAAGGCCGACGAAATATTATTGGCTAAAACCTGAAAAATATAGATTTCTTCTTCCAGCCATTTTCTTTCTTCGCTGCAGTCATCAAAACCTATAAAACCGGTAAAAATATCGTTGATATATAGTGGAAGAATTAAAATAGATTTGATTTCGTTGTTGATTAACAACTGTTTAAAAAAGGAATCTTCGAGTTTTCTTGTAAAAGTATTTACGATTCGTTTGTTTTTTGCCGCTTCAAAAATTTCCTTTAAATTATCTTCGGTCATGTGTCGCAAAGGCGTAATCTGATGCGTAATGCCTTGTCTGGACCATTTGTATTTTTGGGTAACGGTATTGGTCGAAAAATCTCTTTCATAATAAAACATATGATCAGCTTTTGAAGCTTTTCCAATTAAATCATAAGTTTCCTGAAACATTTGCTGTGTCGATTTGCTCAGTAAAAACTTTTCGGTACAAAGAGAAAGCGCAGAAAGAAGCTGGCTTTTAAATTCTAATCGACGTTCTGTTTCTAAGCGCATCTGCATGGAAATAGCCAGCGAAATCACGTCAGAAATAGTTCTGGCATAATTAATATCTTCGTTATCCCATTCTCTCTGCTCTTCTGTGATTTCAAAACAAACCACACCGGCCAATTGTCCGCTTAAGAAAATTGGGACATCGAGCATCGATTTGATTTTGTTTTTGGTGAAATAGAGTTTTTGAAATTCTGATGTTTCTAATTTATTAAAAACATCCGGAGCGTTAATTATAGCTTTGTTTTTTAGTGTTTCAAAATAGATAGGGTAGGATTCTTTATCTAAAATATTTTTATCGGTTACATTTTGATTGTCAATGCTGTAAAGGTTTTTGCAGGTAATGAGGTCTTTATAGTATTTCCAAAAACTAACACGATTTGATTTGCTTACCGTCGAAGCTTCTTTGATAATGTAATCAATTACGGTGTTTAAATTGTCGTAAGTGCTAAAGTCTGTAGTTGACAGCTTTTTGGTTGAATTGTTATAAGCTTCAATTTTTTCCAGACGTCTTTTCTTTTCGTTCTCGGCATTTTTAATTTCTGTAATATCTCTTGCTATACCTGCAAAACCAATTGTTTGTCCCAAATCATTTTTGCGGATGATAATTTTTTGAGAAATCCATAATTCGAGTCCGTTTTTCTTTACGATTGGAAGTTCTATTATGGGAAATTTATAACCGTTATTTTCAAAATTTTCATAAAAATCAACGGCACTCATCGAATAATTTTCATGTATGAAATTGGAGTAATGTTTGCCTACAATTTCATCTTCTGAATAGCCTAAAACAGAATAAGCGAATTCATTTATAAAAGTAAAATGACCTTCGGCATCTACTTCAAAAATAATATCGGTGGCGGTTTGAATTAAGTTTTTGTACTGATCCTGAACTAAAATTTGTTCCGTAACATCCTGACCAATACTGATAATAAGATTATCAGAGAATTTTTTATCTTTCCACTGAATGTATTTATATTCTCCGTTTTTACTTTTTAGTTTTCGTGTATAAACTTTATTTTCATGGTGATGAATAGGGTGAATGTTGGCATTGTATCTTTCGCCTTTTGTAAGTTTCCAGAAATTTAACCCCATGACTTCTTCAGGATAATAACCTAAAATTGAGTTTATGGTTTCGCTGCAAAATAAAATTTCACCTTTTTGATCTGTGGCAATTGTCAGGGAATTTCCTTTGTGTACAATTTCATTAGCAAACCTAAAATTGTCGCGGTTATTTAATAAAACTGCATATTTAACCTGATTGATAATAAAAATTAAAATGCAGAAATTAATTAATAATATAGATGATTTTATGGGAATTAAATGAAATACAACCGTTATAATCAAGAATGTAAATACTAGCGCTACAAAAAGCCAATAAATTTTTATGGGTTTTAAGATGTTGTATGAAAAGAAAAATGAAATCAGGAAAACAATTACAGGTACTACATCATTGGCAAGGAAAATAATATTGTAACACACATAACTGATGTAGACGAAAAAACCGAAGATAAAAAATCGTTGTATTCTATCGCGAAGCCATTTTATTTTATCGGTTATGAGATAAATCAGGAGAACTGTAATTCCAATTGAAATATTGGTAATTAATAAACTCTTAGGTCTGATTTTGAATATTTCATTTATAATTTCGATTACAATAACGGCAATTCCAAAAAATAAAATGTAAAGCTGGTATTCTCTTCCAACAGTTTCGGCTTCTTTCTTTTTTTCTATAAAATTTCCAATTTTGGCTTTTATTCGAAAAAACTGATAAACTAATAAGGATAAGAATCCCAGTAATGAAAATCCAAGAACTATAAGTTTTGGATTGTTGTAAAAAATAATATCTGAGTTGAAAACGTACCAGTTTGCCATAATTGATTTCAGGGTATTACCAGCACCGGCAATTCCCGAAACCAACAAAATGAAAAAACTACAGCTTTCTACCATAGATTTTGGGGATGTTTTTGGTTTAGTTAATTTGTTTTTAAAAACCTTTAAAATGAGTTGGTTAGTCTCAGGTTTTATTTCAGGTTTTTAGTTTTTATTCTAAATCCGTTCTTCCAATCGAATCAATTGAATCTTGTTTTTCTTCTTCATTAAAAATGGAGAAATAGGTAGCATAAGTAACGCATGTATTAAAAACGACTGTAAAAATCACTCCCACGCAACAGCCTACAAGACCTACTAAAGATCCAATATAACCTATTAGAAATAAACAGAATATGGTAACTGGATTTTTGCTTACCAAAACCAAACTTGATTTGATAGCGTCGATCGCTTTTAAATTTCCAAAAATGATAAGCGGAATGGTGAAAAAGGTAAAGAAGTTTACAAATAAGGAAACCACTGTTCCCAGATATCCAAAACCTAGAGTTTCTGTAAAATAAGAAATTCCGTTAGTAACAATTCCTATTATAAATGCAACGGAAAACAGTTGAAGAAAATAAGGTGCTTTGTAGTATGTAAAAATTGTAGAGACATTAAATGTTTCATCTTTGTCTGCACAATCAGCCATTTTTAAGAACCCTGCACCCAGCGGAGCAAATAATGCCGTAACAGCCGCAATAGATGCTGCCGTAGCTATTTGCTCTACATAACTTAGATTTTGAATTTTAAAATTTTCCAGAAAATTTTCAGATATGCTTTGCAGACCATAAAATGTAACCGCCAATCCCATAACAACCGCTCCGGCTACAACCGAAAATACCAGAATTATTAGTCCTGAGTAAAGAGCAATTTTTTTGTAATTCTCAACAGCATAATTAAATACAGTAGAAAAGTCTATTGAATAGCCATCTTTTTTGATGTCTTCAATCTGGTCAAGTGTAGATTTCATTTTAAAGGTAAAGTTGTTTTATATTTTCCGTTTTATGATAATAATTGCTTGACGTAAATATAATATTTTTAATCAATTCCGTGTAAAAATCTACAAAACATTACGAAATTGTTTTCGAATTTTAAATCCAGTCTAAAATTCGTTTTATTGAAGCTAATTTGTCCTTGTAAGGCGCGTAACGCATAGGTAAATCGAGCCAGTTTGCTTTTTTTACAATTGCTTTATGATGAGAAAAAGTATCAAAGCTCATTTGTCCGTGGTAAGCCCCAATACCGCTTTGGCCAACACCGCCAAAAGGCAGTCTTTTATTGGAAAAATGAACAACAGTATCGTTTATGCACCCGCCTCCAAATGAGTAATTTGAAATTAATTTTTTAGCAAATGATTTATTTTCGCTGAAGATATAAAATGCGAGAGGTTTTTCGTACTTGCTGATTACGTTATGGATTTCCGCAGGAGTTTCGTAAGTGAGAATAGGCAATAGCGGACCAAAAATTTCCTCTTTCATTATAGGACTGTCTAAACTTGGTTCTTCAATTAATGTTGGCGAAATATATAATTTGTCGTGATTAGTTTCTCCTCCAAAAATTACTTTTTCGCGTTCAATCATTTGGTCCAGACGCACCCAGTTTTTGGTATTGATTATACGTGCAAAATCCGGTGATTTATCTATTTTTTTTCCATAAGCGTTAACAATTTCTTCCATTAAAAAAGAAATAAAATTAACCTTCATGTTTTTCTGAATTAAGATATAATCCGGCGCGATACAGGTTTGGCCAGCATTTATAAATTTTCCCCAGACAATTCGTTTAGCTGCTAGTTTTAAATTAGCTGTTTCGTCGACTACACAAGGGTTTTTTCCACCTAACTCTAAAGTAACAGGAGTGAGGTTTTCGGCAGCGGCTTTGGCAACAATTTTTCCAACAGCAACACTTCCGGTAAAAAATATATAATCCCAGCGTTCTGCCAGCAGTTTATTTGAAACATCGACACCGCCTTCAAAAACTTCTACATGGCTTATGTGAAATGTTTTTTCTACTATTTTAGCAATAATAGAAGAGGTGTGAGGCGTAAGTTCTGATGGTTTTAAAACAACTCTGTTTCCGGCAGCGACTGCAGCAATAAGCGGACACAAAGCAAGCTGAAAAGGATAATTCCACGGTGCTATTACCAAAACGTTTCCGTAAGGTTCTTTATAAATGTAATCAGATGAAGGAAAATTTAGGATAGAAGGAAGAACACGTTTGGGTTTTGCCCAGGAATTGATGTTTTTTATGGTATCTTTCAGATCAGAAATGACATAGTTGGTTTCTGTTAAAACAGCTTCAAATTCAGGTTTTTTGAAGTCGTCATATAAAGCTTTTACAATTAGATCTTCATTTTTCTGAATGTTGTATAGTAACTTTTTCAGCGTTTCTTTTCTATAACCAATGTCGTTTTTGAAGTCCATTTTATGATCAGCTTGTTTTTTAGGATATGCAAGTTAATCGATAAAAATTAAAAAATTAACAATTTAATCATAAAAATCATACCGCATTCCAAATAGTTTCATCCGGAACAGGGGCAATAATTGTGATATTTTCTTTTGACACCGGATGCACAAAAACGAGTTTTCTGGCATGCAGATGAATACCTCCGTCTGGATTGCTTCTGTCGGCACCATACTTTAAATCGCCTTTTATAGGAGAACCAATTGCTGATAACTGCGCACGAATTTGATGATGACGTCCTGTATGAAGATTGATTTCAAGAGCCGTATAATTTTGAAGTTCTTTAATAATGGTATAATCCAAAGTTGCTAATTTACTGTCTGGAACTTCTTTTAAATGTGCTTTTGAAGTATTGTTTTTTTCATTTCTTTTTAAATAATGCACCAATTTTGCCGATGCTTCAGATGGTTTGTTTTTTACGACAGCCCAATATGTTTTTTTAGTTTCGCGATTACTGAACAATTCATTCATTCGCGATAAAGCTTTGCTGGTTCTTGCAAAAACAACAATTCCGGTTGTTGGCCTGTCCAAACGATGAATCACGCCCAGAAAAACATCTCCGGGTTTGTTGTATTTAGCTTTAATATATTCCTTCACCACATCAGACAAAGGTTTGTCGCCAGTTTTATCTCCCTGAACAATATCTCCCACACGTTTGTTCACAACAATAATATGGTTGTCTTCGTGCAGCACTTGCAGATTGTCTTTAGTAGAAATAATTTTCATAATTTGAATTTCGAATTATATGGAGAGATTTGGCTAAAGCCTTTAAGATATTTAAAAAAGAGACCTCCAGCTAAAAGCTGGAGGCAAATCCTATTTTTGATATTTGAACCTTTGTCACGTTGCAGATTAGAAACTAAGAAAAACCTTAGTATCTTAGCATCTCAGCATCTCAGGACCTTAGCAGCTTAAAAAACTAATATTGTTCACTCGCATTAGGGAAATCACTTGATTTAACATCAGCAGCATATTGCCCGATTGCTTTTGTCATTTCATCATAAAGATTTAAATAACGACGAAGGAAACGCGGACTAAATTCATTGTTCATTCCCAACATATCGTGAATTACTAAAACCTGTCCGTCAACACCGCCTCCGGCACCAATTCCAATTACAGGAATAGAAATACTATCTGCCACTTTTTTAGCAAGATCTGCAGGAATTTTTTCAAGAACAATTCCAAAACAGCCTACTTTTTCAAGCATTTTTGCGTCTTCAATAAGTTTTTCAGCTTCTTCTTCCTCTTTGGCGCGTACGCTGTAAGTCCCAAATTTGTAGATAGACTGAGGTGTTAAACCCAAGTGACCCATAACTGGAATTCCTGCGTTTAATATTTTTTTAATTGATTCTTTGATTTCTTTTCCGCCTTCTAATTTTACGGCGTGTGCACCGCTTTCTTTCATAATTCTGATAGCAGAACGAAGAGCTTCTTTAGGATCTGACTGGTAACTTCCAAAAGGCAAATCTACTACAACTAACCCTCTTTCCACAGCGCGAACTACAGACGAAGCGTGATAAATCATTTGATCTAAAGTAATAGGAAGAGTCGTTTCGTGACCCGCCATAACATTTGAAGCAGAATCTCCCACCAAAATCACATCGACTCCTGCGGTATCAACAATTTTTGCCATTGTATAATCATACGCCGTAAGCATAGAGATTTTTTCTCCGTTGCTTTTCATTTCAATTAATGACTTTGTTGTGATTCTTTTATAATCTTTTTTTGCTACTGACATTTTAATTTTTTTTGATAATGTAAAAGTATTGAATAATTGTAAACTGGGAATCAGCAATAAAAGATTATTTCGACATAAAATAGCTTTCCGTCTTTAAAAACTAATCTAAATTGACTGTCTTCCATTATAATAGCATAATTATGCGGTGATTTTATGGAAGCTTCGATATAAGTTCCATATTTTTCAATGAAAGTTTTTTCGGATATCGAATTGTCTAAAATGGTATTTGGATTTATGATAAATTTATTGTTTTCGTTGATGTAGACTTTTACAATTTCGGCCTGATTTTTCTTTTCATCAACAGATACTTCCAAGTCCGGATAATAGTAAAATAAATCGCTTAAATATACACCGCATTCGTCGCCAACGCTGGCTTTTTTAACCGGACTTCCAAATATTTTGACCAGTTGTGTCTGTGATAAATAAAGCGATTTGGTTTTTGTGCCCTTTAAACTGAATTCTGCTTTTTGAGTAAAAGCCGTAATTTGTTCAGGCAGTTTATGTTTTGCTAAAGCAGCGGCTAAAGCCATATTCATTTCAGTATCGGCAATTAATTTGGGATCATTAATCTGCTTAACTACTTCGTAATATCTTTGATATGCCGGAGCTAATTTAGAATATTCGCTGTTCCATGCCAGTTCTACAATTCGTTCGCTTACCGTTTTGCGGTCTTGTAATGCGTCTTTATTTAATTTGTCAAACTCTTTTAGCAAGGCATCAAAATCTGGTCTTGGGCCAATAAATTTTCGGAGTGTATATTGGGCATATTCTTCAACAAAATTTCCATTAATATTTACCCAGTCGTCCTGATTAACCGGAACATAGTTTACAGCAACAGGATCTCCCGTAAAAAGAATTTCTTTGATTTTTGAGTTTTTATCCGGCAGCGCTCTGGCTTTTAAACCAGCGGCTAAAACAAATAAGTGATTGCCTCCGTAATAAGCGTCGCCGCCTTCTAAAATTGGATTTTGTGGATCTTTAATTTTCACATCTTTTGCATTAAGACGTGTTGCAACGAATTTTTCCTGAACAAATCCTTCGTTAAAATTATCAGCCTGAACTTTATACCAGCCGTTCTGACTTTCAGATAATAATCTTACTTCGGCACCGTATCGAAAATAGCCTAAAAACGAAGCAGAATTTGGAGAAGTATAAAGTCTGGTATCTGAATTTAAAAAATAACGTTCCTGAGAATGCAGTAAAATAGAGCAGAATAATGCAGTTAAGAAGTAGATTTTTTTCATAAAGTATTTTGAATGTTTTGCCGCAGATTAAAAGGATTAACACAGATAGAAATCTTTTTAATCTATTTAATCTGCGGTATAAAAAAATTAACAGTCGGCCATATTTACAGCAACGGCGAGACCGCCTTCTGAAGTTTCTTTGTATTTAGAATTCATATCTTTTGCAGTTTCCCACATTGTATTAATTACTTTATCTAGTGGTACTTTAGCATTTTTAGAATCAGTTTCAAGAGCTAATTCGGCTGCGTTTATGGCTTTTATGGCGCCCATTGTATTTCTTTCGATACACGGAATCTGAACCAAACCGCCAATTGGATCGCATGTTAAACCCAAATGATGTTCCATTGCAATTTCGGCAGCCATTAAAACCTGAGCCGGAGTTCCGCCCATTAATTCGCAAAGTGCCGCTGCAGCCATTGATGACGAAACACCAATTTCGGCCTGACAACCGCCCATAGCTGCAGAAATCGTAGAACCTTTTTTAAAGATACTTCCAATTTCGCCGGCAACCATCAGGAATTGTTTGATTTCTTTTTCGCCTGCATTATGGTTTTCAATTACCATATAATACATTAAAACGGCAGGAATAACCCCAGCGCTTCCGTTTGTAGGAGCAGTTACGACACGACCCAACGAAGCATTTACTTCGTTTACTGCCAATGCAAAACAGCTTACCCATTTTAAAATCTGGCGAAATTTAACCTCGGTTTTTCTAATTTCTTCCAGCCACGACTGCGGATCAGTATAATTAGATAAGCCAATTAAATTTTGATGCATATCAAAAGCGCGTCGGCGAACATGTAATCCGCCCGGAAGAATACCTTCAGAATGACATCCAATGTACATACATTCCAGCATTGTATTCCAAATACGCATTAATTCTGAGTGAATTTCATCTTCAGAACGCATCGATTTTTCGTTTTCATAAACAATCTCAGAAATCGATTTGTTTTCAGAAACGGTATAGTTTAAAAGCTCAACTGCATTTTGAACCGGAAACGGAAAAGCACATTTTATAACCTCTTTTATTTTGGCATTTTCGCGTTCTTCTTTTACCACAAAACCACCTCCAATTGAGTAAAATGTTGATTCATATTCAGAATCATCATTTTTGTAGGCTGTAAATTTTAATCCGTTAGCATGAAAAGGAAGGAAATCTTTATTGAAAACAATATCCTGCAGAAAATAAAAAGGAATTTTATATTCGTTGCCAAGATTAATTTCGTGCGTGTCTTCGATTGTTTTAATGATTCCGGCAATATTTTCAACCGGAATATATTCAGGATCCTGACCGCTTAAACCCAGCATAACCGATAAATCTGTAGCGTGTCCTTTTCCCGTTAAAGAAAGAGAACCATACAAATCGACTTTTACGCGTTTAATCTGGTCTAAAATTGATTCGCTTTTTAACTCTTCTAAAAAACGTTCGGCGGCTCTCCACGGACCCAAAGTGTGTGAGCTTGAAGGGCCGACACCAATTTTAAGCATATCAAAAACAGAGATACATTCTTCCATTATTCAAGTTTTGTTAAGACAAAGATAATTGAATAATGCAATGATGATTTAATTTTGATTGTTAATCTTGAGCTTTTGTTAAAAAAAATATTATTTTTTAATAATTCGGCAACGAAATAAAATTAATTGCTTAATATGCGGTTTTCGTTTCAGGTTGATGTTTTTTCGGTATTTTTGTAATGATGCAAATTGCCAAAATCAATGAATTTTTATTCCTGATGATATTTGTATTATCCCCATGATTTCGTTTTAATGCTTACGTCTTTTTACGAAAATTTAGAATACCACAAAAAGATAAAATTACAATATGATAGAATTTTTTAAGCATTTTTTACACGAATTCGAATTACCTTTAAGCAATCCGGTATTAATTTTTTCTTTAATACTTTTTATAATTCTGTTGTCGCCTATTTTACTTAAAAAAATAAATATTCCCGGAATTATTGGTTTAATTATTTCAGGAGTTATTATAGGTCCGCACGGATTAAATATTTTAGCAAAAAACTCAGCGGTTGATTTATTTTCGACAATCGGGCTTTTGTATATCATGTTTATTGCAGGTTTGGAGCTGGATATGAATGAGTTTAAAGCCAACAGAAACAAAAGTCTCCTGTTTGGTTTTTTTACTTTTATTTTACCGCTTTCAATAGGTTTTCCGGTTTGTTTTTATTTACTGCAATATGATTTTAATGCCAGTTTTTTAACAGCGAGTATGTTTGCTACGCACACTTTAGTTGCATACCCAATTGTAAGCAAACTTGGAATTGCAAAAAATCAGGCGGTTGCCATTACAGTAGGAGGAACTATTTTAACTGATACGGCTGTTTTAATTATTCTGGCTGTCATTATGGGAAGCGCGCAGGGAAGCTTAAATCAGGCGTTTTGGATTAAACTAGGAATTTCGCTGGCTATTTTTTCTGCGATTATGTTTTTGGTTATTCCAAGAATTGCCAAATGGTTTTTCAAAAAGCTGGAAAGTGAAAAACACGCCCATTATATTTTTGTGCTTTCAGTGGTTTTCTTCGCAGCGTTTTTAGCCGAAGTAGCTGGAGTAGAACCTATTATTGGAGCTTTCGTTGCCGGTTTGGCATTAAATCCATTAATTCCGCATTCATCTGCTTTAATGAACAGAATCGAATTTATTGGAAATTCATTATTCATTCCGTTTTTCCTGATTTCTGTTGGAATGCTCGTAGATATCAGTGTAATTCTAAGCGGACCAACTGCTTTAATTGTTGCCGCTACTTTGAGTGTTGTAGCTATTTTTGGAAAATGGATAGCGGCATTTTTTACACAAATCGTTTTTAAATATACCAAAACAGAAAGACAGCTTATTTTTGGTTTGAGCAGTGCGCACGCGGCCGCAACTCTGGCTGTAATTTTAGTGGGGTTTAAAGCGAAAATTCTGGACGAAAATATCTTAAACGGAACTATTATATTAATTCTGATAACTTGTATTGTGGCTTCATTTGCTACGGAAAAAGCAGCTAAAAAAATCGCAATCTGCGAAGAAGAATTTTCACATGAAGATGCCGGAAAAGATCAAATTTTAGATGAACATATTTTAATTCCGCTGGCAAAAACTTCGGCAGCAGCCACTTTATTAGATTTTGCACTTTTAATAAAAGATAAGAAATCTTCAAATCCGGTAACACTTTTAACGATTGTACCTAATAATGATCAGGCCGAAAAAAATATTTTAAAATACAGAAAAGCTGTTGATAAATTCGTAGTTCAGGCATCGGCATCAGAAGTAAAAATAAATACCATTGCCAGAATTGACCATAATCCGGCAAGTGGAATTGCCAGAACGTCTAAAGAAATCATGTCGGATATTGTTATTATTGGCTGGCCAAAGAAAACCGGTTTTCTGGATAAAATCTTTGGAGAAAATGTAGATTCTATAATCAACAATGTCGATAAAAGTTTGTTTATATGCAGGTTTCAGAGAACTTTTATTGAGGATAAAAGACTTGTCTTTATTTGTCCGCCATTTTCTGAAAGAGGCGTTGGTTTTCAGGTTTTATTGCAAAAGATATGCAGACTTTCTCAGGAATTAAGCATTCCTATTGTAATTTATGCCGAATACAAAACACATCAGACAATTCAGCAGATTGCCAATAATCTTCGGTTAAATGCGAAATTAGGATTTAAAAGCGTTTTAGAATGGGATGATTTTGAGGCTATTTCAGATGAAATCCGTCCTAATGATTTAATCGTTTTTAATTTATCAAGAAAAGGTTCTGTTTCGTATCATTCTATTTTTGACCGACTGCCTTTTAAATTTGAAAAATTCTTTAACGATAATAATATTATATTGGTTTATCCTCATGATGACCGAAAAGAAAGCGCAATGGATGCTTATGAAGATTTTACCGCGACGCCATTAACCAAAAGTATTGAAGCGATTGAGCAGATAGGACGTGGTTTAGGAAGCATCCTTAAAAAAAGTTAGAATAATAATTATTACAATAAAATGAAATCAAAACTACAGCTAATTGTATTGGTATTTATAACTCTTACGACAGCTGCACAAAACAAAATGAAAAAAGCAGAAGAACTTATCGATAAAAATGATCCGGGCTGGGCTTTTGTTGAAGACTGGATTAAAACAGCAAAAAATAAGGTTGAGATTTTACCTGTAGACGCCGCAAAAGCAAAAGACGCTTTGTACAAAACTCAGGTTACAACACGTTCGTCTATGGGAGCAGTTGTTTTTATGACGGGCGGTCTTTTGATTGATGATGGATGGATCAGGATTTTGGGTTCAGGAAATGCAAAATTTAACCGATCGCTTCCGGATTGGAATAAAGGAAAAACCTTTAAAGAATTTGGCGAAGCTCCGGGATATTTATTAATTGCAGATGATGCTGTAGGCGGTTTTTATCTGTTAAACGGCGGCGGATTAGGAGCCGACACAGGAAAGGTTTATTATTTTTCTCCGGATAATCTGGAATATGAACCGCTTGACATTTCGTATTCAGAATTTTTAGGATTTTGTTTTAATAATGATCTCGATAAGTTTTACGAAGGAAACAGATGGAATGGATGGCGAGAAGAGGTTACAAAACTAAAAGGCGACGAAGTTTTTAATTTCTATCCGTTTTTATGGACAGCAGAAGGAAGCGATATCAATAAATGTTCACGAAAAATAATTCCGGTTCAGGAACAATATGGCTTGAACATCGATTTAAGAAAGCAATTGGGTTTTGAAAAATAATTTCTAAAAGAGAAACAATATGAATCATAATATTAAATCAATCCGGCCTTTTATTGGTGCTAAAAATTTTGAGATTTCCAGAAGTTTTTACCGCGATTTAGGTTTTGAAGAAGTCGTTTTAGAATCTAATTTTTCTGTTTTTAAATCGGGAGAAACCGCTTTTTATCTTCAGGATTATTACGATAAAAACTGGATAGAAAACACCATGATTTTTGTTGAAGTTGATGACGTAGAACGTTATTACAGCGAACTTCAAGCTTTAAATCTTCCTGAAAAATACGAAGGTGTTAAACTGACTCCAATACGCCATTTAGATTGGGGAAGTGAATGTTTTCTTCATGATCCGTCTGGTGTTTTATGGCATTTTGGAGTATTTAATAAATAAGTTTTTATTGCGGATTTTTAGTTTTATTTGAAAAGTAATTCGTGAAAATCACGGCAAAACTATCTCAAACAAAATTCGCCCAGAACTTTTGTATTGTTTTTACGCTGATACCAGTCGTTGTAAACCAATTCTAAGTTTTTTACGCTGAATTCTCCAAAATCGTAATCACGAAATATTTCTGCTGTTTCAATTAATTTTTTAGGATTATGAAGTTTTTCCTGAAAACGCATCACTGTTGCGTGTGCCGTTGCAATCGTATATCGGCTGTCTATGCTTTGCTGCAATCCTGAGCTTTTAAAATTCTCACGAAGTTTATTTCTGAAATTGTTTAATGTTTCATCTGTTGGAAATCCCTGAATCATAAGTGCCGAAGATGATGCCGTAATTCCTTTAAACTGAATTGTAATTTTATCTACATCGACCATACTTTTGCAAATAAGCTGAATATAATCGTTTGGCGAAATCTGATTTAATCGAAATGTTTCTGAACAGGAAATAATCGACATTACAGTAATATGAATATCAGAATCCGGATAATAATACTGTTCTGGTTCAGTCTTTTTTAATTCATTTAAAAAATCCTGCATTTTGGCTTTAATTTCCTCATTAGGACGAATGAGTAAAGTAATACCAAAACGCGAATCAGATTCATTTTTAATTTCTTTATCAATAGAATAATTTCCTGCCGCAATACTTTCTGAAGAAGTTGTATATAATTGATTGTAATGTTCCGTTAAGTTCATTTATGATTTATTTCTTTTTTACTTTTTCTAAATTTTCTTTAACTCTGAATTTTACAATTTTGGTAATTAAATGATAAGGCATAGGCTGATTTAAAGGAAACTGAACCGAACCTTTTCCTGATTTGTATTTGGCAAGATCTTCTTTAAAAGCTTCGTGACCGCTTGGCAGCGCATACAAACCAATATGATTTTTAAAGGCAGCAAAATATACCACAATTCCGTTTTGGTCAAAAGCGGGCATCGAATAACTTATTTTTTCTTTAGCGTCAGGAGCCGCTTTCTGAATCGTCATTCTAACTTTCTCTAAAATTTCCTGAACATCATTTGGAAATCCTCCAATGTATTCGTCGATATTTTCGGGCTTTTTAGTTTCCATAGTGTTTTTCAAGTTTCAGGTTTCAAGTTTCAGGTTTCAGGTTTTATACAACAACCTGAAACCTCAAACCTGAAACAAATTTTTTTAAGCTAATCCTTTTGGGAATCGGTCTAAAACAAGATTTAGTAAAAGCTGATGCTCTAAATATGCTTTTGCTCCGGCTAAAACTAATGTAAAACCTTCAGTTGAGTTTCGAACCTGATCGATTATTTTATCTGAATCGCCTTGAAAACCAGAATTTGTAACGCTTACAAAAGTTTCATTTTCATTTAATGGCGTAAAAACCCATTCTACTAAAGTAGTTTCGTCCGGGTTTCCCCATTCAATCACAATTTTTTTATTTTCCTGTAAAACCAATGTTGTAACCGAAAGCGAGAAACCGTACATTTCCCATGTCCATTCGGTTTTTTGATTTTCTTCTAATTTTCCAGAACCTTTGGTAAACCAAAATTTACTGGTAATATCGGGATTTATAAAAGCTTCAAAAACTTCAGAAACAGGTTTTCTAATCAGCATTTCGGCCTTTGCATATTTGTTGTTTTCTGTTTTCATGGTGATTTGTAAAATGTAAGAAGTAATCCGTGAGTTGTTTTTTGAACTTCTAAATTTAAGAAGATAATTTTAAAATAAGCATAAAAAAAGCTTTACATAAACGTGCAAAGCTTTTTGAAATTATAGTAAATCCTGATTTAGTCTGTAAATCAAAACATTTTAAACATTCTTTTTATCAATCCATTTTCCAACCGTCGGTGGCACATAATTTCGCATTTGATTTAATAAATCGTCAATATCATTGCTTACTAACAGCATTTTTTGGTTTACTTCTTTTAATAAACCTTTTTCGGTCATGGTTTGTAGAAGTTCAATCAAAGAATCATAAAATCCGTTGATGTTTAAAACTGCGATTGGTTTTTTATGAAGTCCTAATTGTGCCCAGGTCAGCATTTCGAAAAGTTCTTCCAGAGTTCCAAATCCGCCCGGAAGCGCAATTACGCCATCGCATAAATCATTCATTTTGGTTTTTCTTTCGTGCATACTTTCAACCAAAATTAATTCGGTTAAACCTAAATGTGCGATTTCTTTTGAGCGTAAAAAATTAGGAAGCACTCCAATAACTTTTCCGCCCGCATTAAGTGCACCATCGGCAACAGCGCCCATCAAACCAACATTGGCACCGCCATAAACGACATCGATATTTTGTTCTGCTAAAGTTTTTCCAACTAAAGCGGCTTGTTCTTCGTAAATTTTGTCTGTGCCAAAACTAGAGGCACAGAAGACAGTTATTCTTTTCATTCTTGTGATAATGTAAACGTTAAAAGTTAGATTTCAAATGTTGTTTTACTGAAAACTGACACTGAAAACTGTGATTAACTTTATTTCTTCAATTCATATTCAAAATAAGGCATGTCGATACCGTTAGCCGTTATAACCATGTCTCTGACTTTTTCTGCTCCCAGTTTTAAAACGGCTTTCTGCGAACGGAAATTTTCTGCTCCAACATGAAATAATATCGAGTTAACATGCTGAAACGCATAATCAATCAAGAGTTTTTTATTTGAGCTGTTATATGGCCCGCCCCAATATTTTCGGGTAATAAAAGTATATCCAATTCCTACGCTCGATTTTTCTGGGTCATAGTCGTAATAACGGGTTGTGCCCATGATTTCCCCCGTTTGTTTATCAAGAATTAAAAATGAACCTTTAGAATCCATCGCGGCCTTAAAAAAAGCAGTAAAACCTTCTCTGTGGTATCGGTCTTTAGAAGGATGCTGTTCCCAAATTAAAGGATCTGAAGCAGCCTGAAAAAGCGCTTCAAAATGTTTTTCTTCTAACGGAATCAATTTTGTGATTTCATCTTCGAGAATTTCCGGCTGTAAATTAAAATTTGATGTTGTCATTTTTATGATGCTTTACTAGTTAGTTCTTCTAAATATTTTTTATCTGAACGCAGGAAACATTTTCCATTTTAATTTGTTTTCCTGTTTTCTTTATTAATCCTGTTTTAGAATCTCTTCTAAAAACAATTACATTTCCGGTTAATACATTCGAAGCAACCAGAAATTTACCGCTTTCGTCTATGGCAAAAATTCTTGGGTGTTTGCCTAAAGTTGACTGATAACCAATGTTTTTTAAAAGTCCGTTTTCATCAATTGTAAAAATCGCAATATTGTTTTCTTTACCGCGGTTTGTTGCATACAAAAACTTTCCGTCTGGAGAAATGTGAATATCAGAACTTTCAAAACCTTCTTTTATTTTATTAGAATGTGTTGGAATGCGTTGTATTTTATTTAAAACGCCGTTTTCGTAATTATAAACGCTGATTTGTCCTGCCATTTCTTCGATACAATAACCCCATTTTTGATTAGGATGAAAAGTAAAATGTCTTGGTCCGGCTTCTAAATCAGTTTTTGTAAACGGATTTGAAGTTTCAATTAAAGGCTTTTTCTGATTTGCATCAAAAGCATAACAGCGAATTTTATCGGCACCTAAATCTGGCAGAAATAAATAATCACACTGAGGAGAAAATACTGCCGAATGCACGTGAGATTTTGTCTGTCGGTCTTTATTTACACTTCCGTCTGAATAGTGAAAATTCTGCGCGATAGAATCTATTTTTCCATTTTCTAAAAGCGGATAAACAGAAACGCTTCCTTCAGTATAATTGGCATTTGCGAGCCATTTACCATTTTTGTGTACACTTACATAAACCGGATTTTCGCCGCCGCTTCTCTGACTGTTTAAAAAGGTCAGCGTTTTATTTTCCGGATTAAATTCAAAACTGCTTACACTTCCTGCATTTGGCGTTTTAGTGTCGGTGCAGGCGTATACATATTTTCCATTTGATGAAACGGTTAAATACGATGGATTTACAATGTTTTTTGCCGAAGTTACTTTCGTAAGTTTTCCGTTTAGTGTATCTAACTGATAAATTTGAATCGCTTCTGCCGATTTATCACGGTTATACGATCCTAAAAAGACATACGTATTTTGAGAAAAGATATTTAATGTTACAAAAAGAGCAGCAAATAGTACTTTTATTTTAAGTTTCATGGCACAAATTATTGGTTTTAACGAATGACAAATTGAAAAATTAATTAATCCCTTTCCACCATTGTTTAAATTCTTGTTTTTCATTTTTTAATTCTACCAATTCACCAATCATTGGCGTAATTAGCGGAACTGGATTTTCGCTTAAGCAGTTTAATTCTGTGATTTTGATTAAAGGTTCATCCCAGGAATGAAGCGATAACGCAAATTTTGAAGAATGTACAGGAAAAACTCTTTTGGCTTTTAAGTCTTTCATCGCTTTTATAACATCTTCTGGCAGATTATGAATGTATTTCCATTTTGGATTATACTGGCCGTTGTCGATTAAAGCAATGTCAAACGGACCGTATTTTTCTGCAATTTCTGCATAATGTTTGTCGTAACCGCTGTCGCCGCCAAGATACATTTTAAAGTCTTTAGTTTCTAATACGAAAGAAGTCCAAAGCGTGTTGCATCGTTTAAAACTTCTGCCGGAAAAATGCCTTGAAGGCGCTGTGTAAAGCGTTAAATTTTGATCAAGTTCTATTTTTTCAAACCAGTCTTTTTCGATTATGTTTTCTGTCGGGAATCCCCAAAATTCAAAATGAGAACCTACGCCAAGAGCTGTAATTACTTTTTTAGTTTTAGGTTTTAGTTTTAGAATGGTTTTATAATCCAGATGATCATAATGATCGTGTGTAATCAATAAATAATCAATTTCCGGAAGATCTTCAACCGTATAAATATCAGTTCCTTTAAATGATTTTGTAGTTCCCGAAATAGGAGAGGCGTTGCCGCTGAAAACAGGATCGATTAAAAAGCGTTTTCCTTCAAGCTGGATAAAATATGAAGAATGGCCAAACCAAACCAAAACATCCTGATCGATCGAAAGTTCCAGTAAATTGGTTTTTACTGACGGAATTAAATCTTTCGGGATTTTTCTCTCGACTTTTTTAAAGAAAAATTCAAGTAATACGCCAACAAAACTTTCGCCTTCTGCAAGATCAGGCGTAAAACTTTGATTTTCAAATTTTCCGTTTTTGTATTGAGGTGATTTTTCAATTAATGCTAATCTTTCGCCGGAAGGCTTTTTTCCAAATTTGGGATGCTGTAAAAAATTGTAGATAAAAAGTATTAGAAGTAATACAACAATTAAGAATGTAACCATTTTATTTTGAAGGATATAATTTTTGAATTGAGGCAATCGAAAGTGAAATCATCTGCTTTAAAATTTCAATATCAATGTCAGTTAGTTTTTTGATGTAAATACAGCCTTTTCCGGCTTTGTGTTTTCCAAATTTAGAGAGCAGTTCTTCTTTGTTTTCAAAATCAGAATTTAAATAAAGTGAAACAGCATCTTTTCTTGGTGAAAATGCGGCTAACGGAGCATCACCTTCGTGTCCGCTTGCATATTTGTAATGATAACTTCCAAAACCTATAATCGAGGGTCCCCACATTTTTGGTTCAAATTGGGTTTGCGTTTCCATTATTTTTAAAAGTTCAAAAGCATCTTTTCTTTTGGCTTCGTCAGGAACGGCATTGATAAAATCAATTACACTTTGTTCTGTTTCGGTAGTTTTATTTTTAGCCATTGCCTTTATTTTTTATGTAATAAATCGCTTTTGAGTAAAATGTTCTTGATTTTAAATCCTGCCGCATAAAACAAACCAGAATCTTCCGGCATTTGATTTTCTAAAACAATTAAACTCACATCACTTTCAGGGAAATACAAATTTACAGAAGAAAATCCGTCGCCTAAGCCTGTATGACCTAAATATTTTACGGGTTCTTTTTCAATAATTCGTATTCCGTAACCATAAGGTTCTTTTTCTTTTCCGAAGAAATTGTGCTGCGATAAAATTGTGTTTTTTGTCAGCAATTTATACGATTCCGGTTTCAGGATTTTTCCTTTATGAAGATTATTATCCCAAATTGCCAAATCAGAAACGGTTGAAATGATACCATCGGCACCAAAACTTTCTGGTGTAATCTGCGAACCATTTACAGGTTTCATATCATTTTTTAAAGAGAAATATCCAGTTGCCAGATTCTGTGCTTTATCTTTTGAATAGCAAAAAGTATGATTCATTTTTAATTTCTTAAAAAGCGCATCTGCAGTTTCGTTGTATTTTTTCTTTGTGCTGAATTCTACAATTTTGCCAATTAAATTAAAGCTTAGATTTCCATATTTAAATTCAGTTCCGGGTTTAAAAGCTAAAGGTTTCTTCAAATCGACAATTCCGTGCGAATGATTTAAAAGCTGATGCACAGTAAGGGTGTCTGCCCATGTTTGGGTTAATTCCGGCAGATATTTTTTTATGGGAGAATTCAAATCGACTCTGCCTTTTTCGACTTCTAGTAAAACCAAAACCGCCGCAATCTGCTTGCTGTTTGACATGATTTCAAATTGAGAATCGATTGTTAAAGGCTTTTTGTTTTCTAAATTGGCATATCCTTTTGCTTTAGAATAGAGTGTTTTTCCGTTTTTTGAAATTAAAACCACACCGTTAAAATCAGATGGACTGCTATTTTGTATTACGCTGTCGATTTTTGAAGCATAATTATCTTTTTTCTGAGCAAATGAATTACAATTTGTAAAAAGAAGAATTGCTGTAAAGAGGGAAAGGGTTTTGTAAAAGGTCATTTTTTTAGTGTATTCAGTATCAGTTTTTTAGTCACAGTTTAAAGTTTCAGTTTTTAGTTTCTGCAAACTTCGACCGAAAACTGAAAACTACATTAAAACATTCCGTTTTCGTTTATAGTTTCAATTGGAATATGTTGTCCTAAATCCCAAAGTTCGATTATTTTATCTTCTTTAAATTTTAAAATATGTACAACCGCAAAACCAATGTCAGCAGGTGTTTGTTTTAAATGAGAATGTACAGCAACTAGATTTTCTTCTTCAATGATATGATGAATTGTAAATATCTTATTGGGATTTTTCCTTGCAGATTCTTCCATTGCGAGCATTAAAGTTTCGCCATCGCCTTTAAAATAGGCGTTGTGATGCTTAAAATCTTCATGAACATGAAGACGAAACGCTTCGTGCGAATGTCCGCTTGCGGCAAGTTTTAAGAAGTTTTGAGTGATTTCTTTCTTAGTCATAGTTTTTGGAAATAAAAACGAAACTAAGTTATGAAATTTTGAAGTACGTTAAGGGTGAAAAACGAGAGGTTTTTTTATAAATTTTCTGATTTTATTTCAGCAATATCGATACCTAGTTTTGTGAATTCTTTTTCGCCTAAATCAGTAATATAAAAGTGTTTATCTGAATTGTTTTTCTTTTCAATCCAGCCTTTTTCGGCAAAAGTTACGGCAAGAAGTTGACCAAGTTTACCGCCTATATGTTCATAACACATTTTCGCCGGTTTTTGTTTAGGAGATTCGTCTTTCATTTTTGGGATATTAGTATTCGAATTTCAGTTGTTTTTTGCATACTAATTTCAAAGCGAGATATGCGGCCGGAATGTAGGCAAAAGCTAAATCTATAAGGGTAAACCAGGTTGGAGACGGGAGTGAACTGACACTTATAATACCGCCAAATAAAAAAAACGCTCCAATTGCTAAAGCCAGTTTCTTTTTGTGGTTTACAGCAAGTAAAGCGGTTGTAACAGCTCCGGTAAAGGTTCCTATGGCGTGTGCCAGAAAGGGAAAAAGGAAATGTTTTGCCTCAAATAAATGAATGGTTTTTTGAAGTCCTTCGATTGTTGAATTATCAGCTCCTTCCGGCAGCGGAATTACCGAACTGCTGATTAAAATTATGCTCATGTTTATTAAACTTCCAATAATAATTCCGGTAACAACGGCCAGAGTATTCCTTAAAGCGGGGTCCATAATTCTGATTTTATTCTTACGAATTTATGAAAATTATGAATTCGATTTAGTTAAAATATTTTTTAATTAAAAGACTGCCTGAATTCTAAAGGCGAAACATTGGTCTTGGTTTTAAATAATTTGCTAAACGACTGCTGGTGTTCGAAACCTAATTCGAAAGCAATTTCACTTACAGATAAATGGGTTGTAGAAAGTTTTTCTTTTGCTTTTTCTATGAGTTTGTTGTGAATATGCTGCTGAGTGCTTTGTCCTGTAAGATGTTTTAAAAGTCCGCTTAAATAATTGGGCGAAACATTTAAACTTTCGGCAATAAAATGTACTGTTGGAAGTCCTTTTTGAGTAAGCGAATCGTTGTTGAAATAGTCTTCGAGCAGTTTTTCTAAACGCGCAAGAATTTCATGATTGCTTATTTTTCGGGTTATAAACTGGCGGTTATAAAAGCGTTCAGAATAGGTAAGAAGCAGTTCAATTTGGGCAATAATTACGTCCTGACTGAATTTGTCGATATTGGCCTGATATTCCTGCTGAATATTTTTCATGATATCGATAATCATTTTCTCTTCTTTATCTGAAAGATGCAGGGCTTCATGAACTGAATAACCAAAATATTCGTATTGTTTTATTTTCTGCGCAAGCGGCGTATTCCACAAAAAGCTGGGATGTATTAATAGTGAATAACCTGTATGCTGCAGTTCTGAATTGCCTTCGATAGAAAAAACCTGACCAGGCGCAATAAATAACAAAACGCCTTCTTTAAAATCATATTCCTGCTGGCCGTAACGCATTTTGGCATTGGCATTTCTTTTTAATGCAATAGAATAAAAGTCAAGAATAAGGCTTTTGGGTTCTTCTTTATTGAGGTATTTTAAATCTTCAAAATTATAAACGCTCACTAAAGGATGTTCAGGTTTTGGCAAATCTCGAAACTCATGAAATTCGCTGATACTTTTTATTCGATGTGGTTGTTGATTTGCCATGACCTAAATTACTTATTTTTGATTATATATTGCAGCAAATTCTTGTGCATAATCTGCCAGTTTTGTTTTTCCTAAAACTGTCGGTTTGTTTTTTAGATAATCTTCTGCCAGTAAACCATTGTAAAGTGCAGCGTACATTTCGACTAAACCATTGGCAATTTTAGGTTGCATACCCGCAGAAATTAATCCGTTTAGGGTTTCTTCGTCAGTAATGAATTTCCATTCTAAATCTGGTTTTCCTACCGCTGTGCCTAATATTTTTGCTGTTTCCTGTCCGGTCAGTTCTTCGCTTGCTACATAACGAATTTTTTTTCCGTCAGGCAGAGAAGTTAGTTCTTCTGCAATTGCTTCTGCGATATCGTTTGGAGAAACCCATGGAATCATTGCATCTACACCATAATTTGCAGCGATAAATCCCAGATTTTTAATCATAGGAATATAAGCCAGTAAATTATAATAAAACGAAGTTGGACGCATAAATGTTATTGAAACATTTTGTAATGTGTTTAAAACGGCTTCGATTTCATTGTAACGCTGAATAATTCCTGAATTTTCTTTTAAATGTGCTCCAATACTGCTTAAGAAAACTACTCGTTTTACACCCGAATTTTTAATGGCCTCGGCGTAATTGTTTCCTATTGTGCGGGTAAAAGCATCTAAATCCAGATTTTGATCGAAATAATTGGCACGCGGAATCATGCAGTACACAGCATCTGAATCTGCAAAATTTTTGGTTAAAAATTCTAGATCGTTTACAGAACCAACGGCTGCTTTTGCGCCAAGTTCCTCGATTTCAGTTTTTCTTTCGGCACTGCTGGTAATTATAGTTACAGAATGCCCTTTTTGTATTAATTGTTTAGCCAGAGGCTTGCTGATGTTCCCTAAAGAACCTGTAATAGTAATTTTCATCTGTTCTAATTTTTGATGTTACAAAATTGCAACGCATCAAAAAAACAGCTGTAGCCAAATCTACTATTGTTGTAGTCTTTTTTTAAGCTTCTAAGTTTTTGAGGTTCTTAGATGCTGCGTTTTTTATTTTTTTGATAATCTTTTTTCGTTTTCTGTTTGGGGTTTTCCGGTTGCGTTTGGTTCGCCTTTTCCGGTTTCAATAAGTTTTTTTAAACTGTTTTGAATATAATTGGTCCAAGCACCGCGGCAGATTTCAAAGCATTCGTATTCTGAAGTTAAACCAACGTGTGTAAAACGAAGTTCTGTTTTTCCGTCTTTTTGGGTAATCTCAAAAGTAGGTTTTGTTCCTGTCCATTCCATTTTGTCTTCTGTAAAATTGAAGTGGTTTTCCTTTACTAACCAGATGATTTTTTGATTTGGAATTACTTCTACAAGTTCTACTTTACAGCGGTGAACGTCTTCATAATGATACTCGAATTCATCGTGAAGTTTTGCGGTATTGCCTTCTATTTCTTCTGACCACCAGCCCCGAACATTGATTACGGCATTAAAAACGTCTTCCGGAGATTGTTCTACTTGTATTACTGTGGTAAAATCTGTTGTACTCATTTTTATGATTTTTAAATTTCAATATCAAATTTATGTTTTAAAAATCAATATGTTAGGTTTTTAAAAGGACAATTCTAAGGGGGATTTCGGACAAAATATTCTCATGAATACATCATCGCATGATATCCATTCGACATATTTTTTGAGAATTAATTGAATTTACTCAATGCGTTTTACAACATTATCAAGATTATCAACAACCAGATTAAAAATAATTTTGTTGTTAGGAAAAAGCTGCTGCATATTATTACGTAATTCTACGAACGCTAAATAATCTGTTGGATTACTCTTAATGGATTCCGTACACGATATTGAGATTTCATAGGTATTCCCGTCTTTTCTTAAATGAACAAACTTTGTTTGATACTGGTCAAAAAAAGTTGTTTTTTCAAAAGCTTCAGCAATTTTATCAGCTTCCTCAACTTTGACATTGTCTTCATAAACAATTTCATGATTCATAGCGTCATAGGTTTTCGATGTTTCTGTATACGAAGGATTGTTGATTGTATCGATCGCAAAAAAAATCGAAAATATAACAGCAAAAGTTAGAATGCAGCCTGCAATTGAAACTCCAATTGTTCTTCCCCAGCCAAATTCTTCTCCGCCGTTTTTAAGATGCTCGTTTATGTTTTTTTCCTGATATTGTTTTATAAAATACGCAGCAATTCCCGTATAAATTAAAGGAAAAACTATATTTGGAATATTAATATTTTCAGGAATTATAAATATAAGTGCAAAAATAATAACCGTAGAAATAAGCGTAATTATCCACGTTGTTTTTACTTTTTCGAAATCGTTAAAAGCTTTAAAATTTTCACTCAAAAAATATCCTGCGACTAGAGGACCTCCAAGAAAAGTTCCAGCTCGAATTGCTTTTTCAGAATATATTTTTTGCTGCGGGATCTCTTTAAAATCAGATTTTTCGATTACTGTTTCTTCCATTTTTATTTATTTGAAAGCAAAAATAGGTATTTATTGGAAAGTATTAGTAAGAATATTTTTATTTATTATATTGTGTGTAAAAATTTTTACTAAGAAATTTTTACACACATCCAGCCTGCTTCTACAATTGGTTTATCATCAATATAGGCTGTTCCTCGTTGTTTTATTATTTTTTCGCCTAAACGTATATTTTCAATAACGAGTTTTATTTTTTCGCCAAATTTGGCTTTGCCATAAAATTGTGCGTCTTCAATACTTACTAAACCAAATATTCCGTCGGTTATTCCTAAAAGTTTTACGCCGGCACCGCCGCATTGTGCCATGGCTTCTATTAAAATAGCGCCCGGTATGAAATCAAATATTTTAAAAGTAGTTTTTAGCCAGTTGTCTTTTTCGTTAAAAATTTTAGTACCAATAATTGTTTCATTTGTGAAAGATAATATTTCATCGACAAAAAGAAATGGTGCCCTATGTGGAATAAGACTTTCAATATTTTTTGACATGCTTGTAGTTTTTGTTCTACGCAATATAAGGAAATTCCACTGATATTCTAATTTGAAATCTGTTAATAAAAATCGGCCGTTGGTTTTGAATTTTTTCTTGTTTTAATTTGGAGTTTTTTCGAGATGATTTTTGATTTTTTCGACAGCTTTTTCTATTTCTAAAAAATGATTTGCCATTACATTTTCGAGATTTAAAGTTCCTCCCAGAATAAGCATTTCTTTATTTGTAAAACGTTTTCCTAAACGATCTTCCAGCATAATGGTTTTCATACTTTGTGTCATTCCAATTTCTGAAAGAAAAGCATTTGGATGCCCTGCAGTGCAGATTACGAGTCCATGTGGAATGGTTTTCATTCTAGGAAAATCATTTGTTTGTCCGTAAGCATATCCAACAGAATAAACCCGATCGAACCAGCCTTTTAGTTTTGCCGGACAATCACTCCACCAAACCGGATATAGAAAGATAATACAATCGGCTTTTTCAATTTTTTGATGCTCAGCCTGTACGTCTTTTGAAATTGGAAGATTTAGTTTTGCAAAGCCTTCTCTTTCGTATTCTTCTTCAGACATATCACTTTGAAAATCCGATGCATATAAATCTGAAATTTCAAGATTCCAGTTTTGTTTTTTTATGGCTGATTTTAATTGTTCTAAAACCTGAAAAGTATAAGATTTTTTGCTGGGATGACTGTAAACGATTAAGATATTCATGTTAATATTGATTTTGTGGAGTTGCAAACAATGCGTTTTAAATTATGATTTTAAGAGGAATGTTATTTCAATCGTATTAAAACGCCTTTTCGTTTTACAATATTTTTATAATCCCATTGAATATTCCGGGCTTTGTCGAGCCATCTTTTTAAATCTTCAATATTGATTTGGTCTGATGTGGTGTATTGGGCTTCGGCCGCTTTAAAACTTCCTTCGTTTTTCAGTTTTGGTTCATCAAATGACTGCCCGCTCCAAAAAAGTAATCTTACAGAATCTTTTAATTTGCTGTAACCCACAACGGGATTTCCGTCGAGAAACCAAACCGGATGCCTGTGCCAGATTTTGTTTTCGGCTTCGGTTAAAATATTATCAATTTCAGAACTTAAAATGTCGCATATTTTTTTGTCTCCCGGACTTTGTAAATCGTTGTATTCCTGAATTTCTTTGTTCATGACTTTTGATTTTCATGGTTAGCCAATATTTTTTGTGAGTTCAAATATGATGTAAGTTCCATTGGCAGAATCTCCTTTTCCTTTTTCTGCAAATCCTATTTTTTTATAAAACTCAACTGCTTTTGTATTGTTTTCAAGACATTTTAATGTCAGCGGAAGTTTTACCACTGCAATTGCTCCTTTTATTAATTCTGTTCCTATTTTTTTGCCCTGATGATTTTGATCAACATATAAATGATGAATAAAATTATTGGGTTTCCAGATCGAAATAAAACCTACAGGAATATCGTCTATTAATGCGGTTAGAATATATTCTCCCTGCGTTTGTTTTTCAAAATCGTCTAATTGATATTCTGATGTATCAAGCCATGAAAAAGTCCTTTTTCTTTCTTCTAAAAACAGCTTTTTTAAAGCTTCATAATCATTTTTTCCGGCTTCGGTTATTTTCATTTAATATCTGTTTTATTTTTTGAAAGCTTTGGTTTCGTTTTCTAGCATTTTTTCAATATTAAAATAAATACCGTCGACTTTGTATTTTCCTTTTTCAAATTTGAGATAATCGCATTTTCCTACTAAAGACTGTCCTTTTGGTTCAAGTTCGAAAAAACTCAAAAGAGTATATTCGTGATCGACTAATAAAACATGAAATCCGGTTTCGCAGGTTTTGCCGTCGCCAGAGGATAAAATGGTATTCATGATACTGTGAAATTTAAAGGATAATGATTTTGCCATTCCTTCGTCGCCTTTTAAATGATACACATAAGCAAGATAATTTATGGGATTCAGATCAAAAGGAAACTCTTTTAATGTACTGTTTATTAGTTCGATGATTTTGTCATAATCAGCAGTTTCCAGTTTTTCTTTTCCGTATAATTCGCGTAACTTTTTTTCATTTTTTGATGTCCAGAAAGCATTATATTCCGGCTGAAAAACGTAACCTAAATACAAATGCTTGTAATTTTCGGCTGTTAAAAGTGTATCGTTTTTTACTAATCTTTCCATTAGTTTTGGATAGTAATTAGGAGAATTTTTATCCTGAATTTCTTTTTCAATGGCTTTGTAATCCGGAATTTGAAAAGCTTCTTCCTGCGCAGTAATTTTTGCAGAAAAGAGAATAACAATTAACAATATAATTTTTTTGATCATGGTTTTGGTTTTTGGTTATGATTTTAGACATCATTCTGTAATTCATTTTCCTGCTTTTTTGCAGATTATGTATTAAAGTTTTGATTGAAAGCCGCCGTAATATTAGATACAAATTCTTTTGTGTATTCTCCGGTTTCGTCTAAATCCGGATCGAGAATAGTAATTTCGAGTCCGCTTAATTTTGGATTTTTAAACAAATAGGAGGTAAGCTCATTAAATTCTGTATATGTTAAACCATCGGGAGTTCGGCTGTCTACGCATGGCATAACAGCATCATCTAATACATCAACATCGATATGAAGCCAAAAGCCGTCGAGTTTTTTGCTTTTTACTTCTAAAAGAAAAGATTCAACAGTATTTTTAATTCCTTGTTTCCGCAGTTCTTTTAGACTAATGTAAGTCGCAGAAGATTTTTTGATTTGATTTTCGTATTCGTCGTCATATTCGCGATTGCCAACGCACCAAAGATTTTCTTCTTTTATATAAGGCGATAAATTGAGAATATTGGTAAGTTTTTCTGGTCCGTTTCCGGTAACAATAGAAGCGGCCATTCCGCCCACACCGCCGGTTTCAGATAAAGAAACATCCATAAAATCAGTGTGTCCGTCGAGATAAAACAAACCGTAATTTCCTTTTTGTTTTAAAGCCATTGCAACTCCCAGAAGAATACTACAGTCGCCGCCAAGTACAAAAGGGAATTTATTGGCGCTGATTAAATTATTGATTAAATAAGCTTGTTCTCTGGAATAGGTAACCAGCGAATCGGCATTTAAAATGTTGGTTTGAGGATCTTTTATGTTTGAATATCTGGGCGGATCGACTCTTATAATATTTTTGGCTTTAATAAGTTTATGCAGATTGTGTTTCCATAACCAGTCAGGCAAACGATTTACGCCTGGTTCTTTGCCCGGATACGGTTCTTTTAAACCCAGATTAGAAGTGAATTCAACAATTGATATTTCTTTCATAATGCGGTATTTTGAACCTAAAGTTATTAAAATATCTGGCTTGGAACGTTTTTTTAACAGCCAAAAAACAAAAAATCCGATTGGTTTAAAACAAATCGGATTTGAGAGTTTTTATTGGTTTTGAAAAATAATAACGTCGCTGAATTGTTCGATCTGGTCTATTATAAAAAGACTGTCGTTAAAATAATCCATGTCAAAATCGGGATCGCCCCAAACTTCAAATCTTTTTTTCGAAGCCCTTAATTTTTCTTTATCGTAAATGTCTTCATTCCAGTCTTCTTCGAGATCATCTGCAATTTCAAGAGCTTCCTGATTGATATGTTCTTCTTCTGCTAAATAAATGTAAAAGTTATATTCATCATCAAAAGTGAGTTTTATTTCATTATTGTCCAGCACAATTTGAGGATTTTCAGCATCAGATTCGCTATAAAAAGACTCTAGGTAATCTTTTAAAATTGCGATATCTGCATTTGAACCAGGCGCAATAAAAGCAGAGTAGGAATAGAAAGAATTTGCCATTTTATTTTCGGTTTAAATCGGTTATTAATAAAGGGTTGTTCTCTTTTAATTTATTTACTAATTCTTCTACCTGGGTTGGATTTTCTTTTATAAGCTCATATTCTGCGGAAGTTATTCCCACAATTTGAAGAAATGTTACTTCGCCGTGCGGGGTTTGTATTTTTTCGATTTCGGGATCGTTTACAAAAACCAGTGCCGTAATATCGGTTTCGGTATCAAGTCTTATGGGACCGTTTGCAGGCATGTAATGAAATTCTTCAAACCAGTTTCCGCTGTCAAAAACATATTTGGCAATGTTTTGTAAAAGCGCAACTGCCCAGCTTGGGTTTCCGTTATCGGCTTCAAAAGGTTTTAATCTAAAAGTAAGTTCAAATCCCCATTTACTGAATTCGCCGTTGACTTTTTCTTCGTTGTAATAGAGTTCAGAAAAACCGTAGGTTACAAAATGAAAATGTTCTTCTTGTTTTTTACTTTCGTAAATGCTGACGCCGTCAAGCGGATGTTCACCGCCAAGCATATAACTTATAGCTGGTGCAAAATGTTTGGGTTCCTGTTCCGGATAAAGTTCATCAAATACCTTATCAATTTCAAGCCATCCAACGGCATCATCTTCTGAAAATTCTTTTTTATATTCTTCTAATGTCATGTATATCTTATTATGATTAAAGCAATATACAAGATATGAGTTTTGAAGTTAAGAAAGAAGTTTCTTTTTAATTAATATGTTTTTAGTTTATTCATGATTTGCTCAACGGCAAGTTCCAGCCCTTTAGAATAATCTCCTTTTTTAAATTCAGGAACGGCATAAGTGGTAATGATGCTTTGTGTATCGCTGTCGCTTAATTTGTAGCGTATAAGATCGATGCTTTGCACCTGAATTTGTCTTAACTGTTTGCTTACCACAATTAAAATAGTTGGGTCTAATTTTGGATCTGCAGCCAGATATTTGTCTAGTTCTAAGGCATAATCCGGAAAGGCATTATAAGGTGCTATTGAAGCTGTAGTTACAACGGTAATTTTATAAAGGTGTTTTTTTTCAAATGCTTTAAGGGTATTGCTGAGTGTTGTAATTTGATCAGCATTCATGATTTTTTCGAAGTCGTTTACATAATCATACGATTTTGAAAAAGAGTCATTAGAATTTGCAGTTACATTCTTTTCTTTTTTGGCTTGAGAAAGTACAATACTTGGTGAAAACAAGATAATTAAAATAATGAAGAATATTTTTTTCATCACATTTGCGGATTAGATTTGGTGCTGCAAAAGTAGCACATTCTTTACTTTAAACAGATGAAAAAAAAGATTAGTTTTTCGCTGGAAAACGAAAAATAACTCAATCTTTAAAAACAGCATTTTAATTTTGTTTATCCTGATATTGGGCTAGTAATACCTTTCCTGCTTTTTTTTCAAAATTTCTACTGAATGTAAATGCATCCCAAAACCAATATCTCTGGGTTATGCTTAAATTAAACTTTTGAGGTGTAATTTTTCCTTTTTCAATTCTGTCAAATTGATATTCATATTGGTTTGGTAAGTTTACTGGTAACTGGCCTAAAGTAAGCACCTGAGCAATAATTGGATTTCCACATGCAGGATATTGTCTTATAGGATAAAGTTTTATTTTTAAATTGGTTTTTGTGCTGTCTTTGGTAAAAGTAAAGAGATCTGATTTCTCTAAAATTTTAAGTTCTTTTTTTAAGGTATCGTTTAAAACATAAACAGTTTCTTTTTCTGTAATGTTTTTTACATTTCGATATTCTTTTGGGTAAATTTTATACGAATAACAAGAGGTTAATAGTAAAGCAGAAAGAAGACATAATACTACTGTAAACGGTTTATTTGATAGTGACTTAACTGCCGCCGAAAATTTGAAAGACATTTTTTGAACTTTTAAAATAAAACCACAAATGTAAGTTTTTATTTATGTTTTGTAAAAAAAATATTATGGGTTTTGAAAATTAAAATCCGATTTGCTTTTACAAACCGGATTTTGACTAAAAATTATTTCAATAAAGGAATTAAGTGTTCCCAGTTTAACTGTTTTGCGTAATCTAATGCTGTTTTTCCGTTTTCGGTTTTAGCATTCACATCGGCGCCGGATTCGAGTAAAACCTCTACCGATGTACTGTTTCCGGCAATGGTTTCGCGATGCAGAAAAGTATAACCTAACTCATCTGTTCCTGTTACTTCTTCCGGATTATTTTTTATAAAATCAATAAGGCTTTCCTTCATGTTTTTGCTCATAGGATGTTCTACAAGATTTTCCGGTTTTTCTTTTTGGTCAGAAACTACCAGAATATCATTAAAATCTCCAAAATCTAATCCCCATGCTTCGTCGTGTTCTTCTCTTTCATCGTCACTCATTTCTGAGCGCATTGCATGTATGGTAAAAGCGCCGTAGGTTTTTCCCTGAGCTGCAAATAACCAGTCGCTGATTTGATTTGCCGGAATTTCTACTTCGTCTCCATTACTAACGTTCGTTAATTCGTTTGGCTGGTTTACGAGGATTCCGTAGATAGTATCGCCGTCAAAATTTATATCGTTAATCCACATGTGTTCAACTACGGTTTCGCCGTCTATTTCCTGAGTAAAAGCCAGTTTTACGCAGGCAACATCTAGTCCGGGAATTATTCTGCGATATTCCCATGATAATTCTCTCCAGAAATATTTAAAGGTTTCCTGCGCTTTTTGGTAGGCTTCGATCATTTTTGGATTTTCTCCATCGGCAAAGAATATAGGCGTGTTTTCCATTATATATTATTTAAAAGGTTTTTTGAGTTTTGTGAGAAATACAAACGAATAAAAAACCGATTTGTTTTGCAAATCGGTTTTTTATCATCAAAAGAAATTGAATTTAGAAATTTACATCATCTGCAACATTTCCTCCTTGTTCTGCAGCAAATTTTGCGGCATATTCTTTTTGTTTTTCCTGCTGATAATCATGAAATTCTGTAATATCTGCAGAATTCCAGTTTTGATTTTGTTCTGTAAGCCATTGCATTGCCACAGATTGAAAGTCAGCTAAATTGATTCCGAAATTATCCAAAATCCATTGAGCACCGTCAAGTCCGTATTCATACGCTGCTTGTCTTGCTCCGGCAAGTTCTTCGTAGAAATAGCGGTCCGTTTTCATTCTTTCTAAGTTTGCAGCTCCTTCTTCAGAAACTTCTGCTTTAAGGTTTTCTAATTGAGGAACTGTAACGTTTTCTGCATAATACTGACCAAATAAAGTTGTAACCGTAAACGAAGTATCTTCGCCCATACGCTGCGGCCAGATTGTGTTTAATTCTTCCCAAACTGCTGGTTCAAATCCCATTGCTTTACAAACTTCAAGGTAATCAACGCCTGCGCTGATTTTAAGACACATTGCAGTGTAAGTTCTTAAATCTACTCCATGTACAGGTTCTAAAAACGGATTGTTATCGTCTACTTTTACAAAACCTGAAGTCTGGATTCCGCTGTATTTTAAAGAATTTGCATGTTCAAAACGAATCATTTGGTCAGAGTCGCAGTTGTTCCATTCTGTATAAACTGTTCTTCTATAATTGAAATAGATGTTTTGAATATCTTTTTCTTCAAGATTTTCGCCGCTTGCGCGTTCATCTGCAATCCATGCTTCGGCTCTTTCAGCTACTTCTGCATCAAAATCTTCTACACTATAATGTGTTCCGTGTAAAGTTTCCGGATCGTATTCTACTTCTGTGTATTCTTCTTCGTAATCATTTTCATAATTATCGTTTGAAGTTTGTGCTTCATAATTTTGGTTTTGATTTTCCTGCTTGTTGTCTCCTGTTAGAGCTCCAAAAAGTTTTTTAAACATTTTTTAAATTTTAGGGTTAATTAATTATAGATACTGCAATTGATTTTGATACATTTTTTCGTTGTGCTCTTTTAAATCCGGCGTGATTTTGTTCCATTCGTCATACATTGCTCTTAGATAAGTCTGATGCAGTTTTGGCGCATTTTTAATAACAAATTGTCTTTGTTCTTCTAATTCGTCCATTTTTGCCTGAATTTCGCTTAAGATTTTTTTATCACTTTCGTGAATTTTACTCAGGCTTAATTCATGACGCTGATGATACAATTCACGTTCTTTATTATTTTCTATTTCAAATTCTTCATACAAATGCGCTGTTCTCTGCTCGGCTAAACCTCTGGCAATATTTTGAAGATTTCTTGCCTGTGTGCTTGGCGCAAATGTGTTTTGCGTTTTGCAATACGGACATGAAATATAGGTTTCGATTAAAAATATTTTCTCAATTTCGATATTACCGCCGCATTGTGTGCAGTTGAATTTGTTTTTAATGGTTTCGTATTCGTCTAATATTTTTTGATATTCGATTTCAAGATCGCGTTCCTGAGTTTTCTCGATTTGTTTTCTCCAATAATCGTACTTGTTGTCAAATTCTTCGTGACGATCTGAACAAGCACTTCTAAAATCCGAAAGCAGATTGTGATTGTTGTCTAAAACCGAAATTCTCGAATCCAGATCGTAATAAATACTGCTGATTTTTTCTTCGTAAGTGTTTCTGGCTTTTTCACGAATATTGTTAAGCTGACCCATAACGCCGGAATATACTCTATGAAAAGTTCTTTTATACAGATCTTCATCTTCCTGTAAAATCTGTTTTAGTTCCGGAATTGAAGCTGTTGCCAGTTCTTCCATTTTTTCTTCCAGTTTTTCTAAGAAAGTAAACCATCTTTGCTGTGATTCCTGAAGTTCTGCATACCATTCTGGAAATGCTTCCTGTCTTGGTTTTTCTTTTTCCTTTTGATTGTCTTTTGATTTGTTGAATAGTCCGAACACGTTATATGATTTTTTAAATTGAATTATCTTCTTTTTTAATATATACTCCGTCTGTAAGTTTTACGGTTAAGAATTCAAATCCGCAGTAAGCACAGTGGGTTAAACCATCTTGTTTGGCTCTTCCTGCGCCGCAGTTTGGGCAGTCTTTTGCATTCATTTTGGCGTCGGTCATTTCTGTTTCACCACCATAATTGGTTTGGTTTTGCGCTTTTTGTTTTAGCCTGTCTAAAAATGAATTGACTTTTTTCTCTTCCATTATAATTGACTTAATAGTTCTGATTTTTTGGATTTGAATTCGTCTTCGTCTATTAAACCGGCATCAAACAACGATTTTAATTTTTGAAGTTTTGAAGTTAAATCGTCTGCTGTTTCCTGTTTTGGGGTTTCTTTTGTTTGTTGTAATTGATTTAAAAGAATTCCCATGCTCAATGCATTTTGAGTAGCATCGTGAAGTGCGGTTCCTTTATCTCCAATGGCTGTGGCGGTGTTGAATTTGGTAAATTTATCCATATCAGTCACCATATTCATGCTTGTAATTTTATCGTAATGTGCTGTAACTTCTTCCGGAAGGGTTACGCTTGTAATTACAAACTGGGTTAGTTCAATTCCTAATTGAAGAAAATAGGGTTGTAAATACGGTTCGATTTTTTTTCCTAATTGGGTAATGTTTCCGGCAATATCAGTCACGGTGATATTTTCATTAGCGAGAACTTCTCCAAATTTTGGAGCGACAAAATCTCGTAATTGATTTTGTAATTCGAAAATGGTCAATTGATGATAAGTTCCTGCGTATTGACGAAAGAATTTAGCAGGATCTGCAATTTTTATATCGAAACTTCCAAAAGCACGAACTCTTATTTGTCCAAATTGCGGATCATTTAGCAGAATAGGAGCAGGAGTTCCCCATTTATTATTAATGAATTGATGTGTGTTGAAAAAGTAAATATCTACTTTAAACGGACTTTCGAATCCGTATTTCCAGCCTTTAAGTCTGCTTAAAACGGGGACGTTTTCGGTAGATAAGGTATGAAGTCCCGGCGAATAAATATCTGCAAGCTGTCCTTCGTTTAAAAGCATAACCTGCTGACTTTCACGAACGGTTAATTTAGCTCCGTTCTTGATTTCTTTATCTTCATCATAAAACTTCCACATCAATAAATTAGGATCGCTTGTCGTGGCTTCGATTATTTCTATAAAAGGTAATTTCATTGCTTTCTTATTTATACGGAATAAAAATAAGAATTTTAACACGATGTCGAACTTTTCTTATGTCAAGTTTTTAACAACTTTTTATTTATTAAAATTAAAGGCTTGTATGGTGGTTTTGTGTTTGTATTTGGTTTGCCTCAATTATTTTCGACAGTAATGATCAGTTTGTTTTTCATTTCTTCTACAATAATCGTATGATTTTGTTTAAAACCGAGTTTCTCAAGCCATTTGCCTTCAAGTCTTATTTCTGGAATTGTAATGTCTTTGTAAGTGCGTTTTTGGTATTTAGAATGGATTTTTAGTTTTCTAATAGTTGTCATGGCTTTTATGATTTTTGTTTTAGATAAAGCATGCTCGTATTTGTTAATTGAAAAAGTTTGTCATTTCGACGAAGGAGAAATCTCCGTAAAGTTTATCATAAGTTTTGTCGATAAAGTTTTGCCATTTTCAACCTTAGGAAAAAAATAGCATTAATAAGTTGCTAATCTTTGTCGAGTTACTGGCGGAGATTTCTCCTTCGTCGAAATGACAAAAGTGTGTTGATTATTTGTTTCCAAAGGAAATGGAAAAACTTCTTTACTGTGAGTTTTTTAGTGGTTGTGCAAATCTCAAACAATTTTTTGACAAAGTTGTCAACTTAAAAGCTGACAAACCTGTTTTTTAAATAATTTAAATTCGTAATACACTGAAAATGTGATGTTTTTTTCCTGCTTTAAACAAAAAAATCCGATTTGTGAAACAAATCGGATTTTTAAATTGAAAATTATATATAACTCAGAGCTGGTTGATATATAAATAATAGCCCATCTTTGTCGAGTTTCTTGTGAAGATTTCTCCTTCGTCGAAATGACAAAATTGAATTCATAAACGTACATAATTTTGTAATATCTATCTATTTTATGAAATTGTTGTTTTCGTCTATTTTGAATTTTTCTCTTCTGTATTTGCTTCTTTCAGTTTCATTCAGCCATATTATATTTTTTGGCCTTTCCATTCCTTCAAATAATATTTTATCATAATATTTTTCGTCACCTAAAGTATTCCATGGTTCAAATCCATAATAAGCATTAGCTAATAGAATTAAAATATTATCTGATGTTGAATGTCCCTTTTTAGCTTTTAAAGGATCTACCAGGATATTTATGTTTGTTATTATTTTAAATGTATGATTTGAAAGATATTCTGCATCTAAATTTTGAATGGTTATTATTTTGGCATCTTGTAATTCTTCTATCGAAACATTTTGATCCTTTTTTAGTAAGTCAATTAATATACATGTTGGAGAAGTTTTAGTTATGTGCGTGCCAACTATTTGTCCAAATGAAAAATTGTTTTCTAATAATGGAACAGAAAATACATCACCTATTTTCCATTTTTGCCTTGGTGGTCTTTTATGATTTTTTAGTTGATTGTAAATTTCATTAAATTCCGACTCAGAAATTTTTTGATGTTTTTCTTGAACACAAAGTTCGTTAATGATTTTAGCGACTGCAAAAATAGTATCAGCACTTCTACTGTCTATGTGTGTATAATCACTTTCGTAATCTATGTTGGGTTTTGGTTTTAATGCAGTTTTTTTTAATTCGTTATTTAATAAGTTTACTGCTTCTGATTGATATTCGGTATCAAAGAAATCTGCTAAATTTTCAAAAATAGTAAATACTGCAGATGTTTGATTTGGAAGTGATATACTAAGAGGACCAAGTTGAATCTCTTTCATGAGTCTTTTATTTTAAATACAAAAATAAAGAAAATTACTACTTTTTGTATGATTATAGAAATAAAAAAAATCCGATTTGTGAAAACAAATCGGATTTTATAAATTGAAAAATTATATATAACTCCGTAAAGGTTTATTAATCTTTACTTTGTATATTTTTACAAGTGAATTACTTCGCCGTAAGCATCAGCTACAGCTTCCATAACAGCCTCGCTCATTGTTGGGTGAGGGTGGATAGATTTAAGGATTTCGTGACCAGTAGTTTCTAGTTTACGAGCTACAACTGCTTCTGCAATCATATCTGTAACACCAGCACCAATCATGTGGCATCCTAACCATTCTCCGTATTTAGCATCAAAGATTACTTTTACGAATCCGTCTGCAGCTCCGGCAGCTTTTGCTTTTCCAGAAGCTGAAAATGGGAATTTACCAATTTTTAATTCGTATCCTTTTTCTTTTGCTTGTTTTTCTGTTAATCCTACAGAAGCGATTTCTGGAGTTGCATATGTACAACCAGGAATGTTTCCGTAATCGATTGGGTCTACGTGTAAACCTTTGATTTTTTCAACACAGTTGATACCTTCAGCAGAAGCAACGTGTGCTAAAGCCTGACCTGGAGTAACGTCTCCAATTGCGTAGTATCCAGGAATGTTAGTTTCGTTGTAAGCGTTTACTAAGATTTTATCTCTGTCTACAGCGATTCCAACTTCTTCTAAACCAATATTTTCGATGTTTGTTTTAATTCCAACTGCCGAAAGTACGATGTCAGCCTCAAGAATTTCTTCTCCTTTTGCTGTTTTTACAGTTGCTTTTACTCCGTTTCCTGTAGTATCAATTTTTTCTACAGAAGAGTTTGTCATGATTTTTACACCCGCTTTTTTCATAGAACGCTCCATTTGTTTAGAAACGTCTTCGTCTTCAACAGGAACGATGTTTGGCATAAATTCTACAATAGTAACGTCTGTTCCCATTGAGTTGTAGAAGTGAGCGAACTCAACTCCAATTGCTCCAGAACCTACAATAATCATAGATTTTGGCTGTGTTGGCAATGTCATTGCCTGACGGTATCCAATTACTTTTACACCGTCTTGTGGTAAGTTTGGCAATTCACGAGAACGTGCACCAGTTGCGATGATAATGTGATCAGCGCTGTATTCTGTAACTTTATTATCTTTATCAGTAACGTCAAGTTTTTTTCCTGGTTTTAGTTTTCCAAAACCTTCGATAACGTCAATTTTGTTTTTTTTCATTAAGAATTGAACTCCTTTGCTCATTCCTTCTGCAACACCACGGCTGCGCTGAATAACTGCTGGGAAATCTTTATCGAATTCAGAAACTTTTAATCCGTAGTCAGAAGCGTGTTTAAGGTAATCAAAAACCTGAGCAGATTTTAATAATGCTTTTGTTGGGATACATCCCCAGTTTAAACATACACCACCTAAGTTTTCTTTTTCTACTACAGCTACTTTAAAGCCTAATTGTGAAGCTCTAATCGCTGTTACATATCCTCCAGGACCACTTCCTAAAACAATAACGTCGTATTTCATTTTTTTGGTTTTTAATATTAACTATCGAAAATGAAGTTTATACTTTTCCGAAACTCATTTTTCGATGATTCTTTTGTTATTTGTGCTTGCGAATTTAAGGATTTATTTTAAATGAACGCCTGAAAATTTGTTTTTACACAAACAGATTTTGTTCTTTTCACAGAAATCGATTGAATTGTGAATTGCAAATTGTGAATTATGAATTGAAAATTATATTTTTTACTTAAAATCTGCAAAATAAAACTTTCATTAACTGAACGAAGTCGGAAATCTTTAGTGTTTTAAAGATTTCCGACTTCGCTTAGAGTGATAAAATTTGAATTATAAGTTTTGTTAAGTTTCAGTAATTAAACTTTTACATGTCCCCAGTTTTCGCCGCTTGCAATTCTGCGAATCTGCATTTCGCTTACGCCAAATTGTTTGGCAATCATTTTTAGACGTGTTTTTTGTTCTGGTCTTGCCAGGATTTTTTTGATTAACATGACTTTTGTTGTAGTCAGTTTTCTTCCGTCGGCTTTTAAGTTGTGTTCAATCAGATTCTTTTTGGCCTGAATAACTCTTGGGCTTTTACGGCTGTGTGCCATCATTTCTTGTTTTGTAGCCCAGCGTAAATTGCTTACATCGTCGTTGCTTCGGTTGTAATCCAGATGCAGAACATAGGTTTGATCTTCAGAATCTTTTGGGATAAAATATTGGGCAACTAATTTGTAGAGAAATAAATATTTGTTGATGATTTTATCGTCTTTTTTGACTTTAAATCTAAAGGTTGGGTAACCATCGCTTAAACCGCCTTTCAGGATGCGGCCGTTTTCAATTTCGTCAGTAAAGCTTATTAATCTTCCTCTGTTTGAAATGGCATATTTAAGTTGTAATGAGGCGTTTATTTCTATTTCTTTGAATACTTCGTTAGGATAAAATCTATTATGTGGCATTTTCTTTTTCATTTAAATTTTGTCTCTCAAAGATAAAGAATTCCAAAATGAAGAATGCTATTGTGCTGGTAATGAAGTATCAAATTTATGATTCTTATAACGCTATTTTAACGTTTTAAAATGGTTTTGACAGTTTTTAGACAGATTTTGGTGCCCAAATTAAGAATAATTCAGTTTTATGATTTTGGGTGAAAGTTAAAAAATTAAGAAAACGTTATGTCAAAATTATTGATCAAGCCAGTTTTTGAAATTATTTATTTCTTTTTTGCTGATCAAAATCGGGTCATTTTCGACAGCAGGAACATTTAGAATTAATTCTATTTTTTGGTTGGAATGTTTTACGACTTCTTTTATAATGTTTCGGTTTACGATATATTTTCGGTTTACCTTAAAAAATGTAAAAGGATCGAGGCTGTTTATAATGTCTGTAAGTGTGTTATTGTACAAAAAACTGTTTCCTGATTTTACATATATAAACAAATGTTTTCCAGATGCTGCAAAATAGGTGATTTCAGACTCGTTTACTGAAATTAGTTTATATCCGTGGTTAACGAGAAAATGACGCTGGATTTTGCTTGTTTCAGGGTTTTCTAATGCTACTAAAGATTGAATCGTATTATCGGCATTAAAACTGTCTTTAATTTTTTTGAATTTAAAAAGAGCTTCAAGTAATTCTTGTTCTTCAAATGGTTTTAAAAGATAGTCTATTGTAAAATGTTTGAAAACCGAAATGGCGTAAGAGTCATAAGCGGTAACAAAAATAACGGGGCAGGAGATTGTGGTTTTTTCAAAAATTTCAAGACTTTTTCCGTCTCCAAGGTGAATATCCATAAAAGCGAGATCGACACTGTTTTGTTTAAAAAAGTCGACGGCTTCTTTTACCGATTTTAAAACTGTAATTTCTGCAATCTGTAAAATTTCCTGCTGTTCTAAAATTGATTTTAGATAACTGGAAGCAAGATATTCGTCTTCGACAATGGCAATTCTCATTATTTCTTAAAGTTAAAAAAGTTTCATTTTTACGTAAGAACCCTTAAATGATTTTGCAAATATAATTTTCTCTGGTTTTTTTGCAATATGTTTTTAATGTTGTTTTAATTTTTGTTGTGATTAAAACATTCTTTTTTGGTAAAAAATCAAAAAAGGCCCAGTTTTGCAACTGGACCTTTTTCAAAAAAAACAATAGGTAACTTATAGATTGGGATTGTTTAATCTCGCGTTTGCCGGAAAAGGAATGGTGTATCGCGGATCGTTTTGTCTTAAAGTATATTCTTGACCTCCGAAAGTGTGAATGATTTGTTTTTGAGTTGTTCTTCTTAAATCATACCAACGCTGTCCTTCAACAGCAAATTCACGTTGTCTTTCTGCTAAAATGAAGGTTGTTAAATCTGCTGCATTCATTGCTGCGATTTCGCTTTCAAGCTGTGTAAATCCAGATGCTGTATATCTGTTTTTGATGAAAGTTAAAACAGTAGATTTAGCATCGGCAAGATTGTCTAGTTTTAATGAAGTTTCAGCTTTTATTAAATACAATTCAGATGTTCTGAAAGAACATTTTTGCTTATCATTAACACCTTTTTCGATTATGAAATTACTTCCATCTGCTGAAAAGTAAATTGGAAAACGTAAATCTGTTGTTTGGTTGTAAGCAGCAATTAAATCATCTGATGCAAATGATAATATCTGAATATTATTAGCATAGTTTATTTCAAGAGCTAAAATAGATTCTTTTAAATCGTATTGGGTTGCTAAAACCGGAGTTGCTTTTAAGTCAATTAAAGCATTGTTTATAGCCAGAGCCTTATTAACTGCGTCCTGAGATTTCTGCCATTGCTGCATGTATAAGTAAATACGGCCTTCTAAGCTATATAAAGCTGATTTTGAGAAACGATAGTTTAATCCTTTTGTCTGTTTGTCTAAAGTAAGTAAACTTTCTGCTTCTTTAGTATCAGAAATAATTTGATTGTAAATTGTTTCTACACTTGCAGCAGGAAAATTTTGCTCTAAATCTACTTTTAATGCTAATGGAACTCCTTTGTCAGAACCTGCTGTTGCAGCATTGTAAGGTTTTCCAAATAAGTTAATCAAATCAAAATAAGCCATTGCTCTTAAAGCGTAAGCTTCTCCAATTAATTGATCTTTTTCAGGAGAATCAGTCAGTTTTCCTTTAGCATCATTAATGATAACATTTGTATAAAAAATTACAGTGTATAAGTTTGCATATGGAAAACTTACCGCTCGGTAATCTGTTCCTGCATCTTTCCAAGTGTAGATATCCTGATATAACGGAATATCGTTCTCTCTATCTGACTGTAATATTAACTCATCAGTACGAACTGCTGTTAATGATTTGTGATCAGGATAAGTTACATATCCTGATGTAAGCAGACCACGATAATCTTGTAATGTTTCAGGAATAACTTTTCCCATAGGCTGGACGTCTAAATAGTCATCGCAGCTTGTTACAGCAATTGCTGCAACAAAAAGTAGTATATATTTTGAGAATTTTTTCATTTTTAATTTGTTAGAAAGTTACATTACATCCTAAAGTGAATGATTTAGGAACTGGTTGCGCATAAATGTTTCCAAAAGTTTCAGGGTCAAAGTAACCTTTATAATCAGAACTTATTACAAATAAGTTTCTAGCTTCAACATTTAATCTGATACTTGCTATATTGATATGATCAGTAAATGTTTTTGGTAATGTATAACCTAAACGCATACTGCTTAATCTCATATAGCTCATTTCGCTTGCCCAAGTATCTAAGTAATTCATTGTAGGAATAGAATTGATTGTTGAGAAATATTGGTATGCCATCCAAGAATCTCCACTACCACTTGTTTCACTTGTAATTCCAGGTAAATTAGATTTATTTGTAGACGATGCAGCATTTAAAATATCTCTGCTGTAATTTTGTCCTCTGTCTACTTGTGTTCCATTGTATGGAGGAGTTCTTGTAACTGTTTGTTTTAAGTTAAAAGAAGCTGCAATTGTAAGGTCGAAATTACTTACTTTAAATGTATTGGTAATACCTCCTGTAAACTTAGGATCTCTGTCTCCTAAATAAACAAATAAATCTCTAAACTCAGCAGGTGTTAATTGTGTGTCAGATATAAGTCCAGGGAAATCTGGCAAAGTATCTACTAATTTAAAGAAAGTCTGAGCGTTTACTGTTTCACCTTGTTTGTTTACAAATAAAGGATAACCGTTTTCGTCGATACCATTTGTTTTAAATCCAAATACAGCGTTTACTGCATAACCTTCCTGATTTGGTAATAAGCTGTTATCTCTAACTTGTAAACGATCTACATTACTCTTGTTGTGAGAGAAGTTGATGCTTGTATTCCATTTAAAGTTAGGATTGTCTATATTTTTTGTAGATAAAGTAATCTCGTAACCTTTGTTGCTTACTTGTGCCCAGTTCATGTTTGTAAACTCAAAACCATTTTCTAACGGAAGTGATCTTAGACCAATTAAGTCAGTACTTTTTCTTCCGTAAAAATCAGTTACAATGCTGATTCGGTTGTTGAATAATCCAATATCAGCTCCAATATTTGTATTGGTAGTTTTTTCCCAACGTAATTTTTCATTTGGCGGACGTAAAACTACAACAGTAGGTTCGATTTGGCCAGGAAGAATTACACCTGTATTGTTTTCACCTACTACATAAGGAGATGTACCTTTGTCAATATTACCTTGTAAACCGTATGAAGCACGAAGTCTTAAATTAGAAAGTGTTAAATTATCTTTTAAGAAATTTTCTTCAGAAACCGCCCATGAAGCAGAAGTTGAATAAAGTGGTAAGTATTTGTATTTTGGATCTACACCAAATAAATCAGAACCATCATATCTAACACTTCCAAAAATACTATATTTTCTGTCGTACGTATATGATGCTGTAGCAAAGAAAGATGCAAATGCATTTTCGTTTTGAGTTTTAGCATACGGTGTCCAGATTTTTTCTACTGCTGAAGATGCATTTGGGAACAAAATTGGCTGTGTAGTTAAATTCTTTTCATTATATCCAAAACCTTTAGTTGCAATAGAAGTTGCGTAATTACGTCTTAACTCATTACCAACCATAGCTTCGATTTCATGTTTTTCTCCTAAAGTTTTAGTGTAATTCACCATTGTTTTTAGGTTATACTGAAAGAAGTCTGCATTTGTATTTTGGATGATACCACCAACAGGAAGAAAATATTTTTGACCGCTTTGGTATTTTGATCTTTCTCTTTGTACTCTTGTATAATAGCTGTTCTCACCAGCATATTTTTCGCTAGATGTATTGTCTAATTGTAAACCTAATTGAGAAGTTACTTTTAAATCTTTAGTAACTTTATATTCAGCATCTAATAATGCTTTTATAGATCTTGTTTTTAAATCGTAAGAAGTATTTTCTCTTTCTTCTAAAAAGTTAAATGGAATATAATTACCACCAACAAGTCCAACTACCTCTTTGTCATATTTGTAACTTCCATCTTCATTGTAAGGAGTTAAATATGGATTTACGTTTCTAGAGTAGTTTGCAGGATTTGTATATGCGTTTGTATCTGTTAGATAAGACGTAGTTTTGTTTTCTGACCCAAAAATACCAACTCCAACTTTGAATTTATCTGTAATTTCGTAGTTGTTCTTTAATGTCAAGTTGTAACGTTTGAAACCAGTTCCTACAGTTGTCCCTTTTTCGTCATAGTAACCTAAAGAGAAATAGTAATCTGATTTTTCACCACCACCAGATAAACTTAAACCGTGCTGTGTATTAATTGCAGTTTGGTATAATAAGTTACCCCAGTTTGTATTGTTACTTCTTAATGTATTGATAGATTGTTGTGTAGCAGCACTTAAAGCAGAAAATCCTCCGGCTCTGTATGCATTTAATTCATTTGCTCCATTTAAGATACGTGTAACTTCACCAGATGAATCTCTGAAAGTTAAATCTTCACGTGCAGCAAGACCAAGTTCGAAATCAACTTTTTCATTTGAATTCATTAAGTTTAATTTAGAAAACTCAGGTCTTTGAGTAATAAAGGTATTAGTATTAAAACTTACAACCATTTTACCAGCGCGTCCTTTTTTAGTAGTTACTACGATTACACCATTTGCAGCACGTGCACCGTAAATAGCTGTTGCAGCAGCATCTTTTAAGATTGTGATATCTTTAATATCGTCTGGGTTTAAGCCAGCAATAGAGTAGTTGTTTAGTACATCGATATTATCTTTATCGAATGTTTTAGGAATATCATTTCCTTCTAATGGTAAACCATCAAGTACCCATAAAGGATCTTGTGAACCGTTTAAAGAAGCCGTACCCCTGATTCTAATTTTAGCAGGTGCTCCAGGTGCTCCAGATGGAGTACTTACAGCAACTCCGGCAATTTGTCCAACTAATAATTGGTCAATGCTCGAAACCCCTGTCTGCTGGATTGCAGCCATGTCTATTTTAGAAACTGCAGCAGTAAGTTTTCTTTTCTCGATTTTTTGGTAACCAGTTACGACAACCTCCTGAAGTTTTGCAGTTTCAGATTTTAAGTTTACTGTATAGTTTTTTTGACCGTCTAATTCAAGAGTATACGATTTGTATCCCATGAAAACAACTCTCAATGAAGTAACATTTTTTGCGATTTTCAAAGAGAATTTACCATCAAAATCTGTAGTAGTTCCAATAGCTTCACTTTGAATAATACCTGCCATGGCAGTTTTGTTTGAAATGGAATTATTCTCAACGAAGATAGATGCACCAGGAATTGGCGACAAATCTGCTTCATCTTGAATGATCCCCGTAATAGTTCGGGTTTCCTGCGAGTATCCTGCGATGGCCAGGAACAGCAGTAAGGCATGTAGAATTTTTTTCATGTTTTGGGTTTGTAATTATTAAAAGGTTGTATTATTCAGGGCTTTTTCGATTCGTTGTATTAAATCGAGGTAATGGTTTTGGGTCGATTGATCACCTGTGCTTTTCTTTATTTTTAATAATTGAAGCACTTTATATAATTCTCCCTTTTTATCAGAAGTCACTTCTGCAACTCTTTTTAAGAAAGTGTTATTAATATTTCTTGCCATATGTGCATCATCTAAAGAACATAAATGAGGCATTTGTAATGTTTCTTGTATTTGAATTGTTTTTTTAGCATCTGTTTTTTCAAATAACTTGTTAGTAGAAATAATCAAAACATCCACATAATTTTTTTGTGTCATACGCTCCAGAATAGTAAGCGATTTGTTCTGAATTGTTCCTGCAAACACATTTTGGTGTATTTTTTTAAACAAATCATTTACGGTAAAAACCTTCTCGTTGGTTTTATTTCGCTGGTATAATTCGTTTTCAGTCATTCTAAGCAAACGGTCATCACTAAACAGATTATACAAAATATCGTACTGTAAGTCTCTCGAAAGTGTATAAGGAGTATATTCGTAAGGTCCAATAGGCGAATCCTTCAGCGGATTTGTTTTGTCTAAAATGTCATTAAAAAACAACCATTGCGGTAATGTAATTACGTTTTTAGTCAAATAATCAGCAGCTCTTTTTTGCATAGATGCCGGAACCGGAACATAACTTTGTTTGTTGTCGCCATGAACAGTTCTATTTAAATAAATACCGCCAATATTATTCATTACATGCTGATTGTACATTTGCCATTGACCAATAGCTCCTATATAAAGTTTACCGGTTTCATTATATGACTGATCTTTGTCATAAGTCCAGTTTAAGATATTGTCTACAACACGTTTTAAGTTTTTTAAACCATATTCGCTCGCTTTAACAGCGTCGTTTCCTAAATCTTCAGACTGAGAACGAGGATCAATTACATTTCCCTGTTGTTCGCCATAAAAGTAAATGGGGTCATTTTGATGTTTTGTAATTAAGGCGTTTAGTTTTGCTGTTTCGTTTTCGTTAGGCGAATACCATCTATAACCCCATTCAATAGCATATTTATCGTATTCTCCAATTTTTGGAGTAATTACTGTAACGTTATCTTCTGGCTGTGCTACATAATTGTAACGAGCATAATCCATGATAGAAGGCGCAGTTCCGCCCATTTTTGCTGTAAATTCTTTAGATCTTAAAGACTCAACATCATAAGCAAAAGAAGAACCCATGTTGTGTTTTAAACCAAAAGTGTGTCCAACTTCATGAGACGAAACAAAACGGATAGCTTCTCCCATATGTTCCTCGCTGAATACATTTCCTCTTGCTTTTGGATCAATGGCTCCAGTCTGAATTCGCATCCAGCTTTGTAATGAAGTCATTACATTATGCCACCAAATAATATCAGCCTCGATAATTTCACCGCTTCTAGGGTCAACAACCGATGGTCCCATAGCGTTTGATTTTGGAGATGCCGCATACGTAATAACCGAATAACGTACATCATCAATATCAAAATCTAGCTCTTTTTCAGTAGGTTCTTTTGCAATAATGGCATTTTTAAATCCTGCCTTTTCAAAAGCTGCCTGCCAATCGTGTACCCCATCAATGATATACTTTCTCCATTGTTTTGGAGTCGACGGATCGATGTAATAAACGATTGGTTTTTTCGGCTCTACTAATTCACCTTTCAAATAACGTTCTTCATCTTCCTTTTTTGGTTCTAAACGCCAGCGTGTAATCAATTCTTTTTCAAGCATTGCCTGCTGGGCATCGGTAAAATACCAATGCTTTTCGCTAAAGAAACCAATTCGGTTATCAGAAAAACGTGGTTTCATTGGAGTTTTATCCAATAAAATAATATTACTTGTCACACCAAGCGTTACCGATAATGAGGAACCGCCTTCGCTGATAGAAGTTGTCAGCTGTGATTTTACTACAATGTTTTTAGGGAAAGATTTTAATCCTTCTATATATGATAAATCAGATTTTAAAGAACCATTAAGACCAACGTTGCTCAAAACATCATTGAAACTTTTCTGTTTTCCGTCAAAAATCTTATTTACTTTAATTACAACAGCTGTCGAATCATTATTTTTAGTTTCAATATCAAAAACTTCAATAATAGATTCGGCAAAATTATTTTTTACAGATTCAGTAATCGCATCTTCTTTTGGAGAAGAAACTTTAGGGACATACGATTTAACCCAAACTTTCTTTGCAATTGTATCTTTATAAAAGGAAATAACTTTATTCTCATAATTCATTCCTTTATTTAATCCAGCGTCATTAATTTCATAAGGAACCTGAGATAATTTGTTTACAACCAGAAATTCTCTTTGAAACAAACTGTCGTGAATTTCGAAATACACATCAGTTTTAACCTGAATGATATTAAACAGTCCTTTTTTAATAGTACCTTTTTTTACAAGGTCATTATATTTTTTACCTTTTTTGGCGTCAGTAGAATCTTTTACAATTTCAGTCTCTGTTCCTTTTTTCTTCTTCTTTTGTGCAAGAACTGTAACAGGAATGAATAATAATAAAATTAGTAAGCAGAATAATTTTACATTATGCAGGAATGCCTTTTCCTTCATTTTGATGTTAAGTTTAAGTTAATTTTCGCCGAAACTATTCGATTATAGCTCAGAAAAAAAACAAAACGGAGTGAATGGCTTTTTTTTAGGAGTGAATGGATATTAAAGGCAGAATACATACGAAATTACCGTCTTTTTCATAAGTTTTTAAAACGGTTCTTGAATAGAAATTATAAATGCTTAGAAGGTATTTTAAACCAAAATTAGTGCTGGGTTCACTATGAGCCTTTTTTTGAAGATTATTAGTAATGATTACCTGATCTTTTTGAACCAGTATTTGCGTCGTTAACGGATTTTCCTGTGTAGCCATATTATGCTTAATAGCATTTTCGACCACTACCTGAAATGCCAGATACGGAATATATTTTTCCAGAGCTTCATCATCTTCTATTTTAATAGAAAAAATGAGTTCTTCTTTAAAACGGGTCTGCTGCAAAAAAATGTATTTTTCGATAAACAATAATTCATTTTTTAACGGTACAATATTTTTTGCCGGCGGATCGATTAAATAACGATAAATACGCGAAAGGTTTAAAGTAAACTTTTGCGCTGTTTTTACGTCGCTTCCTACTAACATATAAAGTGAGTTGAGCGAATTGAATAAAAAGTGCGGATTAATCTGATCCTTTAAATGCTGAAGCTGAATAAGTGCTTTTTCTTTTATGATTTTTTCGTTTTCAACAAGAAGTCTGTTTTTTTCCTTAATTGCAATTCCTTTTTCTTTATAAGCACGTCTGTTTGCATACGAGAACAAATAAAAAATCAGCAAAAGCATAACCGTGGTTATAGAATATATCCATGTCGAATATCTTTTTATCAGCGATACATTTTCGTCGCTGACATTTTTTGGAAAATTGACACATATAAACCAATGCGAATTTTTAAGATCTAATTTTTTTGTAAACCTGATTACATCCAGTTTTAAAAATTCAGATATAGCAACCCTTCTTACATAATCCTGCTTTTTAGTAAAAATAGTATCTATTGATCGTGTAGAAGAAATCGTATAAACATTTTTTCCTATAAAGTCAGATTCAGGATGATAAATACATGTTCCTGATTGATCAAAAATAAAAGCATAGTTTGTTGCCAGCTTAGACTTGTCTACACTAGAAAAATAATCGTGAAGTTTTTTTAAATTGATGTCATAACCATAACGAACAATTGTGTTTTTTGAATTGAGTTTAAAATAAATTCTCCAAACCCATTCTTTTCCCTGCAAAAAAACAGTGCTGCTATGATCAGTGTTTTTGTTTTTAAGAATAAAATCTTCGGCATCTTTTTTTACAGCATCAGAAATAGAATCTGTTCCAAACTGGATTTTATTATCGTTAATCTGAAACCAGTTATCAGCGATTAATAAATTAGTATTTTGTACCGAAGACAAAACATGTAAGTTGGAAGCCAGATTTTCTGGACTACTTATTTTTAAAACATGTTTTATTCTGTTTTCATGTTCCAGAAATTTCGAAAATTCCTGCGACATGAATTCTTGTTTTTTAATAAAGTTGCGCTGCGACGTTTCTTCATTTGCTTTTTCGGTAAGATCAGTAATTAAATTACTTAATATGTAAACAGAAGAAACGGTAATGAAAATAGAAACGATTACGTAAATTACGAAAGCGCGTCTAGATGTTATTTTTTTTAATTTAAATTTCAAAAAAGTATTTATAGTTTAATCTAATTCGCGGCCGAAAACTGCGAATCATATAAGTTTTTATAATAACCATCAGTTTTGGATAATAATTCCTGATGTGTTCCTTGTTCAACAATTAATCCCTTGTCCATAACCACAATTTTATCTGCATTTACAATTGTTGCCAGTCTGTGCGCAATAATAATAGAAGTTCTTCCTTTTGTAATCGTTTCCGTGGCACGCTGAATTAATTCTTCAGAATACGTATCGATAGACGAAGTCGCTTCATCCAAAATCAAAATACTTGGATTACTTACATACGAACGTAAAAAAGCAATAAGCTGTCTTTGTCCGGACGAAAGCATAACACCGCGTTCCTTTACGTCAAAATCATAATTATCAGGAAGACTCATAATAAAATCGTGAACACCAATTTTCTTTGCCGCATCTAAAACTTTTTCTCGTGTAATTTCAGGATTATGAAGCGTAATATTATTGTAAATCGTATCGGCAAACAAAAACACATCCTGTAAAACCACAGCAATTTGTTTTCGAAGCGAAGCCAAAGTATAATTTTCGATATTTTCGCCGTCAATATAAATCTCGCCGCTGTTTATTTCATAAAAGCGATTCAGTAAATTAATAATAGTAGATTTTCCGGCTCCGGTAGAACCTACAATCGCAACCGTCTGTCCAGAACTTACAGAAAGGTCGATACCTTTTATAACTTCTTCTTCCGGAATATAACTAAAACGGACTTGTTTAAATTCGATACTTCCATTAAAAACAGGAGCTTCAAGAGTTCCCGTATCCTGAATATGATCTTGAGTATCGATAATATCAAAAACACGATTTGCAGCAATCATTCCCAATTGCATCTCATTAAATTTATCAGCAATCTGACGAAGCGGATTAAAAAGCATTCCTATAAACATCGTGTACGAAAACAAATCGCCAAAAGTGGTAAAGTTGTCGCCGTTTAAAATTTTAAAACCGCCAAAAACAACAACCAATCCTAAAGTAATCGACGAAATAATATCGGCAATAGGAAAGAAGATCGAGTTGTATAAAATCGTTTTAATCCACGCCACTCGGTGCTTGTCGTTGATGACTCTGAAATTTTCAGCCTCGATTTTTTCACGGTTAAAAAGCTGAACGATTTTCATTCCCGTAACACGTTCCTGTACAAACGAGTTCATGTTTGCAATCTGCGTTCTCACTTCCTCAAAAGCCACCTGCATTTTACGCTGAAAAATTCGGGTAATGTAAACCAGAATCGGCATAGCAACCACTACAATCCAGGTTAGTTTCCAGTTCATATAAAACATAAAAATCAAAACCACCAGCATTTTCATCAAATCACTTATAATCATAAATAATCCCTGACTGAAAATACGCGCGATCGATTCAATATCAGAAACAGATCTGGTAACCAATTGTCCAACCGGAACCAAATCAAAATATTTCATTCTAAAACTTAAAATATGTTTGAAAAGTTTATTCCGGATATCTTTTACAATATCCTGTCCCAGCCAGTTGGCCCAATACACAAAATAAAACTGAGAGAAAACTTCCATCAGTAAAACGGCTCCCATTAAAATAATATATAATAGTAATCCTGTTTTGTCGTGCGTTTTAATATAGCCGTCAACCGTTTGTTTTAGTAAATAAGGTCTAAGCGCGGCAAAAACCGATAGTGAAATCGCAAAAATAATAACGCCGTAATAGCGCCATTTATAAGGTTTGGTATATTTTAAAATCCGTTTAAATAATCCGGTATCAAATGCTTTTGCTTTCATTTATATTTAGGAGCTGTTTCCTGCTTTCCGTTACAAGTTTTTTTCAAAAATATGTTTTTGTATTGTTTTGCTAAGAGCTTCCGCTGGTCGCTTTATCAAAACACAAAAACTATATTTTTTTCAAAAAAGCTTTTCACTTCAATCAGGGCTATTTCATGATGTAATCGTAATAAATTTTGGTTAAATACAAACCATGTGCCGGGACAGAAAACCCAGCTTTTTCTCTGTTTTTACTGGCAATGATATTTTCAAAATCATCCAGTGTAATTTTATGTAAACCTATATTAATTAAAGTTCCTACAATCGCCCGAACCATATTTCGTAAAAATCGATTGGCCGAAATGGTGAAAATCAGTTTGCTGTTTTCTTGTTTCCAATATGCCTCAAAAATCGTGCAATCGAAAGTATTTACATCCGTATTTGTTTTTGAAAAACATTGAAAATCAACATGCTTTAATAAAATCTTCGCGGCTTCATTCATTAAATCCACATCGAGTTTCTGACTTACATACCAGCTTAACTCTTCTAAAAACGGATTCTTAACCGTATTGATATGATATTCATAAGTTCGTTTCGTTGCATCAAAACGACAATGAGCATCATCGTGAACCTCAATAATATCAAAAATGGCAATATCTTTTGGCAAATACGAATTCAGCTTATGAACCAAAACCGGAATATCGATCGTTTTTTCAAGATCAAAATGAGCATACATTTCTTCGGCATGAACTCCAGTATCTGTTCTTCCGGCACCCATAACATTTATGTTAGAATTTAGTAAAACAGACAATGCCTTGTTTAGGGTTTCTTGTACAGAAGAAGCATTTGGCTGTATCTGCCAGCCGTGATAATGCGTTCCATTATAAGCAAATCGAATAAAATATCTCACTTTCGAGGTTAAAGGTTCAGAGGCACAAAGGTACAAAGGTTTTTTTTAAAAGCTGCTAAGGTTCTAAGTTACTAAGGTTCTAAGTTTTTTTATGATATGGATTTGTAAAGACGCACCGCAGTGCGTCTCCCATTAAATTGAAAAAACAAATTGGCAAAAAATGTATGAAAGCAAAATCTAACGACGCATTGTGGAGTCTTTCAATATAAAATCTTTTCAATAAAAATCTTTGTCTTTTGTGACTTTGGAATAGAAAAACTTAGAAACTTAGTATCTTAGCAGCTTAGAACTTTTGAATGAAAAAAATCCTTCTCCTTTCCGATACTCACAGTCATATCGACGATACTATTTTAAAATATGTAAACCAGGCCGATGAAGTCTGGCATGCGGGAGATATTGGAGATTTGCATGTAACAGATACCATTAAAAAACTAAAACCGCTTCGTTGTGTTTACGGAAACATTGACGATGCAAAAGCCCGATTAGAATTTCCGCTTCATAATCGGTTTATGTGCGAAAATGTTTCTGTATGGATTACGCATATCGGAGGTTATCCGGGCAAATACAATCCGGCAATTAGAGAAGAAATGGCATTAAATCCGCCTAAATTATTCATTTGCGGGCATTCGCATATTTTAAAAGTAATGTTTGATAAAAAGAATAATTTACTGCACATGAATCCAGGTGCGGCAGGTAAAAGCGGTTTTCACCAAATGCGAACCATGCTTCGGTTTGTGATTGATGATGATAAAATAAAAGATTTAGAAATTATTGAAATTGGTAAAAAGTAGTTTATGAAACAGGCACTTTAATTTTAACTGAAGTTCCCGTGTTTTCATTAGCTCTCGAAATAATAGAGAAAATTCCTTTTAGTTTTTTAATTCTCACCCTAATTCGGTTTAAACCAAAACCTTCAATTTCGTTTAGTTTTTCGGCATCAAAACCTTTTCCGTTATCGTGAATTATTATAATCAGCTGATTGCGATTTTCGTGCAGAGAAACCTGAGCCGTTTGTGCTTCGCTGTGCTTGATTATATTATTCAGTAATTCTGAAACAATAAAATAAAGCTTCATTTCAAATTTTTCAGAATATCTTGTATCTGTCGGTACAGAACTTGAAAACTTAAACTGAATACTCGAATTAGAGTTTCGTTCGCATAAATCTTCTAAAGCATAAATTAATCCAAAACGAACCAAAAGGGTAGGGACAAGGTCGTGTGATATATCACGTAAAAGATCATGCGCTTCTGTTAAAATGTTTTTTGCTTTTTGAATTTCTTCAGACTGAATATTATGCTTGGTTGTAAATACATTTAAATGCAGTCCGGCCGAAGACAAAAGAGAATTTACATTGTCATGTAAAAATGATGCAATCTTTTTTTGTTCGGTTTCGTGGCTGTCAATACCTGTGTTTATTATATTTAAGAGAATTTTTTGCTTAGTGTCTTTTCGTTTAATTTTTTGCTTTAACCTGTTGTTTTGATAAACAAAATAGAAAAGAAAAAAAAGTAATACAATAAGAACTACAGATAAGCTGACCACTTTTTTATTGCGTAATTGTTCCAGTTTAATTTGAGGTACTGTACTTGTTCTTTTTTGATTTTCAGAAACAGTTTTTAATTCCTGAGCAGAAACCGGATGCTGGCTCAAAGCCATATTTGGAACAGAAAAAAAGAAAAAAACTAATATGAAAATTCGAATAAAAAACATGAGTTTGTCTGGTTTTGAATAATGGCTTATTCGTTAATTAAATGATTTTTTAAAGCATATTTTACAAGCCCTATTGTGTTTTTTATGTTGAGTTTTTTCATGATATTTTTTCTGTGTGTTTCGACAGTATTTACACTTATAAAAAGTTTTTCGCTTATTTCTTTTCCGCTGTATTCCAGACAGATTAATGTTACGATTTCAATTTCCCGCGGACTTAAAATGGGATTTTCGATGTAAACATTTTTGTTTAGTTTCGGGTTGTTTTGAGAAAACATGCTGAATATTTTTTCTCGTACGGCGTCAGAGAAATATTCCTGTCCCTGATTAACCGCTTCAATAGCTTCAATTATATTTTCGCCCGCGCATTTTTTAGTTAAATAACCTTTGGCGCCTAATTTCATTACTTCTTTTATGATTTTTAAATCATCATAACTCGATAAAATAATGACTTTGCATGGAAGCCCTTTTTGATGAAATTCTTTCAAAACTTCAATACCGTCTTTTTGAGGCATGCTGATATCTAAAATTAAAATATCGGCCTGATTTTGAATGACATCGTTATATATAGTAAGGCCGTTCAATGAACTTCCTACAATTTCAAAGTTTGAAACCGTTTGGAGTAAATTGGTCAGTCCATCGATCAAAACCTGATGATCATCGGCAAGATGTATTTTAATTTTAGTCATAAATGCTTTTTCAAACAAAATGCAAATTTATGAATAATTTATCTTACAAAAACGGTATTTGAAAATGATTTGATTTGAGGAAAAATAAGCCATAAAAAAAACCCGAATAAAAATTCGGGTTTCTCTTCGCACAAAAAATTAAGTTTATAGGTTTATCTCAAACGGTCTACAGATTTTACAAGATCTTCATCCTTTTTGATGGCCTTATTAGCTAAAACTAATAACACGATAGCAACAATAGGAAGAAACATCCCAATACCTTTCTCAGAAACCACATCAGTAGTTTCTCCAGATAAATTTAGAGAACGATATACAAACAATCCTAATAAAATTAAATTTAATATTATGTTCAGTCTGCCCATAACAAACTGATTTTGTCTTTTTTTGTATGAAATAATGCTGATAATAGTCAGCATTGTACTTAAGCCTAAAATTACCGTGTAAAGCTGGCTTTGCATAAAATAAAATGGTTTGCCTGTATTTAATGTCCAAAGCGGCATAAAAAACATTAAAACCCCAGTAATTACAAAGGTAAGAATTAAATATACGGTTTGAATTCGTTGTAACATAACTTGAAATTGTTTTACAAAAATATATTTTCTTTTTTTAAAATACTATTGTATGATTAAATTTTATTCGTATTATTGCATCAAAATACCGTAAGCACTTCATACTGCGGTTAATCGAAAAAAAATATCTACCTATTCTTTTTACAGTATTTCCTTTAAAATAATTAAATTCATAGAACATTCATGTTTGATATTTCTGCATTAAAAGAAATGAAGCTTTCTGAGCTTCAAGAAATAGCTAAGTTAGCTAAAACAATAAAAATTAATGGCGTTAAAAAAGATACTCTGATTACTCAGATATTAGCGCATCAGGAGGCGTCATCAGCACCGCCTGCGGAAACTATTGCAGAAAAGGAAGTAAACACTGAAAAACCAAAAAGAGCCCGAATTGCTCCTGCTAAAAAAACAGCAAGTAAAACTGCTCCTGTTCTGGAATTTGATAATGCAGAGGAAGCGCCAAAGGAAATTGAAACTCCTGCAGCCGTAGAAGAAAAAAAGACTGTTCCTGCTGAGGAAGCATCTGAAAACGTTACACAAGAGAAAAAAGGCACAAAAGTTGTCAAATTCAATAAGTCGGCTTATGAAAAAAAGGTCGCAATGCAAAAGGAAAAAGAAGCAGCAAAAGAAGTAGTTTCGACAGAAGAAACTACAGAAAATACCACTACAGCGCCTGTTGCTGAAAAAACAGAAAATACTGCTCCGGTTAAAAAGATTAATCCTAATCAGAATAAAAACCAAAATCCCAACCAAAATCAAAATCCGAATCAAAACCAAAACCCAAATCAAAACGGGAACGGAAATGGTAATAATGGGAATCAAAACCAAAACCAAAATCACAAAAACAAAAAGAACAACAACAATTTCAGAGATTCTGATTTTGAATTCGACGGAATTATCGAAAGTGAAGGTGTTCTTGAAATGATGCCGGACGGTTACGGATTTTTACGTTCTTCTGATTATAATTATTTAGCTTCTCCGGATGATATTTATTTATCGACTTCACAAATCAGATTATTTGGTTTAAAAACGGGAGATACTGTAAAAGGAGTGGTTCGTCCTCCAAAAGAAGGAGAGAAGTTTTTCCCTCTTGTACGCGTATTAAAAATCAACGGACACGATCCGCAGGTAGTTCGCGACAGGGTTTCTTTTGAACACCTTACACCGGTTTTTCCTTCTGAAAAATTCAAATTAGCCGAAAAAGGCAGTTCTATATCAACTCGTATTATCGATTTGTTTTCTCCAATTGGTAAAGGACAACGTGGTATGATCGTTGCGCAGCCAAAAACGGGTAAAACAATGCTTTTAAAAGATATTGCGAACGCAATTGCAGCAAATCACCCAGAAGTTTATTTAATTGTTTTATTGATCGATGAGCGTCCTGAGGAGGTTACAGATATGCAGAGAAGTGTTCGTGGTGAAGTTATCGCGTCTACTTTTGACAGAGAACCGCAGGAACACGTGAAAATTGCTAATATCGTTCTTGAAAAATCAAAACGTTTAGTAGAATGCGGACACGATGTAGTAATTCTTTTAGACTCAATTACACGTTTAGCAAGAGCTTACAACACAGTTCAGCCAGCGTCTGGAAAAGTATTAAGCGGGGGTGTTGATGCAAATGCATTACAAAAACCAAAACGTTTCTTTGGAGCGGCTAGAAATGTAGAAAACGGAGGTTCGTTAAGTATTATCGCAACAGCTTTAACTGAAACAGGTTCTAAAATGGACGAGGTAATCTTTGAAGAGTTCAAAGGAACAGGTAACATGGAACTTCAGTTAGATCGTAAAATTGCAAACAAACGTATTTTCCCTGCCATCGATCTTACATCGTCAAGTACTCGTCGCGATGACTTATTACTAGACGAGAAAACATTACAAAGAATGTGGATCATGCGCAAATACTTATCTGACATGAATCCTGTAGAATCAATGGATTTTGTAAACGACCGTTTCAAGAAAACCAAAAACAACGAAGAGTTTTTGATTTCGATGAATGACTAGGGAGAGGCTAAGGTTCTAAGATGCTAAGCTTCTAAGATTTATCAGGTATATAAATAAAAAAAGGATGAGTCAAAAACTCATCCTTTTTTTATAAAAGTGTTCCTAAAAGAAAACTCAGCACCTTAGAAGCTTAGCATCTTAGAACCGTAAAAAACTTATTTCTTATCAACTACCGGTCTGTTCTCTCTATTTGCTAAGTCCCAGGCAAGTACAAAAGCCAGTTTTGTTCTTTTGGTTAAAGCGTCGTATTCGATTTTTTGAGGTTCGTCACCTTTTCCGTGGTAATCTTCGTGAACTCCGTTAAAGAAGAAAATTGATGGAATACCATGTTTTGCGAAGTTGTAGTGATCAGAACGCTCGTAAAAATGATTTGGATCTTTAGGATCATTAAACTTAAAATCTAAGTCCATTTTAATGTATTTCTCGTTTTGAGCAACAACCGCATTATGTAAATCAGATGATAATCTGTCTGCACCAATTACGTAAACATAATTGTTAGTATTTGCATGTTCTACATCACGGCGTCCAATCATATCAATGTTGATGTCGGCAATAGTGTTTGCAATTGGGAAAAGAGGATTTTCAGAATAAAAACGAGATCCATGTAAACCATGTTCTTCACCAGTAACGTGTAAAAACAAGATAGAACGTTTTGGTCCGTGTCCTTGTTTTTTGGCTTTTGCGAAAGCTTTTGCCATTTCAATAACAGCTACAGTTCCAGAACCATCATCGTCAGCTCCGTTGTAAACTTCACCGTCTTTAATTCCTACGTGATCGTAATGTGCCGAAATAACCAAAACTTCGTCTGGTTTTTCAGAACCTTCAATGTAAGCCCAGATGTTTTCAGAATCCGGTAAATTTTGGTTACGTCTTGCATTTAAATATGATGCCGGAATGTGCTGGTAAAAATCAGAAGCACCTTTTGGGAAAGATACACCGCTTTTTTTGTATTGGTCAATCATATAAAGACCCGCTTTTTTCTGCCCTGCAGATCCTGTTTCACGACCTTCCATCTCATCTGAAGCAATAACATAAAGCATTTCTTTAAGATCTTTTTCAGAAATAAGCTTCACATATTTAGATGGATCTGAATTGTCTTTAGACGCTGTCGACTGTGTATTCTTGCACGAAAAAGCAGTTGAGGCAATTAAAAATAAAATGAGTAATTTTTTCATTCTAATAGTTAGTGTAAATTAATAAATGTGTAAAGAACGTAAAGGGTTAGTAAAAATAGAATAAAAAGTGAGTTTATTACAAACAGAAATACGCTTTTAACAAATGACACTATTCTAGATTCACCATAAAAACGATGGTGTGCAGGATAAAAATAATAAAACATCCAAATGGTTCCCGCAATTGATGTAAGCCCGGATATAAACTGCAACGGACTGTCTTTTCCAAATAAACTTATAATTCTGTCTACTATAAACATAATCAGGAAAATGAGAAGCAGAAAGGAAAAATAATGGAGTGTAAAAATTCCGTGATCAAAATAATACCACTTTTTTTTGTTGTGAAATATCCACAGAAAAAAAGCAAAAAAAGGCATAATGATAAATAAGATTTTCGGCAGATTATGAAAAAACGATTCTGCAAATTTCTCAATAATTTCTCTTTTGGTGTATTTTTTTGTTACGTGAACCACTTTTTCATAAGTCCAATAACTGAGTGCATTCATCTTTTGACTCTCTTTTCCATATTTTTGGATGGAGTCAACTTCTCTCATTTCCTTAAAATGGAAATATTTATTATCTTCTTTCTCTGTCAGCTTTTTAGTCGTTTTATCAATTTGTTCGCTTAGAGTTTTTTCACTTTTATCAATGTCTGTATTTATTTTGCTAGGAAACATTGCAATCAATAAAAAAGTAATAAAACTTATAAAAATATAAAGACGAACAGGCGCAAGATAAGACAAGCGTTTTCCTGAAAGATATTCCTTAGTAAGCGTTGCAGGTTTAAAAAGAAGATTTTTTATAGTTTTCCAGAATGCATTTTCATAATGCGTTAAATCTTCAAAGAAATGAACAAATAAATGATGAAAAGTTTTTCTGGAATCGCTGTTTTCCTGTCCGCAGTTAGGGCAGAACTTTTGTTCTACGACATGCCTGCAGTTTAGACAGGTTTTGTCTTCTCTAATTTTATTGTGTGACATTGGTTGTTTTTGCGGTTTGGTTTTGGTGTAGTTATTTTGGTTTTATTTTTTAAGCACTTCGTTTAAAAAAAGCTGTAAATGCTCAAAAGATCTTTTGGCAGCAACGGCATTGTATGCAGCGCCTTTAGAATTGTCGTTTCCAGCTTCAGGATTGGTAAATGAGTGAACAGAATTTGCATAATAAATCATTTGCCAGTCAGCTTTTGAGTCGCGCATTTCCTGTTGAAAAGAAGCGATTTCTTCTTTAGGAACAAACGGATCATCAGCTCCGTGGCAAATTAAAACTTTGGCACTGATTGGTTCTGTTTTTCGGGCTGCATCTTTGCCTAAACCGCCATGGAAAGAAGCAACTCCTTTTACGTTTAAGTGTCCACGTGCAGCTTCTAAAATTCCGGTTCCTCCAAAACAATATCCAATAGCGACAATATTATCTGCATTGGCTCCGGATTTTACTAATTCCTGTAAAGCAGCATTAATTCGTTTTTGATAAGCTTCGTAGTTTGTTTTGTAAAAACCGGCTTGTTTTCCTGCTTCGCCGGTGTTTTTAGGATAATTTCCTTCACCATAGATATCAGCGATAAAAACATGGTAACCTAATTTAGATAAATCTTCAGCAATGCCTTTTGATGCATTATCGATTCCAAGCCAGGCTGGTAAAAGCAAAATACCAGGATTAGCCGTGCTTTTTTTAGCTGATTTAATAAATAAGCCGTTTAAAGTCTGGCTTCCTTCTGAATATTTTACGGGTTTTAGTTGTGCATTCATAGTATTTGATAACAATATTGCAGCGAAAATGAGTAAGATCGAATTTTTCATAATTTTACAATTTTTAACAAATATCTGAAATAAAATGTTACAAAAAAACCTCACAAGTTATTTCTTATGAGGTTTATATTCTTAAAATTGAATAAAATACTGATTGTTTACAAAGAGACATTTCTTTTAAAAGCACATCCCAATTCTACCATCGAATCTGTTTTTGCTATTCCGGGAATATTATCGATTTTGTCGTATAAAATTTTGCGCATGTGTTCATGGTTTTTGGCCGTGATTTTTAGATAAAGCGTAAAAGAACCTGTTACAAAATAACATTCTGTAATTTCAGGAATTTCTTTTAAAGCTTCGATAATTCTTTCAGAATCAGAATCTTTATTGAGTGTAATTCCGGTAAACGAAGCCCAGTCGTAACCAATTTGTTTTTCGTTTAAAATAGGTTTTATACCAGTAATTATGCCTTGTTCAAACAAGCGGTTTATGCGCTGATGAACCATAGTATTTGAAATTTTTAAATTAGAAGCAATTGTCGAATAAGCAATTCGGCCGTCTTTTTCTAATTCTTTGATGATTTTTACGTCAAATTCATCTAACATATCCATGCCGTTGTATTTAATTTTGGTAAAGATAAAAAAACTCTGGTTTGAATTTTAAGTTGAAATTTTAAAAATGACTTTAAAATAGAGGTAAATAAGTGATATTTTATTTTAATCTTATTTTTAGAGTTAAAAATAATTGTTTTTTACTTAAAAATAAATAATTTTTATATTTTTGTTTCACCAAAAAGAAAATTATTATGGCAAATACTCAAGAAATACTTTCGTCAAAATCTGAAGTTTTGATTGAAAAAGAGAATAAATACGGAGCACATAACTATCACCCGCTTCCTGTTGTTTTAGAAAGAGGAGAAGGCGTGTATGTTTGGGATGTAGACGGAAAAAAATACTACGATTTTTTATCTGCTTATTCTGCAGTAAATCAAGGGCACTGCCATCCTAAAATTGTAAAAGCAATGGTAGATCAGTCACAAAAATTAACGTTGACTTCCCGTGCTTTTTACAATGATAAATTAGGAAACTACGAAGAATACGTAACAAAATATTTTGGTTTTGATAAAGTTCTGCCAATGAATACGGGTGCAGAAGCTGTAGAAACGGCACTTAAAGTATGCAGAAAATGGGCTTATGAAGTAAAAGGCATTCCCGAAAATCAGGCTCAGGTAATTGTGTGCGAAAATAATTTCCACGGAAGAACTACTACTATTATTTCATTTTCAAATGATGAAACGGCACGCAAAAACTTTGGTCCGTTTACAGATGGATTTATAAAAATAGAATACGATAATCTTGAAGCTCTTGAAAATGCTTTAGAATCATCAAAAAATATCGCAGGATTTTTAGTTGAACCTATTCAGGGTGAAGCTGGAGTTTATGTTCCGTCTGAAGGTTATCTGGCAAAAGCAAAAGCGTTGTGCGAAAAGCATAATGTTTTGTTTATTGCAGATGAAGTTCAAACCGGAATTGCGCGTACAGGAAAACTGTTAGCAGTTCATCATGAAAACGTACAACCGGACATTTTAATTTTAGGGAAAGCAATTTCGGGCGGCGTTTATCCGGTTTCGGCAGTTTTATGCAACAACGAAATCATGAACGTGATTAAGCCGGGACAACACGGATCTACTTTTGGAGGAAATCCTGTTGCTGCTGCAGTTGCAATTGCTGCTCTTGAAGTGGTAAAAGAAGAAAAACTAGCAGAAAACGCAGAACGTTTAGGAATTATTTTAAGAGCAGGATTAAATAAGATTGCCGAAAAGAATGATTTAATTACACTTGTTCGCGGTAAAGGACTTTTAAACGCTATTGTAATTAACAGTAACGAAGAATCAGATTTGGCATGGGAAATCTGTCTGAAATTTAGAGATAACGGATTACTGGCTAAACCAACTCACGGAAACAAAATTAGATTTGCACCGCCGTTAGTTATGACAGAAGACCAAATTCATGAATGTCTTGAAATTATCGAGAAATCTTTAAACGAGTTTAAAAACTAAAGTCAATTTTACTTTATTATAAAAAGGTTAAAGCTGCAAGGATTATATCTTGCAGCTTTTTTTTTGAAATTGAAATTATATAATGAAGCTTACTAATTATATAAACTTTAAATCGGGATACTGAGTAGTTTTGACTGTCTTTAAAAAAAGACCTTTATAGAATTTGTTTAACCTTAATTTTTTTTTCAGATGGCTTACTCAAATAACGATTTAACACGTTTTTTAGATGCGCAAAACAAACTTTATCTTACAGCTTATTCAGAGTTAAAAAAAGGAAAGAAAGAAACACACTGGATGTGGTTTATTTTTCCGCAGATAAAAGGTTTAGGAAAAAGTACAATCTCAAAGTACTATGCTGTTGCCGATCTTAAAGAAGCGGAAAATTTTCTCAATCATCCTGTTTTAGCAAAACATCTTATTGAAATTTCGAAGGTTTTACTGGAGTTTAAAAGAAAATCTATTGAATCGATTCTTGGGGAATTAAATGCAAGAAAACTGTGTTCTTCAATGACTCTTTTTTCGCAGGTAGAAAATGCTGATCCTGTATTTCAGGAAATATTAGATGTGTTTTTTGCAGGTTATTCATGTCCGCTTACTTTAACAAGTTTAGCAGCTCCAATAGAAATTGCTATGGCATCTTAATTTTACTTTCTTTTGTTATATATTTAAAAAAAAGCGATTGTTACACAACAATCGCTTTTCGCATTTATAATTACTTAAAATATCAAAAAAAGTAATTATCTCGTTGAGAACAAATTCTCTTTACAAGTTTTTAGAATCTTATTTTGTTTGCTGTTTGATATTTATAGTTTATGAGAAAAAGTCAAATAGTTCTTCAACAGAAAGATAACGTTCTCCAGTATCATAATTAAAAGTCAGAATTACAGCGTCCTGAGGAATATTTTTTATTTTTTTAGAAACCGCAGCCAATGCAGCTCCTGTCGAAATGCCACCAAAAATACCTTCTTCTTTTGCTAATTTTTTGGCGAAAGAAAAAGCATCATTTTTTTCAATCGTAACAATTTCATCGACATATTCTCTATTAAAAACTTCGGGAATAAAACCGGCACCAATTCCCTGAAGCGGGTGTGGAGCAGGTATTCCGCCGCTTAAAACCGGAGAAAGTGCAGGTTCTACCGCAATTGTTTTTAAATTAGGAAAATGCTGTTTTAAAATTTTAGAAACACCTGTAATGTGTCCGCCAGTTCCAACTCCTGTAATCAAATAATCAATTCCATCCGGAAAATCAGCAAGGATTTCCTGTGCTGTTGTACGCTCATGTACTTCAACATTTGCACGATTGGTAAACTGCGACGGAAGAAAAGCGTTTTTAATCGTAGCCGCTAATTCGTTTGCTTTTTCAACCGCTCCGGAAGTTCCTTTCTCTCTTGGCGTTAAAACATATTCGGCACCATAAGCTTCGATAATTTTTCTGCGCTCAACACTCATCGATTCCGGCATAACAATAATTACTTTGTAACCTTTTACGGCGGCAACCAGCGAAAGTCCAATTCCGGTATTTCCAGAAGTAGGTTCAATAATAATCGAATCGGGATTTAAAAGACCTTTTTTCTCGGCATCTTCAATCATCGCCAGAGCAATTCGGTCTTTAATGCTCGATCCCGGATTTGCTTTTTCCAGTTTAATCCATACTTCATGTGTTGAAAAAAGCTTGTTTAGCCTTATGTGTGGCGTATTGCCAATCGTTTCCAGAATGTTTTGATACTTCATGTGTTTTGATATTTTAGAAGATTTGTTTATATAATGATAAAAATAATAAACTTTTAAAAAGGATCATTTCTGTTGCCGCAGAAATGATCCGGAGTAATCAAAAACAATTTTTAGTTTGTTGACTTCATTTCATTTTTGATTTTTTCATCTTTAAGACTGAACCTGTTCTAAAACTGGTAAAGGAGTTTCTTCAACCTGAACTGGTTTAGGTTTTGTTGGAAATGATAATACACCTTCGGCAAGAGAACTTCCTTCTTTTTTAGATTTGAATATCGGCCATAAAAACTGTGCATACCATTCTTCTTGTTTGTATGATTTTGTTCCGTATGATTCTGGGAATTTGCGAGTGATTAATCCTGTTCCGAAGATGACGTCCCAAATGAAAAACATGTTTCCGAAGTTTCCTTTAAAATGTCCAACACCGTCGCCGCTTGTGTCTGCGTGGTGTGCGTGGTGTGTTGCCGGAGTAGAAATTAATCTCTCTAAAACCCACGCAATTGGATGCAAAACTTTGTATTTGTAAAAAGGTTTATCCCACGCAATGCTCGAATGCGCTCCTAAAGTGATGAAACTTTTAATTACCAAAACAAACAAAGCCGGTAATCCTAACCCCAGATATGTTAAAGTTGCTGTTAGATAAATCTGTGAAAAGAAAACAGTATAAATAAAATTTTGTCTTGAAGCCATTGCCATTCCCATATACGGAGCCGAATGGTGTGTTCTGTGAAAACGCCATAAAAACGGCACTTGATGGTGTAATCTGTGATACCAGTACTGCGTTAAATCATCGGCAATGGCAATTAAGAAAAAGCCTCCCCAAAACGGGACCCATGATAATGAGTTTTCCAGATTTGGTATTAAGTAAGGTAAAACGGTTAAACTGAAAAACGCAATTACGGGAGGTAAAAGTAATTTTGGAGCAAGAAAAGATACAATATCAATTTTGCGTTCTTCTCCCGTCCATTCATCATCGTATAAACCTGCTGCAAATTCGATGATTCCCAGTACAATCATAAATACAATTAATCCCCAAGATCGAATGTTTACAAAAGCAGGCTGAAGAAATTCTAAAAAAGAGGGTACTGTTATATGTGATTCATTTACAGATGTACCGCCCAGCTGAAAATAAAGATAAATTGCCACTACAGGCAATGAATAAATAAAGAAGCTTATTGTTAAGTCTCTTACTAATTTTTCTTTTTGAACTATTGCCATGATTTCTTATTTTAAAAATTGATTAATAATGGTTAATCCTCCGGCTAAAATGGCCAGCGGCACTAAAAACAAGATTATCCCAACGACAATCTTTTTTCCTATGATTTCATAATCTACTCGTTTCATAATGGTTCGTTTTTTGTCCTGCAAGGTTTTCAAAACCTTGTAGGTATAATTTTTTTTTCAGACTTTAAACCTACAAGGTTTTGAAAACCTTGCAGGTTGGTTATGCTAATTAGAGCTTCCGCCCGGTTTTGTAGCTTGTTTGATTAAATCAGAAACTGTTTTTCCTTTGTCGGCTCCGGTGTTGTGTATTCTTCTGTTGTAAACATCCTGCCAGTCAATCAATGGGTAAACATTGTTTTCTTTGGCTTGTTCATCAAATAGTTTTTGAAGTTCGGCCAGTTTTTCAGGATATTTTTTTGCCAGATTGTTACGTTCGTTAAAATCTTCGTTTAAATTGTATAATTCCCAAACATCAGTATCGAAGTTGCTTGGGGCAGGTTTTTCGTTGCTTCCAATAGATTTTTTTACTGCGAAAGAATCCGGTAAATGAGCAGCCGAAGCTTTCCATCCGTCTTTGTAAATCGCTCTGTTTCCAAAAATGTAGTAGTACTGTACTTTGTGCAGCGATTCTGCTTTTGGATTATCAATAGAAGCTTTAAAGGTTGAACCCTGAATAATGTCTTGTTTAATACCTTTAATAGATTCCGGAGCTTTGATACCTGCGATATCTAAAGTCGTCGGTAAAAGATCAGTTACGTGGCTGTATTGATTTCTAATGCCTCCTTTATCTTTAATTCCGTTTGGATAAAAAACAATCAGCGGATTACGAGTTCCTCCCTCAGAATGTGCATCTTGTTTCCAGTTTTTAAACGGAGCATTGGTTGCCTGCGCCCATCCTAACGGATAATTGGTATTTAAACCTTTTGCAGTTCCAATTTCTCCAATGTTGTTCAGGTTGCTTTGGAAGTTCTCTTCGTCTGTTTTTCCCTGAGAGAATAAACTCTGATTGATTGTTCCCTGCAATGTCCCTTCTTTACTTGCTCCATTATCGCCAATGGCAACAAAAATTAAAGTATTGTCAAGCTGTCCGCTTTCTTTTAAATAATTTACAACTCTTCCAATTTCATAATCGGTATACGTCAGGAATCCTGCATAAACTTCCATGAATCTTGCGTAAACTTTCTTTTGATCCGGAGTTAGTTTTTTCCATTCTGTAATTAAAGCATTACGATCTGGCAGTCCTGCATTTTGAGGAAAGATTCCTAATTTCTTTTGGTTTGCCAATACTTTTTCGCGGTAAACATCCCAGCCTTCGTCAAATTTTCCTTTGTATGGTTCTACCCATTTTTCGGCAACCTGATGAGGTGCGTGAACGGCTCCCGGCGCATAATACAAAAAGAAAGGTTTTCCCGGCGCTGCTTTTTGCTGTTTTTGAATGTAGCTGATGGCTTTATCTGTAATCAATTCATTTAAATGGCGTCCGTCAGGTTTAATGTGAGTCTGATCTTCAACCAAATCAGGATTGTACTGATCTGTCTGTGAACCTAAGAATCCGTAGAAATGATCGAAACCTTTTCCTGTCGGCCAGCGGTCAAATGGTCCTGCATCTGTTGCGTCTTCATCCGGCGTAACACCGTATTTTCCAACTGCAAAAGTGTTGTAGCCGTTCTCACGTAAAATCTCGGCAATAGTTCCTTTATCAGATGGAATTCTTCCGTCCCAGCCAGGAAAACCTGCTGATAAAATAGTATGAGAAAATCCGCTTACGTGAACTCGTCCTGAATTTCTTCCAGTCAGTAAAGCAGCGCGGGTAGGAGCACAAATAGCTGTTGTATGGAAGTTCGTGTAATGAAGTCCGTTATTAGCCAAATTATCAAAAGTCGGCGTATTGATTAAACCTCCAAAAGTGCTTGAAGCTCCAAATCCAACATCGTCTAATAAAATCCAGACAATATTTGGAGCGCCTTTTGGAGCGGTTACAGGATCCGGCCAGTATTCTTTAGAATCAGCTAAAGTTTTTCCAATAGTTCCTTTAAATTCTTCTTTTTCTTGTGCAATTCCAAGCTGTACAGCAAGCAATGCAGTAATCAAAAGTCCTTTCTTTGGACTTTTGAAAGCATTATTGATTTTTAATTTTTTCATTTTAATAGTTTTTAGGTTTGTGGGTTATTAATATCCAGGGTTTTGAGGTAAACCCACGGGGTCAATATTTCTTTCGCTCTGCGGAATTGGGTAGAAGTTATTTTTTTCTGTAACAGAATTTTTAGCTGTTACTTTTTTAACTTCGGTAACCAGAGTTCCCCAGCGCACTAAATCGTACCATCTTTGCCCTTCCTGAACAAATTCTTTTTTGCGTTCTTCCTGCAGTGCCGCTCTAAAACCCGCTTGATCTAACCCTGCTAAATCAATGGTTGGATCTGGCATAGTAATAGGTTTTCCAAATGCTCTTCTTCTTATTTGATTAAGAAGTTCAAATGCTTCCGGAGTTGGCGTTCCCTGTTCGTTTATGGCTTCTGCCAAAGACAATAAAATGTCGGCATAACGAATTACAGGAAAGTTAATTGCAACGTTTGCCGGAGTTGCCAGATTGGTTAAATCCAGATATTTTTTAAAAATAGGTTTAGGAAACGTATATAAAGTTCCCGTTGTTGGGTTAAGAAGCTGTTTTGCGTAGCTTACATCTCTTCTTTTATCTCCTGCTGCATAAATATCATAGAACAAAGCAACATCTGAGATTATATCAGCAGGCTCTGTTGCTGTAAATCCAGTAAATGATGTTGCTTGAAAAGTGCTTCCGCTTGAACCGTTTCCGGCCTGATTTGGCTCAAACTGAACAGAGAAAATATGTTCTTTTCCGTTCTTTTTGGTTTTAGTAAAAATGTCCTGAAAGTCTTCAAACAAAGCATATCCGTAACCGCCGTTTATAACTTCTCTTGATTTTAAAATGGCATTTGGCCAGTCTTTTCGGGTTAGGTATACTTTTGCCAAAATAGCTTTTGCGGCTCCGGATGTTGCGCGTCCGGCATCGGCAGATGTATAAGTGGCAGGTAAAGCTTCGGCATCGGTTAAATCTTTAATAATTTGAGCGTAAACTTCATCTACAGTGGCCCTTTTTGATTTTAAGCTTTCCAGTTGAATTGAAGTTGGTTCGTGCAATACAATAGGCACACCGCCCCATAGACGAACAGCCTGAAAATAAAGAAGCCCTCTAATGAATTTTGCTTCGTTAATTAATCGGGTTTTAATGACTTCAGATCCTGAAACTTTCGGAATATTATCGATAGAAACATTGGCTCTGTTTATTCCATTATAAATTTGTCTCCACGCTACCTGAACACGGTCTGAAGTCGCATCATGTGTTAAACTGCTCAAAGCTCGAACCTGTGGATTTGTAGCCGAAACTCCCGCTGCAGCATAATCTGTTGCCATATCGGTTAAGAAATACAAATTTCTTCCAAATAAACTCTGCTCGCCTGGATCTATGCTTAAAGAAGCGTATACTGCCGTTACACTTGCAACAGCGTCATCCTGAGTTACGAAGTATTTATCTTCGGTTGTAAAAGAGGTTGGTGTTACCTCCAGTTCGGTGCACGATACCAATAAACCGGCACTCAATAAGAATGTTATGATAATCTTTTTCATTTTATATTTTTTTACTTAGAAAGTTACGTTCAAGCCCGAGATGAATGTTTTTGAGTTTGGATAAGAACCAAAATCAATTCCCGGATATAAGTTGTTTTGTTCGTATGAACTTACCTCCGGATCATATCCGGTATATTTTGTCCATGTAATCAGGTTTTCGGCAGATACATAAAACTTTACGCTTTTGGTTCCCAGTTTTTTAGAAACACTCTTAGGAAGTGTGTATCCAAGCGTAATTAATTTCAATCGTAAGAAAGAAGCATCTTCTACATATCTTTCAGAAACAATTCCTAACGGAGAACTGGTTGCTCTGGGAATTTCGTTACTTGGATTTGTTGGTGTCCAGCGGTCGTTTAAAGTTGCCGCAGCATTGGTTCCAAGAGTAGAAATTTCTAACTGCTGATTTAATGCATTGAAGATTTTACCTCCGTAAGATCCCTGAAAAGAGAAATTTAAATCAAAATCATTGTATGAAATTGTGTTGCTGAAACTCCCCACAAATTTTGGCTGAGACGACCCTAAACTTCCTTTGTCTAAAGCGGTAATAACGCCATCGCCGTTTGTGTCGACATATCTTCTGTCTCCCACTTTTGTATTGGCTAAACTGTTGATTTTTGGCTGTGTATTTACTTCTTCCTGAGTCTGGAAAATTCCGTTGGTTTTGTATCCCCAAAAAGTTCCCAAAGGCAGTCCCACTTTTACAATCACCGGTTGTTGCTGCAATAATGAACCATTTGGAACTACCGGGAAAAATTCATTTACGCCGTTTCCAATTTCAGTAACTTTATTTCGGTTTGCAGAAAATACAATGTTAGAATTCCATGAAAATTTTTCTGTTTTGATATTTTCGGTATTCAAACCAATTTCGATACCTTTATTTTCAACACCTCCAATGTTTTGAAGAACAGTTGCGTAACCAGAAGTTAAAGGCACAGGAACATTGATTAATAAATCTTTGGTCTGTTTGTAATACACATCAAAAACAAAATTGATTTTTCGATCCAGTAATGATAAATCTAATCCAACATTGTACTGATTGGTTCTTTCCCATTTCAAATCAGGATTTGCCAGTCGGGTAGGAGCTAAACCAGTATAGGTTGTACCTCCAAAAGAGTAATTTACAGAACCCATAGAAGCGAGTGACAGGTAATTTCCAATTTCCTGATTTCCTGTTGTTCCGGCGCTAAGTCTTAATTTAGCCTCGGTTATGCCTTTAATATTGTTTGCAAATTCTTCTTCTGTAATATTCCAGGAGAAACCGGCCGAAGGGAAATAACCCCAAAGCGATTCAGCTCCAAATCTTGAAGAACCATCGGCACGTCCGGAAAGTGTAAAATTGTATCTTCCTTTGTATGAGTAATTTATTCTAGCCAGCCAAGATTTTAAAACACTTTCAAAAGCATCACTTCCAGGTTTTGTCGGCACGCCGTCTTGCAGAGCGTTATACGTTGTATTATCGTTTATAAAAGTATTTGCACCTGCCGTAACTACTTCGCCTTGTGTATATTGAAGTGTGTAGCCTGCTAAAGCCGAAAATTTATGGTTTTCGCCGAAATTGGTATTGTAATTCAGCGTGTTTTCATTTAAAACAGAACTTACCAAACGATCTCCCACAGCAGCAGAACCTTTTGTTCCGGCTCCGTTTGACGTATTTGCCGGAGCATAATAGTTTTGTTTCGTATTTAGTACATCACCGCTTACTGCGACTTTTGCCGTAAGTTTTTTAGTAATTTTATATTCACCAAACAAACTCGTTAAAATTCGGTTGATTTTAGTTTCGTTAATAGTGTTTTCTAAATCGTTAATTGGATTTGGAACAAAACCGTTTACAGAAGTAGCGTATGGATTGTTGGTTACGTTGTAGGTTCCATCTTCATTTCTAATAGGAACAACAGGTGCCGTAAGATTTACACTGCTCAGCGGGTTAGGATTTCTACCGCCGCTTGAGTTTGATGCAATACCATTAGAAATTGAGTTTGTATAATTGGAATTAACACCAAATTTAAAATTCTGAGAATAATTTCTTTCGTAATTTGCGCGAAGTGAAATTCGTTTAAAATCAGAGCCTAAAACAATTCCTTCCTGATCAAAATAACCAGCCGAAACTGCATATCTCGATCTTTCGTCTCCGCCTGAAAATGATAACTGATGATTTTGAACCGGAGCCGCTGTTCTAAATGCCGCCGACTGCCAGTCGTAATTTCCAGATGTTTTGAAAGCTTCGATTTGAGCAGCTGAAAAAGAAGGTGCCTGACCAATACTTGCCTGAACATCGTTACGTAAACTTGCCCATTCGCTGGCATTCATTAGTTTTAGTTTCTTTGTGATATTCTGAAATCCGAAATAACCTTGATACGAAATATTGTCTTGTCCTTTCGTTCCCTTTTTAGTTGTAATGATGATGACTCCGTTTGCACCGCGTGAACCGTAAATAGCCGTTGCCGAAGCATCTTTTAAAACTTCCATCGATTCTATATCGGCCGGATTTATGGTAGATAAAACGTTTAAACTTGCTCCGGCATTTGCAACTCCGGCAGAGCTGTTAGAATTATCGTTGTAAATCAAAATACTGTCTACGACGTACAACGGTTCGTTACCAGCTGTAATTGAGTTTCCGCCTCGAATTCGCACGCTTGAAGATGCACCGGGGCGTCCAGAACTTTGTGTAACTACCACACCCGAAACAGCACCGCGTAATAAATTATCTGCTGATGAGGTAACCTGCGATAAATTTGCCTTTGGAACCGAAGCTACAGAACCCGTAATATCTTTTCTTTTTTGAGTTCCATAACCTAAAACCACTAATTCATCGAGTTCCTGACGCTCTTCTTTTAAGTGAATAATAACCGGATTTTTTTCGACTACAATTTCCAGTTTCTTATATCCAATGTAACTTACGATTAATGTATAAGGAAATTTCTGACCCGTTTGAAAATAAAATTTTCCTTCTGCATCTGTCTGTACACCGTGTGTAGTACCTTTAATATTTATTGATGCGCCTATAATTGGCTGATTTGTAATGTCATCGACTACCGTTCCGTCGAGTTTAGACTGAATAAGCGGTGTTGTATTTTGTGCCTGAAATTGCAGGGATGTTAACAAAATTGTAACCCATAAAATGAGGTTTATATTTTTTTTCATTTCTTTGTAATGGTTTAAATAATTAACAAGGCGCCCTGAGCGTTGAATTTTCAACCCTCTAACTGTTTCCTTGATTTAGTGATAAATGTTCTTTAAGCCCCGCCATTTCTGTTGCCGCAGAAATGGCTTTTCTTTTTATTTACAGCAGCAGCTTTGCATTGTTTTCATTTTAGTTTTTTTAGTTGGTTAATTTTTTTCTTTATAAAACATACATATATTCAAAATCTTTTGCTGCAGTTTATGCATCAATCAGATATTTGCAATTCAGTAAAATAATCTTGTGGTGAAATTGAGATTTCGTTTCCAGACTTTTGGTAATCTTTAAAACGAAAGGATTATGTTGGTCATTAACAACAGAAACACATATAACAAAAAGTGTTATACGTATATTTTTTAGGAAGAATGTAATATGATATGCTTTCGGTTGTTTTCACAATATAGTTTTTTTAGTTTCAAATAATCATTTATAAACTCTACTAATCCTATAGACAAAGTTAATTTTAATATAATAAAAACCAAAAATTTCATGTGTTTTTTTTGAAAATAATTTGATAATTAGATAGTTATGTTTGTTTTAGTCGTCGTAATGTGTTGTTTTATAAAGGTTTATGACCCAGCTGGGTAGTTTTTGCAATGTTAAAATTATTTTGAGGTTAAAATGAAATTGTAGTATTTTATCTTTAATTTCTTTATTTTTAATTCGCTAAAAAATTAAAAATGAGCAGTCTAAATATTAATTTTTCATCTTGTATTAAGATTTTTAATGAATATATTACGCTATTTTTAAGATTGACTTTAAGTAAAATGAAGTAATTTTATAGATATTAAAATAAAATGAAATTTTTTAATCAAGCTATTAATAAATACTTATATTTGTAAATAAGTATTTATACGTAGTTTTTAATTCCGAAACATGATAAAAGTACAAGAAGCCATAGCGGTTATTGAAACAAGCAGTACTAAAATGCCTGTAAAGCAAATCTCGATAAAAAAAGCATTAGGATATGTTTTGGCAGAAAAAGTGATTTCGCCTATTTCTATGCCGCCATTTCGCCAGTCGGCTATGGACGGATATGCTTTTACACACAGCATTAGACATCAATACGATATCGTGGGCACATCGCAGGCAGGAGATCATAAGAATATAAAGCTGCAAAATACAGAAGCAATTCGAATATTTACCGGTGCTTATGTTCCCGACAGTGCAGATACAGTTGTCATGCAGGAACATGTAATGTCGAACAAAAATTCGATTTTAATTGCTTCAATGCCCGAAAAATTTTCAAATGTTCGTCCAAAGGGAGAGCAGATAGAAAAAGATGCTGTTGTTTTTGAAGCAGGTACTTTAATAACACCAGCGGCTATTGGTTTTTTAGCCAGTTTAGGAATAACAGAAGCAGCGGTTTATAAAAAGCCAAAAACAGCTATTTTAGTAACAGGAAATGAATTAGTTGAGCCGGGTAAAAAACTTAAAAAAGGAAAAATTTTTGAGAGTAACTCTATTATGCTTCAGGCCGCGTTACAAACAGCGGGAATAAATAAAACGAAAGTTTACAGAGTAAAAGACAATTTAAAAGCGACTAAAAAAGCTTTAAAAAGCATTTTGAAAAATAATGATATTGTTTTGATTTCCGGCGGAATTTCAGTTGGCGATTATGATTTTGTAAAAGAAGCTTTATTGCAGAATGAAGTAAAAGAACTCTTTTATAAAATCAATCAAAAGCCGGGAAAACCAATGTTCTTTGGTTCAAAAAATGAAACTTTAGTTTTTGCGCTTCCCGGAAATCCGGCTTCATCGCTGACCAATTTTTATATTTATGTTTTACCAGCGATTAAAAACAGAATGGGATTTTCGGAAATTCATAAACCAAAATTAGTCCGAAAATTAAATTCGGATGTAATAAACGATACAGGCAAAACATTGTTTTTAAAAGCAAAATACGACGAAACCAATGTAACTGTTTTAAACGGACAAAGTTCAGCGATGTTAAACACCTTCGCAACAGCTAATAGTTTATTGATTGTTCCGGATGATATAGAAAATTATAAAAAAGGTCAATTGGTAACTTTACTGCCAATTGATTGAGTTTTTTTTAGAAAATAGAATAAAGATTAAAGAAAATAGATTTTTGAGGTTGATGATGGAAAGCGCTGTATAAATAAAAACATATAGCATTGATCCGAATCCTAAATTATAGTAGATCGTCTAGTTTGTCATTTCGACGTAGGAGACTCGAGCGATAGCGAACAGGCGAAGAAAATCTCCGCAAGTAGCTCGACAAACTAAATCGCCAATCTTTGTAGAGTTTCTCGCGGAGATTTCTCCTACGTCGAAATGACAAGATTGCGGAAAACTTGAAACATGAAACCTGAAACAACCAAAAACAATAAACCAAAAACAATAAACCAAAAACAAACAAACCAAAAACAATGAACCTATTAAGTTCCGAAAATATAATCCTATTCAGTTTTGCATTAATTATAATAGCCTTTTTATATTCTAGCGTAGGGCACGGCGGAGCATCGGGATATCTGGCATTAATGAGCATTTTTGCGTTTCCCATTTCGATTATGAAACCGTCGGCTTTGTTGTTGAATTTATTTGTTTCGAGTATTTCATTTTTGTTTTATTATCGAAAGAATTATTTCAAACCCAAGCTCTTTTATCCATTTGCGATTGCCTCAATTCCGGCGGCATTTATTGGAGGTTTTATAACATTAGATAATACGATTTATAAAATAATTCTCGGAGTAGTATTGGTTTTTGCAGCATTGAGATTATTTGGAATATTTAATTTTAAAGAAAAAGAAGAAGTAAAAATAAACCTTCCGTTTGCTTTAGCAATTGGTTTCGCCATAGGATTATTATCCGGAATGTTAGGAATTGGCGGGGGAATTATTCTAAGTCCGATTCTATTATTTTTAGGATGGGCGAATGTAAAAGAATCAGCGGCAATTTCGAGTTTATTCATTTTTGTGAATTCGACAGCAGGAATGTTGGGTTTCTTTTTAGGAGGAAAATCAATCCCCATGGAAAGTTTTTATTTAGTGCCAATTGCGGTTGTAGGAGGAATGTTAGGAGGATTTTACGGAAGCGGTTCTTTTTCGAACAGAACATTAAAAATGGTTTTAGGAACAGTTATTTTAATGGCGAGTATTAAATTGATTTTTCCTTAAAACCTTAAAAAATTAACCGCAAAGCACGCAAGGTTTTTTTGCAAAGCGGTTTATAAAAAAGCAAAGTTCGCAAAGCTTTGTGTTGAGCCAGCTTTGCGAACTTAATTTTAAGCTTAAAAACGAATAAAATCTTAGCGTGCTTTGCGTTAAAATTAACCTGAAAGGAAAGGAACATGAAAACACTAACAGTATTTATTCTTTGCGGAGGAAAAAGCACCAGAATGCAGTCAGAAAAAGGATTGGTTTTGTTTCAGGAAAAGCCATTCATAGAGCATATTATAAAAGCCATTCTGCCAATAACCGATCAAATAAAATTGATTACAGGATCAAAAGAATATGATTATCTGGAATATGAAAAAATACCGGATATTATTTTAGATAAAGGACCTTTGGGTGGAATTTACACGGCATTGTCTAATTCTGAAACCGAATTTAATTTGATTTTAAGCTGCGATATTCCGTTAATTTCAACCGAATTATTGCAGGAATTGATTTCAAAACATACCAAAGAAGCCGGAATTACGGTTTTTGCTTCCGAAAGTAAAACGCATCCATTAATTGGAATTTATTCAAAAGATATTTTGCCAATTATTAAAGAAGCAATAGATTCTGACGAGTTAAAAATGATGGATTTATTAGCAAAAGTGCCACATCAGATTTTAAATATAGAAGAAAGCGAAAACTTTCCTTTGACTAATATCAATTCGGCGGACGAATTAAACGACCTGAATATCAACTCAATTTAAAGACTATGCTAAATTTTAAAACACCAAAATTGACAATTGTAGGCGCAGGTCCAGGCGATGTTGAATTGATTACATTAAAAGCCATCAAAGCTTTAGAAAGTGCCGATGTAGTTTTGTATGATTCTTTGGTCAACGAAGAATTACTGGAATATGCATCAAATGCCGAGATTATTTTTGTTGGTAAACGATTGGGATGCCACGCTTATACACAAGATCAAATTAATGATTTAATTGTATCGATGGCCAAAAATCATGGACATGTTGTGCGTCTAAAAGGCGGAGATTCTTTTGTTTTTGGAAGAGGAAGCGAAGAAATTGATTATGCCGTAAAATTTGGTTTGGAAACAGCTGTCGTTCCGGGAATTTCATCAGCTTTGGGCGTTCCGGCTTCGGCGGGAATCAGTTTGACGCAACGTCAGATTGCTGAGAGTTTTTGGGTAATTACGGGAACAACATCCGATCATAAATTATCAAAAGATGTTCATTTGGCTTCAAAATCAAATGCGACTGTGGTGATTTTGATGGGAATGCATAAATTAGATGAAATCATTTCAATTTATCAGGAAAACAGAAATGACGATTTACCGATTGCGATTATTCAAAACGGAACAAAAAATTCAGAGCAAAAAGTAATCGGAACTATTAGTACAATTACTAAATTGGTATCCGAAAAAAATATTTCTTCGCCCGCCATCATTGTGATTGGCGAAGTCGTGAAAAATACATCAAAACTGACGGAATATTTTCAGGAACATTTTGATGATGAATTCATTTTTCAAAATTTAAATTTATAAAAATGATTGAGGTTAAATATTTTGGAGCTGTCGCTGAAAAAACGAAATGCGAATTCGAAAAGTTATCTTTTTCGGAAGAAGTGTCACTGCAAAAACTTTTGAGTGATTTAAACGAAAAATATGAATTTGAATCTCTGACTTTCAGCGTTGCAGTAAATCAAAAAATAGTTCCAAAAACAACAGATTATAATTTACAAACCAGCGATATTGTGGCTTTGCTGCCGCCATTTGCAGGAGGATAATGTATGAATTCAGACAACCGATATAACAGACAAATCATACTTCCCGAAATAGGAGAGGAAGGCCAGCAGAAATTATCGAAAGCGAAAGTTTTGGTAATTGGTGCAGGAGGTTTGGGCGCGTCGATTTTGCCGTATTTAGCGTCGGCTGGAGTTGGTGAAATCGGGATTGTAGATGACGATGTTATTGAGGTTTCGAATCTGCATCGTCAGGTTATTTATAAAACTTCTGCCGTTGGAAAATCGAAAGCGGAAGAAGCTCAATTGATGATTTCGGAATTAAATCCAGAAATAAAAGTTACCGCTTTTGCTGAAAAATTATCAGGAAAAAACGCCATTTCGTTATTTGAAAAATATGATATAATTGTTGATGCAACAGACAATATTTCGATTAAATATTTAATAAATGATGCTTGTTTGATTACCAATAAACCAATGGTTTACGGATCGATTTTTAGATTTCAGGGACAAGTTTCGGTTTTTAATTTTCAAAACGGACCAACGTACAGATGTTTGTATCCTGATGAAAATACCAATGCTTTAAACTGCGAAGATGCGGGTGTAATAGGAATCACAGTTGGAATTATTGGAATGCTTCAGGCAAATGAAGTTATCAAAATGATTCTCGGAATCGGCGAAGTTTTAAACGGAAAAATATTGGTTTATAATATTTTAAAAAACGAACAGCAGAAATATGATTTTGAAAAAAGTTCAAATCTTGAAATAACAAAAGAAGATTTTGAGAGAAAATACAGTTCAGAAGAAAATCAAATTAAGGAAATAAAATTTGAATTGATTTTGGATGAAATTGAAAACGAAAATGTTCTGTTTTTAGATGTTCGAAATATTGACGAATCGCCAAAAATGAGTTTCAAAAATCAAATGCAAATTCCGTTAATGCATTTAGAAAACGAAATTGAAAAACTGGATAAAAACCAGACTATTTACGTTTTCTGTCAATCTGGAATTAGAAGTAAAATTGCAGTTGAATTGCTTGAAAAGTATCAGTTTAAAAATGCAAAAAGTATTATTGGCGGAGCTTTGGTAATGAAGAAATTATTAAAAGAAGAAAAAATATAGCCACAGATTACACAGATTTAAAGGATTTTTTCTATGTGTATATTTTTAGCCACGAATTGCGCGAATTTTATTTAATTTCAAAGAAAGAAATTAGTGAAATTAGTGAAATTCGTGGCAAAAGAAAAAAATCAATTTAATCCTTTTAATCTGTGGCAAGAAAAAAACATAAACAATGAGTAAAAATGTATTTGTAGAAGGACCAATTTCTCCCGAATTTATTGCAGAATCGATTGCCAAACATCAATCGAAGCACACAATTGGGGCGCACAATATTTTTCTGGGACAAGTTCGTGCTGATGTTATTCACGACAACACAGTCGTAGCGATTGATTATTCGGCTTATAAAGACATGGCAAACGAGGCGCTATATACGATTCGTGAAAAAGCTTTTGCAAAATTCAATTTAACCTGCATGCACATTTACCACAGTTTAGGTGTTGTAAAAGCAGGCGAAATCTGTTTGTTTGTCTTTGTTTCTGCCGAAAGAAGAAAACAAGTTTACGAAGCCACAGAAGCAATCGTAAACTGGATCAAAACCGATGTACCAATTTTTGGTAAAGAAATGTTTGAAAACGATACATTCACTTGGAAACAAAACACCTAAAATGGTAGATATTACGCATAAAATAAGCACATTAAGAGAAGCAACCGCAACGGCAATTGTAAAAGTCAGCAGACAAGAAACCATTGAAGCTGTCGAGAAAAATCTTGTGCCAAAAGGAAATGTTCTCGAAATGGCAAAAACTGCTGGATTATTTGCTGTAAAAAATACGCATTTGTCTATTCCGGATTGTCATCCTTTGCCGATTGAATTTGCTTCGGTGAATTATAAAATTGAAGGTTTAGAAATTCATATTATTTTCAAAGTAAAAACCATTTACAAAACAGGAGTTGAGGTTGAAGCGATGCACGGCGCATCGATTGTGGCGCTGACGATGTACGATATGCTGAAACCAATCGATAAAGAAATTGAGATTTCGACCATCAAATTGATAAATAAAGAAGGCGGAAAATCGTCTTTTAAAAATAAATTTTCGAATACCATTAAAGCGGCAGTTTTTGTTTGTTCAGATTCGATTTTTGCGGGAGACAAAGAAGATCGTTCTGGAAAAGTAATCGTAGAAAAATTAGAGAATTGTGGAGTCGAAACTTCACATTATGAAATTATTCCAGACGAATTAGATATTATTCAGGAAAAAACAAAAGCTTTGGCTAAAGAAAATCAGTTAGTGATTTTTACTGGCGGAACAGGTTTGTCTCCGAGAGATGTAACGCCGGAAGCTTTGGAACCAATTCTCGAAAGTAGAATTCCAGGAATCGAAGAAGCCATTCGTAATTATGGTCAGCAAAGAATGCCTTATGCCATGTTGTCCAGAACTGTAGCTGGAACTTTGGGTAAAACAGTAGTTTTGGCTTTGCCGGGTTCAACAAACGGAGCGAGAGAATCTATGGATGCTGTTTTTCCGCATTTATTGCACGTTTTTCATATTTTAAAAGGTAAAAATCATGACAGCCTCTAACACGGTTTTAACGGATGATTTTGGGCGAAAACACAATTATTTGCGTATTTCGCTGTTGGAGAAATGCAATCTGCGTTGTACGTACTGCATGCCTGCTGACGGAATTGCCCTGTCTCCAAAAGCCGATTTAATGACGGCCGATGAGATTTTTGCAATTGCCCAGACTTTCGTGAAAAATGGTGTGGATAAAATTAGATTAACGGGCGGAGAACCTTTATTAAGAAAGGATTTTCCCGAAATAGTATCGAAATTATCAGATCTGGAGGTTTCACTTTCAATCACAACAAACGGAATATTAATTGATCGTCATATTGAGGTTTTAAAGCAATTTAATGTCAATAAAATCAATTTGAGTTTAGATACTTTGGTTTCGTCTAAATTTCATTCGATCACGCTTAGAAATCAGTTTGAAAAGGTTATTGATAACTTGCATTTACTTTTAAATAATGATTTTAAAGTAAAAGTAAATGTTGTTTTGATGAAAGGGTTTAATGAGAACGAAATCATGGATTTTGTAAAACTGACTCAGTTTTTGCCCATTTCAGTTCGTTTTATCGAATTTATGCCTTTTGCAGGAAACGAGTGGGACAGAAGCAAAATGGTTTCGCAAAACGAAATTCTTTCTCAGGTTTCAACTGCTTTTTCATCAGAAGAAATTCAAAAATTAGAAGACGAAAAAAACTTCACTTCCAGAAATTATAAAATAAAAGATTTTCAAGGCGATTTCGGAATTATTAGTTCCATTACAAATCCTTTTTGTGATTCCTGCAACAGAATCCGTCTGACGGCAAACGGAAAAATTAAAAACTGCCTTTTCTCCAATTCAGAAACTGATTTGCTTACTGCTCTTAGAAATGACGAATCTATTGAAGAGTTGATTTCAAGATCGATAAAAAACAAGAAAAAAATACGCGCCGGAATGGTGAGTGTTTCAGAAATGGATGATCCGGCAAAACATTTTGATAATCGCAGTATGATTGCGATTGGAGGATAATTTTGTTTTTGAAGCTAGAATTTCCAGTATTTTGTCATTTCGACAGAGGAGAAATCTCCGCTGGAAACTCTACAAAGAATATACTTTACGGAGCCGCTGGCGGAGATTTCTCGTTCCTCGAAATGACAAACAGTATCTCTAACTGGAGTTTGGAATTTTAAAATTTGGAATTTAATCCCTTATTTTTTCTTTTTTGCTTTTACCTTTTTTTTAGATTTTGCTTTCTTTTTAGCATTTTTTTTGGCTTTAGCTTTTTCCTTTGCTTTTTTAGCTTTAGCTTTTTTCTTCGCAGCTGCTTTTAGTTTTGCCTTCTTAGCTTTCTCTTTCTTTTTATCTTTTTTAGCCTTTGCTTTTTTCTTGGCTTTCTTTTTAGCTTTTGATTTTTTGTCTTTCTTCTCTTTTTTATCAGCAGTTTCTTCAGCAGAAATTACTTCAACGGGAGCAGCTGTAGTTTCTTCTACAACAGGAGTTTCTACCACGATTGGTTTAATAGTTGGTGCCGTAACCTGTTTAGACGGAGCTTTACGCACTGGCGTTTTAGCTGTAGCTGCAGCAGGTTTAACAGGCGTTTTTGTTGCTATAGTTTTAGATGCTGTGGCAGTTGAAGCGGATTTAACTGGAGTTTTGGTTACTGCTGTTTTTGATGATGCAGTGGCTGGTTTTGCAGTTGTTGTTTTTGCAGGAGCTTTACGAACTGGAGTTTTTACAGGTTCTGTGCCTTCCGTTTTTGTGTTTTCTGCGGCTGGCTGATTGCTTTCTGCTGCCGGAGAATCAATTTTCTCAGGAGTAGATTCTGTGGTCTTGTTTTCCATATTTAATAAGTGCTTTTAGATGAGGATATAATTAACGGTGTAACTAAATTGTTAAGTTTCAGTTAAGTAAAGATAATTATAAAACAAGGTTTCTAATGTTAAGTTTTTTAGTATTTTTTTAGATTAAAAAACTGAATTCTAAATAGTTAATTTTTATTCTAAAAATCGAAACTAAAATTTCTTAACAATTCTACATGAAAAAAAAGAACAAATTGCTGTCTAATTAATGATTATTGATAATAAAAAGTTCAATTTTTTAATTGACTTATCATTCAAATAAATATCAGATTATGAAAATTAGTTCACTGCTATTTCCAATATTTTAAAATTACTTTTTGGTGCTTCGCAAAGTGAACAGCAATAGGTTTCAGGAAGATTTTCGAATAAAAGACCTTTTGGAATTCCCTGTGTTTCATCGCCGTATTCTGAATTATAAAGCGTTAAACATTCCTGACATTGGTAAATATCCAATTGCGGTTTTTCTTTCTTCTGTTTGGTTTCTGTTGTTCCTGAAACTGAATTTCCGAGTTCTTCAAAATATTTCCTGCTTAATTCAATCAAAATTGTTGGAAGTTCCAGTTTGTCAATGTCTTGTGAATGCACAATGTATTCGCGCGTATTCGGATCGAAATTTTTGGCAAATAAAACATTGTAAGTATCTCTGATTTTGATAGATTCTAAAGCTGCTGGAAGTTCGTTTTTTTCAATGACAATTGAAGTAAAATAATGTCCATCGCGATTGTATTCTGAAATTCCGAAATTTAATCCATAAGTACTAATGTCAAATTGATCAAGCGTACGAACCAGAAAGGTTTTAAGGTTCAAAGCCCATTCCATTGCAACGGGTAAATGCCAGTTTAGTTCTAATAAAGAATGACGAACATTAATACCTCTTTTGCCTAAGAATTTTTCCCATTCCAATTTTCGATCTTTCGGAATTCCTTTTATAATGAAAGATTTCCAAGGCGTAATACAGATTTTCCCGATTTTGCATTCAAAACACAAATCGCACATTTCCTTTAGAAAATCCAAATCGTAGAGATTATTTCTCCAGTATAAACCCAGCCAATATTGATCGATTCCCATTCTGTTCATTCCTTCGTAATATGGAAATGGATAAAATGGAATATTCAAAGGTTTGTCAATTGTTCGATTATTGGTGTCTAAAGCTTCGCTGACCAAAGTAAAAAGCATTTCAATATCAATTGATTCTTCTTCAGAAATCTTTTCGATTTCGTAATATATTTTAGCCAAATCCCAGCTGTAAATTAAAACGGGATATACTTCCATTTTCTCCCATTTCGGAAGACGAATGTATAAATACCAATAATCTTCGTGCTCTGAAGCAATAAAATTCAAATGCCCAGTAAACAAAGGAACCAATTGCTGCTTCGGATCTGTTATGTTGACTTTTAGTTTGGGCTGTTCTTTGAATTCTTCTAAAACATATAAAAATCGGTTTCCGGTAAGCCAATTGGTATTTCTGAAAATATCGGTTGAAACATAAGAAGAAACAATATTGTTACCGCTTTTTTGATCGGGATAAACAAAATGATGTTTGCCTAAAGTGGTTTTGTGTAATGATTTAAACCCCTTCGGAAAAATAATATCCTGTCTAGAACCAAATGAAATTGAATCTAAACCTTCTTCCAAAGCAATATTTACCACTTCTCGTAATTCTCCCGGCGATATTACGCCACCTTTTACTATAAGTCTTGTTAGTTCCATAGTTTTTGTTTCAGGTTTTTAATTTTAACCGTTTCCTGCAAGGTTTTCAAAACCTTGTAGGTATTTAGATATTTATACAAGGTAAAATCTTTTTAAAATAAAGTCATGACAGTTATACCTACAAGGTTTTGGAAACCTTGCAGGAACGCAGATTTTAAACCTTACATTTCGCCAATATCTCTTTAACTTCTGTTTTACAGCTTCCGCATCCTAAACCTGCGCCTGTATTTTTACATAATTCGGTAAAATCGTTTACGCCGCTTTTAATTGTATCTTCAATGTTTCCAGCTCCAACCTGACTGCACGAACAAACCAATTTACCTAAAACCGGTTTTGCATTTGAGCTCCCTCTTAAAAGTGTATTTCGTTTGTCTGATAATTCGATTTTGCTTTCGATCATGGTTTTGAATTCGGCAAATTCGTTTTTATCGCCCATTAAAATAGCGCCAACTAAAAGATCGTCTTTTACGATACATTTTTTGTAATAACGCTGTTTTAAGTCGGTGAAAACAATTTCTTCGTACGAATCGTCATTTTCTGGAATTTCGATATCACCAATGCTGCATAAATTAATGTCTTCCAGTTTTAGGATATTCATTAAAATCGAACCCTTGTAATAGCTGCTGATATCTCCGGCAAGAAAGTTGGCCAGAATATCGGCTTGTTCTTCTGCGGCAGAAGTGATTCCGAATAGTTTATTATTAAATTCTGCAATTTCGCCAATCGCAAAAATATCCGGATTTGAGGTTTGTAAATACTGATTTACTTTTACACCGCGTCCGCACGAAAGACCGCTTTCACGAGCAATTTCGATATTTGGAATTGTTCCAATGGTATAAACGATGGCATTTGCAGTGATGATTTTACCGCTTTTTAAAGCAATTTCAATTTCGTTTGGATTATCGGTTTCAAAAACCGTACTGACTTCATTATCAAAATAAATCTGAATGTCTCGAAGCTGTACTTCCTCGGCCAATAATTTACTTGAAATTCGGTCCAATTGACGTTCCATTAAACGAGAGGCGCGCTGAACAATAGTTGTTTTTACTTTTTTATGTTTTAAAGCTGCTGCTAATTCTAATCCTAATAATCCACCGCCGATAATAACAACGTGTTGTTCTTCTGGCGGAAGATTTGTGCTGTCTAAATGCTTTTTCAAACGATCGGCATCTTCTTTTTTTCTAACTGTAAAACGGCCAGGAAGATGAAGCTGTGCATTTTCTGGAACAAAAGGACGGCTTCCAGTTGCCAAAATCAAAGAATCAAAAGTGTGAATTTCTCCGTTGCTGTCTACAATTGTTTTCTGTTTTGGATCTAGTTTTTCAATCGCAGTTCCGGCTTTCATTGTAATTTTTAATTTATTGAAAGCTTCGCCGTCTTTTACTTTTAAAAGCTGTTCCCAACTGAATTCACCCGTCATATATTCTGGCAGTAAAACGCGATTGTAAAACGGATTTATTTCATTCGAAAAAACAATAATTTCGTCGGTTGAATTGAATTCGCGATAGTTTTGAATGAATCGGAAAGAAGCCGCTCCAGCGCCCACAATTGCAATTTTCTGAAATGGTTTTACATATTTTTTAATTGAAACGGTTGTGAACTTAAAATCAGGTTCTTTTGAAATGGGATCAACAACCGTGTTCGTTAAATTATTAGTTCGGTTTAAATCATTTTCAAGTTGTTTTCCCCAATGCATCGGCAGAAAAAGGACTTTTTCTTTGATGGAATCGGTAACTTTTGCTTTTACGCGAACTTCTCCATTTTTGCTGGAAACAACTACAATATCGCCATTTTTTATATCATTTTTAAAAGCATCAATCGGATTGATTTCTAAAACCGGACTCGGAATATGCGTTAACAATCGTGATACTTTTCCTGTTTTTGTCATCGTATGCCATTGATCGCGGATTCTTCCTGTCGTTAGAATAAAAGGAAATTCGGCATTTGGCGGAACTGATGTATTTTCAATAGAAACAGGAAGATTAAAAATCGCTTTTCCAGAAGGCGTATAGAATTTTTTATCTGTAAATAATCTCGGCGTTCCCGGATGATTGTAATCGGGCACAGGCCATTGAAAAGTTCCTTCGTTCTTTAAACGATTATAATTTAAAAAGGAAATATCAATATTGGTGTTTTTGGTAAGCGCGCAATGTTCTTTATAAATTTCTTCGGCACTATTAAAATTGAATCCGTTGAAATTCATTTTTTTAGCAAAACGAATTAAAATTTCAATGTCAGGAAGCGCTTCTCCCGGCGGATTAATTCCTTTTGGTAAATAAGAAATTCGGCGTTCCGAATTTGTCATCGTGCCTTCTTTTTCGAGCCAGCCCGCCGCAGGTAAAAGTAAATCGGCAAATTTTGCTGTGTCTGCGTTGTGCGAAATATCCTGAACGACAACAAATTTGGCATTTTGAAGCGCTTTTTCGGCTCTTCTCGAATCAGGTAAACTTACTAACGGATTGGTGCAGATAATCCAAACGGCTTTCATTTTTCCAGATTCTAAGGCCTCAAACATTTCTGTTGCTGTTAAACCCGGTTTGTCTGAAATCTCGTCAACGCCCCAAAAATCAGCAACTTCTTTTCGATGTGTGGGGTTTGCAATGTCTTTGTGCGCCGCTAAAAGTGTTGCCATTCCGCCAACTTCGCGTCCGCCCATCGCGTTGGGTTGTCCCGTTAATGAAAATGGTCCAGAACCTGGTTTTCCAATTTGTCCCGTTAAAAGAGACAGATTCAATAAAGCCGTGTTTTTATCAACGCCGACAGCACTTTGATTTAATCCCATTGCCCAAAGCGAAATAAAACCTTTTGCTTTCCCAATAAGATCAGCAGCAAGTTTGATGTCGGAAACAGAGATACCACAAAGTTTAGATGCTTTTTCTAGCGAAGTACTTAAAACAAGATCTTTATATTGTTTAAAATTCTCTGCATGGTTTTTTACAAAATCGTGATCTACGTAACCTTTTTCGATTATACGTTTGGCAATGGCATGATATAAAATAATATCTGAACCAGGAATAATCTGCAAATGTAAATCAGCGAAAGTGGCAGTATCTGTTCTTCTCGGGTCGATACAAATTACTTTCGTTTTCGGATTTTTCTCTTTGTGTTTTTCTAATCGTCTAAAAAGAATAGGGTGGCACCAAGCGGGATTTGCGCCTGTAATCAAAAAAGTATCAGCCAATTCAATATCATCATAAGCAATTGGTACAGAATCTTCTCCAAAAGTTTTTTTGTAACCCACAACTGCCGAACTCATGCAAAGTCTGGAGTTGGTGTCTATATTATTGGTTTTCAAAAAACCTTTTACGAGTTTGTTGACTAAGTAATATTCCTCCGTTAAACATTGACCCGAAATATAAAAACCAACGCTGTCTGATCCGTGTTTTTTAATTATCGAAGAAAAAACAGCTGCAGCGCGATCAAGAGCTGTATCCCAACTCACGCGTTCTAACGGATAGGATTTGCTTCCTCTCATTTCGGGATATAAAATTCGGTCAGAAGTATCGTTAACTACGTAATGCAGGTTCATTCCCTTAGAACATAACATTCCTTTGTTTACGGGATGATCTTTGTCGCCTTCGACCATCACGCCGTTTTTAGCATCGTTGGTTACGATTATACCACAGCCAACGCCACAGTAGGAACAGGTAGTTTTGATCTTCGTAGTTTGCATTAGAGTTCTATTTTGAGATACTACTTTTATTGAATGGTCTGACTTTAGAAAAAGTACTTATACAAAAATAAGTATTTTTACTTATTAATACGTATTTTTAAGATTTATTTTTTTATTTTTGATGAAAATAAATGAGGAACAACAACTTAGTTTTTAATCTGCTGAAAATTTAGAACTCATGAAAGAAGAGCAAACCATTTGTTATTCCTGTGTCAATGAAAATTGTTTCATCAAGAAACACTTGCATTTAGAGCAGATGTCGACTTATATTTCTAAAAAACAGAATATAAGCTGCAAAAAATCGGATCAGTTTATTACGGAAGGTGCGCCTTTGCAGGGACTTTATTTTATTTGTAAAGGAAAAGCAAAAACGGTAAAAACCGGAATCAACGGACGTGAGCAAATAGTTCGCTTAACCACAAATGGTGACATTATAGGTTTCCGCGGATTCGGAACCAGTAAACGTTATTTGATTGGAGCTTATGCGTTGGAAGATACGGTTTTGTGTAATTTTAGCAACGAAACCATGATTGAAATTCTACATCATATTCCCGAATTTACGTATGCTTTGATGCTTTTTTATGCTGAAGAATTAAACAAAAGCGAAAATAATATCCGCAAAATTGCCCACATGAATGTACGCGAACGTGTAATTGATTTACTGCTTTACATTCATCGCAAATTCGGACAAATAAATGGTTTGATTGATATTGAGCTTTCGCGAAAGGAAATCGCAGACTTCGCCGGAACTACAGAAGAGCAGGCGATTCGGATTTTGTCTAGTCTTAAAAAAGAATCTTTGATTAAAACAGAAGGAAAAAGAGTTGGGATTTTAGGAATTTCAGAATTAAGATCTGAGATTATGGAGCATAAGTATTTTTGAAAAGAGGTTCAAAGGTTTTATTTTGTTCGCTTGATTTTTGACGGATCTTGTCGCGTGTCAAAAACATCTGAAATCTTGATTAATTTATTTTCTTCGTCGATGCAATAAATAATTTTGTAATTATTGCATACAAGGTATCGATATTGGTTTTCTCGATCAATTAAAAGATCTTCAATTTGCGATAAAAAAGTGTCACTTAGGAGTTTGTTAGGTTCAGAGATAATTTCTTTGATAATTTTTTTAGCAGTCCTTATTCCAGTTTTATCAAGATAATATTCGTAAATTTTTTCAATTTCATTTTCTGCAAATTCAGACCATATAATTTTAAACTTCATTACTTATATTTTTCTAAAAGTTGTGAAGTTGTTTTGTATCGTCCATTTTTAAAGTCATCCTCAGATTTATCTATTCTTTTATTAAAATCTTCAATAGAAATCGGAGAGAAAAATTCATTTTCATCCAAATCTTTTTTGTTTCTTTTTAATAAGTTTTCAAGTTGAGAAATGACTTCTTCACTTTGAATTTTAAGAAATTCTTGCACAAATTCTATTTTTCTTGTTTGTAAATCCATCTCATTAAGTTTTTTTTCAAATTTACGAATTTCTTTGAATATAATAACTTATACTTTCCTTCCCACAAACCGAATTACAGAACCTGTCCCATTATGGAATAAACCTTCGTTAAGTTCGATTTCTTTTTCTTCTAATTCGATGATTTCATAATTAGGAAAATCAGCTTTGATTTCTTCTACAGAAAATAAAGATTCTATGTCTTTTGGTCCGCCGACTTTTTCATTTTTGATTACGTATTCCAAATGTTTTTTACTGAAAGCTTCAAAAATGATAATACCGTCTTTCTTTAAAAGTTTATCAAGTTGTTTGTGAATTTGAGATTTTATCGCTGCCGGAAAATGGGCATAGATTAAAGCAATAGCATCAAATTGATTTTCTTCGAAATCTAAAGTTTCCAATTCTCCAACTTGATAATCAATAGAAACATTATTGTTTTTTGCTAAAAGAAGTGCTTTGTTTCTGCCTTCTTCGCTAATATCAAAAGCAAAAACCTCCCAGCCTAATTTTGCTGCAAAAACGGCATTTCTTCCTTCGCCTTCTGCAGGGAAAAGAATAGCGCCAGTTTTTAGTTTTTCAATTTGTTCTTTTAGGTAATTGTTGGGTTTTTCGCCGTATGCAAATTCTTCGCTTTTGTAACGGTCATCCCATCTTTGTGTCCAGGTGTTGTTCATTATATATTATTTTAAGCCAATAAATTTCCAAAAATTGAATTTTGGTTTTATATAATCCTGTTCTGGATCATACACTTTAATTTCTACTTTGTTTCTGTCAGTAACCGCAATTCCAAAGTGATCTTTGATATTAGAATTTATTCTTTCAAATTTTCCTAAAGCGAGCATTTTATCATTTATTCTGCACCCATCATGATATTCATCAAAAAAATTAACGGGTAAAGGATTGTATTGAGGATTTGTTTTAATATAATTGATAAAAAAATAAGGATCCAAATCACCGAATTCAAGACCAAAAACTAATGGAACCTCGATTTCTAGTTTTGTTCTAGTATTCTTGAAAAGACAGTGATACCCATGAACAAAATATTTCCATTCATCCACTTTTCGCCATCCAGTTTTGTATTTGTTGAAAGTAGATAGTGGAAACTCGAGATTAATTTCTGTTTTAAGTTTTTTTGCCAGATAAAATATTAATCGTTCGGCCAATTCACGATAATCTTTTGCACAGTTTTCAAAGAAAATCTGATGATCTTCAATCTCCTTGTCTGTTATTAATTTTGAGATATTTATTTCTGGATTAATGGTGTGGATTCCAACAAGAAATCCATCTAATTCTTTTTTTTAATTTTGCCCAATTGATTCTCTAAGACTTTGAACAGAATCTTCAAATACAATTCTTAGTTTTTTAGTTCGGGATATTTGTCTAATTTCTTCTAATGAAGGAATTTGATTGACGGAATTAATTGTTATTATTTCTATTTTTCTTTCCAATAGATAAATTGTAGTAAATTATTCAATCAAATATATTAAAAAAGAATTGTCGTTATTCAAAAAAAATCCCCTTTCTCAAAACTTGAAAAAGGGGATTTTTTATATATGATTTTAAATTTAGAATCTTAACCAACAAGTGTTGTTTGACCGCTATTTACATCAATTTCTGCAAAATGATGTTTTCCCATAACAATAAGTAGCTTGTCTGAGTTATAACCTACGTATCGTATTTGAGCTTCTCCTAATTTTGGTTTTCCGCAAACAGAAATTACATTAGTCTGCCATTTTAGTTTCTTTCTTTTGTATGCAGAAATAGTTTGTAAATCATTTTCAACATAATAAATAATGTTGTTTTTCTTGATTCCTCTTTTTTGGGTTTTTGCAAAATTTATTTCTGAGTTTTTTGAAATTAAATCATTATTAATTTTTTGAGCAATACCAGTCTGTGTCACCAAAAAGGTCAACATAGATAATTTTAAAAATGGTTTCATTTGGGGAGAATTTGGGGTTCATAATTTGCTCAAATATAAATAATTAAAGTATATAATATGCGTCTGTTAAATCAAAAAAAAATACCCTTTTCCGAATTGGGAAAAGGGTAAAATATGTCAATTTATTTTGAAGAAAAATTATTTTTTCCAGCTAAAAATTCTTGGATTAACAGAAATCATTAACCAAGCCCAATTGTTGGTATGGCCGGCATCTCCATTTTTAATAAATTCCATAGTTTTAGAACCAAACATTTGCGAATAACCTCCTGTAACAGTGATATCTTTTTTGAAATTATATCCAAAGGTGGCATCAATTTCAGTTCCTAAATATGAATCTAATTTTTCATTTAGAGGTGTAACAACATCAGCTGCAGATAAAAATACATGCGGAATCAAAGCAAACTGCCATTTGTTTACATTGTAGTTTAATTTTATAAATGCATCTTGTAAACCAACATTGTTTAAGTGATTTCCAACATAAAAATAATCCATATAACCATTAAAACCGTGGTTGGTTCCAAAAATTGGATTAAATGATTTAATTACAGTGCTTCCATCGTTTGTCGATTTTCCCGATAAAAATTCGTAGCCTAAACCAGCTTTAAAAGTTTCAGTTATGCTGTAATTAAAATTTGCAGCTGCATTCCAGGCGCTTACCTGTAAATCGGTACTTTTTCCAGTTTGTCCGTATAACCAAAAGTTAGTGTCTATTTTACTTGTTTTATAAGCTAAATAAGGTCCAAAAGTTTGTTTGTAATCAACTAATAGTTTGTTATCTGGATTTGGATTAGGAGCGTATTCATAACCTGTATTTAATACTAAAAAGCTCGCGCCAAAATTTTCTGTGAACTGATTGTGATACCAAGCATATTGCAATGCTTTATAATTAGTAACCGTGTAAGGTGTCTGTACCACATTTTCAGCTGTTGAATTGTAGGCTCCCCCAAAATCTAATTTTTGTTTTGCAGTCTGATAAGTTACCGTAAGTGCATCATGGCTTTGTCCCTGCTGTGCCCAGTCCATTTCGCCAAGAATACGCTGATTGTCATATGAAAGCACTTGACGTCCCATTCTTGCGCTCCATTTTTCAGTGAAATTATATTGTGCCCAAGCCTCAAAAACTGCAACACCGTTTTTATCAGCAGCTGCCGTTGTTGGTACATCACCCCATGTTCTGGTATTTTGAAGGGTTAATTTTACTACTAAATCGTCTTGTTTGTAATTGAAATTTAAGCGGGAACGCTGTGAAATCTGCGAAGTTCCTTTTTGACCTTCTTGTAAGAGTTGTTTGTAGCCGTTTCGATATTCAAAACGTGGTCTTATCTGTAAATTTACATCCAACTCCTGCGCCTGAATTTCTAAACTTAATCCTGCAATAAGTATTAAAATTAGTTTTAGTTTTTTCATAAAATAGTTATGTTTTAATCGGCGGTAAATTTATAAGAAAAAGCCGTCGTTTACTATGACTGAGATCATATTTCTAATTTTTTTTTAATCTGATTTTAATATGCCGGCTCTAATTCTATTTTACTTGTTTTAACTTCTTTTTTCTTAGTTAGTTGTGTTATAGTGTAATGCATCCAAACTAAGCAGACAGTTGAGAATATTAAAATGAAAATCCATGAACTTGACCAGATTCCGGTTGCTGTCAATAAATATCCAAAGATAATTGGACCGAAGAAACCTCCTAAACCGCCAATCATTCCAACCATACCGCCGACAACACCAATTTCATTTGGAAAATATTCTGGGATATGTTTGTAAACCGCTGCTTTTCCGATTCCCCAAGAAATTCCGATTAGAATTACTAAAACTAAGAATACCCACATATTAGCGTCAAATTTGATTACTGTAACGCCTTTGGCGATTAGTTCTTTTTTTGCTATACTTTGGTTGTGTGCCACGACAACATCCTGCCAGCTTGTAGAAGTTGGGAAAATAGCATTTTCGGCTGTATTAGCAGTTTTTTGCGCAATTGGATATTCTTTATCGCCCACTTTTACGGTTTTGCCGTTTATTTCATTAACAACACCTTTTTTAGCAGCTAATATTCCAGGGCCAGAAGTAGTAATTTCCATTTTCGGAATTGAAAGCAAAGCACTTAAAATTACCGAAGAACCCAAAACCCAATACATCACTTTTCGTGCACCGAATTTATCTGATAAATAGCCGCCAAAAGCCCTAATCACACCAGAAGGCAAACTGAACATCGTTGCAAATAATCCGCCCATAACTAAACTGGTTTGATAGACGTTCATAAAATTGGGCAATAACCATTGTGAATAAGCTACAAAACAGCCAAATACTAAAAAGTAATATGCTCCAAAACGCCAAACTCTTTCTGATTTTAATGGAGTCAGCATTTGAGAAATTGTTTTTCCGTTGCTTTCTAATTTTTTATTTTCGGCGAAAATCAAAAAGGCAATCCCAATTACGACTAATGAAACGGCATAAATTACAGGAAGTATTTTCCAGCCATTTTGCGGATCATCAACAGAAAAATGATTTAATAAAGATGGCGCTAAAAAAGTTGTAATAGCGGCGCCGGCATTTCCCATTCCGAAAATTCCCAAAGCGCGTCCCTGCCATTCTTTTGGATACCAGATTGAAGTATATCCAATTCCGACCGCAAAACTGGTTCCGACCATTCCGAATAAAAAGCTTAGTAAAGCAAACATGGTAAAACTGTCAGCGTAGGGAAGGAGGAATAGTGGAATTGAACATAATAGTAATAAAAGCGAATAAACATATTTACCACCAAATTTATCCGTTAGGATTCCGATTGGAAGACGCATAATTGATCCGGTTAAGATTGGAATCCCTAAAAGCCATCCAACCTGAACAACGCTCCAGTGGAAAATTCCGTTATCGACTAAAAAGGTTACTAAAACCCCGTTTAATGTCCAACAGGCAAAACACACTGTAAAAGCCAATGTGTTCAAAAATAAAATTTTGTGTGATTGCGATAGTGAGTTTGTATTTTTCATAGCACTTATATTTTTATGTAAAAATAAGTACTATAACTTAGTTAAAACCTGCTAAAACGCAGTTTCTGAAAAATAATTACGTATTTATACGTATTTTTTAAATTAAAGAATACTCAGTTGCTTTGTTTGAAAGTTCCATTAGGTTTTTCACTTTCAGCTTTTTCATTAAGTTAAAACGGTGAACTTCAGCAGTACGTTTGCTGATATCTAAAGCTTCTGCAATTTCTTTGTTTCCTTTTCCAGATAAAAGAAGTGTCAGGATTTCTTTTTCTCTTTTGGTAATCATCATTTCTTCGCCTAAGGTTTGTTTAGGTTCTAATGATGAACTGCCGTTTGTAAGCTGGCTGATTAAGATTGAAGAGATATCTCCGCTAAAATATTTTCCACCTGCGGAAACCGTGTGAAGTGCTTTTAAAAATTCTTCTTTGCTTGAACCTTTTAGTAAATAGCCATCGGCTCCTGCTTTTATTGATTTCAATACATATTCCTCCGATTCATGCATGGAAAGCATGATGATTTTTACGGTGTTTTTTTCGCTTCTAAGTTTTTCTACTACCTCGATACCTGTTAAGTTTGGCATACGAATATCTACTATAAGTAAGTCGGGTTTGGTTTCGGCAACTACTTCGAGTGCATCAGCTCCATCAATCGCTTCGCCTACAACCTCAATGTTTGCTTCGTTTTCCAATAAAGATTTGATTCCGTCTCTAACAAAAACATGATCATCGGCTAAAACAACTCTTATAGTACTACTCATGGCTTACTTACTTTTTAATCTGGTTTTTTACGTATATTCATCTAAAGCGAAGACGCTAATATACGTACTTTTTTAAAAATAAATTCCAATTTTTTTAAATTCGAAATGGCAACATTAAAAAATCATTAGAAATCATGATGATAAAATCCAATAAATAAATTCCAAATTCCATAATACTTGTGGATTCAACTTTGTCAAAGTTTTTAACTTTCACAAGCTTTGGTATCAATTGCTTCCAGCTTTAGCTGGAGGTTTTTGTTGGTAAAGTAAAAAAGGCTTTAGCAAAATGTGTAAGTTTGGCTAAAGCCTTTTCAGAGAGCATTATTTATATTCCTACAGCTAAAGCTGTAGGCAATTGATAGTATGGTTTTTAGACATCTATTCCATAATTTACTCGCTTAGTTGTCAAAAATTGGAATTTGGAATTTAAAAATTGAGATTTCCTATTTAAGAATCGGAATATTAAAAGTAATTCTGGTTCCTTCGCCGGGAATTGAATTCATAAAAACTCTGCCGTTGATATATTGAATTCTTTCTTTCATGAATAAAAGTCCCATTCCGGATTCGCTGTTGCGTTTTTTGTCGACTGAATTGACGTCGAAACCTTTTCCGTTGTCGTCTACAATGATGCTTAAAAGTGTTTCGCTATGCGAAAGTTGCACGATAATATGCGACGATTCGGCATATTTTATGGCGTTGTTGATCGCTTCTTGTGTGAGTCGGTAAATGTTGATTTCAATTAGCGAATCTAGACGCTGATCAAAATCGGTTTTATTGTAAAAAAGGATTTCTTTTCCGGTTAGTTTTGAAAGTTCTTGCGTTAGTTTTGAAAGCGACGAAACGATTCCGTGATCGCTTAATTCTGGTGGCATTAGGTTGAAAGTTGCCGTGCGGACGCCTTTTATAATGTCAAGCGAAAGTTTCTTTAAATACTCAATTTTTTGTTCTGATTTTTCTCTGTCGTCGAGATTAATACTTTCTAAACTGAATTTTAAACCCGTCAGCATTTGACCGATTCCGTCGTGAATTTCTTTGGCGATTCGGTTTTGTTCGTTTTCCTGATTTTCGACGATTTTGCTTGAAATAATCTTCTGTTGATTGATTTTTTCGGTGGTGTTTTCAAGATTTAAACGTTCGACTTCACGTTGTGCTTTTTTGCGTTCGGTGATGTTGAAACAAACGATCAAAAGTTCCAGTTCGTCTTTTTTGATCATTACAGGAACCATGGACAAATCGAGCCAGATTTCTTTTTCGTCTTTGTTGACGATTTTCATTTCGCCCTGCCAGCCACTTCTTTGTTTTTCGAAAATAAGGCGGTCAAAATTGACTTGTTCTTTTTCGTCTTCGGTTAAGACTTCTGAGAATTTTTTGTTGGATGAAAACTTGGTGTAATTTAAAAGTTTGGCGAATTTTTCTCCAATATGAATGATCGAACCATCTGGAGATATTCGGCAGTATAATAAAGTATTTTCCATCGCATAATTAAGCGATTTCAATTCTTTTACGGAGTTTTCTTTTATTTCGCTGATGATTTCGGTATCGTATGCGAGTTTTAAGGCTTTCTTTTCTGAGGCTAAAAGCTTTGCAATTAGTCTTTCGATTTTTTTGTTTGTTGGTTTGAAAATGAAGAAGAATTCGAGAAGTAAAACCAACAATGTAAAACCGAAAATCCAATATTCGATTCGGCGTTGTTCGGTAACTTTTTCGTGGGCTTCGAGATCGTATTGGGTTACAATCTCGTTCATTTTTGAAAGAAAAACACCTTCGTTATCTAAAATAGTCTGAACTAATTTTTGATTTTCTGAAGCTTGTTTTTTATGTTTTAAATTCAATAAAAAAGAATCGGTAGATTGTTCAATTTTATTGAAAATCGGATTAATTTCAAGATATAATTTTCTGAGTGTTTCGCTTTTTTCTTTTGGAAAAGCCAAGCTGTCACTGCCATTTTCTAGTGCATTTTGGTTCTTTTTCCAAAGCGTTAAAACTTCGTTTAAATGTGAAATTTGTTTCGATGAAGCGGTATCAGAAACATAATGCAAAATCAGAACTTCTTTAACGATTTTCTGACTCAGCATTCTTTGTTTACCAGAAAAATTAATGATTTTAGAATCACTCAATTGCTGATTCAAATTGTATTGAACCAAAAACTGACTGATAATGATAGTTAAGGCAATAGTAAGAAGCGCAAAAAAATACAGTCGTCGTAAATTTTTGAAAGTGATTTTTTCTGCTTCCTGATTGTCCTTTCTCATAGTGTCTTACAATCCTAAAGAAGCTTTTATTAGGTTTAAATTTTCTTCAGAATAATTGATTTTTAAGGCTTCGGCATGTCCTTTGTCTGACATTTTATCCCAGGTTTTCTTGATGATGTTTTTTAGTTTTTCTTCGTCATGTTTTACTACGAAAGGTTCTAAGTAATAATCTAAAAACACAAGACAAATTACATCTTCTAACAATTGGGTTTCGGCATCTTTTTTAAGGAGTTTTTTTTCAATTAAAAAAGAAACACGATCGATAAAAGTCTGATCGTAACCAGCTTTTTGTAAAATTTCGGCTGTAGTTTCGGCGTGAAATTTTTTAAGATCGCCTCTCCATTTTAAATAACCCACGCGATCCATAGGATACGATTCGCGCGCTACTTTCCAACGGCAGATATGCTGTGCTTTTGAAGCAATCTGAACTTCTTCTGAAGCATTCGGTTCAAACTGCATCAGTCTTTCATACATCCTGTTTGAATACAATAATTCTTTAGGATATTCCTGGTTTTGATCGATTTCAATATTCGGATCTTGTGCATTTTCGGCATCAATCCATTCACTTGCTTTTTGGAAAGGTGTTGTCATTTTTTGGTTTAGTAATAGATTTCAAAGATACGGAAATAAGTTTTTTTTGCCACGAATTTCACGAATTAGCACTAATTATTGTTTATTTTTTGCCACAGATTTCACAGATTAAAAGGATTAAATAATTGGGCGTAATTATTTTAGACACGAATTTCAAGAATCTACATGAATTAAATTAGTGTAATTTGTGAAATTCGTGGCTAAAAGAAAAAATAATCTTTTTAATCTTTTTAATCTGTGGCTATAAACTAATCTGCAAATCCCACAAAAACTTCGTTCTCAACAACCTTTACTGGATACGTTGCAATTTTGAAATCGTCTCCGTTTAGATTTGAACCATCAACTAGAGAAAAAGTTTTTTTGTGCATCGGACAGGCGATTTTCGGAATGTCGTCTGTTGAGCCTGTCATTCCTCTTGAAAGCACCATTTCCATTTTGTGCGGGCAGGCGTTTTGACACGCGTACCAAGCGTTGCGACGCGTAAAATTGAAAATCGCAATTTGTTTGTTTTTGTATTTAATGCACCCGCCTCGGTTGGTTGGAAAATCTTCTACTTTACCGGCTTTGAACCAAATTGTTGCATCGCTCGCGTGCACTGTTTCGTATAAGTTTAAAATTTCTTCCATGATGTTTTTTTGTTGATTTCCTGTTTCTTAGCCCTCTTTTTACAATCAAGAGAGTTTTGATGGCGCAGTAAAAAAGAGGGTAAGAAGGACAGCAAACGTTTAATTTATTTTTTTTGGAGCTGATTTTTTTATTTGCCACGAAGGCGCTAAGACGCTAAGTTTTTTTCTATTCTTTGTCTTTTTTAATCTCGCAAAGTCGCAAAGACGCAAAGTTTTTTATTTTTTAATTCTTACAATAAAACTTTGCGACTTAGCGCCTTTGCGAGCAATTCTAATTAGCTTTTTATGACCAAGCTTTAGGTGCTTTTTGATCTCGTAATGGCACAAAAGCAATATTGTCATCTTTTTCATCTGTGTTTACAAAATGACTGAAACGTTTTAATAATCTTGGTTTTTCAAGAACTTGTTTCCATTCGCATTCGAAAGTATTTACAAGCGTTTGCATTTCGGCTTCAAGCGTTTCGCAGATTCCTAAACTGTCTTCGATGATAACTTGTTTTAAATACTCTAAACCTCCGTCAAGTTTTTCTAACCAGGTTGAAGTTCGAATCAGCGGACCAGCAGTTCTTATGTAATACATTAAAAAACGGTCCATATATTTGATTACGGTTTCTTTGTCGATTTTTTCGGCTAATAAAACAGCGTGTTTTGGATTTGCACCGCCGTTTCCTGCGATATATAAATTCCATCCGCCTTCAACGGCGATTAATCCGAAATCTTTTCCGCGGGCTTCTGCGCATTCGCGAATGCAGGCCGAAACGCCACCTTTTAGTTTATGTGGAGAACGGATTCCTTTGTAACGATTTTCAAGTTCGATGGCAAATCCGGCGCTGTCGTCCATTCCGTAACGACACCAGGCATTTCCAACACAGCTTTTTACGGCACGAAGTGATTTTCCGTAGGCATGACCGCTTTCAAAACCATTGTCAATTAAGACTTTCCAGATTTTTGGTAAATCACTTAAATGTGCTCCGAATAAATCGACTCTTTGCGCTCCAGTGATTTTGGTATACAAATCAAACTGTTTGGCTACTTCACCAATTACGATTAATTTCTCAGCTGTAATTTCACCACCAGCAACTCTTGGAACTACAGAATAAGTTCCGTTACGTTGAATATTCGCTAAAAATCTATCGTTTGTGTCTTGAGTTGTAACGTGTTTATTTGCCGTGTCGTTGTAAATACTAGAGAAAATAGAAGCGACAACAGGTTTGCAGACTTCGCATCCGTCGCCTTTTCCGTGATGATCAAGTACATCGTAGAAGTTCTCGTATTTGTTGATTTTTACCAAGTCAAATAATTCCTGACGTGTGTAGCTGAAATGTTCGCAGATTACTTCTTTTACTTCTTTTCCTAAAGATTTTTGAGCCGCTTTTACCAAATCTGAAACCATTGGTTTACAGCCTCCACAACCTGAAGTGGCTTTAGTTTCTTTGACGACATCTGAAAATGTTGCACAACTTTCATCTAAAATTTTACAGCAAATTGCGCCTTTTGTGACATTTTCGCAAGAACAAATTACAGCTGTATCTGGCAAATCCATTACGCTTCCCATAGAAGAACCTTCTGATCCGTCGCGTGAACCCAGAATTAAATCTTCCGGATTTTTAGGCAGTGCCATTTCGTTGATATAAATTTGGAAAAGGGAATTATAATCGCTTGAATCGCCGACTAAAATTCCACCCAAAAGCTTTTTAGAATCTTTAGTAACGTTGATTCTTTTATAAACGCCGCTTAATTTATTTTCATAAATAATAGCCGTTACGTCATTATTTTCAATGAAAGGATCACCAAAACTCGCTACTTCAACGCCAATTAATTTCAATTGGGTCGACATATCGATGGTTTCTCTCATGATTTTAGAACCATTTAAGATTTGCTCAGCAGCAACATCGGCCATTTCGTAACCTGGAGCAACCAATCCGTAAATATTATGATTGTAAAGTGCCGCTTCTCCAATCGCAAAAATAGAAGGATCTGAAGTCTGCATTTGATTGTTAACAACGATTCCGCCTCTTACACCGACTTCAAGTCCTGAAACTCTAGCTAGTTCATCGCGTGGTTTAATTCCCGCTGAAATTACCAGCATATCGACTTTTAGTAATTCGTCGTTGGCGAACATCATTCCGGTTATACTTTCTTTTCCGTCAATGTATTGTGTTGCTTTGTTAAGATGAATTCCGATATTTAATTCTTCGATTTTAGATTGAAGCATATCACTCGCGCCTTGATCCAATTGTCTTGGCATCAAACGTGGAGCAAATTCCACTACATGCGGATTCAAACCTAAATCGCGAACGGCTTTTGCTGCTTCTAATCCTAATAATCCACCGCCTAAAACAGCCGCTTCTGTAGCTCCTTTTTGTTTTATTTTTTTGGCGTAAGACATAATTGCATCCAGATCTTCGATGGTTCTGTAAACAAAAACACCTTCTTTTTCTACACCTTCAATTGGCGGAACAAAAGCCGAAGAACCTGTTGCTAAAACTAAGTAGTCATACGTATGAGTTTTGCCTAAATGCGTATGTATAGTTTTGGCTTCACGATTGATATCTGTAATTAATTCTGAGGTATTTAAAGTAATATTATTTTCTGCGTACCATTCGGTTGTAGACAATGATAAATCGTCTGCGGTCTTTCCTCCAAAATATTCACTTAAGTGAACTCTGTCGTAGGCGCGTCTTGGTTCTTCACCAAAAACAGTAACTTGATACTTTTCCTGTCCTGATTTTGCAACAAACTTTTCGCAAAATTTATAACCAACCATGCCGTTTCCAACTACTATTACTTTACTCATGATTTCTTTAATTAAGTATTACTACGCAAATATAAGTATTTATACTTATAAAAATACGTAATGTGTAATTTTTGTCTAAATGATTTTTTAAAAATATCTACGTATTATGTCTTAATCTTTACGTAGAGCGGGTTTTAGGCAAAATAGAAAATTCATGATTTTATCAAATTTGAATAGATTCTAAATAAGGATTTCAGAAAATTGTCGTAAATTCATAAGAATTTTACTTTTGTTTTGATGAAAATCAATATTCTAAATAGAAATGCCATGAAAAATATACTCGCAGTTTTGCTTTTATTAATGCTAATAACGAGCTGTAAATCGACAGCAGGCAAGGATTCTAATACGACTTCTTCGGGAACTTCTACAGAAGAAGATTTACAATATTATTTTAAAGCCACAGGAAATGAACCGTTTTGGGGAATTAAAATAGGAAGGGAACAAATTGTTTTTACTTCTTTAATTCCTGGAAAAGAAAGTATAACTTTTTCGCATTCAGAACCTATAAAAGCTATGGATGCCAATGTGAAAATGTATAAACTAAGTAACGAAAAAACAACAGCAACCGTTTCTATTCAGCAATTGGATTGTCAGGATTCTATGTCGGGCGTGATTTCTCCTTATAGTGTAAAGGTCGAAATAAAGAATAATTCAGAATTGGAAACTCAAAAACTCAGCGGATGCGGAAAATATCTCACCGATTATCGTTTGCATGATATTTGGGTTTTGGAAGAATTAAACGGGTATAAAGTTTTTGCAACCGATTTTCAGAAGGAAATGCCTCGAATCGAAATTAATTCGGCAGAAAATAGATTCTCTGGTTTTGGAGGTTGTAATGCCATAAGCGGGCAAATTTTCTATGAAAAAGATTTATTACGCTTTACCAAAGTGATTTCAACTTTAATGGCTTGTCCGCAAGGAAATAAAGAAGGTGAATTTTTGAAGGCTTTACAAAGTACAACGACTTATTCTATCGAGAATAATCAATTGACCTTGTCGAATTCTTCTGCTAAACTGGTTGTTTTTAAGAAGGTCGATTAAAGGTTTGTTTCCCGCAGATTTTGCAGATTTTATTTTTGTCATTTCGACTGAAAGGAGAAATCACACTAGTTTATCGACAAAGATTGGTGATTCTCTTTGTGGAGTTTCTTGTGTGATTTCTCCTTTCAGTCGAAATGACAAACTAAACGAATTCGTTGTACTATAAAATCAAAACATAGCCAATGGTTTCAACCATTGGAACACAAAGTGAAGAAAAATTTTACTCAAACAATTCTTTAGGTTCCTCATTTTCTTCATCATCACCTTCAACAAAATCCAATTCCAAAGCTCGCACACTCTGAACCGCATTTCCGGCAATTCCACGAATCGAACCGTACATACCTAAAGTATTATGAACGACTTTTTCGATTTGTTTTTCGCGTTGTTTCCAGATTCTCTGCATCGCTCTTTTCTCAGAATCCAGATCACTTTGCATTTGAGTGAAACCTTCTACAATGCCTTCAATCTGCAAACGGAATTCGTTACTCGTTAAGAAATCATATAACATCGACATTTTATCGCCTTTGTTTTCCTGCGCCTGAACCGCCTGATTGATCTGGATTAACGATTGACGTAAAACGGCACTCAAACCTTTAAATTCTTCATATGTACAAATCCAGATTCCGTCGCGCATTCCCATTCGTTCCATTCCCGAAGGCATAACTTCGGTTACCAAAACTCCGATATTGGCTCTTTTGGTTCTAATATCGTTTTTGAATTTCTCAATCCACGAAGGTTGAAATGCTTTTGTTCTTTTGCTTTCGTAATAAATAGAACCGCAATTTTGATGTTCGCGTGTATTTACGATCTGAAGACAATCGGCTCCATTTGCACCTTTTTTAACTTCGTCGATACTGTCAAGAGGGAAATTATTGGCAAGCCATTCTTCAATTGCTAATTCCATTACTTCGCCTTGCAATTGCATCGAACCTTGTTCCTGCTTGCGTTTCATTTCTTCCGTCAGCTTTTTTTGTTCTTCAAGCTGTTTCTGAAGTTCTTTAAATTTCAGTTCGTTTTTATCGTCTTCCTGTTTTCTGATTTTTTCACGTTCCAAAGCCAATTGTGCATTTAATTGCTTTTCTGCTTCGGCTTGGATTGCTTCTTTCATTTCCAGTTTTTCACGCTGTAATTTGGCGATTTCACCTTCCATTTTATTCAGTTCTCTGATTTTTTCTGATTTTTCAGAGAGCTCTTTTTCCATTAAAAGTAAACGGTCTTTGTTTTCTTCTTCGAGTTTGGCTTTTAATTTTTCGCCAATTTCTTTTTCAGCTGTTTTTTTCTCGCGCTCCAAACGTTCAGCAAAAAGTTCGTTTTCCTGTTTTTTCTTCGCTTCAAATTCCAATTTGGCTTTTTCCAATTGTTCGTTTTTAAGCTCTAATTCCTTGTTTTGAACATTAGCCTTTTGTTGAAATTCTTTACGGATGCTATCTTCCAACTGATGTTTTAAAACATCATTGACATCGATAGGAGTTCCGCAGTTTGGACACTGAATTGAAGATTGCTCAGCCATTTTTATTGATTGTATTATTGTAGAATTATAATTTGCTAAGATATTTAAAAGTTCTCTTTTTCTAATGTGGATTTCTGTACTAAATTGTAACGAATTTTTGTTATGGATATGTTTTTTGCCACGAAGGCGCTAAGGCGCTAAGTTTTTTTGTATGGTACTTCGTTCCTCAGGATGGCAAAAATGAGAGTAATCATCTGCGTAATCCGCTTAAATCTTTTAAAATCTGCGTGAAACAAAACTTTGCGACTCTGCGCCTTTGCGAGATTAAAAAAAATCTTTGTGTCTTAGCGACTTTGTGGCAATAAAAACTCAACCGCTGATTGCGTGATTTCAGAATGATCGTCTTTTGAAGTTATTAGTGAAACATTCGTAAACAAATTAACCTTTTTTAATTCGATAAAACCAATTTCCGAATCGGGATTGTTTTTCGCAATATTTGAAGGAACAATCGAAATTCCTAAACCGTTTTTGACCAATTGAACGATTGAATTAATATTATTTGCTTCATGAATAATTTTCGGCGAAAAGCCATAATATGCACAAAGTTCCAATAAAACTTCATGATAATGCGGTGCGTAATCTTTGTTGAAGAAAACAAATGTTTCGTCTTTTAGTTTTAAAATCTCATTTTCTGATTTTATGGGAACTGATTTTTTATTGTAAACCAAAGAAAATCCGTCTTTAAACCATAAATGAGATTTTATTTTGGGTGAATGAATAGGCGATCTGATAATTCCCATTTCGATTTTTCCTTTTTCTAGAGCATCGATTTGTTTGGTGGTTGAAATTTCGAAAAGTTTGAAATTTACGTATGGAAATTGTGCTTTCAAATGTTTTATCAAATCTGAAATTATAGAAGAATATATTGAACTGATGTAAGCAATCCTGAATTCTCCCGAAACGTTTTCTGCAATCTTTTTCGTTTTTGTAGAAATGTGTTCTAAGTTTTGAAAAAGTTGTTTTACTTCTTTTTCAAAATATTTTCCAGCTTCGGTAAGTTCTACTTTTTTATTATTTCTAATGAAAAGTTTTGCCTGAAGTTCTTCTTCTAATTCTGCTATTTGACGGCTTAATGGCGGTTGCGAAATAAAGAGTTTTTCTGAAGCTTTCGTAAAGTTCAGTTCTTCGGCTACAGCCAGAAAATATTTTAAGTGACGTAATTCCATGATACTTTAAAAGTATTATTAGTTGATAAAAATAGTATTTTTAAAGTATATATCGAAGTTTTAGTTTTGATAAAAAAATATACTCTCGTAGATTGAGCAGATTATTAGTTTTGATAAAATTATTTTAACTACAATTTCCAATCTATAATAGCACAAAGATTCACTTAATCTGTAAAATCTACGGGAGATTAAAAAAAAACAGACACGATGAAAAAATCAACTATTGAAGAAATCAGAGAACGTTTTGACAATGATGTTGAACGTTTTGCCAATTTAGAAACAGGACAAGTAGCAACTATCGATGCGACAATTTCATTAGAATTAATAACGGAAGCCTGCAAAAGAATTGTTCCGAATGCTGAAAATGTTTTGGATATCGGTTGCGGAGCTGGAAATTATACCTTGAAAATGCTTTCTAAAGTGCCAAAGTTAAATTGCACTTTGGTCGATTTGAGTTTACCAATGTTGAATAAAGCATTAGAACGAGTTTCTGCTGAAACTTCAGGAAAAGTTGAAGTGAAGCAAGGTGATATTCGTGAAGTAGATTTACCGGAAAATCATTTCGATTTTATTTTGGCGGGTGCGGTCTTGCATCATTTAAGAGACGATAACGATTGGGAAAACACTTTTTCTAAATTGTTTACATTATTGAAACCTGGAGGCTGTTTAATGATTTCTGACTTAATTACACAAGACACCGATTTGTTAAATGAATATACATGGCAGCGTTACGGAGATTATTTGGAAGGAATTGGCGGAGCCGAATATCGACAGAAAGTTTTGGATTATATAGAAAAAGAAGATTCTCCTAGATCAATGAATTACCAATTGGATTTGATGAAAAAGGTGGGTTTCTCTAAAGTCGAAATTTTACATAAGAACATGTGTTTCGGTGCTTTCGGCGGTATAAAATAAGATTGTTTTATGTCCTGCAAGGTTTCCAAAACCTTGTAGGTCTTTTTCTTAGGACTTTGGAGATACCTACAAGGTTTTGGAAACCTTGCAGGAATTCGCTAGAGTTTAACCTCTTTTGGTTTTGGAAATTTATTTTTTAAATCAAAAACCAATTCTGATGAGCCGTTTTTCTGTAAATAATCTAATTTTTCTACCGCTTCTTCCATAGTTGGAATTTGTCCTTTTGGAATCCACCACATGGCGGTGTGCGCTTTTCCGAATTTTTGAAACCATTCTTTTCTACGTTTTAAGAACTCGCTGTGAAAGGTTTTGTACATATAATGCTCCAGAGTTTCGATACTTTCCCAAACCGAAACATTGATGATAATCTGTTCATCATTGTACGGATTCAGACTTGTTGCATTGTAATTGTTTTCGTCGTCTTTTAATCTCCAGACAAAACCTTCGCTTTGTTCGGCTAAAGTGTTTACAGTGTCTAAGTTATCTACAAATTCTTTCATGATCGGGTCGTTGATGTCGACGCCTTTCATTTTGGCAATATTAATTTCAGCAAGATGATAGTTGCTCATAATTTATATGGTTCTGATTTTTCGGTAAGTTAGCTTTTTTCTGAATAATTATTTTGTAGAAATAAGTTATATCTGTAACAGTTTTTTGTCCTGCAAGGTTTCCAAAACCTTGTAGGCCTTTTGATAGGTAATAGATTAATACCTACAAGGTTTTGGAAACCTTGCAGGAATGCTTAGGATATTTTATAAAATCTGAGCTGTTTTGTAAACCTGAATTGGGCTTGAAACCAAGGTTTCGGTTTTTTGAATAAATTCTTTTAAGTACGATTGATTATTATGTAAATCTAAACCAACCTGATCTTTCCATTCTTCCCAAAGGATAAAAACATTATCAGAAGTATGTAAATCGTAACGAATGCAAGCTGGTTCTTTTCTGGTTTCGGTTACCAGATGTGTCAGCATGTTTTGAACTTCAATTAAGTTCTCAGGTTTGCTTTTTAAGATGGCAGTAATTGAAATCATAATTATAAGTTTTTAAAGGTTTTTTCTAAATGTTTGGTGTAATTCTCTTTAAAGATAACGATATTTTCTGGTGTAGCGCCTTTTTCGACATCATGAAAATGAAATCCGTTTATGCGTTCCATTCCGGTGAATTTGTTCATTTTGTGGAAACCAAACATTACGCCGTCGTCTACAGAAGTTTCATCGAAGAATTCGCCTGGAAGCGTAAAAGCGGCTGCAGGAGCATTCCAGCTTGTGGTTAGCATGTATTTACGTCCGTGTAACATTCCGCCAGTTCCGTAATTGATGTCGGGATTTACACGGCTTCTTCCGTCGCTTTTGTAGATTCCGTTGTTGTGACCTTGTGTGAATACGTCGTCGATGTATTTTTTGAAAAGATTCGGTACTTGAAACCACCAAACTGGTGTGTGATAAATGATTAAATCTGCCCAAACGAATTTTTCTACTTCTTTTTGCAGGTCGATTTCGTCTTCGATGTGGGTTGTTTTTATTTCGTAATTGTTGTTTTTTGAAAGAAATTCAACTGTCCAGTCCTGAACGGTTTTGTTGAATTGTCCTCCTGAATGGGCAAATTTCTGCCCGCCGTTTATTATAAATATCTTTTTCATTTTTAATTGTTACTTCTTTTGAAAACGGATGTGTGAGGGATAGAGGCGGTATCCTTTTGTGAAATGAAATGGAACAAAAGATATAGCCGAAAGCCCGACCCGGAGGGGCACACCCAAATTATATTAATGTTTGAGAGTTTTTTTAACACATAGAAACATAGATTTTTGTTTCTTAAAAAGATGATGGAAAGAAACTAGTTTCTAACACATAGCTATGTGAATTGATGCAAGTGAAACGCCTTTACGCGCAAAGTGAAACTATGTTTCTATGTGTTTAAAAAAGAATATTATTTTACTTTAGAAATAGCCTGATTGATAAATTCCAATTCTGAAGCAGATAAATCGAAATCCAGTGCTTTGGCGTTCGAAATGGCTTGTTCTGCGTTTCTGGCTCCGGCTAAAACAATTGAGATTCCTTTTTGTAAAGTTGTCCAGCGAAGAACCAATTGCGAAATCGAAATGTGTTTGTCGTTTGCCAATGAGCTCAATTCTTCAATTAAAGTTTTTACTTGCTGTAAATCGAATTTTCCGAAATAACCGTTTCTATGATCGTTTTCTTTTAGTTTGCTGTCTGTGAAATATTTTCCAGTTAATAAACCTCTTTCCATTGGACTGTAAGCGATGATTCCGATGTTTTCTGCAACTGTAAACGGAATTAAATCGGCTTCGATTGAGCGGTTTAGCATGCTGTAAGCGACTTGGTTTGAGGCAATCTGAACTGTTTTTTGTGCTTCTTTAATTTGATCAACATTGTAATTACTTACTCCAAAAGCTTTGATTTTTCCTTGTTGAATTAATTTTTCTACCGCTTCCATTGTTTCAGAAATTGGTGTTGTTGAATCTGGCCAGTGAATTTGCAGTAAATCAATATAATCGGTTTGAAGGCGTTTTAAACTGTCTTCGATTTCTTTGATTACGTTTTCTTTGGATGAATATTTGTAAATCGGAACTTTTTTACCGTTGTCGTCGGCGTCAAAGAAGAAATCACCTTTCCTGTTATTGCTTCCGTCCCAAACTAAACCGAATTTAGTTAATAACTGAACTTTAGAACGATCTACGCTTTTAATGGCCTCGCCAATCATTTCTTCGCTTAAACCAAATCCGTAAAAAGGAGCGGTATCGATTGTGGTTACGCCATTGTCGATAGAAGCATGAATCGAGTCGATTGAATCTTTCTTTTCGGTTCCGCCCCACATGGTTCCTCCAATCGCAAACGCGCCGTATGTTATGGCTGATAATTCAAGTTCTGAGTTGCCTAATTTTCTATATTCCATGATAATGATTTTTTTCGTTTAAAATTGATGAGGCAAAATTATACCGTTTTTACGAGTTGTATTTGGTATATATTTGTCTTTTTTAGGTATATTTGCATCTTCAAATAATTTCGACATGAAAAAAGAAAATTTATATGAGCCTTTTACGGTTTCGTTTGAAACCTTGAGTGAATATCCGGATGTTGGGGATCGTCATAATTTTTTTGAACTGGTTTATATTCTAGAAGGAACTGGTTCTCAATGTATCAATAAAAATATTTTTAGTTATGATCCAGGGCATTTGTTTCTATTAACGCCTGAGGATTGTCACAATTTTACGATTGAAACGGAGACGAAATTTTTCTTTTTGAGGTTTAATGATATTTATTTGAAAAATTCGAGTCTGCAGAATGAAAACATTCAACGATTGGAATATATTCTTCAAAATGCCAATCATCAGCCGGGCTGTATTTTAAAAAATGATCCTGATAAATGTTTGGTAAAAGTGATGATTGAAGCGATTTGTCGTGAACATCAGGATAAAGATGTGTATAATCAGGAATTGATTCAGCAATTGGTTAATACGCTGATTATTATTGTGGCGCGAAATATTGCGAAATATCTTCCGGAACAGGTTTCGATTAGTACTGAGGCAAAAGCAATGGATATTCTGCAATACATTCAGAACAATATTTATTATCCTGAGAAGATTAAAGCAGAATCAATTAGTGATTATTTCGGAATTTCGAATACGTATTTAGGTCGTTATTTTAAGAAACATGCCAGCGAAACGATGCAGCAATATATCAGTAACTATAAAACGAAACTGATTGAGCATCGACTGCAATTCAGCGATAAGCGAATTAATGAAATTGCGTATGAATTTGGCTTTACGGATGAAAGCCACTTTAATAAATTCTTTAGAAAGCAAAAGGGGTATAGTCCTTCTGAATTTAGGAAAACGATTCGATTGAGTGCGTGATTTTTTTGTTAGCCACGAATTACACCAATAGCACTAATTTTTTTGCCACAGATTAAATTGATTATAGAGGATTTTTTTTGTGACTTGATAATTTTTTCTCACGCAGATTTAGCAGATTAAACAGATTTTTTTAGAATAAATCCGCACAATCTGCTAAATCTGCGTGAGAATAAAATTTAATTTTCTTTCCCAATTATAAAGTCAAAATGTTCGGTTTTGCCGGTTTTGAGATTATTGATTTCGTTTTGAATTAATTCTTCCAGAGAATCTGCGACAATATCTCGTGACCACGATTCATTTTGAAGTTCGATGATTTGTCCGTATTTACCTTTTGAAGCGGGATCGGTATCAAAAAGTAAATAATCTCCGTTTCTTCCTGTAGCAAACGGAATCCATTTTGGGTTGGCGTAATTGTCTGTACTGATTTTTTCGAAGTCAATTTCCTGTTCTGGAAGATCATCTTCGTCAAATTGTAAATCTTGAATTGAATTCCATTCTTCTGCAATGTCCTGAAACGGAATTAATTCGTAAGGCCAATTGTTGATTAAAATCTGAAAAGCCGAAGTTACACCGTCGTAATCTACATTCTGAACTTTGTAGAAATTTACTAGAGCAGGAGGGATGGTTATTTCGTCTTCAATAACCGAGTGATTATTGATGTCTTCTTCTGAAATTCCTTCTGCAAGATTGTAATAATCATTGTTCTCAGAAACGATTTTGTTGATTTCAGAAATCCATTCTTTCCAAAGTGGTTCAAAGAATTTAAATTCGGGATCAACGGGCGCTGAAACTTTTTTCTCTTCTTCTTCGCGTGGAGAAATGCTTAAACTTGTTATTTTACCGTCTTCTTTATCAAACCAAACGCTGATTCCGTTGAGGATAAAAGCACCGCTTCTGTCGTCTTTAAAGAGTTTTACAAGCTGTTTTTTGTTGTTTTCGTAGTATTTAAACAATTCTTCTCCTTCGAAAATAAATTCTCCGGTAAAAATGCTTTTTGCACAATAATCATATTCTCTAACTTCAAACTCAATCGCTAGACTTTCTACTTGGTCTCCTTCTTTAGAAAAAGCCATTATACCTTCATCATCCCAAGTATAAATATGATTGTATTTTTTTTTAATATATCTGGAATCTCCTAAAGCTTGTTTTAAAACTGTTATATCAATTGGGAATTCGATGTTTACGTTGTTGATCTGAAAGCCGTTTTTGGATAATTCAAGTTTTGCCATTGCTTCTTTTTTTAAGGAGTTTTTACTAGATAATTTTCTTGATTACACGAAGTTTATGAGTGTGTTTGTTTAATTCTGGATTGTAAATTCCGGTATGATCCAAACGTTCAATACGTACTTTTCCACTTGCGTGAATAATGTAATTGTTTTCCATGATAATTCCGACATGGGTAATGTTTCCTTCGTCATTATCAAAGAAAGCCAAATCGCCTGCTTCACATTCTTCAATAAAACTCAACGGATCGCCTTCAAGTGCTTGTTGCGAGGCGTCGCGGTGAATTTTATAGCCGTTTAATTTGTAAACCATTTGGGTGAAACCAGAACAATCGATTCCGAAAGGTGTTTTTCCACCCCATAAATACGGAGCATTCAAATACATGAAAGCCGTTTTGATCAAGGCACTTTTAGGTTTTATACCGCTTGTTTTGGTTCCTTCAAAATCAAAATTAGAAACGTTGATTTCGCTGTTATTCAAAAATGATAATGAAGCGCCCAGCGGAATTGGAAGCAAAAGATTATTTGGAGCTGTGATATAATCAATTAAATCGGCATTTAAGATAATGGCCTCTTTGCTCAATAGATCAAACTGCTCTTTTGAAATTTCCTGATATTGTTTAGAATCGACCCAACCTACGTAGTCGTCAAACTGAATCCGAATTTTAGCCCATTGATTATGGCGTTCTAAAATTTCGATGTGTTCGCCAAACAAAAGCTGTGTTACGATTTCACTTCTGTCACTAGCTTCAGCTCGAACGGGTACTATGGCAAGATTGCAGATTCCGAACATGTATGGAAATTTATAAGTTGAAAATCAGGAATTATATACTATAACTCCTGATTTTTATTGATATTGTTTTAAGCTCTTTCGATAACAATTGCTGATGCGCCACCGCCACCGTTGCAAATTGCAGCAGCTCCGGTTTTTGCATTGTTTTGTTCTAAAACGTTTAGTAAGGTTACAATGATACGCGCTCCAGAAGCTCCAAGAGGATGCCCTAGTGAAACTGCACCACCGTTTACGTTTACTTTGTCGTTATCAAGATTTAAGATTTTTGCATTGGCTAATCCCACAACAGAGAAAGCTTCGTTGAATTCGAAGAAATCAACATCTGAAATTGAAATTCCTGCTTTGTCTAATGCTTTTGGTAATGCTTTTGCCGGACTTGTTGTAAACCATTTTGGTTCTTGCGCAGCATCGGCATAACCTTTTATGTAAGCTAAGGGTTTTAATCCTAAAGCGTTTGCTTTTTCTTCAGACATTAAAACTAAAGCAGCAGCTCCGTCATTAATTGTTGAAGCGTTTGCAGCAGTTACAGTTCCGTCTTTTGTGAAAACAGCACTTAAAGAAGGGATTTTATCTAATTTTACGTTAGTGTATTCTTCGTCTTTTGAAAAGATTACTGGTTCACCGCGTCTTTGAGGAACTTCTACAGGAACAACTTCGTTATCAAATTTTCCGGCTTCCCAAGCTTTTGCACTTCTTTCGTAAGATTGAATCGCGAAAGCGTCTTGTTCTTCACGGCTGATTTTGTATTCAGATGCACATAAGTCAGCGCAAACTCCCATTGCGTTGTTATCGTAAGCATCTGTCAAACCATCTTTTTGCATTCCGTCTAACATTGTAGCTGAGCCAAATTTGTTTCCTGCACGCATTTGCACGTAATGCGGAATCAAACTCATGCTTTCCATTCCTCCGGCAACTACAATTTCTGCGTCACCGCATGCAATTGCCTGAGCAGCGAACATTACAGCTTTCATTCCGGATGCACATACTTTGTTTACTGTTGTGGCAGCAACTTCTTCAGACAATCCGGCAAATAATGCAGCCTGACGCGCCGGAGCTTGTCCAACACCTGCCTGAATTACATTTCCCATAAAAACTTCATCAACAAGTTTTGGGTCAAGATTAATTTTTGAAAGTGCTCCTTTTATGGCAGCAGCTCCTAATTTTGGTGCAGGTACAGTAGATAACCCGCCCATGAAACTTCCGATAGGTGTTCTAACGGCAGAAACGATAACAACTCTTTTGTTCATGTTCTGTTTAATAATAGTTATCTAGCAAATTTACTGTTTAGTTTGAATAAATTCAAATTTTGTGTTGAATGGGGATATTTTTAATTTAAGATGAAATTTTTGTTAATTCTATTTGTTTGATTGTGAAGTCTTTTGAAAAAAAGATGAAAAAAAAATCAAAAAAAGCGAAAAAATACTTGTGAGATATGGAATGTTGTCATACCTTTGCCACCGCAAAACAGAACACGTTTCTTGAGCTTGGAGAGGTGCCAGAGCGGTAATGGAGCAGATTGCTAATCTGTCGACGGGTAACCGTCGCCAGGGTTCGAGTCCCTGTCTCTCCGCTTAGATTTTGCCTCGGGGTGTAGCGTAGCCCGGTTATCGCGCCTGCTTTGGGAGCAGGAGGCCGCAGGTTCGAATCCTGCCACCCCGACTAAAACTTTAAGCGATAAAGTTTTAAAAATAATGGTCGCATAGCTCAGCTGGATAGAGCACCTGCCTTCTAAGCAGGCGGTCGAAGGTTCGAATCCTTCTGCGATCACAAAAAGCCACTCAATCGAGTGGCTTTTTTGTTTTAAACAATCTAATTCGATTTTACTAATGATTTTTGAGAAGTTGTTTATTTAATTGATTTTAGAATTGTATTTTTATATTAAACTTTTCTAATACTATGAATCAATGGAATCTCTTATATTAAAATATAAAAGTTTAGGAATTGCTGATGTATTGCATTACGAGAAATTCAATTTGATTTCGATAAGCCACCATTCAACTAAAATTGAGGGTTCTACATTAACAGAACTTGAAACCCAGATTCTTCTGGATGACGGTCTTACACCAAAAGGGAAACCTGTTAATGATACATTAATGGTTACGGATCATTTTAAAGCTTTGCATTTTATTATAGATAAAGCCAAAAATAAAGTGCCGGTTTCAACCAATTTAATTAAAGAAATTAATTCGTACGTGATGAAGAGTACCGGTGGTATTTATAATACGATGCTGGGAGAGGTTGATGCAAGCAAAGGAATGTTTAGAAAAGGAAATGTTACTGCAGGAGTTTCTTATTTTCCTAATTATGATAAGGTTGAAAGGTTGACAAATGAGCTTGTTAAATTCATTAATTCTAAAATGAATGGTAATTTAACTATTGATGAAAAGTTGAATTTGTCTTTTGATGCACATTTTAATCTTGTCAGTATTCATCCGTTTTATGACGGAAATGGAAGAACTTCACGTTTACTTATGAATTATATTCAAGCTTTTTATGATATTCCAATGGCAATTGTTAACAGCGAAGATAAACAGGAATATATACAAGCTTTGATTGACACTAGAAATGAAGATAATATTGATATTTTTAGAAACTTCATGAAAAATCAATATGAAGAATATCTTGAAAGAGAAATCAAAAAGTTCGAAGATGGTTTTTCATCTAAATCGAATAAAGGGTTTAGTTTTTTGTTTTGAATTAATATCATTAGAGGTTTTAAAATTACTTTTTGTTTTTCAAAAGAAATAAAAAGACAGTTTTTAGTTACATATTGATTGATTTCTTAGATTTGTAGTACGCACCATAAAATTTTTTGTTATGCCGCTAATTGATCATTCAGAATATAATTTTCCTTCGATTATTCATCGCAACAGACATGTTTCGACTATTTATGCTGCTTTGTTTAAAAGATTTGAAGTTCCTGGATATACAAGAGAAAAACTTGAGTTAAACGACGGGGATTTTATCAATATCGATTTTATTATAAACGATTCTAAAAAGGCAGTTATTTTATGTCATGGTTTGGAAGGTGATTCTCGCAGGACTTATAATAATAGCTGTGCAGCTTATTTTCAGGATAAAGGGTTTTCGGTTTTTGCATGGAATAACCGCACTTGCGGAGGAGAAATGAATCGCCTGCCAAGACTTTACCATCATGGCGCGGTAGATGATTTAGATGAGGTGGTTCAATTTGTTTTTAAAAAAGGATTTGAAGATGTGTACTTGATTGGGTATTCAATGGGCGGTGTACAGCTTTTAAATTATTTTGGATGGACAAAAATTGATAAACGTATTAAGGCTGGGGTTTCTATTTCTGTTCCTACTCATATTGCGACTAGTGCAGAAATCCTTAAGCAAGGGTTTAACAGGGTTTATTTAAAGAATTTTACGATTGACATTAAAAGAAAGCTCAAATACAAAGCGGCTCAATTTCCTGATTTTATAAATCGTGACCAGATTGATAAAATTACATCTTTTGATGAGGTCGATCATTATTTTACGGCACCGCTGCATGGTTATGCAAGTCGTGAGGATTATTACCAGCGTGTTTCTCCGGAATTTTATCTTAAAGATATTACTACTCCGGTTTTAATTATTAATTCTCTCGACGATCCGTTTTTGGGTGAAAGATGTTATCCCAGAGCAATAGCACAAGACAGTGCTTATGTTTATCTGGAAACGCCAAAATATGGCGGACATTGTGCTTTTCCGCTTCGTGATTCTACATATTCTTATGCAGAGAAAAGGGCTTATGATTTTTTTAATTCTTTTACTGCATCTGCAGAGATTAATAAAGCTTAATATGCAAAACTCTTGAGATTTAATTAAATAGAAGCTTATATTTGCACTCTTAATTTTATTCCTTTTTCTCTTTGTAGAAATTATTCTAAGAGTTTAAATAATGCTGTCAAAAAATAAATCAATTTATAGCCTTCAGTTCATTTTACTTTGTTTGAGCTCTCTTTTGTTCTCGTCTAGTTTTAATATGATTATACCAGAACTCCCAAGTTATTTAAGCAGTTTGGGCGGGGCAGAATACAAAGGTTTGATTATTTCTTTGTTTACTCTTACGGCGGCTATATCGAGACCTTTCAGTGGTAAGCTTACAGATAAATGGGGACGTGTTCCTGTAATGGCCGTTGGGTCTGTGGTATGTCTTATCTGTGGTTTTTTGTATCCGGTATTAAGCTCAGTTTCGGGATTTTTATTTCTGCGTTTGGTTCATGGTTTTTCTACAGGATTTAAACCAACAGCAACTTCGGCTTATGTCGCCGATATTATTCCGCAGGAACGGTGGGGAGAAGCTTTAGGTATGCACGGTTTATGTTTTAGTATTGGCGGTGCTTTAGGGCCGGCATTAGGAGGAATGGTTGTAAATGCTTATGGAATTGATGTTATGTTTTACAGTTCGTCATTTCTTGCTTTTATGTCTATCGTGATCGTTATGAATATGAAAGAAACTTTAGCCACAAAAGAAAAACTTCATAAATCAATGTTTTATATAGGCCGAAAAGATATTATAGATCTTGGAGCACTTCCTGCCGGAGTTATCACTTTCTTTTCGTACACAGCTTATGGTTTAATACTTACTTTGATTCCGGATTGGAGCGAGCATCTTGGAGCAGAAAATAAAGGAGTGTTTTTTACTGCTTTTACAATTGCTTCTGTTTTGGTAAGATTTGGTGCCGGAAAGGTTTCTGACCGACACGGACGCACAAATGTAATATTGGCCGGTTTAGTAGTTACTTCAATTGCTTTATTTGTAATTAGTACAGGAAACAGTATTCCGATACTTTTAGCGGGCGCAGCTCTTTACGGAATGGGTACTGGAATTTTATCGCCGGCCATTAATGCGTGGACGATTGATTTAAGCAATCCGCAACATAGAGGCAAAGCGATTGCGACCATGTATATTTCTATGGAAATAGGAATTGGACTTGGGGCACTGCTGGGCGGTACTTATTATAATGACCAGATTGTGCGCATACCACAAATAATGAAAATAGATATTCTGGTTTTATTTTTAGGAATTCTGTATCTTTTATATTGGAAAAGGAAACGTGCAGATAGGAAAATAATTAAAAATTAAGCTCTTATATTTATAGCTCTAAATGCAGAATTGGATAAGGTTTTCCGCACCCATCTAAATCTGAAGTTGATTTAAGCTTGAATCCGAAATGATAATAAAATGCTGCAGCTTGTAAATTGTCTTTATTTACATCGACTTTTGTTATGTTTAATTTCTCCAGAGCAAATAGTAAAAGTTTTTTGCCAATGCCTTTTCCAATTTCACTGGCAGTTACAAAGAGCATTTCTAAGCTTTTTTCATTTGTACCTATAAAGCCAATAATTTCTTCATTTTCGTTTTTTATGCAATGTAATGTAACGATGTCAAAAAAGTTTGGAATAAGTTCTTTGTAGAATATAAAATCCTCGGGTTTTAAAAAATCATGCGTTGCTTTTACAGATGATTCCCAAACAGAAATCAAATGTTTGTATTCGCTTTTGTCTACTTTTAAGATCATTATTATTTTTTATTATCCTTCAAATATAATATAACTCAAGGTTTTTTTGAGGTTAATTATTTTTATTGGCAGCCCAAAAAATAGCATTTTTAAGCATTGTCGTATAATCTTTGTTTTGAAATAATTCAGGAGAATGTCCCATAAAAATATATATATTTCGCGATGCAAAATGATCGTTTGTCCAAACTACAGGATGATCTCCCATTTTTATTTTTGAAGCAGGTTCGTAAGTAGATTCGTCTACCGAAGCCAGTACATGAACATTGTTTCGAGGACTTTTATTATAAACGTACCATTCTTCTTTTTTTACCAAAAATTGAGGAGAAACTCCTTTTGTAACTGGATGTGAACGATCTTCAATATTTACTTTTCCGTTGGCAAATGTTGAAATATAATCTACAAATTTTATTCCTCCCATAAAATCAGAAAACCAATTCCACATTGGATATCCGTCAAATTCACCTAATAGTGTTACATGATGAAGACCAATCCATCCGCCTCTGCCTTCATTTATATATTTTTCAAAAGCTTTCATTGATTCTTCACTCCATGTATAAGGAGGATAATCGAGTTGTATGAAAAGCTTATACTGACTTAAAAGAGATTCATTGATTGTTTTTGTGTTTTCGATATAATCAATTGTAAAATTGTTTTGAGCAGCAAGTTCGTTAAGCCATGGTTTAGCAGCTTTGGTAAAATCCAGATGATGTCCGCCGTTTTCGAACAAAACCAAAACTTTAAATTTAGATTTTTTTAATGACTGACTCAGACTATTTTCGCTTATTAATAAAACGGCAAACAGTAATACAAATGTTGTAATTGATTTTTTCATTTGGTTCTTAAAAAGGTTAGTCTTTAAAATCAAATTTACAATATGCATTTTAGGTATTAAAATCGAATGAAAGAAGTTTTTAAATTCACAGAAATAACGTATATTAGTACAAAAGCTTCAATATAAGCCCTGATTTAAACTAAAAAAATGCATTTAAAATATATAATACTAGGTTTTGTTTTGTTTACAATTACAGCAAATTCACAAATTGTAGAAGATAAAAAAAATTTCCGAGCGGCTGATTCGCTTCTTAAAGAACATAGTTTTTCTGTTCACAGAGATAATTATTTTTTAACGGGAGTTCCGCTGGATCAAGATATAACCCGAAATACTGCTGATGTTAAATATCAGGTCAGCTTTAAACTCCGATTAAATTCTAAACCTTTGTGGGGCGGTTTTTTTCCGTATTTAATGTATACACAAAAAGCATTTTGGGATATTTATGCGAATTCAAAACCGTTTTCTGAAATTAATTTTAATCCCGGAGTAGCGCTTGTCCGTCCGTTTTATCTAAAAGGAGGAAGGCTTACATACGGAACAGTTTCATTGGAACACGAATCAAACGGAAGAGATTCAATTTATTCCAGAACCTGGAATATGCTGGCTTTTTCTTTAAAATCGCAGGTTTCGCCTCGATGGACTGTTGGGCTTAGAGGCTGGATTCCACTTGTAGATAAAGAAGATAATCCCGGACTTACCAAATATGTTGGCTATGGTGAAGCGAGTGCAACTTATCAAATAAAACCCGGAAGATGGAGCGCTGATGTTCTTTTTAGAAAAGGCAGTGGTTTAATTAATTATGGTTCTTTGCAGACACAGCTAAACTGGCGTCCTTATAAAGATGAAAACTATTACCTCACTTTGCAATGGTTTGTGGGATATACCGAAAGTTTAATTGATTATCAGGAACATAAAAGTATGATTCGTTTAGGATTTACTATTAAACCTGAAAATATGGGGATTTTTTAATCCCCATTTAAGATTTGCTCAATAATTATTTTTTGCACCTCTTCTGATTTTTCGATAAGAACTGAATGTCCTGCATCTTCAAATTCAAAAATATTCTTTTTGGGCGCTTTTAGACTTGCATAGTATTTCTCGGCAATTGTAAAATTGGTTTGAAGATCTTTTTTGCCAATGAAAAAATATACAGGGCATTTGACTTTAGGAAGTTCTTTAAAAAGATTTTGCTGTATGGCTTGGTTCCAGGTTGACATCCAGATATCTGACCACGTTTTTAGGTATTCTTTTATGGCAAGGGTATCTTTATCCGGCAAAGGCTGTCCATCGTAATCAAACATCCATTTTCTGGAATAATAAATCTGATCTGAATTTTCAAAAGGAATTTTAACTGTATTTAATTCTTTTTCGGCGGTTATATTTCCCTTTTCTTTGAAATAAGCTTTGAGTTTATCCAGCAGTATTTTTTCGCTTTCTGTTTGATTGATTACGGAGCTAAATGTAAGATAAGCGTTTAGAATTTCGGGGTGTTTTTGGGCCATTTTAAATCCTAAAACAGTTCCCCAAGATTCGCCCGCAAGATAGATTTTCTTTTTGTTGAATTTTTTTTGAAGAAGTTTGATTACTTCATAAGTATCACTTTCCATTAATTCTAGAGTAATAGGGACATCAGATTTGTTTAAAGCCAGTGTTTTTCCGGCATCTCTTTGATCCCATTGCACCACTAAAAAATGATCTTTAAGTTTATTTGTAAAACTTTCTGCCTGTCTCATTCTCGAACTGCCGGGGCCTCCATGTAAAAAAAGTATAAGAGGTGAGTTTTGATTTCCGGTATAAGAAATAATTTGTTTTATTTTATTAACTGATAAAGTATCATAATTGGTCTGGGTTTGTGCAAACATCTGACCCATGAATAACATAATAAGCAGGAGCGTAAAATTAAATCTGTTTTTCATTTTAATGCAGTTAATTATGAGGTTTAAATTTGATTTTATTAGGTCAATTAATATTTTTTTAAAGATTTGAGTTTATAGTAAATAGTAAATCTTCTCTCGTGCCTTTTTTTAAATTGATAACGTCAAATCTTTTTGTTGAGGTAAAAGAACCAATATCACTGTCGCTGTTTATTAAAACGGCTCCCACAAGAACAAGATATTTACAATTGTATTTTGTACCGTCGATTAATTCCTGAATGCGTTTGTCTATCGATTCGTAAATAATTTCGGTGGCTTCAAAAAGAGGGATTTCTGCTTTAAGAATTCGGTCTTTTTGGTTGTAAAGAATCTGCTCAATTGTATTCATTTGATAATCTATTTCGGTCACATGGCCGGGCTCAATAGCATTATCTAATAATTTATGAAGTGCGCCGTGGGCCGCGCCGCAACAGCTCGACGGTTTGTGCTGTCCAAAACGATTAATTTCGCCAACTGTTCCTTCTTTTGAAATGCCAATATGAGGTCCGTAATAAATAAAGACTGCACCGTCATCAGGAACATGACTTGCAAAAGCCTGCATGCCGGTGAGTCCCGTAAATGGAAAACCATCTAATCCACCCATTTTAAAAGGTCCCAGAAACTCATTTGCTCTTACAGGATACTGAATACTGTTTACATCATCGCTGCAAATGCTGTCTGCAAACATAATTTCGGCAGGTTCAAGATCCAGTTTTTCTTCGATATAATCGATAATCTTGTTTATAAAATCAATTGTGGTTAGTGCATTAGGGTAGTATTTTCTAATGGTTTGCAGTTTTTGTCTTTTTTTCATTCTTAGAAAATTTGAATGTAAATATCAGTTATGTGATAAATTGGAAAATGGCATTTCTGACTTTAGTAAAATTATAAAATTTAGAACAGGTTTTATAAGATTATTTTTTGAGAGTGTAAAAACTTGTAAATCAAATATTTTAACTTTTTTTTATTAAATTTGATAGTACAATTTCTAGCAGCATTAATTATGGAAAAATTAAAACGCCCGGTTTATGTTAAAGCTGGTACCGATGATTTTTTTAAAAAGTTACGCACAGAAGTGAACGAAACTGTTTTGCAAAATTCATCTTTGTACCGTTTAAATATTCTCAAGTCTCTAGGTCTTTTGTTTTTGTATTTTTTGTTTTATGGCTGTATTTTAATATTTGGCAGCAACACACTTTTACTTTTTCTTTTTTACATTTTGTGCGGTTTTACCATGATTGTACTTTTTATAAATGCATTTCATGATGCGGCACATGGTGCTTTATTTAAAAAAGCAAAACACAATGAATGGTTTTTATATGTTTTAGAACTTTTTGGAAGTAACCACTGGCTCTGGATGCGGCGTCATATAAACCTGCATCATGCTTATCCTAATGTACCGGATTGGGATATAGATATCAAACAAAGCGATATTATCAGGATTTTTCCAAACAGCCCGCTTTTTAGTTACCATAAATATCAGCATATTTATATGTGGTTTATTTATCCGTTATATAGCTTAAACTGGATTTATATCCGTGATTTTAAAGATTTTTTTGGGACCAGAAATAACTATGTAAAAAAGGTTGTAGATAAAATTCCTTTAAAGCAGGTTTTTTTATTATTTGGTGCAAAAGTTGTAAATCTGATTTATATTCTTTTTGTCCCTATGATAGTTTTAAATCAGCCTTGGTATTTCGTTTTGACTGCCTGGCTTTCAATGCATTTATTTGGAAGTGTTTTGGGAGTGGTGGCACTGGTTTCTACTCATGTTGATGAAGATGCAAATTTTCCGGGAACCGATGAAGATGGAAATCTTTCTGCTACCTGGGCTGTACACCAAATGATTGTTACAAAGGATTTCAGCACCAACAGTAAACTTGCTAATTTTTTATACGGCGGTTTTACTCATCATGTTGCACATCATCTTTTTCCGGGGGTGGGGCATACTTATTACCCTTACATTACGCCAATTATAATGCGTTATGCTCAGGAATATGATCTTCCTTATACTTCCTATCCTTTTTATCATGCCATTCGATCGCATTTTAGAATGCTGAGGGATAAAGGAATTAGAGAAAACATTTTAACGACAGGAGAAATTTAAGATTTTAAAATTGCTGTTTGTTATTAGTTTTATATATTTTCTTTAACCGTTTCACACATCAAACCTGACTATATAATCTACACCATCTTTTTACTTAGATGTGTGTCACAATTTGCCATTTCCGCAAATCAAGCCTTTTACTTCATTTTTTAATAAGTTTTTTTATAATAAATTTTTCTTTTTAATAAAATCCTATTACATTTTTTTAATGTTATTTTAATTTTAAATTAAGATAATCTTGAGAAAAGGAGTTTTTTTTATTAATCTATGATTTTTAAAGTAAGATATAAAATTTATTTAGAATAGTTAAAAATAATTTGTAAAAAAGTAACTCAGTATTTACTTTTGGCTCAAATTTTAATTTAAACTCATTCTACATAATGCGAATTCAAAGAGTTGTAATCTTAATGTTTGCTTTGCTGACAGCGGTTCAAGGTTTTTCACAAAATGGCAAAGTAAATTTAAAAGGAGTAATAGTAGCAGAAAACGGACAACCTGCAGAAGGTGTTTCTGTAGCACTAAAAGGAACAAAATATTCGGCTTTAACAAATGAAAAAGGTGAATATGAATTTAATGCTGAACCAGGAGACTACACTCTGGTTGCTACTTCGGTAGGTTTTAAATCAAAACAAACTAAGATCAAATTAGATCAATCCCCAAAAATAATTCCAACTATTACCATTCAGGAAGATATGGCTGCTTTAGAGGAAGTTCAGGTAACTGGAAAATCTAAAGTTGAGCGTGTTCGTGAACAGCCTTTTAATATTGCTGCAATCGATTTAAAGAAGACATATAATTCATCTGCTGATTTAAATCAGGTTTTAAGTACCACTACAGGAGTTCGTGTAAGAGAAACAGGAGGAATGGGATCTGATTTTAAATTCTCTTTGAATGGATTTTCGGGAAATCAGGTTAAATTTTTTATGGATGGAATTCCAATTGACAGTTATGGTTCTTCATTTACATTGAATAATATTCCAGTAAATATGGCCGAACGTATTGAGGTCTACAAAGGAGTTGTGCCGGTTGAGTTAGGAAGTGACGCTTTGGGTGGTGCGGTAAATATTATTACCAATCAGTCAGTAAAAAGATATGTTGATGCATCTTACAGCTTTGGTTCATTTAATACCCATAGAGCTGCAGTAAATACAAGATTTACCAGTAAAAAAGGTTTTGTAACTAATATTAATGCTTTTGGAAACTATACAGACAATAGTTATAAAGTAACTGCTACAACATCTAATCCAGACGGAACTTTTAATCCGGAACGTGAATACAAGCATTTTCACGATGGTTATAAATCGGGAGCTATTATTGCTGAGTTTGGTGTGAAAGGAAAAAAATATGCCGATTATTTATTAATTGGTATGATGGCTTCGGCAAATAAAAAAGAAATTCAAACAGGATCAACCATGCAAAGAGTAATTGGTCTTGCTTTTAACGATAGTAAAGCTTTTGTTCCTTCTTTAAAATTTAAAAAAGACAGTCTTTTTACTAAAAACTTGTCTGTTAATTTAATTGCTTCTTATAATGTTGTTCAAAGCCGTTCTGTAGATACATCTTCTTACAGATACAGCTGGGACGGAAGCCGTACCTGGAGTAAAGTAAGTAATGCCGGAGGAGAACTTAATGATGAAAAAACAATTTATGTATATGACGATAATTCATTTCAGGCCAATACTAATTTTAAATATGATCTGAATGAGCAGCAGTATTTTGCTTTCAACTATTCTGTTAATACTTTAAAAAGAAAAGAAGACGACGAAGTTAGAACCATTACTAAACCAGGATCTCCGGTTGTAAATAAAAACATTTTAGGGCTTTCTTATAATCTGGCAGCGTTTGACAGAAAACTATCGGTTATAGCATTCGGAAAGAAATATTTCTTAAATACCAGTATGAATGTTTTGGAGTATGTAAATGGTAAAAATGTTTATACGCCAATCAAAAGTTCGTTTGATGATATTGGCTATGGAACTGCTTTGGCTTATTTTTTAACAAGCGATATACAATTGAAAACATCTTTTGAGCACGCTTATCGTTTGCCAACTGGAGATGAAATGTTAGGAGATGGTTTAAATCTTAGACCAGCACCGACTTTGAAACCGGAATCAAGCGATAATTTCAATGCTGGAATCGCTTATAAAAAAGGATTAGAAAACCATTCTTTTGGTATTCAGGGAAATTTTATTTACAGAGATGCAAAAGATTTTATCCGCATTCAAACGCAGGGATTTCAGTCTATTTATGAAAATGAGTACAGTGTAAGAGTTACAGGGTTTGATGCTTCACTGCATTATGCTTTCAAAAACTGGCTGTCAGTTGAAGTAAATGCCACACAGCAAAAAACAATTGATACCAACAAATTTGATCCGCCGGGATCTAATATTCCAAATTACGATAATGGTTCTCAATTAGCCAACGTGCCTATATTTTATGCTAATGCAAGTGTTAGTTTAAATTTTAGAAAGATAAGAACAACTGATGATAACTTGATGATTAATTTATTTACAAACTATGTAGACGAATATTATTTAGTATCAACAAGAAATGGTGCTCCAAGTACCAGAAATACAATTCCATCACAGCTCACACAAAACATTGCGGCATCTTATGCTTTTCAAAATGGTAAATATAATATTGGCTTAGAGTGCAACAACATTGCTGATACAAAAGTCTATGACTATTTTAAAGTGCAAAAACCGGGAAGAGCTTTTGCTGTTAAACTTAGATATTTTTTAAACTAATTATATAATTTTAAATTCAATACAATGATAACAAGAATTAAAAACCTTTTAGCTTTAGCAGTTCTGCCAGCTGTATTTTTTTCATGCAGCAGCGACAACGATAACTCAGAGGTAAGAAACCCGGCAGATGAAACTTATGTTCTTTCTTACCAAACTACAGATTACGATACATACGTTTGGCAGTTTGAATCTGTTGACGAATTGATGACAGGATCAATCAACATGGTTGGTAAAGGAATCGAGCAGGCGGGAGGTCTTGTACCGGTTGCAAATACATTTTTTGCTTTAACAGGAAATGCTGAAGGATCTATTGGATATTACCTTAATATGGAAGGTAAATTAAGCACGACTGCTAATTTATTTACAGGAGACAGCTACGCTTACGGAACTACTGATGATAACAAATTAGTTATGGTTAATTCTCCATGGGATGCAAGTTCTACTCAAAATGAAATATTAATTTATGATCCTGCTACGGTTAAAATTTCAAATCGTATCTATGATGATTTCGCAATTCCAAACGGACACTTTTTATGGCCTACTAGTGTAAATGTTTCAGGAAACAAACTTTTTATTTCTACATTTGAGCGTGACAAAGACTGGAAATTATACCAAGACAAAGCAGTTATAAAAGTATACGAATATCCTTCTTTGAAATACTTAAAAACTATTGAGGATTCTCGTACAACAGCTATTGGTCAGTACTATACAAATACTGGGATGGTTCAGACAGAATCTGGAGATATCTATACATTCTCATCTAACTCAGTTTTATGCGGTTATAAGCCAACGGCTTCTCACTCAGCAATTCTTAGAATCAAAAAAGGAGAATCAGAATTTGATGCAAACTATTTCTTAGATATCGAAACAAGTGTTCTTAAAGGAAAAGTATTATCTGCTTACCCTGCAGGAGGAGAAAAAGTATTAGTTAACTATATTCCTTCGGATATTGATGCTGCACAGCCAAACTGGGGATTCTTAAACTATAAATCATTCAGCTTAAAATGTGCTATTATCGATCTTAGTTCAAAAGCAATTACACAAGTTACAGGATTACCTGACCACTCTGGAGATAACTATTTTGGTTTTGGAAGTGCTTTAATTGAAAGCGGTAAAATCTACAAAAGCTTCGTTACAAATACAGAAGGACGTGTTTACCAAATTGATATTGCAACTGGTGTAGCAAAAGCAGGAGCTGTAATTACTGGTGGTGTTGACTTACCGGCAATGACAAGACTGACTAAAAAACAATAAGCAGTACAATTTAATTTTTTGCATATTAAGCCATATAATCATTGTATTCAATGCAATGATTATGTGGTTTTGTTATGTTGTTAAACAACGAATAAAATGAGTGTTATCAAAAAACAATCATCAAAACCAAAATCGAAAGGAAAGTCTCTTTTTAGCAGAATAAATGCCTGGCTGCATCTTTGGTTAGGGCTTGCTTCGGGAATAGTAGTTTTTATAATGGGAATTACAGGCTGTATTTTGGTTTTTGAACACGAAATTAAAGAACTAACTTCACCTTGGTTAAAGGTTGAAGCACAAAGTCCGGAAAAAGTTTTACCGCCTTCCAAAATATATGCAGCAGTAAAGAAAGCGCTTCCTGAAAAAGAAATTCACGGTGTATGGTATAATGGTTTAGATAAAACAATAAAAGTTGATATTGAATCAGATTCTTTGATTTATGTAAATCCGTATAATGGTAAAATAACCGGAATAGTTGATCATGAAGATTTTTTTCATGAAATAGATGAGGGGCATCGTTATGTATGGCTGGGCAGAGAAGTAGGTACAGCAGTAACGTCATGGGCGACTTTAATTTTCTTTTTTCTGCTGATAAGCGGTATAATTTTATGGTTTCCAAAAAAATGGAATAAAACAACTGTAAACAGCAGTTTTAAAATTAAATGGAATGCCAAATTCAAAAGACTTAATTATGACCTGCATAATGTTTTAGGGTTTTATTCGCTTCTTTTGGCATTTTTAATTGCGCTAACGGGACTAATAATGAGTTTTCACTGGGTTCGCGAAAGTACCTATTGGATAACAGGAGGCTTTACAAACGAAAAGAAAAAGAAAGAAGTTGCAGTAATAAAAACAGATACACTTTCTAAATCAAAATATGATGTGTTAACTGCTTCGGATATAATTTTTAATAAAGTCCGAAAAGAAATCGCAAAACATAATAAAGAAGCCGTAATTATACATTTTCCGGACGAACCCAAAGATAATTTTTATGCTTGCACGGATATGCATAACGGAAATTGGAGAGATCTTTACTTTGACCAGAAAACCTTAGAATTACTCCCAAATTCACGAAAATATATTGGAGACGAAAAATTTCACGACTGGATGAGCCGTTCCAATTACAGCCTTCATGTTGGTGCGATTGGCGGATTAACAACCAAGATTATCTATTTTGTGGCGAGTTTAATTTGTGCCAGTTTACCTATTACGGGTTTTTATATCTGGTGGGGCAGAAAGAAAAAGAAATAAATTTAAAATATATTAAAAACAAAAGCCTGAGAATCTAAATTCTCAGGCTTTTTACTATTCAAAATATTCGCCTAGAAAGAACGTTTTACAGAAAGTTTATCCAAGCAGAAATAAGCTGCTGTATTCATACCATACATTGGGTCAGAATCTGTAGAAGCCATTTGGAAAACAATATATTGTACATCGCCTAATTTTGCCAGTTCAGATGCAGGAACATCAACCCATCCTGTCGGCATAACTAAAGATGATCCAGTATAGTCAGCTAAAGTATGTGTGATTGGGTTTGTAATTAAACCATTATCATCAACACCATAAATTAAAAGTTCAAAATGATCTCCTGATGCAAAAGGCTGTGTAAATCCATCTCCATATAAACAACCATAATAAGGCCATGGATGAATATTGATTTTTAACCCTAAAACTTCATACGATCCTGTGTTTCCAACTTTAATCCAGTTAGAAAAAGAAGATTCGCTAAAAGTAGTTCCTTGTGGAGAAGCAGGATCTAAATAACTTGACCAATATGCCACGATGTAAGGATCTCCTGTTGTTCCCGGCGTTCCCGGTGTAATAGTCGAAGCAGTTCCTGCACCGCTTCCTGCCATAGCTCCCCATTGATGAGGCACCCAGCCGTTTGATCCGCCCGGACCTGCACCAGAACCGTAATTTGTAATATCGTTTACATTAGAAACAATAAAACCGTCCCAGTAATTATAACCAACAGAAGTTGCAGTATGCGAAAAAGTAAAAATGTCAACACTTAAATTCGTATTAGATACATAAGTGTTTTCCCAATACTTCCCGCCCGTTGTTGTAGTACCGCTGCTTAATAATGAACTTGTAAGATTAAGCGTTGTAGTGGTTCCAATTGAAGGATCTGTAACTGCTGTTTTTGAAGTGATTGATTTTGAGTTTTTTAATGCCGAATTTGCATTGTCAACCGTTAAAACATCATCGTCGCTGCTGCAGGAAGAAAATCCCAATGCCAGTCCCAATGTCAAAAAATAAAGTACTTTTTTCATGATTTATAAAAATTAGGGTTAATAATTAATGGTTTGAATTCAATTGCATTATGGTCTAAAGCTTATAATTACTTTGGAAAATTTAAATCTGAAACCTCCTCAAAAGAACCTGTCAGTAAATCAAGCGATCCTAAAGCAGTAAATGTGGGTACATATACCTTTACAAAATCAACACCCGGCAAGTGCACTTTTTTTCCGTCTTTGTCTACTGCCCAGCTTATATCGATTGAAGGATCTTTTATACCTCCGTAACCCCATTCAAAAGTGCCGACATTAAAACTTGTACCAGCCCCATCGCTTACATCTTTTGCAGGTATTGCGATTTTTGTTCCTTTTACAGTGTAGCTGTCGGCTGCCCAAGCCGGATAATAATTATTTCTTCTTCTGGTATTAGTTCTTGTAATTGTTCCTGAACCGTTTTTATTATCTGTCCACGGAAGATAGGCTGTATCATATTGCCAGCTTAATGCTCCTGTAACGGGAGTTGCCGCAGCATTTGGTCTTTGATATGTAATTTCATAATTCTTAACCGTTGTCGATTTATGATATTCGCTTCCTGCAATTTCATACCATTCATTTTCATCTGCGATCCCATTCTTGTTAGCGTCGTATGCAACAGCAATACTTACAGGAGAATATTTTATTGAAGCATTTCCTGCGGTCGTCTTAACTGTAAAATCACGTTTTCCGTAAGCATTAACAACAGTGTGATCAAAAGCTGTTACGATATAACCTCCAAATGTTCCTAAAGAAACCGCACCGCCAGTTTTTACAATCTGCTGTGTTTTCTGCAACGATTCCTCTTTTGTAGTGTAAGCCGCAACACTGTAACTTGGCGCTGGTAAAAAATCAACAAGCGTTAAAGCTTTTGCAGTGTAAGTTTTTCCAGTTTCAGAAACTGTAACTTTGGTAGACGTTTCTTTAACCAATTTATCCAGTGTAACCTTAAGATTTACATCATAAGTTGCCGCTTTTGGCGTAATAAATAATAAAGTTTTACTGTCGCCAATAATAGAATCTTTAACAATACCGTCTTTTCCGGTAACTTTAGTCGACCATTGGTATAATGGCGTTTTTTCTGCAGCATTTTCGATGGTTACTTCTGGAGCAATTTCTACCACATCATATTGTGATACAGAAAATTCTGAAGTCAGTTTCAGCGTGATTACAGGTTCTGGAGCCGGTGGTTCAACTATAACTTCTGGTTTAGAATCGTCATTGCTGCAGGCGTTAAAAGAAGCAAAAGCGATTAGAAATAAACTATATTTTAAATACTTTTTCATGTTCTTAGTTTTTTGCTTTTTTTAAATTGTATTTTTTTAATAAATGAAGATCTCCTGCACCTGCAAAAGTTGCTGCCATTGAAGATTGCTGCTGGCAAAGCCCCATTGGTTCGCTCACACAATTGACCACTTTAATAAAATCGATTCCTGGAAGGTTAGCTTTATTTCCATTTTTATCTACAGCCCAATCAATATCAATATCTGGATTTACGGCATTTACATAGCCCCATTCCGGCAGAGTAGAATTCCATAAAGTAGTTTGTCCCGGACGTGCAGTTTCAAAATCAACATCGAGTCTGGTTCCTTCATAACTCACTTCGGTTTGTGTTTTCCATAAAGGATAAAATTCTTTCTTAGCTCTTGGCCTTGCCAGATAAAAACTTTCTCCCTGATTATTTTCACAATAAACATGTTCGTAATCCAGAAAAAGTGCACTTGCTGTAACCAAAGGTTCGTTTGCTCCTTTTTTACGATACGTTACTTTAAAATTCTTTACGGTATTTGATTTGGCATGCTGACTTCCTATAATTTCATACCATTCATCTTCGTCTGGTTTTCCGTTTTTATTTTTGTCATAAGCCACAAAAATTAATCCCGGTGCCGACGGATTTGCTTTAGGAACTGTTGGGTTCGAAATATCTCCTCCATATACTCTAAAATCGTTTGCTCCCGGAACATTTACAACCGTATGATCAAAACCTACGATAATAGAACCTCCAAAACCGCCTAAATCTAACGGATATCCAACACTTGTTTTGTCAATTCTTCCTAAAACGGTTTTCATTAAATCTTCTTTAGAATTTCCGTCTTTAAATAAATCGTTGGCAAACATTCCCGGTGCAGGATCAAAATCGAAAATTTTTGTGATGTACGGATTGTAGTCAGCAGTTTCGTTGATAACTGTTACAGTCGTATTTTTTGTTCCTTTTTTTTCACCAGAAGTAACATTCAAAGTAAACTCATACGAACCCGCATAAATCGCTGTAAATCGTAAGTCTTTTGTATTTCCAACAATAGAATCGGTAACCTGATCTACAGGGTTTTTAGTCATAATCCATTCGTAAACAGCATTAGTGCCAGCATCTGAAGCTGTAATGTCTAAAACCGTAAAAGTGGGCGTTTCATACTTTTCCTGAAGCGTAACTTCAATTTTATTGGCATTTTCGTCTGGTTTGTCGTCACTGCTGCAGCCAACAAAGGCAAACGCAAAGGCAAACAACAAAAAATGGGTAACATTTTTTTTCATAATTTGGATATAATATATTTGATTTGATACTAGTTAAAAATTTATCGGGTTGGAATATTTTCTCCTAAAAGATGCAAATCTGTCGCGCCTGAAATCTCTGTAGAAGTTTCTCCAAGCCATCCCGCCTGCTGATTCAATCCGTTATAAACTTTCACAAAATCTATTGCGGGAAGCTGGACTTTATTACCATTATTATCTATTGCCCAATCAATATCAATTGCAGAATCATCGTCGTTGTTTGGCGCATTATCGGCGTAACCGTATAAAAATGCATATTGCACAAAATAGCTTCCGTTGCCACTTTCGTCAACCGCATTATCGGGTAATCTTGTTCCTTTATAAGTAATCGTAGCCTGATCTTTAAGCCATTTTGGCCAATAATCCAAAGAATGATTGTAAGCGTTATTTTGCACTATATATCCCTCTTTTCCCTGATTGTCTTTCCAATAGATATATTCCATATCAGTAAAAAGAACCGATCCTGTTCCACCGCCTGGAACCGGAGTTTTATTTGGATCTGGTCTGTGATAGGTGATTTCGTAATTGCGGATTGTTTTTGCCATTTTATGACCACCGCCTTCAATTTCAAACCATTCATCATCCGGAAGTCCGTTTTTGTTTTTATCGTACGAAACCATAATTACACCTGCTTCACTGCTTCCGCCTCGAAATTCTGCATTCGGATTCGGATTGGCTTCTGCCCAAAAAGCATTTCCTAAAACCCTGAAATCACGCTTTCCTTTTATGTTTACAATACTGTGGTCAAAACCAAAAACCACATAACCGCCAAAAGCTCCAAGCGAAATAAGATCTCCATTTTTCTTTGCCAGATACGAATTGGCTCTTCCTAGAACTCTATCTGCAGTATCGCCGTCATTGGCTACCGGAAGATCATTTACAAATTGTCCCGGAGCAGGTTTAAATTCAAATACTTTAGAAATAAAGCTTTTTAGTTCTTTGGCTTCTGCATTTACCGTAACGGTTACTTTTTCCGTTTGAGTCGTTCCTTTATCTGTAATGATTACATTAAATGCATACGTTCCTTCTGCTGCAGCAGCAAACAAAGCTTCTTTTGAAGTAAGATTGGTTAGCGAATAATTTTCTGATGAAACATTGGCAGCCGACCAACTGTAAGTCGCATCTGAACTTGCCGTTGTTTTCGGACTTAAAGTCACAATCGTAAAACGTTGTGTTTTAACTTCATTAGTCTGCGATTCGCCACCCGTTTCAGGATTGTCATCCCCACCGCCTGAACAGTTTGCAAGCATGATCGACAAAATGGTCAATACTGCTATTCGAAAATGTTTAAGTACTCTTGAATTCATGTTTTTTATTTTTTGGTTATAAAGGCAATATGTGCAGGAATATTTCCCGCTGTAGTTTTCCATTTTAATTTTCCTTCTGGCGTAAAACAATAGATGTAACCCGTTACAACATAGTTTTGCGCATCGGTAATATAGATTTCCTTAGTTTCTGGATTGACCTGAAGTCCGTACGGAATCATGATTTGTTTATCGGTTCCGTCGGTAATAATTTTATCGCTTATGACTTTTTTGGTTTTGGTATCTAGAATCCCGTACGTAATTTTATTGCTGTTGGTGAGATAACTCCACGAAACGCTATAATAGTAAAGCAGATCATCAACGAGACACATTCCCAAAGCAGGAATATCTAACTGCATTTTTTTCTCGTCGGTTTTTGTATCAATTACAAACAGATTCGAAGGCGTGTTATAGTAATCACCGCGTGAACTCACATAAATATCGCCTCGACTGTCAATCTGCATTCCGTAGAGATTAATGCCGACATCTATTTTTTTGGTTTCTGTAAAAGTTTCCAAATCAATAACCGAAACCGTTCGATCATAATTTGGTACACGATAACCGCCTGAATTGGCTACATACAATTTTCCGTTATGAACCACCATTTGTTCCGGCTGATAACCAACAGTTACTTTTCTTTTTATTTCTAAAGAAGTCGTATCAATTTCGGCAACAAAACCAATTTCTGCATTTGGGTCAATCGCTACTGGTCCCGCATACGAGCTCACATACGCTTTGTCTTTGTAAAAAGTAACGTATCGGCAATTGGGAATATCGATTTTTTTGATGCGTTTTGCGGTCCATTTTTCGAGAACTTCAACTTTGTTCGAAACATTAATTACGGCATACACTTTATTGCCATAGATTTGAATATCGTTTCCAACATCGCCAAGTTCTTTTACTACATTCGGGTTTCGTTCCGAATAAACATCGGTAGTATAATTTCCTGTTCGGTAATTAAAAACGTCGATACTGGCTCTGTTCATTCCCATATTACCTTCATTAAGAAGATAAAATCCTTCAATATTTCCGTCACTTCTCGGCGCAGCAACGCTTACATCTGACGAAAGAAATATCGTTTCGTCTTCACGGCATGAAACCAGCGAAATGGCAATGTTTAAACCAAATAGTATTTTTATAATGCTCTTTTTCATATTTCAAAACTGATTATAAATTTGAATGTTCGCCCCGGCATCGGATAATTGTAAATCACTTCATAATGCTGATTAAAGGCGTTGTTGACTTCTACTGTTGCATTCAATTTGTATGTATTGAAAGTAAAAGCCTTTTGAACTGCCAAATCGTGTGTGTACCAAGGCTGTACTTCATTTACTTTAATATTATTAACGTTTCCATTGTAACGTTTTCCAACATAGATAAAACTGTAATTGAAGTTCCATGATTCGTAACCTGCATTCAAAATTCCAGAACCGCTGTGCCAAGGCGTATACGGAATCTGATCGCCGTAAGAAGACAATTCTAAACCTGAAAATTTGGTAAAATCCTGACTTTGAGAATACGTATAAGTTAAGTTTGCAGTTAGATTAACTTTGTCTATATGAGTTCCTAGATTGACAACCGTTTCAATTCCTTTTCCTTTTACTTGTCCAATATTCGTCATCATCCAGCGGAATAAATTTCCTGTCGGTGCTGCTACAATTTTGTCTTTGGTATTGGTATAATAAGCATCTGCCTGAATGGAGAATTTGTCTATAAAACTTTCTTTAAGAGAAAAATTATAGGTAAAACCAACATCGTATTGGTTCATATATTCAGGTCTTAAAGTACTTGAACCGACCATTGTATAATACAAATCGTTGAAAGTCGGCATTCTGAAAATACGTTTTGCGAAGGCTCTTAAATTGAAATCGTACTTTTTAAATGGCGTATAACCAAGGAATAAAGCGGGTGTAAATTCGGTTTTGTTTGGCGCTTTGGCGTTGAATTTTACTTCTTCGATTACTCGGGTAGCCAAAACGTTTCCTAAAACTTTAAAACCTTCGTGTCGATAAGAAGTCGCAAGCGAAACGAGTGCAGTATAACGCTGCGGGAAAGAAAACTGCGTTTGAATACCGCGTCGTGTTGCATTTAATTTATTGTATTGAAAATCGGTTGAAAGCGAAACATCCCAAGTGGGTAAAATGCTGTATAAATTTACGGCCGAGAAATAGGCTTCCTGCTGAAAGTAACTGTCGTCTGATTGTGCGCCTTCGGTTACTACTTCGCCTAAAACGTTCGTAGTATCTCGCGCAATGTAATGTGTGTAATCGTAAGCAAATTTTCCTTTTGCCTGAAATTTATATTTCTCTGAAACATCTTTGGTGAAAAAACTCTGCGCAAAAAAGTTCTTATCAAACTGCCTGAATCCGTCTCTGAATTTATTTTCGACAATCGCTCCCGGCGCGCCTCTTTCAGAATCATAATAATAGACTTTGGTGTCCCAAGAACCGTTGTTTATTTTTCCGTAAACTCCCGATTCAAATCGAAACGCTTCAATATCGCTGTTGTATCTTGTTGCTGTGGTATCGTAGGCAATACTTCCGTCCTGATTTTTTCTTTTGTATCTAAATTTATATTCTCCGTTAGATTTGATGTATTCAGAACTCACACTCAAACTGACTTTATCGCTGAGTTTTTGTTCCCATCTAAAAGAAGGATCGTGATAATCAATCGACATGGTTTTGTAACGAACAAGCAGATTTGTTTTTTTATTCCCCGAAAAAACAGGACGTTTTGTTCGTAAATAAATGGCTGAAGCCGAAGCAAAATCTTTAGCCGACTGAAAAATTTCACTTTTCTGACCGTTGTACATAGTCAATGATTCCATATCGTCAAGCGAATATTTTCCGAGATCGGTTACACCATTTTGGGCATTTCCAAGCTGAATCCCGTCATAAAAAACACCAACGTGATGTGTTCCCATATTACGGACATCGACCGTTTTAAGTCCGCCGACACCACCGTAATCTTTGATTTGTGTGCCAGCAAAATACCGAAGCGCATCTGCCACATTATGACTCGCCAGTTTTTCGAGCAAAACGCCAGAAAGACTTTGCACGGGAATAACTTCCTGATAGGGTTTTCCTTTTAAAACAACTTCTTTTAAAACACGCGAACTATCTGTGACTGCCTGCGAATGAAGCCAAAAAGGGAAAAATAAAATAAAAGCTAAAAGTGTTTTTCTAAAATTATACATCACGATTGATTTAAAAAAACTTTCGGTGATGTACTTACAAAAAGACAGATATAGGCCTGCTGTCCTATAACAGGTTACCATCTTGTGTCGTCAACTTCATACCACGAAAGTTTTAAACTATGTGATCGTGGCAGGTCTCCTGACTTGTTCCATCTTTAAACGGCCTTCTCACCCCGAAATTCGGGACAATGGCATAAGTAATGTTTAAAGACTTCTATAGAACTTACAGTAGCGGGTCTGTTCAGGATTTACACCTGATTCCCTTTTAACTATTTTTTCCTAAGAAAAAACAGACCAAAATCGGGTGTAAAGATATAATTGTTAGGTCGTGTCTGCAAGATAATATTGCTTTATTGTGAAATTTGTGTAGTTATGTTCTCAAAAAATACTGCTTGCAAGCCTTGTAATCAGGATTATTTTAAAACAGGAATTTTTACAAAACTGTCATTATACCATTTTATCTGCAAAGGTTCTTTAGCATCTAGAATCGTTTCATCGCTTACGTCTTTTCCGGTTCCGTAATTTAGTTGTGAGAAAGCGTTTTTGTTCACGTTAACGGCAATTAATAAACGGCTTCCTTTATGGAGTTTTTTACTCACAAAATGCGTGTTAGAAAATGTAATAGTTTCTATTTTATCAGGCTGAAGCAATTGTCGTTTTTCAATATCCTGTGCATAACTGGCGCGTCCAATGTAGTAGGAAAGATGAAAATATTCTCCGTTTGGCGTGACTTCATAAAGAGTTACACCTAAATCAAAATCTTTTTTGTTGATACTGCATTTGATTTCTCCCAAAAAAGAACCATTTACAATTAAAGGCTGGATTAAAGGTTCGCTGATAAAAAAGTAACCATCATTTTTGTTGACTTCTTTTTGAATAATCGGACTTGGATAATAATTATTATTGCTGATTTCTCTGTTTGCAAAATCAACTTCCTGAATTAGAAATTCTTCTTTTTTAGGCTTTTTATAATCGGCTTTATGGAAATCATCTGATTTATTTGTAGTTAAATATAAAGTCAGGAAATCATTGTGCATTTTTTCAAATGAAGAAGCACTTTTCCATTCGTTGGCACCCATGACTTCGTAATTGATTTTATCTTTTAGAATTTCCGGTTTGGAGCCGTTTTTCAAAATATGATCAAACCATTCGTAAGTAATTTTCTTTATATCGATTAAAGAAACGGGATCGACTTTGTAATCATTTAGAACAGCTTCACCGCCAACTTGAGTTCCAAAATGCCCGTAAGGACCAATTATAAGGTAAAAAGGCGTTTTTGGACTGTATTTTTGAAGTTCTTTTAAGTAATATAAACCCGAATTCTGCGAATCGTTATAATATCCGTCAAACGCTAAAACCGGAATATTTATTTGTGCAAAATCAGTTTTATAAGGCGCCATTTTCTGCCAGTATTCGTCAAACGACGGGTGGTTTATCCATTTTTGAAACCATCTGTTGGGCTCACCGTCAATACTGTCTAGTTTTCTGTAGGCCGTTCCGGATTCCCACCATCTAAATTTTAAACCTCTAAAACGGGGTCTGTTATTATTCGTTACGGTATCGAGATATTTATTGTTTCCTACATAAAAAGCCCATTCGTAATTTGGGTTTATAAAAACGTTGTTTTCCATAGGAAGTCCCATTCCGGGTCTGTTTGCTACTGCAGGGACAATTGTTTTAAGAGCCGGATGCATTTTTTTACAGGCTGCCCATTGTGTAAAACCATTATAACTGCCGCCGTACATAGCCACTTTTCCATTACACCATTTTTGTTTGCTAATCCAGTCTATGGCGTCGTAAACATCATTTACTTCGTTTTCATACGGATTTATTTCGTCAGGGCTGAAACGTTTTCCTCTCGCATACACTATAATTCCAGTGTAGCCTTTGTCTACAGATTCTTTTATACTTTTTAGATCTCTTCCTTTGTCACGAACGTAAATTGTATATTGAAGAATTACGGGTTTTGTATTGTTGTCATTTTTTTTGTGTGCCATCATTGCAGATAAAATGCCGCCGTCGCGTGTAGTTATAGAAACGCTGTCCTGAATGTCGTAATCGGTTTCTGTATTGGCTGATTTTAAAGATTTTGTCTGCTGTGCGAAGAGTTGTGAAACAGCAAAAAATAAACTCAGAAGTAAAAACAATGATTTGTTATTCATATTCGTAAGCTTTTAAGTTGAACGAATTTAATTATAATTTATATATTTACTTTCAGTAAAGACTCAAATTATAACTTCATGTTACATTTTATTAAATCTTCCGTTTTTTTAACTGCATTTTTTTGGATGACTTCTGTACAGGCACAACACGAAGCGTATGCAGAACCTGTAGAACATAAAATTGCCGATACTGCTTTTGTAAATTTAAAAGATTACAGTAAAGATTTTGTGTATGACATGAAATATGCCACAGAAGATAATTTCTTAAAAGCGAAAGTATATGATTGTGCCGAATGTTTACTGCGTTTAAAAACGGTTAAAGCACTGGTTGCGGCGAATAAAGAATTTATTAAAAAAGGATATAAAATAAAGCTTTACGATTGTTACAGACCTTTGTCGATCCAGAAGAAAATGTGGGAAATTGTATCCAACCCTAAGTATGTTGCCGATCCAAAAAAAGGCTCCATCCATAATAGAGGAGGAGCCGTTGATATTTCGCTGGTTGACAATAACGGAAAAGAATTGGATATGGGAACTGCTTTTGATTTTTTTGGACCCGAAGCAGGTCATAATTATAGCAATTTCTCTAAAAAAGTTTTATCAAACCGAAAATTCTTAAAAAAGATAATGATAGAAAATGGTTTCAATTCATTTGATTCAGAATGGTGGCATTATAACTTAAAAGCTGGTTTAAAAGATGCCGTTTCGAATCAAAAGTGGAATTGTAACTAATTTATTCTACACATCTGATATTTTCCATAAAGTAAGTATTGGGATGCGTTACTTTACCCGTTAATTCCGAAGTAAGATCAGCTTTTACGATATAGTCTTCTGTATTGGTAAGATATTTAATTCGCATAATAGATACAGGCGATTTTTTAAGTTCATCAAAATTATCTTTCATAAACATAAAAATTCCGGTATTGATTCGGTTGTCAAAACCTTTATCATCGCGAACAAGCGTTCCGCAGTTTTCCTGATTAATATGCATTAATGTTACAATTTTTCCGTTTTCTAACTGTAAAAAGATTTTAGAGTTTTTATCAAAACAATTCGCTTTTATAAAATCTTTGCTTTTTTGAATATTTTGTAAATTTAAAGTCGGCAGACCGTCAGTTTGCGCCAGTGAGAAAAAAATGTAGTTAAACGAACCTCCAAAATACTTTTCGCTCATTAAGTATTCGTTAGTTATTTTGTACGTACCAATAGAGTCAGTTACATTGGCGCTGTATTCACATGGTTTTTGAGCAAATGCTGTAAAGGCTAATAAAAAAAGAGTTAGTGTAATTAGTTGTTTCATTTCTAGTTTATTTTTCTGCAAATTAAAACTATTTTGTTATCATTTTTATCAGTTGTAAAAAAACTATACAGATTTCCTCCATTTTTTATTTTCCATTTTTTTCGAATATTTTCTACTGTTTCAGGAAAATTACGTGTCGTAACATTTGCCTGCTGATTTAAAAGCGTGTTTTTCATTTCATTTTTATTGTACAAAACGGCTTTTTCGATTTCAAAACTTCTGCCCGGAAAATCGATTAAATCATCTGAAGTGTACAAATGCGAATGTTTATGCAGTTTGTTTATTTTGAAGAAAGAACTTACCTGATCAAATCCGCCTGATTTCATTATAGCCGAATTGGGCTCGTAAAGATATTTCTGCGGAAGATGATAGGATGTAAAATCATTTTCTGAACCAAGAACAAAATCAAAAGTTTCAGTTTTGTCTTTTAAAATGTTTGCTGTTTTTAAAGTTATTTCACCGGAATAATGGTTATGAATTTCAAAAAGCAATTCTTTAACTTCATTTTCAAGGGCAATAATATGAATGTTTTTTACAAATTTAAGTTCAGATAAAGCAGCCGAAATATCCAGTAAAGGTGCTGTTTTTATTAAAATAGAATCACTTTTTTCAAAATAAAAATCCAGAGATTCCGGTACATTAGGCAGACAGTCTTTAAGCATAAAAACTTTGCCTTTGGCATCATTTCGTCTCGAAGGATCTATGTAAATCCAATTCCATTTTTGTTTTAAATCGTGTAAAACATTAGTAGAATCATCCGCATAAAAACTACAGTTTTGCACATTTAACTGCTCATAATTATGCTTTACAACGGCAGATAAATCTTCGTTTATTTCGCAGTGTGCAATTGTTTTAAACTTTTTAGAGAAATAATAATCATCTACGCCAAAACCTCCTGTAAGATCAATTAAACTTTCACCATTTATTAAAGAAGCTTTGTAGACAGCCGTTTTTTCTGATGAGGTTTGTTCTACAGAAATTTTACTTGGATAAATAATATTTTCTGCTGCAAACCAAGTTGGGAGTTTTTCTCTGGCTTTTGTTCGGGCTTCAATCTGGTTTAAAATTAAAATCCATTCCACATCTGGGAACGGATTTTTTTGAAGCGCTAATTTTGTGATATCAGCACCGGTATTTTTAATAATAAACTCCTGAATATCTTTTCTTAAAATGTTGTTGTTCAATGCTAAATTCTTTCGGTTAATACGGAGACAATTTTATTGTCTGGAAAAAATTCTTTTAAAATTACCTTAATCATTGTAAACACAGGAACAGCGATTATCATGCCTACAATTCCAAATGTAATACCGCTGATTAAAATAATCAGGAATATTTCTAAAGGATGCGAATTTACACTTTTTGACGAGATTATTGGCTGGCTGATATTATTGTCAATGGCCTGAACTACTAAGAAACCTATAATTACATAAATCGTCTTAGGAAGAATTTCTGACTGAAAATCCTGTCCTATCATACTAATCATGGTTAAAATACCGGCTAAAGTAGTTCCAATAATAGGTCCTAAATAAGGTATAACATTTAAAATGGCACATAAAAAGGCAATTACAAATGCATTTTTATTACCAAAAATAATTAATACGATGAGGTATAAAATAAATACAACAATTAACTGCAGTAATAAACCAACAAAATAGCGGGTTAAAAGATGGTTTATTTTAGTTATAGAATTTAATATTTTGTCTTCATTTGAGTCTGGAAGTATTCTTCTGGCCTGATCTTTAAAAATAGCCTGATCTTTTATAAAGAAGAAAGTAATAAAAAATACAGATACAAGTCCCATTCCCATATCTGCCAGAAAATTAATTATCGAATTGATAAAACGGGTAAAGTAGCTGAAATCTAATACTGATGTCAATTTAGAATCTTTTATGACTTTATTTAAGTCAATATGCTGAATATTAAAGTATTCTTCCAGATGTTTTTCTGTTTCCATAAATTTTTCCTGAAGATGTGCCGTATCCAGCAAAGCTAAATTATTGGCCTGCGAAATAATTAATGGTACAAATAATAATATAAAGCCCACAATTAGAAATATAAAAAGAATAATTGTTGTTGTTGCCGCCATTGAGTTGCTGAATTTGAGCCTGTTTTTTAAAAACAATACAAGCGGATTTGCTATTAAGCACAAAATCAACGATATGCATAAGTAAACAATTACAGTTTGTATTTCATATAGAAAGTATAAAACAATACCAATTATCAAGATAGTTGCTAAAGCTCTTAAGATCCCGTTAGAGATAGTTTTTGACGTTATCATATTTAAAATTTAAGATTATAAATATAGGAAAAAGCTTTTATAATTCTAAAGTTTTGGGCGTTCTAAAATGATAGTCAAAAAAAAGGCGAGATGATTTCATCTCGCCTTTAATTGGATTTTTTTTATTTATGGTTGTGCAAAAGAATTTCTTGCGCCTCCGCTTGTAAAGATCGCTGCAATTCTGTTTTTCTGACCTGTTGAGAACATATACATCGCTGCATCATCAACATAATCCATGTAGTTCATTGTCATTTCTACAGGAGTACCAGAGCAAGTGCTGTAGTGTGGGTAAGAAGGAACACCATAGTTTGCTGTGTTGTGAGTTGGAGTATCAGACACTAAATCGCTTCCGCAAGTTGCATCTCCCCAAATGTGACGTAAATTCATCCAGTGTCCTACTTCGTGAGTAGCAGTTCTTCCTAAATTATAAGGAGCATTTGCTGCACCAGATAATCCGAAATATTTTGGATCAATTACAACTCCGTCTGTAGAAGATGCTCCACCAGGAAATTGTGCATAACCTAAAATTCCGCCTCCAATTGTGCAAGACCACATATTAAGTTTTGTTGTTGGAGAAGTTGGTGCAAGACCGCCTTGAGCTGTTTTTTTCATAGCGTCGTTAGTTCCCCAAGAGGTTTTTGTTGTTGATTTTCTAATAATCTGATCTAATACAAATGTAATTCCAACGTTTGCTTTTACACCAGCGAATAATGCAGGAACACTATTATAGTCTGAGTTTAAAGCGTTAAAATCTTTGTTTAAAACATCAATTTGAGATTGAATTTGTGCTGCTGAAATATTTTCTGCAGTTGTTCTGTATAGAACATTTACTACAACTGGAATTTCAATTTTTCCATTTACAAGTTTACCAGAAAGTAAAGCTTTGTTTGTATAAGCTTCAATTTCGTTCATTCTAATTGCTAATGTAGGATCAGCTTTTAATTGAGCTTCTAAAACATCCTGACTTGCGCAGGTACGAAGAGTTGCTTTTGCAGCTGCTTCAGAATTTGTTCCTTCAGCTTGATCATTTTGACATGAAAACAGCACTAATGCTGTAATTGCGGTAATAATAACTTTTTTCATAAATCTAGGGGGTTTTTGTTATAAATTAATAGTTTTGGTTAACCAGATCGCAATTTTATAACAAATTCATTTTGTAGCCAAATTTTTATATAGATTTATTTGTCAGAATTTTACAAACCCTTGTAAATACTGATTCCTACAAAATTAATATTTTAAATATTATGATGTTTTTTCTTACTTAATGTTTTTTTAGGTGTATTTTAACGTTATTATTTGCTTTTTATCGGATTTTATAAAAATAAGATAATGATTTCTTAAAACTTTGATTTTGGTTTTTAGTAAGAAATGTAGTTTGCCTTTATGTTTTTGCAAGGAATTTTCGAGACTTAAGAAGTAATCTCGTATAAAGCGATACTCGCAGCTTGTACAACATTCATGCTTGAGTTTTGGCCAAACATATTAATGTGTACAACTTGATTGCAGATTTGTAAAAGTTCATCAGAAATTCCATTAATCTCGCTTCCTATTACAAGAGCTGTTTTTTTGTTTTCAGGAATTACAACTTCTTTTAGAGGTTTACTGTTGCTTGTAATTTCTAAAGCAATGATTTCGAAGTTATTTTGCTGCAGATATCCAATTAATTCTGAAGTTTCTTCAACTATTTGATGAGGTACGTGTAGGTGTGTGCTTCGCGAAGTTTTATTAATTTTTCTGGGGGTAAGCGGAATATCTTTTCCTAAAAATATAATATTTTCTACACCAAAAGCCTCGGAAATTCTAAATAGTGAACCAATATTCTGCTGAAAATAAATATGATCGCAAACTAAAGTTATTGGAAATGTTTTTCGCTCAAATTGATTTTCTTCGTGAGTAAGCTGCACTTTTTAAATTTTTAGTTGGTAAAGATATAGTTTATAATATTCGCACCCATTTTTAAGGCTTTATCGCGAACATTTGCCGGATCGTTATGCACTTCGGCATCTTCCCAGCCGTCGCCAAGATCGCATTCGTAGGTGTACAGTAAAACGAGTTTATTTTCTACAAAAATGCCAAATGCCTGCGGACGTGTTCCGTCGTGTTCATGAATTTTAGGCAGTCCGTTAGGAAAGGGAAAAGGCTTTTGAAAAATAGGATGATTTGCGGGAATTTCTACCAGATTATTGTTTGGAAATATCTTTTTGATTTCTTTTCGAATGTATTGATCCATTCCGTAATTATCATCAATATGAAGAAAACCGCCTCCGTTTAAATAATTTCTAAGATTTGCAATGTCTGAGTCACTAAAAACTACATTTCCGTGTCCTGTCATATGTACAAACGGATACGAAAGCAAATCAGGATTTCCCGGCTCAACAGTCGAAGGTTTTGCTTTTATGCGTGTATTAATATTCGAATTACAAAAACGAATTAAATTAGGCAGAGAAGTAGGATTAGCATACCAATCGCCGCCGCCGCTGTATTTTAGCAATGCAATTTCCTGAGAAAAGGAAGAAAATGAAATTAGTAAAAACAGAAAGAATATTTTTTTCATGTAATTATGATGTCTTATAATTTTTTAGTTTTATACACATTCTTGTCATTTCGATGAAGGAGAAATCTCCGCAAACAGCTCGACAAAGATTGGTGATTTTTCTGGATGGAGTTTCTAACGGAGATTTCTCCTTCGTCGAAATGACAAAACTACCTTAATTATGTAACAAAACGTTATTTATTCATTAAAAAACACTACACTATGGCAGGCTACAACGGCAGCGGTTTCTGTACGCAGGCGTGTGTTTCCTAAAGTTACCGGCTGATAGTTGTTTTCAATCGCCAATGCAATTTCTTTTTCAGAAAAATCACCTTCGGGACCAATTAATAAAGTTACATTTTCATTTGGTTTTAAGGCTTCTTTCAAAGATTTTTTATCGGTTTCTTCGCAGTGCGCAATAAACTGCAGTCCTTGATTTTTTTGTTTAATGAATTCTTTAAACGAAACAGCATCATTTAATTTTGGCAGAAACATTTCATTTGATTGTTTCATGGCCGATAATATGATTTTTTCAAAACGTTCTAAATTAATCACTTTTCTTTCAGAACGATCACAGATTACTGGTGTAATTTCCTGAATGCCAATTTCTGTTGCTTTTTCTAAAAACCACTCAAAACGATCGTTCATTTTGGTTGGCGCAACGGCTAAATGCAGTTTGAATTTTGGTTCAGGTGATTTTGTTACAGAACGCACATTTACAATACATTTATTGTCTGAAGCCAGTGTAATTTCGGTTTCAAACAAAAAACCTAAACCGTTTGTAACATATAGAATGTCTGAATCTTTTTTGCGAAGAACTTTAATAATGTGTCTGCTTTCTTCTTTATCAAAAGAAAAACTTTCGGTTGTTTCGTCTATATCAGGATTATAAAATAACTGCATAATTAAAATTGAATTCTGGCTTTAGAAACTACAGAAGAGTCTTCAAAACGTTTAGATAAAAATTTTTGATAGCCCACAATTCCAATCATGGCTGCATTATCAGTGGTGTATTCAAATTTTGGAATAAAAGTTTTCCAGCCGTATTTGGTTTCAGTTTCTTTTAAAGTTGTTCTGATACCTGAATTTGCCGAAACGCCGCCACCAATAGCAATTTGTTTAATTCCGGTTTCTTTTACAGCCAGTTTTAACTTATCCATTAAAATTTCAATAATGGTATGCTGAATCGAAGCGCAGATATCATTTAAATTTTCGTCTACAAAATTTGGATTTTCCTGCTTGTTTTTCTGAATGAAATACAAGATTGCTGTTTTTAATCCTGAAAAACTGAAATCTAATCCCGGAACTTTTGGTTTAGTAAACGCAAAAGCTTTTGGATTTCCTTCTTTGGCATATTTATCGATTAAAGGGCCGCCCGGATAAGGAAGTCCAAGTATTTTGGCACTTTTATCAAAAGCTTCTCCAACAGCGTCATCAGTAGTTTCGCCAATGATTTCCATGTCAAAAAAGCTGTTAACTTTTACAATCTGAGTATGTCCGCCGCTAATTGTTAAAGCTAAAAAAGGAAATTCGGGTTTATCATATCCTTCTTCGTCAATAAAATGCGCCAGAATATGGGCATGCATGTGATTTACAGCAATTAACGGAACGTTTAATGCCAATGATAATGATTTACCAAAAGAACTTCCCACTAAAAGCGATCCCATTAAGCCGGGACCTTGTGTAAAGGCGATTGCGCTTAGCTGTTCTTTTTGTACATTTGCTTTGCGAAGCGCCGCATCGATTACCGGAACAATGTTTTGTTGGTGTGCTCTCGAAGCTAATTCAGGTACAACACCGCCATATTGATTGTGAATTAACTGATTGGCTACAACATTTGAGAGTACTTTGTCGTTATGTAAAACCGCGGCGGCAGTATCATCGCATGAACTTTCGATGGCAAGAATAAAAACCTCTGAATTTTGCATATAAAGGCACGAATTTTGGATTATATTTGACAAATCAAATTTTGATTTTTATTTGATTGAAGCAGATGCCAAAATTAAAGAATTTTTATCAAAACAGTCGTCCTTTGTCTGTTCAAATTAAATTTATACAAAAACAATAATAATAGGAGTTATCAAAAGAGTTAAGAAAATAGTATCCAGAACCCTGATTGGCTTAATTTTACTTTTGCTGGTACTTGCTATCACTCTGTCTCTGCCTATTGTACAGACGAAAATTGCAAGATATATTACAGAAACGCTTAATACTGATTTTAAAACCAATATTAGTATTGATAAAGTAGCCATTAATATTTTTGGCGGTGTTAAGCTCAAAAAAGTACTCATTTTAGATCATCATAAAAAAACTTTAATCTACTCTGATATCATAAATACTGATATTTTGAGTGTTAAAAGATTGGTTGACGGCGATTTGATTTTTGGTGATGTTCGATTAACAGGTTTGATTTTTAATTTAAAAACCTACAAAAACGAAGAAGAAAACAATATTAATAAGTTTATTAAATTGTTTGAAACCGGAAAACAAACTCCCAAATCAGATAAACATTTTTTGCTTACGGCAAGAAACGCATACATTACTAACGGAAATTTTTCTGTTGTTGATGAGAATAAGAATACTCCAAGATTTTTAGATTTTAAAAAGCTGAATGCTTATATCAGTGATTTTAAATTATACGGCCCAAATGTAAATACAAACATTCACAGGTTTTCATTTTTAGATCATCGTGGTTTGTATGTTTCTAATTTTACTGGAAAATTTAGTTATACCAAAAAACAGATTAAAGTTGAAAACTTAGCCATAAAAACAAAAAGATCGTGGATTTATGGAAAAGCAATTTTGAATTATAAAGTTCAGTATTTCCTTGAATTTACAGATAAAGTTCAGTTTGATGTAGCACTTGATTCATCTTCAATTGCTTCAAATGATATTCGCTTTTTTTATGACGGATTGGGTAAAAACCAACATTTTAAAGTTAAAACCAAGATTAAAGGGCCTTTAAATAATTTAAATCTAAATCATCTTAGATTAAGTGATGCAAACGGTACTAAAATCTTTGGAAACATCAACTTTAAAAATCTTTTAGGTACAAAAGAGCAGAAGTTTTCTATGGAAGGTAAGTTCGATAAGCTGATTGCAAGTTATGACAATCTGGTTTTTATACTTCCGGGGATTTTAGGAAAAAAACTTCCAAAAGAACTTAAACGAATTGGTAAATTTAATATCGTTGGTAAAGCAAAAGTTTCGACAACGGCATTAGAAACCGATTTTAGAATGGCTACTGATTTAGGAGACGGTAAAGTTAATCTTCATATGAATAATATGGAATTTATCGATAAAGCTTCGTATTCAGGAAATATTATTTTGGATAATTTTAATATTGGCGCATTGTTAGGCCGGAAAGATCTGGGAAGAACGACTTTAAATTTAGACGTTGACGGCGTTGGTTTTACAGAGAAATATCTCAACACCATTATAAAAGGCGATATTAACAAATTAGACTACAATAAATATAGATATAGTAATATTGTTGTAAACGGTAATTTTAAACTGCCTTATTATAAAGGTGAGGTTTCTATAAACGATCCTAATTTAAGTTTAACTTTTGATGGATTAGTTGATTTAAGTAAAAAAGAAAGCCGTTATGATTTTCATATAAACGTTGAAAATTCTAATTTACAAAAACTACGCTTTATAAACGATTCTATTTCTCATTTTAAAGGAGATGCCGTTGTTCAGGTAACCGGAAACTCTATTGAAAATCTTCAGGGAAATATTTTCATTAAAGATGCCGAATATCAAAATCCAAAAGAAACGTATGTTTTTGATGATGTTACGATAAGTTCCAATTTTGATGCCGACAAACTTAGAACTATAACCATTAATTCTTCTGATATTGTTGAAGGAAGAATTGTAGGAAAATTTCAGTTTGCACAGCTGGATAAACTGGTCATGAACTCAGTTGGTAGTTTGTATACTAATTATAAGCCTTTTAAGGTTAAAAAAGGACAATTTCTGCGTTTCAATTTTCATGTATATAATAAGGTAGTAGAAATGCTGTATCCTGATATGAAAATTGACTCAAGCACTGTTGTTCGTGGTAAAATTGATGCCGATTTGCAAGAGTTTAAATTTGGTTTTAGATCTAAACAAATTACGGCAGCAAAAAATACTTTTGATAATATCAGAATTAGCATTGATAATAAAAACCCGCTTTACAATGCTTACGTTGAACTTGACAGTATTAAAACGCCTTACTATAAAATACGTGATTTTAATTTAATCAATGTAACTTCAAAAGATACCTTATTTGTTCGTTCTGAGTTTAAAGGCGGCGATAAAGGTCAGGATTATTTCAATCTCGATTTATTTCATACCATCGATAAAAAGAAAAACAATATTGTAGGTATCAAGAAATCTGAAATGAAGTTTAAAGACTATTTATGGTATTTAAATGAAGATGCAGCAAGAGATAATCAGATCGTTTTTGATCAGTATTTTAAAAACTTTACAATTGATAATATTGTTTTATCGCACGAAAATCAGAAAATTGATTTAAACGGAGTGATAAAAGGAAGTGATTATAAAGATATTGTCCTCAATTTTGAAGATGTAGACATTAATAAAATTACGCCTTATAATTCTAAGTTTGTTTTTAATGGTAATTTAAACGGAAATATCAATTATAAGCAAAATAAGAATGTTTATCAGCCCACGGCCAATATTAAGGTCGATCATCTTAATTTAAATAAAGTCGAATTAGGAACATTGAATTTTGATATTTCGGGCGATCAGAGTTTTAGAAAGTTTACTGTAAATTCTTCTATCATAAATGGTTTTGCAGAATCGTTTAGAGCAAACGGAACTTTTGCAATCGAGAACAAAGAGACTTTTATGGATTTGAGTTTAAAACTCGAAGGATTTAATCTCGCGACTTTAGGAACCGTAGGAGGCGATGTTTTGTCAAACATAAGAGGATCTGTTTCCGGAAACGCGGCTGTTATAGGTAATTTGAAAAAGCCTGAAATCAACGGACGTTTGTATGTTGAAAAAGCCGGTATGACAATTCCGTACCTAAATACTGATTATGAGTTGAGCGATAGAACGGTTATTGATTTAACTGATGAAAAATTCTTGTTTAGAAATAATCAGTTAACCGATACTAAGTTTAAGACCAAAGGATTGTTGAATGGAACAATTGAGCATCATAATTTTGGCGACTGGAAACTGGATTTAAATATAACGTCAAAACGATTACTTGCTCTTGATACAAAAGACAGTGAAGATGCGGCATATTTTGGTACAGCATTTATAAACGGAACAGCAAGCATAAAAGGACCAACAGAAAGCTTATTTATAAAGGTTGATGCAAAATCTGAAAAAGGAACAGAAGTTAAGATTCCTATTAGTAATGTTCAGAATTCCGGAGAAAGTAACTGGATTCATTTTGTAACCCCAAAAGAGAAATACAATCTGTCTAAAGGTATTGTAGAAAGAACCAGAAATTATAATGGTCTGGAATTAGAATTTGATTTTGATATTACGCCAGATGCCGAAGTAGAGGTAATTCTTGACAGGAATTCCGGTCATGGAATGAAAGGAAAAGGATACGGATCGTTATTATTTAAAATTAACACGCTGGGTAAATTTAATATGTGGGGAGATTTCCAGGCATACGAAGGTACTTATAACTTTAAATACGGTGGTTTAATTGATAAAAAATTCGCGGTTAAAAAAGGTGGATCTATTATTTGGGAAGGAAACCCAATGAAAGCCCAGCTGAATCTGGAAGCCGTTTACAGAACTTCGGCAAACCCTGCCGTATTGCTGGATAATTCATCTTTCAATAAAAAAGTGCCTGTAGAAGTTGTGATTGGTTTAAGAGGAGATTTAACTAGTCCGGAACCTAATTTTGATATTCAGTTTCCATCGGTGAGCAGTGTGTTAAAATCAGAAATTCAATATAAGTTAGACGATAAAGATATCAGGCAGACACAAGCTTTATATTTGTTATCTACAGGTTCATTTATGAGTCAGGACGGATTTAACCAAAGCGATTTGTCGGGAACATTTGCAGAAACGGCTGCGAGTTTGTTAGGAGGGATTATTAAATCAGATAATGACCTTATTAATATTGACTTGAATTTTATTTCTGCTGACAGAAGATTAGGTCAGGAAGCCGACGGACAATTTGTGGCTAATATTTCATCGCAGATTAATGAAAGAATTTCGATAAATGGTAAAGTTGGTGTCCCTGTAGGAGGTGTAAACGAATCGGCTATTGTGGGTGACATCGAAATTTTATATCGTGTAAACGAAGACGGATCTATGAACCTTCGTTTGTTTAATAAAGAAAATGACATTAATTATATAGGACAGGGAATAGGTTATACGCAGGGAGTTGGTATTTCTTATGAAGTTGATTTTGATACTTTCAGTGAACTTGTAAATAAACTATTCAAAAGCCATAAACTCGAACGAGCAATTAAAAAATCAGATGATTTTCAGGATTCAAACCTAAATCCCGATTATTTGAACTTTAACAGTACTAAAAAGACTGATAAAGACAAAAAGAAACAGGAAAAGGAAAAAGAAAAAGAAGAGGAGAAAAAGCCTAAACCTGAAAACAATAATCAAGGTGTTATTCCTGATAATGATGACTTCTAAAATCGTTAAAAAGAGCATAAAAAAACCATTCGCAGCAACGAATGGTTTTTTTATGCTTAATTTTAAGATTTTGGTCAGTTTTTTCTAATAAACTCAAAATAAGATTTTTATAACACTTCGTTTGGGTATTGTTAATTTTAAAGAATTAATTAAAAAACGACCTATTTATTATTTTAAATGAAATTTTTGGTATCAAAAAACTTATTAACGAAAACGTTTGAATTTAACAGATTTTATTAAATTATAATAAATATAACCGAAGAAGTGGTGAATGTTTGCTAAATTTACAACTTTAATACTTAAATAATGTCAAAAACAATAAAAAAAGTAGGTGTTCTTACCTCAGGAGGAGACTCACCAGGAATGAATGCTGCAATACGATCAGTTGTTCGAACATGTGCTTATCATAATATAGAATGCATAGGAATTTATAGAGGGTATCAAGGAATGATCGAAGGAGATTTTAAAGAAATGGGCCCTCGAAGCGTTAATAATATTGTAAACAAAGGAGGAACGATCTTAAAATCGGCTCGTTCTGTAGACTTTAGAACACCGGAAGGTAGAAAAAAAGCTCACGAAAACCTTTTAAAAGCTGGAATTGATGCTTTAGTGGTTATTGGAGGAGACGGAAGTTTTACCGGAGGATTAATTTTTAACTCAGAATATAACTTTCCTGTAATGGGAATTCCTGGTACAATCGATAATGATATTTACGGTACAAGTTTTACACTAGGGTATGATACTGCTTTAAACACTGTTGTTGACTGTATAGATAAAATTAGAGATACTGCAAGTTCACATAACCGTTTATTCTTCGTAGAGGTTATGGGTAGAGATGCAGGTCACATTGCACTTAATGCCGGAATTGGTGCCGGTGCAGAAGAAATCCTTATTCCTGAAGAAGATTTAGGTCTTGACAGATTGTTAGACTCTCTTCAAAAAAGTAAAGCTTCAGGAAAATCATCAAGTATAGTTGTTATTGCCGAAGGAGATAAAATTGGTAAAAACGTATTCGAATTAAAAGATTATGTAGAAGCTAATTTACCTGAATACGACGTAAGAGTATCTGTTTTAGGACACATGCAGCGTGGTGGTTCGCCATCTTGTTTTGACCGTGTTCTGGCAAGCCGTCTTGGTGTAAAAGCAGTAGAATCTTTAATTGAAGGAAAATCAAATTACATGGTTGGTCTTAAAGAAGACAAAGTGATTTTGACTCCTCTTGAGCAGGCAATTAAAGGAAAATCAGAAATTGATAGAGAATTATTGAGAGTGTCAGACATTATGTCTACATAATTACATAGTATAAAAGTTTAAAAGGGAAGAAGTTTATTGTGAGGAAATTAGACTTTGAATTAATATAATAAAAACAAAAGCAAAAATTTAGTAAAATGTCAAAAGTAAAATTAGGAATAAACGGATTTGGACGTATCGGAAGAATCGTTTTTAGAGAATCTTTCAATAGAGATAATGTAGAAGTTGTAGCAATCAACGATTTATTAGACGTAGATCACTTAGCTTACTTATTAAAATATGATTCAGTTCACGGTCGTTTCGACGGAACTGTAGAGGTTAAAGAAGGAAAATTGTATGTAAACGGAAGAAATATCCGTATTACTGCAGAAAGAAATCCTGCTGACTTAAAATGGAACGAAGTTGATGTTGATGTAGTAGCTGAATGTACTGGTATCTTCACAACTATCGAAACTGCAAGTGAGCACTTAAAAGGAGGAGCTAAAAAAGTTATTATTTCTGCTCCGTCTGCTGATGCTCCAATGTTTGTAATGGGAGTAAACCACGAAACTGCAAAAGCTTCTGATTTAGTTGTTTCTAACGCTTCTTGTACTACAAACTGTTTAGCTCCATTAGCGAAAGTTATCAATGATAATTTCGGAATTGTTGAAGGTTTAATGACAACAGTTCACGCAACTACTTCAACTCAAATGACTGCTGACGGACCTTCTAGAAAAGACTGGAGAGGTGGACGTGCAGCTGCAATCAATATCATTCCTTCATCTACAGGTGCTGCAAAAGCAGTTGGAAAAGTTATTCCAGATTTGAATGGAAAATTAACTGGTATGGCTTTCCGTGTACCAACAGCTGACGTTTCTACAGTTGATTTAACTGTAAAATTAGCTAAAGAAACTTCATACGAAGAAATCATGGCTGTATTGAAAAAATCTTCTGAAAACGAATTAAAAGGTATCTTAGGTTATACTGAAGATGCAGTTGTTTCTCAGGATTTCATCTCAGACAAAAGAACTTCTATCGTTGATGCTACTGCAGGAATTGGATTAAATTCTACTTTCTTCAAATTAGTTTCTTGGTACGATAATGAGTACGGATACTCAAGCAAATTAATTGATTTGTCTGTGCATATCGCAGGTTTAAAATAATATTATATATTTTTGCAAAATCCCGTTATCACCAAAGTAACGGGATTTTCTTATTTTGTTACTTCTTTAATTAATGTACAAAACACACTTATTAAAGAATAACTAAACCAAAAACAAAAAATAAAATGAAATTAATAGTTGATAGTGGGTCTACTAAAGCCGATTGGATTGCAATTGATGATAATGGAAAAGTATTGTTTACCACACAAACCTTAGGATTAAATCCTGAAATTCTTGACGGACCTGAAATTGTTTCAAGACTAAACGACCGTTTTGATATTTTACAAAATAAAAAAGAAGCAACTCATTTATTCTTTTATGGTGCCGGATGTGGTACAGACAGAATGAAAGAGTACTTAAAACAAGTTTTTCAAGAATATTTTTCTAACGCTATTGTAGACGTTCAGGAAGATACTTATGCAGCTGTTTATGCTACAACTCCAAAAGGAGAAGAAGCAATTGTATCGATTTTAGGAACTGGTTCTAACTGCAGTTATTTTGATGGAAAAGTATTGCATCAAAAAGTTCAGTCATTAGGATATATCGTAATGGATGATTGCAGTGGAAACGTTTTTGGAAAAGAATTAATTAGAAAATACTATTTTAATAAAATGCCAAAAGAGATAGCGGCTGAATTCGAAAAAGAATACGACGTTGATCCTGATTTTATTAAAAATAAATTATACAAAGAACCAAATCCAAATGCTTATTTAGCAACTTTCGCTAAGTTTTTAATTAAACACAAAGACACAGAATTCTGTAGAAAAATCATTTTCAAAGGGATGAAATCTTTCGTTAAAAACTATATCAAGCAGTTTGACAACTGTCAGGAAGTTCCTGTGCATTTTGTTGGTTCTATTGCCTTTTATTTAAAAGACGAATTACAAGAAACTTTTGATAAATACGAGCTTAAATTAGGAAATGTATTAAGAAGACCTATCGATGGTTTAATTGCTTACCATGTCGCTAATCAATAGTTCTGGATTTATGGAAATTGCAATTATTGCGCACGACGGTAAAAAAGCCGATTTAATTGATTTTTTGATTAAAAATGAAGCAATTCTTCATAATGAAAAAATCAAATTAATTGGTACCGGAACAACTGGAGGAAAAGCCGAAGCAGCGGGATTTAAAACCCAAAGAATGCTTTCAGGACCTTTAGGAGGTGATGCTCAGATTGCAGGAAGAGTAGCGGAAGGGATTACACAAATGGTTTTCTTTTTTAAAGATCCATTATCAAGTCATCCGCATGAGGCTGATATCAATATGTTAATTCGTGTTTGCGATGTGCATAATGTGCCGCTGGCAACCAATGAAGCAACGGCACAATTATTATTAGATGCTATTGCACAGCAATTATAGAAATCTCAACATTTACATTTTTTGGCAGACATGCCACTTGAACCGTTTCACGTGCTGGAGCGGTTTTTTCGTTAAAATATGAGCCGTAAACTGTGTTTATTGCGCCAAAATTATTCATGTCCATAATGAAGATAGTCGCTTTTACCACATTCTCAAAAGTCATGTTCGCAGCTTCTAAAATAGCAGCAATATTTTCCATTACCTGAGTCGTTTCATTATTGATAGTATCAGTAACAAGTTCTCCAGAAGCAGGATTAATCGCAATCTGACCAGAAGCATAAAGAGTGTTTCCAGATAAAACAGCTTGATTATAAGGACCAATAGGAGCTGGAGCCTTTTCTGTAAAGATTATTTTTTTCATAATAAATTTATTTTAAGTCTGTCGACGAATTATCGATTTAAAGTACTTCGTTTATTCCACTTAATATCGCTCAACATACCGGATTTAATACCAATAAAGAAATTCCAGTTTGAATTTGTTCCCATTGGCTGCCAGTTAAACGCCATTCTCCAGCTTAATAAATCTCTTTCAAAACGGAACTGGGTAAAAGTAACCCCCTTTTGAACAAAGTCAAAACCTGTAGAAACCCCGCCTTTCCATTTTGGTGTGATATCCATATTGGCAGAAATCATAATAGAGTTTCCGGTTATCTTATTTTCACGGTTAGCATTAGAATAAGTAAGTGAATATGCCATAGTCATATCCCACGGTATTTTTGAACTGAAAAATTCGGTTATAACATCTTCTTTACGATCAGGATCTTCATTAAACTGACTATTTCGGCTGTCATTCAAATCAGTATTGGTTCCAAATAAATCATCATTACGTCCACCATTTCGCTGACTCTGTGCGTTTTTTTCTTTACCGCTTCCTTTATTAGAAAATGAATAATTCATAGTGACATTGGCACTTGTCATTCTAAACAAACTTCCTCCGTTATCAATGTTGTAAATGTTCATTACATTACCGGCATTGTCAATGGCGTATGGGTTTAAAACGGCTCCAAAATTGACATTCATTTTATTGTCAAAGAACTGCGTTCCACCGCTTACAATAATTGGCTGCCATGCTAAAGTTTCTTTACCGTTTGCATTGAAATTATAACTCGTGCTGAAATTTAAGTTGTTTAACAGCATGATTTTCTTTGGTTCTGTTTTGGTACTGTCACTGTCTCTTACTTTGGCTTCAAAAGTGTTGCTTAATGAAAACCCTACAATGTTTGAATTTTCTTTACCAGGAGCGCCGTAAATACCGTTTTCGAACCTTGTATATTCATCTGTCGAAATTCTTCCGGCAGCATCTACAGTATAATGATCGTAATATCTTTCAAAACTTGGAGTATATGCATACGTAATACTCGGTCTCATGACGTGACGAATCGATTGAATTTTTTTATCAGTTCCAAAGTTAAACGTACCGTAAATTGTAGTTCCTAAGTTGGTGCTGAAATTATAAGTTCTAAAAGCATCAAAACCATTTACAGTAGTATTAGCAACTGCACCTGTACTGGCATTGTAATTTTTATCGATAGTTTTAGTTACCCAGGTTTCCTGATAATTAGTTGATGCCCCCGCACTAAAATATTTAAATAACTTAAAATTGGTGCTGATTGGAATACTGTGCTGCATACCAATTTGAGCATCTTTAAACATTTGCGGTTTAAAGAATAATGAATCGGTAGTTTTAAAATTGTTTTTACCGGTTACGTTATATTGTAAGTTAATATTTTTAAAGAAACCTTTTTTTACTCCATTTTTTCCAACAAAAGGATATACACGATCGATACTTCCCTGAAAGTTAGGAAGCGTCATTAAAATCTCTTCCGTTTGTGTATTTTGCTGATGCGTAGCCGAAAGCGATATACGAGATCCCGGAATGGTGTTAAACGTTTTATTGTATGAAATAGAAGAGCTTAAAGTGTTATTTAAGTTAGATCCAATATTGGCCTGATTAATCGATCGCTTAAAATATTTACTACTACCCATGTTAACAGAAGCAGAAAAAGTTGAATTTGGATTCGATTTAGTGTCTTTAGAGTGCGACCACTGAATATTATAAATATTTTGTTTTGAATAATCAGGATAACCTCTCTCACTATTTATCAGATTTTCAAAACGAATGTTGACATTTCCTCGATACTTATACCTCTGCGCATAGGCAGACTCAAATCGCATGGCATAACTTCCGTTGGTATAATAATCTCCTAAAACAGTTAAATCGTAATTATCGCTTAATGCAAAATAATATCCTCCATTTTGTAATGAGAATCCTCTTGTGTTAGAATCATTATAACTTGGAATAATGATACCCGAAACACTTTTTTCTTTACTTAAAGGGAAAAAACCATAAGGAAGAGCAAGCGGAGTAGGAACATCGGCAATAACCATTTGCGTCAAACCTGCAACGATTTTTTTGCCCGGTACAAATTTAATTCGGCTTGTTTGAAAATAGTATTCAGGATTATCGATATCTTCTGCAGTTGTAATACGCGCTCCTTTTAAAAAGTAAACAGAATCATTTTCTTTTTTAGTAACAGAAGCCTTAATGTTTAATTCGCCTTGTTTGGTTCTTGAATTATAGATTAAAGCCTTTTTTGTTTTAAAATTAAAGCGAATAGAATCCGGCTGAACTTCATTAGAACCTTGTTTAAAATTTGGATATTGTACTAAAACGCCGGCAGAATCTTTTATTCTTCCCGCATACACTTCATCTTTTTCAAGATTTAAAATAATAATACCAGATTTTAGCTCTACATCTTTATAGTATAACTCAGCCTCATTATACAAAGTAAGCAATTTGTTCTTCTTGTCATATTTTGCGTAATCCTTAGCTTTATATTTTGTAGGTGCGTCAAGAAACTGTTTTTTAGGTTTTACCGTATCTAGTTTAATAGTGTCGACAACCGCTGTAGTCGCAGAAGCAGATGCTGCAGGAGTGGTTCCGGGCTTATTAGTTTGTTTTCCAGCAGGTAAAGATTTTTTTTTGGGTTTTATCTCTTGCGAATATGAATTACCACATCCTATTGTTAGGAAAAATGATATTAAAACGATATTAAATAAGTTTGTATGCAAAGGTTTAAATACTATTTTTGTAAAATTATGGCTTGTTTTTTGACATGTCAAACTTACATATAATTTTTTGGCAAAAATAATCAATTGTAAAAATTATAACAGCTGCATTTTATTAAAATTAACTTTTAGATTTATGAATGGTTTAAACAAAATTAAGGTAATCATTACTTTTTTTCTAACGATATTGTCATTTTGCTCTTATAGTCAGTCAAATGTTTTTAAAGTAACACTTGATGCCGGACACGGAGATCATGACTTTGGAGCAGTTTACAGCGGCCGGATCGAAAAAAATATTGCCTTAGCGATTGTTTTAAAAGTGGGGAAAATTTTAGAGCTTAATCCTAATGTAAATGTAATTTATACTCGTAAAACCGATGTTTTTATAGATTTGGTTGAAAGAGCTAATATTGCCAACAGAGCCAATTCTAATATTTTTGTTTCTATACACTGTAATGCTAATAAAAATACAGCGGCAGACGGAACAGAGACTTATGTAATGGGTTTAAGTAAAGTAGCATCGAACTTAGAAGCTGCAAAAAAAGAGAACTCGGTAATTACGCTTGAAAAAGATTATAAACGTAAGTATGAAGGTTTCGATCCAAATTCGCCGGAATCAATGATTGGAATGACTTTAATGCAGGAAGAATATTTGGACAACAGTATTTCATTAGCTACTAAAATTGAAGATAACTTTGAAAAACTAGGAAAAAAACTTAGACAAGGCGGTGTAAAGCAAGCACCTTTTATGGTACTTCACAAAGCATACATGCCTAGAGTTCTGGTTGAAACTGGATTTGTATCTAATCCTACAGAAGGAAATATTCTAAATTCTGAAGAAGGACAAGATGATATTGCAAAAGCTATTGCTGAGGCTATTTTGAGTTATAAAAGAGAATATTTTGGTTCTGGAAATACAGAAGCAACTGAAGCCAGACCTGTAAAAGATACTTCAACACCAAAGAAAACGACAGTTGTAGAACCAGCTAAAAGCGGCCCAAAAGGAACTTTCTTCAAAGTACAGCTTATCGCCAGCATTAAAAAAACACCATTAGAGCCTAAAAACTTCAAAGGCTTGAAAAATGTATCTATGATATACGAAAATAATATTTATAAATATTTCTATCAGGAAACTCCAGATTACGAAACTGCAAAAAAATATCTGGAAGAGGCTAAAAGTAAAGGATATGGCGCTTCCTTTTTAGTAGCAACCAAAGACGGAGAAAAGATCAGTATTCAGGACGCGATCAAATAATCGTCACAAGTTCGAATATTTATATTAATTTTGTAACAAACACTAAGATTTTGAAAGTAACAAGAGAAATTAAAACGGCTATTTTAGTCATCGCATCAATATTATTATTTATTTGGGGCTACAGTTTTTTAAAAGGTAAAGACCTTTTTACAAATTACCATACATTGTATGTTGAATATGACAACGTTGAAGATCTGTCGCCATCAGCTCCCGTTACTTTAAACGGACTTGCAATAGGGAAAGTAAGTAAAATTACAATCAACGAAAATACAGGGAAATTATTAGTAGAACTTCAGCTTAAAACCGATTTCCCAATTTCTAAAACCAGTAAAGCAGTTTTATATGCACCAAGTTTAATTGCAGGTAAACAAATTAAAATCCTGCCTAATCTTGCTGATAAAGACCCTTCTGAGGATGGTCAAAAAATAGAAAGTGCTGTAGAATTAGGATTAACTGAATCTTTAGGCGGTAAAATTCAGCCTATTGAGGAAAAATTAAATTTAATGCTTGCTAATATTAATACTTTAGTAGTAGGATTAAATAATGTTTTAGATAAAAAAGGACAAGAAGATATTAAGAAATCTTTAGCAGAATTAAGCCAGACGATGGAGCAGTTTCACAGAGCTTCGGGTACTCTTAATACTATTTTAGACAGCAATAAAGGACAAATTAACGGAGTTGTGACAAACTTTAATAAAATGTCAAGCAACTTTAATAAGATATCAGATTCTTTAAATAAAGCTGATTTAGGAAAAACAGTACGTAATCTTAATCAGACTTTGGCAAAAGTTGATGGACTTATGGCTAATTTAAATTCAGGAAAAGGTACAGCCGGAAAATTATTAAACGACGATGCTCTATATAATAATCTTGCCAAAACATCAAAAGAACTAGAATTGTTATTACAAGACGTTCGTTTGTATCCAACACGTTATGTAAACGTTTCGCTTTTCGGAAAGAAAAACAAACCTTATGTAGCACCTGCACAAGATGCTAATTCAACTGATAAAAAATAATTGTAATGAGTTATTTAGATAATATTTTGTTCGCCATACTTCTTATAGTAGGTTTCGGTTTTTTTGCAGTGAGCGTAAAAAAAATATACCGAAACATTAACTTAGGAGTAGATGTAAATCGAAAAGATAATTCTAAAGCGCGCTGGAAAAACATGGCATTGATTGCTCTTGGGCAGTCAAAAATGGTGAGACGCCCTGTAGCTGGAATACTTCATATTTTTGTATATGTAGGTTTCGTAATTATTAATATCGAATTACTGGAAATCATTATTGATGGGTTGTTTGGAACCCATAGAATATTTGCGCCTTACTTAGGCGTTGTTTATGATGTTTTAATCGCTTCTTTTGAAATATTGGCAATTCTTGTAATTTTTGCCGTTACAGTATTCTGGCTCAGAAGAAACTTTATCAGATTAAAACGTTTTGTACATTCTGATTTAACTGGTTTTCCAAAAAGCGATGCCAATTATATTTTGTATTTCGAAACTGTTTTGATGATTTTGTTCTTACTGATGAATGCATCTGATTTTCATTTGCAGAATGTTCCGGGGGGATTTTCTCATTTTCATAAAGCAGGAAGCTATCCAATAAGCCAATTTATTGCGCCAATTTTCAACGGAATGTCAAACGAATTAGTTGCCATTTTATTTGAAGCTTTTTGGTGGTTACATATTGCAGGTATCTTGGTTTTTATGAACTATTTATACTTTTCAAAACATTTACACATTCTTTTGGCTTTCCCAAATACTTATTTTGCCAATTTAAATCCGGAAGGACAGTTCGATAATTTAGCTTCAGTTACTAAAGAAGTTAAGTTAATGATGGATCCAAATGCAGATCCTTTTGCAGCAGCTCCAGCCGACGAAAATGCAGCTCCGGCAAAATTTGGTGCAAGTGATGTTCAGGATTTAAACTGGGTTCAGCTTTTAAACGCATACACCTGTACAGAATGTGGTCGTTGTACATCGGCATGTCCGGCGAATCAGACAGGAAAAAAATTGTCTCCGCGTAAAATTATGATGGATACAAGAGACCGTCTTCAGGAAGTAGGAAAAAATATAGATGCCAACAAAGGTGTTTTTGTTCCAGATAATAAAACGTTGCTAAACGATTACATTACACCGGAAGAATTATGGGCTTGTACTTCATGTAATGCCTGTGTAGAAGAATGCCCGGTAAATATTAGTCCTTTATCTATTATTATGGATATGCGCCGCTATTTAGTAATGGAGCAGAGTGCTGCGCCAATGTCGTTAAATGCCATGATGACTAATATTGAGAATAACGGAGCGCCTTGGCAGTACAGCCAGCAAGACCGTTTGAACTGGAAAAATGAAAATTAAAATTTATTGATTAATAGGTTTAATCGTTTAATCAATTTTTAAAATATATTGAGGTTTACTGTGAGCAAACCGATTTAATAAAAAATAGAGAGATGTCAGAAAGTTTAGTAGTACCAACAATGGCAGAAATGCTGGCCGAAGGAAAACAACCAGAAGTTTTGTTTTGGGTAGGTTGTGCAGGAAGTTTTGATGATAGAGCAAAAAAAATTACAAAAGCATTTGTGCGTATTTTAAATCGTACTAATGTTTCTTTTGCAGTTTTAGGTACAGAAGAGAGTTGTACCGGTGATCCTGCAAAAAGAGCTGGAAACGAGTTTTTGTTTCAAATGCAGGCCATGATGAATATCGAGGTCTTAAATGCTTATGAAGCAAAAAAAATAGTTACCGCTTGTCCGCATTGTTTCAATACCTTAAAAAATGAATATCCTGAATTAGGTGGAAACTTTGAAGTTATTCATCATACAGAATTCCTTAAATCATTAATTAATGACGGAAGACTTACGGTTGAAGGCGGACAGTTTAAAGGTAAAAAAATTACTTTTCACGATCCTTGTTATTTAGGAAGAGCCAATAAAGTTTACGAAGCACCAAGAGATTTAATCGAAAAATTAGACGTTGAATTAGTAGAAATGAAACGTTCTAAAGCAAACGGATTATGCTGTGGTGCAGGTGGAGCGCAGATGTTTAAAGATGCTGAACCTGGAAACAAAGAAGTAAACGTATTACGTACAGAAGATGCTCTGGAAGTAAAACCAGACATTATCGCGGCAGGCTGTCCTTTTTGTAATACCATGTTAACAGACGGTATTAAACATGCACATAAAGAAGGAGAAGTAAAAGTAATGGACATTGCTGAGTTAATTGCAAACGCACAGGATTTATAATCTGAGATTCTAAGTTTCTAAGTTTTTTTAGCTTCAAACTTTTAATCTAAAATCCAAAATCAACAATCTAAAATTAAAAAATGTATATACCTTTTGAAAATTTACCAGGTGAATCAAGAGTATGGATTTACCAATCGAACAGAAAATTTTCTGAGGAAGAATTTTCTGAAATTGAAACCGATTTAAAAGCTTTTGTAGAAGAATGGGCAGCACATGGCACAAGTCTTGAAGCATCATTTTTGCTTAAATACAATCGTTTTATAATATTAGCAGTAAATCAGGATGTGCAGGCAGCGACTGGCTGTTCTATCGATAGTTCTGTAGAATTTATTCAGGGATTAGAGAAAAAGTACGATGTTGATTTATTAGACAAAATGAATGTTACTTTTAAATTAGGAGAACATATTGCTCACAAACCATTAATTGATTTCAAAAAAATGGTTAAGGATAAAGCAGTAACTGCTAATACAATTGTTTTTAATAATCTTGTTACAAACATTGAAGAATTTAACGATGCTTGGGAAGTTCCCGCTGCTGACAGCTGGCACAGCAGATTTTTTTAAGCACATTTATTAAGATATTTAAAAGGCGTAAAACTCAAGTTTTACGCCTTTTTTGTTTTTCATGTTTTGCTAAGTCTTAAGTTAGAAATCCGACAGGTTTTAAAACATGCCGGGTTTAATTAACGAGTGTCAAAATTAAACTTAGACAAAGTCAGCCTTATAAAAGCTAAAACTCTAATAATCTGATATATCTAAGATTTACAAAAATCTAACAATTTAAACAGTCAATTCAACGCTATTTTTGAGTATTTTCGTAGAATTAAATTTAATCCATGAAAATAGCAATAGTTTGTTATCCAACATTTGGCGGTAGTGGTGTAGTTGCAACAGAACTAGGCCTGGAATTAGCCAGAAGAGGACACGAAATACATTTTATAACATACAGTCAGCCAGTACGATTGGCACTTTTAAACCCTAATGTTCATTATCACGAAGTAAACGTTCCAGAATATCCTTTATTTCATTATCAGCCCTACGAATTAGCTTTGTCAAGCAAATTGGTAGATATGGTAAAATTATATAAAATAGAAGTTCTTCACGTACATTACGCCATTCCGCACGCTTATGCAGGGTATATGGCAAAACAAATGCTTAAAAATGAGGGAATTAATCTTCCAATGATTACTACACTTCACGGAACTGATATAACGCTGGTAGGAAATCACCCGTTTTATAAACCGGCAGTAACTTTCAGTATCAATAAATCAGATTATGTAACATCTGTATCACAGAGTTTAAAAGATGATACTTTAAAGTTGTTTAAAATCAAAAATAAAATTAAAGTAATTCCAAACTTTATCGAATTAGATAAGGTTAAAAAAGATCCTTCTGCACCATGTCACAGATATGTTATGGCAAAAGAAGATGAAAGAATTGTTACTCATATAAGTAATTTTAGAAAGGTAAAACGTATTCCGGATATTATTAAGATTTTCTATAATATTCAAAAAGAAATGCCGGCTAAATTAATGATGGTTGGTGACGGTCCTGAAAAGGAAAAAGCAGAGGTTTTGTGTATGGAATTAGGAATTTACGACAAAGTAATTTTCTTTGGAAACAGTAATGAAATCGATAAGATTTTATGTATGACCGATTTATTTTTGCTTCCATCAGAAACAGAAAGTTTCGGGTTAGCGGCTTTAGAAGCTATGGCTTGTGGTGTTCCTGTTATTTCAAGTAATTCCGGAGGTTTGCCAGAGGTTAATTTTGATGGTGTTTCCGGTTATTTAAGCGATGTTGGAAATGTCGATGAAATGGCTGCAAACGCTATTAAAATTTTAAAAGATGATAAAATACTGCAGGAATTTAAAACTAATGCGCTTGAAGTAGCTAAGAATTTTGACATTAAAAACATTCTGCCTAAATACGAAGCTTTGTATCAAAAAGCAATTGACGATTATAAAGATTAAAAACATCGATTTAAAAATTTGAACGTAATGAGAAAAGTAATTTCAGTTTTAGTAATTTTTGTTTTGATTTCCTGCGGCGCATCAAAAACGACAGGTTCATCAACCGCACTTTATGAGATTTTAACCGAACAGTCAAGTGGAGGCGGTAATATTCGATTTTTTGAGATTTTGACAGAACCAAACGAAATCAAAATGCTCCAGAACGATCCGCTTTTGGCTCATAAAATGAAAGATACCGATATTGATAACTCAAATTATGTTATTTTGAATATGGGAGAGAAAAATACCAGCGGTTATTCGATTGGTGTTGAAAAGGTTGAAGAAACAGATAAAAATATCATTATAACGGTAAAAGAAAATAGCCCTGCAAAAGACGCGATGACGATGCAGGTAATTTCATATCCTTATACTGTTGTAAAAATTCATTCTAAGAAAGAAATTATAATTAAATAATTTCAGGTATGATTTTAACCGCAAAGAGCGCAAAGTTTTTATATAAAACTTCGTAAGACATTAAGTTCGCAAAGTTATAAATTGATAAGCTTTGCGAACTTTCTGTTTTGAAAGGAAAGTATTTAAAAACTTTGCGCTCTTTGCGGTTAAATAAAAAAAACCTGCCGCATTTTAACGACAGGTTTCTTCTTACAATTATTTTTTATTTTAATTTAGAATCTGAATTTAACTCCTAATCCAACGTCAAATCCAAAATTGTCATCGTCATAGTATCCAGAACCAATTTCAGGTCTTGCATCTAATGACAGTGTAATAGGCACTTCTTTAAATCTATATTCGATACCGATATCTCCGGCTGCAAAAACATAAGTTCCGCTGTCGTTGTATCTGTAATTATTGTTGTAGTAATCGTGATCCCAAGCGGCTAAACCACCCCCAACACCAGCGTACCAGTTAAATCCGCCGTCAATGTTCCAAACCCATTGGTAAAGGGCAACTCCTTTTATAGCGTCAACATCACTGCTGTTTCTCCAGCCTAAATCAAATTCAAGTCTGTTTTTTTGGTTTAATCCTAATTGGTATGATACTTCACCTCCAAATCCGTTGTTGTCTCCTAAACGAATACCTAAAGCGTGTTTTGAAATTTCTTGTGATTGTGCCGTAAATGCAAAACCAAAAAGCATAATGGCAGATACTATAATCTTCTTCATAAAAATGGTTAATTAATTTTTGTCAAATTTAGATTTCCTTGTTTATGAAGAACGTATAATATTTTTAGAAATTGTTATATAATTCACATTTTTTTGAATTTTTACAATATCCAAAAGTTAAAAACAACGTCTACAGGGCTTTAAAAGCAGGTTTTCTATTTTTTCAAAATTATATTTGATAACATTTGTGAAGTTAAAATGTCTTCCATTTCAAATAAATTTTCTTCCTCCGTAAAGTTAGTGTGAGTGTACGAATATAATTTCCATCGCTTTTTGTGATATTCAAGAGCAGTTAAATTTTCGACCCAGTCACCGGAGTTTAAATATAAAGTAGAACCATGTTTGTTTTCTTTAGTAAGGATTTTTGGCTCATGAATATGGCCGCATATTACATAATCGTAATTTTTTTCAATTGCCAGATCGGTTGCGGTAGTTTCAAAGTCAGAAATAAATTTAACGGCTTTTTTAACGCTGGCTTTTATTTTTTTAGAAAACGAATAAGGTTCTCTGCCTAATTTTGCCAGACACCAGTTTGCAAAACGATTCATTAAAATAAGATAATCGTAACCTAAACCGCCTAGTTTGGCAATCCATTTTGAATGCTGTACAGAAGCATCAAAAACATCACCGTGAAAAATCCACGCTTTTTTGTCGTCGTCTAATTCCAAAACTAATTTATCGACCAAAGAAAAATTACCCATCGTCATATCACTGAATTTACGAAGAATTTCATCGTGATTTCCTGTTATGTAATATACTTTTGTGCCTTTTGAAGCCATGCCAATAATTCGCTGAATGACTCTTAAATGTGCTTTTGGAAAATAGGATTTTCTAAACTGCCAGGCATCAATAATATCGCCGTTTAGGACTAAAGTTTTGGGTTTAATAGTTGACAAGTAGTTGTTTAGCTCTTTGGCGTGACTTCCGTAAGTTCCCAAATGGACATCAGAAATAATGACCAGCTCGACATTTCGTTTTTTCAATTTTTCTTGATTTGAAGTTCCACAAATAAAAGAAATTATAAGAGGAATTATTTTATGAAAAGGTTACTAATTCTGGGTCAATTTTAATAAATTGTGATTTTTAAACTGTTTAATCTTTAATTAATATTACCAATTTTTAATTTTTTAATTTAATTCATAAAACTTACATTTGCTCAAAACTAAATACAATGGCAGGAAACAGCTACGGCACCCTATATAAAGTTACTACATTTGGAGAATCTCATGGCGAAGCTTTAGGCGGAATTATAGATGGTTGTCCATCAGGAATAGAACTTGATTTCGAAGCAATTGAAGTTGAAATGTCACGCAGAAAGCCAGGACAGTCGGCTATCGTGACACAAAGAAAAGAACCAGATGCAGTTCAGTTTTTATCTGGAATATTCGAAGGAAAAACGACCGGAACCCCAATTGGTTTTATTATTCCAAATACCAATCAAAAATCAGACGATTATTCACATATAAAAGATAATTACAGACCAAGTCATGCTGATTATGTGTATGACCAAAAATACGGTTTTCGTGATTATCGCGGAGGCGGAAGAAGTTCTGCACGCGAAACAGCAAGCAGGGTAGTAGCCGGAGCTATTGCAAAACAAATGCTTCCTGAAATTAAAATTAATGCTTACGTATCCTCAGTTGGTCCAATTCATTTAGATACGCCGTATCAGGATTTGGATTTTTCTAAAATTGAAAGTAATCCTGTTCGTTGTCCTGATGAAAAATCAGCTGCAATTATGGAAGAATATATTCGTGACATTCGTAAACAGGGAGATACTGTTGGCGGTGTAGTTTCATGTGTAATTCAAAATGTTCCGGTTGGTTTAGGCGAGCCTGTTTTTGATAAACTTCATGCCGAATTAGGAAAAGCAATGCTTTCTATTAATGCCGTAAAGGGTTTTGAATACGGAAGCGGTTTCTCTGGTTCTGAAATGAAAGGCAGTGAACACAACGATTTATACAATCCTGACGGAACTACAAAAACAAATCTTTCCGGAGGAATTCAGGGTGGAATAAGCAACGGAATGGATATTTATTTTAGAGTAGCATTTAAACCTGTTGCAACGATTATGCAGACTCAGGATTCTTTAGACAATAAAGGAAACATTACACCAATGACCGGAAAAGGACGTCATGATCCGTGCGTTGTGCCTCGTGCAGTACCAATCGTAGAAGCGATGGCTGCAATTGTTTTGGCTGATTTTTATTTAATCAATAAAACATATTAGTAAAGTTAAGACAGTGAGGGTCTTATATTTTAATAATTAAAAAATAAATTAATGCAAGTAACAGAAACTAAGAAAAAATCATTTTTAACAGGACTTACAGGTCAGATTTTAATAGCAATGGTTCTTGGAGCAACGCTCGGAATCATACTGCATAATTCAATTTCGCCTGAAGCAGCGCAGTCATTCAGCACAAAAATTAAAATGCTTGCGACTATCTTTATCCGATTAGTGCAAATGATTATTTCTCCTTTGGTTTTTACCACTTTAATCGTGGGAATTGCAAAATTAGGAGATATAAAAACAGTAGGGAGAATTGGAGGAAAAGCGCTTGGATGGTTTTTTACAGCTTCTTTTATCTCATTATTAATAGGATTGTTTTATGTTAATATTTTAGAGCCCGGAGTAGGTTTAAAATTAAGTCATGTAGATATGGCTTCGGCTTCTGAAGTAACAGCTAAAACACAAAATTTATCTTTCGAAAACTTCGTAGAGCATATTGTTCCTAAAAGTATTATTGAAGCAATGGCAACCAATGAGATTTTACAAATTGTAATTTTCTCTATTTTCTTCGGATTAGCTGCAGCATCTTTAGGAAGTACTGTAAAGCCTGTAATTGGCGCTTTAGATAAAATTTCGCACATCGTTTTAAAAATGGTAAACTATGTAATGAACTTTGCTCCAATTGGAGTTTTTGGTGCCATTGCAGCAGTTTTTGCTATTCGCGATGCCGAAGAATTATTAATCACTTACTTCAAATTTTTTGGATCATTCCTTTTAGGAATTGGTACTTTATGGGTTGTTTTAATTGCAGTTGGTTTTATTTTCTTAAGACGAAGAATGGTTGAGCTTTTAAGACGAATCATTGGCCCTTTGGCAATTGCTTTTGGAACAACAAGTTCAGAAGCTGTTTTTCCTAAATTAACAGAAGAATTAGAGAGTTTTGGTGTAAAAGATAAAATTGTATCGTTTATGCTGCCGCTTGGTTATTCGTTTAACCTTGACGGAAGTATGATGTATATGACTTTTGCCAGTATTTTTATAGCACAGTTTTATAATGTACATTTAGATTTAGGAACACAAATGGCAATGCTTTTAGTATTAATGCTTACCAGTAAAGGAATTGCAGGAGTACCAAGAGCAAGTTTAGTTGTAGTTGCTGCAACCTGCGGTATGTTTGATATTCCGGTGGAAGGTATTGCATTGATTTTGCCAATAGACCATTTTTGCGACATGTTTAGAAGTGCAACAAATGTTTTAGGAAATGCACTTGCAACTTCAGTTGTAGGTCAATGGGAAGGAAATGATACTACAGAAAATGTATTAGAAAATTAATCGTTTTTATAAGAGAAAACGATACTAAATAAACAAAAAGAAAAGCTGTATTTTTTAAGTAAATACAGCTTTTTTTTATTTTTAAGTGTATATTTGGTAAAATTAGCCGATTGATGCCCCACATACGGATTTTTTTATTTTTACTTCTTTTTCTGAATTTTTTCAGCAATTCGGTCGTTGGACAATCTGAGCCTGTTTCTGAGGCCCGGATTAATAAATTAATTAAACAAGCCTGGAACGATTTTAAAGAATCTAATTTTGAAAAATCACTTATAACTTCGCGTGTTGCACTAAATTATGCTACTGCAGTAAAAGACAATAATTTAATTGCAAAATCCTATAAAGTCATTGCTGGTAATTACAATGAATTATCAGAGATAGATAAAGCTCTTTTCTTTTACAACAAAGGTTTGTATTATGCCAATAAAACAGATAACGATTCGTTAAAATACAGTCTTCATAACAACATTGGTAATATTTACTGTTTTGAAAAAAAACAGTTTGATAAAGGAATTGATTATTATCAAAAATCAATTGCTTACAGTTTAAAGACCAATAATACAGATCAAATTTATTTTACAAACGTCAATATTGCCTGGGCTTATTTTGATATTGGAAAGTTTGATGCAGGATATCCGTATTTAAAATTTGTTGGAGATCATGTAGAAAAGTACGGTGATGCTTCAACAGAAATTATTGTGTATATGCTGAACGGAATGTATTCCAGCTATAAAAACGAAAATAGTGCGGCTAATTCTTATTTTATAAAAGCAATTGCAGCAGGACAAAATACTGATGAACAATCTGATTTGTCGTATACGCATTTAGAATATTCGAAATTTCTAACCAAAATAAAAAATTACAAAGATGCTTATAAGCATCTGATAAAGTTTAATGAAATTACCGAAGAACTCTATAATCAGGAGAAACTTAAAAAAGCCTCAATTGCAGGATTTAATTTAGAACTTGACGAATATAAAAGACAGATTGATAAAATTGAAAATGAGAAAACGTCGCAGTCACAAAGTCTTAAAAAATCCCGAATTATTGTAATTCTGTTTATTCTGACTTCTCTAATTCTGCTTTTCTTAATTGTTACGCTGATTAAGAATATAGGATTTAAGAAAAAACACAATTTAGAGCTTCTGGAAGCAAAAGAAATTGCAGAAGAAGCCTCACTGCTCAAAACACAATTTATTTCGACTATAAGCCATGAATTGCGTACTCCTTTGTATGGTGTTGTAGGGATAACAAATATGCTTTTGGAAGAACATAAAGAATTATCGCAAAGCCAGCATTTAAGCGCTTTAAAATTTTCAGCGAGATATTTACTTTCTTTAGTGAATGATATTCTTCAAATAAATAAAATTGAAGAAAATAAAGTGGTTTTAGAAAGCTTGACATTTAATATTTCTGATGAAATTACAATGATCAAAAATTCGCTTTCCTTTCTGTCTCAAAAAAACAACAACAAAATCAATGTTGATATAGATGATAGTATTCCGGAGTATTTAATTGGAGATAAACTTCGTTTGGGACAGATTTTGATGAATTTAGTCAGCAATGCTTTGAAGTTTACTAAAGATGGAGAAGTTGACATTATTGTAAAATTAGACAGGATTGAAGGGAAACTCCATTATCTGGATTTCCTGATAAAAGATAACGGAGTTGGAATTGCTGCAGTCGATCAAAATAAAATATTTGAAAAGTTCGTTCAAGTAGGAAGAAAAGACGAAGATTATCAGGGAACAGGATTAGGTTTAAGCATTGTAAAGCGATTACTAGGTCTTTTTGGAAGTACAATTACATTAGAAAGTGATTTAGGAGCGGGAACTTCATTTTCATTTGTCATTCCGTTTGAACACGACCCGCTGAAAACAAAAAAAATAATTGAAGATATCGAAGTGGATTTGACATCAAGTGAAATATATAAAATTTTGATCGTAGAAGATAATTTAATTAACCAGCTGGTTACGAAGAAAATTATCGAAAAAAATAATTTTATCTGCAAGGTTGTAGATGACGGTTTTGGAGCGCTTTCAATATTAGAAAAAGAAAGATTTGATCTTATTTTAATGGATATTAATATGCCGTTAATGAACGGTTTTGAAGCTACAAAACGAATTCGTCTGCTGGGAATTAAAACGCCTATTGTAGCATTGACTGCGTTTGATAAAGATGAAATTACAGACGAGGCACTTTCATCCGGAATGAACGATATTATTGTTAAGCCTTTTGAGCCTGTAAAATTGTTTAAAATTATGAACTACTTAATACTAGAAGCGAAAAACGCCGGTTTTTAATACCAGCGTTTTTTATTTTGTTTTGAAGCACTTGATTTTCTCGATTTATGAGCACCGCCGCTTCTGTTTGAGTTTTTAGGTTTTTCTCCGGCTTCCGGACTTCCGGCATGCCATTGATACGGATGATCTGTAATGGTTTTTACATCAACTTTTATTAATTTTTGAATGTCTTTCCAGTACGGATGTTCGTCTTTTCCGCAAAAAGAAATAGCAATTCCTCCATTTCCAGCACGTCCAGTACGTCCAATTCTGTGTACATAAGTTTCGGGAATATTTGGTAAATCAAAATTGATAACATAAGGAAGTTGTTCAATATCAATTCCTCTTGCCGCAATATCTGTAGCAACAAGAACGCCTACTTCTTTATTTTTAAAAGCATCCAGAACACGCTGTCTTGCATTTTGAGATTTATCACCGTGAATTGCTTCTGCCGGAATATCTTTTTTGCGAAGTGCTTTTACAACATTATCAGCTCCGTGTTTGGTTCTTGAAAAAACAAGTACGTTCGATAAATTTTGTTCTTTTATTAAATGATAAAGCAGGTTTCTTTTTTCTGTTTTGTCGACAAAATAAATACGCTGTTCTACATTTTCTGCAGTTGATGAAACCGGAGAAACTTCCACTTTTTCAGGATCCTGCAAAAACATTTCTGCTAATTCGCGAATAGCAAGAGGCATTGTTGCAGAGAATAATAAAGTTTGTCTGTTTTTTGGCGTAAGCTTTACAATCTTTTTTACATCGTTTATAAAGCCCATATCCAGCATTTGATCAGCTTCGTCTAAAACCAAAGTATGCAGATGATTAAAATCAAGAAAACCTTGTTTGTGTAAATCCAATAATCTTCCCGGAGTTGCCACTAAAACATCGACACCGTTTTTTAAAGCATCAACCTGAGGATTTTGAGAAACGCCGCCAAAAATCGTCAATTGCGTTAAATTGGTATATTTAGAATACGTGTCAAAACTCTGTCCAATCTGAACCGCTAATTCACGTGTTGGCGTTACAATAAGCGCACGAATTTGTTTGGCTTTTTTTGATGAGCCAACAATTCTATGCAGTTGATGGATAATAGGAATTGCAAATGCAGCCGTTTTTCCCGTTCCTGTCTGCGCACAGCCAATTAAATCCCTTCCGGCTAAAACAATCGGAATAGATTTTTCCTGAATAGGAGTGGGATTTGTATAGCCTTCTTCAAATACGGCTTTTTGTATACTTTTTGAAAGTGATAAATCTTCGAATAACATATCTTAGTAATTAAGAATTTTAGTTTTAAGTACTAAATTCTGTGCAAAGATAGTTTTATTCAGTCAATCGGCTGTTTGAATCTTGTATTATTTGGGAAATGTGTGGTTTTAAGCCACTTGCTCTTCATTGAGTTTTCTCTTTTTCGTTATTGGCTTTAATAAAATCAGTTACGAGATACCCAATTAATTTTCCAATTAAATTATTGTTTGGAGAATCGGCCAGATCTGGTGCGCCTTCACAAATATGTAGATATGCCGCATTTTTATGCTGTCCAAAAAACGAAATAAACTGTCTTAATTCTTCTACCGAAAATCCGCTGATTGTCATAGCACTGCTGGCAATATTAGGAATAGCATCTAAGTCAATTTCAATTCCAAACGCATCCGATTTTATAAATTCTAAAGCCAGAGCCATTTCTCTGGTAAAATCTTTTTCTTTACGGATATTAACGCTGTCGTATGTATTATAACGAACGCGGTCTTCCAGTTTTTTTATAAGATCTAAAACGCTTTTTGAAGTATAGTTTTCGTGAAGCCCAAAAATAAAATACTTTTTAAGGAATCCTTCTTCATACGCATACGAAAAGCCATTACCACTGTGACGGCCTTCAAGAATTCTAAAATCAGAATGAGCGTCAAAATTTACAGCGTTAATAGGTTTTCCTTTGGCTAAAGCCGAACCTTTAATATTTCCATAAGCATTATTATGTCCGCCACCTATAATTATAGGTGTTTTGCCCGCTTTCATTATCGTAAAAATAATATGCGAAACTTCTTTGTCTATTTTTTCAACCAGCTGGCTTAATTTTGAGCGGTCGTCGATATCGTTAAAATCTAAATTTTCGACATCACGCATTTCTGCAGAAACATCTAATTGTCCTAAAACAATAATCTGACTTCCTTTAGAAAATCGGTTATGTTGAATATTAGCAATGCTTTTAATAGCGTTTTCCCAAGCTGAAGCAGTTCCGGGCCTTCCATAATTCGCACGCACACCAATGTCTTCCGGAATTCCCAAAAGAACATATTTCGCCTCAGATTCTTCTAAAAATTTGACTTTATCTGCTCCTTTAGGAAGCACAATCATTTTTTCTCCGAATTTTATTTCACCACTACGATGATTTGTGACTTTTGCCAAATCATTGACAGTAAAAGGAATCAATTTCTCCATGAAAAAAATTTATTTTCCAAAAATAATATAATTGTATCAACTTACGTTATTAAGATATATTAATTCTTAAATTTGTTTTTAAAGAAAATTATTAAATATGGAAAACCCAAAGAACAACAACAATTCAAGTCTAAAAGCGGTAATAGCGGTTTTAGCAGTCCTACTGATTGGTAGCTTAGTGTATATTTTTAAATTATCTTCTGATACTGATGTAGTTAAGACAGAACTTACAACTACAATGACAGAAAAAGAGTCTGTAATGAAAGATTTACAGGAATTGAAAGCAACTTACGACGCTGCAATTGCTGAAAATACATCAATGTCAGACGAATTAATTCAGGAAAGAGATAAAGTTGTCGCTTTGATGGATGATTTAAATAAATCTAAAGGTGATGTTTCTAAATACAGAAGCCAGGTTCAGGCAATGCAGGGTAAAATGAAAACTCTTGTTGCAGAAAATGACGAATTGAAAAAACAAAATGGTGTTTTAACAACTCAAAGAGACAGTACAATTGTAGTTTTAGGAGAGTCTAAAAAATACAACGAAGTACTTGTAGGACAAAATGAAGAGCTTGCAAAAACAGTTGAAAAAGGTTCTAAATTATCTATTTTGAACACTAAAACTTCTGCTTACAAATTAAAAAGCTCTGGAAAACAAATTGAAACAGATAAAGCAAGTCGTGCTGATATCTTAAAAGTAAGTTTTACTATTGCTGAAAACCAAATCGCTAAATCTGGAGATAAAACATATTATGTTCAGGTTATCGATGCAAAAAACAACGTTTTAGGCGAGAAAAAAACAGAAAGTTTTGGAGATAATTCTCTAACATACAGCTTTAAAACAACTGTAAAATATGAGAACAAATCTGTAAATGTAACAGAAGATCTTCCTGGAAAAGATTTCGCAAAAGGAACTTATTTTATCAATGTTTTTGATAATGACGAATTAGTTTCTAAAACAAGTTTCAGCTTGAGATAATTTAAATCTCGCAAAATAAATACCACATAAAAAAGGTCTGTGATTTGTTATCACAGACCTTTTTTCTTTTTAAATCTTTAGTTTCCTGCTTAAATGCAGTTTTATTTAGATAATTTTCCCTTCGATAAAAACCTTTTCGATTAAATTACTTCCAAAAGCATATGGAATTTGATAATAAGATGAAATAGGTTTGGTAAGGATTAAATTGGCCTTTTTTCCTTTAGTAATACTTCCGTGAGTTTCTGAAAGTCCCATTGCGTATGCTCCGTTTACTGTAGCGGCGTTTATAGCTTCTTCGGGAGTCATTTTCATTTTGATGCAGGCTGTCGCAACAACAAAATTCATATTTCCGGATGGAGTAGAACCAGGATTAAAATCAGTTGCTAATGCCAAAGGTAATCCGGCTTTTATCATTTCGCGTGCCGGCGTGTACGGAATGCTTAAAAAATAAGAACATGAAGGAAGTGCAACCGGCATTGTTTCGGTGTTTTTTAAAGCTTCAATATCTTCCGGATTCATAACTTCAAGATGATCTACAGAAAGCGCATTAAATTTAACTCCTGACTGAATGCCTCCAATAGAATTAAACTGATTAACGTGAATTTTTGGCTTTAAGCCGAATTCAATTCCGGCCTGCATGATTTTTTCAGTTTCTTCTGTAGAAAAATAACCGCTTTCACAGAAAACATCGACATAATCAGCTAATTTATTCTGAGCTATTTCAGGAAGCATTTTGGTTATGATTTCATCGATATAACCGGCTTTGTTTTCTTTGTAATGTGTTGGAAATGCATGTGCTCCTAAAAAAGTAGCTTTTATAGAAACGGGATAATTTTCTGCCAGTTTTTTAATTACGCGAAGCATTTTCAATTCACCTTCGATTGTCAATCCGTAACCGGATTTTATTTCAACAGCTCCGGTTCCTAAACTCATTACTTCTTCTAAGCGAATTTTAGACTGCTCGTAGATTTCTTCTTCAGAAGTTTCATTTAATTTTTTAGCCGAATTTAGGATGCCGCCGCCACGATTGGCGATTTCTTCATAAGTAAATCCATTTATGCGGTCTACAAATTCCTGTTCGCGGTTTCCGGCATAAACAATATGCGTATGACTGTCGCACCAAGTTGGAAGAACTACTTTTCCTGCAGCATCAATAACTTTGTCTGCATTGATTTTCGGAAGATTTTCCATTGATCCAAAATCTTCAATTAAATTGTCTTTTATAATTAAAAAGGCATTTTTTATGGTTGGAAGTTCTGCCATTTCAGAACCCGAAACTTTTAAAACAGATGTTTCGCGCACTTGAAGCAGTTCTTGTATGTTTTTTATTAATGTTGTCATTTTCTTGAATGTATTATAAAAAACAAATTTCACAAATTTTCACGTATTAAAGGGTGAAAACTTGTGAAATTCGTAAAATTGTTTTGTGTTTGACTTATTCTGAAACTGTTATTTCGAACATTTTATCCCAGTATTTTCCTGTAACAAAAATAGTTTTGGTAACAGGATTATATGCAATACCATTCAAAACTTCGGCATTTTTACCTTTAAGTGTTTTGCGTAGATCTGCCAGATTTAAAATTCCTTCAACTGCTCCTGATTTTGGATCAACTATAGCAATGGCGTCTTTTTGCCACACATTTGCATAGAATTTTCCATTTATTAATTCCAGCTCATTTATGGCTTTAATTTTTGAAGTACCAGAATATACATTTATATAATCTAATAATTTTTGCGTTGCCGGATCCATTTTCCAGATTTTCTCAGTTCCGTCAGAATGATAAATATATTTGTCATCATGTGTCATTCCCCATCCTTCAATATCTTTATCATATTTAAAAGTTTTTTCTAATTTAAATGTATTTGCATCATAGATAAAACCAGTTTTTTCCTGCCATGAAAGCTGGTATATTTTACCATTAAAAAAAGTAATTCCTTCTCCAAAATATTCTTTTGGAAGATCAACCTGCTTAATTACTTTTCCTGTTTTGTAATCGACTTCTCTAAAATAAGAATCTTCTTTTTGACCTGTACTTTCAAAAAGTCTTCCATCATGAAACTCCAAACCTTCTGTAAATGCTGTAGTGTCATGAACAAAAGTATTTACGATTTTATATTTCAATAATTTTGGTTCAATATCCGAAACAACTTCAATTCTTTTTGTAGCATCAGATGAATCTCCGCCAAAATAGACTTTAGCTTTTATGTATTGATAACCTAATTTTTGATCTAATAATTCAAATCTAAAATTTTCAGTGCCTTTTGTACCTCCAACTCTTTTGTCATTTACAAAGTAGGCAATACTGTCAATTTCTTTCGATTTTGGGTTTAAAATTCCAATATTCAAGGCTTCTTTTTGCGTAAGATGTGCCGGAAAAGCAGAATCATCGATAGTAAATAAAGAATTTTCACCTTTATTTTTTTCTCCACATCCAATTAATGTGATTCCTAATAAAATGACAGCTAGGAAGTTATATTTTTTCATAGTTTAAAATTTGAATAAGGCAATATACGACGATATTTTTATTGCCGCAAAGGTCTTGCAAAAATATAAAAAGGTTGTATATTTGCACCGGCAAGTCCTACACGACCAGCTCCTGCAGACTCCCCCAGGATGGGAACATAGCAAGGGTACGTGGTTGAGCGGTGCGATGTAGGTCGCTTGCCATTTTTTATTTTTTAGAATTTGTATAAAAGTAGTCTTCCTTCGGGAGGATTTTTTTATTTTTGGACCTTTCGTAATGTTATAACTCAAAAGATGTTTCAGCATAAAAGTTATAACTCATAATTTATAACTCATAACTTAAAAAATGAATAAAGTCGTTTTAATTACAGGAGGATCATCAGGAATTGGTAAATCTATTGGTGAGTTTTTGCATGCAAAAGGTTTCGTTGTTTACGGAACGAGCAGAAATCCTGAAAAAGTATTGAATTCTGTTTTTCCTTTAGTGGCTTTAGATGTTCGAAATGCTGATTCGATTAAAACGGCAGTTTCGAAAATTATTGAAACTTCCGGACGTTTAGATATTGTAATTAACAATGCCGGAGTTGGAATTACCGGACCTCTTGAAGAGATTCCGATGGATGAAATCAAGAATAATTTTGAAACGAACTTTTTTGGCCCAATTGAGGTTATGAAAAGCGTTTTACCACAGATGCGTGAGCAAAAATCTGGTTTAATTATTAATATTACTTCGATTGCTGCTTATATGGGGCTTCCGTACAGAAGTGTTTATTCGGCATCAAAAGGAGCTTTGGAATTAATTACTGAAGCTTTGCGAATGGAGGTGAAACAATTTGGAATCGAAATTACGAATGTTGCTCCGGGAGATTTTGCCACTAATATTGCTTCTGGACGTTACCATGCTCCGGTTGTAAAAGGTTCTGCTTATGAAAAAGTATATGGCGATACACTTGCAACTATGAACGAACATGTTGATGCAGGAAGCAATCCAAATGAAATGGCTGAAGCGATTTATAAAATCATTCAAAAAGATAAACCAAAAGTGCACTACAAAGTAGGTGTATTTATGCAAAAGTTTTCGATTGTTTTAAAACGTGCACTTCCGGATAAGATGTACGAAAAGATGCTGATGAATCACTATAAGTTGTAAAAGCGGTTAATTAACCTTATTTGTAACATATAATTTGAAAATGGTTTTGTTTTTGAAATTGTTATTGATATTGATTTCGTAATTTTGCTGCGAGATTTGCGTGAGGGATAGAGGCGACATCCTTTTGTGAAGAGAAACGGAACAAAAGATACAGCCGAAAGCCCGACCCTTGTGGTCACGCTCAAAATAAAATCAACACATTTAAATATAATAGATTATGAAATTTTTTATTGATACAGCTAATTTAGCTCAAATTAAAGAAGCACAAGCTTTAGGTGTTTTAGATGGTGTAACAACGAATCCGTCATTAATGGCGAAAGAGGGGATTACAGGAAAAAACAACATTTTGAAGCATTATGTTGACATTTGCAATCTTGTAGAAGGTGATGTAAGTGCTGAAGTTAATGCGCTTGACTTTGACGGAATGGTTAAAGAAGGTGAGGAGCTGGCTGAATTACATGACCAAATTGTTGTTAAACTGCCTATGACTAAGGAAGGTGTTATGGCTGCAAAATATTTTTCTGATAAAGGAATTAAAACGAATGTAACTCTTGTTTTCTCTGTTGGTCAGGCTATTTTGGCTGCTAAAGCGGGAGCTACTTATGTTTCTCCATTCGTTGGCCGTTTAGATGATATTTCTACAGATGGTTTAAACTTAATTCAGGAAATTAGAGAGGTTTATGATAACTACGGTTATGAAACTCAAATTCTTGCTGCTTCTGTACGTCACACAATGCACATTGTAAACTGTGCTAAAATTGGTGCTGATGTTATGACAGGACCTCTTTCTGCAATTTACGGATTGTTGAAACACCCGTTAACTGATATTGGTTTAGCTCAATTTGTAGCTGACTTTGAAAAAGGAAACAAGTAATCCTTAGATAGTTATAAAATTAAAATCGCCTTTTCTTGAAATAGAAAAGGCGATTTTTTTTTACTTTTATGTAAAACTTAAATTGTTGAATATGAAAGTTATAGTGATGATACTGTCTTTTTTTGCTTTTAATGTGTCGGTTTATGCACAAACGGCAAAAGTATTGAAAAGTGTAAATGATGCGGGTGATGTGGCAACTTTTGAGCTGGATTGTACGGTAAAATTTCAAAGCTTGGCAAAAGGACTTAGGTATAATATTACCCGACATGAATTTAAAGGGCCGGAAATGAAAAATACTTACAGACTGCTTTTGGTTATGGATGGTTTTTATTCGAAAACGCTGAATAACGAAATGACTATTTCTGCAGTTTTGAGTGATGGGACTGTTTTAGAAGCCAGAAAGATTATTGAAGATGATGGCTTTTTTGATGGTGCGTGTACTTTAAAAATTAAAGATCCAAAAGCGCTTTTGGAGGCGAATATAGATAAAGTTATTGTTCATGCTGATAAAGATGTTGTATATCCAATTTCGGTGCAGAATAAAGCTGTTTTTAAGAAGAATCTGGAGAATATTATTAATGCTAAATAAAAGTTTTAAGCTACTAAGGGTCTGAGGTGCTAAGTTTTTTTGAAATCTTTCATTTCTCCCTTCGGTCGAAATGATAAATTGTATTATATGTTTAAACCAAAAAGCCGTTTTACTATTGTAAAACGGCTTTTTGATTTTTTGAAAGAAATATTAATGTCCTCCGCCTTCGCTTTCTACGTGGCTGATTCCTTGTTTTTTCAAGATTTTAGGGCAGTAGAAACCATAAAAACCTAAATATGCAAAACCAAGAAGCGGAATGATATAAGAGAAATGTGTCCATGAAATACCAAAAATTCCTTCTGGTTTAGTAAGGTCTAAATCGCAGATACTTCCTTGAACTAGAGGAATAACTCCTCCTCCAAGAATCATCATGATTAAGAATGAAGAGGCTTTTCCTGTGTTTTTTCCTAAACCTGCAATAGCTAAATCGAAGATTGAAGGCCACATGATAGATAAGAATAATCCGCCAGAGATAAAGAAGAATTTAGCAATTGATGGATCTGGCCAAACTAATCCGGCAACCATCATTGTGATTCCTGATAATCCGAAAAGCATTAAAGTTTTTCCGGCATTTTTTCCTCCTACGAAACTTACTCCAATAAAAACTAAAATCCAGATTGGGTAAATGTAGAATGAAGATACGTCGTGTGCTGCAAAAATGTTAGCTCCAATAATTACTCCAAAAGCAATAGCAGGAACGATGAATTTTAAAGCTGTATTTACAAGTTTTGAAGTGTCAAAAACGTTTACACCGCCATTCCAGCGTCCAATCATTAAACTTCCCCAGTAAAGAGCGATAAATGGTGCTACAGCGTCTTCAAGAATATTTCCAAACTCGTGTGTATGTAACAAAGCCGGTAAGTTACTAATGATAGTTACCTCTGTACCAACATAAATGAAGATTCCTAACATTCCAAGATAAAGCTGTGGATAATCCCAGATGTTAAATTTACTGTGTGCGTCTTTTATAATAGCTTCTTCTTCTTTTTCCGGATCTTCAATTTTAGAGAAGTTCATGAAAATTGCTACTGCAATAAAAGCAAGTCCAAGTATGATGAATGGTAATTTGATGTCTTCTAATGAAAGAGCTGTTTTTTTGTTATCTCCCATTCCAAATAAAGCAATACCTAATAAGATAGCTCCAATTGTTGTTCCGAATGAGTTAATTCCTCCTGCTAATGTTAAACGGTGTGCTCCAGTGTTTGGACTTCCCATTTTAATAGCTAAAGGGTTTGCTACAATTTGCTGAATTGAAAAACCTAAACCAACAGTAAACAAAGCGGTTAAGAAGAAAGGGAAACTTTCCATAGTTGCAGCAGGAACGAATAAAAATGATCCAACAGCAGAAAGAACTAAACCAGCTGAAAGTGTTTTTTTGTATCCAAATTTTTGAAGTACGTCTAATTTTAAAGAAACTAAAAAGAAGATTATTGAGCCTACAAAATATGCAGCATAAAATGCCCAAGCAACTAGTTGTGATTGTACTTGAGATAAAGTAAATACTTTTTTGAATACTGGAATCAGGATATCATTGGCAGAACCAACAAAACCCCAAAAGAAGAAGACGATTATCAATGAGATAAACTGTCCCCATTTGGTTTGAACATTTTCTGAACTCATAATTGTAATAAGGTTAATTTTTTAATAAATTGTTTTTTGAAGACCGTAAATATATTTGTTACGTAAGTCAAAAAAAAATTATTGATTGAAAATAATGTTAAATTTAAACGAACTACCTTATTTATTCAACAATGTGTTAATTTATATATAGTTAGAAATGTTAAAGTTTTTATTCCAGAATTCGGTTTTTTACATCTTTGCTGTAATTTCTTCCAATTGGAATGGTGTATGACTGTATTTGAATGCGGTTCCCTTCTATAGATTTTACCTTATTTAAAGCAATTACATAGGATTTATGTATGCGCAAAAAGCGATCTGCCGGCAATTCTTCAGATAAAGAAGTGAGAGATTTGTGGGTAATATAGGTTTTATCAGGAGTAACAACTTTAATGTATTCTTTCATTCCTTCGATAAAAAGAATTTCTTCAATATTAATTTTCATCATCTTTTTATCGACTTTAATAAAAATATGAGAATCGCCTTTTGTGGTGTCGATTTTAATATTGTTTTTTAAATTGTATTCGGTTGTGATTTTATTAATGCATTTTATGAATCTTGGCAGCGGAATAGGTTTTACTAAATAATCTAAAACATCAAGATCATAACTTTCTGCGGCAAATTCTCTAAACGCGGTTGTAATAATAACTTTTGTTTTGTTTTCAATTAAGCTGATTAATTCAAAACCGGTCATCATAGGCATATTGATGTCTAGAAAAACAGCATCTACAGAAGTACTGTTTATAAAATCCAGTGCTTCCAGCGAGTTGTTAAATGTTCCTATAACTTCAAAATCTGTAAAATTGTTAAAGTAATTTTGCAGCACTTTAATTGCTAAAGGTTCATCATCGATCAATACACATTTAATCTTCATTCTGAATAGGTATTTGCAAGCGGATTATATAGTAATTAAGTTTTGTCGTGCCTTTTAAGCTGAAATGATTTTTGTAAATTAACTTAAGTCTTTTCTTTGTATTTACTAAACCAATACCACCTTTAGATTTATGATTTGGTGAAATTACAAAATTATTTAAGATTTCAAAGTCTAACATATTGTTGTTTGTAACTTTACAATTGATCTTAATTTTTAGATTATTATTGTTAATTCCGCCGTGCTTAAAGGCATTTTCGACCAACGAAATAAAGATTAGAGGAGGTACAACAATATCTTCGATATTTGATTCTAAATTTATTGTAACTTCTACATTTTCAAAGCGTAATTTTTCGATTTCAATATAATTCTGTATGTAATCTATCTCTTTAATAAGCGGAACAAATTTGGTTCCTTTTACATCATACAAAACATATTCCATCAAATTTGAAAGTTTGATGATCACATCCGGCACTTTATCTGAAGATTCTAAAGATAAAGCATATAGATTGTTTAAGGTATTAAAAAAGAAATGCGGCTGAATTTGGTTTTCGAGATATTTAAGTTTGATTTTAAACTGATTTTCTCTCAAAGATCTATTACGTTCTCTTTCTCTAAGCCAGGTTAGAGTTAGATATACAGAAGAAGCCATAGCGAGAACATACAATTCTCCAATACACACGGCCAGAATGTGGTTAATGTCAAACGGGTGATACTCTCGATTTGCCTCAGGCCAGATATTTTCGGATATTATATAATACGTTAAAACGGTTTTGAGTAAATAAATTCCAAACAAGCTTGCGATTAAAGCAGCGGTATAGGTAATGTACTTTTGCTTTAAAACATATTTTGGGACTAGAATAAATAGGTTAAAATATACCAGGGGTATGTGTAATGAAAACTCAATTAAGTTTGATTTAAACGAATAAGGATAATCGTTAAAGTAAGCTCCCCATCGTAAAAAGTTGAGAGTGAAATAGCTTCCCCAAAACCAAATGTGATTTTTAAGCTTGATATCAAATTTCAATTTTCGGATTTCGTTCAACTTGTTATTTAACGTTTTGTTATTAAGGATGCGCGCATAGTAATAGTAGTGCAACTTTACATAATTATGTGCAAAATCGCAATTCTTTTGAAAAATATTTTGTAATAAAAGCTTATTAATATTTTATTTAAATAGTATAACGTTTTCGTGCAACATAATGTTGAATGTTTTATGTCGTTTGTTTAAAAAATTTGACTGTTTGTATAAATTATTTTTTTTAACAGTACGTTAACAATAAATTTATCGACAACTAATCAAAACCATGATAAAAATGAAACAAATTATGTTAGCCCTTATGATGGTTTTTACAGCGCAGGTTTCTCTTGCACAAGTAAAAACGATCAAAGGTTTGGTAAGCGATCAAAACGGATTGCCGCTGCCGGGAGTAAGTATTATTATTCAAGGTACAAAAACGGCAACTCAAAGTGATTATGACGGTATGTATACGATTCAGGCATCTGCAGGAGATGTTTTGGCATTTTCGTATATAGGAATTAAGACTAAAATTGTAACAGTAGGTACTTCGCCAACTGTAAATGTAGTATTAGCTCAGGATACTCAAAATTTAAATGAAGTTGTTGTTACGGCTTTAGGTATTAAGAGACAGAAAAAAGAATTGGGTTATGCTGTTCAGGATGTTAAAGGAGATCAATTGAGCAAAGTAATTACAACTAATGTGGCTACAGCACTTTCTGGCCGAGTTGCTGGGGTTGATGTTTCCATACCTGCAACTGGTGTAGGAGGTAGTGCAAGGGTTATTATTAGAGGTATATCCAGTATAGGCGAGAGTAACCAGCCGCTTTATATTGTAGATGGGGTTCCAATTGATAACTCGGGGTTGAATAACGATAGTGCTGCAGCCAGCAAATGGTTTGACGGAAGAGACAGTGGAGACGGAATTTCAAGCATCAATCCAAATAATATAGAAAGTCTTACGGTATTAAAAGGAGCAGCGGCATCGGCTTTATATGGTTCCAGAGCGTTAAATGGTGTAATCTTAATTACAACTAAAAAAGGAAGCAAAGGAAAATTACAAGTAGAGTTTACGAGCGGTGTTAGTTTTGACAGGGTGAATGCTAAATATGATCATTTTCAATCTGATTATGGTAGTGGAAGCCGTGGAGCTTTACCAGATCCTTCAAAGGCTCCGGATGAATTATACGGATACACTACAAGTTCGTGGGGACCTAAATTTTCTGAAACAGTTGGACAGCAGATTAAAATATTTGATGGTTCTATGAAACCTTATGCTAAAGTTGACAATAATATTCAGGGATTCTTCAAAACCGGAGTTACAACCACTAACGGAATTGCATTATCCGGAGGTAGTGAAAACGCATATGTTCGTTTTGGATATAATAACCTGAAAAATGAAGACGTTGTTCCGGGTTCAGGTTTAGAAAGAAATGACGCTAGTTTAAATGCAACTTTAAAATCAGATAAATTTACTTTGGATGCCAATGTAAATTACATGGTAGAAAATACAGAAAATAGACCTGGTTTAGGAGATTCGCCAAATAATGTTGGATATTCTTTAACTGGTCTGGCACCTAATATTGATCAGGCTTGGTTGAAAAATTATAAGAATGAAGAAACGGGTGAAATTTATAAATGGAATAATAATATTTATCAATTGAATCCTTATTTTACGGTAGATGCAAATCATAACTCTTCTAAGAAAAATCGTTTTATGGGAAATGCAGCCGGAACTTATCAGTTTAAAAAATGGGTTGGATTAACTTTTAGAACAGGTTTAGATACTTATGTTTTTAGTTCTAAAGATTTTATGGCGCCTGGAGGTACCTGGCCGGCGAGAGAAACCGGATATCTGGGCTTGGATGATATAACGGTTTCTGAAATGAATACAGATATCATCGCTAATTTTAGTGAAATTAAACTGGTTTCTGATCTTACATTGTCTGGAATTTTAGGAACAAGCAGAAGAGATTTTAGAAGAATGCAAAATTCTAGTTTTGGAACTAATATTATTGAACCGGGAACAGAATATATTAGTAATTTCTCTAATCAAACTATAAATGCGCCATCAGAGACTAAAACAAGAACAAATTCTGTTTACGGATCTGCTAAACTTGATTATAAAGGATATTTATATGCGGAGTTTACAGGAAGAAACGACTGGTTCAGCGTTATCAATAAAGATGCTTTTTATCCGGGAGCTTCATTAGGTTTTGTTTTTTCAGATGCATTTAATATCAAAAGCGATGCCTTTTCATATGGAAAATTCAGAGCTTCATGGGCAAAAGTTTCGAATGCACCGGGAGCTTATAAAAATGCATTAAATTATACTACTTATTCAGCTTATGATGGACAAAGTGTTGTAAATGTTAAGAATACAGCGGCACCAAATGCTAATTTAACGTATCAAACAAAAAAAGGAATTGAGTTTGGATTGGAAACGGCCTTTTTTAAAAACAGGTTAAGAGCAGATATTACGGTTTATCGTGAAGATACTTCAGATCAAACACTTGATTTAGCATCTTCGGCAACATCAGGATATGAATTTCTTTCAGTAAATGCAGGAGAATTGCGAAACGAAGGGATCGAGATATTTTTATCGGGTACACCAATTAAAACTAAAGATTTTGAATGGGGAATTGACTTAAACTTTTCTAAGAATAAAAACTCAATTCTTTCTTTACATCCGGATATTAATACGTACACTATTTCTGAAGCTCGATGGGCCGGCGCAGCTATTGTTGCACAAGTTGGCGGACAATACGGAACTATTATTGGGAAAGATTTTCAAAAAACACCTTCTGGGGAAATGATTGTTGATGCAAATGGACTTCCATTATACACAGATACTAAAGTTGCTTTAGGAAAAGGTCTTCCGGATTGGGCAGCTGGTTTAACTAATAGATTTTCATACAAAGGAATTACACTTCAATTTTTATTGGATATGAAGTTTGGTATGGATGTATATTCTATGACTAATGCTGTTGCAGCAGGAAAAGGACTTTTGGATGTTACAACAGAAGGACGTGATGCTTATAATGCAGCAAGAGCGCAGGCAGCAGCAACAGATCCTAATTTTAATCCGTCGACTTATGTTGCTACAGCGGGTTATGTAGCAAATGGAGTAGTAAATACAGGAACTGCTGAAAATCCGGTTTATGTTAAAAATACAAAACCTGTAGATCCTCAGGCATATTGGGGCAGTGTTTTTGATAATACTCCGGCACCTTTTATTTATGATGCCTCGTATGTTAAATTAAGAGAGGTAAGTTTAGGATACACTATACCGAAAAGTGTTTTTAATGGTGCAAAAATCAATTCAATTTATATTTCTGCTTTTGCAAGAAACTTGTTGACATTTAATAAAGATTTGCCAAACATTGACCCGGAATCAATGTATACTTCAGGAAACGGACAAGGATTTGAGTATGGCTCACTGCCATCAAGAAGATCGTATGGTTTTAATATTAAGGTTACATTCTAAATAGTAAATTATGAAAATTAAACATATAATAATAGCCGTAGCGGCAGTATTTACGACGGCAGGCTGTACAGAGAACTTTGACGAATTAATGAAAGACCCCGTTGCGTTATCTCCAAATCCGGCTGGTCAGCTTACATTTACTCAGTTATGTATGTCGGGTAATGGTTTTTATCAGCATAGAACAAATTTAATTTATTCAGGAGGTTTTGTACAGCATTATTCGGGTTCATGGGCTGTAACAGAGTATGGAGGTAAATTTAAGAAAAACGATGAGTACGCAACCGCTTTATGGAGAAGTGCGTATTCTAACGAAATGAAAAGCGTTGTAGATATTCTTGATAAAACCAGTAAAGATCCGGCTGCATCTAATATGAATGCAGTAGCTAAAATTATGAAAGTAATGATTGGACAGCGTTTAACAGATATTTATGGTGATGTTCCTTATTCAGAAGCCGGATTAGGTTTTTCTGCAGGGATTGTAACACCAAAATATGATAAACAACAAGATATTTACAATTCATTTTTTGCAGAACTAGAAGAAGCTTTTGTTCAGTTAAATGCAGGAGGAGGTTCAGTTAAAGGAGATTTATTTTATGATGGAGATATTACAAAGTGGAAAAAATTAGCCAATACATTGCGTTTGCGTCTGGCAATGAGAATTTCTGAGGTTAGTCCGGCAGAAGCTGAAAAGCAGGCAAAAATTGCTTTTCAAAACGGAGTTTTTGAAAGTAATGATGATAACTGTATTATGCGTCATTTAAATTTCCCTTTTAACGATGATCCTGCGAAACTGGATTTTAGAGGAAATGGATTGTCTTACGGTTTTATTTCAGATCAGGGAGGCGATCATTTTAGTTCTCTGTTAATTAATTTCTTGAGAGATAATGGAGATCCAAGGTTAACTATGCTGGCGACACCAAAAACAGTAAGTTCAACTGGAGGAGCGCCAAAACCTGGTGAAAGTTTATATGAAGGAGTAGTTCCTGGAAGTTTTATATGGGAGGTTACTGCAGGTTCTGAATCAGTATCAGATATTCAGCCTTACTATCAACAATTAACAACGCCTTTTCTGCATGTGAGTTATTCTGAATCACAATTGTTATTAGCAGAAGCAGCTTATAGAGGCTGGGTTTCAGGTGCGGCTGCAGATTATTATAAAAAAGGAGTTGAGGCTGGGGTAAAACAGTTAGAAATTTATGGAGCACCTGCTGCAAGTCAGGCAAGTATCAATACTTATCTTTCTGCGAAACCTTTAGTAGCAGGAACAGAAAAAGAACAGATAGGAACACAGCTTTGGGTTACTTATTTATTCAACAGTATCGAAGCATATTCAAACTGGAGAAGAACTGGATATCCTCATTTAGTACCTATTACAAGTCCGGAATCTCAAACAGGAGGAGTAACACCTACACGTTTGTATTATCCAAATGACGAAATGCAGAAAAATGAGAAAAATTATTTAGAAGCTGTAGCAAGAATGGGAGGTAAAAACGACTGGACAGGTAAAGTCTGGTGGGATGTAAACTAAAAAAATCCTAAAATATAGTTATGCCTAATAAGGTATTATTTCAATCAAAGTTTAAATTTAAAATTATGATAAAAAATAAAGCCTTATTAGGCATCCTTTTTTTTATTAGTTCAATTTCAATGTACGGTTGTACAAACGAAAAAGATAATAATTCAGAAGAGTTAAAAAGAAAAACAGCAAGAGTTGTCGGGTATTTGTCTTCAGATAGTTTTGATAAAATAAGCTCTATTCAGTTTTGCAAACTCACACATTTGAATATTGCATTTGCTAATCCGGATAAAGATGGAAATCTAATTTTTAACGGAGATATTGATGCAGTAACTAAATATGTACGATCTGTTAATCCAAAAATCAGTATTAGTATTTCGCTGGCTGGCGGTGTTATTTCTGAAGAACAAGCCGCAAATTGGTCTTCGCTGATTGATACACCACAAAACCGGCCGGCATTTATACAAAATATTCTAAAATTTGTTACAGAGCATAATCTAGATGGGGTCGATGTAGATCTTGAATGGAATTCAGTAACATCTGGATACAGCGGATTTGTAGTTGAATTAAGAAAAGAACTAACCAATAGTAAAAAACTCCTCACAGCAGCACTCCCAAACAATACCCGATTTGTAAATATAAATGCAGATGCGCTAAATGCTCTCGATTTTATAAATATAATGGCGTATGACAGTACTGGTCCATGGAGTCCAAATAAAATCGAGCAGCACAGTTCTTTTGAATTTGCAAAAGAAGGGGTGGAGTTTTGGCTTAAGCAAAATGTATCAAGTGATAAGCTCACATTAGGAGTTCCTTTTTACGGATATAATTTTACTTATCCAGCTGTAACAAGCTCGACTTTTGGTGAAATAGTGTTAACAGGAACTCAATTTGCAGACCAGGATGAAATAGGTAAAATTTATTATAACGGCAGGCTTACTATTTCTAAAAAAGTTGAATATGCGGCCAAAAATACAGGAGGCATTATGATTTGGGAATTAGCTCAGGATTCTTTTGATGATTATTCTCTTTTAGATGTCATTCATAGAAAATATACCGATCTAAAATTTAGAACATCTTCTATGTGTGGTAATTAGATGTGATTCTTACACATAGATTAATTAATAAGTTTTTCGCTTCTTTTATATTCTCTTGAATTAAAAGAAGCGTTACTTTTTATATAAATAACAGATTTATAGATAATTGATAATTTTAAATATTTTTTAGTAAAATTTAAGTTTTACAGAATATAATTGCTGTAAATAGGAATAATTCTGCTTTTTATAGAAATGAAAACGTTTTCGAGCAGCAGATTATTGATTGTTTTATGTCGTTCGTTTAAAAATTATAGTAGTTTGTATAAAATATTTTTTTTAACAATCCCTTAAGAATAATTTTACCTCATAACTAACAAAATAAATTAACATGAAAAAAATTTTCTTAATCTTTATGATTGTTTTTACGGCGCAGGTTTCGCTTGCACAGGTAAAAAATGTTAAAGGTGTGATTACAGATTCTGATGGGATGCCGTTACCAGGCGCATCTGTTGCTGTACAGGGAGGTCAAAAAGGAGCTACTACCGATTTTGACGGATTGTACTCAATTGAAGTTCAAAAAGGGCAGACATTAGTTTTTAGCTATGTAGGTCTTGAAACACAAAACATAGTTGTGGGCGATGCTGCTACAATTAATGTAAAAATGCAGCAAGCAGCTTCAAATGCATTAAGTGAAGTAGTTGTGACTTCATTAGGTATCAAGAAAACAAGAAAATCACTTACTTACGCAGCTCAAGAGCTTAAAGGAGAAGAGTTGACACGCGTTAAGGATGCTAACGTAATTAATACAATTGCAGGTAAAATTGCCGGTGTTGCTGTAACGAAAAGTTCTGGAGGTACTGGAGGTTCAACAAAAGTAATAATTCGTGGAAATTCTTCTGTAGTAAATAGCCAGCCTTTATACGTTATAGACGGTATTCCAATGCTGAACTCAGGATCTGGACAACCGAATGAATCATTTGGTAGTTTAGCAGGTGGTAACCGTGACGGAGGAGATGTTGTTTCTTTAATTAATCCGGATGACTATGAAGGAATGACTGTACTTAAAGGTGCTGCAGCTTCTGTATTATATGGTTCTCAAGGTGCTAATGGAGTTATTTTACTTTCTTCTAAAAAGGCTAAAACAGGAAAAGCAAATATTACAGCTTCTTCTGTAACAACATTTGAAGAGGCGGCTTACATGCCTAAATTCCAAACTGATTATGTTGCAGCTCCTGGAGCAGATGAAACTTGGGGTCCTGCAGGAAAAACAAGAGATCATGTAAAAGATTTTTTTACAACTGGTACTACTCAAATTACTTCATTAGGCTATTCAATTGGGTCTGAAAATTCTTCTACAGCTTTTTCTTACGCTAATACTTCTGCAACGGGAGTTATTCCTGAAAATAGTTTAAAGAAAAATAACTTTGGAGTTAGACAAACTGCTAAATTTTTTGATGAAAAATTAATTTTCGCGGCTAATGCAAACTATACTTCACAAACTATTATTAATAAACCTGTAAATGGTTTTTATTTTAATCCTCTTACGGGAGTTTATTTAATGCCTAGGGGTTATGATTTTAATGCTTACAAGGATGAATATGAAGTTTTTGATCCTTCAAGAAACTTAATGGCGCAAAACTGGATGACTAATAGAGATATTATGCAAAATCCGTATTGGGCAGTTAACAGAAACAAATCTGAAGATAAAAATGATTTCTTTAATGGTGCATTATCATTAACATACAAAGTAAATAACTGGTTGAGCATTGCTTCAAGATATAGTTATAACAGAGTAACAAGTATTTATGATAAAAGAATTTATGCTACAACACAAGGTACTCTTTCTCATATTAACGGGCGTTATATCAACGAAAATTCTTTAAGTACACAACGTTACGGTGATTTAATTGCAACAATTAATACCAAATTTGCTTCTAATTTTAGTTTTACAGCCAATGTTGGTGCAAGTATAAATAACACGATGACGAATCAAAAAACAATTTTGGATTCTGGAATTGGAGGGGGTCTAAAATATGCTAACTGGTTTACTCTGCACAATTTTAACAATAATGATGGAAATTATCAAACAATTGATTCACACAGAGAGATTCAGTCTGTTTTTGCGGCAACAACATTTGGTTACAAAGACATGTTGTTCTTGGATCTTACAGGAAGAAATGACTGGTCATCTACTTTAGTAAATACTGGGACTCAAAGTTATTTTTACCCATCAGTTGGATTAACTGCTTTGATCAGCGAAATGGCTACACTGCCAGAATGGATCAATTATGGTAAAGTTCGTGGTACATATGCACAAGTTGGTAATGATATTTATCCGTTTATTTCAAGTCCGGCTAACTATTATCCAAATGGCAGCGGTAGTAAATTTAATCCGTTAGTTGCTCCAAAACCTGGAACTACACTAAAACCAGAATTAAAATCAGAGTTTGAATTTGGTACAGAATGGAGAATGTTTAATAATAGATTAGGCTTTGAGATTTCTTATTATAATTCAGAAACAAAAAATCAATATTTACAAGTAGTTGCTCCTGTTGGAAACGTTTATGGAGTTGATTTTTATGGAATTAATGCAGGAAGTATAGAAAATAAAGGTTTTGAGGTTGTATTAAATGCAGGAATTATTAGAAATGATAAATTCTCTTGGGATTCAGCAGTTAACTTTTCACAAAATAAAAATAAAGTAAAAGAAATACCTGAAGAATTAGGAGGAAAAGTAAATTTAACAGACCCTGGAGTTAATGGATACAAATATACTTTAACAGAAGGAAGACCTTTTGGAGTTATTGAAGGTTATAAAATGTTGAAAGATGATCAGGGAAGAATTTTATTAAATAGTGATGGCAAAATTCAGAAAACTGAATTCGTTGAATTAGGTAATTCAAATCCTGATTTTATGTTAGGTTTTTCTAACTCTTTCAAATTAGGATCTTTCTTTGCAAACGTTTTAATCGATGGACGTTTTGGAGGTGATGTTATGAGCTTAACAGAAGCACAAAATGATGCATTTGGAGTTTCAAAAGCAACAGGAGATGCAAGAAATGCAGGAGGTGTTAAAATAAACGCTGTAATGCCAGACGGTACAGCTGTAACAACTATGGATGCTCAGGCTTATTATACACAAGTAGGTGGAAGAGCAGGTATTACAGGTGAATATATGTATGATGCAACGAATGTAAGTGTTAGAGAGGTTTCTATAGGATATAACTTTAATCCAAAATCATTACCATTTATTCAGTCTGCAAGTATTTCATTAATTGCAAGAAACTTATTCTTTATTTATAAAGATGCACCATTCGATCCTAATATTGCATTGAGTACAGGACAAGGTTTACAAGGAGTAGATATTTATGGCTTACCATCTACCAGAAGTATTGGTCTTAATTTAAATGTAACTTTCTAATTCTAAAATCATGAAACTAAATAAAATAACAACAGCAGCTATCTGCAGCTTATTGCTCGCATCAGTGGGTTGTACAGATAACTTCGAAGATATAAATTCAAATCCGAATGGTATTTCGCTTCCGGATTTTGAGCAGGATTTTAATCATATTAAAGGTGGATTCGCTCCAATGTTTAATAATATACAGGTTCTGACTCCTGAATGGGTTTACCAGTTACAGCAAGGACTTAATTCTGATATATGGTCAGGATATATGGCAACTCCAACTGGTTTTGAAGGAGGTATAAATAACACGACATATTCATTGTTAGACAACTGGAATGGATTTATCTGGGATTATGGATATAAAAACGTAATGTTTAATGCGTTTGATATTGCTAATAAATCAAAAGGAAAATACGATCAGTTTTATGCCTTATCGTTAATTCTTAAAGTAGAGGGAATGCACAGAATGACCGATACTTTTGGACCCATAATTTACTCTAAATTCGGTTCAACAGATGCGACAATCGCCTACGATTCACAAGAAGAAGTTTATACTCAAATGTTTGCTGAATTGGATACAGCTGTTGCAGAATTAACGAAAAGAGTAGATGCCGGAGAAGCTTCAACTTTTGCGACTACAGATATGACAGGTTATGGCGGGAAATATGAATCATGGGTTAGATTTGCAAATACATTACGTTTAAGACTGGCTATGCGTATCGTTAAAATTAAACCTGCTTTAGCAAAAACAGAAGCAGAAAAAGCTATTGCCCAGAAATTTGGTGTCATGATGGTTAACGATGACTCTTTTAAAATTGTTTCACCAGTATATTCAAATCCTATTGCGACACTTAGTGGTTCATGGTTAGATATTCGCATGTCTGCAGATATGGAGTCAATTATGAAAGGTTATCAAGACCCTAGAATTTCTGTATATTTTGATACTTCAAAACAATTTCCTGGACAGTATAAAGGAGTAAGAACTGGAATTGCAATTAGTGGAAAATCAGATCATCAGGATTTCTCTGGAATTGGTGCTGTTGTAAGATCAAAAGAAATTTATCTTATGAATGCTGCAGAAGCTTATTTCTTAAGAGCAGAGGGTGCTTTACGAGGATGGAATATGGGTGGTACAGCGCAAGAATTATATGAAGCTGGTATTAAAGTTTCATTCGATCAAAGAGGGGCATCTGGTGCTGCTGCTTATATAGCTGATAATACAAAAACTCCTGCTGCATATGTAGATCCAAATTTCCCTGAAAACAATTCACCAGCTGTAAATAACGTTACAGTTGCCTGGGATGCTGCTGCTACAAATGAAGTTAAACTTCAAAAAATTATCACTCAAAAATGGATCGCAGGTTTTCCTGAAGGACAAGAGGCATGGTCTGATTATAGAAGAACTGGTTATCCTAAATTATTCCCTGTTTTGAAAAATTACAGCGGAGGAGCAATTACGACGGAATTTGGTGTAAGGAGAGTAAACTTTGTGCAATCTGAAAAAGCAGGAAATTCAGGAGGAGTTGCAACTGGTGTAGCAAAATTAAATGGTCCTGATAACGGAGGAACCAGAACTTGGTGGGATGTAAATGCTCCTAACTTCTAAAAAAAAATAAACAAAATACATTACAGATTTTAAGTTTGGTTAGCAAATGGTGCAGGCCGTGCAAACTGCCTGCGCCATTTCAAAAACCAAAATTGTATATACCAAAAAAAGAAAAGAAATGAAAAGTGCTTTAGAAATAAAACCTGATATCAGTTATAAGAGCGCCGGTAAATTTGAAGAAACAAGATTTGAAAAAATCCACAACGAAATCTTCAAAAGTTCTGCTGAAGCTTCAGTAATTGTAGCACAGGAAATTGCTCAATTGATTAGATCTAAGCAGGAAAAGAATAAATCTTGTGTATTAGGTCTGGCAACAGGCTCGTCTCCTATAAAAGTATATGAAGAATTAGTAAGAATGCACAAAGAAGAAGGACTGAGCTTTAGCAATGTAATCACTTTCAACCTGGATGAATATTATCCAATGAACAAAGAGAATAATCAGAGCTATCATTATTTCATGCATCAGCATCTTTTTAATCATATCGATATCAAACCTGAAAACGTTAATATTCCTGATGGAACAGTTTCGATTGAAGAACTTAATCAATACTGCATCGACTATGAAATGAATATTAAACAAGCCGGCGGACTTGACTTTCAATTATTAGGAATTGGGCGTACGGGACACGTTGGTTTCAACGAACCGGGATCGCACATTAACTCAGGAACCAGAATCATTACTTTAGATCACATTACAAGAGTTGATGCTTCATCTGACTTTAATGGAATTGACAATGTTCCTAAAAGAGCCATTACAATGGGAGTTTCAACCATCATGAGATCTAAAAGAATTGTATTGATGGCCTGGGGACAAAATAAAGCCGATATCATTAAAAGAACTATTCAGGGCGATATAAGCTCAGAAGTTCCGGCTACATTTCTGCAGAATCATCCAAACGCTACTTTCGTTCTGGATCAGTCTGCAGCATCAGAACTAACACGATTTAAAACACCTTGGCTGGTTGGAGAATGCATTTGGACACAAGAATTAAAAAGTAAAGCTATTGTATGGTTATGCCAGAAAACCAAACAATCTATTTTAAAACTGACAGACCGTGATTACAACAACAACGGAATGTCTGATTTACTGGCACAAGAAGGTTCTGCGTACGATATGAACATCAATATGTTTAATATCCTGCAGCACACCATAACAGGATGGCCTGGAGGAAAACCAAATACAGACGATTCACATCGTCCGGAAAGAGCTAATCCTGCAAAAAAACGAGTAATCCTTTTCAGTCCGCATCCAGATGATGACGTGATTTCGATGGGGGGAACTTTTTCAAAACTGATAAAACAAGGCCACGATGTACATGTTGTATATCAAACCTCCGGAAATATTGCCGTAACTGATGATGAGGCATTGAAATTTGCAGAAGTATGCAACGATTTTGTTGGTGCAGATCTTCCAAAAGACATCAATTTCAAATCAGTAATTGAATTTTTGAACAACAAATCAGAAAATCAGATTGATTCACTTGAAGTCCGCAAATTAAAAGGACTTATTAGAAGAAGAGAATCTTATGCAGCTACAAGATACATTGGCTTAAAAGATGAAAACACGCACTTTTTAGACCTTCCGTTTTACGAAACAGGACAGGTAAAAAAGAACCCGCTTGGAGCCGAAGATATTGCCATTGTAAAAGAAATCATTGCCAGAATCAAACCGCATCAGGTATTTGCTGCCGGAGATTTAGCCGATCCGCACGGAACACATGAAGTCTGCTTAAACGCTATTTTTGCAGCGATGAAAGAACTGAAACCAGAGAAATACATGGACGACTGCTGGTTGTGGCTTTACAGAGGCGCCTGGCATGAGTGGGATATTCATGAAATTGATATGGCTGTACCGCTTTCTCCATCAGAAGTATTGTTGAAACGCCATGCTATTTTATACCACCAGTCTCAAAAAGACCGCGTAATGTTCCAGGGTAATGACTCAAGAGAATTCTGGGTTAGGGCAGAAGACCGAAATAAAAATACAGCAGTTCTATACGATGAATTAGGACTGGCAGAATATGAAGCTATTGAAGCTTTTAAACGATTTGATTATTAAAGTTGTTTTAAAACCGATTCGGGTGAGAGCGAATCAAAATTTCAAAATTCAGTTTGACCTTGCGAGTGTGAGGTAAGCAGAAGTCATTCTGAGTTTTGTTTTTTTCTAATTTCTAAAGATACTTGATGAGTATCGAACCAAAAAAAAATAAAATGAAATATCTATTTGTACTACTATTAGCAGGCGTAATGGCAAACTCTCAAATTCAAAAAGAGCAGTTAAACCTTATGCCCTGGCCTCAAAATGTTGTTGTAAACGACGGAAATTTTACATTAACTAAAAACTTTAAAGTAAATATTTCCGGAAATCCCAATTCAAGGATTTTTGGAGGCGTAACTCGTTTCTTACGACGATTAGATGGTAGAACAGGTATTTTTTTTGAACAAGGTTACATTACTAAACTTAATGAATTTCCAAATGCTGAATTACAGGTTAACTGTAACAAAAGTGGAAAAATAGGTTTATATGAAGACGAGAGCTACAGCTTAGATGTAAAAGCAAACAAAATTACAATCAATGCAACCAGCGATTTAGGTGCTTTGCACGGATTAGAAACTTTATTGCAATTGCTTCAAAATGACAGTAAATCATTTTATTTTCCAGTTTCTCAAATTTCAGATTTTCCAAGATTTACATGGAGAGGTTTAATGCTAGATGCATCAAGACATTTTCAGCCGGTTGATGTGGTTAAAAGAAATTTAGATGCATTAGCAGCAATGAAAATGAATGTTTTTCACTGGCATTTGGTTGATGATCAAGGCTGGAGAATAGAAACTAAAAAACATCCAAAATTAATCGAATTAGCTTCGGATGGATTATATTACACACAAGAGGAAATTAGAAATATCGTAAAATATGCAGATGAGCGCGGTATTTTAATTGTTCCAGAAATAGATGTTCCGGGTCATGGATCTGCAATACTTACGGCTTACCCAGAAATTGGAAGCAAAGTGATCACACTGACTGGTGGAACTTCCGAAAAAAATATCCAAGGTACAGCAATCACTACCTATGGAATTGAAAGAAATGCAGGTATATTTTCGCCTACATTAGATCCTTCAAATCCTAAAACGTATAAAATATTAAATGAACTTTTTGATGAAATATGCCCATTATTTCCCGGAGATTATTTTCACATTGGGGGTGACGAGAATGAAGGGAAAGACTGGGATGCCAATCCAAAAATTCAGGAATTTAAAAAGAAACATAATCTAAAAACAAATCACGAATTACAGACCTATTTTACCATGCAATTGGCGCCAATGTTAAAAAAGCATGGCAAGCAATTAATGGGCTGGGAAGAGATTTTAACCAAAGACCTTTCAAAAGAAGCAATTGTACATTCTTGGAGAGGACCAAATGAAGGAGTAGTGGCCGGACAGTCATTAGTAGATGCTGTTAAAAAAGGATACAAAACAGTATTGTCAAATGGTTTTTATATTGACTTAATGTATCCTATTGCAAGTCATTATTTAAATGATCCAATGCCAAAAGGTGCCAATTTATCTGCTGAAGAAAAAGCAAGAATTCTGGGAGGTGAAGCTACAATGTGGACTGAACTTGCAACAGAAACAACTTTTGATTCGAGAGTTTGGCCAAGAACCGCAGCAATTGCAGAACGTTTATGGTCTGCAGAAAACATTACAGATGTAGCCAATATGCGCAAACGTCTTGAAACCGTATCATTTAGGCTCGAAGAATTAGGATTAACCCATATTAGAAACAAAGTCGTTATTCTAAGAAATATAGCTAATAATCAGAGTATCAAATCTGTTAATGAGTTTTCAAATGTCTGCGAACCATTAAAAGGATATACAAGAAATAAAGGTGGAACAGAATATCAAATGTATTCCCCGTTTACACTTTTTGCTGATGCTTGTACGCCGGATGCCAAAGATTCTCTGGCTTTTGATGAAGCTGTGAGCCAGTATCTTGCCAATAAATCAGCTGATAACAAAGCAAAAGTGGCCGCATTTTTCAATAAATGGATTGCAGTTAATAAAGGGTTAGTTGAACTTAGTGCCAATGCACCTTTAGTACAGCCTATTTTACCTTTATCTAAAAAGCTAAGCGATGCATCACAAGAACTGCTTCTTGTACTGGATAATAAATCGACTTTAAAAACAGCTGACTTGAAAAATCTAGTAGAGCAGTGTAATACAAAAGATCATGCTGATGTTGAACTGTCAGTATACGAAAGTTTAAAGAAATTAATTTAAGATTTGGTTTGAATTAGTATTTAGTAAGTTTAAGTTACAGTGTTTTAAGAGTGCTGATTATCTCTGCCAAAACTATTTGGCAGAGGTAATTATAGTTAAACTTTCAAATTCCAAGTCAAATTAAAAAGCATTAAAAAAAATAACCATTAAAGGAGTATTAACATTTAAAAAACCAAATAAAAAGAATACAACAAAACATGACAAAAACGAGAGTATAGATCGATGATTAGTCCCAAATTTATCATTTGTATTTAAGATTAATTTTTAAAATTATAAATAAATATCAATCACTGCTATTTGCTAATGATTATGAATGAATCAGAAATAGTAATATTTATCTATAGAATGTAATTTGAGTTTATTTCCAATCGACAGCAGCCTTCCAACCTGCAGTTGAGTGAAACCCGGAAGCTTTTTTAGTTTCTGCGGCCCAAGTATTTATTTTCTATTAACCAATATTTATTAATTATGAAACATTATTACAGATTACTCTTTTTGTTATTGTTTCCCTTACTCGCGTTAGCCCAGCCGGCTCACGGAAAAAAAGTAGTGGGGTATTATGCGCAATGGTCTATCTATGCCCGGGATTTTAACGTTCCGAAGATTGACGGAAGTAAATTGACGCATTTAAATTATTCTTTTTACGGGACAACCTTTGATCCCGCGCATCCTGAAAATACAAAATTGAAATGTTTAGACACTTATGCCGATTTTGAGCACATGGAAGGCGGAATTCCATGGGATGCACCAGTTAAAGGAAACTTTTATGATTTGAAAAAATTAAAAGAAAAGTATCCTCATCTTAAAATTTTAATCTCTGTAGGAGGCTGGACAAAAGGCCAGGATCTTTCTCCAATTGCTGCCAGTCCGGTTGCAAGAGCTGCTTTGGCTGCAGATATGGCAAACTTCATTGTAACTTATCCGTTTATTGATGGTTTCGACATCGATTGGGAATATCCTCTTTCTGGCGGAACTGACGGAACGGAAATTGTGAACGGAATGCCTGTGCCTCCGCAAAAATACAGTCCTGATGACAATAAAAATTTGGTGCTTCTATTAAAAGCAATGCGTCAGGCAATGCCAAATAAACTGGTTACAATTGCTGCAGGAAACAATGTTAGAAATGTTTCGAAACAATATTTAGGACCAAACAACAGAGCACAATATGGTATGAGCGAAGATATTTCTACTTATTGTGACTATATTACTTATTTCGGATATGATTTTGGAGGAAACTGGTACGACAAAACGTGCTACAATGCTCCATTATATGCCAGCGGAAATCCAAACGATCCATTGTATGGCGCAGCACAATCAGAATCATTAGACGAATTAACAAATCAATACTTGAATGTAATTGGTTTTCCTGCCAATAAATTAATCATGGGATTACCTTTTTACGGGAAAAAATTTGATAATGTTGCCGCAAATTCAACTAACGGATTATTTGTTTCGGCGCCACGATATGTTGTTCCCGGATGTACCAATCCGCAAAACCCAACAGGAACCTGGGATGGTTCTGGGGCTTGTGAAAAATCAGGAAGTATCGAAATCTGTGATTTAGTGGGGAATCCGGTAACAAATTCACACGCTTATCTTGATCCAAATACTATGATGGTAACGTCGTCTGCAGCTTCTGCAGGATGGGTTCGCTATTTCGATAATACAACAAAAGTTCCTTACTTATATAATGCGACTACAAAAGAGTTTATTTCTTATGAAGATAAACAGTCAATGGATTTAAAAGTTCAGTATATAAAATCAAGAAATTTAGCCGGAGGTATGATTTGGGAATTATCTCAGGATACAAGAGGCTCAATTCCAAATTCATTATTAAATCAAGTTGACACATCTTTCGGAAGTGTTGTTCCGGGAACGGTAAGTATTTCCGGTTCTGCAAAAAACGGATCAGCATTAGTTACAGATGTTACAGTTGAGTTACGCAATGCTTCAAATGCAGTTCTACAAACAGTAGTTTCAGCAACAGGAAACTTTTCGTTCAACAATTTAACTTCAGGACAAAACTATACGCTGACAGCCTTAAAGGCGACTTATACATTTATTCCTGTAACGCTTACAAATGTTACGACAAACCAAACGGCAGTTGTAATCAACGGAAGCCAGCCAACTTACACCGTAAGCGGAACTGTTCTTGACGGAACAACGCCAGTTTCAGGAGTAACCGTTACGGCAGTTTCTGGCAGCACAACTTTAACAGCGGTTTCAAATACAAGCGGTGCTTATAATATTGCAGGTTTAACAGCTGGACTGAACTTTACAGTTACAGCTGCAAAATCAGGATTTTCATATACTCCGGCATCAACGGTTTATAATGCCATTAGCAGCAATAAAACGTTGAATTTTACACAAGGACCAGCTGTTGTTAATTATACAGTTAGCGGAACGGTTCTAAACGGAACAACTCCAGTTTCTGGTGTAACCGTTACAGCATCTTCTACGGCAGGAAATGTTACGGCTGTTACAAATGCAAGTGGAGCTTATTCTCTAAGTTTAGCTTCTGGCGGCAATTATACAGTGACTGCAGCTTTAACAGGACAGACATTTACTCCGGCTTCTACAGTTTATTCTAATTTGAATGCCAATAAAACATTGAATTTTGCACAAGATGTTGTTTCAACTTCAAGCAAAATCAGCGGAACAGTTAAAAACGGAACAAATCCGGTTGCTGGTGCAAAAGTAGAATTGGTTTTGCCTTGGACAGACAATACACACAACTGGAAAAGCGTTTTAGCAACCACAGATGCACAAGGGAAATATAGCTTTCCTAACTCAGTGACTGACGGATATACACAAGTTTTAAGTTTAAAATTAAACTCTTGGGAAAATGGAGAAGTAGCCTATTACCCAAATAATCTGGCCAACTTTGCTATTCCTGCAAATCCAACAGTTTATAATTTTAATACAAATTCAACTGCAAAAACGGCTTTAGCTGCAGCTGCAAACTTAATCAGCGGAACAGTTAAAAACGGAACAACTCCGGTTGCTGGGGCAAAAGTAGAAATCGTTTTACCTTGGACAGATAATACACATAACTGGAAAAGTGTTTTAGCAACAACAGATGCATCAGGAAATTACGCCTTTGATGATTCAGTTGTAGCAGGTTATACACAAATTTTAAGTTTGAAATTAAATTCATGGGAAAATGGTGAAGCGACATATTATCCAAATAACTTAGCCAACTTTGCGGTTCCAACTGTGCCAACAGTTTATAATTTTAATAGACAAGCAGTAGTTACAACTAAGCCGGTGGTTACCATAACAGCGCCAACAGCTTCTGCAATTTCTATAAATTTAGGAGCAGTAATTAATTTTGTGGCAAGCGTTGGATTAAGTGCTGCTGATGCCACTACAATCTCATCAGTTGTATTTAGTTTAGACGGACAAACTTTGAGTGCCACAAATTCTTCGGGAACTTATACAGCAAGCTGGACACCGGCAGCCAATCAATTTTCGGCTAGTCATACGCTAACTGTTACGGCTACAGCTTCAAACGGAACAACAGAATCAAAAACATATAGTTTTACATTAAATTGTTCAGGTTCAAACTGTCCTAATTCATTACCTGTAATTACTTGGAATGCACCTTCGAATACTACTATCTACCAAAGTTCTTTCCAAGCTGTACCAATTTCAGTTACAGCTGTTGACAGCGACGGTACTGTTTCTGGTGTTACAATTACAATTAATGGAGGCACATTTAACATGACAGCAGGTACAAATAATACTTACACCTATAATTTTACACCATCTGCATATCAGGATTATCCAGTTGTAATCAAAGCTACGGATAACAAGTCTGGCGTAACGACATTAAACAATACTATTAAAATTGCTACGGTTGGTACTAATAGATTCATTCCGCTTCCTTCAAAAGTAATTTTAGGATATGCTCATTCTTGGGAAAATGCTGGTGCCCCATTTTTATATTTTTCTCAAATGGTGGGAAGCAAATTTAATGTAGTTGATTATGCTTTCGTAGAAACAGTTAATCGAGATGGTTATACACCAATATTAACTACAAATGATACCAGATATTTGACTAACGGTGTTTTCAATAAACAATTGTTGAAAAACGATATCAAATCCTTAAGAGACAGCGGTGTTCCTGTTATTGTTTCTATTGGAGGTCAAAACGGTCATGTTGTTTTAGAAAATGTAACACAAAAAAATATTTTTGTTAACGGTCTAAAAGCGATTATTGACGAGTATCAATTTGATGGTGTTGATATTGATTTTGAAGGCGGATCGATGAATTTTAGCGCAGGAAATTTAAGAGATATTTCGTATGCGGGAATCTCTGCTTATCCAAGATTAAAAAATGTAGTAGATGCTTTCAAAGAATTAAAAGCCTACTATGGTCCTGGATTTTTATTAACTGCAGCTCCGGAAACACAATATGTACAAGGAGGGTATTCTACTTATACAGATACATTTGGTTCGTTCCTGCCAATCATTCAAAACTTACGTAATGAATTAGATTTGTTAGCCGTACAATTGTATAATACTGGAGGAGAAAACGGATTAGATGGCCAATATTATGGTACAGCTAAGAAATCAAACATGGTAACAGCTCTGACTGACATGGTAATAAAAGGATATAATATTGCCTCAACAGGAATGCGTTTTGATGGGTTGCCGGCTTCTAAAGTTCTTATTGCATTACCAGCTTGTCCAAGTGCAGCAGGAAGCGGTTATTTAACGCCTACTGAAGGAATTAATGCGATGCATTATTTAAGAACCGGAACTACGTTTTCTGGAAGAACATACACAATGCAGCCAGGCGGACCTTATCCTAATTTGAGAGGTTTAATGACTTGGTCTGTAAACTGGGATGCTTCTTCTTGTGGTAATTCATCTGAATTATCGAAAGCTTATGCCGCGTATTTCGCATCACAGTCGGCAGCAAAAACATTGGCGCTTGACGATATTTCTGCAAAAAGCAACGCTACAATAGCCTATTTTAGAAACAATGCATTATCTGTTACAAACGAAAACGAAGACATTGCACAAGTAGATGTATTCAACGTTTTAGGACAAAATTTAGTAAGTCACAGAAATGTTCAGAACAATAAAGAAGTACTGCTTCAAAACCAAAGTTTCTCATCTAAACAATTGTTTTTGGTAGTCGTAACAGACAAAGCAGGAAATAAAAAATCATTCAAAGTAATGAACTTTTTAAACTAAACAGAATGATTTGAAAACTTAGAAATAAAAAGATGGGACGGTTAAAATTGAGTTTGGTTATTTATTTTTTAACTTTTTTTATTTCGAACAAATGCGGCTTTAGGTAATTTGTTATTTGGTTTTTGCCTAAAGAAGCGCATTATGAACCTGGCAGTTTTTACTGCCAGGTTTTTTTATGTTTTAAAATAACGTTTAAGTCTCCAAATAAGGATCTAAAACTTCTGCAAGTTTATTGAGCCAATAAAAATTATCATCAATATTCTTTATTTCAGATTCTATGGTTTCGCATCTTCTCATTGCGCATAATGAAAGTGCATGATTTACTTCTCGAATTATTTTTGCCATTTCTTAACAATCAATATCATCTGTAAAAAGATTGTTTAATCTAGTTTGAATTTCATTTGAAACACTTTCTGTAGTTATAATCTTATGTTTTTGCAAATTTAAAGAATAATTATTTTAAAATTAGACACAAATTTGTGTCAAAGTGTTGAAAATGTTTGTTTTATGCTTTTTTGAGATAAGATTTAAACTAAAAAAACTTTTGCGAACTTTGCGGAAACCTTCGCGTCCTTGCGGTTAAAAAACTTTTACTACTTTTGATATAATATACATTGTTTCAGAATCCATGCAGAAATTTATTAGTTTCATTACACCTCTTTTTATTTTTACAATAAGTACCGCTCAAACAAAATTCGGAAATCCGGAAATTGATCCCATTCAAATTCAAAAAGACTATGTTACTTGGTCGGCATACAATAAAAAAATAATGCTTTCGAGAGATTTTACTGCTTTAGATAATGCATCAAAAGAAATAACAAAAGAAGCTTTTTTAACCGCTTTAACAAACGCAAGTTTAATTCCAATTCGTCTAAAAACTCAAGATTCGGTTTACGTTTATAAATTATTCAAGATACTTCCAAAATCAGATACAAGTATTAAAGCGACTATGAATCAAGAAGCTTTTGATGCTTTAAAAAATTATGAAATGGAAGGAAAACCTTTTCCGCAATTTTCATTTAAAGATTTAAACGGAAATGAAGTTTCAAACGAAACCATGAAAGGAAAAATCATCGTAATTAAATGCTGGTACATTCACTGCGCGACCTGCATTAAAGAATTTCCAGCCGTAAACGCATTAGTTTCAAAATACAAAGACAGAAAAGATATTGTTTTTGTAAGTCTTGCCGAAGATAATCCAGAACAGCTAAAAACCTTTTTAGCCAGAAAACCATTGTCATATTCTGTTATTCCAAACATGAAAGAATACATGAATAATACTTTGCAGTTAAATGCATTTCCAACCCATTTTATTCTTAACAAAGAAGGAAAAATTGCCAAGGTTTTAAATAACTACGAAAGCCTTGAAGTCGCTTTGGAAAAAGAAAGCGATTTTTAAACCATATAAGTTATATAAGATTTTTTAAAGTTTTTTTTCTCATTTTTTGTCTTTTCGACGCAGGAGAAATCTCCGCGAGAAACTCTACAAAGATTTGCGATTTTGCATGTCGAGCTGCTTACGGAGATTTCTCCTTCGTCGAAATGACAAGATTACGTGTTAATAATCTGAATAGAACAAAACTTTGCGTCTTAGCGATTTTGCGAGATTAAAACATTGAGAGCACTTTCTTTAAATAAACTTATATAACTTAGATGGTTTAAAAAAGCAGAGAAAACTTAGTCACTTTGTACCTTTGCAACTCTGAACCTTTTTCCGTACTTTTGCACCAAATTAATTAAAAAGACATTCATGTTAACAGTCAATAATTTATCAGTTCAATTTGGTAAAAGAGTTTTATTTGATGAAGTAAATACAACTTTCACTCACGGAAACATTTACGGAGTTATTGGAGCCAATGGTGCTGGAAAATCTACTTTCCTAAAAATCATTTCAGGCGATATGGATCCAACTTCTGGACATATCCATTTAGAGCCGGGAAAACGTATGTCGGTTTTAAACCAGAACCACAACATGTTCGACGAACATACTGTTTTGGAAACCGTTTTAATGGGAAATAAAGTTCTGTATGCTGTTAAAAAAGAAATGGATGAACTTTATTTAGATTATAATGATGCCAATGCAGACCGAATTGGAGAATTGCAAGTGCAGTTTGAAGAAATGAACGGATGGAATGCCGATTCTGATGCAGCATCAATGTTATCGAACTTAGGAATTTCAGAAGCAGATCATTATACTTTAATGGCTGATATGGAAGGAAAAATGAAAGTACGTGTGCTTTTGGCGCAGGCACTTTTCGGAAATCCTGATGTATTAATCATGGATGAGCCTACCAACGATTTGGATTTCGAAACAATCGCTTGGTTAGAAAACTTCTTAGCAAATTACGAAAACACTGTAATCGTTGTATCTCACGACCGTCACTTTTTAGATGCGGTTTGTACACATATTTCTGATATTGATTTCGGAAAAATCAATCACTACTCAGGAAACTATACATTCTGGTACGAGTCTAGCCAATTAGCGGCAAAACAACGTGCACAGCAAAACAAAAAAGCAGAAGAGAAGAAACAAGAATTGGAAGAATTTATTCGTCGTTTTAGTGCAAACGTGGCGAAATCTAAACAAGCAACTTCTCGTAAAAAAATGATTTCGAAATTAAACATTGCAGAAATCAAACCATCTAGCCGTCGTTATCCTGCGATTATTTTCGATCAGGATCGTGAAGCTGGAGATCAGATTTTGAATGTTCAAAACTTAGCAGCTTCTGTAGACGGCGAAGTTTTATTTAAAGATGTAGATTTGAATATGGCAAAAGGCGATAAAATCGTTCTTTTCTCAAAAGATTCACGTGCTACAACAGCTTTCTACGAAATCTTAAATGGAGAACAAAAAGCAGATTCTGGAACTTTTGACTGGGGAATTACAACAAACCAAGCCTATTTACCAGCTGAAAACCACAAATATTTCGAAAATGATTTGTCTTTAGTAGACTGGTTACGTCAGTACGCTAAAACTGAAGAAGAGCGTGATGAGGTTTTCATTAGAGGATTCTTAGGAAAAATGATTTTCTCTGGAGAAGAAGCTTTAAAAACTTCTAGAGTTTTATCTGGAGGAGAAAAAGTTCGTTGTATGTTGTCTAGAATGATGATGGAGCGTGCCAATGTTTTAATGCTGGATGAACCAACAAACCACTTAGATTTGGAGTCGATTACAGCTTTTAACAACTCTTTGAAAAACTTTAAAGGTTCTGTAATCTTCACAACGCATGACCACGAGTTTGCGCAGACTGTTGGTAACAGAATCGTAGAATTGACACCAAACGGAGTTATCGACCGTTACATGACATTTGATGAATATCTTGATGATGAAAAGATTCAGGAACAGAGAAAGAAGATGTATAATCTTTAATCAGTAAGATTTACAAAATTCCAAATAAAAAAAATCCCAAATTCCAATGAATAGAATTTGGGATTTTTTTATGTTTTTTATTTTCTAAAAATCCTGGCAAAAATCCAGATGATAATCGCAATAACAAAAATTACGATAAATATCCCGAATCCCATTCCGGCTTTAAAAATGTCTCCTATAACTTCACAGCTTGTAAATGAAAACAGTATAACAAATACCATTAACAATCTTAGTATTTTATTTTGCATGATTTTGAGTTTTTAAATTCATTATTAAAATTACTACCAGAATCAGGAAAATGTGTTATAGAATTTTTGAGAAATGTTTTAGGATTTGGAGATACATTTCGAAGAAAATAAGAGCCATCGGCTCGGCCAAATATTGTAGGGCCGGATTTTAATCCGGTTTGTAATAACGAGTAGAGGTTTTAAGAGCCGTAGGTTCGATACATTTTAAGCGTTTATAATATGTATCGTTCCTATAGAACTAGACGGAATGCTGATTAATTTCTCAACGGATTGAAATCCGTTGCTATAAAATGTTTCATTCCTGCGGAATTTATACAGTTAGTGTAGATGTAAAAAATATTTCTATTCTAATAATTCAAACAAATAAAATCAGATTCCGTATATTTGCCCAACTAAATATATCAGTTATTATGAGCCAAAAAGTATTACTTAATTCAAAAGAAGTTACTATCATACTCCATCGTTTGGCTTGTCAGTTAATTGAGAAACACTTAGATTTTTCGGATACTATTTTAGTGGGAATTCAGCCTCGTGGTGTTTTTTTAGCTGAACGTTTAAAACAAATCTTAGAAAACGAATACAAGGTTCCTGAAATTTCTTTGGGATATCTGGATATCACTTTTTTTAGAGATGATTTCCGCCGTACAGACAAACCGCTTGAAGCCAATAAAACCCAGATTAATTTTATAGTCGAAGACAAAAAAGTCATTTTTATAGACGATGTATTGTTTACAGGACGAAGCATTCGCTCGGCTTTAACGGCGATTCAGTCTTTCGGAAGACCTTCAGAAATTGAATTGTTAGTTTTAATCGACAGACGTTTCAGCCGTCATTTGCCAATTCAACCCGATTATCGCGGTCGTCAGGTAGATGCTATTAATGGCGAAAAAGTAATCGTGAGCTGGAAAGAAAATGATGGAGAAGACGTAGTTCATTTAGTTACCAATTAATATAGTAATCATTAAAAATTGAAAATATAGTCATGACAGAGAACGAAGAGTTTATTTATGAATCAATTTTTAATCAGGTAAGAATGGGATTTCTTTCTATTGATGATATTAAAGAAAATATCATGGAAGAAATTGAAGACAACGAATTTGAAGATGAAATTTCAGAAGCCTGGGCTTTTGAAAAAATCGACGAAGAATACCAAAAGTTACTTCAAGAAAGTAAACAATGGAAAAGCCCGACTGATACTGAAAAGCTTATAAAAGCGTTTGATGAATTATGTGATCAGAACATTATCGCACTTCACAACGCCGGATACACAACAAGCGATGGTGAATACGAAGTAGTTGAGGTTGAAAGAGAACTTCGTGAAAATGAAGTTGAATCAGACGGTTACTGTTTTTACCACGAACAGGATTTAGCAAGAGCAATCGATCCAGAAAATCCGAGTTTGTACATCGCTTTCCAGAAAGTAGATAATTCAGATGAAGAAACTACGATTGGAGTGGGTAATAAAGTTGCAGAAGTGCTGAAAAATAATGGTTTTGAACTCAACTGGGATGGTTCTGCAAAAAGAAAAATTGAAATTCCGGGTTTCAAATGGCAGCAGATTTTTGATGAAGAAGGAAGAGATTTGCAGGATTACAGCGAAGTTATAGACAGAATGATCCAATAAGGACAGCTGTTTTAAAGAAGTATGGAATGAAGAAAATTTCATCATTCAGAATTAAACAAATAATAGTAAAGAAACACCAATGAAAGAATTAAGCGTAGATCATTTATTAGGAATAAAATATATCAATGAAAATGATATTAACCTGATTTTTGAAACGGCAGATCATTTTAAAGAAGTCATTAACCGACCTATTAAAAAAGTTCCTTCATTACGAGATATTACCATTGCCAATATTTTTTTCGAAAACAGTACAAGGACCAAACTCTCTTTCGAATTAGCGCAGAAACGTTTATCTGCTGATGTAATCAGTTTTTCTGCAGCTCAGTCATCGGTTAAAAAAGGAGAGACCTTGATTGATACAGTAAATAATATCCTTTCCATGAAAGTTGACATGGTTGTAATGCGCCACTCCAATCCCGGAGCGGCTTATTTTTTATCTAAAAATGTCAAAGCGAGTATCGTAAATGCCGGAGACGGAGCGCACGAACACCCAACACAGGCTTTGTTAGACAGTTATTCTATTAGAGAAAAATTAGGCGATGTAGCCGGAAAAAAAGTAGTAATCGTAGGTGATATTCTGCATTCGAGAGTTGCTTTATCAAACATATATGCTTTGCAGATGCAGGGCGCTGAGGTAAAAGTCTGCGGGCCAAAAACCTTGATTCCGAGATATATTGAATCTCTTGGAGTTACAGTTGAACCGAATTTACGTAAAGCTCTTGAATGGTGCGATGTTGCCAATATGCTTCGTGTGCAGAATGAACGTATGGATGTCAATTTCTTCCCGTCAACGCGTGAATATGCACAGCAATACGGAGTAGATAAACCACTTTTGGATTCGCTTAATAAAGAAATCGTAATCATGCACCCGGGACCAATTAACAGAGGAGTTGAGATTACTTCTGAAGTTGCTGATTCTGATCATTCTGTAATTCTAAATCAGGTTGAAAACGGTGTAGCAATTAGAATGGCGGTTATTTATCTTTTGGCGTCTAAGATTCAGTAAAGTTTTAGTGTTCAGTGTTCAGATTTTTAGTGTTCAGTTATTGGTTGTCTCACTGACCTGAATGAATTCGAAAGACTTTTTTAATGAGAACTTAATTTGACAACAAGAGCTTCGACTCTAATCAGCCTGAAAACTTGGAAGAATTAAGGAGAAGACTTAATACTAAAACCTGACCACTGATCAGTAAAAGAATCTGATTACTAAAAATCTGAACACTGAACACTAAAAAAATCTTCGTACCTTAGCTCTCGAAAATCAATTTTTATATTAGCCCCATAAATTAAAAAATGAAAGTAGATCAAAAAGGACATACCGTTACTATTAAAGATACACAAGGAGATGTAAACGCTTTCTTAGAAAAAGTAACGCAGCAGTTTAAAACCTTTGAAAAACAAAATATTATCATCGATTTATCAGCAGATGCTTCGGTTACAGAAAAAGATTTGAAAGCTTTTTTACCGCTTTCTAAGCTTCAGAAAAAAGCAAAAAAATCGTTTGTAATTGTAGCTTCTGATCTTGATTTTAACGCTATTTCGGATAAATTAGCCGTTGTACCTTCGCTTTTAGAAGCTCACGATATTATCGAAATGGAAGAAATTGAAAGAGACCTCGGATTCTAATTTTATCCCGAAGCCTCGGGACAGATTTTAGATTTTAGATTTTTTTGAATACTAAATCTAAAATGGTAGTTAATCTAAAATCTTTCCCGAGGCTTCGGGATAAAATCTAAAATCAGTAAATGAAATTAACAATACTTGGCTGTTATGCAGCGACTCCCAGAACACTTACAAACCCGACTTCGCAGGTTTTAGAAATTAAAAACCGATTATTTTTAATTGACTGCGGCGAAGGAACTCAGGTACAACTTCGAAAAAATAAGATTAAATTCTCAAAAATCAACCATATTTTTATTTCCCATCTTCATGGTGATCATTTGTATGGTTTAATAGGAACTATTTCGACTTTTTCTCTTTTAGGAAGAACAACAGATTTACATGTTTATGGTCCAAAAGGAATAAAAGAACTGATTCTGCTTCAATTAAAGCTCACAGAATCATGGACAACTTATAATTTGTTTTTCCACGAATTAGAATCTGAAGAAAGTGAAGTAATTTTTGAAGATAAACGGGTTATTGTAAAAACAATTCCGCTTAAACATCGTGTGTACACAAACGGTTATCTGTTTCAGGAAAAACCGGATGAAAGAAAATTAGATGTTGAAGCTGTTCAAAAATATGATATACACGTTGCTTATTATCAGAAAATAAAAAACGGAAGTGATATAACTCTGGATAACGGAACTGTAATTGAAAATGAAAAACTGACTTTCGATCCGCCGCCGGCAAAAAGTTATGCTTTTTGTTCTGACACGGTTTATCATGAAGCAGTAATTCCAATTATACAGAATGCTGATATTTTGTATCACGAATCAACTTTTTTAAATTCTGAAGCTCCTTTGGCTCAAAAAACACTGCATTCTACTGCAAAAGAAGCTGCAACAATTGCTTTAAAAGCTAATGTAAAACAGTTAATTTTAGGTCATTATTCAACACGATACGATGGTTTGGAGCGTTTTAAAGAAGAAGCTGAACAAGTTTTTCCAAATGTGCTTTTAGCAGATGACGGGGTTTCGTTTGAGTTTTAGTCAAAAGCGACAAAGGTGCAAAGAAACAAAGTGACAAAGATTTAGAAATCTAAAATTTAAAATCATGAATGATTTAAGCAATTATAGAAGATCATACGAGAAAAGTGAATTACTGGAAAGTAATATTCCGGAGGATCCTATTAATCTTTTTAACAGATGGTTTCATGAAGTGGAAGATTTTGGCGGAAGCGGTGAGGTAAATGCCATGACGGTTTCGACTATTGGATTGGATGGTTTTCCAAAATCGCGTGTTGTGCTTTTAAAGAAATTCTCAGAAGAAGGTTTTATATTCTACACCAATTATAATTCTGAAAAAGGAAAAGCAATTGAAGCGAATCCAAATGTATGTTTGTCATTTTTTTGGCAGGAAATGGAGCGTCAGGTTATTATAAAAGGAATTGCCCAAAAAACATCTGAACTTATTTCTGATAATTATTTTGATTCAAGACCAGACGGAAGTAAACTTGGTGCTATAGTTTCACATCAAAGTGAAGTTATTCCTTCCAGAACTTTTTTAGAAGAAAATTTAAAAAAACTGGAAGCTGAATTTGAAGGAAAATCCATTCCAAGACCTGAAAATTGGGGTGGTTATTTAGTAACACCTTTACAGGTAGAATTCTGGCAGGGAAGACCCAACCGACTGCATGATAGAATTCGTTATACGAGCCAATCTGATTTTTCGTGGACAATTGAACGTCTTTCTTCTTAAAATTATATTTCTGAATCTGGATAAACAAAATATTTTTAATCACTTATTTAATCGTTGCAGCTTTAGAGCAAAAGTTATTTTTTCTCGCTATTTTTTTTGTAGTTTTATTCTTATATTTGTAATTTCTTAGTCTTAGAAAAAGAAATAAAATATCAATATATATTTTAAATATGGTAAAACTTGATGAGATTAAAACTTGGGAAAAATTGAATAGCCCATCTGTTAATTCAGGAAAAATTCCAGCTTTAATTAAAGAATTGAACATAGCATATTCAAGTCAAATACTTGATGAGCTTTGTTGGGAATGTATATATCATCAAAATAGCTTATATGAAGTTACTTTTGCTGCAGTACCCTATTTGATAGATTTTTGTGAGAGTACAAATAACAAAGGGCATAAATTGGATCTTTTTTTAAATTTAGGAGTAATTCTATGTGAATTGGATCGCAACGAAAATTTACTTTATGATACTTTTAAAAATAGTAAATATGATAAAGAAACGATAAAAGATATTATCGAAACTTTTAAAATATCATTTGAAAAATTAAAATCAATAGCAACTTCATTATTTGATTTTATTATTGAAAAAGAAGAAATAAAAAAGAGATATTTTTTAGCATCTTTAGCAGTAGCTCATAAAAACTTTAAAATGGCAAAAGTTTTTTCTGTTTATTCAGAAAACGAAGAATATATTTGTAATTGCCCGAAATGTAATGAAGAATTTTACTTGTGGAATGTTGAAGAAAAATTGATTTTATATACTGATGATCCCGTTTTTAATAAAAATCAAGAGGAGTTTTTAATTCAAGAAAAATTACAAGAAAATATAAAATCGTCTCACATAATTACAGAAAATAATAATTTGGAATGGTTAACATTTTATATTGAAAAATTTAATATTTTCTCTCTAAAATCAATAGTTAATTATTTGTTTGGTGAAATAGACTGCCCCAAATGTAAATCCAGATTTGAAGTTTTTGATGCTATTTCACAACAGTTCACTTGATTTCTGTAATAAACAGAATATGTGTAAGCACTTAAAATTAAATCAATAAATACTGATATACTAATCCAAAGTATAAATAAAATGGACTATTGGTATGATAATAATAATGAATACACTTATAGAGAAGTTGTATTATGTATGTTGCATCTTACGGATTTATTTGAAGTCGATTCTCCCATTCTTGTTAAACAATCTATAGATATTGCTCGTTCTTTTTGGGAAAATTATTATCCGGGAGAATATAATCCAGTTGATGAAATAAATGCGCAGTATAAAATATTGAAAAAAGAAGCTAACGGGATTACTTTATTTGACAATAAGAAACTTACAAAAGAAGTTCTGCAATTATTAGCAGTAACTATGCTTTGTAAACCTTACGATGAAAAACATAAAGATGATAATTTCGATACTTTTGAATATTTTTTAGCCTGTTTAAACAAACTCGGTTGCTACAAAACAGAAATAAATCAAATCATTTATAGTGATCTAAACTGGGATATACATTATGAATAATAATAAATTTAAACTGTCAAAATTTGGCAGGTTTACAATTAAGTAAATACAATTTTATATATTTGTAAGAAAAATATAGTATAATAAAAAATATTAGTGCATTTCATCGATTATTTTTGTAGTTTACCGATAAATTGAATACGTTTGACGTAAGAAATTTAGAGCAATTTGTCACATAATAAATTTAAAGCATTTGCCCCAACATTTACTTTAGAACTTAACTACTACTGATTATGAAAAAGATTATGTGCGCTATGGTGTTCATTGTGATGTCAATCACAATGAACTCATGCTCTGCCGACGGCGCCGAGGGCAATGAAAATACTACAACTCCAGAAGCTGTAGTTACTACTTATAATTACAATTCATCTGAATTGGAAACGATGCAGTTAATAAACGAATACAGAGTTAGTATTGGTTTAAATGCGTTGGAAAAAAATAATCACATTTCTTCTAAATGCGAAGAGCATAATAAATATATGATTGACAATAATGTTGTAAATCATAACGATTTTACAGCTCGTTCTAACAATATCATGACTGTTCTTGGAGCTAAAAAGATAGGAGAGAACGTGGCTTACAACTACAAAACTTCTGCAGCTGCATTAAAAGCCTGGCTTGAAAGCGCCGGACATAAGGAGAATATTGAAGGTGACTACACTCACTTTGGATTATCTGTTTCGACAGATGCTTCCGGAAGAAAATACTACACGAATATTTTCGTAAAATTATAAAAGAGAAACGTTTGAACTGGTTGGTTAGTTGTCGTTGTGATTCCTGATTTGCAACGACCGTTTTTTTAATAAAAGCTGTCTGAAAAGACAGCTTTTATTTATTTTAGTCTGTTTTTAATTATAATCCAGTAATGATAAATTCGCTTCTTCTGTTCATTTGATGTTCTTCTTCAGTACAGTTTACGTCATCAGAACATTGGTTTACTAATTCAGTTTCACCATAGCCTTTTCCGGTTAAACGGTTTTTAGCGACTCCGTTTTTGATAAGCCAGTTTATGGTCGATTTTGCTCTTCGATCAGATAAGGCTTCGTTGTATTGGTGAGAAGCCCTGCTGTCTGTATGTGAACGAATGTCGAGTTTCATTGTTGGATATTGATTTAATACATCTAGTATTTTTTCTAAATCCAAAGCAGCTTCGGTACGAATGTTTGATTTGTCAAGATCAAAATAAATCATTTTAATACCAAAACATTTTCCAAGATCATCTCCAATAGCAACTTTACATACAGATTTGTCTAATGCAATAGGAAGATTGGTTTTTCCGTTTGTTCTCGGAATCGTTATATCAACTTCTTTTGTAGCATAGTCTGGTTTTTCGGCTCTAACGCTGTAAGTTTTGCCGCACTCTACTGCAAAACTGTATTCTCCGGCTGTACTGGAAACGGTTGAGTTTTTAATTTTATGATTTTCATATAGAGTAACTTTTGTTCCCGGAAGTACAATCTTGCTTTCAGAATCTGTGATTACGCCATATAATTCCTGAAGACATTTTAATCTTTTAGTTTCGAGAAATTTATAAATATCATCAGAACCTTGCCCGCCGTCTTTGTTAGAACTAAAATAACCCTGTCTGGTATCCGGATTAATGATATAAGCAAAATCATCTTTAGGAGAATTAATATCATTTCCTAAATTTTGAATACCGCTTATTGTACCGTTGTCTTCAATTTGTCCCACAAAAACATCTAAACCTCCAAGTCCGGGATGACCGTCTGATGCAAAATAGATTTCGTTTTCGCTTGTTACATACGGAAAAGTTTCTTTTCCTTCGGTATTAATAGAAGATCCGAGATTTTGAGGTGTCCCAAAACTTCCATCGGGATTTATGCTGACTTTAAAAATATCCGACTGTCCAACAGTTCCCGGCATATCTGATGCAAAATACATTGTTTTTTCATCTGGACTTAAAGCAGGATGTGCTGTACTGTAATTATCGCTTGAAAAAGAAACAGCTTTAACATTAGCCCATTTTTCATTTTCTAAATGTGCCTGATAAATTTTTACTAAAGTAATTTTGTTGTCATCTTTTCCTTTTTTGCCGTCTATATAGTTATTTCGAGTAAAATAAACGGTAGTTCCATCTTTTGTAAAAACCGGAGTGGCTTCATGAAACTTGCTGTTTAAAGCAGTTTTGAACTTGCTGGTTTTTAGAACCGTACCACTTTGCTGGTCTAGATTGGCGCTGTAAATATTAGTGTAATATTCTCCTGTCCATTTATGTTTTCTCTGCGAAAAATTTCCAGTATCTCTGGCAGAAGCAAAATAGATAGTATTGTTGTAAATAAAGCTTCCATAATCTGAGTATTTAGAGTTAATTCCTGCATCTTCAATTTTATAACGTCCGGAGTTTGCTTTAATTTCGGTAAGATAATCAGCATCTTCTCTGTAAAGTTTCCCCCTGGAATCATTCTTATATTTGGCATTAAATTCATTCATTATTTTATTTGCCTTATCTGTCTGTCCAGTTGATTTTAAAGACTGTGCATATCTGTAATAATATTCGGCTTCGGGAGATGTATTCATGGCAAACAATTCTCCGTACCACTTAGCAGCGCCTTCAAACTCTGAATTGAAATAATAAGAATTTCCAAGTTTTTTAAACAAATCTTCGGATTTATATCCCTTATTGGCAACCCTTTCATACGTTTTTATAGCGTCGATATACGCATAACCGTCATATTTTTTATCACCCGAATTCAGCTTTGCCTGCTGCGGATAGCTATAAAAAACATTTAGAATTATTAAGCAAAGAAGTCTATAATTTTTCATAATACTTATTTTTAAAAGAAACGAGGAGTTGTCATTTTACCATTGTTTTTGAAGAATTCATAACGCAGGAATATTTCATGCGATCCTGAATTGTAATTATTTAGGTTGGTGGTTTCTCGGTCGTAACCATAACCTATATAAAGTCCGTCGGTGATTTGAAATCCTGCCATGGCACTTAAAGAAGCGCTCCATCTGTAGGCAACACCCAAAACAAGTTTATCAATAAACATAAAATTGGCAGAAACATCAACCTGAAGAGGAGCTCCTTCGACCATTTTGGTTAAAACAGCCGGTTTAAACTTGATGTATTGTAATTTATCGAGATCAAAAACATAACCTGCCATTAAGTAATAATTGATTTTGTCTTTGTAAATGGCTATATCATTATCACTATATCTATTGGTTTCTATAAAATTAGGTACAGATAAACCAATGTATGCTTTGTTTGAGTGCCAATAAACTCCGGCTCCTACGTTTGGAGTAAATTTGTTGCTTAAATCCTGAAACTGCGGATCGCCTTGTTCTGCCGGATTTAGTTTGTTGACATCAAGATTGAATATATTGGCAGTTCCTTTAATACCAAATGATAGTTTAAAATCAGCAGAAGTCTGAACGGTATACGAAATATCGGCTGAAATATTATTTTCATTTGTAGGTCCGATTTTATCATTTACAAGCGAAAGTCCAACTCCTAAATTGCTGTTGTTTATTGGAGTATTGATAGAAAAAGTGCTTGTTTCAGGCGCTCCGTCCAGTCCAACCCATTGGGTACGATATAGTCCAAAAACACTTAAAGCCCCGCGTGATCCTGCATAAGCCGGATTTATATTAATTGTATTGTACATATATTGCGTATACTGTGCATCTTGCTGTGCATAACCCGCAATGGTTACAAACATAATGACGAAAAAAAATAATTTTGTTCTCATAATAGATGTGTATTGTTTAGTGAATATGCAATGCGTTATACGTTTTGCGTTGTACAACGCATTGCTTTTTTGTTCCTATTTGGACAGATATAAATACCCTTCTTTTTTATTGTTTTGAATAACATTGTTTCCATCTAGTGATTTATAAGTCACGATGTAGAAATAGGTGCCCGTAGGCAGACCATCAGATTGCTGGATGGTTGTTCTTCCTCTTGATGTTCCGTCGAAGGCATTCGTAGTATTGTTGTAATTGTTGGTTTCAAATACTAATATTCCCCAGCGGTTATAAATTTCTACAGTGTTTTCTGGATAACAGGTTAAATCATCAATACCATCAATTACGAAAAAGTCATTTTTTCCGTCACCGTTTGGTGAAAAAGCATTGTGTATCAAAATACTTTGACAAGCCAATACTTTACAGTCGTCGTTTATTTCCATAGTCAGTAAAATACTTCTTGGGCAGTTTTCATTAACTATTTTATATTCGAATGTATAACTGCCAAGAGCAAGACCATACGCATTAAGTATATTTCCCTGCAATGCTCTGCTGTTGCTTGTATCTAGCCAGCTTCCTGTTAAAGGAGTGCCTTCTGGTAATAAATCAGACAAATTCAATAGTGTTGTATCGTCGTTACAGGCTTTGCTGGTAATATTTGTTGTTCCATTTGGTACAACTGTAATCGTTACTGTTGCAGTGTCACAGTTTTCTGAGTTTTGCTTACCGCAGATGCGATACATGTAAGTATAAGTTCCGGCAGGTGTTAAGCTTGATACCGTTACATTTCCAGATGCATCGATAGTAATGTTAGGATCTGTTTTTGCAGCATTATTGTTTTCATTCAACAGTGTAAAAGTTACCAGCTTTAATGTTGCAGGAAGCTGTCCTTTTAAGTCATTGCTTAAAACATTACCAACTAATCCAAATGTGTTGCATCCTATATTTACGTAATTGTCGTCATTGGCATTTACTTGAGAATCAAGAACGGTTACAGTTACAATTGCTGTATCACAATTTCCGGCATCGGCTTTTTCACAAATTTGATACACTAAAGTATAAGTACCTCCCGGAGCATTTGCAGCAACATCTACAGAACCGTCAGGATTTAGAGTTAAAACTCCTTTTGGATCTGGTGTTACTGTTGTCAGCGTTATATCAATAGGATTTATGGCGCTATTGTTTAATGTGTCGTTATTTAAAACATTTACTATATTTATTACTCCTGCCGGTCCGGTGATTGGAGCTGGGGTATCATCATTTGCCACGATTGCAAATGTTGGTCTGGCAGTGCAATAAGGATCAGCTGGAGGATAATTTACAGTAATAGTTTCACTTGGATTTACTGATACTGTAATGTTAACCGTTGGACGTAGTGACTCGAAGCCATCTGAGCCCTGAATCCATTTATTGTTTTCAAAAATCCAGCCCGGCCAGTCAATGCCTTTTCCGTTTTCATCTACTAAAGCTCCAGGCCATAACACTCTGCCGGAAAGTGGCAGATTAGTCATTGTGGTGATTACCGTATTTTGAGCATTGGCCCACGCAATGGTTACGCCGTTTACAGGTGTGAAGTTTACCGGAGTTACCACATAATCAATATAAGGAACATCGTTTACACAAATTGATGTGGCAGTAACCGTCATAACCGGAGCTTCAATGGTAATGGTAACCGTTGCTGTGTCACAATTTGAAGTCTGATCTGCTTCGCATATTTGGTAGACCAATGTTAAAGTTCCTGTTGGAGCGTTTGGCAGTACATCTACAGAACCATCTGGGTTTAGTTGTAAAAACTCATTTGGCGTTACGGTTGTTATAATAACCTGAGAAGATGTTATTGGCGCGCCTTCAAGTGTGTCATTAGTAAGAACATTTATAACATTATGTGTTATGTTATTTACACCAGCAATTGGTCCCGCATTATCATCATTAGCTACTATATCCAAATACGTTTTGCAGCTTACGCCGAAATCAATATCTAAGTGTACTAAATCTTCTGGAGTTATATTTACAATGTAACCGCTTTCAGTTGTAGTTGAACAAACAATATGTGTTTGCGATTTACTGGTTTTTGATGTAATTTTTTTATCGGTTACAGAAGGAAGAACTTTAACTAAACCTGTAGCGCCTAATGCAGATGCCACGGCGTCAAAATTGGCTTCGCGAACTAATTTTATTTTATATTCACCATACGGATTTTGACTGTTTGGTCTGTCTCTCCAGAATCCTGCAATACCAACAATTACTTCTTGGTGATAGCCATTTGGTCCGTCTATAATTACATTTGCGTTAGCGGCATTACCAAAACCGCCGGCATTCAATTCACCTGCATTTAGAGGTCCGGTATAGCTTCCGTCACCGTTTAAATCGATCCATTCCCAAAGGCTGTAATCAATTGCGCCGTTAGAATCAGCAATATTTTTGGTAACAATTCCGTCATTGTTGGCATCATACCATTCATCCTGAATTCCGTTACTGTTCGTATCATACCAAACATAATCTCCTAAAACAGGAAGTGTAGAAGCACCATATTCAAAATCATGTTTTTGAATTTTACAGTCTTCAAGTGTGGTAAAGAACAAGCTTGAATTAACAGGATATAATTGGTAAGCACTGTTTAAATTAGCATCCTGAACCTGAACTAAATAATTTCCTGCCGGCATGCCTGAGAAGCTGTAACTTCCGTCGGCTGCAGTTAAGTGTAATAAAACCGGACCGGTTGTTGGACTTTGCGGAATCAACGTTATAGGAACATTAGCGATTCCGGTGTGAGTATCAACATTAATTACCTGACCTGATATTTTTACAGTATAACTTGGCTCTGTAATGATTACTGTTGCTTTAGCAGTACAATTTTGATTTTCATTTACAGGTGATGATGCAGTAAGCGTGTAAGTTCCGGCAGGTAAATTGGTATTGCCAACCACTTCGTTTTTATCATTTGTGATAACAACTGTTGAGCCTGGACTGCTGGTTACTAAAATTGAACCGTCTTTACCTCCAAGACACGTAGTATTTGTCGCAATACCGCTTACAGAAACTTTATTTTCAACTGTAAAAGTTTGCACTAATTCAGTTTTATTACCTGCACAGTCTGCCAGCGTATAAGTTCTTGTTAAGATGTAAGGACTTCCTTGACAGCCGCTTCCTTCGTTGTTGGTATCAGATATTGTAATAGAAACATTTGAACTGCAATTATCAGCAGCATCTTTTATATCCTGTACATTTCCGGCTGGTATTTCGGTAATACTCTGTAATTCTGCAACATCAGAAGGAGCAGTTCCGGTAGGAGCCGTTGTATCTCTTACAGTAATAATTTGAGTGTGAGAAACTGTGTTTCCAGAACAGTCGCTGGTTTTCCAATTACGTGTCAAAGTATAATTTGAAGCACATTCGTTTTGAATATCACTTTTTGTTTCAGTATATACGATTGGTAAATTTCCCTTGCAGTTATCAGAAACTTCCATATTGGCAGGTGTTGGAACTGCATCGCAAGAAACAGTTATATCTGCAGGAAGTTCTCCAATAAAAGTTGGTGAGCTGGTATCCTGAATAGTAATTACCTGAGTAAAAGTATCCGAAGTATTACCGCAGTCATCTTTTACAGTCCAGGTATTGGTATAAGTTCCGGCATTGCTGCATCCTTCAGAAGCCATAAACTGACCGCTTACTTTTGTAATATTGCTTACATCAGCATCGCATAAATCAGTAGCTTTTGGAAATAAGGCTTGCGTCGATGCTAATCCTGCTGTATCACTGCATTCTAAAGTTACGTTTAAAGAACCATTCTGAGTTGTCCAAGTCGGTGCAGTAGTATCCTGAATTGTGATTACCTGAGTAAAAGTATCAGAAGTATTACCGCAGTCATCTTTTACAGTCCAGGTATTGGTGTAATTTCCGGCATTACCGCATCCTTCAGAAGCGATAAATTGACCGCTTATTTTTGTAATGCTGCTGACATCGGCATCGCATAAATCAGAAGCTGTTGGAAATAAGGCTTGCGCCGATGCTAATCCTGCTGTATCACTGCATTCTAAAGTTACGTTTAAAGAACCATTCTGAGTTGTCCAAGTCGGTGCAGTAGTATCCTGAATTGTGATTACCTGAGTAAAAGTATCCGAAGTATTGCCACAGTCGTCTTTTACTGTCCAGGTATTGGTGTAAGTTCCGGCATTACTGCATCCTTCAGAAGCCATAAACTGACCGCTTACTTTTGTAATATTGCTTACATCAGTATCGCATAAATCAGTAGCTTTTGGAAATAAGGCTTGCGCCGATGCCAATCCTGTTGTATCACTGCATTCTAAAGTTACGTTTAATGAACCATTCTGAGTTGTCCAAGTCGGTGCAGTAGTATCCTGAATTGTGATTACCTGAGTAAAAATATCAGAAGTATTACCGCAGTCATCTTTTACTGTCCAGGTATTGGTGTAAGTTCCTGCATTACTGCATCCTTCAGAAGCCATAAACTGACCGCTTACTTTTGTAATGCTGCTTACATCAGCATCGCATAAATCAGAAGCTGTTGGAAATAAGGCTTGAGCCGATGCCAATCCTGTTGTATCGCTACATTCTAAAGTTACGTTTAGCGAACCATTCTGAGTTGTCCAAGTCGGTGCAGTAGTATCCTGAATTGTGATTACTTGAGTAAAAATATCAGAAGTATTACCGCAGTCATCTTTTACTGTCCATGTATTGGTGTAAGTTCCTGCATTACTGCATCCTTCAGAAGCCATAAACTGACCGCTTACTTTTGTAATGCTGCTTACATCAGCATCGCATAAATCAGAAGCTGTTGGAAATAAAGCTTGAGCCGATGCTAAACCAGAAGTATCGCTGCATTCTAAAGTTACGTTTAGAGAACCAGTTTGCGTTGTCCAAGTCGGTGCAGTAGTATCCTGAATTGTGATTATCTGAGTAAAAGTATCCGAAGTATTGTCGCAGTCGTCTTTTACTGTCCAGGTATTGGTATAAGTTCCGGCATTGCCACAACCTGAGGAAGCCATAAACTGACCGCTTATTTTTGTAATGTTGCTTACGTCAGCATCACATAAGTCAGAAGCTGTTGGAAATAAGGCTTGCGCCGATGCCAATCCTGCTGTGTCACTGCATTCTAAAGTTGCGTTTAGTGAACCAGTTTGCGTTGTCCAAGTCGGTGGAGTAGTATCCTGAATTGTGATTACCTGAGTAAAAGTATCAGAAGTATTACCGCAGTCATCTTTTACTGTCCATGTATTGGTGTAAGTTCCTGCATTACTGCATCCTTCAGAAGCCATAAACTGACCGCTTATTTTTGTAATGTTGCTTACATCAGCATCACATAAATCAGAAGCTGTTGGAAATAAGGCTTGAGCAGAAGTTAAACCAGAAGTATCACTACATTCTAAAGTTACATTTAGCGAACTATTCTGAGTTGTCCAAGTCGGTGCAGTAGTATCCTGAATTGTGATTACCTGAGTAAAAGTTTCCGAAGTATTGCCGCAGTCATCTTTTACAGTCCAGGTGTTGATATAAGTTCCGGCATTACCACAACCTGCAGAAGCCATAAACTGACCGCTCACTTTTGTGATATTTGTTAAATCAATATCACAGGCGCCTGAAGCAGTTGGGAATAAAGCCTGTGCCGAAACAAGAGCTTGTTGATCGCTGCATTCAATAGTTCTATTTAAAGAACCAGATTGAGTTGTCCAAGTTGGAATGCTAGTGTCTTGTATTGTAATTACCTGTGTGAAAATAGTTGAAGTATTGTTACAGATATCTTTTGCAATCCAAGTATTAGTGTATGTTCCAGAATTAGCACAAGAGCCTACAGAAAAAACGCCACTTGTTTTAGTTAACGTTACAGTTCCTCCACAATTGTCAGAAGCGATAGGTGCCTGATTTTGCGCAGCAGTTAATCCTGAAGTATCACTGCACTGCAAAGTCACATTTAGAGAATTTGGTGCAGTTGTCCAAGTCGGTGCTGTTGTGTCTTCGATTGTAATTACCTGCGTAAAAACTGTTGAGGTATTGTTGCAGATATCCTTAGCAGTCCAGGTATTGGTGTACGTTCCAGAGTTAGCACAAGAACCGGCAGAAAAACTACCTGAGGTTTTAGTATACGTTACAGTTCCGCCGCAGTTATCAGTTGCAATTGGCGCTTGATTTTGTGCAGCAGTTAATCCAGAAATATCACTGCATTGTAAAGTGACATTTAGAGCATTTGGCGCTGTTGTCCAAGTCGGTGCTGTTGTGTCCTGAATCGTAATTACCTGCGTAAAAACGGTTGAAGTATTATTGCAGATATCTTTTGCAGTCCAAGTGTTGGTATAAGTTCCAGAGTTAGCACAAGTTCCTGCAGAAAAAGTTCCGCTTACTTTAGTATAAGTTACTGTTCCCCCACAGTTATCAGAAGCGACAGGTGTCTGATTCTGCGCAGCAGTTAATCCCGCTGTATCGCTGCACTGTAAAGTTACATTCAATGCATTTGCAGCAGTTGTCCAAGTCGGTGCAGTTGTATCCTGAATCGTAATTACCTGCGTAAAAACTGTTGAAGTATTATTACAGACATCTTTCGCAGTCCACGTGTTTGTATAAGTTCCAGAATTTGCACAAGAGCCGGCAGAAAAACTTCCTGAGGTTTTAGTATACGTTACAGTTCCGCCGCAATTATCTGTTGCAGTTGGTGCTTGATTCTGCGCAGCAGTTAGTCCCGCTGTATCGCTGCATTGTAAAGTGACATTTAGAGAATTTGCTGCAGTTGTCCAAGTCGGCGCTGTTGTATCCTGAATTGTAATTACCTGCGTAAAAACTGTTGAAGTATTATTGCAGACATCTTTCGCAGTCCACGTGTTTGTATATGTTCCAGAATTTGCACAAGAGCCGGCAGAAAAACTTCCTGAGGTTTTAGTATACGTTACAGTTCCGCCGCAATTATCTGTTGCAATCGGCGCTTGATTCTGCGCAGCAGTTAGTCCCGCTGTATCACTGCATTGTAAAGTTACATTTAGAGAGTTTGCTGCGGTTGTCCAAGTTGGCGCAGTTGTATCTTGAATTGTAATAACCTGTGTGAAAACTGTTGAAGTATTATTGCAGACATCTTTCGCAATCCAAGTGTTGGTGTAAGTTCCAGAATTTGAACAAGAGCCGGCAGAAAAACTTCCTGAGATTTTTGCATACGTTACAGTTCCGTCGCAATTGTCAGAAGCGACTGGAGCCTGATTTTGCGCAGCAGTTAATCCTGAAGTATCACTGCACTGCAAAGTTACATTTAGAGCATTTGCAGCAGTTGTCCAAGTCGGTGCTGTTGTATCCTGAATTGTAATGATCTGAGTAAAAACGGTTGAAGTATTATTGCAGATA